>Ga0209958_1000373_pt1 | contig 94727 bp, 82 predicted proteins | sample ThiBio_inoc_plan_FD_183942 | JGI IMG/M metagenome (GOLD analysis project Ga0209958, IMG submission 183942) | Wastewater bioreactor microbial communities from Cape Town, South Africa - Thiocy_inoc_plan (SPAdes) | ecosystem: Engineered > Bioremediation > Thiocyanate > Unclassified | place: South...
TATCAGGCTGCACTCCACGCTGGGATACCAGTCACCCAATAGCTACGAGATGCAGCAGGCGTTGGCAGCTCACTCAGCTTGAACGAACTTCCCCTATCGGAATGTCTGAAAAAACTTGACCACGACAGTGCGGGCGGTGGCGCTCTCGTTTTGATAGCTGGCTATCTTGGCAAGGCGCAGCTATCGCACTGGCTGACTAAAGATTTAGAGGCGCTAAAAGCACAGCATCAGCGTGATCTGGAGGCGTACAAAATCAGCTTGATCGCGGAGGCTGAGCGGGCGAAGGCATCGCAGGAGGTTCGGAAGGCGATGGCTGTAAGGATCGCTGAAAAAAAGTTTGCCGCACTGGATGTTCTGCATCGGGCTTTGGATCCTCAGGCAATGCAATTGCTGTCATTGATTCAACTTGCGCCAACCCTAGATAGGCTCGATGTGGCTCAACGAAGTGGCAAACTTGCCGAGAAGTGCGGAGAGTTCTCTGCGGCGGCTCGGATGGCGGCACCATTCTTGCCTATCGAGGAGGCAAAGTTCCTTTCGGATTACGCTTCATCGATTGCCCAGATTCTGGTCCGGCTTGGTAGTGATCAACTCGACACCGGGCCCGAGAGCTTGGCCCTGCACGTAAAACAGGTGATGGGTACTCAAATCGCTGCGGACAAGATTGTTCGGGCGCACCTTGATGCGATGCTGGCCATGACCTAACTGGGGTAATGGGCTGTTTCCGATGTGCACCCGACTTCCTTAGATGCCGTCTTTCTGCGCGCATAGGCGGCGCGCGCCAATGCTCGGACGTGTTCAGGGGTTGCTGTCCGGCGTGCACGTTCCCGGGCTCTGAAAGGCTCAGGGTTCGCGGCATAGGCTGCACGCTTGCGCTCATTCCTTGCGCCGCTCCTGCGTTTGGCCGATACCCTGTCCGTCTCGTTGTATCGCTCACGATTTGCGTTTTTCCGCTGCCTGCGCTTCTCCAGCTCGGCGAAGCGCCACTCTGGCGTTTGCTTGGCTAGGCGGGCAAGCGCTGAGGCCTTGTAGCGCTCGATCTGCGCTGGTGTGAGCTGCACGCGCCATCGTCGTTGCCGCTCCCGCCGTTGTTCCCTCTGGTCATCGGTTTCCTCTGCCTTGTCATGCCGCATTCGCTCGGCCCGATGGGCTGCCCAGTGCGCCTTCGCCGCTTCCCTTTCTGGTCCGTGGACGCGATAGAACCACGGGATGTGACCCAGCAGGCGTTCGCCATCCGCAGTGATGGTTCCAGCGTGGTAACGAGTGCGCGAAGGTGCTCCCCAGTAATCGCTCGCCAAGCGTTCCCCCTCCTCGTCTCGCCTTGTGCGCCATCCTTTGATCTCGCGTGATTCGTATGTGGTCATCGGTGCGTTTGCGTGCAATAATCCGGCCAACCCCGAAAGGGGCTGGTGCTTGAAAACACCTTTAGACAAGCGGTGCAACCTCCCCGTCAGTGAGGTTTTGTCACGTCTGGATTTCAGCGAATGCGGCGCTACGCCGTATTCCATGGTTTCGGGCGGGATGGCTGGAGCGGTAACGCCTGGCGCACGACTTGTCTCGTGTTTTCAACATCCCGTCCACCCTCTGCGCTTGAAAACGTGGCGGGTGGTTTCAGTCTCGACAAGGAGCATGAAACCATGTCCATGGTGATCCACATGGCCAGCCGCTGCGCTGCGCCTTCACTGCCTGCAACAGGCACCCCCGAACCCATTCAGCACTACGCCGACGCCCACAACGCGCTGGCGATGGCCCTGCATTACCTGCGCCAGCCCGGCCATGCCAACGTGCCAGGCGCTACACGCAAAGCGGTGCAGGCGCTGGCTGCGCTGCGGCGGTTGAGTGTCCCGCAACAGGACATTCAGCAAGTCAACCCACAAGGGGGCCGGGTATGACCAGCATTGCTTTTAAAAACATCCCTTGCAGTCGCGATTCTTTCTACCTGCGCCATGCGTCGGCGGTGGTGGATGCAGAGCACCACGTGACCATCGGTGCAACCCGTCACGGCGATGCGATTCGGTTGAGCCTGAGCGACAACATGCTGGAAAGCCACTTGCTCTTCACGGTAGAGCAGGCGCGGGCCGTTGCGGCTGAGCTGCTGGCCTGTGCTGATGCGCACGATGCCGCGCAAGAGAGGGCATGAACCATGTCGACCACAGTAATTGCCAAGCCTGCGAAGCGCCCGACACCCTTGCGGCCTGCGAAGGCCGGGGAAGCCATTCCCGCCTATGGCGTGGTGGACGGATCAAACGGTTTTCGCCAAGGGCTACGAGCGCGTGAGCGGGCAGTTATCGACCGTGCACTGGGAATCCTGGGGCGATATCTGCGCGGGCCTGGAGACGTCTTTGATAGCTCGGACGCCGTCAAGCAGTATCTCCGACTTCACCTGGCGGCAGAGCCTTGCGAGCACTTTGCAGTGCTGTACCTGGACGGTCAAAACCAAGGTATCGCGTTTGAGCGGCACTTCACCGGAACGCTCACACAAACAAGCGTGTACCCGCGAGAGATAGTTGGGGCCGCAATGCGTCACCAGGCTGCGGCGGTGGTGCTAACGCACAACCACCCGAGCGGGAGCGTTCAACCGAGCCGGGCAGATGAAGCCTTGACCTGCGCGTTGAAACACGCGCTAGCGCTTGTCGATGTGCGGGTACTGGACCACGTGATCGTGGGCGGCACGCAGGCCCTGAGCATGGCAGAGGCCGGCTTGATCTAGTGGGTTTAACGATGAGAACCTACGTATTGCAATACGTGGTTTCAGTCCACTTTCTCCCCATGAAAGTGGACGCTCTTTTTCGCAGACTGGCCCCACGACTGGCGCACGGTATTGCACACAAGAAAACACAACTGCGCACAAAACAGTCCCATTTCTCCCCATGAAGTGGGACTGCGAAACCGGGAGAGTTGGCCTGTCAACTTTGATGAAGAGGTACTCATGGAAGCAATGCAAAACCCCGGGCAGCAGACGCCAAGCCTGCTGCGTATTGAGCAGGTAGCTGACCGCATTCAGCGGGGTCGGTCGTGGATTTGGGGGGCGGTTCGGCAAGGGGTGTTTCCCGCACCGCGACGCCTCTCGTCGCGGTGCACTCGCTGGGATAGCCGTGCTGTTGATCAGTGGATTGAGCAGCAGCTCGCAGAGGATCCAACGTGAGTCCGATGGAGAAGGCTCGAGCCGATGCCCGAGCGGCTGCACAAAAAACACTGCGCGGCGCGACCACATTTGCGACGCTACACGCCACGACAAAGCCGCTGTTCCAAAAAACCATGCGTCGCCCTGGATCTAAGCCGGTTTTGGTGCGCGTGGACTGGCCCGGCGTCTTGTCTGTGTACGACCCTGCCACTGGCGAATGCCTGGCGCGTTCGGAGGTGGGGGACGTGTTCCAGCTTGAAGCAGGTTTCACCGCTGGCGCATGCATCTCAGAACACAAGGATTGAAATGGATCAAGCCAAAGAAAAAGCCGCCGGGGTGTTACCAGCACCCAAGGCGGCTATCCAGAAAACAGACAGAGCAATTATCAAACGACAGCCTGACCGGGTCAACCTGCCTATGCTGCAGGCCATGCAGCTGGCGGGCCTGGCGCCAGCCAAAGCGCTGGAGCTGGTGCCTGATGGCAAGCTGCGCCGCTACCGCGTCGAAGGCGATAAGGCGGGCAGCACCAACGGCTGGTATGTGCTGCACAGCCACCCCATCCTGGCGGGCGCGTTCGGCAGTTGGAAAACGGGCGAGTCTCACAACTGGCACGAAGCGGGCGCAAAGCCACCCACCCCCGAAGAGCGGTCCGCGATGCATCGGCACATGCAGGCCGCGCAGGCGGCGCGGGTGATGGAGCAGGACCGTGTGCATGGAGAGGCGCGAGCGAAAGCCGAACGCCTGTGGCGCATGGCCCGCCCCGCGACCAATGCCCACCCCTATCTGGAGCGTAAGCGCATCAACGCCATAGGCATTCGTCGGTTGCGCGACATGCTGTTGATACCTGCCCGCGATGCGGCGGGCGTGCTGCACACGCTGCAGTTCATTGGTGTAGATGGTGCCAAGCGCTTTCTGACCGGCGGGCGCATTGCGGGCTGCTACTTCGCCATGGGCAGGCCAGCCGATCGCTTGCTGCTGTGCGAGGGCTACGCCACCGGGGCCACGCTACACCAGGCCACGGGCTGCGCGGTGGCGGTTGCGTTCAACTGCGGCAACCTGCCCGCCGTGGCGCGGGCGCTGCGTGCGAAGTTTCCAGCGTTGCGCATCGTGGTGTGTGCGGACGATGACAGCCGCACCCCTGGCAACCCTGGCCTGACCCGCGCCCGCGAGGCTGCGCGGGCTGTGGGCGGCTTTCTGGCGGTGCCTCGATTCGAGGGGGTGCGCCATGGTTGAAAAGACCTTTCCCCCGCTCCCCGAATCGCTGACCGACTTCAACGACCTGGCTGCCGTCGATGGCCTGGAGGCTGTGCGCGAGCTGGTTGAGCAGGCAGTGCCAGCGACCCCTGCACCACCGCCACCAGAGTGGCCTGATCCCATCTTGCCGGGCATGCGGCGCGTGCCCGATATCCCTGCGACAGTGCTGCCCGACTGGCTTGCCGCGATGGCCCATGCCGTGGCTGAGAGCACGCAGACACCGCCAGCCCTGGCGGTCATGTCATCTTTGGCCGTGCTGGCCACAGTGCTGCAACGCCGGTTTGAGGTGGCGCCCTATGGCGACAGCTACACCGAGCCGCTGGCGCTGTGGACCCTGAGCGCCACGCCCAGCGGCACCCGCAAGAGCGCGGTGCTGAATGCGATGCTGGGGCCACTGGTGCATTGGGAGAAGCTGCTGCGCGACCGCATGCGCCGTGAGATCGTGCGTGTGAGTTCCGTCCGGGCCGTGGCCGAAAAGCGCATCGAGCGCCTGAAGCAAGACGCGGCCAAGGCCAAAGATTCAACCGAGCGGGAGTCGCTGACTGCAGAGATTGAGCGCGAGCAAAACGACATGCCCGACGAGCTGCGGGCGCCCCGGCTGTTCACTGGCGACACCACCGCCGAGCGGCTGCAGGCGCTGCTGGTAGAGCATGGCGAGCGCATGGCAGTGCACAGCGACGAGGCGGGAATCTTCCTGATCATGGCTGGCATCTACAACGGCGGGGCCTCGAACCTCGATGTGTTTCTGCAGGGCCACGCGGGAACCACCATGCGCGTGGACCGGGCAGGGCGCAGCGCCCATATCGACCAGCCCGCGTTGTCCTTTGGGCTACTGCTGCAGCCTGGCGTGATGGCAGAGGTGGCCAGCTCGCGCCGGTTCCGTGACTCCGGCCTGCTGGCCCGGTTTCTGTACGCCATCCCCGTCAGCAACGTGGGCAGCCGTGACGTCCGCAAGCGGGCGCCCATCCCCGATGGTGTGCGCGACGAATACGAGCACCGCCTGCACCAGTTGCTGGAGGGTGTGCCCGCACCCATCACCGCACCCAAGACCCTGACCCTGTGCGATGCGGCGCGGGAGATCTGGCTGGACATGGCCGAAGCCATTGAGTGTGAGCAGGGCGAGGGCGGGCGGTACGAATCCATCAGCGACTGGACCAGCAAGCTACCCGGCGCGGTGGCGCGTATCGCTGCCCTGCTACAGCTGGCCACCACCGGCCTGGAATCCAAGGAGGTGGGGTTCGAGTGCATGGACAACGCTGTGACCCTGGCGCGGCTGTTGGTCCCCCATGCGCAGGCAGCGTTCGGGATGCTGGGCACCGATGCCACCGATGTGGATGCAGCGGCCATCGTGCGCTGGGTGCGTGCCGGCGAGCGCCTGGAGTTCACCAAGCGCGAGGCGCAGAAGGCGCAGGAGGGGCGCTTCCGAAGCGTGGACCGTCTGCACAAGGCGCTGGAGCGCCTGGAGCACCAGGACGTGGTGCGTTCATTCAAGCGCCAGAACAAGGGCGCACCACCCAGCACCTGCTACGCGGTCAACCCCAAGGCTTTGTCGGCGTAGTCGAGTTTGTAGCCAAAAGCAGTTTTAGAACCTCTTTTCTTTTCTATATCAATGACTTACGAAAAAAGAGACCTACCCCTGTCGACAGGTCGACAAAGTCGACAAACCCATACGGCACAACGTAAGGGCACGACCCGCGTTTCTCCTGTCTGTCGACTTTGTCGATGTGTCGACAGGGTGAGCGGGAAAGTTGGAGGTTCCTTTTGGCAAAACCGAATTGAGGGTAATTCGCACCCCATTTTTTTTCTAGTTGTGTCTCGTCGTTGGAGGTAAGTAAGCATGTTTGTCGTTTTGATTGGGGTCCTTTGGGCTCATCGGAATGCGGGTAATTCGCACCCCACCCTCGGACTGTTCACCGATGCCGCTAGGGGGGTTAAGTGAAGATGATTGATCTCTCCAATGGTGGGCATGGCTGCCGAGACGGAAAGGGGTACGCCGTGACGGGGCATGAACTGACTAGCTGCATCGCTGACGGTGCCCTTGATGCCCTCTTGCGCGCAGCGGCTGGTGATCGGGTGGTGCTGCCCCCGGAGTTGGCCTGCCGGCTGCTGGCTTGTGGGACCAATGCTGAACTTGCAGCCTCCCTCGGGCTGGGTCTCCATCAACGTATAAGGGTGCGCAATGAGGCGCTAGCCGATGCTGCACAGATCCTGTCAGCCGATGGATGCAGCACGTGGAAGGCAGCGCAAAGGCTCGCCCATGCGGTGAAGCGGTTCGAGCGTGCGCTGCTGCCCGCGCTGCGCGCGGGTGCAGTGCTTGATCTAGCGCCCCATGAAGCCGCGCTCTGGCGTGCCTACATGGTCCGTGGTGCGAAGCCACTCCGCAACCCCGGCAAGCTTTACCAGTTGCTCCAACTTTCCAAATAGAGGCATGCGGAAAGCCACCCAGCTGGATCATTGACTTCACTCCACTTTTTGAAGAAAGCAACCGATGGCTCTCCCGTTCAATCCCCGTGAAGTTTTGGCCGCTGCGCGCGATGCTGTGGCGATGGCCGTAGGCGCTCAAGTCGATCAGCCCCACCCGCTCGCTGAGGGGTTGACCTTGCGGAAAATTGCTGTTGCCTGCGGCGAAATCTCCAAGCCGCGCATGAGCTTTGAAAACGATCTCGCAGTGATGGGCCGGGGTATGGCCACTTCTGATTTTGCGAAGATCCTCGCTGATGGTGTGGCTCAGATCACTATCGCAACATACGGTAGCCAGGCTGAGCACAATGCATTTGCCGATACAGTCGAGGTGGCGAATTTCAAACCGGCAGCGCTCCCCGCCCTCGATGGGGACATGAGCCTAGAGCCCCTTGGTGAGAACGCGGAAATTCAAAGGGGATATGCGTTCTTGGCAGCGGGCGCTGGGCGCGAAGTCTCGTTGACAACCTTTGCACGCGCCGTTGTTATTTCGCGTGAATCCATCATCAACGATGAGCTGGGCGGCATTTCCAAAATGCTGGCCACACTGGGGGCGAGCGCAGCTCGTTTGGAGTCGCGCATGGTGTCTGACGCCCTTGAGGCCAATCCCGTGCTGGATGATGGCAGCGAGGTTTTCCACGCTGATCACATGAACGTAGTGGCCACCACCCTCGACGCCACCGGAATGGGTCAGGCTATGGCATTGCTTCGTACGCAGCCCACGTCCGCAGGGTTGCGGGCTGATCTGCGCGCTCGCCACCTCGTTGTGGCGCCAGATCTCGAATATGTTGCCAATCGCCTGATCGTTGAATCAAGTCTCGATGTGAAGGTTTGTTCTCTCGCAAATTTGCCGAACGGTCGATGGTTCTTGATGGCTGACAAGGTCGGCTGTCCAACGGTGGCCACTTTGCGACTGCATGGCGCAAAACTGCCTGTGCGCGTGGAGCCACATCGACGCCCTGGCAACACCGACGGCGCCGGTATGCGAGCCATTGCCGATCTGGGCGCATGCATGCTGCGTCGTACTGGCATCGTGCGCGGCGGGGTCTGACCATAGCTATGGCCCCTGAGGTTTTGGAAACCGTGTCCTTCCGGCGCCTGCCGGAAACGACAAGATCGACAGCGGACGCGGAATTCATCACCCGCGGCGAGTTGGTCACCTATTTTCAGTTCCCACACGCTGCCTCATTGCGCCGCGTGTGGGGCTGGGAGCGTTGTCAAAACACAGCCCCCACCCAAGCGCTGATGGCGCACCATGAGGCCGGGCACGTTGTCATGCTGGAGTGGCTGGGGTTAGGGAGTCCGCGAGCCACTGCATCAGCGACCAAGGGGCTCACATACCTTCACAACGACCGCGTTGTGCCTCGCCTATCGGCTGATCCCACGGGCAAGCTCGCTGCAGTCGCTGCAGCCGCATTCCATGCCGGTCTGATGGCCGAGCTTCTGCACATGGGGCAGCGGTGGTGCGCACCCATTTATCGCAACGATGATGATCAGCACCGCGCTGATATTTTGCTGCGCGAGGTGTTCGGATTGCACGCGAGTGGCGCCCATGCGTTTTCCCAGCGCGTTGCCTTGCACGTTCTTTCACATCGGTGGAGCCGAGTACAAGAAATAGCTGCAGTTCTCATCTGCAAAGGTGAGTGGAGAGCGCAGTGAAAAAGGCCACGCGCCGCAAAGTGTGGCGAACCGATATGCACCCCGTCAACCTGGCGCTGCTGGCATTGCCAACTGCCAAAGAAGGATTGCTTGATCTGCTGATCATTGAGGCCGACGCCATTGCGCTTTTGCCTACGGGAAAAGCGACTGCGCGTGACGTTTGGTTTTTGACGCGTATGGTGAACCATGCTCGCACGATGGCTCTGGCCGGGATCGGGCCTGAAGTCTTGCCCGCTTGCGATGCCGCGTTGCCCTCAATCCAGAAAATTGAACATCGGGCGACTGGCTTCTATCTCGCGGACGCAGGAGCGCTCGCAGAGCTTCATAGATGGCACCAGGTGCAACGCGAAGACGGCACTTCAGCCGACTATCTTCGCGCTGTGCACGCCGCCGCGCGTCGGGACACACTCGGAGCCTGCCCGAGATAGCATTCAGGAAACTGGGGGCACATTTGGGGGCACATTTCTGTTTTATTACGAAAAATGTGATTATTAATGCGGCTTCTGAGATATCTTTTGAATGTCACCCTCTCCGCCACTGACAAAGCCCTGATGCTATTTAATCGATAGCGCAGGGCTTTTTCTTTGGCGCATCGTGAACGGACAAGGGCGACACCACCGCCGTCCCTTGCAATCCATCCCTCAGCTTCTCTGGCGCGCGATGTGCTGGCGCCCCAGTTCGCTGCAACCCGTGGCGCCGAGCATGGCGAGGTTGCGATCGACCTCGTCGCGCAGCAGGGTGATTGCGTGGAGCACCCCCGCTTCACCGGCAACGGCGGCTGCATAGTTGAAGGGTCGGCCCACCAGAACCAGGCGCGCGCCCAGCGCAATGGCCTTGAGCACGTCGGAGCCGCGCCGAAAGCCCCCATCCACCAGCACCGGGTAACTCGGGCCCACGGCCGCGACCACGTCTTCCAGCACGCGCATGGGCGATACGGCCCCGTCGAGCTGGCGCCCCCCGTGGTTGGACAACACAACGCCATCCGCACCCGTACGCTGTGCCTGCAGCACGTCCTCCACGCTGAGCAGGCCTTTCACGACCAAGGGTCCCTTCCAGCGGCGGCGAATGGCCTCAATGTGGCGCCAGCTCAGATGGTCGCGCGCCGAGAAGTCGCGCAGGACCGTGGAAGAAACAATGGGCGCACCGCGCGTGGCGAACGAATTTTCAAAGTGCGGCATGCCGTGGCGCAGCAGCGTGCGCAAAAAGGTTCCCGCCACCCAACGCGGCCGAACGAGGCCATCCCATGCCAGACGCAGGCTGGGGCGCAAGGGTGTGGAGAAACCCGTGCGGATGTTGTTCTCGCGGTTGGCGGAGATGGGGATATCCACCGTGACGACAAGGGTGCGAAAACCCGCACGCTCCACGCGGTCGATGAGCGCATCAATGCGTGCCTGATCGCCAGGTAGGTAGGCCTGGAACCAGGTGTCCGGGCTGTCGCGAGCCACGTCTTCCATCGGAATCAGCGACGTACCGCTCATCACAGACGCAATGCCCATGCGCCGTGCAGCACGTGCCAACACAAGATCGCCCCGGTAGGTGGACAGCGCATTGATGCCCATGGGCGCTATCCCGAAAGGGCTGCTGTAGCGTTCACCAAACAGCTCGACGGATTGCGACCGTTGCGATACATCGCGCAGGACCCGCGTCACGAACGCAAAGTCTCCAAACGCCACGCGGTTGTCGCTCAGCGAGGCGTTGTCCTCCGCCGCACCGGCGATGTACCCGAAGATGGGCCGTGGCAGACGCCTGCGCGCGGCGTCCTCAAAGTCGTGCAGCGACAGCATGCGGCGCAATACAGCAGGCGAGCGCGGCGCGGTGGTAGACGGCGTAGCAGTGGAGACGGGCATGGTAGATGGTCATTGCGTTGAGGGATCAGCGCCACTGTAGATTTCCGCATCAGTGAATAAAAGCGGAATATTTAGAATGACTTTGTTCGCTTTTTGCCAATATCTCTGCACATGCCCCATCCCTCGGTCAAACAACTTGAAGCCTTCTGGTGGGCGGCCACCTGCGCCAATTTCGCCACGGCAGCGGAGCGGGTGCACCTGTCGGTCTCGTCGCTGTCCAAACGCATCTGCGAACTGGAGTCCACGCTGGGCCAGTCGCTGTTCGACCGCAGCGGGCACCGGGCCGTGCTCACCGAGGCGGGGGAGCGTCTGCTGCCGGCCGCACTGGAAGTACTCAACGCCATGGCGGCGCTGGGCCATACGCTAGGCTCCCGCGAGGAGCTTGCGGGCCGCTGCCGTTTTGGCGTGGGCGACCTCTCTGCGCTCACGTGGCTGCCCACCTTTGTGGCGGCAGTGCGGCGAACGCACCCACGCCTGGCTCTGGAACCTTGCGTGGATGTGGGCGGGGTGTTGGAGCGCCGCCTGGACGACGGCGAACTGGACTTCGCCGTGATCGCAGGACGCTCGTCGCGCAGCACACTGCTGTCGCAGCCCGTGGGCGCCGCGCGCTTCGCCTGGGCCCTGTCACCCAGCCTGGCGGGCGCCAGCCGCCTGGGTATCAAAGCGTTGCTGCAGCAGCATCCCCTCGTCACGCTGCCACCAGGCGCTGGCACCACGCGGCTGCTGGACGACTGGTTGCTGGCGCAAGGTGTCACCGTCCGCGAGCACATCCTGTGCAACAGCCTGGGGGCCGTGGCGGGCATGCTGCGCGCAGGAGTGGGTGTGGGGTTTCTGCCCTCGGGGTGGGTGGGCCCGCTGGGTTTGCGCACCCCGGGCGCACGCACGCCACTAGCGCCGCTGCAATACAGCTTCCAGTGGCGCCGGGGTGATGCGCGGGCACTGATCCCCGCCATGCAACGCCTGGCGCAGGCAGAGGTGGACTTTTCAGTGTCGCCTGCGCTAGGGATCCTCTGCACGAATTGAAAGGCAAGTGGGCGCTGCGGAGCGGGATGGGCTGCAAAGCGCAAAACGCAGCAATGGCCGTAGCTATTGCGAGTATCTGCAACGCAGCAGACCGCGCGGTGATTCGTGCAGAGGGTCCCTACGACTGGCAGCTTGAGAGCCCGGCGCGTTCCCGCAAATACACCAGGACTTCACCGTATGCCCCTTGAAACTCAATGCGGCCTGCCCGGCTCTCGCGCTGGTAGGCGTACATGGGGTCGTAGTAGTACCGCAGCAGCGCCGTGATCCAGTCGCGGTGCTGCGCAGCATCGCCCTGCGCCTTCTGCTGGGCCAGGGCGCGGAGCATCGTCGCCCGCAGCAGCTGGTGACGATCTCCCCCCAGGCGCTTGTGCAGTTTGTCCAGGCTTTCCAGCAGGCGGGCAGAGAAGGCATCAAACCCCTGCACCTCGCCCTGCGCAGCACAAAACTCGGCGCACTGCGCGACCACGTAGTCCCGCAGGATGCGCTCAACCCTGGCTTCAAAGGGCTCCTCGACATACACCATCGGGGCCTGCTCCAGGCACAGCCTCAGCTCCAGCGGCACAGCGCAGCGCCCCACATGCCGGCCCTCGTCCTCGACGACGAACAGCCGCTGTCCTGCCGCGCGCTTCTTGAGGATGTCGATGGCCAGCTGGTTCTCGAAATCAATCTGCGCGGGCTGGCCGCTCACACGCTGGCCAAAGCTGGAGCCCCGGTGGTTCGCGTGCCGCTCTAGGTCAAGTCCGCAGGCCAGCTGTTCAATCAACTCGGTCTTGCCGGTGCCCGTGAGCCCGCCAAGCACTACAAACCGGCATTCCTGCGCGGCAGCCTGCGTGGTCTGCAGCAGGAAGGTGCGCATGGCCTTGTAGCCACCGATCACACGGGGGTAGTCGATACCCGCTTCGGTCTGCAGCCACTGCTGGACGATCTGGGAGCGCAAGCCGCCGCGAAAACAATAGAGCACGCCCTGCGGATGGGCCCGTGCAAACTCGGCCCAGGCCTGGATGCGCGCCCGCTTGATGTCGCCGGATACCAGCGTGTGCCCCAGCGCAATGGCCGCCTGCTGGCCCCGCTGCTTGTAGCAGGTGCCCACCTGCTGGCGCTCGGCATCGTCCATCAAGGGTAGGTTGACCACTGCAGGGAAAGCCCCCTGGGCAAACTCCACGGGTGCACGCACATCCATCATGGGCACATCGTTCAGAAAGATGTGCCGGTAGTCGGCCAGGTTCTCCATGGTCAGCCCAAAACGACAGCGAAGGCCTGTCGCGCGGTCAAGTGGCCGATGGGCGCGAGCTCCAAGTCACACCCGGCTGCCACTTGCAGAAAATCGCTCTCGCCTTCGGGTGCCACGGCAACCAACAAGCCGCCGCTGGTCTGTGGGTCGCACAACAGTTGCTTCTGCGTGTCGTCCAGCGGCGCAATCCTGGCGCCATAGCTGTCGAAGTTGCGCTGGGTGCCGCCGGGCACGCAGCCTTCGGCCAGGTAGTACTCCACGCCGCTCAGGCGCGGTACGGCGGCATAGTCAAGGACCGCCGTCAGGCCACTGCCCTCGGCCATCTCGACCAGGTGGCCCAGCAAGCCAAAGCCCGTGACATCGGTCATGGCCATGACGCCCGGCAACTTGCCAAAACGGCTGCCGGGCTGGTTGAGGGTGCACATCAGGTCGCGCGCGCGGCCTACGTCCTCGGGCCGCAGCTTGGCCTTTTTCTCTGCGGTGGTGAGGATGCCGATCCCCAGCGGCTTGGTCAGGTACAGGCGGCAGCCCGCCGTGGCGGTGTCGTTGCGCTTGAGGTGGCGTTTCTCCACCACGCCCGTCACGGCCAGCCCGAAGATGGGCTCCGGCGCATCTATCGAATGCCCGCCGGCCAGCGGAATGCCTGCAGCGTCGCACACCGCGCGTCCGCCGCGTACCACCTCGCGTGCCACCTCGGGCGGCAGCACATTCACCGGCCAACCCAGGATGGCAATGGCCATCAGGGGGTCTGCACCCATGGCATAGATGTCGCTGATGGCATTGGTGGCAGCAATACGCCCGAAGTCGAACGGGTCGTCCACGATGGGCATAAAAAAGTCGGTGGTGGACACCACACCGCGTTCGTCGTCCAGCGCGTACACGGCAGCGTCGTCCCGCGACGCATTGCCCACCCAAAGGTGGGGGTCCAGGTTCTGGGCGCCGCTGCCCGCCAGGATCACGTCGAGCACCTTGGGGCTGATCTTGCAGCCACAGCCTGCACCGTGGCTGTATTGGGTGAGACGTATGGGGGTGCTGGGGGAGGCGATGCCAGGAGGGGTGTCGGGAGAAGTCATGGCTGCATTGTCCCGAATCGGCGCCCCACAACCATTGCGGGGCCGCAAAAACACCAGGGCCTGCCCGCGCATTTGATTTGCGTGGGCAGGCCCTGCGGGGTGCGCCCGGCCGAAGCCGATCCGGGGCGCAACACGTGGCCGGTCAGGCCGCGGGTGTCAGCTCCGACACTCCACCCATGTAGGGGCGGAGAACGGCCGGAACCTCGACGGCTCCGTCCGCACGCTGATAGTTTTCCAGCACCGCCACCAGCGTGCGGCCCACGGCCAGACCAGAGCCGTTCAGGGTGTGCAGCAGTTCGTTTTTGCCTTGTGCGTTCTTGAAACGGGCCTGCAGGCGGCGTGCCTGGAAAGCTTCGCAGTTGCTCACCGAGCTGATCTCGCGGTAAGTGTTCTGTGCGGGCAGCCACACTTCCAGGTCGTAGGTCTTGGCGGCGCCAAAGCCCATGTCGCCGGTGCACAGGCTCATCACGCGGTAGGGCAGGCCCAGCTTCTGCAGGACGGTCTCTGCGTGGCGGGTCATTTCTTCCAGCGCTTCGTAGCTCTTGTCGGGGTGCACGATCTGCACCATCTCGACCTTGTCAAATTGATGCTGGCGAATCATTCCGCGCGTGTCGCGGCCATAGCTGCCGGCTTCGGAACGGAAGCACGGCGTGTGGGCCGTGAGCTTGATGGGCAAGTCGGACTCGGCCACCACCACGTCACGCACAAAGTTGGTCAGCGGCACTTCGCTGGTGGGGATGAGGTAGAGGGCCGCGTTGTCGGGCACAGGCTCGCCGTCCTGGCCGCCCTTTTTGGCGGCAAACAGGTCGCCTTCAAACTTGGGCAACTGGCCGGTGCCCTTGAGGGAATCGGCATTCACGGCGTAGGGCACATAGCACTCGGTGTAGCCGTGTTCTTGCGTCTGCACGTCCAGCATGAACTGGCTCAATGCGCGGTGCAGGCGGGCGATCTGACCCTTCATCACTGTGAAGCGCGATCCGGAGAGCTTCACGCCCATATCGAAATCGAGGCCCAGTGGCGTGCCGACATCGACATGGTCTTTCACCTCGAAGTCGAACTTGGCGGGGGTGCCCCAGCGGCGCACTTCCACATTGCCAGCTTCGTCGCTGCCCACCGGCACGGACTCATGCGGCAGGTTGGGCACGGCCACCAGCATGGCCTGCAGCTCGGACTGGATCTGTTCCAGGCGGGCAGCGGATTGCTCCAGCTCCACCTTGCCTGCCGCCACCTGGGCCTTGATGGCTTCGGCGCCGTCCTTGTCGCCTCGGCTCATCAGCATGCCGACCTGCTTGGACAGCTGGTTGCGCTGGGCCTGCAGCTCTTCGGTGCGGGTCTGCAGCGTCTTGCGCTCGGACTCCAGGGCCTGGAAAGCGGAGACGTCCAGGAAGGCCTGGGGCTTTTTGCGGGTTTCCAGCCGCGCGATGGCGGTGTCGAGGTCTTTGCGGAGGAGAAGAATGTCAAGCATGGCTGGATTTTAAAGGGGTGGTCGGCCTGGGCTCAGGCAAGGATTGCCGGGTCGAAGTTGGCGCCGCAGAGAATGAGGGCCACCGTTTCCTGGGGCTGGGGCTTGTAGGCGCCGGTTTGCAGTGCGGCCAGGCCCAGCGCGGCAGCGGGCTCCACGGCCAGTTTCAGCTCTTTCCACAGCCACAACTGGGCCGCGCGGATGGCCTCGTCGGGCAACAACAGCGCGTCGTGCACATGGCGTTGGCTGATCTCCCAGCCAATGGCGCCGATGCGGCGGGCGCCCAGAGAGTCGGCTGCCACGCCACCGACCTCCACATCCGTGGGCTCTCCCGCGGCCCGCGCTGCGTGCAGGGTGGGCGCGCGTTCTGGCTCCAGTGCAACCACATGGGCACGGCTTTCCACCCACGCCGCCACACCGCCAATGAGGCCGCCGCCGCCTACGCTGACCAGCACCGTGTCGGGCAGGCGGCCGCCCTGCTCTTCCATCTCCAGCCCCAGCGTGCCCGCACCGGCCACCACTTCGGGCTGGTCGTAGGCGTGGGCTTGCAATGCACCGGTGATCTTCTGGCGGGCTACGCAGGCTTCAAAGGCTTGGGAATACGCCGCGCCAGTGACGACTACCTCCGCCCCCAGGGCGCGCAGCCGTGCGCGCTTGGCCTCGGGCGACACCTCGGGCACAAACACCTCGCAGCGTACGCCCAATGCCTGGGCCGCCGCCGCCACGGCGATCCCGGCGTTGCCGCCCGAGGCGATGATCACGCCGCTGTCGGGGACAGGGTTGGCCAGCAAGCGGTAGAGCATGCCGCGCGCCTTGAAGCTGCCGCCCACCTGCAGGTGCTCCAGCTTGAGCCAGACCTCGGCGCAATCCACGCCCAGGGACTTGCCAGAAACGCGCATCAGCGGCGTGGTGCGCAAAAAATCAGGCTGGGTGGCCAGTTGGTGGCGGGCGGCGGCGATGGCGGCGCGGTCGATCATGCAGGGGCTCCAGTGAAGCTGGTGGGGTCAAAAGAAGGGGCAGTGTAGGGGTTGCCCGCAACATGCAGACACAACGCTGACTGCACGCGCGCCGCACAACTGCCGATAACATGGGCAGAGCAGCCCCCACCCCAACGCGGTGGTCGGCTTGCGCGCAGGAGAAAAAGCATGTTCTTTGTGTTCGGCCCGTCGGGCCAGATGTACCGGGGTGGCCCTGAAAACCTGGCGCGTATTTCTGCGGTGCGCAGCGTGCAGCGCCCGCAGGCCCTGCGCACGCGGGCCATGGACGCGCAAGATGGCCAGCCGGGGCCCATCTTCACGGCCTCGCCCCGTCCCACTGCGGCCGATGCCAGCGCTGCCGCACCTGCCGCCATCGTCAACCTGCGCATGCACGACGCCGTGAGCGCCTATGCGCAAACCGAACAAGGCCCCCAGGCCACCGCCCGCCAGCCGCTGACCAAGGTGAGCGACGTGATGACCACCGGTGGCGTGAGTGTGGCGCCCGGTGTGCGCGTGAACGATGCCTGGCAGACCCTGGCCGAGCACAAGGTGGCGCAGGCGCCGGTCGTGGATGCGCTGGGCCGCGTGATTGGCCTGCTGCTGCGAGCCGACATGGCGCCGCTGGACCTGCTGCCCGAGCCCGGTGCCGTCAAGCAGGCCATCGACCTGGCGCGCCGCCCGGTATCCGAAGTGATGGTGAGCCCCGTGCCCACCGTGTCGCCCGACACCGAGCTGCGCCGCGTGGCCGCCGTGCTGCTGGACACGGGCCTGCCCGGCCTGCCGGTGACCGACGAGGCGGGCGTGCTGTCGGGTTTTATCTCCCGCACCGACATACTGCGCGCGGTGGCGGCGGACCCACCGCTGGATTTGTGGAGCGGGCCTGCGATGGCGCTGTAGCGCAACCCATCCTGCACGGCGACAAAATAGGATTCAAATCAGGCCCTAGCGCTTATCTATCAAGCGCTAGCAGCTATCAATTAAGAAGCAAAAACCAACGAACACCTTCCCATGAGGCGCCCGCTGCCCCCAGATCAATGCCCCGCAGGCCCGGTCTCTGGCGTGCGTTCGGTGATGCTCAAGCCGGTGGTCGCGTCGATTTTGAGCCCCTTGGGCAGCGGGAACTTGATGGTTTCCTCGATGCCCGCCATGGTGCGTACCGACACAGCACCCAGCGCCTTGATGCGGTCGATGACCTGCTGCACCAGGATTTCCGGCGCCGAGGCTCCGGCGGTCAGCCCCACGCGGGCGAGGCCATCAAACCATTCGCCCTTCAGCTCGTCGGCGCTGTCCACCATGTAGGCGGTGGTGCCCAGCTTGGCCGCCAGCTCGCGCAGGCGGTTGCTGTTGGAGCTGGTGGGGCTGCCCACCACGATCACCACGTCCACCTGCGGACTCAGCACCTTGACGGCGTCCTGCCGGTTTTGCGTGGCGTAGCAGATGTCCTGCTGCTTGGGCTCGCGCACGCTGGGGAAGCGCGCGCGCACGGCGGCAGAGATTTCGGCCGCATCGTCCACGCTCAGTGTGGTCTGCGTGACCACGGCCAGCTTCTCGGTCTGCCGCGGCTGCACCCGGGCCACGTCTTCCACGTCTTCCACCAGGTGGATGCCATGGTCGAGCTGGCCCATGGTGCCCTCGACCTCGGGGTGGCCCTTGTGGCCGATCATGATGAACTCGTAGCCCTCTTTGGCGAGCTTGGCCACTTCGACGTGCACCTTGGTCACCAGCGGGCAGGTGGCGTCAAAAATGCTGAAGCCACGTGCCACGGCCTCTTGCTGCACGGCCTTGCTCACGCCATGGGCGCTGAAGACCAGCGTGGCGCCGGGCGGCACGTCCGACAGCTCTTCGATGAAGATCGCGCCCTTGGCCTTGAGGTCGTTGACCACGTAGGTGTTGTGCACGATCTCGTGGCGCACGTAGATGGGGGCGCCAAACTTCTGGATGGCGCGCTCCACGATCTCGATGGCGCGGTCCACCCCTGCGCAAAATCCGCGCGGCTCGGCCAGCAGGATCTCTTGCGGCGCCTGCATCACAGGATCCCGATCAGCTGCACTTCAAAGGTCACCGGCTGGCCCGCCAGAGGGTGATTGAAGTCGAACAGCACGGCGCCGTCGTCACGCACCTGCATCACGGCCCCCGCGTAGCTGCCCTGGCCGTCGGGCGTGGGGAACTGCACCACGTCGCCCACGTTGTACTTTTCGTCAGGGTCGCCCAGCTCGTTCATCAGCTTGCGCGCCACCCACTGCTGCATGTCGGGGTTGCGCTCGCCAAAGGCCTCGCCCGCAGGCAGCTCGAACGTGGTGCGCGTGCCCTCGGCCAGGCCCAGCAGGCGCTGCTCCATGGCGGGCGACAACTCGCCCGTGCCCAGCGACAGGGTGGCCGGCTTGTCGGCAAAGGTGTTGATCACATCCCCCGCCGGGCCAGCCAGGCGGTAGTGCAGCGTGAGGAAGGAGCCCGGCTGAACGGTGGGAAGGGAGGTGGAAATAGAGGTCATGAGAGTCCCGATAAACTGCCGCGATTGTAGAAAACCGGGCAAACCCCTACCGCAGCCACCGCTCCTGGCGCGTCCCACCTCCTCTTCCATGGCCATCAAAGACCTGCCCGCCGACGCCCAGCCCCGCGAAAAACTGCTGGCGCGCGGCCCCGCCGCCCTGGCCGATGCCGAGCTGCTGGCCATCCTGCTGCGCACCGGGATCGTGGGCAAGGGCGTGCTGCAGATGGCGCAAGAGCTGCTTGACCCGCCCGGAATCGACCCCGACACGGGCGCCCTCACCGGCGGATTTGGTGGCATTGCCGGCCTGCTGCACACCAGCGCGGCCGACCTGGAGCGCATCAAGGGCCTGGGCCCCGCCAAGCGCGCCGAGCTGGTGGCGGTGCTGGAGCTGGCCCGCCGCGCACTGGCCCAGCAGTTGCGCGAACGCGAGGTGTTCGACTCGCCCGATACCGTCAAGCACTACCTGCAGCTGCACCTCGCGGCCAAGGGGCACGAAGTGTTTGCGGTGCTGTTCCTCGATGCGCAAAACCGCCTGCTGGCGCTGGAGGAGCTGTTTCGTGGCACCCTCACCCAGACCAGCGTGTACCCGCGCGAGGTCGTGCTGCGCGCCCTGCACTACCAGGCGGCCGCCGTGGTGCTGGCCCACAACCACCCCAGCGGCAGCGTGGAGCCCAGCCGCGCCGACGAGGCGCTGACCCAGACCCTGAAGACCACGCTGGCACTGGTGGACGTGCGCGTGCTCGACCACGTGATCGTGGCGCCGGGCCAGGCGTTGTCGATGGCCGAAAAGGGCCTGGTGTGACTTCGCCTGCGCCCGCACCGGCCCACCCGACGACGGCATTGCACGCCGCGCTGGCACGCGCTGCGCGCGGCCCCGAAGGCCCTATGGGCGCCGCCCAGCCTGCCCCTGCCCCCACCACGACTGCCGTGCCCCGGTCCGCTCGGCGCGCAGGTTTGGCCGACAAGAAGGCTGCGGCCAAGGCGGCGATGCGGCCTGTCCGTCATGCCCCCGCGCCGCCCGCCATCGGTGACAACGCGGCACCGCCCCGACGCCGCGCACCACCTGCCCCTCGCCGGGCAGGCGAACGCATCACCCAGCTGCAGGACCTGGCCACCGTGGCCCGCCGCCTGCGCGAAGACCAGGAGCGCCGCGAGGCCGAGGAGAAAGCCCAGCGCGAAGCAGCAGCCCGGGCCGAGGCCGAGCGCCACCTCTTCAGCCGCAGCGTGGGCCCCGTCACGCCACTGCGCAACCCCAACGTGGCGCGGTTGCGCAAGCACCAGCCCCCGCCGCTGCCCGTGCAGCACTGGTTGGATGAAGAGCGCGTGCTGCGCGAATCCATCAGCGACGACTTTGACGTGACCACGCTGCTGGACACGGACGACCAGTTGAGCTTCCGCCGCCCCGGCATCGGCGTGGAAGTGACGAGCCGCCTGCGCGCGGGCCATTGGAGCATCCAGCGCCAGCTGGACCTGCACGGCCTGCGCGTGGACGAGGCGCGCGAGGCGCTGGGCGACTTCATCCGCCACGCCCACAAGACCGGCCTGCGCTGCGTGCGCGTGGTGCACGGCAAGGGCCTGGGCTCACCGGGAAAGAGCCCGGTCCTCAAAGGCCGGGTGCACAGTTGGCTGGTGCAGAAGAACGAAGTCCTGGCCTTTGTGCAAGCCCGGGGGGATGAAGGTGGAGCAGGTGCGTTGGTGGTCCTGCTACGCTCGGCGCAGAAGATGCTGCGGAAATAGGGCCTAGCGCTTGACAGAAAAGCACTGGGCGCTATCTATTTCAGAGCAATCACTACAGCATCATCCGCACGATACGCTTCCAGAATTTGGCCGTGAAGCTTCTGGTCAAACCGGGCCACCCTGCACCCGGACGTAGCAGAAGGGGATGGCGCTGTGGGCAGGGATCCGCATACCTACCTGGCACTGGGGCAAGGTATTTGGCGTAACGATGGTGTAACCGGGGGTCGCCTGGATGCCCAGGATCAACACATCTTCATCCCCGGAGTTGTAGACCACCTCATCAATATTAGCAGGGAAGTTGTACGAAGACCCGATGTAGTTGGCCGCATCAATGCTGCCGTTCGAGTACGCATTGCGTGCACCAAAGACGCTGCCCAGCACCAGGGTCACCCCCACGGCTGCCGCCAGCAGCGAGTAGAACCTGCCGCTCTGCCCCTGGCGCCGAAAGGCATTCCAAGCCAGCAATCCCAGGGCACCCGCCAAAGCCAGCATCCCCAAGTCAGACAACGTGGGGATTGAGGAACTCAGTCCAAAGCTGATGACTCCGCCGGAAGCCGGCTGAGCCAGCGCTGCCAAAGAGGAAAACAACCCCAGGCCAGCACAGGCCCAGCGGCGGATAGCGGTTCGGTTCATAGTGACTCCAAAAAGAGAATGGCGGGCGATGAGCCCCCAATAGAGGAGCCTGCTCCACCCATGGCGGTCACTCTAACACGTAACACTTTGTCTCCAAGAGCGATATTTGTGTCCGTCCAGACTTACTTCGAGAGGTCGATCGCGTACTTCGACGTGCCCTTGCCCGATCCATCATCGGCCGCCAGCAGCGACACATTGGCCAGCCCGCCCGCCTGTGCCACGCTCAGCGCATTGGCGCCCGAGCTGAACACCACCGGGCCCGCTACCGTGGCCTTGGCAAAGCGCCAGCTCTTGGCTGCGCCGTTGGCCACGCGGGTCACCGCCGGGTTCTTGCGGATGTAGTCGATCACCACATCCCGGTTCGCATCGGGCGAGGCCCAGATGGTGCCCGAGCCATCGAGTTTGTCGATAAAGCTCTTGCCGCTGGTGGCGCGGTAGTTGTTGGTGGCGATCACAAACTCCTGCGCCACGTCGATGGGCTTGCCCAGGTAGGCCAGGTTCTTGATGCGACTGCCCACGGGCTGGGTCACGTCGATCTCGTACTGCATGTCGGCGGTGGTGAACATGTCGAAGTTGTACCCAGGGAAGGTGCTGATGAGCTGCTGCTCGGTGGTCTTGGCCGCGTCGATCTGGTTGAAGCGCTTGGCGGCGGCCTCCAGCCAGTTCTTGATGTCGCCACCGTTGACCTTCACCGCATACACCGTGTTGGGGTACAGGTAGAGGTCGGCCGCGTTGTTGATGGCCAGCGGGCCCACGGCCACGTCGGTGTAGTCGGCGCCGCCCTGGAAGCCGCTCTTGAACGGAGCACTCACCGACAGCACGGGCAGCTGCGCATACTGCGGCAGGTTGGCCTTGACATAGGCCGCCACATAGGCCTGCTGCGCCTGGTTCACGATCTGAATCGCGCCCGGGTCACCCACATCGGCAAACAGCGTGCTCATGCGGAAGTCGGTCTGGCCTATGGGCGTCTTCACGTACTGGATCGCGGCCTGGTGCTGCGTCTCGATCAGCGGGGCGATGGCAGGGTCGGCATCCACGGTCACCGTCGTGCCCGCAGCGTTCTTGCTCTGGATGTTGCGCAACTCGCTCTTGCTGGCGGACTTGTTGACCACCCACCTGGTGCCATCCCACTGCAGCGCGAGCTGCACCACACCCAAGGCTTTGCCCCAGGAGCTGGCCATCACCGCTGGCACGCCGTTGATGGTGCCCGCCTTGTGGTCCACCCCCGGCAGCTTGAAGCCGGGGATGGCCGCCGTGTCGGGGAACACGCCGTGCTGGTGGCCCATCACCATCGCATCGATGCCAGCCACCTTCGACAGGTACAGGCCGGGGTTCTCCATGGTGGGCGAATACGCCGCGCCGTCCAGCCCGCCGTGCAGAAGAGCCACCACGAGGTCTGCGCCCTTGGCGCGCAGTTCGGGCACGTACTTGTTGGCCGCCTCCACCGCGCCTTCGGTAGTGACCTTGCCTTCGAGGTAGCGCTTGTCCCAGTTCATGATGCCCGGCGTGGTGAAGCCGATCACACCGATCTTGATGGGCAGCTTCACGTCCTTGCCATCCGCGCTCTTGGCCACCAGGATGCGCTCCAGCAGCGTGTAGGGCTGCACCAGCGGCTTCTTCGTCTTGTTGCTGACCACGTTGGCCAGCACCACCGGGAAGCCCGCGCCAGCGCACTTCTTGGAGCCATCCACGCCGTCCACGTCTAGGCCGCCGCCCAGCACCTGGTTTAAGAAGGGCAAGCCGTAGTTGAACTCGTGGTTGCCGAGGGTGCCTGCGTCAAAGCCCAGGGAGCCCATGGCCTTGTACATCGACAGCTGCTGCGTGCAGGGGATGGGGTTGATGGTGGCTTCGTAGTCGGCCAGCGCCGTGCCCTGGATGGTGTCGCCGTTGTCCACCAGCAGCGTATTGGCAAACTCCTTGCGCGCGGCGCGCACCAGCGTGGCCGTGCGCTCAAAGCCATAGCTCTTGTCCTCGGCCAGCTTGAAGTAGTCGTAGCTGCGCACGTTGAAGTGCAGGTCGGTGGTCTCCAGCACGGCCAGCGTGGCGGTGGCGCCTGCATTGTTATTGCTGTCGTCGCTGCCACCGCAAGCAGCCAGCGAAGCCGCCAGTGCCACCATGCCTAGCGCGGCAACGCGGCGCGACATGTGCGAAGAAAGAACCGAATGGATTGGAGTGCGCGCAGACATGAAAAGTCCCTGGGAGAAAGAAGGGACCGAGTGTCTGGCAGGGGTTTGACAGCGGTGTGACGCGGCACCCCGTCGTCAGGATGTCAGTCGATGCGGTGCACGTCGCCGTTGTGCGGCGAGGCACTTTCGTGGAACAGGTCTTCGAGGAACTGCACCAGCTCATGCTCTTGCACAAAATCCGGAATCACAAAACCGGAGGGGGTGCGCTTGCCATCGCCGCCCACACGGTAGGCCTGCCACAGCGCACCTTCGCGCCGCACCTCGACGATGCGGCCAAAAACATGGAAACGCGGGTGGTTCATCGGATTCAAGCGTGTCAGGTGGAGCGTGTGCGCTCCATTGCAATCGCCGAAGGGGCAAAACCCATTCTCGCAAAAAATTCGGATGCACCTGGACGGCCAGCGCGCAGCACCCAGGTGGCTGCGGGCGCCTTGGCCAATGCTTGTTGCACCAACGCGCGCCCCAGCCCCTGGCCCCGAAATGCAGGGGCCACGACCAGCATGGACAAATAACCATTGCTCAGCCCGTCAGTAATGGCGCGCGCATAGCCCACCACCTCGTCCCCGTGCAGCGCCACCAGGTTGCACTGCGACGCAGCCACCAGCGCCTCGAACTTCGACAGGGTGCCTAGCCGGTGCGACCAGCCGTGCGCAACCAGCAAGGCATACACCTGCGGAAGGTCCTGATCAACAAGGTCTCTGACCGCCATGTCCCCTACCCCTGCGGCTCTTGCGGATAGCCATCCCCAATCACCACCCAGGGGGCTTTGGAGTCCACGTAGATGTGTTTTTGGGGCGGCGTGTCGTAGGGCGTGTCCAGCGTGCCCAGCGGCACGGCCACCCAGTCGGCGTGGGCGCCCTCGCTGTGCCACAGCAGGGGCGAGCCACACACCGAGCAGAACGTGCGTGTGACCTGGGCCGAAGACTGGTAGGTGCGCACCAGCGCCTGGCCCAACACAAAACGGTGGTGCTCACGCCGCACGCTGGCATAGCTGCCAAACGCCGCGCCATGCGCCTTGCGGCACATCGAGCAGTGGCAATGCGAGGCGGCCTGCAAAGGTGCGGTGGTCTCGTAGCGCACGCCGCCGCACAAGCAGCTTCCACGGTGAACAGGTTCCGTCATGGTCATCGGGCTCTCCTACGGTTTCTGCCAGGGTACGTGCGCAGCGCCTGGTCCCTGGCGTCTGGTGCTGGGTGGTCAGAGGGCCGAGGGTGCCACGGTGGCGATCAGGTCCACCTCGACCGTCGCGTTCTTGGGCAGTTGCAGCACGCCCACCGAGGTGCGGGTGTGTGCGCCCGCTGGGCCCAGAACGGCAAACAGCAGGTCGGAAGCGCCGTCGGCCACCTCGCTTTGCTGCGTGAATGTCGGCGCCGACTGCACATACACGGTAATGCGCAGGACAGCCTGCAGCGCATCGAGCGAGCCCAGCGCGCGCTGCAGCAGGGCCAGCGCGCGCATCACACACACCTTGGCCGCCGTCTGCGCCTGGTCCAGCGTCGCATCTGCGCCGGCCGCACCTGTGACCACCACGGTGTCGCCCACGCGCGGGATCTGGCCGCTCAGGTAGATGTGGTGCCCATCGCGTACCAGGGGCACGTAGTTGCCGCCGATCTTGATCTCGCCATCAAAGCTGTAGCCCAGGGCCTGGGCCTGTTCCTGAAAACGGGCATCGCGGGACATAAAAAAACAGCTCCTTTTCTCAAAAAACAGCGCACAGCACATCAGATGCACGCTCACCAAACCCCAGCGGTTGTCAAACGCCCTTGTTGCGCATCCAGTCGGCCGTGCTCATGAAGCTCTCGTTCAAGCGCGCGCGCAGGTCTGCGGGCACGTCGGTCTCGCCCATGGCCTGGTCCATGCAGGCCACCCACTGATCGCGCTCTTTGATACCGATGGAAAACGGCATGTGGCGCGCGCGCAGCCGGGGGTGGCCGAACTGGTCGGTGTAGTACGAGGGGCCACCGAGCCAGCCGCAGAGGAACATGAACAGCTTTTGCCGTGCCTGACCCAGGTCGCTGCCGTGGGCGGCCCGCAGCTCCGCGTAGCCTGGCTCCAGGTCCATCAGGTCGTAAAAGCGCTCGACCAGAGCGCGCACCCGGCTTTCGCCACCGATCCATTCGAAGGGGATGACGGCAGCCACGGCTTCGGTGCCTTCGCTACCAGCTTGGGGGGTATCAGAATTCATATCAAAACAGGCCCTAGCGCTTATCCACAAAGCACAACAAGCTATCGAAACTATAGCAAATCAACAACACAGGCCAAGGCCATGCACCTGCTCACTCTGCCGAGCGCCGCAGCGTATCGACCACCGGGCGCAGCAACACCTCACGCAGGCCCCACCAGCCCGCCGCCAGCGCCAGCACGGCCCCAGCCACTGCGCCCGCCAGGGGTACCCAGGGGGCAGCCGTCCAGGTGAAGTCGAACACAAAGCGCGCCAACGCCCAGCCCACGCCCACCGCCACGGCGCTGGCCAGAAAGCCCGCGAGCAGGCCCACGCCCATCAGCTCGGCGCGCTGCACCTGCCGCAGCAGGCTGGCGCGGGCGCCCACGGCGCGCATGATGGCGTATTCGCGAGCACGCTCTTCGCGCGTGGCCGTGACGGCGGCGAACAGCACCACCAGCCCAGCAGCCAGGGTGAAGGCGAACAGGAATTCGACCGCGCGGATCACCTGCTCAAGCACGCGCTGCACCTGGGCAATGGTGGCGCCCATGTCTACGTTGGTGATGTTGGGAAACTGGCGCACCAGGCCGTTGTCAAAGCCGTTGGTCTCGGGCGCACGGTACGCCGCCAGGTAGGTCACGGGCACGTCCTTGACGGTGGCCACGGGGTACATCACGAAGAAGTTGGCCCGCATCGAACCCCAGTCCACCTTGCGCAGGCTGGTGATGCGTGCCTCGTTCTGCACGCCGCCCATGTCGAACAGCAGGCGGTCGCCCATCTTCAGGCCCAGGGTTTCGGCAATGCCTTCTTCGACGCTGATGGCGCCCTCTTCGCCCGGCGTCCAGGCACCTGCCACAACCTGGTTGTGGGACGGTGCCTCCACGGCGTTCGACAGGTTGAACTCACGGTCCACCAGGCGCTTGGCGCGGTCGTCGGTATAGTCGGCCGGGCCCACGGGTTTGCCGTTCACGGCCAGCAGGCGGCCCCGGATCATGGGGTACCAGTCGTACTTGGCCACGCCTCCGTCCTTGAGCGTCTGCTGGAAGGCGTCGGCCTGGTCGGGCATCACGTTGATCACAAAACGGTTGGGCGCATCGGGCGGGGTGGCCTTGCGCCAGCTGTCCACCAGGTCGGTGCGCAGCAGCACCAGCAGCACCAGCGCCAGCAGCCCCACGGCCAGGCTGCTCACCTGCACCACGGCATAGGCCGGTCGCGCAGAAATCTGCCGTGTGGCCAGTACCAGCCAGCGGGGCGCGGTGGCCTCGTTCACACTTTTGCGCAGCAGCTTCACCGCCACCCACGACAGCCCGGCAAAGAGGGCCACCGCCCCGGCAAAGCCACCCACGGCAATCAGGCCCAGCGTGATGTCGCTGCTGACCGCGAGCAGCAAGGCGGCAAAGCCTGCCACCCCAATGCCCAGCACCGCCAGCGAGGCAGGCTTGAGACCGCCCACGTCGCGCCGGATCACCCGCAGCGGCGGCACCTGGGCCAGTTGCAGCACAGGCGGCAGACCAAAGGCAAACAGCAGCGTGAGCCCCATGCCCAGCCCAAACGCCACGGGCCACAGGCTGGGCGGCGGCAGGGCCGACTCGACCAGGCCCGCCAGCAGCAGCACAAAGGCGTAGTGCACCAGATAGCCCAGCGCCACGCCCAATGAGCTGGCAAACAGGCCCACCAACGCAAATTCGGCCGTGTAGGCGCCCGCGATGGTGCGCTGGCTTTGACCCAGCACCCGCAGCATGGCCGAAGCATCCAGGTGCTCGGCCGCAAAGCCGCGCGCGGCAAGGGCCACGGCCACGGCCGACAGCAGCGCTGCCAGCAGGGCCACCAGGCTCAGGAACTTCTGCGCACGGTCTAGCGTCTGGCGCATTTCGGGGCGGCCACTTTCGAGCGACTCCACGCGCACGCCGTGCACGTCGGGCTTTTTCGATTCGGCAACAGACCATTCGCTGAACGCCTTGACCGCGGGGGCCGACCCGATGACGGCGAAGCGGTAGGTCAGGCGGCTGGCGGGCTGCACCAGGCCGGTGGCGGGCAGGTCGGCCTCGTTCACCATCACCCGCGGGGCGAAGCTCATGAAACCGGCGCCGCGGTCGGGCTCGATCACGATGATGCGTGCAATGCGCAGCTGCGAATCGCCCAGCAGCAGCATGTCGCCCATGGCCAAATTCAACGATTCGAGCAGCGGGGCATCCACCCACACCTCGCCGCGCGCCGGGATGTCGCGGGTGGGCTGGTCGAGCGCGCCGGGGGCGTCTGCCACCTTGAGGCTGCCACGCAGCGGGTAGCCCGGGGGCACGCTTTTGAGCGCCACCAGCTTGCTGGCGCCGCCCTGGGCGTCACTGGCGCGGCCCATGGTCGGGAAGCCCAGCGTGGTCACGGTCTGCAGGCCCAGGGCCTTGGCCCGCTCGACAAAGGCGGGGGGCGTGGGGTTGTCGCTGGCCACCACGGCATCGCCGCCGAGCAGCTGCAAGGCATCGCGCTGCAGGCCACCTTGCAGGCGGTCGGCAAAAAAACCGACCGACGTGAGGGCTGCCACCGCCAGCGTAACGGCCACGATCAGCAGCCGCAACTCGCCCGCGCGCAGGTCACGGGCCAGCGTGCGCCAGCCCAAGCGTAAAAAAGACAGGTTCATGGCGCTGAACCTTAGCGCAAATGGAACGCTCTGGCGAAGCTCAGGGCTTTGCGCCCGCTGCGGCCACCTGGGCCTCCGCGCTGCCTTCTGCCCCTGCCGTTCGCAGGCGATGCTCCAGCGCACGCAGCACCGGCACAATCTGCGCGCCCACATGGATCTGCGGGTTGGAGAAGCCGTCTTGCTTGCCCGCCTCCACCTCGCGCTGCGCAATCACGGGGACGGCCTTGGCAAAGGCTTCGGTGAACGAATGTGTCTGGCGCAGCTGTTCGTGGAACACCGCCCGGCCAAAGAAGGTCAGCTCGGAGCGCGTGCCGCAGCCATACGACGTGTGCGTGGCATCGGCGGCGGTCATGATGAGGCTGCTGTCGGTGGCCAAGGGCTCGATCCAGCCGCCCGAGAAACAGGCCGACACGGCAATCACGCGGTGGCGGATGCCCGCCTCGTCCAGCATGGCGCGCAGCATTTCGGGCGTGACGGGGGGCACCTCTAGCGGCCAGTGCGAGGCCGCCAACTCATGGTTGCGCGCACCGTGCGAGGTCATGTAGATCACCAGCACATCGCTGTCGCGGTCCATGCGCTGGGCCAGCGCAGCGATGGCACGCTGCAGGTTCTGCGGCGTGGCCCAGGCATGCGTGTCTGCGGTTTCTGCGTGGTTGAGCAGGTGAACCACACGGCCCTGGGCGTCAAAGCGCTCTTGCAGCAGCGTGCTGACCATGGTGCTTTCACGCCGGAACACGTTTTCGCTGGCGTAGGGGGCGAACACGAGCCCATAGACATCCACCACGCCATCGCGGCCAGCAGGCAGGGCCTGCACTTGCCGATCCCAGAGCGCCTGCTGGTTTTCAAAGACTGCTTGCGAGAGCACAAGGTGCGCGGGCTCCGGTTGTGCCTGTCCCTCCTCGCCCGACTGGGCAGATGCAGCGGCCAAGGCGTCCAGCTCCCAGGGCTGGTCCTGGAACTGCCACATGCCCACCCCGATCACGGCTGCCATGGCCACCGAAAAGATGGCCGTGCGCAGCCGCGAGCGGATGAAGCGTGCACTCACCACCACCAGCGTGGCCAGCACCCACAGCGTGAGCACGCCATAGGCCACCCAGAAAACATTGCCAGCCACCGCCCCGCCCCACAGGTCTGGCTTGTGCGCCACGGCCCCCATCAAGACATACAGCAGCAACAAAGGCGCCAGCGGAGCCCACGCCGACAACACATACCAGGCCGCCAGCCCGCCCGAAGGCCCCGAAACACCCTCCGAGGGCTCTTGTGCCGCCGCACGCTGGGCCGGGGCCATGGCCCACCAGGCCAGCCACATCAGCACCAGGCTGCTCCACATCGGCGCCAGCCAGCCCCGCAGATTGAACTGCACAGGCCCCGCCACCTGAAACCGCGCAGCCCCCACCAGCAACGCGCCACCCAGCAGCGATAGCACCAGCACCTGCCAGGGTGAGGGCGCTGCAGCAGCAGTGCGCGGCGACAGGAACAACGCGGCCCGCAGGCCTTCACGCATCCAGTCCCACAGGGACAACTTGGCGGGAGCCGGGGCCATGGTGGATGCGGCGCCGGCAGACGGCGCAGGCGGCTGCTCCCCCAAGGGAATTTCGATCTTGGCGGACTCGGGCCCCCACTGGCTGGGCAGGGTATCGGCCCAGGCGCTCTTGGCGTTCAGGTCTTTCATGGGGCGATCATGCCATTGCGGGAGAGGTTTCTTTCAACCACCAGCCGGTAGTTCGCACTGCGATGATTCCCGAAATCGCGTAACGCCCCCTTCACACAGCCCCGCCTCCTCAGGAGGCCGTTCCAGCTCCGCCCCTGGCCACCGGTACGACGGGTACCTGCGCCAGCTCCGGCTGCAGCACCAGCCGATCTGTACCGCTGTAGCAGACAAACCGGCGATTGGTGGCGCGCCCGATGGCGCACAGGCCCAGTTGCTGCGCTACGGCGTGCGCCATCTGGGTCATGCCGCTGCGGGACACCACGATGGGGACGCCCATCTGCGCAGATTTGATGACCATTTCGCTGGTGAGTCGGCCCGTGGTGTAGAACACCTTGTCTGCACCGGACATGGGCGCGTGCAGACTCTCCGAAGCGGCATTTTCTGCAGGCGTGCCGCCGGATAGCGTGGAGGAAACGCCACTTTCCGGACCCTTGCCATCTGTATTCATCCACATCCACCCTGCAATGGTGTCGATGGCGTTGTGGCGCCCCACGTCTTCCACGAAGGTGAGCAGCGCCTCCCCCCGGAACAAGGCGCAACCGTGCACGGAGCCCGCGGACTTGTAGGTGGTTTCCTTGAGGCGGATGGCATTGACGATGCCGTACAGCTCGCCCTGTGTCAGGCGTACCTCGGGCAAGGTGATGCGATCCACCTCGTCCATGAGCCCGCCAAACACACTGCCTTGGCCGCAGCCGGTGGTGACCACCTTGCTCGCAGTGCGCTCTTCAATGCGGGCGATGCCGTGGCGCGTGCGCACGGCGGCGGCGTGCACCTCCCAATCGACGGTGATGGATTCGATGTCGAACACGGACTCCACCAGCCGCTGGTTGCGCAAATAGCCCAGCACCAGCAGTTCCGGCTGCGCGCCCAGGGTCATGAGGGTGACGAGTTCACGCTTGTCGACATAGATGGTGAGCGGTCGCTCGGCGGGGATCTGTACCTGCTCGCGCTCGCCCAGTTCGTTCACGACCTCCACACTGTGGGTAAGGGGCGCATGCGCCTGCGTCAGGCGCGGCAGCACGGGCGCAGCCGGGGAGGCGGAAGGTGATGAAAGAGACATGGGGCGAATATACGCAGTACCTCTCCCCAAGGCGGGGCATGGGCATCTGAATTGGGGAAAAGCAAGTACGGCGACCACCACAAAAAAAGCCGCGCTCCACCAAGTGGGCGCGGCTCTTTTTGACAGCGGGACAGTCGCTGGCGTCAGGACTTGGGCGCTGACGCAGCTGCGGCAGGTGCCAGCGTGCTGGGTGGGCTGCTGGCCGTGCCCGGTGGCGAATGGGCGCCCGCCGCTTCAATGGGCTTGGCAGCGGGCGGTGTGTAAGCGAAGGGGCCGGGGTCGGTGCACGCAGCACCTGCTGCCGTTGCAGGCTTGGCCGTTGGCGTGGTTTTTCGGTAGTGGGCCGCCACACGGTCTTGTGACAGGCACAGCTGGTAGTTACCCACCTTGCCGGCCCAGGCGGCTTTGGCCGCCGCCTCGGCAGCTTTGGCGGCAGCCTCCGGTGAAGGCGCGGGCAGCTTGGCAGCGGCCAGTGTACAGACGCTGGCCGCGCACAACGCCAGCAGGGAAGATCGAGAAAATTGCATCATGGTGCGAAACCTCATACCTGCGCGGGCTGGCCCGCAGATGGTGTAGCTGCAGCATCGGCTGCGGATGGGTTGGCGCTGCGCTGGCGGGGAATCTTGCCCGCTTGCACGTCGTCGTACCAAAGCTCGTGGTGCTCCTTGGCCCACCCCTCGCTCACGTACCCCGTCCTCATGGCCTTGTAGGCGCCCTTCATGCCCACGGTGCCCATGTAGATGTGGCCACAGATCAGCGCCATCATCCAGATCGCCAGCGTGGCGTGGATCATGTGGGCGATCTGCATGTCGCCGCGCACGTCGCCAAAGCCAGGAATGAGCTTGTCGAGCACCAAGCCGGTGGCCACCACAAAGATGCCGGGGATGGTGATACCCCACCAGAACAGGCCCTTCTCGCCGGCGTTGAAGCGGTGGGAAGGAACCTGGTGGTCACCCCCCAGCATGCCGCCGCCCTTGGACAGCCACACAAAGTCGGCCCGGTTGGCGATGTTGTCCTTGACGAAGGTAAGGATGATCACCAGCAATGAGACAGCAAACAGCGGTCCCATAAAGTTGTGTACGTTCTTGAGCGCATACGTAAGCCAGCCAAACAGCGTGGCCCCCATGATGGGCAGCAGGAAGAACTTGCCAAACGCCATGACGATGCCAGAGATGGCCAACGCGATGAACGCAAAGGCATTGGACCAGTGCGCAGCACGCTCGAAAGGTGTGAAGCGTTCGATGCGGCGGGCTCCGGTGCCGTCAGGGTGTTCATGCCCCAGCGGACCTTTGACAAAGTAAAAGATGCCCAACGCCAACAACACGATGGCAAACAAGGCCGCACCGTAAGGAATGATCCAGTGGTTGCGCACTTGGCGCCATGCCTCGCCTGCGTTGGTGAAACGCGAGCCTGGGTACTGCACGAACGGCTGGATCAGGTTGCCCGCCTCGGGCGCCTGGGTTTTAGGCAGGCTGCTGTAGCCCGTCACGCCCTGCCCCACCTGGCGCCACATGGGCGCGTTGTTGCCGGGCTGCACCTTGGCGCGTTCGCCATTGGTCTGCTCGGCGTATTTGGGGTCTGCGCTGGCGTCTGGCTTGACCTCGAAAATATTCTGGCTTTGAATGCCGCCGGTCGCTGCGGGAGCAGCGGGTGCCGTGACCGCAGGCGCGGCGGGATCTGGCGCTGCCGGGGCCTGGGCACCCGCTGGCCCCCAGGCACATCCCGCCGCCAAAGCCAGGGACCACATGATGTGTTTCATGGCGGGCCTCACTTGGACTGGGTGCGGGTGTATTCGTTCTGGCCGTACAGCTGACGCGCCTTCAACTGCGCTTCCCAACCGGCTTTGTCTCCGGCCTTCCAGCCGGGCTGCATGAAATTGCTGCCCGTACCTGCATAGGGAGCTGCATCACTACGGATGCCCGCACCGGTCTGCGGCTTCTCGCCACAGGCGGTCAGCGCCACCAGCGCCACAGCGGCGGCCAGGGCCGAATGAACAAGACGCTTCATCATCATGACTTGCCTCCTGCAGGCTGGCCTGCCTGTTGTGATCCATAGGCCGTGCCCCAGCCCCACACTTCGGCGCCCTTGCCACGCTGCACCACACGGTTGCGGAAGATATCTGCCACCACATCACCATCACCGGCCAGCAGGGCCTTGGTGGAGCACATTTCTGCACAGGCGGGCAGCTTGCCCTCGGCAAGGCGGTTGCGGCCGTATTTTTCAAACTCGGCCTGGCTGCCGTGGGCCTCGGGGCCACCGGCGCAGAAGGTGCACTTGTCCATCTTGCCACGCACGCCGAAGGTGCCGGACGAAGGGAACTGCGGCGCGCCAAAGGGGCAGGCGTAGCTGCAATAGCCGCAACCAATGCACACATCCTTGTCGTGCAGCACCACACCTTCTTCGGTGCGATAAAAGCAATTGACGGGGCAAACAGCCATGCAGGGTGCATCGCTGCAGTGCATGCACGCGACCGAGATGGATTTTTCGCCCGGTACACCGTCATTGAGCGTGACCACGCGGCGGCGGTTCACGCCCCAGGGCACCTCGTGTTCGTTTTTGCAGGCGGTCACGCAGCCGTTGCATTCGATGCAGCGCTCTGCGTCACAGATGAATTTCATTCGTGCCATGTGTGTCTCCTTGCGTGGCGCGATCAGGCGCGTTCCACGTTGCAGATCGTGGTCTTGGTTTCTTGCATCATGGTCACGCTGTCGTAGCCATAGGTGGTGGCCGTGTTCACGGCTTCGCCGCGCACAATAGGCGCCGCGCCCTTGGGGTAGTACGCCAGCATGTCCGCACCCTGCCAGCGGCCCGAGAAATGGAACGGCATCCACACGGTATCGGGCGCCACACGTGGCGTCACCAGCGCCTGGACGTTGATGCGCGCGCCGGTGGGCGAGCTCAGCCACACGCGCTCGCCGTTGCGGATGCCCCGGTCTGCTGCCGTCTTGGGGTTGATCTCGACAAACGATTCCTGCTGCAACTCGGCCAGCCAAGGGTTGGACCGGGTTTCTTCGCCACCGCCTTCATACTCAACTAGGCGACCCGAACTCAGGATGAGTGGGAATTTCTCCTGCACCTTGTCCGCGATATTCTTGTCTTGGACGCTCTTGTAGAGCGTGGGCAGGCGCCAGAAAGCCTTTTTGTCGTCATGAGTGGGATACTTGGCCATCAAATCTGGCCGAGTGCCATACAGCGGCTCGCGGTGCTGCGGAATCGCATCAGGGAAGTTCCACACCACTGCGCGGGCCTTGGCGTTGCCGAACGGGTGGCAGCCATGGCCCTGCATCACAACGCGTTGAATACCACCTGAAAGATCGGTCTTCCAGTTCTTGCCCTCTGCCTTGGACTTCTCGGCGTCGGTCAAATCATCCCACCAGCCCAGCTTCTTGAGCAGCACGTGGTCGAACTCCGGATATCCCGTGGTGATATCAGCGCCCAAAGAATGCGAGCCATCTTCTGCCAGCAGGCTCTTGCCTTCACGCTCCACACCAAAGTTGGCCCGGAAGTTACCGCCACCATCCATCACATGCTTGGACGTGTCGTAGAGATTGGGGGAGCCGGGGTGCTTGAGTTCGGGGGTGCCATAGCAGGGCCAAGGCAGGCCGAAATAGTCACCGCCAAAGTCATAGCCGGTTTCCTTGTCCTTGCCACCCTTGGATTTCAGGGTTTTTACATCGAACAGGTGCATGTTCCGCATGTGGGCCTTGAGACGCTCCGGGCTCTGGCCGGTGTATCCGATGGTCCACATGCCACGGTTGATTTCCCGCAAGATGTCCTCGGGCACTGGCTCGTCCATGCCCTTGACCTTCTGCATCTTGTAGTTCTTGGAGAGCTCGGCTGCAAAGCCAAGCTTCTCGGCGAACTGGTGCATGATCATGTGGTCCGAACGGCTCTCCCACAGCGGTTCGATCACTTTCTCGCGCCACTGAATGGAGCGGTTGGAGGCCGTGCAGGAGCCACTGGTTTCAAACTGCGTGGCGGCTGGCAGCAGGTACACCGCACGGTTGGGGTTCAGGTCTTCGGCCTTGCCGGGCATGGCGGCCATGGCAGCGGTGGCCGAGGGGTACGGGTCCACCACCACGAGCAGATCCAGCTTGTCCATGGCCCGCTTCATTTCCAGGCCACGGGTCTGCGAATTGGGCGCGTGGCCCCAGAAGAACACGCCGCGCAGGTTGGAATCCTGGTCGATCAGCTCGTTCTTCTCCAGCACACCGTCAATCCAGCGCGACACTGTGATGCCGCTCTTGGTCATCATCGCGGGCGATGCGTACTGCTTTTTGATCCACTCGAAGTCCACACCCCAGACTGCGGCGAAGTGCTTCCACGAGCCTTCGGCCAGGCCGTAGTAGCCGGGCAGCGAATCGGGGTTGGGACCGACATCGGTGGCACCTTGCACGTTGTCGTGGCCGCGGAAGATGTTGGTGCCGCCACCTGTTTTGCCCACATTGCCCAGTGCCAGTTGCAAAATGCACGAGGCACGCACCATGGCGTTGCCGATGGTGTGCTGGGTCTGGCCCATGCACCACACGATGGTGCCAGGGTTGTTGTCGTGCAGCATCTTGGCGACCTTGAACATCTGGTCTTCCTTGACGCCGCAGGCCTCTTCCACCTTGTCAGGTGTCCACTTGGCCAGCACATCCTCGCGCACCTTCTCCATGCCATAGACACGGTCGTTGATGTACTTTTTGTCTTCCCAGCCGTTCTTGAAGATGTGGTACAGCAGGCCGAAGAGGAACGGGATGTCGGTGCCCGAGCGGATGCGCACGTACTCGTCGGCCTTGGCTGCGGTGCGGGTGAAGCGTGGGTCCACCACGATCATCTTGCAGCCGGTTTCCTTGGCGTGCAGCATGTGCAGCATGCTCACCGGGTGGGCCTCGGCCGCGTTGGAGCCGATGTACAGAGCGACCTTGCTGTTTTGCATGTCGTTGTACGAGTTGGTCATGGCGCCATAGCCCCATGTGTTGGCCACGCCCGCCACGGTGGTCGAGTGGCAGATGCGTGCCTGGTGGTCGCAGTTGTTGGTGCCCCAGAAGCTCACAAACTTGCGCAGCAGATAGGCCTGCTCGTTGTTGTGCTTGGACGAGCCGACGAAGTACACGCTGTCCGGTCCGCTGGCGGCACGCAGCTCTTTCATCTTGGCCGTGATTTCGTTCAGGGCCGTGTCCCAGCTGATGCGCTCGTACTTGCCGTTCACCAGCTTCATGGGGTAGCGCAGACGGTACTCGCCATGGCCGTGTTCACGCAGTGCTGCACCCTTGGCGCAGTGGGCACCCAGGTTGATGGGCGAATCGAACACAGGCTCTTGCCGCACCCACACGCCGTTTTCGACGACCGCATCCACCGCACAACCCACCGAGCAGTGGGTGCAGATGGTGCGGCGTACTTCAATCTTGCTGTCGCCGATGCCCACCTTGGCACCCTCGGCAGCGTTGGATTTTTTGACCAGCGTGAGCTGCGACGCCGCAATACCCACGCCCACCCCCAGGCCGGAGCGGCGCAGGAACGAGCGGCGGTCCATCGTGGGCAGCGCCTGCGACAGGCCACGGCGCAAGCTGTGCACAAAAGGAGACGATGCGACCTGCGCAGCGTGGGAGGACTTCTTGGTTAGCAACATGGCACGCCCCGCTTCAGAGTTGGGTGGTCTTGTAGTACTGCTTCACGTGCGCAGACAGGTGATAGCCACCGCCTTTTTCTGGCGCCACCCGAGCGGGTTCAGACACGACGGCATCTGAGGGAACTACATGGGGGAGTGCCACGACGGCTGCGGCTGCAGCCCCTACGGTGGCGGCGCCGGAGAAGAAACTCCGGCGTGAGGAATTGGGCTGGCGGTTCTGCATGCTTGTCTCCAGAATGGCTGGCAGCTATGAAACGGAATTCATACAGTCTATGTCAGTGTGTAAAAGCCTGCAATCGAGCTTTACACCTCCCACTAAGACACTCATCTTTTGTAGCAACCTGAGCAGGCTTTTCGAGCCTCCCAGAGGTTAGTCGAGCATGTCGAAGCCCTGGGCCTCCACCGACACGAAGGCCCGTGTGAACTGGGCCAGCGCTGCATAGAAGCGCGCCTGCGGTTGGGCAGCTAGGGCGTCACACAACTGCAAAACCCAGGGCTGCAGATGCGTTGCAAAAAAGTCGCGCTGCTCCGTCAGGTTGCAGACAGCTACGTCATCCCCCGCGATCAGGTAGCGCATCACCTCGCACAGGTAAGCAATGTGGTCTTCGGTTTCGGACATGGAATCGTCGCGCGCCAGCCCCAGCCGATCCAGGTCGGTGCGCAAACGGGCCAATGGCTTTTCATTCAGAAAACCGCTCAGGTAATGCGAGCCATACAAAAACACCTCGGGCTTGCCCACCCCGCCAAAGAGACGGTCGAACTCCTGCGCGATGGCGGCATCGCTCAGTTCGCGGGCCGCACTCACCAGCACCTGCCAAGGCTCTTGCAAAAAGGCGCCGTCGGCGGGTGCCTCGGTCACGGCTACCCGCAAGGCAGACAACAACTCGGCGCTGGGCGCGGCGTAGTACAACCGCGACAGCAGACCATAGAGTTCGGCGCGTGCCGTTTCCTCATCCAGCGCAGAGCTGCCGCCAGGGGGGGTCAAAGAAGCAGGTTGGGCGCTCACAGGTCCGTCACTTTCGTTTCGCTTTGGGAGGAATACAGGTCAATCACGCGGCAGTCGCTGCACATCTTCAGGCGCTCCAGCGCGTCGCCCTGGAACATCGCGTGGCCCGACAGTTTGCCCAGCATGGCCTCGATGGCCTTGACGGTGCCAAAAGGCTTGCTGCAGCGCACACAGGCCCAGGGTTTGGCCTCGTTGAGCACGCGCAGTTGCGCACGCTCCGGCGCCAGCAGCAGGCGCGGCTGCAGGGTGATGGCGTCTTCCGGGCATGTGGTGGCACACAGGCCACACTGCACGCAGTTCTTTTCGATAAAGCGCAGTTGCGGCAGCTGCGGGTTGTCCTGCAGCGCACTGGCGGGGCAGGCGCTCACGCAGCTCAGGCACAGGGTGCAGCGGTCCTTGTTGACTTCAATGGTGCCCAGGGGCGACCCCACTGCGGGCAAGGCAATGGCTGCGGGCCGATCGGCCACGGGCATCGGGGCCTGCTCGATGAGATGGTCCAGCGCCATCTCCAGCGTACTGCGCTTTTCCTGCGCCACGGCAAAGCGCGCGGCCACGGCAGGGGTCTTCTGGCGCGTCTGGCCCAGGGACTGCAAGGCGGCGTCCAGCTCGGTGGGATGGGTGGCGCGCAGCAGTTGCACATGGGTGCCCGTGTAGCCCAGGCCCCGCAAGATGGCTTGCGCCACATCCATCTGTGCCTGCAGACCGTCGAGGTACTGCGGTGCTTCCTCCTGTGTCGTCAGCAACACCACCTGCGAGGCGCCGTAAGCGATTGCGCTGAGCCACAGGTCCACCCCGGTGCTGGCGGTGTGCCACAGCGCCACCGGGATCACGTTGGCAGGCACGCCCTGCGCCAGTTTCAACTGGGCGGCACGACCCAGCTCCTCCACCAGCGCCTGTCCGCGCTCCTGGCTGTGCAGCAGCAGCACAGCATCCTTGCCACCTGCAGCGGCGTAGGTGGACAAAAGGGTTTTGAGCTTGGTGCCCTGCTCGGTCGCACTGGGGTAGGCATAGGTCAGCGCGCCCGTGGGGCACACGGTGGTGCAGGCGCCGCAGCCGACACACAGGTTGGGGTTCACCTTGATTTGCTGACGGCTTTTGTCGCTGGCAATGGCTTCGGCCGAGCAGATGTCCACGCAGGCATTGCAGCCCACGGTTTCGTTGCGGCTGTGGGCGCAAAGCTTTTGTTTGTAGACAAAAAACTTGGGCTTTTCGAACTCGCCCACCAGCTCGCGCAGCTTCAGCAGCGTGGCCATATTGACCCCATCACTACGCCCGTCCCAGCGCAGGTAACCCTGCGGCAGCGCGTGCTGCAAGAAGGTGGGCGTGGCGGTGGGCGAACGCAGGTCGAGCACCAGGTCAAAACGCTCGGTCTGCGCCGTGGCGTCACGGGTGAAGTCGATGGCACCCGCCACCTGGCACACCTTCACACAGTCGCGGTGCGAGCTGCAGGCCGCCATGTCGATCTGGTAATCGAGGCCGATGGCGTTCTCGGGGCAGGCCGCCACACAGGCGTTGCAGCGTGTACACAGGTCCAGGTCAATGGGGTTGTCGGCCTTCCACTGCAGCTCGAACGCACCCAGCCAGCCGGTAAGGCCCGTAATGCGCCCACCCAGCACGGGAAAACGCCGCGCCTGCGCACCACCCGCATTGCCGGGGCCTTGGGTGAACAGGGTCACATCCAGCACATCCGACACCAGGGCGGCAGCCTGTTCGGCCTGGTCGAGGGGGCCGATGATGAGCAAGCGGCCCGTGCTCTTGTAAGTGACCGTGGGCACGGGCGGTGGATCAGGCAGGCGGGCGGCGGCCAGCAGCGCGGCGATCTTGGGGCTGGCCTTGGCGGCATCGCGGCTCCAGCCACCGGTTTCGCGGATGTTCACAAACCGGATGGGCGACACCGCGCCTTCGGTCTGCTGGCCCAGATCGCCAAACAAGCGCTGCTCCTGGGTGCAAGCCACCACCACATCGTCACCCGACTGGATGGCCTTTTGAAAGGCCCCCGCCTCGCGGCGGCACAGGGTGGAGTGGAGTGTCAGGTCTTCATGCAGCGCCGCGCCCAACGCCTTCGCGTTGAGGGGCATCGTCTGGTTGCAGTCGCAGATGAGCGTCGTGGTCATGTTCTGTGTGGCTGGCTGGCAGGGCCACCGCATCCTTATGGGGGCGGGCGGCCATCTCAAGCTCGCTGGAGGGGGCGCTAGGAATAGCGTTGCATACCCCGGACTGTGCCACGTCTGCGGGGGCGTGCCCCTCCGCATCATCCCGAGGCTGAGCAAGGGCAGGGGCTATTGCCTCTGCGTCTGCACTGGCTTCTACGGCGGCGCCATTGACTGGAACATCAGGCGCTGCATCAGCCTTTTTTTCGTGATCAAAAAAGCCCATCGCATGGGCGCTGGCCATTTTGCGCAGCATGCCTTCGGGCAGCGGGTCGGGCTGGGTGTAGTCGCCGATGTAGATATCGAGGCCATCCATCACATTGAAGTGCGGGTCGGCAAAGAGCTTCTTCATGGCGAGGTTGCGCACCTCGGGCGATACATCGCGGGCCACAAAGGCCTTGAAATCGGACGCGGGCGTAAGCGCCTGGGCATCGGCCAGCGTGGGTGGCGGAGGGGCTTCTGCAGCGGGCGCAGCGCCTTCTGCGGCGGTGGGGGGGGCGCCGGCTGCCACGGAGGACGGGTTAGGCGGTGACGACGAAGACGCGGCCGGTGGCAACGATGGCGCGGGTGGTGGTGGTTCCTCCACCGGCTTGCCTTCGCGCACCTCCTGCTTGCGGCGCGACCAGCGGCCCAGGAACCCGTCAGCCATGACCGCCACCTCCACCACGCGTTTTTTCAGTGGACACGGATGCTGGGTTTCCAAACCGGTCTTGCAGCGTGCGGAAACTGTCCGGCCGCTTGCGGCGTTTGGGTTCGGGCTGGTAGTGCTCGGCCACAAAGGCGCGCAGCGCTTCCACCACCTCGGGCGCTGCGGGCACCTGTTCCACGGTTTCCTGCGCGTCCAGCCAGCGGCCAGCGTCGTGGTAGCTCAGGCTCACGGCCACGGGGCGGGCCAGCGGGATCTCGCCAGTGCCGGGGTCGTCATCGCGGCGCCACATCACAAACCAGCACGGGGCGGGCGAAGTGAGGTTGAGGTGATAGCCCTCGGCGTCGTCGCGAAACAGCTCTGCCCGAAACCCCGGGAACAACCAGCGCTGCTCGCGCTCGTCCCGGAGGATCTGGCGCGGCTCGGTGCCAAAGGCGGGCTCGTTGATCACCACCTCGGCCAGCGACCACCGCCAGGGCTGCCAGCGATTGTCGATGTGCTCGCACCGCATGATCACGGCAACGTCGGTGTAGGGGCGCTCAGTCATGGGCGCAGACTTTACCCCGGCGCAAGGTCACTAGCAGCTTTGTCCGTAAAGCCCCTCTGCGCACGGTCAGCTTGCAGCCCCCTCCAGCAACTCCACCGCCACCGCGCAGTACTTGAACTCCGGGATCTTTCCAAACGGGTCCAGCGCCGCGTTGGTGAGCAGGTTGGCTGCCGCCTCCACGTACGCAAAAGGCATGAACACCGTGCCGCGCGGCGTGCCGTCGTCGCGCCGCACGCGCACCTGCACCATGCCGCGCCGCGAGCGGATGCCTACCAGCGCGCCGGGCGCCACGCCAAGCCGGTCCAGTTCGTCGCCATGCAGCGATGCGGTGGCCATGGGCTCGATGGCGTCGAGCACGGTGCTGCGCCGCGTCATGCTGCCCGTGTGCCAGTGCTCCAGCTGGCGGCCCGTGATGAGCACCAAGGGGTAGTCGGCATCGGGCTTTTCGGCGGCCGGAATCACGCTGGCGGGCACCAGCTGCAGGCGGCCCGTAGGCGTAGGGAATCTTTCAGTGAAGACGATGGGCTGGCCCGGGTCGTCGGCCGTGAGGCAGGGGTAGGTCACGCTGGAGTCGCGCGTGAGACGCTCCCAGGTGATGCCCTCGATGCTCGCGTGCATGGCCTGCCGCATTTCGTCGTACACGGCAGCTACGCCCGACTCTTCGCCTTCGTAGTTCCAGCCAAGGCCCATCCTCTGGGCGATCTGCTGAATGATCCACAGGTCCGGCTGCGCATCGCCCGGCGGGTTCAACGCGCGGCGCCCCATCTGCACCATGCGGTCGGTGTTGCTGGCGGTGCCGGTCTTCTCGGGCCAGGCGCTGGCGGGCAGTACCACGTCGGCCAGCCAGGCGGTCTCGGTCAGGAAGATGTCCTGCACCACCAGGTGCGACAGGCTGGCCAGCGCGTGGCGCGCGTGGTTCAGGTCGGGGTCGCTCATGGCGGGGTTCTCGCCCATGATGTACATGCCGCGCACCTTGTGCGGGTCGCTGTCGTCGGCCAGTGCCTTGTGCATGATTTCGACCACGGTGTAGCCCGGCGCTTCGTCGAGCTTGGTGCCCCAGAAGTCTTCGAACCAGGCATGCGCCCCGGCGTTGTCCACGCGCTGGTAGTTGGGGAACATCATCGGGATCAGCCCCGCGTCACTTGCGCCCTGCACGTTGTTCTGGCCGCGCAGCGGGTGCAGGCCCGAGCCGGGTTTGCCGATCTGGCCCGTGACGGCGCAGAGCGCGATGAGGCAGCGCGCGTTGTCGGTGCCGTGCACGTGCTGGCTCACGCCCATGCCCCAGAGGATCATGGAGGACTTGGCGGTGGCAAATGCCCGCGCCACCTCGCGCAGCGTCTCGGCCGGGATGCCGCACACCGGAGCCATGGCCTCGGGGCTGCAGCCCATCACGTTGGCCTTGAGGGCCTCGAAGTTGTTGGCGCGGTTGCGGATGAAAGCTTCATCCACCAAGCCCTCATCAATCACCGTGTGGATCAGCGCGTTGAGCATGGCCACATCGGTATCGGCCTTGAACTGCAGCGTGCGCCAGGCGTGGCGGCCAATGTCGGTCACACGCGGGTCGGCCAGCACGATCTTGGCGCCGCGCTGCGCAGCATTTTTCATCCATGTGGCGGCCACCGGGTGGTTGGCCGTGGGGTTGGAGCCGATCACGAAGATCAGCTCGGCATGCTCCACATCGTGCACCGGGTTGCTCACCGCGCCCGAGCCCACGCCTTCAAGCAGCGCAGCCACGCTGGACGCATGGCACAGCCGCGTGCAGTGGTCCACGTTGTTGCTGCCAAAGCCGGTACGCACCAGCTTCTGGAACAGGTAGGCCTCTTCGTTGCTGCCCTTGGCCGAGCCAAAGCCCGCCAGCGCCTTGGGGCCGTGCGTGTCGCGCAGGGTTTTCAGCGTGCCGGCTGCAAGATCCAGCGCCTCGTCCCAGGTCGCTTCGCGGAAGGTGCCCTGCCAGTCGGCGCCGTAGGGGCGCACTTCTTTGGGCACGCCGGGCTTACGGATGAGCGGCACCGTCAGGCGGTCGGGGTGGTGGGCGTAGTCGAAACCGAAGCGCCCCTTCACGCACAGGCGGCCATGGTTGGCCGGGCCGTCGCGGCCTTCCACGCTGATGATTTTTTCATCGCGCACGTTGTAGGTGATGAGGCAGCCCACGCCGCAGAACGGGCAGACCGAATCGACCTTGCGGTCCACCTTCTGCGAGCCGATGTGCGTCTTGGGGCTGAGCGCGCCCGTGGGGCAGGCCTGTACGCATTCGCCACAGGCCACACAGGTGCTCTCGGCCATGGGGTCGTCCAGGTCGAAAACGATCTTGCTGTCCGCCCCACGCAGCGCGTAGCCAATCACGTCGTTGACCTGCTCTTCGCGGCAAGCGCGCACGCAGCGGTTGCACTGGATGCAGGCGTCGAGGTTGACGGCCATGGCCGGGTGGCTCAGGTCCGGCGCGGGCTGCTCGCGGCGCAGGGCCTGGAGTGCCGGACGCACCGAGACGCCCAGGCGGTCTGCCCATTCGCTCAGTTCGCCATGTTGGCCTATTGTCTTGGCGATATTTGAGTCAAATTGGCCTGTAGCGCTTGAGGGATAAGCGCCATCAGCTATCAATTCAGGAGCTTCTGCTGTTTCGTCATTCCACTTGTAGCCCACATCGGGCATGTCCGACAGCAGCATCTCCAACACCATCTGTTGGCTCTTTCGGGCGCGGGGGCTGGCGGCCTGCACCTTCATGCCTTCTGTCGGCGCGCGGCAGCAGCTGGGTGCCAGCGTGCGCTCGCCCGCGATTTCGACCACGCAGGCGCGGCAGTTGCCGTCGGGGCGCAGGCCGTCGGTGTAGCACAGGTGCGGAATCTCTACGCCGTGGCGCTGCGCGGCTTTCAGTATGGTTTCGCCCGGGTGGGCGGTGACGGGCTGGCCATCCAGCTCAAAGGCCACATCGCAGGTTGGTTGCAAGCTGCTCATGGCTGGACTCCCTTGGGCAGTTGCTCGGCCAGCGGGCTGTTGCGTGGCTTGGGCAAGTCCCCCGGCCAGGGCCTCTCGCCCACTTCGTGCGCAAAGTATTTGTGGATGCAACGAATGGGGTTGGGCGCCGCCTGTCCCAGGCCGCAAATCGATGCGTCGGCCATCACCTGCGCCAGGTCGTCCAGCAACTCTTCGTCCCACTGCGGCGATTCCATCAGCGCAGCGGCCTTGGCCGTGCCGACGCGGCAGGGCGTGCACTGGCCGCAGCTTTCGTGTTCAAAAAACCGCATCACGTTTAGCGCCGCATCGCGCGCCCGGTCGTGCTGGCTGAGCACGATGACGGCGGCCGAGCCGATGAAGCAGCCGTAGGGCTGCAGCGTGTCGAAGTCCAGGGGAATCTGGTTCAGGCTGGCGGGCAGGATGCCGCCCGACGCGCCGCCCGGCAGGTAGGCATAAAGCTGGTGACCATCCAGCATGCCGCCGCAGTATTCGTCGATGAGTTCCTGCACCGTGATGCCCGCGGGCGCGAGCTTGACACCGGGGTGCTTCACGCGCCCGCTCACGCTGAAACTACGCAGCCCCTTGCGCCCGTGGCGGCCGAAGCTGGCAAACCACTGCGGGCCACGTTCCACGATGTCGCGCACCCAGTACAGCGTCTCGAAGTTGTGCTCCAGCGTGGGCCGGCCGAACAGCCCCATCTGCGCGATGTAGGGGGGGCGCATGCGGGGTTCGCCACGCTTGCCTTCGATGCTCTCGATCATGGCGGACTCTTCGCCGCAGATGTAGGCACCCGCGCCGCGCCGCAGTTCGATGTGGGGCAGTGGGCAGGGCGGCTCGGCGCGCAAGTCGTCCAAAGCCTGCTGCAGCAGCGCGCGGCAGCCGTGGTATTCGTCGCGCAGGTAGATATAGATGGCCTCGGTGCCCACCACCTGGGCGGCGATGAGCACACCTTCCAGAAAGCGGTGCGGGTCGCGCTCCAGGTAGGTACGGTCCTTGAAGGTGCCGGGCTCGCCCTCGTCGATGTTGACGGCCATCAGGCGCGGCGCGGGCTGGTCCCGAACAATGCGCCACTTGCGCCCCGCCGGGAAGCCCGCGCCGCCCAGGCCGCGCAAACCCGAGTCCTCCATGGCAGCGAGCACCGCCTCGGCGTCCATCTCTCCGTTGACCAGCGCGGCGGCGGTCTGGTAGCCGCCGTGGGCACGGTAGGTGACCAGGTTGGTGTGGGCGGGGCTGATTTCACCAGGGTGCGTGGGGATGCTCTTCTCCGCCAGCGCCGCAACATCAAAATTGATAGCTGTCAGCGCTTGTGGGTGGAGCGCAAGAGCCCGTTTTGGCTTGGATTCCACCGTTTCCAACACGGTATCGACCGTGGCGTGCGGCAACGGGCACTGGTGCACCACGGCCACGGGCGCCTGCTCGCAACGCCCCACGCAAGGCACAGCCAACACCTGCACATCGCACTGACCGGCCGCGCGCAGGCGTTCGGGCAGCGCGGCCAGCAGCTCGCGGGCGCCCGCAATGCTGCAGCTGAGGCTGTCGCACACACGCAGCACCAAGCGCGGGGCCTGGGCATCTTCGCCGCGCACGATCTCGAAGTGGTGATAGAAGCTCGCCACTTCGTACACCTCGGCCATCGACAGGTTCATTTGCTTGGCAAGAGCCACCAGGTGCCGGTCGTGCAGCACGCCAAAGTGGTCGTTCAGGCTGTGCAAAAACTCAATGAGCAAGTCACGCCGAAAGCCGGTGGCTGGGGGCGGGCCCAGCAGCTGCGCCACGTCGGCCATCGCCGCGTCTTCGGGCTGACGACCCTTGAGGCGGCTTTTGCGGCGGATGCGTTCGCGCATGGCATCCACAGACACGGCGGCCACGACGGCTGCGGTGGGGGCTTCGGGGGCAAGATGCATGGGGGTATTTGGTTTTTGTATGAAGGCGCCTGCATAGGCTGACGCGCCGATGCAGTGTCGGGCACGGCCGCTGCACCCGTCAAATTGCAGATGCACATGGGTCGATCACAAAAACAAATGAAAAGACGCTGAACGCTGCGCGCCGCAAATCAACCACAGCCACCCCGCTGCGGCTTTGCAAACGTCAACCCGCAGCCAGCAAACCGCTGTGCGCCGTGGCGTGCCGCAGCCAATTCGCGTCCTGCGACAGCGCCAGCGCCGCTTCCAGCGCTCGCGTGGGCTGCACCTGCCGGTACGACATGAAACCGATGGGGGTGGTCAACACCGGTCCAACCAGGGGCCGGGCCTCCAGCCCGTCATGGCCGCGCACGGCATCGACCAGGGCACCGGGCAACACACTGCACAGCTCGCCCGCCACAACGCTCAAAGCCAAAGTCAGAACCGAGTCCGTCTCCATGGCGGGCAACACCTGTACGCCCGCGCTGCGAAAGGCGCTGTCGACCAGACTGCGGTTGTGCATCTCGGGGGTGAGCAGGCACAGCGGCAGGTGTGCGACGTCAGCCCACTGTATGGGCGCGCCGATCTGCAGGCCGCGCGCCGTGGCATCAGGGGCACGGCGCAGCAGAAAGTAGTGCTCCACATACTGCGGCCAGGCCCGGAGTTGACCGCCGCGCGCGGGCATTCGCTCGGTGTAGCCCAGCGCCAGGTCCAGCGAAATGTTTTCCAGCCCTGCCTCCAGCGCCTGCGAACTCATCGACAGCGCAACCGGCACGATGCCAGGATGCCGCGCCTGCAACTGCGCCGCAAACCGCGCCAGGATAGGCATGGCAGTAGGCACAGCGCCCAGCCGCAACGTGCCGCGCGGGTGGGCGGCGTCGCTGCTCAGGTCCTGTTGCAGCACCTGATGCTCGTGCAGCATGCGCTGGGCCGTGGCCAACACGCGCTCCCCCTCGGGCGTAAAGCCTTCAAAGCTGCGGCCCCTGCGCACCACCACCACGCCAAACTCTTTCTCCAGTGCACGCAGTGCATTGGAGAGCGCCGGCTGCGTGATGTGGCAGGCCTGCGCCGCCCGGCCAAAGTGCCGGTGCTCGTGCAGCGCTACCAGGTAGCGCAGGGACGCGAGCAGGTTCATGGCGCGTTGCGGCGGCTCGGGAAAATCAGGTGTTCTTGCTGATCGAAATCGTCGGGAACTTGCTCGAAAAGTCCTTGGCCTGCTGGGCAATCTTCACCGCCACGTCGCGCGCCACTTTCTTGTAGATCTTGGCCACGTCGCCGTCCGGGTCGGCCACCACCGTGGGCTTGCCGCTGTCGGCCTGCAGGCGGATGCTCATGTCGAGCGGCAGTGCGCCCAGGTAGTCCATGTTGTACTCGGCTGCCATCTTCTTGCCGCCATCGGCGCCAAAGATGTGTTCCACATGGCCGCAGTTGCTGCACACGTGCGCGGCCATGTTCTCGACGATGCCGAGGATGGGCACGCCCACCTTCTCGAACATCTTGATGCCCTTCTTGGCATCGAGCAGGGCGATGTCCTGGGGCGTGGTCACGATCACGGCGCCGGTCATGGGCACGCGCTGGCTCAGTGTGAGCTGGATGTCGCCGGTGCCGGGGGGCATGTCGATGATGAGGTAGTCGAGGTCTTTCCAGTTGGTCTGGCGCAAAAGCTGCTCCAGCGCCTGGGTGGCCATGGGGCCGCGCCAGATCATGGCTTCGTCCTGGTCCACCAGAAAGCCGATGGACATGACCTGCACGCCGTAGTTTTCCAGCGGCTCCATGGTCTTGCCGTCGTCGCTTTCAGGGCGGCGGTTGATGCCCAGCATCATGGGCTGGCTGGGGCCGTAGATGTCGGCGTCGAGCACGCCCACGCTGGCGCCCTCGGCGGCCAAGGCCAGGGCCAGGTTGGCGGCCGTTGTGCTCTTGCCCACGCCACCCTTGCCCGAGGCCACGGCGATGATGTTCTTGACCTGGGGCAAGAGCTGCACGCCGCGCTGCACGGCATGGGCGATGACCTTGGTGGTGATGTTGACCGATACGTTCTCGACGCCCCCCACGCCCTTGGCAGCGGCCACCAGATTGCGGCGCAGTTCGGGCACCAGGCTCTTGGCGGGGTAGCCCAACTCCACATCGAAGGCCACGTCGCCGCCGCTGATCTGCACATTGCGCAGGGCGCGGGTGCTGACGAAATCCTTGCCCGTATGGGGGTCCAGCACGCTGGAAAGTGCGGCCAAAAGGCCCTGTTCGGTGACTGCCATTCAATTAACTCCTGTGGGGCCGGTAGTCTATCCAAGCGCTGTTCCCCCGGCGCGTGAAGGACAATGCGCACGCTTTGCCCCTGGCTCCACAGCAGCTGGCACCCTGAGAAACCGAACGAAAAGGACCCCCGTGAAATTCAAGATGGCCGAGAAATCCCTGTTTGCCATGCTGCTGCGCTCGCCCTGGTGGATCAGCTTTGTGGTGGTCGGCCTCATCGTTCTGGCGGCAGGTGCGCTGCTGCCCAAGGAGTATTTCGTGGTGGGTGCGCTGGCCGGTTTCCCCATCTTCGTAGTGGGATGCATCGCCGCGTGGAAGCAGCTGCGTGCCCCCAACCCCGCCCGGGTTGCCGAGATGCTGGAGGCCGTGGCCAGCATGCCCTGGCGCAGCTTTGCCGACACCCTGGCATCGGCCTGGGCACGGGCGGGCTACTCCGTAGAGCGGATCAACGGCAACAACGCAGGCGCTGACATGCGACTGACCCAAGGTGGCAAAACCACGCTGGTCAGCGCCAAACGCTGGAAAGCCGCCACCCACGGCGTAGAGCCCCTGCGCGAGCTGCACGCGGCCATGCTGGCCAGCGAGGCCCCCGCAGGCGTCTATGTGGCTGCCCTGGGGCAGGTCAGCGACAACGCCCAGGCGTTTGCCCGGGAGCACGGCATTGTGGTGCTGCAGGGTGACGCGGTGGCACAGCTGCTGCTCAAGCAGCGCTGAAAGCCCCACCCCGCGTGCGGCGGCCCGCGCATGCGGGTTTTCCCACATGAATCGCCCCGGAGCGCCCCGCCACACTTGGGGCATCGCCCCGCCCACCCGTCCATGCCCTCCACAACCCCTACCGCAGCCTCTGGCACCGCCACTTCAACGCCCGCCACCGGCCTGCTGCTCACCGGCGGCGGTGCCCGCGCTGCTTACCAGGTGGGCGTGCTCGAAGCCATTGCTGACCTGCGCCAGGCCTGCGGCGAGGGGAGCGGACCCAACCCCTTCCCCATCATCACCGGCACCTCGGCCGGGGCCATCAACGCGGCGGCGCTGGCCTGCGGGGCCGACAATTTTGACCGCGCCGTGCGCCGCATTGCGCGCGTATGGCGGCAGTTCCACGCCAGCCAGGTGTATGGCGCCGACTCGCTCAGCGTGATGCGCAGCGGTGCGCGCTGGCTCACGCTGGTGTCGCTGGGCTGGGCCCTGGCGCGCTGGCGGCGCATGCGACCGCGCTCGCTGCTGGACAACACCCCGCTCGAAAAACTGCTGGTCAAGATGGTGCCGCTGGTGCGCCTGCCCCGGCTGATCCGCAAGGGCCACCTCACGGCGCTTGCCGTCACAGCGTCGAGCTACAGCTCGGGCGAGCATGTCACCTTTTTTGAAGCCGCCGCACCCGTCAAGCCCTGGGTGCGCTCGCAGCGCAAGGCGGCCAGCGACCGCATCACGCACGAGCATCTGCTGGCGTCCTCTGCCATTCCGTTCATCTTTCCAGCCAAGGGCATCGAGGTGGATGACCACGTCGAATATTTCGGCGACGGCTCCATGCGCCAGTCGGCGCCCATTGCTCCGGCCATTCACCTGGGGGCCGAGCGCATCCTGGTGATCGGCGCCGGCCGCATGCACGAGCCCAAGGGAGATGCCGCTGCCAACCCCACGGCCACGTACCCCACGCTGGCGCAGATTGCGGGGCACGCGCTGTCCAACATCTTTCTGGACGCTCTGGCCGTGGATGTGGAGCGCGTGCAGCGCATCAACCAAACCTTGTCGCTCATCCCCGAAGAAAAGCGCCTGCACAGCGCACTGCGCCCCATCGAGCTGCTGGTGATTGCCCCCTCGCAGCGCCTGGATGCCGTGGCCGCGCGCCATGTGGGCGACCTGCCCACGCCCGTGCGCACCATGCTGGGCGCCCTGGGCGTCACGTCCAACATGGCCGATGTGCGCGGCGCGGCGCTGGCCAGCTACCTGCTGTTCGAATCCGGTTACACCCAGGAGCTCATGGCCCTGGGCCGGGCCGACACCCTGGCCATGCGGGCCGAGGTGTGCAAGTTCTTTGGCTGGACGGACACCGGCGCCGAGGTGAAGACAAGGCACCACGGGGAAACCGCCTGAGACGCCACCGGCCTGGACCCTACGGCTTGGGCAGCCACCCCAGGCCATGTGCGTGCAGGCTTTGCACATACAGCCGGTCCGCCGTCTCGGTGATCGCAGTGGTCTCCGGGTAGGCGCCACTCGGGTCCTGCAGGTCGGCCACCACCTTGCCATCGTCGGTGAACGCAATCACATGGCCGTAGGGCTGGGGAATGGGCCACAGCGCACGCGGCAGGCGCAGGGTCAGGCTGCGCAGCCAGGGCTTGCCCGCCATGTTGTCGATGGCCGCCCCGCGCGGCTTGGCAAAGCCCAGCCACACCTTGCCGCCCTGCCCGCGCATCAGGTTGTCGGGGTAGCCGGGCAGGTTGTCGAGCAGCACGCGGGCCTGGGGGCTGGCCTGGCCAATGTCGAGGTCTTTCGCATCCACCGCAATCTTCCACACCCGGTATTTGCCGGTTTCGTTGACGAACAGGTGTTTTTCGTCCTGGCTCAGCGCCACGCCATTGGCAAAGCTGATGCCCCGAGCCACCACGCGTGTGGCACGCGTCGCAGGGTCGTATTCGATCACCCGGCCGGTGCTGGCCTGCTCCAGGATGTCGAGCACGCTCGCTTCAAACGTGCCGCCCCAGTCCTTGGGGGCAAAACGGGTGGAGGCGTCGCTCAGGTACATCTTTCCGCTTTGGGCCACCACCACAGCGTCGGCATAGCGGATGGGGTCGTTGCCCACCTTGTCGGCCAGCACGGTGACCTTGCCATCGGGCGCAATGGACAGCAGGCCCTTGATGGCATCGGCCGCGATCAGGTGGCCCGCCGCATCGAAGTCGAACCCCAGCACCCGCCCGCCGGTATTGGCAAACACCTCCTGGCCCGAGCCGTCGGGGTTCATGCGCAAAATGCTGCCACTGAGCACGGTGGTGTAGAGCTTGCCGTCCTTGCCAAAGGCGATGTGCTCGGGGCCCACCTCGCCTTTGAGGTCGATGATGTTCAGCTGGGCCAGGCGCTGGTTGGGGGCGTGCACGCCCTGGTAGCCAGGGGCGGCAGGCGCAGTCCAGGCCACCGGCTGAATGGGCACAGGCCACGCCGCCAGATAGGCAGCCACCACCAATATCGCGCCACCCACGCCCCACCCCACCCGTTTTGCCCATGTTCTGGCCATGTGTTGTCTCCTGTTGATTGTTGGAATGCGGGGCATTGTGGCGCCATAGGCGGCCTGCACGCACGCCCTGATTGGCACCTGCGCGACCTGGGGAGGCCACCGCAGCGCCTGCAATGGCCAGGGATACTGACGACCGCCTAAAATCGCGGGTTCCGCCTGAGAAAGCCGCTTTTCATGACGACCTCCGCCCGCAAACTCTTCGTTACCACCGCCCTGCCGTATGCCAACGGCAACTTCCACATCGGCCACATCATGGAATACATCCAGGCCGACATCTGGGTGCGGTACCAAAGGATGCAGGGCAACGCGGTCAACTTTGTGGGTGCGGACGACACCCACGGTGCGCCCATCATGATTGCGGCCGAAAAGGCCGGCAAGACGCCCCAGCAGTTCGTGGCCGACATCGCCGCCGGTCGCAAGCAGTACCTGGACGGTTTTCACATCAGCTTTGACAACTGGCACAGCACCGATGCGCCCGAAAACCACGAGCTGGCCCGCCAGATCTACCGCGACCTGCGCGACCGCGCCGATGGCAGCCTGATCGAAGTACGCACCATCGAGCAGTTCTTCGACCCCGAGAAGAACATGTTCCTGCCCGACCGGTACATCAAGGGCGAATGCCCCAAGTGCCACGCCAAGGACCAGTATGGCGACAACTGCGAAGTGTGCGGCACGGTGTACGCGCCCACCGACCTCATCAACCCCTTCTCAGCCCTGTCGGGTGCCAAGCCCGAGCTGAAGAATTCAGAGCACTTCTTCTTCAAGCTGTCGGACCCACGCTGCGTGGAGTTTCTGGAAAACTGGACGCAGGACGGCAAGCTGCAGCCCGAGGTGGCCAACAAGATCAAGGAATGGTTCACCGTCCGCACCAACCCCGACGGCACCACCAGCGAAGGCCTGGGCGACTGGGACATCAGCCGCGACGCGCCCTACTTCGGCATCGAGATCCCCGACGCGCCCGGCAAATACTTCTACGTGTGGCTGGATGCCCCCGTGGGCTACCTCGCGTCACTGAAGAACCTGCTGGAAAAGCGTGGCGAAAGCTACGACGCCTACATGGCCGACCGAGCCATGGAGCAGTACCACTTCATTGGCAAGGACATCGTCACCTTCCACACGCTGTTCTGGCCCGCCATGCTGCACTTCAGCGGCCGCAAGACGCCCAACAACGTGTTTGTGCACGGCTTCTTGACCGTGAACAACGGCGAGAAGATGAGCAAGAGCCGGGGCACGGGCCTGGACCCGCTCAAGTACCTGAGCCTGAACATGAACGCCGAGTGGCTGCGCTACTATCTGGCGGCCAAGCTGAGCGCGCGCAACGAGGACATCGACTTCAATGCCGAAGACTTCATGCTGCGGGTGAACAGCGATCTGATCGGCAAGTACGTGAACATTGCCAGCCGCGCGGCGGGCTTCTTGACCAAGCGCTTTGACGGCAAGCTGACCGACCAATTTGGCACCACGGGCGCGGCGTTGCTGGCCGAGGTGCGCGGTGCCAGCGACGCCATCGCGCAGATGTACGAAACGCGGGAATACAGCAAGGCCACGCGCGAGATCATGCTGCTGGCCGACAAGGTCAACGCCTATGTGGACCAGAACAAGCCCTGGGACTTGGCCAAGGATGCGGCCAACAACGAGGCCCTGCACCAGGTGTGCTCGGTGCTCGTCAACGCCTTTGCCGCACTCACCCGCTACCTGGCCCCCGTACTGCCGGGGCTGGCCCAGGCGGTGCAAGGCTTTGTGGGCGTGAACATGCAGCAGTGGAACGTGGCAGGCGACGTGCAAGCCATCCAGCCCTACCAGCACCTGATGCAGCGCGTGACCCCAGAACAGCTTGAAGCACTGTTTGAGGCCCCAGCGCAAGCAGAACAAGCGCCAGCAGCTACTGAAACCGTAGCAGCCAACTCCCTTCCTGGTGGCGAGGAACTGGCCCCCACCATCACCATCGACGACTTCACCAAGATCGACCTGCGCATTGCGCTGATCGTGAACTGTGAGCCGGTCGAGGGCTCCACCAAGCTGCTGCGCCTGACGCTGGACGTGGGCGAAGGCCGTACGCGCAACGTGTTCAGCGGCATTGCCAGCGCTTACAAGCCCGACGATCTGGTGGGCAAGCACACCGTGATGGTGGCCAACCTGGCGCCGCGCAAGATGAAGTTTGGCGTGAGCGAAGGCATGGTGCTGGCCGCCAGCCATGGCGACGAAAAGGCCAACCCCGGCATCTACGTGCTCAACCCCTGGCCCGGCGCCACGCCCGGCATGCGGGTGCGGTAAGGCGTGCAACGCTCATAGACAAAGCAACCGTCAAGGATGCCGAGGGGTGCTGAGCCCCTCACCATTCGCGGATAGAGGAAGGGGCGGCATGTTGACTGCCGCCCATCATCCAGTTTTCAGTACAGGTACACCGCGCCCGCGTTGGTGCTGCTTTCGTCCGACTGATTGCCGCCGACGCCAGTCGATCCACTGTCTTCAGTGGATGCCCCCACGGCCAGGGTAGTGCCGTCACCCGATATCGCCACACGGCCACCAAACCGGTCCCCAGCGCCCGTATTGGGAGCCTTCAGGTAGGCTTGTTGCGCCCAGGTGCCTGCGCTGCGGCGGAACACCAGCACAGCGCCCGCATCCGCAGCGGAGGTGTTGGCCTGGTCGCCATTGAATCCGCGCGCATTGCTGTCGTCCCGGTACGACGGAACCACCAGCGTGTTGCCGTCGCTGGACATCGCCAAGTTGTTGCCAAACCGGTGGGGGGTGCGGGTGTTGGAGGCTTTCAAGTACGCCTGTGACTGCCAGACGCCACCTGCGCGAATGAACACAAACACCGCGCCAGAGTTGAGTGCCAGGGTGTTGCGCGGTGGCGGCACCACGAAGGTGCCTGTGTAGTTGCTGCTGTCTCCATCCATGCCAACCGCCAGCGTGTTGCCGTCGCCTGACAGGATGACCGACACACCGAAGCGGTCCTGCGCTTGGGGACTGGGGGCCTTCAGATAGGCCTGCTGCGACCATGCCCCCGCATTGCGCTGGAACACGTAAGCCGCACCGGCATTGGTCAAGGTGTCGTCCGCAGGATCACTCGCCAGGGCGCTGCGCTCAAAGAACGCACCCACCGCCAGGGTGTCGCCCGCGCCAGACAGGCTGAGGTAGATGCCGAAGAAATCTCCTGCACCGGCGTTGGCGGCCTTGAGGTAGCTTTGCTGTGCCCAGCTGGTGCCCGTGCGGGCAAAGACGTAGGCGGCCCCGGACGCAGCATAGGCTGCATTGCCGTGTGTTCCAGTCAGGTCACCATCCTCGTTGTAGGCCCCCACCGCCAGGGTGTTGCCGTCGTTCGAGAGGGCTACGAACGAACCGAAAAGATCGTCGGCATCCGCGTTGTTCGCCTTGATGAATGCCTGCTGCGACCAGGCTGCACCTGTGCGGGAATAGACATAGACGGCGCCTGAGTTGCTGGCCAGGTTGTTGGTGGCGGGCATCGTCGCAAACGTGCCCTTCTGGTCGCCGCTCTCGCCATCCGCGCCAATGGCCAGCGTGTTGCCGTCGGCCGACAAGGCCACGGCATTGCCAAAATAATCGTTGGCCTCGCCGTTGGGGGCCGCAATGCGCGCCTGCTGCGACCACGTGGCGCCGCTCTTCGTGAATACGTATACCGCCCCGGTGTTGCCACCCTCTCCATACGCCCCCACGGCCAGGGTGGTGCCGCTGCTGGACAAGGCCACGCGGTTGCCAAACCGGCCTTCGGCGGTGGTAGTCGATCCCTTGAAGTAGCCAATGGCACGCACCATGTCTGCCGCCATCGAGGTCGATGGGGCACTGCACCCGCCCGCGTTGCAGGCTTGCACGGTGTACGTCGCATTCACCCGAAGGTGCAGCAGCACCGGAACTGCGTAGGTCAGCCCGGTGGCCGCGGTCGACCCGATTTGCGCGGGTGCCAGCGGGCCCGCGCCGTCCGGGTCTTCGTACACCGTGTAGCGGGTTGCGCCGGGCGTCGAGGTCCACGAAAAGACCAGTGCCTTCGTCCCATAGGCAATCCCCAGGCCACCCGGCGTGGGGGGAGCCGGTGGAGGGGGGGGAGCAGGAGGTGGAGGCGATGAGACGGTGCTGCAACGCACTCTCACTTGGGTCACGGGCGCCACGACAACCCCGGTGCCAGCCTCTACCGTGCAAACCTGATTCGCAGGCTGTACATGCACCGTCACGGCGTAAGAGCTGCCATGGGCCAGCGGTGAGGCAAACCCGAAAACGCCATTGGTGGCCACCAACAGATCCGCAGCGCCGTTGAGCCGCAACGTCACCACGCCCAGCAGGCCCGTGATCGATCCACCGACGGTGTAGGTATTGGTGGTGCATGTCACCAAGATGTTGGTAACCGGGCCTGCCACCACACCCGAACCGTTTTCCACAACACAGGTCTGCCCGGCGGGCTGGGTACGCACAACAATGTTGTAGGCCTGGCCCTGCAAAACGTTGGTGGCATAGCTGCCGTTCGCCGTGATGGTCAGCTCCGCCTCCGTGCCATTGGCCAGGACGAGCGTGCCCACCAGCCCCGTCACAGTGCCGCCCACAGCATGTTGCGCCACGGGCGGGGGCGGTGGGGGCGCAGCAGGGTCTTCGCCACCGCCGCAGGCCATCAAGACTCCGCTCGCAATCAGAAGAAGCAGCCTTGCAGCCCCACCAAGCCTCGCCCACAGTGCTTCAGCGCTGGCGGAAAAAGTTCGGTACATCAAGGGTTCTCCGGGCATGTGAACGGGGTGGGCACTTCACCCATTCAGGAGGCGCGGGCGAGCCCGACGCCCCTCGTGCGGGCGCAGGCGGGGTGGCACGAACTCTATGGTGGGTGGACGCGCAAACACACCCCACTGAAGCAGGGTTGACGGGTGCAATGGAGTCGCGCAGGGGCGTTCGGCGGGAGCTCAGGCCGCTGAGGACTTGGTCACGGTCGGAGACAGGCGGCCGTCGCGCTGGCGGCCCCGTCCCTCAATGCCCCACGTAGCGCCCTGGCCGGTGGCTGATCCACAAGAACCCGCTCATCACCAGCACGGCCAGCACCGAATACGCCACACGCTCGACCGGCACCACGAACAGCGCCAGCAGCACCACGGAGCCGTCGATCATCATCTGCACCTTGCCCGCCCGCATGCCATAGCGGCTTTGCAGGTACAGCGACACCACCGTGGCACCGCCCAGGCTGGAGCGGTGGCGCGCCAGAAACAAACAGCCCGTGCCCAGCAGCAGCCCGCCCAGCAGCGAGGCGAACAGCGGGTTCAGGTAGTCCACATGCATCACGTGCGGAAACAGCTCGGTCAGCAGCGACAGCAGGCCCACGCAGACAAAGGTCTTGATGGTGAACTCGTGGCCCATGCGCGTCCAGGCAAACCAGTAGAACGGCAGGTTGACCACAAAAAACAGCTTGCCGAACGAAATGCCCGTGACGTAGTGCAGCAAAAACGCCACGCCCGCGGTGCCGCCCACCAGCAGGCCCGCCTGGTTGAAAAGCATGAGCGCCATGGCCACAAACAAGGTGCCCGCGAACAGGGCCTGCGCGTCTTCGAACAGGCCGTGGCGCAGCGATGGCGGGGGGGACATTTCGGGCGTCGGCATGGCAGGAGGGTGAAGGGTGTCGGGCATGGGAGCAGGTGGGGATGCAGTGCACCACAGCTAGCAAGCAACGCGCCAGTGCCTGAGGGCTCCTTCCCTGGCAAGCCAGAAGAATTTTTGGTACTTTTGGCCTCTAACGCTTATACATCAAGCGCAAGTAGCTATCAAATTGTGAGTACCTACCGCACAACACTGACACGACGCTGAAGCCACCAGTTGTGTTGCAGGGCTGTCGCGCCCTTGGGGTTGCAATCGGTTGCGCTTCAAGAAGTGCTCACTACACTGGTTGGCGCCATGCCGTTTTCGCCCGCCTTTCGCCCCCGCCTGATGGACGCCTTGCGCGGCTACACCAAGAGCCGCTGGCTGGCCGACGTGGGTGCGGGGGTCACGGTGGGCATTGTGGCCCTGCCGCTGGCCATGGCGTTTGCGATTGCCAGTGGCCTCAAGCCCGAGGCGGGGCTTTGGACGGCCATCATTGCGGGCTTTCTCATCTCGGCCCTGGGGGGCGCCAACACGCAGATTGGTGGGCCGGCGGGCGCGTTCATCGTGATCGTCTACGGCATTGTGGAGCGCTATGGCGTGGCCAATCTGCTGATCTCTACCGCCTGCGCGGGCGTGATTCTGGTGCTGCTGGGGTTGTTTCGCCTGGGCACGCTGGTGCGGTTTGTGCCGGTCAGCATCGTGATCGGCTTTACCAACGGCATTGCGGTGCTGATTGCGCTGTCACAGGTGAAAGACTGGCTGGGCTTGTCGATTGACCGCATGCCGGGCAACTTCTTCTCGCAGGTGAGCACGCTGGCGCAGCACATCGGCACCTTCAACCCCTATGCGTTCGGGCTGGGGCTGGCGTGTGTGGCGCTGCTGTTCCTCTGGCCACGGCTGTTCCTCAAGGGCTCGCCGGTGATCCGGCTCATGGAGGGGCACACGGTGCGCCGGTTTGCCCGCGTGCCCGCACCCGTGGTGGCGCTGGTGGTGCTGAGCCTGCTGGCCTGGGGGCTCAGGTTTCCGGTGGAGACCATCGGCTCGCGCTTTGGTGGCATTCCGCAGGCGCTGCCGGTGTTTGCGCTGCCCGATTTTTCGTGGGAGACGGTGCGGCTGCTGGTCACCCCCACACTCACCATCGCGTTGCTGGGTGCCATCGAGTCGCTGCTGTGCGCCCGCGTGGCCGACCAGCTGGCCACCGACCCGCACCACAAAAAACACGACCCCAACCAGGAGCTGATGGCCCAGGGCGCGGCCAACATGATCGTGCCGTTTTTTGGCGGCATGCCGGCCACCGGCACCATTGCGCGCACGGTGACCAATATCCGCGCGGGCGCCACCTCGCCGGTGGCGGGCATGGTGCATGCACTCACGCTGCTGGCGATCGTGCTGGTGGCTGCGCCGCTGGCGCTGCACATTCCGCTGGCGGTGCTGGCGGGCATCTTGCTGTTTGTGGCCTGGAACATGGGCGAGTGGCACGAGTTTGTGCGGCTCAAGCATTTCAGCAACCACTATCGGCTGCTGATGCTGGGCACGTTTTTCCTCACGGTGGTGTTCGACCTCACGGTGGCGGTGGAGGTGGGCCTGTTCATGGCCTGCGCGCTGTTTGTGCGGCGCATGAGCGGGTTGTTTCGCGCGGTGCGCGAGCCCGAGCCCACTCCAACACCGCCGGGCCAGCGCACTGTGGCCCGCTGGCGCCTGCACGGCGCGCTGTTTTTTGGCGCAGCCGCCAAGATCGACCCCATCGTGCAGGCGGTGGAGACCGGCCCGCCCGGCATGGATGTGGTGCTGGACGCCTGCGAGCTGGTGGCGCTGGACACGACCGGGCTGGATGCGCTGGAGCAGATCCTCAAAGCCGTGGCAGCGCGCGGTGGGCGCATGTCGGTGGTGAACCTGCACGAGCAGCCTCGCTCGCTGATCGAGCGATCGGGCTTTGCCGACCGGCTGGCCGCCCAGGGAGGCGCCAGCGTGGATGTGTAGTTGTCGGCAGGGCGCGGGGCAACGGTTTACTTGCCGCCCTTGAACTCCGGCGCGTCCAGGTCGGCCCCCGACTGCGTGCGCAGCACCACGAGGTCAGGCCCATGGACCACCGTGAACACCTTGGCCTGGTTGCGCGCCTCCAGATAGCGCCAGTCCACCCAGGTCTCTTTCTTCAGCTCGTAGGGCGTGGCCTTTGCGGGTTTGCCCAGCAGGCGGCGCACCTCATCCATGCGCATGCCAGGCACGACGCGCGCAAAGGTTTCGGGCGTGAGCACCTGGCGCAGCGCGATCATGCGGCCGTCGGGGCCGATGGTGATCATGTAGTTGACCTGGCCTGCGGGCTGGCGGTTGTATTCGAAGGTGCGGGCACCGCCGGGCTCGTCCCACACGTTCTCGGGGGCGCCAAAGCGGTCACGCACATCGGCTTCGGTCGATACGCCCTCTTTCAGCTCGCTGATGCGCTGGGGGTCGCAGGCGGTAAGAGCGAGCAGCGAAAAAGCGGCAGCTGCCAGGGCAGCGGCGCGATATATCAAGCGCATAAATTCGTCCCGGTAAAATCTTGGACCTTTGGTGCGTCACTGTGCCTGATGCGTTCCAAGAAAGAGATTCACAGTCCATGTCTATTTTCCGCCGCCCCGATTACCAATCCGACGCCACCCAGTTCATCAACCAGCTCAAGGCCAGCCGCCCCGAACTGGAAAGCCAGCAGCTGGCAGGCCGTGCCCTGCTGTGGGACAAGAAGGTGGACCGCAGCATCTGGACCGAGTACCGCGAAGGCCAGGTGGAGCAAAAGCCGTACGTCTACCAGACCAACGCAGATTAAGCATCAAAATGGCCTCTAGCGCTTATACAACAAGCGCTATAAGCTCATTTTTTTATAGCAAATCATGACCACAGCGAACGAAGCCGAAGTGGCCGATTCGCCGGATCTGTCCGCGCTGGACGCGGCGGGCATGCCCGTGGTGGTCGACCAGGTGGCGCTGGCACGCCTGTACGGCGAGCCGCTGTTTGCGCTGCCGCAAGACCTGTACATCCCGCCCGATGCGCTCGAAGTCTTCCTGGAAGCCTTCGAAGGCCCGCTCGATTTGCTGCTGTACCTGATCCGCAAGCAGAACTTCAACATCCTCGACATCCCCATGGTGGGGGTCACCAAGCAGTACCTGGCGTATGTGGACGAGATCCGCAGCCGCAACCTGGAGCTGGCGGCCGAGTATTTGCTGATGGCGGCGATGCTCATCGAGATCAAGTCGCGCATGCTGCTGCCGCCCAAGAAGCAGGAAGGCGGCGAGGAGCCCGAAGACCCCCGCGCCGAGCTGGTGCGCCGCCTGCTCGAATACGAGCAAATGAAGATGGCGGCCATGCGCCTGTCGCACATGCCGCAGTACGGCCGCGACTTCCTGAAGGCCCAGGTCTACATCGAACAAAGCCTGCAGCCGCGCTTTCCGGACGTGCACGTGGTGGAGCTGCAGGACGCCTGGCGCGACATCCTCAAACGCGCCAAGCTTGTGCAGCACCACAAGATCACGCGCGAGGAACTCTCGGTGCGCGAATACATGAGCATGGTGCTCAAAACGCTGCAGGGCCGCCGCTTTGTGGAGTTTGAAGAACTCTTCGAGCCCGAAAAAGGCAGCACCGTGCTGGTGGTGACCTTCATCGCCCTGCTGGAGCTGGCCAAAGAGACGCTGATCGAGATCACGCAGGCCGAGGCTTTTGCCCCCATTTACGTGCGCCTCGCTTACACGCCGGTCTAGGCTGGCTCCCCTGTTCACCGCCCTGGCCGGTGGCCGTGGCGTTACCCCTTTCTTCACCCGCAAGCCATGGCATCCCACGACTTCGACGTTCTCATCGTAGGCAGCGGCCTCGCTGGCCTCTCGGCTGCCTTGCACCTGGCGCCCTCCCACCGCGTGGCCGTCATCACCAAGCGCACGCTGCAGGATGGATCAAGCGGCTGGGCCCAGGGCGGCATTGCCGCCGTGCTGGCTGACGACGACAGCTTTGCAGCGCACATCGAAGACACGCTGGTGGCCGGTGCGGGCCTGTGCGACCTGGCCACCACACGCTTTGTGGTGGAGAACGCGCCCGCATCGATTACCTGGCTGCGCGAGCTGGGTGTGCCCTTCACGCTCGAAGGCGACCAGCTGCACCTGACGCGCGAAGGTGGCCACAGCGCGCGCCGCATTGCCCATGTGACCGATGCCACCGGCGCGGCCGTGCAGCGCACGCTGATCGATGTGGTGCGCGCCACGCCCGGTATCACGCTGTTCGAGCAGCACACGCTGGTGGACCTGATCACCACGCGCAAGCTCGGCCTGCCCGGCAACCGTTGCCTGGGTCTGTACGCGCTCGACAGCGACACCGACGAGGTCGTCACCTTCCGCGCACCACAAACCATCCTGGCCACGGGCGGCGCAGGCAAGGTGTACCTGTACACCACCAACCCCGACACCGCCACGGGCGACGGCATTGCCGCCGCCTGGCGCGCGGGCTGCCGCGTGGCGAACATGGAGTTCATCCAGTTCCACCCCACAGGCCTTTACCACCCGCACGAAAAGTCCTTCCTCATCAGCGAGGCCGTGCGTGGCGAGGGCGGCAAATTGCTGCTGCCCCCATCGGCGGGTGGCACGCGCTTCATGCTCGACCACGACCCGCGTGCCGAACTGGCCCCGCGCGACGTGGTGGCCCGGGCCATCGACTTCGAGATGAAAAAACACGGCCTGGACTGCGTGCACCTGGACATCTCGCACCAGAGCCCCGCGTTTTTGCAGGAGCACTTTCCCAACATCCTCGCGCACTGCGCGTCGCTGGGCATCGACATCACCAAGGAGCCCATCCCCGTGGTACCCACGGCCCACTTCACCTGCGGCGGCGTGCTGACCGACCTGGCGGGCCGCACCGACCTGCCCGGCCTGTTTGCCGTGGGCGAGGTGGCCTGCACCGGCCTGCATGGCGCCAACCGCCTGGCCAGCAACTCGCTGCTCGAATGCATGGTGTTCGCCCGCGCCGCCGCGCAGGCCATCGCTGCAGCCCCGACCACAGAACTGCCCACCGTGCCCGCCTGGGACGACAGCCGCGTGACCGATGCGGATGAATCCGTCGTCATCTCCCACAACTGGGACGAGCTGCGCCGCTTCATGTGGGACTACGTGGGCATCGTGCGCACCAACAAGCGCCTGGAGCGCGCCGCGCACCGTATTGCGATGCTGCAGGGCGAGATTCAGGAGTTCTACGCCCACTTCCATGTCACACGCGACCTGCTGGAGCTGCGCAACCTGGTGCAGGTGGCCGACCTGATCGTGAAAAGCGCCCAGCTGCGCCGCGAAAGCCGGGGCCTGCACTACAGCCGCGACTATCCCGACATGGCGGCCCCCGCTGCCCCCACCCTCTTAGTCCCTCCGGTGCCCCGATGACCTACAGCGTCAAAGAAATTTTCTACACCCTGCAAGGCGAAGGCGGCCAGGCGGGCACCCCGGCCGTGTTCTGCCGCTTTGCAGGCTGCAACCTCTGGACGGGCCGCGAGCAGGACCGCGCGCAGGCCATCTGCCAGTTCTGCGACACCGACTTTGTGGGCACCGACGGCACGCTGGGCGGCAAGTTCGAAACGGCCACGGCACTGGCGGAATTGATCGCCGCCCAATGGCCTGCAGGCGCGGGCCACCGCTTGGTGGTGCTGACCGGCGGCGAGCCCCTCCTGCAGGTCGATACGGCGCTCATCGACGCACTGCACGCGCAGCAATTCCGCATCGCTGTGGAAAGCAATGGCACCGTGGCCGCGCCCGAGGGCATCGACTGGTTGTGCATCAGCCCCAAGGCGGGTGCCCCGTGGGTACAACGCAGCGGGCAGGAACTGAAGCTCGTGTGGCCCCAGCCGGGCTTTGACCTGCAGGCGCTGGAGCAGGACACGCAGTTCACCCACCGCTTTCTGCAGCCCATGGACGGCCTGCTGCAGCGCCAGAACACTGCCGCCTGCATTGACGCCTGCCTGGCCCACCCCGCATGGCGATTGAGCCTGCAAACCCACAAGCTCACCGGCATCCGGTGAGCGGCTTTCTTTTTTTGGTTCCCGTATGTTGTTCACCATCTCCCAGCGCTTCTTCTTCGACGCCGCCCACACCCTGCGCCGCGAGATCGAGGCCGAAGGCAGCCGCCGCGTGCACGGCCACACCTACCACGCCGAAGTCTTTTTGAGCGGCCCACGCGACCCCGCCACCGGCATGGTGCTGGACCTGGGCCTGCTGCGCAGGGGCCTGGAGGTGGTGCGCGAGCAGCTGGACCACCACATGCTGGACGACGTGCCTGGCCTGGGCACGCCGACGCTGGAGAACCTGTGCGTTTTCATCGCCCAGGCGCTGCCCGCCGACCTGCGCGCCAGCGTGAGTCGTGTGCGCGTGTGGCGCGAGGCGTTGGGCGACAGCTGCGTGCTGGACTTTCCGCAGCCCTGATCGACCAAGGCCCTGCCACCGGCAGACCCTCCCCCATTCACAGACTTCACTGAAGGAAGCCGATGTTCCGCACCCTGCTCAAATCCAAGATCCACCGCGTGGCGGTGACCCAGTGCGAGCTGCACTACGAAGGCTCGTGCGCCATCGACGAAGACCTGCTGGACGCCGCCAACATCGCAGAGAACGAGCAGATCCACATCTGGAACATCAACAACGGCGAGCGTTTCGTCACCTACGCCATCAAAGGCCAGCGCGGCAGCGGGATGATCTCGGTGAACGGCTCGGCCGCACGCCGCGCATCCGCAGGCGACCTCATCATCATCGCGGCCTTCGCCCAGGTGCATGAAGACCAGGTGGGCACGCACCAGCCTCAGTTGGTCTTCGTGGACGAGCACAACCGCCAGACCGAGCTGCGCCACGCCGTACCCACCCAGGGCGTCTGACCATGCAGCCCACGCACGACGGACTCGTGGCCCGCAGCCTCGCCAGCGTCTGGCACCCCTGCACCCAGATGAAGCGGCACGAAACCCAGCCGCCCGTGGCCATTGCGCGCGCCCAGGGCCCGTGGCTCTACGGCACCGATGGGAAGCGCTACCTGGACAGCATCAGCTCCTGGTGGGTCAACCTGTTCGGCCACAGCCACCCACACATCCAAGCCGCGCTGGTGGACCAACTGGGCAAGCTCGACCACGTGATGCTGGCGGGCTTTACCCACGCGCCCGTGGTGGAGTTGTCCGAGCGCCTGGCCGCCCTCACCGGCCTGGGCCATGCGTTCTACGGCAGCGACGGCGCAGCCGCCACCGAGATCGCGCTCAAGATGAGCGCGCACTACTGGCGCAACACAGGCCGCCCTGCCAAAAGCCGCTTTGTAGGCCTGACCGGCGGCTACCACGGCGAGACCGTGGGCGCACTCGCTGTGACCGACATTGCCATCTTCCGCGAGGCCTATGCCCCGCTGGTGCGTTTGGCCGATACCGTGCCCAGCCCCGATGCGCGCAATGCAGCCCCTGGCGAAACCGCGCAAGACATGGCCCGGCGCGCCGCCGCCGCGCTGGAGACCTGGCTGCAGGAGCACCACACCACCACCGCCGCATTCATTGTTGAACCGCTGGTGCAATGTGCTGCGGGCATGGCCATGCACGACCCCGACTACCTGCGCCTGGCGCGCGCGCTGTGCAGCCGCTATGACGTGCACCTGGTGGTGGACGAGATCGCCGTCGGCTTTGGCCGCACGGGCACCATGTTTGCGCACCAGCAGGCGGGCATCCAGCCCGACTTCATTTGTCTTTCCAAGGGCCTCACCGGCGGCACGCTGCCGCTGTCGGCCGTGCTGACCACGGATGTGGTGTACGCGGCGTTCTACGACGACGATGTGACACGCGGCTTTCTGCATTCGCACTCGTACACCGGCAACCCCCTGGCCTGCCGCGCGGCGCTGGCAACGCTGGAGCTGTTTGAACAGCTGGATACGCTGAGTACCAACAAGGCACTGGCGCAACGCATCGATACGGCGTGCGCCCCCTTGACACAGCACCCACGTGTGCGCCATGCGCGCAGCCTCGGAATGATCTGGGCCTGGGATGTGGACACCACGCTGCCCGACTTTTCCCGCCGCTACCACCAGCACGCCATGGCGCGGGGGCTGGTGCTGCGGCCCATCGGCAAGACGCTGTATGCCATGCCGCCCTACGTGCTCGACGACGAAGCCGTGCAATGCCTGGCCAGCGGCGCGCTCGCTGCGCTGAACGCCACGCTGCAAGAGGAGAATTGATGATTGGATGTTTTGTCACCGGCACCGACACCGGCGTCGGCAAGACGCTGGTGTCCACCGGCCTGCTGCACGCCCTGGCGCCGCACCACCGCCGTGTGGTCGGCATGAAGCCCGTTGCGGCCGGTGTGGTGCCCTGGGGCGAGGACTGGGCCAGCGAGGACGCGATCGCGCTGCGCTCGGCCTCCACCCTGGCCGTCGCACCCGAGCTGGACAACCCCGTGCTGCTGCTCGACCCGTTGTCGCCCCACATTGCGGCCGAACGTGCCGGGGTGCAGATTGATATCGCGGCCATCGTGCGCAGCTACCAGGCGCTGGCCGCCCAGGCGGATGCCGTGGTGGTGGAGGGCGCGGGCGGTTTTCATGTGCCGCTGACCGACACCCAGACCGGTGCCGACCTGGCCCAGGCCCTGGCCCTGCCCGTGGTGCTGGTGGTGGGTTTACGGCTGGGCTGCCTCAGCCATGCGTTGCTGACTGCCGAGGCCATCCGGGCGCGTGGCCTCGTGCTGGTGGGTTGGGTGGCCAACCGTGTGGACCCCGAGATGGAGGCCGCTGACGAGAACATCGCCTACCTGCGTGCGCGCCTGGGCGTGCCGCTGCTGGCCGAGGTGCCGTACCAGGACCTTCCCGATGCGCGCAGCCTGGTGTTTGAACTGCCCGGGGAATGGCTATGACGCAGGAATCCCACCCCACCTCCTGGCTCGACGAGATCCCGGGGCGCCTGGCCGACATCGAGCGCGCCCACCTGCTGCGCCGCCGCCGCGTGGTGCAACCCGCGGGCGGTGCCCACCTGCTGGTGGACGGCCAGCCCATGCTGGCCTTTTGCAGCAACGACTACCTGGGCCTGGCCGGCCACCCCGCGCTGGCCGAGGCCGCTCGCGACGCCACGCACACCTTTGGCGTGGGCTCCGGCGGCTCGCCCCTGGTCAGCGGGCACAGCGCCGCCAACGATGCGCTGGAGCGCGACCTGGCCGCCTTTGTGCAGCTGCCCCGCGCACTGTACTTCTACGCGGGCTACGCCACCAACACCGGCATCATCCCCGCGCTGGTGGGCGATGGCGACGCGATCTTCTCCGACGCGCTCAACCACGCCTGCCTGATCGATGGCGCGCGCCTGTCGCGCGCCACCATCCACCGCTACGCCCACGCCGACCTGGCCGCGCTGGAGACTGCTCTGGCCGCCAGCCCTGCACGGCGCAAGCTAGTGGTCAGCGACGCAGTGTTCAGCATGGATGGCGACCTGATCGACATCCCCGCCCTGCTGGCGCTGTGCGAGCGCTACGACGCGCTGCTGCTGCTGGACGACGCCCATGGTTTTGGCGTGCTCGGCCCCCAAGGGCGCGGTAGCCTGGCGCAAGCGGGCCTGACGGGTACCACCGCCTCGCGCCGCGTGCTCTACATGGCCACGCTGGGCAAGGCGGCGGGCGTGGCGGGCGCCTTTGTGGCGGGTGATGCTGCACTCATTGAATGGCTGCTGCAGAAGACCCGCACCTACATCTTTGCCACGGCCGCACCACCCCTGCTGGCAAGCGCATTGCGCAAAAGCCTGGAGCTGATCGCAACTGCGGACGACCTGCGAGCGGGGCTTTGCAAGCGCATTGCGCAACTGCGCGAAGGCCTGGCCGTGCTGCCCCCGGAACTGGGCTGGCACCTGCTGCCATCCCACACGGCGGTGCAGGCGCTCGTCATCGGCAGCAACGAAGCGGCCCTGGCCGCGATGGAAAGCCTGCGCCAGCGGGGCCTGTGGGTGCCCGCCATCCGCCCGCCCACGGTGCCCGTGGGTACGGCCCGGTTGCGCATTGCGCTATCGGCCGCGCACACGGCGGCGGATGTGGATGCGTTGCTGGCAGCGCTGGCGGCAGATGCCGCCGACTGCGTGGTGGCTCTTCACCAAAAAACCGCAGGCACCAGCGTGGCGTCTGCGGCCGCTACAGCCTGACTATGGCCTGAACATCGACCTGTGCCTCCGCCGCCCCCTGGAACCAGCGGACCGGCTGGTCACAGTCAGGTGCTTTCTTTCACGATGCGGCCATTGAGCGGCTGCACTGGGCGCGCGTTGGCGTTATAGAGCTGGCGGAACGCCTTGATCTGTTGGGCACCCAGTTTCACGGGTTCCTTGAGCACCATCCACTGCACGCCTTCGGAACAGGGCGGCGTGGTCAACGACCCTGCAAAGCTGTAGTAACCCTTCTTGGCGGGCAACAGGGTGCTGGCGTCCAGTGTGAGCCCGTCCACCGTCACCTGCTCACCCACACGCGGCAGATGCGCAAAGATGGGGGCCCAGGCCGCATTCGTCTTGCCCGGCTGGATCAGCACCGCCACCACGCCCAGGCCGCCGTCCGCAGCCTTGTGCACAAAATGGGCCACCATGGCCGCGTGCTTGCCGCCAATGGCCTCTTCGCTGGGGGTGTGGAAGTGGAACTGCAGCAGCTCCATCGCCTTGCCGTCCACCACCAGCTTGCTGCCCGCAGGCATGTTCACCTGCACCGTGTGCCCGTTGTTGACCAGCGTGGGGGCACCTGCCGTGTACTGGAAATCCAGCGCAGGCAGCGCCTCTTTCACGGTATCGCGAATGTCGATGGGGCTTTGCGCCGCACCACGTGCACAGGCCTCAAAACCAGGCTCCAGCGCGCCCCAGTGGGCGGCGCCGTGTTTGCCCTTGTATTCCCAGTGGGGATGAGCGCCCTCGGCGTGGGCCCAGGTGGCGGCGCCCAGCACAAGGGCAAGCAGGGTGGATTTTTGAATCAGATGGAAGGTGGTCATGACTTCGAATGAACAAGGAATGGACAAAAAAGACGCTACTGGCCAGCAGCAACGTGATCGTTGTGAGCCATGCTTAATCGCAGCTTAAACTGGCTGGTGCCACTGATGGCCACAGGGTTGCTGACCAGCGCCGTCGGCGCCCCCACACCATCGCTTTTGAACCGGGTCGAATCCCCTCGACCGAACCGAGCCCCTCGCCATGCCGCACCTCACCATCGAATACTCCGCCAACCTGCCCCACTACCCCGAGGCCGAAACCCTGACCGCCCTCAACGCCACGCTGTGCGCCCACCCCCAGGTCCAGGATGAGGCAGACCTGAAAACGCGTTTCATCGTGGCCGACAGTTTCGAGATCGGCATTGCCCCCGCCAACCGCGCCTTTGTGCACGCGCAACTGCGCCTGCTCGCAGGCCGCACGCCCGAGGCCAAGACGGAGCTGGCAGGCCGCATTGCCGCCGTACTGCGCGAACGCACGCCCCGGCCGCAGGGCGTGATGGTGCAGCTGAGCGTGGAGATCGTGGACATGGACCGGCCGAGCTATGTGAAGGAACGGCTCTGAAAATTTGATAGCTGCCAGCGCTTATTCCACGGGCGCTGGAGGCCGATTTCCTTCAAATTTCTATCTATCCAGCTCGGCGGCCAACCAGCCGCGCAGGCTGTTGATGAAGGCCCAGCCCTGCACCCGGGGCACATCGGCCACGCACAGCACGGCCTCCACCAGCCGACCCTCGCGCAGCGCCACCGCGCGGCCCACACCGGGCAGCAAGCCGCATGACAAAGGCGGCGTCACCCACCGCCCGTCGATGAGCGCGGCGATGTTGCCGAAGGTGCTTTCAGTGATCTCGCCAGCCTCGTTCCACAGGAGCGTGTCCAACACGCCGGGCGTGGTGGGCGTAAACGCCGCGTAGTGCGCGCGGCGCGTCGTCTTGTAGCGCACGAACTCGCTGTGGGCCTGGGCCAGCGGGCGCGTGGCCAGTTGCAGACGCACGGGCTCGGCCGTGGGCAGCAGGGCAAAGGCCTCGGCCCGGGGCGTGCCCGTGGCGCCCAGCAGCAGGCGCACGCGCCAAGCGCCGTCGGCGTGGTCTGCCGCCAGCGCCTGCAGGCATTGCGACACGGCCTCCGCATCCCAGGGCACGCCGAAATGCGCGGCCGCTGATTGCAGGCGCGCCAGGTGCTCGTCCCGGTGCCGGAAAACGCCCCCCTGCAGCGCCAGGGTTTCGAGCAGGTCAAAGGGCTGGCTCGCGCGCTCCACAAACGCGCGCTTGTGCTGCCACTCGCTCCACTCGGCATCGGCCAGCGCCCCCGAAGTGATGCCGCTGCCGATGCCACAGGTGGCGCGAACGGTATCGCCTTCAGGACGCAAAACCACGGTGCGGATGGGCACATTGAAGGTTGCGGCCACCGCATGTTGGCCCTGCGCATCCGGCGGCCCGGCCGGGCGCACTACACCCACGGCGCCGCAGTACACGCCGCGCGGCGCGCCTTCCAGCGCGTGGATCATCTGCATGGCGCGCACCTTGGGCGCCCCGGTGACGGAGCCGCAGGGGAACAGCGCTGCAAACACATCGGTCAGCGTGGTGCCGGGCCGCGTGCGTGCGGTCACGTCCGAGGTCATCTGCCACACGGTGGGCAGGGCCTGGGTGGCAAACAGCACGGGCACGCGCACGCTGTGGGGCTGCGCAATGCGCGACACGTCGTTGCGCAGCAGGTCCACGATCATCACGTTCTCGGCCCGCTCCTTGGGTGCCGTGCGCAGGTGCTCCGCCTGTTGTGCGTCCGCTTCAGGCGTGGCTCCCCGTGGGGCCGTGCCTTTCATAGGGCGGGCCAGAATGCGGCCGCCCCCGGGCGCGTCCTGCCAGTCAAAGAACAGCTCGGGAGATACCGACAACACCTGTTCGAGCCCGGTATCGATGTGCGCCGCATACCCGCCGGGCTGGGCACGCTGCAACGCGGCAAACAGGGCCTGGGCCGAGCCCTGCAGCGTGCCGTGCAGCGGCGCCGTGTGGTTGACCTGGTACAGCTCGCCCGCCGCAATCGCCTGCTGGATCTGCGCCAACGCGGCATCAAATGTGGCGCGGTCGGGGCTGTCGGTCCACACCACCCGTGCGGGAGTGGTTTCCGTCGCTCCATCCACCCCCTCGTGCCAAGGCAAAGGCGCGTCGTACACCGCAAACCAGGCCAGCGGACCATCGGCTGCATGGGTCTGAAAGGCGGTATCGAACGCGGCCGCCGCCTCGTAGCGCACATGGCCCACACACCAGCGGCCTTGCTGCGCGGCGGCAAACACGGCGTCGAGCACACCCCGCACCTCCGGTAGCGCATGGGCCACCAGCACCTCGCGCGGCGCCTCAAACCGGTGGCGCAAGCGCGCAGCACCCGCACTCAGCGGTTGGGTGAAGTCAACGCGACAGTTTGGCATCAAAACAGCAGCTAGCGCTTATGAATAAAGCGCAAATAGCTATCAAAATAAAAGCAAAAAAGACCTGTAGCAGACACTCAGGCGGCGCCCATGTGCGGCACCAATGCCCCGGTAGATTGCCCATTTTTGAGCGCCGCAGTGAAGGCCAACATGCGGTCAATCGGCTGGCGCGCGCGCGGGATCAGCGCCGGGTCCACATGGATCGCGTTGGCGCCGGTCTCCAGCACCCGCGCCACATCGGCCAGGCCGTTCATCGCCATCCAGGGGCAGTGTGCGCAACTCTTGCAGGTGGCGCTGTTGCCGGCGGTGGGGGCCTCAATGAACACCTTGCCGGGGTTCAGCGTGCGCAGCTTGTGCATCATGCCGTTGTCGGTGGCTACGATGAATTCGGTGGCATCCATCTCGCGTGCGGCCTTGAGGATGGCGCTGGTGGAGCCCACGGCATCGGCCAGGGCGATCACGTCTGCAGGGCTTTCAGGATGGACCAGCACCTTGGCGTGGGGGTGTTCTTTTTTGAGCGCCTCCAGCTCGAAGGCTTTGAACTCGTCGTGCACGATGCAGGCGCCGTTCCAGAACACCATGTCGGCCCCGGTTTCGCGCTGGATGTAGGCGCCCAGGTGGCGATCGGGCGCCCACAGGATCTTTTGCCCTGCTGCCTTCAAGGCGCTGACGATGTCGAGCGCGCAGCTGGATGTGACCAGCCAATCGGCCCGCGCCTTCACGGCCGCGCTGGTGTTGGCGTAGACCACCACGGTGCGGTCGGGGTGGGCGTCGCAGAACGCGCTGAATTCCTCCACAGGACAGCCCAGATCGAGCGAGCAGGTCGCATCCAGGTCGGGCATGAGCACCGTCTTTTCGGGGCTCAAAATCTTGGCCGTCTCACCCATGAAGCGTACGCCGCTCACCACCAGGGTCTGCGCGGCATGGTCGCGGCCAAAGCGCGCCATCTCCAGCGAGTCGCTCACCAGGCCGCCAGTTTCCTCGGCCAGATCCTGCAGGTCGGGGTGCACGTAGTAGTGCGACACCATCACCGCATTTTTCTCTTTGAGCAGGCGGCGAACCTTGTCCTTGAGCGCGAGGCGTTCGGCCTGCGTGGGTTCGGGTGGCACGCGCGCCCAGGCGTGTTTGGTGGAGCAGACGGAGCCTTCCTCGGTATCGAGCGGCTGCTCGTACTCCACGTCGATGCGGTTCATTACAGCGGTGGTCATGACAGCTCCTGCAGGCGCATGGAAAAGTCCGTCGCCTTGACGTCTTTGGTCAGCGTGCCGATGGAGATGCGATCCACCCCCGTCTCGGCCAGTTCGCGCAAGCCTTCGAGCGTGACGCCACCCGATATTTCCAAAATTGCACGGCCCGCGTTGATGCGCACCGCCTCGCGCAGCGTGGGCAGCGGCATGTTGTCGAGCAGCACCATCTCGGCACCGGCATCGAGCGCCTCGGTCAGTTGCTCCAGGGTTTCCACTTCAATCTCGATGAACTTTGCTTGAGCTGCCACAGCCTGGGCGGCTTTGAGCACAGCCGTCACGCCACCGGCGGCGGCGATGTGGTTTTCCTTGATGAGCACTGCGTCGTGCAGACCGATGCGGTGATTGGTGCCGCCGCCCACGCGCACGGCGTACTTTTGCGCCAGGCGCAGGCCGGGGATGGTCTTGCGCGTGTCCACGATGTGGGCGCGGGTGCCCGCCACCACATCCACATAGGTGCGGGTTTTGGTGGCCACGGCCGACAGCAGTTGCAGAAAGTTGAGCGCAGTGCGCTCGGCCGACAGTAGTGCGCGGGCATTGCCTTCCAGCTCCAGCACCACCTGATCGGGCGCGCAGCGCTGGCCTTCGGCCACATGCCAGGTGATCTGCACCGTAGGGTCGAGTGCGCGCAGCGCGGCTTCGGCCCATGGGGCGCCGCAGATCACGGCAGATTCGCGCGCCAGGATGCGGGCACGGGCGCGGCGGGTGGGGTCGATCAGGCCGGCGGTGAGGTCGCCGGCGCCAACATCTTCGGCCAAGGCACGGGCCACGTCGGCCTGGGCCAGGGCCATCACATCGGTATCGCTCATGGGGGTGTTCGCGGGGTGTAACGCTGCTGTCATGGGCCGGGAGCATACCGGGAACGCAAAGGCCACGGTACCGACCTAGGCCGCATCCCACTGGGCAGACAACCAATAAGTACACCCATTATTGGTCGCATAGACTCGCGGGAATTTTTGCCCATGGATGCCCCATGACTGCCACAAGCACCGCTTCCGCAACACCCTACGGCACCCTGCCGCCCGCATCTCCCCTGCCCCAGCGCCGCCCGGTCAGCCTGCCGCGCCTGGCGCAGATGCGCGCAGCGGCCGAGAAGATCACCATGCTCACCGCCTACGACGCCACGTTTGCGGCCGTGGCCGATGCGGCGGGGGTGGAATGCATTCTGGTGGGGGATTCGCTGGGCATGGTGTGCCAGGGCCTGCCCAGCACGGTGGGCGTGACGCTGGACACCATGGCCTACCACACGGCCAGCGTAGCGCGTGGCCTGCACCGCGTGCAGGGCACGGCCTGGCTCGTGGCCGACCTGCCCTATGGCACCTATGCCGAGAGCCGAGAGCAGGCGCTGCGCAGCGCCTGCGTGTTGATGCAAGCGGGAGCGCACATGGTCAAGCTCGAAGGCGGGGGCTGGACAGCGCCCACGGTGGAGTTTCTAGTGCAGCGCGGCGTGCCGGTGTGCGCCCACCTGGGCCTCACACCGCAGACGGTGCATGCCCTGGGCGGCTACCGTGTTCAGGGCAAGACCGATGATGACGCCCGCACCCTGCGCAAGGAGGCACATGAGCTACAAGACGCAGGCGCCGCCATGCTGGTGCTGGAGATGGTGCCCGCCGCGCTGGCCGCCGACCTCACTGCCGAGCTGCTGCACTGCCACACCATCGGCATCGGCGCAGGCAACGGCACCGCCGGCCAGGTGCTGGTGTTGCACGACATGCTGGGCATGAACCTCGGAAAGATGCCGAAGTTCGTCCACAACTTCATGCAGGACGCAGGCAGCGTGCGCGGCGCCATGGAGGCTTATGTGCGGGCCGTGAAGCAGGGGCAGTTCCCGGACAACGCCTTGCACGCCTGGTGAGCCTTCACCGCATTTCCTCATTTCTTTTCGACCTCTCCCACCCCATGCTGATTGCCCGTTCCATTGCAGACCTGCGCCAGGCCCTGGCCTCCTATCGCCGCCCCGCCTTTGTGCCCACCATGGGTAACCTGCACGACGGGCACATCGCCCTGGTGCGCCAGGCCAAGCCCCTGGGCGACGTGACGGTGGCCAGCATCTTTGTGAATCGCCTGCAGTTTTTGCCGCACGAGGACTTTGACAGCTACCCCCGCACCTGGGAGGCCGATTGCGCACAACTGCAAGCTGCGGGCTGCGATGTGCTGTTCGCCCCGCGCGAGGCCGACCTGTACCCACAGCCCCAGACTTTCAAGGTGCACCCCGATCCGCTGCTGGCCGACATGCTGGAAGGCCATTTCCGCCCCGGCTTTTTTGTGGGCGTGAGCACAGTGGTCATGAAGCTCTTTGCCTGCGTGCTCGGCCAGACGGGGGGCACCGCCGTGTTCGGCAAGAAGGACTACCAGCAACTCATGGTGATCCGCCACATGGTGCAGCAGTTTGCGCTGCCGATTGAGGTGGTAGCAGGTGAGACCTGCCGAGCGGCCGATGGCCTGGCACTGAGTTCACGCAACGGCTACCTCAGCCTGGAAGAGCGGCAAGAAGCCGTAGCCCTGTCGCAGGCATTGAAGCAACTGGCACAGCAATGGCTGAACACTGCTGCCAACGACCGCAGCGCGGTGGAGCCCCGGGCCTTGGACGCCCTGCGCGCGCGGGGCTGGGCACCGGACTACCTCACCGTGCGCCGCCGCGCCGACCTGTTGCCCGCCACAGCGGCCGATGCAGCGGGCTCGCTGGTTGCACTGGGGGCTGCGCGGCTGGGCAGCACGAGGCTGATTGACAACCTGGAGTTTTAGAACAGCTCACAAAAATCGCCCCTCGCGCCGTTGTCGCGAGGGAGGGCCTGCCAAAGGGGGGAGCAGACGATGCGGTGCAGCCCTGCCACCGGCCCGTCTCCGAAAACAAACCAAGCACCCACCTACCGTCAGCTATTATTCGACCCCAAAGGCCCCTAGCGCTTATCTGCATTGCGCAATAAGCTATTTATTTAATAGCAAAGACTCCTCCATGTCCTGGCACGCCCGCCTGCAGCTCGACTACACGGCACAAAACAACAATGCCCGCACCGTAGCCCGCTACGAGCACAACGGCCCGCTGCGCATCCTGCAAAGCCTCTACCCCGAGGGCGACGCCATCTGCCACAACGTGCTGGTGCATCCACCCGGCGGCCTGGTGGGCGGCGACACGCTGGACATCACCACCACCGTCGGCCCCGGCGCCCACGGCCTGGTCACCACCCCCGGCGCCACGCGCTTCTACCGCTCCACCGGCCCGCTGGCCTTGCAGCGCAGCCACCTCACCCTGGCCGAGGGCGCACGCCTGGAATGGCTGCCGCTGGAGGCCCTGTGCTACAGCGCCTGCCACGCCGAAAACCACCTCACGCTGAACCTCGCCCCCGGCGCCGAATGCATTGCCTGGGACGTGACCGCACTGGGCCTGCCGCACGCGGGCCAGCCGTTTGAGCAAGGCCGCTTCACCCAGCACCTGGAAGTGCCCGGCCTGTGGCTGGAGCGCGGCGTGATCGACGCGGCCGATGAACGGCTGCTGAGCAGCCCGTTGGGCCTGGCAGGCCACCGCTGCATGGCCAGCATGTTCTTTGCCGCAGGCACGCCCCTGGACCGCACGCGCCGCGACGCTGCACTGGACGCCGCCCGCGCGGTGATGGATCAACACCCGCAGGTCCACGCCACCGCAGGCGCCACCAGCCCCAACGACCGCATGGTGGTGGTGCGCGTGCTGGCACCGCAGGTGGAGCCTGCGATGAAGCTGCTCAAGGCGGTGCGGGTGGCTTGGCGGGAGGTGTTGTGGGGGTTGGAGGGGGAAGCGCCGAGGATTTGGGCGATGTAAGGTGAAGCGGACCAGCGGGACGCCAGACCGTGAACGTGTGAATGAGTCGGCTGCTTTACGCTGATTGCGGCCGGTCATTCGTTCAGGAGTCAACGACTGCTGTGATCGAAACTGGACTCTGCGGGCATTCGAGACCTACGGCCGACATCTGCGCCACCATGTTTCAGCAACTGGGTGTGCCACTCAATCTGAACGAGTCGATGCCAGAACCTCTGATGGTCGGCAGTCGTCTCTGCCGGGATTACCTGTATCACGACGACTTGGCCGAAAAGCGTGAAGTCTATTGCTCCGGCCCCATGAAGTTTGAACAATTTCGACCACTTGCTATCGAGGCAATGCCGAAATACTCATGACCTCACAGGGCCGGATCTATAGGCTAGGCTGCGCGAATGGATAGAGGGCTTCTTGACGACAGAGCTTGCAGCGGAACTGTCGCTAGCCAGAGTGACCCAGTTCCCGTTCCTCACAGCGGATTTGCGAAGGTCCGCCACACACAGGGCCGGTATTTATTCCAGTGGCAGAGAGCTTCAGGGCCGACTCAGGAGCGACCCTCCCAGTTCTGCGGAGTCTGCCTTCGCCTTGCTGGACGATCCAGGGACCGCTCGATAGCAGCCGAGCGAAGCTCCTGCACCTTCTTCTTGAAGCCGTCATCGGAGAACTTGCCAAGTTCCATGAACCTTAGGACGATGTCATACGTCTGCCAGTGCTTCGGGGGATGTTTGTCGACCACGATTTCAATCAGCTTCAGCGCTTTGGATTTCACCTGCAAGCCTGCGGTGGCCAGTTCTTCATCTTCGGCCTCATTCTTCTCACCGGCATCATCTCCGTCCTGAGCGACGTTCAGCGCCCGCAGAAGGGTCACAGCCAACTTCCGCAGTGCACCGTCGCTTTCGAAATGCGACAGGAACTCATCGCGATGCGACTCAGGAATCCAACTCTTGTGTTCCTCTAAGGAATCCAGAGCGTTCGGCGCGAGGTCCGCCATCCGGGCAAGCCAATCTGACTTGACGTCCTGGTTCACGGGTAATCCGAAGAGCACGTTCCAGACGTCCGCCATGAACTCGCCGGATGTGTGCTGTTTGCGCTCGAGCAACAGGCCGGCCAGGCGATCTGCATGGGCGACGCCCAGTGCACGTGCTACCTCCGCCGGTTCCTCTTCGTCGCTTCTGGATAACAGCCATTCCCATGCGACCTCGAACATGCTGTGATCTGGCATGCGTGCGATTCTGCGAAGCACCGAGGTCCAAGCTGTATTTCTAGATCCGTGGACACCAACGTAGTAGATGACGGGGTGGTGGCCAGTGAAGACATGCACACACGCTTCGAGAAGCGAGGTCGGCAGCTCGGAGATGATCTCTTCGGGTGCCGAGGTCAATGCGAGTCCAGCTGGCAGAAGCGCCTTCTGGATTTCCGATGGAACGTCACCACGTGTCAACGCTGCTGCTTGCAGCCACATGACATCAAGGTCCGCTGTCGTCAAATGCTGGAGTAGACGCGCGCGTTCCACTTCCGTCAGGTCGCCCCAAACCTTGACCAAGTCCGAGACGACACGGATTCGACTTGCTGTACCTGGCACTGCAAGCAGGCGCTCGATCCGTGCGCCCCTTTCGCCGGTCTCGCTCGGCACACCAGAGATGAGAATGTCCGTTACGCCGAGCATGTAGTCGCTCGGATTACTAGTCAACGCGTACTGATGAACCCACTCTATCCAATGGTCAATAATTTCCAGAAGACTCTGACTGGAGATGTTCCCGATGGCATCATTCATCACGCCGTATAGTCGCGCGTCATTGAATGAGGCACCCAGCGGTAGCTGGCGGAGAACCTTTGGCATCAAAGCTTCAAATACCGGCCAAGGGGTCTCGGAGCCTCCATACTCTTTGCGAGCAATGACCACAAGGCTACCGATGAGGACTACAGCCGAGCTCGGGGAGTCAGCCATCTCCAACAGACCACTAACGAGCTCAGCGCGCCGCGCCTCGCTGCAGTCTGGCCACGCTTTCAGTACCCCCTCGTATGCCGCCTTAGTGACGGAAGGGTGCCGCTCATTGAATATTCGCCCCAACAGCAGTTGGTCGCCTTCTCTAGGGTAAGCAAGCCAGAGGCGCGCAACTGGTGCACGGACCATGGAGATGTCAAAGCTAAGAAGTCGAGACGCCATCTGAAGCGTTAGCCGCTCAGGTGACTGCTGTAGAAACATCACAGCTTTCGCAGCATCGTGAACGGAGAGCATCTCCGGTCGATCACTATCCAGAAGGGTCAACGCATTCGCCACCTCTGCGTGAGGAACAGTTGCGGGAATGGCATCAACTTCCAGGAAGTCTCCGTGAGTGAGCGACGGGATGCGTGGCTGACCATCTTCTGTCCACTCGACGTATGAAAGCTTCATTTCGGTCACGCTGCTTACCCACTTAGGCACTTTTGCCTGCTCATCCACTGACAGCGATTCCAGTCTGCGCGCGAGAAACTCAAAACATAAGTCACGTACCGCCGGGAAGATCGAATGCAACCCGCGAACCGCTATGTTGACGACGCCTTGCCGACCTTCCTCTGTGTTCAAATTTCGGTATACCCAGCCGAGATTGGTGGCCGCTGCACGTGAGGTATCAGCATCGAGCGTGAACAGCGCCCGTTCCAAAACGGACAGCGCCGACTCGATTGACCGGGTTGTAGCTGCATCCACAAGCGACTCGGCGCTGGCCCGGTAGAACGGGTGGCTGAAGGTGTAGCGCCTGGATACCCGGCTCACCATCCTTCGAAGCTCAAGGCGATCCAAGTCACCGATCTGCTGATCAGACAAAGCCGGTAGCGGCACGTAGGTTGGCGGCGCCAATGGCGTGGTCGAACGTCGGCTAGGCCAGGAGGACATGACACCCTTGACGTTGGACTCGCCGGGACGGTCGCTGCGCTTGTCGTCCAGCACAAATGCCAGCTCCTGCTCGGCGCTTCGCAGGGAGGGTGTCGATGCGATCGCGAGCGCGCTCATCAGAGGTGCGAGCTGCTCCTCACGCAACGCGTCGCCCAGAGATCTCGAGTCCTGACGCGCGTGGCTGATGACGTCGGCAAGCTGAGCGTCCGCGTCGACACCGTCGTGGTTGGCCGCAAGGTAGACGAGACAGCCAGGTTCCAAGTCAAGTTGCCCGGCCTCAATGGCCTCTGCAACCAACGTTCCCAGAGCCGGCGGGACGGAATAGTCGGCAGTCAGTGCACACCAGAGGCCGCCCAGGAAATCATTGGTACCAATGCTCATTTCCACCCACGTCAACTTGCCCGTGCGTACGTCGGAGACGGACTGGCATCGAGAGACCTGCAGGAGGCGGTCCTGAGCCTGAGAAACGATGAGTCGCCTGCCGTTGACAAGTTTTGGAATCAGGGTGTTCAGCTGTGTCAGCTCGCGTGCAGCGTTGTCCGCGGCGTGCGCGCCTCCAAGTGGGTCATCCACGAGAGCGGCTCGGTTGCCAGTGACAGGCTCGGTAAGGTAGCGCTCCGCTTCTGAAATGTCCGTACAGATTCGAACGCTGTAGCCCTGGCTTTGTAGCGAGTACGCCAGGTTGCGAGCGCAGTAGGTTTTTCCAACACGAGGGGCGCCAGTGAGGAGGAGCGCAGAGTCGAGCGATAGGCGATCCAGCAAGGCCTGCTCCTCCCCTCTGGAAACGTAGGACGCCGCCACCAGCGGGTCTACCGCCGAGCCCCAGGAGATTACCCTTTCAACCTGTGGGAGTACGTTCACGCCGGTATTTTTCTCCTTCACGACGATCTCTTTGATACGTCTTGTCGCCTCCTCGACCCGATCCGGAACTACGCGGTGAATATCCTCGAGGGCGTCTCGAATACGTCGTAGAAGCTCGGGCTCGTCGAGCCGTTCAGTGATCAGTACCCTTTGAAGAGCTGCCTGCAGTGAAGTTGGAGGTGTGCCCACTAGCTGTGCCCCAATGTCCGCTCGACGTCGTTTAGTCAACGTCGATTCAGTCGATGAAGTGCCGGTTTCGTAGTTATGCAGGCTCTCCCGCATTCCGCGCTCTGTGGTGGCTGTCACCACGCCCATTGGAACTTGCGTTGTGTGGACCGACAGGGGCACCGCATGGGGGGCGACGGCATCGTTGCAACGACCGCTGGCAACAAAAAGCACCGACCTGCCGCTGTCGCTCGAAATCCGCTCTAGCAGCGACCCGCTGGCGCGGCGGGCTGGATAGTGTGCAAGCCAATCCGCCAGAACGTCATGCGTGATGGCGGCGGTTGAGCCTTTCACCTGTACTTCCACCGTTCTGGCAACGCCGCCCTCTATGGTTTGCAGAAGTGCATCTTCGCCATCTTTGGGCTCGATCTGCAGCGAGGCCCCCGGATTCCCGGACGCAAGCACAGCCAGTAGTGCGCATACGTGGTCCTGAAAGCGGTACTTCTGTTGTCCGATGATCTCAATTGACATACCTCTTCGTCGAAACGAAGCCTCCCACTTTGCTATCTGGTTAGATGGTTGGAGTATCCATTGGAATGCGCCGCCATGGCCACCGGCTCACCCGAGGAGGTCGCGGGTCCAGAGAGCGAATTCGGTGGTAGCGCTGCTCGGCCAGGTGATGGACATCGTGATCGCACTGCGGCGCAATTCGACGCGCAAGTCCGCACCCGCCGACTTCGATGTGATGGGCAGCCACCAGCGTTGGAGCCATCGTCAGAGGCAACGCGATGAATTCGCCTGTCTTCGTGGCCGCCTTGGCGTCGTTGCCTCGGGCCAGCTTGCGCCAGCGATGAACGATGTTGGCATTGATACCGTTTGCCATGGCGATCTTGGCAAGTCAGTCGGGCCGAACGGCAAGAGACGCTGCAAAGCAGTCATCCTTCTCCGCCATGGCCAGCCCCCCCCAACCCGTACTCACACCGCAGGCGGCACCTTCACCAACCCATCCGCCTTGAACATCCCCCGAATCCCCCGCACCGCCTGCCGAATCCGCGCCTCGTTCTCGATCAGCGCAAAGCGCACATATTCATCCCCCTGGTCACCAAAACCAATGCCTGGCGACACGCACACCTTGGCCTTGTCCAGCAGCTGCCGCGCAAATTCCAGCGAGCCCAGCGCGCGATACGGCTCGGGGATGCGGGCCCAGATGTACATGCTGGCCTTGGGGCAGTCCACTGCCCACCCCGATTCGGTAAGGCCCTTGTAGAGCACGTCGCGCCGGCGCTGGTACTGGGCGGCGATGCCTTTCACGCACTGCTGGTCGCCCTCCAGCGCGGCGATGGCGGCTACCTGCAGGGGCGTAAAGGTGCCGTAGTCGTGGTAGCTCTTGATGCGGGCCAGCGCCGCCACCAGGTCGGGGTTGCCCACCATGAAACCCACGCGCCAGCCGGCCATGTTGTAGCTTTTGGAGAGTGTGAAGAACTCCACCGCCACGTCCTTGGCGCCGGGCACTTCCATGATGCTGGGGGCGCGGTAGCCGTCGTACACGATGTCGGCATAGGCCAGGTCGTGCACCACCAGGATGTCGTGCTTCTTGGCCAGGGCGATCACGCGCTCGAAGAAGCTCAGCTCCACACACTGCGCGGTGGGGTTGCTGGGAAAGCCAAAGATCATCATCTTGGGCTTGGGGTAGCTGCCGCGGATGGCCTTTTCCAGCTCGGCAAAAAAATCCACATCGGGCGCCACGGGCACGCTGCGGATGTCGGCACCGGCAATCACCGCGCCGTAAATGTGGATGGGGTAGCTCGGATCGGGCACCAGCACGGTGTCGCCCCTATCCAGCGTGGCCAGCATCAGGTGGGCCAGGCCCTCCTTGGAGCCGATGGTGACGATGGCCTCGGTGTCGGGGTTGATGTCCACCGCGTAGCGGTCTTTGTACCAATGGCTGATGGCGCGGCGCAGGCGCGGGATGCCTTTGCTGGCGCTGTAGCCGTGGGTGTCGGGCCGCTGGGCCACTTCGGTGAGCTTGGCGACGATGTGCGGCGGCGTGGCCCCGTCGGGGTTGCCCATGCTCATGTCGATGATGTCTTCGCCACGGCGGCGGGCAGCGAGTTTCAGCTCGGCCGTGATGTTGAAGACGTAGGGAGGGAGGCGATCGATGCGCGCAAAGCGGCGCTTGCCTTGAGAAGCAGACATGCTGTGGTGACTTTCACGTAAGCGCCCGGAACCGTCCGAGCGACGTGGCTGGCAGAAAGGCCGGCCCGCTGCCACTTTAAGGCACAACGCGGTCATTTCTCCATGGATTGCGGCAGTGTCGCACCGCCGCGACACAACACAGGTCAGTGGCCCGTGGTCTTCAGGCGGCGACGCGCTTGGTGTTCCGCTCGCTAACCAGCGCCCACGCAAACATGCCCACGCCGCCAAGCCCCAGCAACACGCCCACCCACCCGGTAGACGTCCAGCCCAAGCCTGCCGCAATGCCCACCCCGCCCAGCCACGCGCCCAGCGCATTGGCGGCGTTGAAGGCCGAGTGGTTGAGCGCGGCGGCCAGGGTTTGCGCGTCGCCCGCCACGTCCATCAGGCGGATCTGCAGCGCGGGGCCGATGGCCACCAAGGTTCCCAGGAAGAACGTGGCCAGCGCGGCGCTGGCAGGGTGGTGTGCGGCGGGCACAAACAGCGCCAGCACGAGGATGGACCACACCAGCACCTTGCCCACAGCAGGCATCAGCGCCTTGTCGGCCATGCGCGAGCCCACGATGTTGCCCACCACCATACCCAGGCCAAACAGCGACAGCACAAAGGGCATGAGCGCGGGCGGCATGCCGGCCACCTCGATCAAGGTGGGCTTGATGTAGCTGAACACTGCAAACATGCCACCAAAACCAATGGCGCCAATGCCCAGCGTGAACCACACCTGCTTGCGCGCCAGCGCGCCCAGCTCGCGCAGCGGGCTGGCGCCGTGCGATGCGGGCATTTCGGGCACCCAAAGGCGCACCATGACCACGGCGGCCACCGCGATCAACCCCACAAACACAAATGCAGCGCGCCAGCCAAACGCCTCGCCCAACGCGGCGGCAATGGGCACACCCACCAGCGTGGCGGTGGTGAGGCCCAACATGACCCAGCCCACTGCGCGTGCGCGGCGCCCCGGTGGCGCCAGTGCGGCGGCCACCAGCGCGGCCACGCCAAAGTAGGTGCCGTGTGGCAGACCGGTGAACAGGCGCATGGCGCCCAGCGACCCATAGCTCGGGGCCAGAGCCGATGCGAAATTGCCCAGCGCATACACCGCCATCAGCGCCATCAGCAGCGCGCGCCGCCCCCAGTGGGCACATAGCACTGCCAGCACCGGCGCGCCCACCACTACGCCCAGCGCATAGGCGCTGATGACATGCCCGGCCTGCGGAATGCTCACACCAATATCGCGCGCCACCTCAGGCAGCAGGCCCATGATGACGAACTCACCCGTGCCGATGGAAAAGCCGCCGACCCCGAGGGCCAGCACGGCACGCACCAGGGTGCGGTCGTCGGTAGGGGCAGCGGCGATGGACGTAGGGGAAAGGGGCGCGGTCATGGCAACAACAGGGGAGACGCTGCGCCGGCAAGCGGCGGTAGGGCGCAGAAGGTAGACGAGACAGGGAGAAGGAGAGAAAGAAACGCAGTTACGGGGGTAAACCCGATTTTTGTAACCATAGCATGCAAAGCACCGCCTTGCTGAAGCGGGGAAATATGTAACCCAGGTTCAAAGCCATTCCAGCAATGGCTGCTACGCTGACGCCCTGACCACGCCCTTCCTCCTTTTTCAAGGACTGCGAATGACGACCACCCCAAGCACAGCAGACCACATCGCCAGCACCGTGAAGGTGCTGGCGTTCGACATCTTTGGCACTGTGGTCGACTGGCACGGCAGCATCGTGCGCGAGATGCAGTCGCTGTACCCTGCGGTAGATGGAGACGCGTTTGCGCTGGCGTGGCGCGCGGGCTACCAGCCGGCCATGGCCCGCGTGATGCGGGGTGAGCAGGGCTGGACACTGGTCGACGACCTGCACCGAAGCATCCTCGACGAAATCCTGCCGCGCTTTGGCCTGGCGCAACTGTCTGACGCAGAACGCCGCCACCTCAACCATGTGTGGCACCGGCTCGATGCCTGGCCCGACAGCGTGGAAGGCCTCACGCGGCTCAAGACACGCTTCACCATCACCACGCTGTCCAACGGCAACATCGGCCTGCTCACCAACATGGCCAAGCGCGCCAGGCTACCGTGGGACTGCGTGCTGAGCGCTGAGGTGCTCAAGGCCTACAAACCCAGCCCGGAGACCTACCTGGGCGTAGCGCGCGTGTTCGACCTGCAGCCCGAGCAGGTGGCGCTGGTAGCCACGCACCACGACGACTTGGCCGCTGCCCGCGCATGTGGTCTGCGCACTGTGTATGTCGAGCGGCCTCACGAACTGGGGCAGGCCCGGCCCAAAGATGGGACACCCGAGCCGGGCAATGACTTGCATGCCACGGGAATGAACGACGTGGCGCGGATGCTGGGCTGCTGACACGCCCCCTAAAAAGCTCAAAACAGGTCAGGCTGAGGCTGAAGCCCTGACCGTGTTGAAGCGTCGAAGCTGCACAGGGCTTCGACAAGCCTGCAGGCCCGCGCCACCGCAGCCACGTTCTTGCTGCGCGGCTCCACAACACCCTTGGGGCCAGCGCTCCCACACCTCCGGCGCCCTCACTGGCTATGTGCGGTGGACAACAGACGTGCCTCACCACCGCAACGCACCATCCGCGCGATCCGGAGGCTTTGCGGTGCGCGCCGCCGCTTGCGACCGGACCGGCCGTCTGCGCTCCCTGCCCTCCCCCGAAACGCCCATTTCAACACTGAAAGAATTGATGACCACCTATCTCGCCTGTCTGGGCACCCGCCCGGAAATCATCAAGATGGCCCCCTTGCACCGCGAGCTTCAGCAACGCGGTCATCGCGTGGTGGTGCTCCACACCGGCCAGCACGAAGCGGTGGCCGAGGTGTTGTACCGATTCTTTGGGATGGGCCCGGATGTGCGACTTCCCCCCGAACGGCGCAGCAATCGGCTGGGCGACCTCACGGCGCTGCTGCTCGAAGGGGTGGATCGTGCGGTCTCCGAATCCCAGCCGGACGTGGTCCTGGTGCAGGGTGACACCACGTCAGCACTGGTGGGAGCATTGAGCGGCTACTACAACGACAAGCCGGTCGCGCACATCGAAGCGGGCCTGCGGACCGGAACACGCGAGCCGTTCCCTGAAGAAAAGAACCGCGAGCTGATTGCCCGGCTGGCCCATTGGCATTTCGCGCCCACCGCAAGGACACGGGACAACCTGCTGCGCGAGGGTATTGCAGACGCGCACATCTCGGTGGTGGGCAACACGGTCATCGATGCAGCACGCTGGACGCAGCAACAGCTGGAGCCTTCCACAACATCAGTACCGTCAGCCCTGCCCGCAGGTGTTGAGGCCTTCCTGGGCGAGCATTCCAGCCAGCGGCTGCTGCTGGTGACGGCGCACCGGCGCGAGAACTGGGGCGAGCCCATCCGCAACATCGCAATGGCCATCGGGCAGCTTCTGGCCGCCCATCCCGACCTGGTCGTGATCTGGCCGCTGCACCCCAACCCGGCGGTCAGCGAGGCGGTGGAGCCTGTGATTGCAGCACTGCCCGATGCCATGCGCGCGCGCGTCTGCCTGACGGCCCCCGTGGACTACCCGGCCTTGATCACCCTGCTGGAGCGCTGCTATTTCACGCTGACGGATTCGGGCGGCATCCAGGAAGAAGCCTCCGCACTGGCGCGGCCGGTGCTCATTGCACGCGACAGTACCGAGCGCCAGGAGCTGGTTGAGGCCGGTGGTGCCGTGCTGGTGGGCACCGACATCACGCGCATGGTCACCGCAGCTTCCGAGCTGCTGCGCGATGTTGCGGCCTACCGCGCCATGCAGCTGGAGCTGAGCCCCTTTGGCGATGGCAACGCGGCACGCCACATTGCCGACCGGCTTTGCGCGGCTGATTGAGGGATGCACGCCCCCGCAAGCAGGGGCGATTCGATCGACCCACCGCGTCCGGCACCAACACACCCAACCTCTGTACGGCAACGAACAGACCCGTTTGGACACGTTACTTACATTCCACGCACACCCCTTTGTGGATTGGCGTAGAGCGTCCTTCGGACCCCTTACGGCATGCCTCATACAGGGCCTGCAACCGTTGAAGCAAAAGGGCGAACCATGGATTCGAATCGGAGGGGCATGAGGCACCGTGTGGCTGCGCAGCTCACCGCCGCCCGGGGCTGGCCGTGGCGGAACTGCGTAGCGGCGGCAGCCGCCATGGGCGGCAGTGCGGCTGCATGGGCGGCCTTGCTCCCGCTGCCTGCACGCTCGACAGACCCGCTGGCGCAATCCTGGGTGCCAGGGCCTGTGGCGCACACCATCCTGTCGGCAATGGCCGTGGTGCTGGCCCTGATCATCGTCGTCATGATGGTCTATGCAGCACGCCATGGCTTGCTCACGCTCAACCGCCTGCTCGGGCACCAGCGCCATCCCTACCTCGACATTGACCAGGCAGACTGGCCGCTGGTCACGGTCTTCATCGCCGCCCACAACGAGGAAAAGGTGATTGCCGGATGCCTGCAGGCCCTGCTCAACACCAACTATCCGCTGGAAAGGCTCAAGGTGGTGCCGGTCAACGACCGCTCTACCGACAGCACCCGCGAGATCATCGACGACTGGGTAAGCCGCTTTCCGGGGCGAATCGTGCCGTTTCACCGCACCAAGGGCAAGCCCGGCAAGGCAGCAGCGCTCAAGGATGCCCTGCAACATGCGCAGGGCGACATCGTGATCATCTTTGACGCCGACTATGTGCCGGGCCGAGGCTTGCTCAAGCAGCTGGTGGCACCGTTTTTTGACCCTGAGGTGGGCGCGGTGATGGGGCGCGTGGTACCGGTCAACACCGGGGTGAACCTGCTCACGCGCATGCTCGATCTGGAGCGCAGCGGCGGCTACCAGGTAGACCAGCAGGCCCGCATGAACCTGCGCCTGGTACCCCAGTACGGCGGCACCGTGGGCGGGGTACGCTGCTCTGCCGTGGCGGCCGTCGGCGGATGGCATGACGACACGCTGGCCGAAGACACGGACATCACCTACCGCCTTCTGCTGAACGGCTGGAAAACCGTCTACACCAACCGTTCCGAGTGTTATGAAGAGGTGCCGCAGGACTGGCCGGTTCGCATCAAGCAAATCAAGCGCTGGGCCAAGGGGCACAACCAGGTGATGGTGCGCTACGGCCTGCGGTTTGCGTTCAGCCCGTATCTGAGCTGGCCCGAGCGGCTGGATGGCTTGTTGCTGCTGTTCGTCTTTGCATTGCCGCCGCTCCTGCTGGTGGGTTGGCTGCTGGCCATCGGCTTGTATTTCTTCAACGCAGGCGACATGCTGACCGGGTTGATTTCGGTGTTCGCACTGATGGCCTACGGCACGTTGGGCAACTTTGCAGCGTTCTTCGAGATCGCGGTGGCGGTGCTGCTCGACGGAAAACGCAGGCGTCTGCGCTTGCTGCCGTTGAGCCTGTTGGGTTTCATCATCAGCCTGTTCGCCATTTCGTCCTCCGTGTGGGGGCAGTTGATGGACAAGCTCTTGCGCCGCGACATGGTGTGGGACAAGACGGTGCGCTACCGGCAGCCGAGCGTTGAACAATGAACACCACCTTGTTCTACCTGGCTTTCATCTTGCTCAGTGTGGCCTTGGCGGTGATTGCCTTTGGCCCCACCTGGCGCGAGTGGAGGCACCCCACAGATACCGCAGCGTTGCAGGTGTTGCCGCAATACACCACCGACATCGAACATTTTTCCGACCGGTTCCGGGCGCTGGTGCAGGCGCACCAGACGCAGTTACCCAGTTCATTGCCTAGCCCGACCACCACTGATTTTGATTTCGCACCCGTTGCGCTGGAGGGCATGAACTGGGCCGCCATGCGCCGCCCGCTGTTGTGCCTGGGGTCGATCAAGCCCCAGGGCGCCATCGTGTGCTCAGCCCCCGTCTTCATTCATGGCGACTTTGAAGCCCAGCCCAACAGCCGTTTTGTGGGGCTGCTGGCCCAAGGGCGCATATGGCTGGGCATGGGGTGCGAGGTGGGGCAATGGGCGCACGCAGATGCATCACTGCATCTGGAGCGGGGGTGTTCCGGGCTGCGTCGCCTGTCGTCTGCCACCTCCGTGGAGCTGGGGCCGGACTGCTGTTTTGAGCGAATTCAGGCGCCCAGTATTTCCTTCGGCGGCGATGCCACCGTGGAGCCGGAACGCGAGTCTCACGCACTGGTCGATGCAAGTTTTGAGCGGCTGGAAGGCGCGGTGCGACAAAGCGACCATGTCACGCTGATCCGGGGCAACTGCAAGCTGCCGCGCATGCACAGCTACCACGGATCGCTGGTGGTCACCGGCCGCCTGCTGATTGGTGCGGGCACGGAAATCCTGGGCGATGTCAAAGCGCGGGACGGCATTGTCATGGGGGCCGGGGCCCGGGTTCAGGGGGCGCTGTGCAGTGAAAAACAGATCCAGATTCTGGACCACGCCCATGTCACGGGGCCGCTGGTCTCGGAGTCAGGCATCTTGCTGGGAGCGGGCGTTCAAGTGGGTACGCCGCAGGCGCTCACCACAGTCAGCGCCGAGACCATCATGGCCGAAGCCGGGGCCCGCGCTCATGGGACGGTCTGGGCACGCCGCCTGGGGATTGTGTGGACAGCCGGAGCCGTTGTCCCCTCGGCGTCTTTTCATTGATCCAGAACCCAAGAGCTCTCTGTGCCACATCCATCCCCCATCGCCCACAGCCGGCAAGACCGTGAGACTGCCTTTGCCGCCGCACGCGACCTTCTGGCGCGGGCTCAAAAGGCGCACACACACCAATTGACCCACCGGGCGTTGGGCCACGTTCGCATGAGCCCGTGGCTTGTGCTGCAGATGGTGGGGTTGCCCCTGGCGTGGCTGGCGCTCCTCTACGGCTTGCGGGAGCCTTTGTACGGCTTCTGGCGCAGCTATCTGCTGACCTGGGCGCAATGGCTGCAGTTGCCCCTCGTGCCTGCCGACATCGCTTCCCGCCAGGATCTGCTGGGCTTGAACTGGTCGCCCGGCGCCAGCGACCTGGGTTTGTCCACCACCACCGGCGCGGCGCTCGCTGCGGTGGTGGTCGTGGTGGCCTGGGGTCTGTCGCTGCGCCTGCGTGGGCGCTGGTTGCCCGCACAGTACCTGGTGCGCGTGCTGTGTGTGGTGCAAGCGCTGGCCCTGCTGTATTTCTGGTTCGCGCCCATGCCATTCCCCCACGAGTTGCTAAGCCATGCGGTGGACCTGCTGGATGCAGGCTATCTGCTGATGTTGTCGATACCGGTGCTGATGGCGCTGGGCTACTACCCGCTACAGATCAGCTGGCAGGCCAAGGTCGTGCACACGCTGCTCATCCTCATGTTTTTTGGGATCATGGTGCCGCAGCAGGCGCTGGTGCACCTGCTGATCCTGCAGCACCTGTCGGTGGTCTTCATGCCGGTTTTGTACCTGTGCTTTGGAGCCCTGTTCGACATGATGGTTTTTGTGGCCCTTTACGCATGGGCTGCAAGCACGGCCCCCCTGTCCGCCACCCATTGAGAGGCAGCCGGGCGCCCTGCAAGCTCGACGCCTTCCATACGCCCAAAATCGCCGTGTGAGCGGATCGGTACGCCTGCGTACGGCGCCGAATAAATGCGGGCAATCTTCGCAAAATCAGGTCGCTGTCCTTTTCCCCGGGGGCGGCGGCCTTCCTGGCAGTGCGCCATTTTTCTGCGCTGTTGCTCTCCAGATGACGAAAGCGGTGTTCGGGTCTTCAGTCGGAGATTGGGCACATGCAGCGTCGTTCATTGATCACCAAGGTGCCAGCGGCACTGGCCGCAGGTTGGCTCCTGGGCACCCCAGCCCGGGCGGCAATCGATTCAAACCCCATCGATGCAGTGGCCGAGATCAAGGCGCTGCGCATTCCATCTGGACCCTATGCCGGCGGCTATGAGCTGGCACCCAATGGGGGCCTCAACTGGTACTTTGCCAACCTGGGGTTGGTTGCCATCGTCCCCGTGCTGGGCGCCGCCGATCTGCAGTCCCATGTGCTGCCGTACCTCAACCTGTACCTGGCGAATGTCAACGCAGCCACCAGCACCATTGCAGACATTGAATTGCCGTATGGGCGTGCCAACACCTCCGTGTTCAAAAAAGTGGCGTCCGACTCGGACGATGCCTATGCATCCACGTTTCTCTCGCTGGCCACACGCTATGTGGTGGCCAGCGGCAACTGGGCCTGGTGGGAGTCGAACAAGGCTGCCCTGAAAAACATGGCCTATCGCAATCTGGCGCTGACCGCCAAGCCTTCGGGTTTGACATCGGTCTTTCAGTCGCCGCGCAACCAGAGCAATTCCAGCGGATACCTCATGGACAACTGCGAGGGCTATCGGGGTCTGCGCGATTTCGCGGCCTTGTTGCGGTCGCGCAGCGAGCTGCACGAAGCCAACTACTACGACTTGCTGGCGTCCAACACTGCAGAGGGCGTATCGCGCTTTCTCTTCAAGGCACCCGCGCAAGCATTCTTGTCGAGTGACGCAGCGCCCGCACTGACCGCAGACTTCTACCCCGGGACCACTTGCCAGGTCTACCCGCAGGCCTTTGGGCTGAGAGAACTGGCTGGGCAATTCACGGCCGGTTGGAACTACTTCAACACACACACGCCCGGTTGGGAAACGGGAAGCCACGACCCGTTTCCCTGGGCCATTCTGGGTTACGTCGCTGCCCTGCGCGGGCAAACTGGGCTGGCCAGCGCGCAACTGGCGACGATCGACAAGCTGTTTGCAGCCAACCGCAGACTGGTGACGATCAATGAACTGGGCTTCTACCAGCGCACAAAGTCCGTGCTGGCTGGCAACCTGTCGGCATGAGCGCCTGTTCAAGCGCAAGGCCCCGTGCGCCCACCCGGGTGCGCTAGCAGACAGATAGGGCCAGGACGAGCCACCAGAATGGATTCCATCCCTTTCTGGAAGCCGTATATCGACCAATCCCTCGCCAACCGCCTGCTGGCCCTGCTGCGGCCCGCAGAGCGGTCGCGCCTGTTGTCGCGAGCCGAGTGGGTCGAACTGGACCGCCAGCAAATGCTGGGGCGCGCGGGCGAGCGGCTCAGCCATGTGTACTTCCCGACGAACAGCATGGTCTCGCTCCTGTCGAATTTGAATGGCGTGCGCAACTGCGGGGCCAGCCAGCTCGGATTTGAGGGCATGCTGGGCGCCAGCGCAGGGTCCGGAGTGTCGGCGTCTGCCTTCGACGCCGTGGTGTCGGGGGCAGGCCAGGCCTGGCGGATCCGGTTGAATGTCTGGCGCGGCCAGTGCCTTGCCAGCCGGTCGCTGCGGGTGATCGCCGCCCGCTACCAATATGTCCAGCTGTCGCAGATGGGAACCATGGTGGCTTGCGTGCACTGTCACTCGCTCGCTCAGCGACTGGCCCGGTTGCTGCTGGCAAGCACCACCCAGTTGCGCAGTCCGGATATCGAAATGACACATGCCGGGTTGGCCAAGCTGCTGGGCGTTCGCCGTGCGGGCGTGACCGTTGCAGCGGGCCAGTTGCAAGAGCGTGGTGTGATCCAGTACGCGCGCGGGCACATCCTGGTGCTGGACAGCCCGGCGTTGCTGGCACAAAGCTGCGGCTGTTTTCTCCAGGACGAGCGGATCTACGAGCAGGTGATGTCGGGCTCGCTACTGCGTCGGCACCCACACACTTGAAGCCACGCACGCTGGGCTGTCGAAGCGCCGCGCAAACACAACGCTACGGCAGTTCCCAAAACAACGACAGCCTGGCGCCGTTGCGGTCATAGAAAGGATTGCTGTAGCGCTCCACGCCCGCGGTAAACCCCCATTGAGGGCCCACCCACTGGCGCAGTGTGAGCTGAGATTGCCGACTGTCAAAGTTGACCAGGGACGCACCGCCCCCAATGGCTTGGTAGCCCTCGGCGCCCCAGCCATGGCGCGCGATGACCTGGGTCTGTTTTGCGCGGCCCCAGGTCGCAGCCACAAACTGCTGGTGCGTGCGTACCTGCCCGGGGGAGCTGTTGTTGAAGCGCACCTCTGCCTGCACCACCCAGGGCGACTCGAAGTAGTAGGTGGAGCCCAGGCTGATGTTGCGGTCGATGTGGCCATCGGGCGCACGGTAGTAGCCCGCGCCCAGCGTGGCAACCCATTGGCGAGACGCCAGCAATTTGCGGTTGACGAAGCCGTCCACCCGATAGCGCGGCAGGTAAGCGGCCCCGTCGCCTGCGCCCACAGACACCGCAGTGAACCAGTCTTCGTTCAGCGTCCAGGTGTCGGACAACCCGATGAACCGGCCAGACTCGCCAAAACGCCGCATGGTGGCGGCTTCTGCGGCCCAGAGATGGCTGCCCATCCCGTACTGGCCGCGCACGCCGGTCTCATGCCAGTTGCCATAACCGTTGCTGAGGTGGTGGCGGCTGGCATAGGCCTCAAGACCCCGAACGGGCGCGGGAAAGTCCGCCGCAGCGGTGCCTTGCGCGTGGGCCGCTGGCAGGCATGCCGCCATGCACCCGAGGGCCAAAACAAGGCCGCGGGTGCGGGTTGAAGCACGGGATGGGAGAGCGTTCATGATGCGGGGTGGGAGGAGTTGCTGGGAACGGTGCAGGCGGTGGTCTCCGGGGCCGGTGCGATGGCGCGCGCTTGCAAGATTTGTGCAGCGACTTCGTCCGTCACCGTCCAATGGGCGCTGTGCCGGTGCGGCAGCGCGGTCTGCAGCCAGCACCGCGCGGAGGGAATATCGTTTTGCTGCAGCGCCACGATGGCGACCAGGCCCCACGCAAAGTCGCCCTTCACCTGGGCGAGCCACTCGGTGCGGTGCTCCTCCATCCAGCGGCGGTAATGGGCACGCGCCCCCCCCGGAATGAGCGGAAAGCGCACCAGCAAGGGAAATATCTGCGCCACCGCATCGGGGTAGAAGGCATGGGTGGTGTCACGCTGGCCTGGCTGGGTTGAGACCAGAAAGCGCTTGCGCTGCCCGTCCCAGAACACGGACGCCAGTGTTTTGGTGAAGCTGGGATGGCGAGCGCTTTCTGCAGCCCTGTGGGTAAAGGCGTATTCCCACAGCTCCAGGTTGTCCATCAACAGGCCATACTGGTACACCGGGGAGACCAGGTAGATGCCCTTGCCCGGATCGACCAACTTGGCCAGCGCTGCGCTGGTGGCCGTGCGGCTGCGCACCCATGCGGCCTGGCTGCGCTGCGCGGCGGGCAGGGTGTCCATGAAAGCCAGCCACAGGCCGAGCTGGGAATCGTCGGCGTCGGCCGTCTTGCAGGCGGCCCACACAGGGCCGTTGCGGCAAAAACGGTCGAACGTGGCGTCGGGCTTTTGCCGTGGCAACAGCCATGCGCCCCACGCTTTGGCGGGTGCAGAAATATCCAGCCCGTGGCCGTGCGCCAGCAGCAGGGCCTGCAACGCGAAGTACGGGTCCACCGTATCCCCCCCATGCTGCACCGTGATCGCGCCCGAGGCATCGGAATACCCTGCCAGGTCGAGCGTTGCGGCAGGGGCGCCGAACGATGCCCCAATCGCAGCCCAGGTGATGGCGCTGCGGACAAGCCGTTGCAGGCATTGCCGGGGGCGCCACAGGCTGCGTCGCGATCGCGGTGGGGAGTGTGGGTTCAATGGGAGATCCGTGGCATGGGCTGACATGTTCAGCGCCATCGCACCACACGGTCTGTGCGCTGGCGAACACATGCGGAAGGTGTTCGCCAGCGCACAGACTACCCCTGCCGCCAGAAATTATGTTTCGCCCTCGCCCTGGTCTCCGGCGAAACAGATGGAGATGGCGAATCTTGCATACCAAGGAACCCCCCATGAAAACGCAAAAGATGTTTGGAACCGACGGGGTGCGCGCCCCGGTCGGCATGGAGCCCATGACGCCCCAGACCATCATGCGCTTGGCGCATGCCTGCGGCCAGCTGCTGCACCGCACACACACCGGCCCCAATCCCCGGCCCGTGGTCGCCGTGGGCACCGATACGCGAGGATCGGCGCCGATGTTCGAGGCGGCGCTACAGGCGGGTTTCTCGGCGGCGGGCGTGGACACCGTGATGTGCGGCGAGCTACCCACCCCGGGCGTGGCCTACCTGACGCGCTTGCGCGGCTACCAGGCCGGGGTGGTGGTGAGTGCATCGCACAACCCTTGTGAAGACAACGGGGTGAAGTTCTTCTCGGCCACGGGCGACAAGCTGCCCGACGGCATGGAAGCCGACATTGAACGCACCATGGACCAGCCCATGGTGTGCCTGCCCTCCTCCCAGTTGGGGCGCGTATCGCAGCTGCCAGAGGCGTCCAGCCTGTACATCGAGTTTTGCCGCAAGGCCGTACCTGCGGGCGTGCACCTGCGGGGCATGAAGATCGTGGTTGACGCCGCCCATGGGGCCTGCCACCGCATCGCGCCGGAAGTGTTCCGGCAGCTGGGCGCGGAGGTGATTGCGGTGGGCGCCTCGCCCGATGGGCAGAACATCAACGACAAGGTCGGCGCCACGTCGCCCCAGCACCTGAGCGCAGCCGTGCTGGCCCACCAGGCGGACGTCGGGGTGGCGCTGGATGGTGATGGAGACCGGCTGGTGATGGTGGACAGCGACGGCCGCATTTTCGCGGGCGACGAGCTGCTGTACGTGCTGGCCGTCGATGCCCAGACCAACGATGGACTGCAGGGTGGCGTGGTGGGCACGGTGATGAGCAACCAGGGGCTGGAGCTGGCGCTGCAGCGCCGTGGGATCGGTTTTGCACGCTCTGCAGTGGGTGACCGCCATGTGCTGGAGCTGCTCAAGCAGCGCGGGTGGCGCCTGGGGGGCGAGGGCTCCGGGCACCTGATTGGGCTGGACTGGCACAGCACAGGCGACGGCGTGATGTCCGCCCTGCGCGTGGTGGCCGCGATGCAGCGCTCGCAACGCAGCCTGGCCCAGCTGTGTGGCGACCTGCGCATGAACGCCCAGTGCCTGGTCAATGTGCCTGTCACCCCGGGCGCCGGGATGGGCGATGGAGCGTGGATACCGCATTTCCAGCTTCGCGCAGAACAGGCGCTGGGCGACGATGGGCGGATGCTGCTGCGCGCCTCGGGCACTGAGCCTGTCGTCAGGGTGCTGGTCGAGTGCCGCACCGCGTTGCGGGCACAGCAAATGGCCAGCCGATTTGCGCAGGAAGTCTGCCAGCTGTTGGCCCTGCCTGTGGCCCCGCAGACCGCCACGGCCTGAAACTGCGGCCACGCACTCCAGGCCGACGTGCCGGCAGCCCCTTGGCATTGCAGGGGGCGTCCGGCCGCGCCCAGAACACCCACACCCCATGACCCCACTCGACATCCTCATCATGGCGGCCGGCAAAGGCACGCGCATGAAAAGCCGCCTGCCCAAGGTCCTGCAGCGCCTGGCCGGCCGCCCGCTGCTGCACCATGTGCTGGACCAGGCCGCGCACCTGCAGGCCCGCAGCGCCATCGTCATCACCGGCCATGGCGCTACAGAAGTAGAAGCGGCTACCGCAGGTGCAGCAAGCGCTAGCGCCTCTTTTGACCTCAAATTCGTGCGCCAGGAACCCCAGCTGGGCACGGGCCATGCCGTGTTGCAGGCCGTGCCGCACCTGCGCGAAGACGGCACGGTGGTGGTGCTCTCGGGCGATGTGCCCCTGACCCAGGCCGACACCCTGCGCGCCCTGGTGGCTGCCAGCGAAGGTGGCAAGCTGGCCCTGCTGACGGTGACCCTGCCCGACCCCACCGGTTATGGCCGCATCGTGCGCAATGCCGATGGCGCCGTGCAAGGCA
>Ga0209958_1000374_pt1 | contig 94405 bp, 79 predicted proteins | sample ThiBio_inoc_plan_FD_183942 | JGI IMG/M metagenome (GOLD analysis project Ga0209958, IMG submission 183942) | Wastewater bioreactor microbial communities from Cape Town, South Africa - Thiocy_inoc_plan (SPAdes) | ecosystem: Engineered > Bioremediation > Thiocyanate > Unclassified | place: South...
TACTCACCCCGGTGTTCCTGCACCAGGCGAACCGCCCGTTCACGCACTTCCCGGGAAAACTTATTCGATTTGTTCATGGCTCCATTCTCTCAAGAGTTGGAGCCTCCTCAAAACCCGGGGCGGTTCACAAAGCTTACGAAGATCTAGATGGTTAATTTCACCAAGGATTTTGAAAGCGCACTCTTCCATTTGACCGTCCGCCGCATGTCGAAGACGGTCCTTGTTAAGTCGCCACAGCCTGATTGCACTGCTGGCGATTCGATTCATTGGTTCTGTGATGATAAAGGGTCGAGAAATCTGTCTCGCTGAATCGTAGTAGCAAACCTATCTGGCATGCCCATGCTTGGGCGGAATAGCGATGGCTCATCAGCGGGTTCGCGACCACGATCTGAGTAGATCGGACGTATCCGAGAATCGGCGGTAACCGTGTCCATGGTCTGTACTAATTGCTCTGAGCGTCCATACCCCATAACTAATCGGTGGCCGGGCAACCCATGTTGATGTCGATCAACTGCGCGCCGAGGTCGACGTTGTAGCGCGCCGCTTCGGCCAGCATGCGCGGATCATGGCCGGCAATCTGCACGCTGATCGGATCGGGCTCGCCGCTGTGGTCGGCGCGCCGCTGCGACTTGGTCGTATGCCACAGGCGCGGATCGGCCGTGGTCATTTCCGAGACGGCCAGACCCGCGCCCAGTCGCTTGCACAACTGGCGGAATGGCTTGTCGGTGACCCCGGCCATCGGCGCAAGCACGACGGGAGGATCGATGAGGAAGTTGCCGATACGCATCGGCGGCATTGTAGCCTGCGCGCCGGCCCGGCCGGAGCGATCGATGTGCGGCGCACAGTGGCCAGCTTGCGTCGGCTTGACGGCTCGCCTGCTAGAATCCGCGGCGTTCCCCCTTTCCGCATGATGCCCGCTTGAATCTTCTTTCCTGCCGCAGCCAAGGATCGTGTCGTCGACGCCTGCGTCGACTGGCCGCTTGATCGTCATGCTCGATTTTCTGGTCAGCCTGTTCACCCAGAATGGTTATGTCGCCGTATTCATCGTCCTGATGGTCTGCGGTTTCGGCCTGCCAATCCCCGAGGACATCACCCTTGTCGCCGGCGGCGTGATTGCCGGCCTCGGCTATGCCAACGTGCACCTCATGGTCGCCATCGGCATCGTCGGCATTCTTGCCGGGGATGTGTTGATGTTCGTGCTCGGCCGTCACTACGGCGAGCGTGCCCTGCGCTTGCGCTGGGTTGCCTACCTGTTGACGCCGCGGCGTTACGCGATGGTGCAGGCCAAGTTCAGTCGTTTCGGCAATCGCCTGATGTTTGTCGCGCGCTTCCTGCCGGGCTTGCGCTCGCCGATCTACCTGACTGCCGGCATGACGCGACGCGTCTCGTTCATGCAGTTCTTCCTGCTCGATGCATTTGCCGCGCTGATCAGTGCGCCAATCTGGGTCTATCTGGGTTACTACGGTGCGCAGAACCACGAATGGCTGCTGAAGTGGCTGGATCGCGGCAAGGTCATCGTGCTGGTGGTCGCGGCGATCATCCTCGCCGTGGTCGTGCGCTATTTCTGGCGACGCTCGGCGCGGCGGCGGACGTTGCTGCGCCTGCGCCAATCGCGGCGTCGGATGCGCCACTGAGCGAGTGCGGTCAGTCGCCGAAGCGGGCGATGACGGCATCGCGTGAAGGCACGGCACTGGCCGCTCCCGCGTGCTCGGTACTCATTGCCGCGACGCGGTTCGCGTAACGCACGGCATCGGCAAACGCCGGCGGCGTTGCTTGCGCGAGCATTGCCACGAGGGCGCCATTGAACGAATCGCCGGCACCGGTGGTATCGACCACCACGGTGCGTTCGGCGGCCATCCGGTAGTGATCGCGCGCATCGCCGCGCAGCATGCCGTTGGCGTGCGAGACAAAGCAGCCCGCCGCGCCGAGGGTCACCACGATGCTGGGTACGCCGAGCTCGCGGCACAAGGCATGCAATTCGGCATCGGCGAGTTTCGCCACCTCCTCGGCAGGCAGCGGTTTGGCGCAGAAGCGCTCGACCAATTGCGCGAATTCGGTTTCGTTTGGCGTGATCAGATCGCAGAGGGCGAGCATTCCGGCATCCATCCCGGCATGCATCGGCGCTGGATTGAGCACCCGCAGCAAGCCATGGCGGCTGGCAAGCGTGAGCGCCGTGCGCACGGCATCCAGATTGTTCTCCAGCTGGACGAGGAGCACGCGGGCCTCGGCAAAGCGCGCGTCATGCGCGCTGATGAAATCAGTCGATAGGTGTTCGTTGGCGGCCAGGCTGACCATGATCTGGTTGGCGCCATTGGCATCGACAATGATGCCGGCGGCGGCGGTCGGTACCTGATCGAGGATCAGCCAGGCGCAGGCAAGATCTTCGCTGCGCGCAAAGTCTTGCGCCGCCAGCGCCAGCGCATCGTTGCCCAGCGCGCCGATGAACAACGCACGGGCCTGCTGGCGCACGCAGGCGACCGCCTGGTTGAAGCCCTTGCCGCCCGGGCCGGTGCTGAAACCCATGGCGCGTCGGGTCTCGCCAGGCTGCGGGAACCGATCCGTCTGCCAGACGTGATCGTGCACATAGCTGCCGACGATGATGACGGAAGGCAAGTCGTTGGCAGGGCGTGCAGACATGGCTTGAACCTGTTCCTGAAATCGACATGGTAGCCGAACAGCGCGCGCATCCTGGCGGGAGACGCGTCGTGCCAAGTCGCCCGCCGCCATCATCGGGGTCATGCAAGCCCGTGCGTGCCGTTGGCGATTCTGCGAGCATGGCGCGCGATCCACTCGGGAATGCAGTCATCGATGACGGTCTTTGCCACCTTTGCGATCATCCTCGTCTTGCTGGCGATCGGCTACGCGCTCAACCGCTTTCGTGTCGTCCCGGAAAACGCCTCGGCGACGCTCAACCTGGTCGTGCTCAATGTCTGCCTGCCGGCGGCGATCCTCCTCTATGCGCCGCGCCTGCAGTTCGAGCGTGAGCTGATCGCACTGGTCGCCATCCCGTGGATCATCTTGATCGTGTCCACCGCGCTGGTTTTCACGCTGGGCCGCGCGCTGCACTTCGATCGGCCGAGCACGGCCAACCTGCTGTTGCAGATTCCGCTCGGCAACACCTCCTACATTGGCTACTCGTTGATTCCGCTGCTGGTCGGCGTCGGCGCAATGCGCTATGCGGTGGTCTACGACCAGCTCGGCAGCTTTCTCATCCTGACCACCTGGGGCTTGTTCGTCATCAGCGTCTACGGTGGCGGTGAACGCCTGCGCCTGGGCACGATCCTCCACCGCGTGCTCCGTTTCCCGCCCTTCATCGCCCTGGTGCTGGCCTTGACCGTGGTTCCCGCGGAGCTTCCCCCGGTGTTCGACAAGGGCCTGCACCTGCTCGCCGATGCGCTGTTGCCGATCGTCGTGCTCGCCCTCGGCATGCAATTGAAATTTCGCCTGTCGCGCCAGCATGCCCTGCCGCTGGCCGTGGGTTTGCTGGCCAAGCTGGTGCTGATGCCGATGCTTGCCTTTGGCCTCGCCCACCTGTTTGGCCTGTCGCGGGAAATGCTGCTGGTGGCCGTCTATCTGACCGCAATGCCGCCGATGGTCACCTCCGGTGCATTGCTGGCGCTGGCGGGACTGGCCCCCGAGCTGGCCGCTGCCTTGATCGGCTACGGCATCCTGCTGTCGATGCTGACCTTGCCGCTCTGGCACTGGTTCCTGAGCCAGTGAGTGCCCCGCGAGCGGCCTGATTCCCGGGATTGCCTGCATGCCTCGAGGACAATGCCAGGCGCAGGCGTTGCCGGGCCGAGGCTCCATCCTTGCACGCTGAAAGTGCTTCAGGAAAATTCAATTGACGGTCCTGGGGGCGAGGATCATGCTCCGCAACGCGCCGCTTCCTTGCGACTTCGGAACGAGTATCCGGTCATTCCACGGATGGAGTGGAATCGCGCGCTGTGCGTCGGCATCAAGACGTTCCATTCTTCAGGGGGATTCATGAAAACGATCATCATGGTGGCAGCGCTCATGCTGTCGGGATTGCTGGTGGGCGGCGCAAATGCCCAGGGCCCGATCGAGCAGGAAGGCGCATCGACGAACACGCTGGCGCCCGCGCCGGCGGTTGAACTTCGCTTGACCCGCGGCCGCAGCGCGGTCTTTGACCTGCGCAACCTGCCGCAGACGCCGCCGCTGCGCCGCGAGCGCCCGGAACGCGAGGCACCGGAGATCGACCGCGTTGCCCTGCCGGGTGCCCAACCCGCGCCAACCCCGCTTGCTCCGCTGGCGATGGCGCCCGCTCCCGCGCCGCTGGCGAATTTCGCCGGACTCGACTTCTCCACCTGGGGTGCCGGACATCCACCCGATACGAACGGCGATGTCGGTCCGGTCTACTACATCCAGTCGATCAACTCGTCGATTGGCATCTACCGCAAGTCCGATGGCGCACAGATTGCCGCGTTCACGCTCGACACATTCATGAGCCAGGGCAACTTCGGCAACCTCTGCGACACCGACAACTTCGGCGATCCGGTGATCCTCTACGACACCTTCGAGGATCGCTGGGTGATCACGGATTTCGCCTTCCAGGTCGATGGCGGCGGCAATGTCGTCAACCCGCCCGGGGCATTCGAGTGCATCGCCGTGTCCAAGAGCGGGGACCCGGTCAGCGGCGGCTGGAATTTCTACTCGATCAACACCGCCGGCGGACTTGGCGATTATCCGAAGTTCGGCATCTGGACCGACGGCATCTACATGTCGGCAAACATGTTCGGCTATGCCTCGGGTGCCGGTTTCCTCGGGCCGCGCGTATATGCCTTCAACAAGGCCCAGATGTACGCCGGCGCGCCCAGCGTGCAGGTGGTCACCTTCGACGCCCCCGGCGATGATTTCACCCTGCTGCCATCCAACGCACGCCTGCAGACCGGCACGCCGCCTGCCGGCACGCCGAACTATTTCATCTCGACTTGGCAGTACCTCAATGCGGTAACCGTGTACAAGTTCCACGTTGACTGGAACCATATCTCGGCCTCCACATTCACCGGCCCGGATGTCCCACTGGCCAGCACCTCATGGCCGAATGCAAACCCCGCCAACGCGCCGTCGCAGGGCGGCAATGCGCTCGACGTGCTGGCGATCCGCGCCATGATGCAGAACCAGTACAGCAATATCGGCGGCGTCGAATCGCTGTGGACCGCGCACACCGTGGCGCGCGCCAACACGACGGGCTTCGCCGCGCCACGCTGGTACCAGGTCGGCGTGACCGGCGGCGTGGTCGCGGCGAACATTGCGCAGGCGGCAACCTGGGATCCCGATGGTGCGAATGTCATGCATCGCTTCATGCCGAGCGTCGCCGTCAACCGTGTCGGCGACCTTGCCCTCGGCTACAGCACGTCGAGTTCGACGACCAAGCCGGCCATCAAGTACGCCGGCCGCCTCGCCAGCGATCCGGTCAACACGTTCAGCCAGACCGAACAGGTGTTGATCCAGGGTGCCGGCACGCAGACCGGATCGTGCGGCGGCACTTGCGCGCGCTGGGGCGACTACAGCGCAATGACGCTGGATCCCGACGGCTGCACGTTCTGGTACACAAATGAATATTACGCGGCGAACGGGCTCAACTATCAAACCCGCATCGGTTCCTTTGCCTATCCGACCTGCTCGGCGGCTGGCACCGGGACCCTGCAGGGCACGGTGACAGCAAGCGTTGGTGGCGCGCCCATCGACGGCGTCACGATCATGCTCGGCAGCCGCACGACGACGACCAATGCAAGTGGCGCGTATGCCTTCGCCGGCCTGACATCGGGAACCTATCCGGCGATCTCGGCGAGCAAGGCCGGCCATGTGACGGCGGCGGCGGCAAACATCGTCGTCAATGACGGTGCAACCACGATCCAGGACTTCGCCTTGTCCGCGGCACCTGCCAGTGCCTGCCTCGTCGACACGACGCAGTCCGATTTCCAGGCCGGCGTCTTTGCCAATCTCGACCTGACGACCACGCCCGGCAACGTCACCCTCGACAACAGCGCGGCGCTTGACCAGCAGAACACATCGCTCGGAACAAGTGGCGTCGGGATCACCACCACGACCTGGGCTGGCCAGACATTCACGCCCACGCTCAGTGGCCAACTGGTGCGTGCCGAGATCAACCTGTTCTGTTCCGGCTGCACCGGCACGACACCCAATCTCACGCTGTCCCTGCGCGCCACCTCGGCCGGCTTGCCCAGCGGCGCTGATCTGGCCAGTGCCACGATCAACGGCTTCAACAGCGGAGCCTCCGGGTACTTCACGGCCACGTTCGCGGTTCCGCCGGTCCTCGTCGCCGGAACGACGTATGCACTGGTCATCCGGCCCACGGCAAATCCGTCGCCGGGCACCTATGCCTTGACCCGAAGCGGTACGTCAACCGCGGGTGCGAATACGTATGCGGGCGGCACGCGGGTCACCGGCGCGACCAGCGGTACCGTCTGGTCCATCCCGTTGACCGGAGGCGTCAGCACCGACGCCGGCTTCAAGACCTACATGAATACCGGTTACGCGGCGAACGGAAACCTCGTTTCCTCGAACAAGGACAGCAACCTGGCCGTCGGACAGACTCCGCTCTGGTCGACCCTGGGCTGGACCGCGACGACGCCGGCAAGCACCGGTCTGCAGTTCCAGGTTGCCGCCAGCAACGCATCGACCGGCCCGTTCAACTTTGTCGGCCCCGATGGAACGGCCGGCACCTTCTATTCGAGCAGCGGCGGATCACTGGCGCAGTTCAATGGCAAGCGCTACATCAAGTACCGCGCCGATCTTTCCACGGGCAACAACGCCGTGACTCCGACGCTCAATGACGTGACGGTCTGCTACAGCACACTGGCAGCCGATGTCGCCATCACCAAGACCGATGGCGTCGCGACAGCCGTACCCGGTGCGTCAGTCACCTACACGATCACGGCATCCAACGGCAGTGCCGCAGCGGCGACAGGCGTCACCGTGGCCGACACCTTCCCGGCGGCCCTGACCTGCACCTGGACCTGTGCCGGCGCGGGCGGTGGCACGTGCACGGCTTCCGGCTCGGGCAACATCAACGATGTGATCAACCTGCCCTCCGGAGCAAGTTCGGTCTACACCGCAACTTGCGCGATCTCGGCAGCCGCCAGCGGCACGCTCGCCAACACGGCGACGATCACATCGAGCGGCGATCCGAACACAGCCAACAACTCCGCCACCGACAGCGACACGCTGAATGCCTCGGCCGACCTGTCGATCAGCAAGACCGACGGCGTGACGACGGCAACCCCGGGTGGCTCGGTGACCTACACGATCAGCGCCAACAATGCCGGCCCAAGCAATGTCAGCGGCGCGACCGTGGCGGATACCTTCCCGGCGGCCCTGACCTGCACCTGGACCTGTGCCGGCGCGGGCGGCGGCACGTGCACGGCTTCCGGCTCGGGCAACATCAACGGCAGCGTCAACCTGCCCAGCGGCGGCAGCGTCACCTACACGGCAAGCTGCGCAATCGCGGCCTCCGCCAGCGGCACGCTCAGCAACACCGCGGTCGTTGCCGCGCCCGGCGGCGTCACCGATCCGACGCCGGCCAACAACTCGGCCACGGACAGCGACACGCTGAATGCCTCGGCCGACCTGTCGATCAGCAAGACCGACGGCGTGACGACGGCAACCCCGGGTGGCTCGGTGACCTACACGATCAGCGCCAACAATGCCGGCCCAAGCAATGTCAGCGGCGCGACCGTGGCGGATACCTTCCCGGCGGCCCTGACCTGCACCTGGACCTGTGCCGGCGCGGGCGGTGGCACGTGCACGGCTTCCGGCTCGGGCAACATCAACGGCAGCGTCAACCTGCCCAGCGGCGGCAGCGTCACCTACACGGCAAACTGCGCAATCGCGGCCTCCGCCAGCGGCACGCTCAGCAACACCGCAGTCGTTGCCGCGCCGGGCGGCGTCACCGATCCGACGCCAGCCAACAACTCCGCCACGGACAGCGACACGCTGAATGCCTCGGCCGACTTGTCGATCAGCAAGACCGATGGCGTGACGACGGCAACCCCGGGTGGTTCGGTGACCTACACGATCACCGCCAGCAATGCCGGCCCAAGCAATGTCAGCGGCGCGACCGTGGCGGATACCTTCCCGGCGGCCCTGACCTGCACCTGGACCTGTGCCGGCGCGGGCGGTGGCACGTGCACGGCTTCCGGCTCGGGCAACATCAACGGCAGCGTCAACCTGCCCAGCGGCGGCAGCGTCACCTACACGGCAAGCTGCGCAATCGCGGCCTCCGCCACCGGCACGCTCAGCAACACCGCAGTCGTTGCCGCGCCGGGCGGCGTCACCGATCCGACGCCAGCCAACAACTCGGCCACGGACAGCGACACGCTGAATGCCTCGGCGGACGTGGCCGTGACCATCTCCGACAGCCGCAACTTCATCCAGGTCGGCGACTCGCTCGATTATCTCATCGAGGTCAGCAATCCGAGCGGTCCGAGCAATGCAGTGGCGTCGGTCAGCGACATCCTGCCGGTGCTGCTGGCCGGCGGGTCGTGGACCTGCACTGGCAGCGGCGGCGCGACATGTGGCAGCGCAAACGGAACCGGCAACACCTTGTCCGACACGGCGACCCTGCCGGTTGGCGGCAAGACGGCGTACCTGTACTCGGCGACCGTGCAAGCGGTCGACCCCAGCGAGCTGCTTGCAAACACGGCCTCGGCAGTCGTCGGCAATGCCAGTGACCCGGTTCCCGGCAACAACTCGGCCACCGACACCAACGTCGTCGTCCTCTTCCGCGATGGCTTCGACCCCGGCAACGCGGGCATCGTGCAGCTGGTCGGCTCGGGTTCCGATTACGTGGCAGCGCGACTGCGCGTTGACGCGAACCTGCTCGACGCGCTTGGCATGGTGCCGGTCGACGTGGCCACGGGGCAGGGCGCGGACGGCAGGGCCTTGTTCTTGCTGCAACTTGCACGTTTCGGTGATGACTACTTCCTGCGCGTCATCACCCGCGATGATCTGGACCAGGCCGAGCGATCACGCTGGCAAAGGCTCGACTTGACGGAGCGCCTGCTCGATTTCGCCTGGCAGTCGGCTTCGGCACAGGCGAGTGATGGTTACTTCGGCATCGACGGACTCGATGCGGGTCTCCTGGTCAGCGGCCACAGCGACCAGGGGCGCCTGACGCAACTGTTCGTTCGCGTCGACAACAACACGCCTTGGCTGGTGCTCGTCGTGCCCTGAGGAATGCTGGAAGGCCCGGAGATCCCGGGCCTTCCACTTTGCGGCCTTGCTTCAGTCCTCGGCCTCGGCGTATTCGCGCCGGGCGCAGATCAGCCAGTTCTCGAACGGCAGGCGGCCGTGCAGCGGGGCGAAGCTGGCGGTGAGGCCATGCCGGGCAAAGCGTTGTTCGAGCTCTTCTCGACGCGGATAGCGTTGCGGGCCGACGTTCATCCAGCCCGTCATGCGGGCGAGGCGGTCGACGCCGCGCGTGAAACGCAGGCGCCAGCCTTCGCGCTGCAGGCCGCTGCGCATGACCAGGACGGCACCCGGGGTGAGGCTCGCAATCGCGCTTTCGAGCAAGGCTTCCTGAGCGGGCGGCGGCAGGAACTGGACGATGTCGAGCAGGGCCACGCTGCCGCGATGCTCGGGGAAGCCACGGGCCAGATCGAGCGCCTCGAAGCGGGTGCCGGTCAGCTGCGCGCGTGCGGCGGCTGCACTGGCCGAGGCGATCTTTGCCTCATCGACATCGACGCCGCGGTAGTCGCCGGAAAATCCCTGCGCGCGCAAGGTGTGACCGAGCAAGCCAATGCCGCAACCCAGATCAAGCAAGGGTTCGCGCGTCTTCGCCAGCACCGCGCCAACGCCGCCGTACAGCGGGTCACTGGCAAGCTTGATGCGCGCATACCAGTAATGCGCACGCAGCGGCAGGTAGTGTCGCGCGATCTCGCGAGTGCCGGCTTGCATGACAGGATTCAAGTGTTGCCGCGGTGCGCACGCGTGGAGGCCGATCCACGCGTGCGCCGCGGCGACAACTCAGACGGCAAGAGGATTCGGCTTGTCCGCATCAAGCTTCCATTGCTTGATCGCCCGCGCCACATCCTGCGGGTTCATCTTGCCCTCGGCGGCGAAGGCGGCAATGGCCGCGTGCGCGATCCAGTAGCGGTCGATCTCGAAGAATCCACGCAAGGCATCGCGTGAATCACTGCGGCCGTAGCCGTCGGTTCCCAGCGAGATGAACTTGCGGCCTTCGGGAATGAAGGCGCGGATCTGATCGGAATAGGCACGCACGTAATCGGTGGCGGCGACCACCGGGCCGGCATGGCCTTCAAGGCAAGTGGCGACCCACGACTGGCGCGGCTTCTTCTCCATCGGATGCAGCCGGTTCCAGCGCTCGACATCGAAACCGTCGCGGCGCAATTCGTTGAAGCTCGGGCAGGACCAGATCGTGCTGGAAACACCGAATTCCTGCTCCAGCAATTCGGCGGCGGCGATGACTTCGCGCAGGATCGTGCCGCTGCCGAGCAACTGCACCATCGGCGCCTTGCTCTTGCCTTTGGCTTTCCCCGATTCCCGATTCCCGGATTCCGGATCCCGCAACAGATACATGCCCTTGATGATGCCAGCCTCGACGCCCTCGGGCATGTCCGGGTGCGCGTAGTTCTCGTTCATCAGGGTGATGTAGTAGTAGCAATCCTCCTGCTCGGTGAGCATGCGGCGCACGCCGTCCTGCAGGATCACCGCGACTTCGAACGAGTAGGTCGGGTCATAGCTGCGGCAATTCGGAATGGCACCCGCCAGCAGGTGCGAGTGGCCATCCTCGTGCTGCAGGCCTTCGCCGTTCAGCGTCGTGCGTCCGGCGGTGCCGCCGAGCAGGAAGCCGCGCGCGCGCATGTCGCCCGCTGCCCAGGCGAGGTCGCCGATGCGCTGGAAGCCGAACATCGAGTAGTAGATGTAGAACGGCAACATCGGCACGTTGCTGATCGAGTAACTGGTTGCCGCGGCCATCCATGAGGAGAACGCTCCCGGCTCGCTGATGCCCTGCTGCAGCACCTGGCCGGATTGGTCCTCGTGGTAGAACATCAACTGGTCGGCATCCATCGGCTTGTACTTCTGCCCGAACGGCGCATAGATGCCGATCTGGCGGAACATGCCTTCCATGCCGAACGTGCGTGCCTCGTCGGCGACGATCGGCACGACGCGCGGACCCAGCACCTTGTCGCGCAGCAGCAGGTTCATGCCGCGCACAAAGGCCATGGTCGTCGAGATTTCGCGCTCGCCGGTGCCCTTGGTCAACTGCGCAAGGGCGTCCAGTTGCGGCGTCGGCAGGGTTTCCGAGCGGGTCCGGCGCTGCGGCAGGAATCCACCCAGCGCGCGGCGCCGTTCGAGCATGTATTCGACTTCCGGGGAATCCTTGCCGGGGTGGTAGAACGGCACGCTGGGCAAGTCGGCATCGGAAATCGGGATATTGAAGCGGTCGCGGAAGGCGCGCACCGCATCGTCGTTCATCTTCTTCTGCTGGTGGGTGATGTTCTGCGATTCGCCCGCCGTGCCCATGCCGTAACCCTTGACCGTCTTGGCCAGGATCACCGTCGGCATGCCCTTGGTGTGCACCGCCTGGTGGTAGGCGGCGTAGACCTTGTGCGGATCGTGGCCGCCGCGATTCAGGCGCCAGATGTCTTCATCGGAAAGATTGGCGACCATTTGCGCGGTTTCCGGATACTTGCCGAAGAAATGCTCGCGCGTATAGGCGCCGCCAAACGCCTTGCAGTTCTGGTATTCGCCGTCGACGGTTTCCATCATCAGCTTGCGCAGCACGCCCTTGGTATCGCGGGCGAGGAGCGGATCCCAGTAGCCGCCCCAGCACAGCTTGATGGTGTTCCAGCCGGCACCGCGGAAGACGCCTTCGAGTTCCTGGATGATCTTGCCGTTGCCGCGTACCGGGCCATCGAGGCGCTGCAGGTTGCAGTTGACGACGAAGATGAGGTTGTCGAGGCCTTCGCGACCGGCCAGGGAGATGGCACCGAGCGTCTCCGGTTCATCCGATTCGCCGTCGCCGATGAAGCACCAGACCTTGCGATCGCTTGGCGCGATCAGGCCGCGATGCTCCAGGTACTTCATGAACTGTGCCTGGTAGATCGCCTGCAACGGGCCAAGGCCCATCGACACCGTCGGCACCTGCCAGTATTCCGGCATCAGCCACGGGTGCGGGTACGAGGACAGGCCGTTGCCCTTGCCGCGCACTTCCATGCGGAAGAAATCGAGCTGTTCGGCGCTGATGCGGCCTTCGAGGAAGGACCGCGCATACACGCCAGGGCTGGAATGTCCCTGGTGGAAGATCAGGTCGCCGGGATGGTTGTCGCTGGGCGCGCGCCAGAAATGGTTGAAGCCGACGTCATACAGGGTTGCGCTTGAGGCGAAACTGGCGATATGTCCGCCAAGGTCGCCGGGCTTGCGGTTGGCGCGGATGACCATGGCCATCGCGTTCCAGCGCACCAGCGAGCGGATGCGCCATTCCATCGCCGGATCGCCGGGGCTTTTCGCCTCCATGTGCGGAGGAATCGTGTTGATGTATTCGGTGGTCGGGCGGAAGGGCAGGTGGCCACCGGCACGGCGGGTTTCCTCGACCATGCGTTCGAGCAGGAAGTGCGCGCGCTCGGTGCCGTCGTTGTTGATGACCGATTGCAGCGACTCGGACCACTCGCGCGTTTCAACCGGGTCGAGATCCTGATCGAGTATGTCCTGGAGCTGGTTCATGGGCTTGCCTCGGCGTGCGCGCAGATGTTCGATGGGTGGAGGGTGCGGATTTCGCACCCTCGCTGAAGACCTTGCAGTTTAGCCGCCCCGCCCGATTCGTGCATGCGCCCGCCGGCGAGATGAGGCCATTCAAGTGCCTGCGCTCAGCCGGCCGCACTTTCCTGCGCGGCGCGGATCTGTGCCTCGACCGCGGCGATTGCGGTCATGTTGACGACGCGACGCACGGTGGCGGCCGGGGTCAGGATATGCGCGGGTTTCGACACGCCCATGAGGATCGGGCCAAGGGCAACGCCGTCGGTCATCACGCGGGTGATGTTGTAGCCGATGTTGGCGGCGTCGAGGTTCGGGCAGACGAACAGGTTGGCGCGGCCCTTGAGCAGCGAGTTTGGAAACAGGCGGTCGCGGATTTCCTCGTTGAACGCGGTGTCGGCGTGCATCTCGCCTTCGACCTCGAGGCCCGGCGCGCGCGCGCGGATGATCTCCAGGGCGTGGCGCATCTTTGCCGCCGAGGCATCCTCATGGCTGCCGAAATTGGAATGCGAGAGCAAGGCGACCTTCGGCTCCACGCCAAACAGGCGCAGGCGCAGCGCTGCTTGCAGCGTCGCCTCGGCAATCTGTTCGGCATCCGGATCGAGCTTGACGTGGGTATCGAGGAAGAAGAACACGCCGCTGTTGTTGATGACGCCGGTCATTGCCGAGGGCGCGTGCACGTTCGCATCCAGCGGCAGGATGTCCTGGATGTAGCGCAGTTTCTTGTGGTAACGGCCAATCAGGCCGGTGAGCAAGGCATCGGCCTCGCCGCGCCGGAGCATCAGCGCGGCAATCACCGTCGAGCGCGAACGCACGATCGCCTTGGCCCCGTCCGGGGTCACGCCACGGCGCTCGAGCAGGCTGTGGTAGAGCATCCAGTATTCCTTGAAGCGCGGATCGCTCTCGATGTTGCAGATCTCGAAGTGCACGCCGGGCTTGATGCGCAGGCGCATGCGCTCGATGCGCGACTCGATCACCGCCGGGCGACCGATGAGGATCGGCCAGGCCAGGCGATCGTCGGCTATATGCTGGATTGCGCGCAGGACCGTCTCTTCCTCGCCTTCGGCATAGACGACGCGCTTCATGTCGCTGCGCGCGCGGTCGAACACCGGCTTCATGACCATGCCGGTGCGGAAGACGAAGGTGTTGAGGCGCTCGCGATAGGCCTCGATGTCCTCGAGCGGACGCTTGGCCACGCCGGATTCCATTGCCGCCACGGCCACCGCCGAGGACAGCTCGACCAGCAGGCGCGGATCGAACGGTTGCGGGATCAGGTATTCAGGTCCGAACGAGCGCGTCTGCCCGCCGTAGGCGCGCACGGCGATGTCCGACATTTCGCGGCGGGCGAGGTCGGCGATGGCCTTGACGCAGGCGATCTTCATCGCCTCGTTGATGACCGTCGCCCCGACATCGAGGGCTCCGCGGAAAAGATAGGGGAAACACAGCGCATTGTTGACCTGGTTGGGATAGTCCGAACGGCCGGTGGCGACAATGGCATCGGGGCGTACCGCCTTGACCAGCTCGGGGAGGATTTCCGGAGTCGGGTTGGCGAGGGCAAAGATGATCGGCTGATCGACCATGCGCTTGACCATGTCCTGGGTCAGCGCGCCCGGGCCGGACAGGCCGACAAACATGTCGGCACCGTCGATGATCTCGTCCAGCGTGCGTGCCGGCGTGTCGCGCGCGTAGCGGCGCTTGTTCTCGTCGAGATCCGTGCGCCCGCTGTGCACGACGCCGACGCGGTCGGCGACCCAGATGTTTTCCTTCGGCACGCCGAGATGGACGAGCATGTCCATGCAGGCAATGCCGGCGGCACCGGCACCGGTGTGCACGATCTTGATCTGGTCGGGCTTCTTGCCGATCACCGCGAGCGCGTTCAGGAACGCCGCGCCGACGATGATCGCGGTGCCGTGCTGGTCGTCGTGGAAGACCGGGATCTTCATGCGCTCGCGCAGGGTGCGTTCGACGATGAAGCATTCCGGCGCCTTGATGTCCTCAAGGTTGATGCCGCCGAAACTGGGTTCGAGGCTGGCGATGATGTCGATCAGCTTTTCCGGATCGGACTCGTTGATCTCGATGTCGAAAACATCGATGCCGGCGAACTTCTGGAACAGCATGCCCTTGCCTTCCATGACCGGCTTGGCCGCCAGCGGACCGATGTTGCCGAGGCCGAGCACGGCCGTGCCATTGGTGATGACCGCGACGAGGTTGCCGCGCGAGGTCATTTCGGCAGCGGTGTTGGGATCGCGGACGATCTCCTCGCAGGCGAAGGCGACGCCGGGCGAATAGGCCAGTGACAACTCGCGCTGGGAGACCACGGACTTGGTCGGCACCACCTTGATCTTGCCGGCCGGCGCGCGCCGGTGATAGTCGAGGGCCGCTTGCTTGAGGAGTTCGATATCGCTGGACATGGCGCGGCTGGTTGCCTCTGGGATGGCGTAATTGCTGGGTTTTTTACTATATCACGCAGGCCTGCATGGCGATCCGCGTGGCCTGGCAAGCCTGCACCGCGGCTGGCGGCTACAGCGAGAGGACCAGGTCCTCGGCCTCGACACGGTCGAGGCGGATGCGATTGGCAAACAGCGAGAAGGCGAGCATGGCGGCGAGGCCGTTGGCATGGCGGATCCAGCGCGGCAGCCAGTTCGGTCCGACGATGTAACCGGAGTCGAATTGCGCTTCGAGGGCGACGACATCGTGCAGGCTCATCTTGCCGGCGAAGAGGTTCCGGCACAGGTTCAACTTGCGGTGCTTCAGTGCCCAGCGGAAAAACGTGTGCACGGAAAGCAGTCCGTGCAGATAGACGGTGTCCTTGGTGAATGCCGAGCCGCCGCCGGGCGGCGAGCCTCGGAACACGCGTTGTGCCGAGGAAAAGCTGTCGGCCTCGGTCTGCCCGGTGTCGAGGAAATAGCGGAACACCTCGATGAAGTCGGCGCCATGCAAGGCCATGTCGATGGCGACGATGCGCAGGCTGATGCGCTTGATGCGCTCGATGTCGAGGGAGCCGGTCATCAGTTCGGCGAACACGGCAAGGCCTTCCTGGGTTGCCGTGATACGCGGCGAACTGAGGCCGAACGAGGGCAGCCGCGGCTGGCGTCGACCGTTCAACGCGGTCAGCGTGTGCACATAGGCCTCGTGCTCGAGCAGCTGGTTGCGATCGTATTCGCTGAAACAGGTTGCCGAGCGCAGGCGGATGCGGGTGGCACCGGCCGCGGCCTTGGCGATCAACTGGTCATCGACTTCAACGCGTACCGTGCCATTGCCGAAGAATGCATCCAGTTGCTGCTGCAGGTCCTCGCGCAGGACGTGGGCGGGGATGCAGTAGTCCGCTTCGCTGCTGAGCACTTCGCTGTCGAGTTCGTTGGCGAGGCTGATGAAATGCCTGGCCGCATCGAGATTGCTGAGCTCGCTGCCCGGCACCCGCGAACCCGGGCGACCAAACAGGCGGATCGAGTGCGTGGTCAATTCCGGCGTGCCGAGTGCATCGAGCAGTTCGGTGGCGACCCGCCAGGATTCCGCACTGCGGCGGATGTAGTCGCCGACCGGATGCTGCGCATCGGCGGCATCGTGGATGGCCATGATCGTGCCGCGCACATTGGCCAGGTCGGGCCGCACGTAATCGACCACCGGCATGCTGACGATGCCCTTGCGCCAGCGTTCGAGGAAAGTGGTCTGCACCGAGGCCGGCCAGCTCACCGAGCCAAGCAGGCGGATGCCCTTGACCGCGGCGACAAGTTGCCGATCAAGATCGGCGTGACGTTCGAGATGACGGGATTCGCGGCTCACGGCTGCCCGCAATATAGCGCAGCCGCGAGAAGCGGCGTGCGCCTGCCACGCAGCTCAATGGCGGCCGTATTTTTCGTCCAGTCGACGCCCGAGCGCCTTGCTCAGGACGCGGTTTTCAGACTTGCGTCGAAGCTGGGTTTCCAGGCTGTCGGCGGCGCTGGCCAGCTCGTCGCGGAGTTTCTGGTAGTTGTGCCAGCGCGCGCCGTCGAGGCGACCGTCCGCAAGTGCGGCGCGCACGCTGCAGCCGGGTTCGCTCAAGTGGCTGCAATCGCCGAAGCGGCATTCCTGGGCGAGCTGCTCGATATCGCCGAACTGATCGCCATCCAGGGTCTCCTCGCCGGTCAGCTTGATTTCGCGCATGCCCGGCGTGTCGATCAGGCAACCGCCAACCGGCAACTGGATCAAGGCTCTGGAGGTTGTCGTGTGGCGACCGCGGCTGTCGTTTTCACGGACACTGCTGGTGGCCTGGCGCGATTCGCCAAGCAGGCTGTTGGTCAGGGTCGACTTGCCGGCACCGGAGGAGCCAACCAGCACGGTCGAGCTGCCGGGGCCGAGATAGGCGAGCAGCGGGGCGATGCTGTCGGCGGATTTCGCGTTGACGGCATGGATCGGGATGCTGTCCGGGACGCGCTTGCGCAGTTCCTCGACGCTTGCCGCGACATCCCCGGAAACATCCGCCTTGGTCAACACGATCACTGCGCTGGCACCGCTGCCCTCGACCAGCATCAGGTAGCGCTCGATGCGTGCCGGATTGAAATCCCCATCCAGTCCGCAAATGAGCATGACCGTGTCGATGTTGGTTGCGATCAGCTGGCGCTGATGCCGTTCGCCGGCTGCGGCGCGCGCCAGTTCGCTGCGCCGGGGCAGGATCTGCTCGATCGACGGCGGCCTGGTCGAACTGACGAAGACAAAATCGCCGACCGCTGGTCTCTCGACCGGATTGGTTCCGGGTTTGATGAAGCGCGGCGCCGGTTGTGCATTGAAGGCGAGCTCGCCATCGTGCAATTCGTAACCGGCGCGATGCTGGGCAATCACCCGCGCAAGGCGCAGGCCCGGCGGATCAGCCGGCACGGGCGGGAGATCGCCACGCCAGCCGATTCGGCGCAAGGGAGATTCGAGGGTATCGCTCATCGGCGCGATTCTACCCATGCAATCGGTCTTGCTGCGTGCCGCCGCAGCGACGGTGAGGAATCAGCTGCCGCTGTTGTCCGTCTTGGCGAGGATGCGGGTCTGGGCGAGGCGGCCATCGGCATCGTTGTGCAGGACTTCGACCAGGCTGCCCTCGTTGAGCGAGGCCTGGCCGGTGACGACCACTTCCGCGCCCACCGCAAGTCCTTCGAGCACCTGCACGCGGGTACCACTGTCGTAGCCGGTGCGGATCGGCTGACGGCGGGCCTTGCCATCCTCGATGACGTAGGCGGTTTCCGCGCCGCGGCTGCCAAGCACCGCGGTTTTCGGCATCAGCACCGCGTTGGCCACGTGCAGGAAGGCAATGTCCATGCGCGTGAACAGTCCCGGGCGCAGGCTGTGATCCTGGTTGTCGACGCGTACCGTCACCTTCACCGTGCCGCTGTCGCGATCGACCACCGGCGCCACGCGCTCGACCTTGGCCTCGAACCGGCGGCTGCCCAGCGCATCGACCGTGAAATCCACCCGCTGACCGGCGGAGATCGCCACCGCATCACGTTCCGGAACGCGCAACTCGGCACGCAGGTCGGTGAAATTGGCCATGTCGAAGACGGCGGCGTTGGCGGCCAGCAATTGTCCCTGCTTGATCCAGCGGCGCGTGATGATGCCGTCGAACGGTGCGCGGATCTCGCTCTTTTCAACCCGCACGCGGGCCAGGTTGACCTCGGCGCGGCGCACGGCAAATTCGGATTCGGCTTGATCCTGGGCGTTGGCGGCAATCAGCTTGCGCGCCAGCAGCTTTTCGCCGCGGGCGACATCGTTCTGCCGTCGCTGCAGGTCGGCGTTGGCTTCGCGCAGTTGCAGGCGGCTGTGCGCCGCATCGATGCGGGCGAGCAACTGACCCTTGCGCACGGCATCGCCTTCCTCGACCAGCAGGTCCAGCACGGTTCCGGGAACCTCGCTGATGAGCTTGGCTTCGTGCTCGGCCTGCAAGGTGGCCGTGGCGGCATAGCGCGCGGTCAATTCGCCTTGCTCGACGCGCGCGGTTTCAACTGGGCGGGCATCCTTGGTTTCGACCTTGGCGGCATCCTTGGCAGGCGGCGCGCTGGTGCTCGAGCACGCCGTGAGGGCAGTGGCCAGGACAAGGGAGAGGGGGAGCAGGGCAGTCAGGCGGGACATGGCTGGGGGTGACCAAGTAGTGTTGTAGGTAACTATAACACCAAAACTCAGGCTGTCAATCCTGGAAGGTGGGGAAAGTGTGCTGTTGCGATGCGCCATCCGCATCTGCCAAAGGTATGAGCGGATCGGCGGGCGCTTGGTTTCCTTGGATGCCGTAATGGCGTATTTGGTTGCGTGGATGCCCTTGTTTTGTCCGTGTGCAGTGCAGCATGGGTGTTGTTAAGATGCGGCAAGCCCGCCGTTAATCCCGTTTCCGACATGCCCCAGCGACCTGTGCAGACCAGCTCACGGCTCCATGAAGTCCGTTACGAAATCCGCGGCGCGCTCAGCCATCGCGCCCGCGAACTCGAAGCCGAAGGCCGCGAAATCATCCGCTTGAACATCGGCAATCCGGGTGCCTTTGGCTTCACCACGCCCGCGCATGTCCGCGAGGCGGTCACGCAGGCCTTGCCGCAAAGCGAAGCGTATTGCCAGCAGCAGGGCCTGCTGCGGGCGCGCGAAGCAATTGCCGCCCAGCAACGCAGCCGTGGATCGGCGATTGCATCGGCGGATCGGGTGTTCATCGGCAACGGCGTCAGCGAGCTGATCGACCTCTGCCTGCGTGCCTTGCTGGAACCCGGTGACGAAGTGCTGATCCCCGCCCCCGATTATCCCTTGTGGACGGCGGCAACCATCCTCAATGCCGGCAAGGCCGTGCACTACCCGTGTGCTGCCGCGCGCGGGCATCTGCCCGATGTCGAGGAAATGTCCGCCTTGATCACGCCGCGCACGCGCGCCATCGTGCTGATCAACCCGAACAACCCGACCGGTGCCAACTACCCGCGCGAATTGCTTTTGGAAATTGTGGCCTTGGCCGAGCGGCATGGCCTGGTCTTGATGGCCGATGAGATCTATGACGGCATCCTCTACGACGACGCGGTGTTCCAGCCGCTTGCCGAGCTTGCCGGCGATTTGCCCTGCATCAGCTTTGGCGGCTTGAGCAAGGTGCATCGCGCCTGTGGCTATCGCGTTGGCTGGTTCACGGTTTCCGGCAATGCCGCGCGCATCGGCAACATGCTGCACGCCTTCGACCTGCTCGCCGCGCTGCGCCTTTGCGGCAACGTGCCGGGGCAATGGGCGATCGAGGCGGCCCTGCAAGGGGTCGATACGATCAGCGCATTGACCGCGCCGGGTGGGCGTCTGCAGCGTTCGCGCCAGGCCGTCCTCGATGCCGTGGCGCGCAGCGAATTCCTGGAGGTCCGTGCGCCGGCCGGTGCGCTGTACGCCTTCCCCGGCGTGCGTGCCGGGACGATCGAGGCATTCGACGACGAGTCCTTCGCTCTGCACCTGCTGGAAACCGAGCAGGTGCTGATCGTGCCGGGTTCCAGTTTCAATGTGGACTATCGCGATCACTTCCGCATCACCTTGCTGCCCGAAGCAGACGTCATTGCCGAAGTGTTCGAGCGCATCGAGACGGCCTTGCTGCGTACCGCCGAAGGTTCACGGCGCGCGCGCCAGGTTGCCTGAGCTCCGTCACCCGCAATGGCCACGACCCGCGCCGAACGACCGCTGCGCTTTCTCGCCCTGGGCGATTCCTACACGATTGGCGAAGGCGTGGATCGGGCAGCAGGCTGGCCCGCGCAATTGCGCGCGCGCTTGCAGGAGCAAGCCATCGATGTCGATGCTGCCGAGATCGTCGCCACCACCGGCTGGACCACGGACGAGCTGCAGCAGGCGATCGCGGCACGCACGTTCACGCCGCCGTATGCGCTGGTCAGCCTGCTGATCGGCGTCAACAACCAGTACCGCGGGCGCGATCCCGGCAACTATGCCGACGAACTGGGCAGCCTGATCGACTTTGCCGTGAGCATGGCCGCTGGCGATGCCGGCAAGCTCATCCTGGTTTCAATACCGGATTGGGGCACGACGCGGTTTGCCGCCGAGCGCGAGGTCGATGCGGCGCGGGTTGCCGACGAAATCGATCATTACAACGCACTCGCCCGCAAGGCCTGCCTTGCGCGCGGTGCGCACTGGGTCGATGTGACTTCACTGTCACGCGGGGAAGCGCGCGACATGCTTGCCGACGACGGCCTGCATCCATCAGCCGGGCAATACGCGCTCTGGGCTGAGGCAATCCTGCCCGTGGCTCGCTCGATCCTTGATTCCGCGAATTGAGCCGGCACCGTTCCGTTCGCGGAACCGTGCCGGCGCCATTCAATACACTCAGCCGGGCACGATCTCGTAGACATAGATCGCGACGGTTGCTTTCGCCGTGCCGCCGCGGCCATCGGATATCGTGTATTCAAACGTGTCGGGACCCGAGTAACCGTGGATGGACTGGTAATGCACGGTGTTGTCGTCGTTGATCGTGATCGTGGCGATGCCCGGACCGGTATGTTCGACCGAAATCACGGTCAAGGAATCGCCGTCGGGATCGCTGTCGTTGGCGAGCACGTCGATATCGGTGTCATAGCCCTTGAGCACGCCGCCGTCATCATTGACCGCGATCGGCAACTGGTTCGGATCGGCGGCCGGGTTCACGGTCACCGCCACCGCCGCAGTCGCCGTGCCACCACGACCGTCGCTGACCGTGTAGGTGAAGCTGTCGCTGCCCGAATAACCTGCGGCCGGCGCATAAATGATGCCGCCGCCGGTGATCGTGGCCGTGCCATGCGCCGGCACGGAAACCGCGGTGATGGTCAGCGTGTCGCCGTCCGGATCGCTGTCGTTGGCGAGCACGTCGACCAGGTTGGCCGAGGATTCGAACTCAACCGTGATCGCATCATCGGCGGCGCTCGGCCCTTCATTGAGGTACTCTCGCGGCCCCAGTGTCGTCGTCGATGTCGATTCGACGAACTTGTACACATCCACCGTGCGCTTGTGCTCGGCCGGATTGCGCAAGGCGCGCTCGATCCATGCCGGATTGGCCTTGACCGGTTCGCGCACCCATTCCACCGTGTCCGCTTGCGGCGCCGGTTCGGCGGCGGCGACGGTGGTCTCCTCGATGGTCAGGAACTCGACGTCGACGCGGCGGTTCTTCCGCCGGTTTTCGGCGCTGTCATTCGGGAATGCCGGATTGAGTTCGCCTTCGCCACGCGTATCGATCTGCTCGGCGGGGATGCCGCGGCTGACCAGGTGGGCCTTGGCGCTGGCGGCGCGGCGTTCGGACAGCTTCTGGTTGTAGGCTTCCGGACCGACCGAGTCGGTGTGTCCGACGATGGTGACGCGGCTGACCCGCGCATCGGACTTGAGCTTGGCGACCAGTTGGTCGAGCGCGGCGATGGCATCGGCATTGAGATCGGCATGGTCGAAGCGGAAGAAGGCATCGCCATCGATGCGCACATCGTTGCGCATGACCTGTGCCTCGGCGACTGCGGCTGCCGCCGGTGCCGGTGTCCTCACTTCGACCAGCTGGAATGGCTCGCGTGCGCGATAGCTCTTGCCAAAATCGTAGCGCAGCAGCAGCCAGCCACGCGTATCGGACTTGTCGAGCTCGAAATCGCCGGACTTGCGCGCGTGCTCGCCTTGCACGGAGACACTGAAAGGACTGTTGCGAAAGAGCTTGTCGATGCCCAGCGAGAGCGTGCTCTGGCTGGAACTGAACTTGCCTTTCTCGTAGTCGAAGCCACCACGCACGCGCAGCAGGGGTTCGTCGAAATAGGAACCCAGGCGCAGGCCGACGCCGTTCTCGTAAGGGTGCTCGAACGCGCGGATCAGGGTTTCGATGGTCTGCGTCTGCGTGTACGCGCCGTTTGCATCGCTGCCGCTCAAGGTGGTGGTGTCGCTCAGCAGGCGCGTATCGACCAGGCGCGTGCCTGAAGTCGCATGGCTGACGTAGCCGCTGAAAAAGAGGTCGTTGCGCTCCCAGCCGAGTCCCAGCGTCGCCTTGCGATCCTTGAACATGTTCTGGTCGCCGGCGGCGAAGAATTTCCAGACCGCAGCCTTGTCGCTGTCGACGGCACCGCGAAGGCGGTTGTAGCCAAGCTGCACGCCACCGGCACCGCCCTGGCCCAGCCAGAGTTCGCCGAGCCATGCGGATTCATCCGTCTTGCCGAGGATGGCGAGTATCTCGCCGAGCACGTCGCCGTCGTCATTGACGCCGAGCGAGATGCGCGCATTCGATCCGACATAGGTCAGCGGAATCGTGGCCTCGCCGGAAACCGGCTCGGGCTGTGGCTGTGCATTGGCCGATGTGGCGAGTGCAAAAGCAATGCAAAACGGCAACTTGCGGATCATGTCGAGTCTCCCCTGACGAAGCGTATTCCCCTGAACGGCGAATTATCCCGCATTTCAGGCGCTTGACCAGACACCCGCCAAAGGTTGGCCTGCCAAGTATCGGTGCGTCATGCCCGGAATGTGCCCTGTACATGCCCACGCCCATCCAGCCGATCCAATCCGCAAGTCAGGGAGGTGCCATACTTCCCGAGATGACCCTGGCCGAGGTGGACCTGCACACCGATGCACTGGGCAGTCCGGTCGCCGAGACCGATGAATCCGGCAGTGTGCTCAAACGCACCCGCTACGAGCCCTACGGCGCACCGACCGATGGCATCTACGTCAACGGCCCCGGCTTCACCGGCCATGTCACCGACGCCGCGACCGGGCTGACCTACATGCAGCAGCGCTACTACGATCCGCTGGCCGGACGGTTCCTGAGTCTGGATCCGGTGGCGGTGGATGGCGGCACGGGAGGGAATTTCAATCGGTATTGGTATGGCAATAACAATCCGTATAGATTTACGGATCCGGATGGGCGCAGAACCTGTCCCACCGGGTCGCATATTTGCTTCGAGGCACCCTCAACAAAATCTGGCCCCAAGCAACCAGCAATTTCGGAACTACAAAAACAAAAGAATTCACAGGTAGCTAAAATTCAGCGAACCGGAAGGCTTGGCGATGGGGCTCGAATAACGGCGTCAACAAAAGAGGAGCAGTCTTTCTCAGTAAGTCCATCAGGGAGCAAGGCTGGCATCGATGAGAAACATACGTGCATGAGGTGCGATGGCAAGCGAACACACGTAATGAGCTTTTCATTGCCGGAGGGAGATTCACCTGGACATACACATGGTGAGGGCGTTGAGCAGCGTCCAGGGCGAGATGACGCGTCGAGAACATCGGCAACCGGACAAACGGCTTACGTCATAACAAAGAATGCGGCGTTTGGTGTTGATTCAACGCCAGATGGATATAGGGTAATGTTTATTTCCGGAACGCCGCCTGACCCGGCAGAAGTAAGAGCTATCGAATCGAGAATCGGGACTTGGAATTCCTTTAAAGGAACGGGAGGTTCGGCATGTTCGCCAGGGTGCTAATTTCTATAAGTATGGTTTCTGGTTCGGCCTGCTCTGCCGGGCCATCATCAATCCTAGATAAGTGCCAAAAGAATGAGCCGTGTAAGCTCGACGGTTTATTGACCATCGAGTCCTTGTGGCAGGCCAGCTTGGATTTTGGTGATGAATGCGTTGCGCTTGCCGTGCCTAGAGATTTTTTTGACCGACGAACTGAATTTGATGGGAAGCAAGCTATCGTAATTGGGGATATTGCATCTCAGCCGCCGAATATAGAAGGGCGGTTTTCATATAGTTATGAGATAGATGGTAGTAGTGTTAATAATAATTTGTGCAATAAAGTTATTATTGTTAATAAAATCGAAGTAGCTGATGGTGCGTCATGGGTTGCCAAAAAAATCGACGCCCAGGACCATAAATAATCGATCAAAGGAGTCAGCGATCGGATCAAAGGGGTCACGGATCAAAAAAATGGAGAAAGGGGGGCTGGGGTCTGTCAATCGAACTGTGTAACCACGGTTTTCACAGCGCCCCCAACGGCACGCGTTCTTCGCCGAACATCACCTGGAAGCTCTGTAGCGCGGGCTTCCAGTGGTGAATGGATTTCCAGTTCTTCGATGCTTCCCGGATCGCCAGGAACAGCGACTTCAGTGCGGAGTCGTCGTTCGGGAAGATGCGCCGGTTGCGCGTGTATTTCCGCATGACCATGTTCAATGACTCGATCGCGTTGGTCGTATAGAACACCTTGCGAATCTCCGGCAGGAACTGGAAGAACGACGAGGAAGCGTGGGGCTCGAAGTCAACTGCCTGTTGACGGTGTACCGCTACATCGAGTTGAATCCGCTGCGCGCCGACATGGTGAGCCATGCCTCGGGGTACCCTTGGTCGAGCTACCAGGCCAATGCGCTCGGCAAAGACATTGCCCTGCTGACTCCACACCCGAACTATCGGCGACTGGGCAAGACCGCAGCCGAACGACAAAGCGCCTACCGCGCCTAGTTTCGCGGGAGAATGCCGGATCGCGATGTGACGGCGATCCGTGAGGCAACGAACAAGGCATGGGTGCTGGGAAGCGATCCCCCGCCTTGCGGCAGAACGGCAAGGCCCTTATATTCGCTATTCGCGAATAGCGAATGAGAACCGCTATGGCCCGCTCCAAAGCCAATCCGCAAGCAGTACTCCGCCCCCAGGACGTGGTGGTGCTGATGCGTTTATCGCTGGGCCGAGAGGCCATTCCGACGTACGCGGCGCTTGCCGCCGAGCTGGGCATGACGGCATCGGAGGTTCATGCCGCCATCGAGCGCGCCGTGGCCGCGCAACTCGCGGTCAAGGAAGCCGGCGGCAAGGCGCGCGTGCTGTTGCCGGCTTTGCGCCAGTTCCTGCAATACGGTGCGCGCTATTGCTTCCCGGCGACACGTGGCAGCCTCACGCGCGGGATGCCGACCGGCTATGCCGCCGCGCCGCTCAACCAGATGATCCGCGCCGGATCCGACCCCATGCCAGTCTGGCCTTACAAGGTCGGCACGGTGCGCGGCATCGCGTTGTATCCGCTCTATCCCAGTGTGCCGGGGGCCGCCGCGCGCAACCCGGCGTTATACGAACTGCTGGCATTGTTCGATGCCGTACGCGGCGGCAACGCCCGCGAACGCACGCTCGCCATCGAGTTGCTTGACCAACGGCTGGGGTCATGAACGCCAACGATCCCAATATCACGCAGTTGGAGATCGTGGCTGAACACTTGGGAGATACGCTGCGCAAGGAACTCGTATTCATCGGCGGCACGGTGGCAGGTCTGCTGATCACGGACGCAGCTCTGCCGTCGATCCGGCCAACGGACGATGTAGACACGCTTTGTCGTGCGTTCGCGCTGAGTGACTACTATCGAATCGAGCAGCGACTGCGCGAACTTGGATTCGTGCAAAAACCGGAGAAGGGCGCGCCCGTGTGTCGCTGGTGGGTCAAGGAGTCGGACATCGCGTTGGATGTCATGCCCACGTTGGAAAGCGTGCTGGGCTTCTCCAACCGCTGGTATCCGCTGGCTTTGGAAACAGCGAAGGCGATGCGCCTACCCAGCGGGCGCGAAATCCTGCTGATCACTGCGCCGGTATTCGTGGCAACCAAACTGGAGGCATTCACGAATCGCGGCAACAGCGACTATCTCGCCAGCCACGACCTGGAAGACCTGCTGGCTGTGGTGGACGGACGTGCATCCCTGGTCGACGAATGCCGCGCTGGCCCACCGGAATTGCGAACCTACCTCGCTGAACGCTTCAGCGCATTGCTGGCGACACCTGGGTTCGTCGATGCCCTGACAGGGCACTTGCCGGGAGACGCCGCCAGCCAGGAACGTCTGCCGGAACTTCTGGAGACATTGCGCCTGTTGGCCGACCTGGTTGCGACATGAGCCCCCGTACCTGGAACGAAGATCAAAATGACTCTGACGCTTTCGATCTGCCGCTGGCGGCAGCCCTTGCATCGAAGCCGGTGACAACCCATATCATCACGATCTTTCCCGTCTGAATCCAAGGAACCACCATGTCTCTCGCCGCACCCGTCCGTCAGCGCATCGAGTCGATGCTTGCCCAGCACCGTGTCGTCCTCTTCATGAAGGGCACGCGCAATGCGCCGAGTTGTGGATTCTCGGCGGCCACGGCGGGGGCCTTGAATGATCTTCTCGATGACTACGTGACGGTCGATGTGCTGGCCGACGAGGAAATCCGCCAGGGCATCAAGGATTTCGGCAACTGGCCGACGATCCCGCAGTTGTATGTCGATGGCGAGCTGGTTGGCGGCGCCGACATCGTCCAGGGCATGGCCGCCAGCGGCGAGCTGCATACCCTGCTCGGCCTGCCACAACCGGATCGCACGCCACCGGAAATCACCATCAGCGATGCGGCGGCCGTGCAGATCCGCAACGCCCTGGGCGACGCCGAAGGCATGGGCCTGTTCCTCGCCATCGATGCGCGTTTCCAGCCGCAATTCCAGCTGCGCGAAATCCAGGGCAACGAGATCCGCGCCGTCGCCAATGGCATCGATGTGCTGTTTGATCCAGCCAGCGCCAAGCGCGCCAAGGGTGCGCACATCGGCTGGACCGAAACCGCGCAGGGCGAAGGCCTGTCGATCGACCTGCCGGCGGCGCCGCCGAAGGTGCATGGACTGGATGTGCATGCACTCAAGCGCCTGCTCGATGAGGGCAGGATCACGGTCATCGACGTGCGTCCGGCCGACGAGCGCAAGATCGCGCCATTTGCCGGTGCCGAAGTCCTCGATGCCTCCTCGCATGAGCGCCTGGTCAAGCTGCCGAAGGAAACGCCGCTGGCCTTCCTCTGCCATCACGGCAACTCGAGTGCGCGCGCCGCCGAGCATTTCCGCGAGCAGGGTTTCCGCGTCGTGCACAACATCGTCGGCGGCATCGAGGCCTGGTCCAGCGAGATCGACTCGAGCGTACCGCACTACTGAGTCGCGCGATTTCCATTGCGCTGCAACATGGGTTTCTCCGGCGCAATGCCTATACTCCCAGCAGCCGTGATGCCGTGAGCGGCATCACGTTGCACGAGCACGATAGCCGTGAACGGGGGAGACCATCGATGCGTCCGATACTTCTGACTTTTCTGCTTCTGCTGCTGGTCGCCTGTGCAGGCTCAGGGCCGGGCAAGCTCGCTGCCGACGCCTGCATCAGCGAGGTCAACCAGCGCCTGGCCGGCAAGACCTTCGATCTGGATGCGCGCAATCTCGCCGCCAGTGCCAAGCAGGAAAATGCTGCCAGCGACATCTGGGACCTGAGCACCCAAGTGGTCTTTGATCGTGGCCTGTCCACGGAATTCACGCAGAACCTCAACTGCAGGATCCGCGTCGAGAACGGCACGGCAAGCGTACTTTCGCTGGAATTCATCTGGGCGATGAAGGATCTCAAGCTCCCGGAATAGGCATGCCCGCGGGTTGGCGTCTGCCAATCTCGCGAGGCTTCGCCGGGTCAGGAACGTTCGGGTTATTCTGCAGCCTTGCCTGCGGGTGGCCCGATGTCCCTCGATTACCTCAAGCGTATCCTGACCAGCCGCGTCTACGATGTCGCGCATGAAACCGAGCTGGAGTTCGCCCCGGCCTTGTCGGCGCGCACGGGCTGCACGGTCCTGCTCAAGCGCGAGGACACCCAGCCGGTGTTCTCCTTCAAGTTGCGCGGTGCCTACAACAAGATGGCCGGACTCGATGCGCGCGAGCTCAAGCGCGGCGTGATCGCGGCCTCGGCAGGCAACCATGCGCAGGGTGTCGCCCTGGCGGCGGCGCGGCTGCGCTGCAAGGCGGTCATCGTCATGCCGGTGACGACACCGCAGGTGAAGATCGATGCAGTGCGCACGTTTGGCGGCGATCGCGTGGAGATCATCCTCGGCGGCGAATCCTATTCCGATGCCAAGGCTCTGGCCGACGTGCTTGCCGCGCAGCGCAAGCTGGTCTTCGTGCATCCCTTCGATGATCCGGACGTGATTGCCGGGCAGGGCACCATCGGCATGGAAATCCTGCGCCAGCACGCCGGGCCGATCGATGCCATCTTCGTCGCCATTGGCGGCGGCGGCCTGATTTCCGGAATTGCCGCCTATGTGAAGGCGGTGCGCCCGCAGATCCGCATCATCGGCGTGCAGGCCAGCGATTCCGATGCCATGGCGCAATCGCTGGCCGCGGGTCGGCGCGTCGTGCTCAAGGATGTCGGCTTGTTCTGCGACGGCACCGCGGTCAAGCAGGTCGGCAAGGAAACCTTTCGCCTGTGCCGCGAGCTGGTCGATGAAATCATCTGCGTGGATACCGATGCGGTCTGTGCGGCGATCAAGGATGTCTTCCAGGATTCGCGCAGCATCCTCGAACCGGCCGGCGCGCTGGCCATCGCCGGCATGAAGGCGTGGGTGGCGAAGAACGCGGCGCGGCAGAAGACATTTGTCGCGGTGGCTTGCGGCGCCAACATGAATTTCAACCGCCTGCGCTTCGTTGCCGAGCGTGCCGAGGTCGGCGAATCGCGCGAGGCCGTGCTGGCGGTGACGATCCCCGAGCAGCGCGGATCGTTCCGGCGTTTCTGCGATGCGCTGGAAGGCCACGACATCACCGAGTTCAACTACCGCATTGCCGATATCGAGCAGGCGCACCTGTTCGTCGGCTTGCAGGTCAAGGACCATGCCGATCGCGCGCGCGTCACGCGCACGCTGCGCAAGGAAGGCTTTGCCACGCTTGATCTCAGCAACGACGAACTGGCCAAGCAGCACCTGCGGCACATGATCGGCGGACGCTCGGCCAGCGCCGAAAGCGAGCTGCTCTACCGTTTCGAGTTTCCCGAGCGGCCCGGGGCCTTGCTGCGCTTTCTCTCGGCCATGAGCCCGGAATGGAATATCTCGCTGTTCCACTATCGCAACGAAGGCGCCGATTTCGGCCGCATCCTGGTCGGCATCCAGGTGCCTGCCGCGGACATGGCCAAGTTCCGGAAATTCCTCGATGGACTCGGTTATCCACATTGCGATGAAAGTGCGAATCCGGCCTATCGTCTGTTCCTGCGCGGCCCGACGGATCGTTGATCGTGTCATTCGCGCGGAGCGGTTGATCCGCGCAGGCGCATAATCCACCGATCATCGCCTGGAGTTCGCCCCATGTGGATTGCCTGCGCAGCAGCCGTGGTCGTGTTCCTGATCCTCGCCTTCCGCGGTCTTGGTTTTCTCGCCTGGGTCGGTGCCGTGGCCGTCGTCCTCATTGGCTGGCGCATCGATGGCGTCGCCTCGCCCGGCGCATTCATGATCGTCAGCAGCGCGGCGATGGTCGTTGCCACCGTGTTCGGCCTGGCACCGGTCCGGCGCAACCTGGTCTCGCGTTTTGTCATGCCGGTGTTCGCCAAGGTCTTGCCGCGCCTCGGCGATACCGAGCGCATCGCCCTTGAAGCTGGCACGGTGTGGTGGGATGGTGATCTTTTCTCGGGCATGCCCGAGTGGCAGAAGCTGCTTGATTTCCAGGCGCGTCCGTTGAGCGATGAGGAGCAGGCCTTCCTCGATGGGCCGGTCAATGATTTCTGCCGCAGCATCGACGATTGGGATGTCTACCAGCGCCGCGATCTGTCGCCGGAAACCTGGCAGCAGATCAGGGACTTCCGCCTGTTCGGCATGATCATTCCCAAGGAATACGGCGGCCACGGGTTTTCCGCGCTGGCGCAATCGCGCATCGTCACGCGCATATCGAGCCGCTCGGTGACCGCTGCCGTCACCGTGATGGTGCCGAACTCGCTGGGGCCGGGCGAGTTGCTGCTGCACTACGGCAGCGAGGCGCAAAAGCAGCGCTACCTGCGCGCCTTGGCCGAAGGCACCGAGATTCCCTGTTTCGCCCTGACCGGGCCGGAGGCTGGATCCGATGCCGCGGCGACGCAATCGGAAGGCATCGTCGAGAAACGCGTGATCGACGGCAAGGAAGTGCTTGGCCTGCGCTGCAACTGGATGAAGCGCTACATCACCCTGGCCCCGGTGGCGACCCTGATCGGCCTCGCCTTTCGCCTCAAGGATCCCGATCACCTGATTGGCGATGTCGAGGATCGCGGTATCACCTGCGCGCTGATTCCGCGCGACACGCCCGGCGTCGAGATTGGCCTGCGCCATGATCCGATGGGTGTGCCGTTCCACAATGGGCCCACGGTCGGGCGTGATGTCTGGATCCCGTTCGACGCGGTGATCGGCGAAATGGGGGGCGTCGGCAATGGTTGGCGCATGCTGATGGAATCGCTGGCCGCCGGTCGCTCGATCTCGCTGCCGGCGCTGAGCATCGGCGCGGCGCAGATGGCCACGCGCATCTGCGGTGCCTATGCCACCGTGCGCGAACAATTCGATACGCCGATCGGGCGCTTCGAGGGCATCGAGGAACCGCTCGCGCGCATTGCCGGCATGACCTACCTGATGACGGCCACGCGCAACCTGACCTGCGGCGCGCTGGATGCCGGCGAGAAGCCGGCGGTGATCGGCTCGATCGCCAAGGCCTACCTGACCGAGGCGATGCGCCAGGTGGTCAGCGACGCCATGGATATCCGCGCCGGCAGCGCGATCCAGCGCGGTCCGCGCAATACATTGTCGCGGGCCTGGAACGCGGTGCCGATCGGCATCACGGTCGAGGGTGCCAACATCCTCACCCGTTCGATGATCATTTACGGCCAGGGCGCGATCCGCTGCCATCCGTTCGTGCACAAGGAAATCGCCGCGGTTGCGCAACGGGATCTCAAGGGCTTTGACCTGGCCATCTTCGGCCACGTCAATCTGTTGCTGACGCGCTCACTGCGCGCGCTGTTGCTGGCCCTGAGCGGATCGCGCCTGGCTGGCGTGCCGCGCACCGAGGATACCGCGCGCTACTACCAGCACCTGTCGCGCCTGTCAGCGGCGTTCACCATCCTTTCCGACACGGCGATGGGCACGCTGGGTGGCTCGCTGAAGCGCCGCGAAAAGATTTCCGGACGCCTGGCGGACGCGCTCGCCTATCTGTACCTGGCCTCGGCGGCACTCAAGCGCTACCACGACGAGGCCAAGACCACGGCCAACTACGCATTGGTGCGCTGGTCGTGCGAGCTGTGCCTGCATCGGGTACAGGAGGCCATGCTTGGCGTCCTCGAGAATCTGCCAAACCGCATCGCCGCCAGCGTGCTTGGCGGGCTGATCTTTCCGCTGGGCGCACGCTTCCGGCCGCCGAATGACCGCATTGGCGGGCGCGTTGCCCGCGACATCCTGGAAGACCGCGAAGCGCGCAAGACACTGACTGCCGATGTCTTCGTGCCACCGCCCGAGCAGCCCGGCCTGGGTGCGCTGGAAGCCGCACTGGATAAGGCCGTGGCGGCACTGCCGATTGAAACCAGGCTGCGCGACGCGGTGCGTGCCGGTGAACTGGATCGCGCGCCGGGGCACATGCTCGATGATTTCGGCCTGGCCGCAGGCGTGATCACGCAGGAGGAATACGACCGCCTCAATGTCGCCCGCGACGCGCGCGACGAGGTGATCCAGGTGGATGCTTTCGACCCGGAAATCTACAAGGCCCTGCACTGATGGACACACGCACATTCTGGTATTTCGACTTCATCTCGCCGTTCGCCTACCTGCAATTGCCGCGCATCCGCGAGCTGGCGCAACGCTATCCGATCACGCCGCGGCCGATCGTCCTCGCCGCCGTGCTGCGCCATCACGGCCAGCTCGGTCCGGCCGAGATTCCTGGCAAACGCGAGTTCACCTATCGCATGGTGCAGTGGACGGCCGAATCCAGCGGCCTCGCCTTGCGTTTCCCGCCGGCACATCCGTTCAATCCACTGGCGGCCTTGCGCCTTGCCACCGCCTGCGGTTCGAGCTGGGACGCGATCACGGCGATCTTCCGCCACATCTGGATGCAGGGCCTGGCCGCCGAGGATGCCGCCGACCTGGCCGGGGTCGCCAGCGAGCTGGGCATTGTCGATCTCGACAGCGCGATTTCCTCGGCGTCGACAAAACAGGAGTTGCGCGCCAACACCGAGGAGGCCATCGCTGCCGGGGTGTTTGGCGTACCGACCCTGCGTGTCGGCAATCGCCTTCTCTGGGGCAACGACGCCACGCCCATGTTCGAGAAGATGCTGGTTGATCCCGATTATTTCGAACGCGGCGAATATGCGCGTATCGAGGCGCTTCCTGCAGCCGTCGAGCGCGCGCGTTGAGCACCGCGATCGATCGTTGAAGGTGTCCGCGCGCTGAACCGGATTTGCCGCGCACAGAGTCCGTTCACGATGCCAAAGTTCCAATACACAGCGTGGCGCCCGGGTCGTTGCCCATGCCCCGGGCGAGCCGCTCACGAATTGGAGAACAACACGATGAAATCCGTATTGGTCGTATCCACCCTTGCAGCAATCCTTGGCCTGAGCGCATGCAACCAGCAGGATTCCGCGGTCGAGGCACAACAGAAGGTTGACGAGGCGCGCCAGCAGGCCGCCGAGGAGCTCGCCCAGGCACAGCAGGATGCAGCAAAGCAATCCGCCGAGGCGCAACAGAAACTCGATGCGGCACGTGAAGCCGCACGCGCCGATGTCGCCGAGGCCGACGCCAAGGCCAATGCGAAGATCAACTCCGCCACCAGCGAAGCCATGGATGTGGCCAGTGAGGCGCAGGGCGATGTCGCCGAAGTCCGCGCCGACACCATCAAGTCGCAGGCCGATGCCGACTATGACGTCGCCATCGCCAAGGCCGATGCCGATCTGAAGGTGGCCCTGGAGAAATGCGAGGCCTTGCCTGCGGGCCAGTCCGGTGCCTGCAAGGATCAGGCGAATGCCAGCCACGAGATTGCCAAGGCCAACGCCCGGCGCGCACTGGATGATGCGCAGGCCATTGCCAAGGACACCCAGCGCTGAGTCCGCTGTCCACTGGCAGATCCCGGCAAGGGCGACTTCGGTCGCCCTTGTTTCGTCCGCGCAAGGCAACGGCCTATGCTTGTGCCATGTGCAATCCACGTGCTGCCCTGGTTGTCTTGCTGTTTTCCGCGCACCTCGTCGCGCTGGCGGACGCGGCGTCGATCTATCGCTGCGTCGGCGCGGATGGCGTCATCCGCTTCCAGGATCAGGCCTGCCGCAGCGATGAGAACAGCCGTCGCATCGAATTGCCGGATGCGCCAGCGCCTGCGTCAGTCGCCGTACCCAGCGACGAAAGCAAAGTGCCACCTGCGCCAGCAACTGTCGATGTCGCGCCCCAACGTGTGCCCGAGCCCGAACCCGCCGTAACGGCGACGCTGTGCACGCGCGAGGACGGCAGCCGCTACCTGAGCGACAACGGGCATGGCGAACAGCGCGCGGTGCCGCTGGGTGTGCTCGGCATTCCGCGCGATTCGCTGGCGGAAGCCTACGGCGGTCGCGACGGCATCGGCGTCTCGGCTCCGGGATTGCGCGAGCCGCCTGCGGATCATTCCCGCCACGGCCGGATCGGCGCGCTGCTGACCTGGGTCGAGGATCCCTGCGTGCAAATCAACAAGTCGCAATTGTGTGAATTCCTCGGCATGCGCATCGACGAGGCCGAGCGCGCCCTGCGCCTGGCGTTCAGCGACAGCCAGGCGCACCGCCGCAACGAACTTGAGGCCCTGCGCCAGCGCGCCAGCCAGTGTCCGCGATGAGCCTGCGCCGACTTACGACAACGTGAAGTGCTCACGCGACGCGTGATGTCGTTCCAGATCGAGCAGGTGCCGCTTTGCCGCAAGGCCGCCGCCATAACCGGTAAGTGACCCGTTCGCGCCAATCACGCGATGGCAGGGCACGATGATCGACAGCGGATTGGCTCCGTTGGCAAGGCCGACCGCGCGACTCGCCCGCGGATTGCCGATGCGCCGCGCGAGTTCGCCGTAACTGATCGTCGCCGCATACGGGATCGTGCGCAGCGCCTGCCACACGCGCTGCTGGAATTCGCTTCCGTGTGGCGCCAGCGGCAAGTCGAAATCGGTCAGCTCGCCGGCGAAGTACGCGTCGAACTGCCGCCTGGCCTCGACGAACAAGTCGGCACGGCGTGTCCATGCGGATGTGATTGGCACGGGATGACGTGATTCCGGCAGCCCGACAAGTTGAAGCGCCTTGCCGTCTCCGGCCAGCACGATCATTCCAATGGGCGACTTGATTGTGTCGTAGAGCATCATCTATTTCCCGGTTTGCTTGTTTTTCCTATTCCCGACCCCGGATTCCCGTCAACCGGCGCTGCGCCAGAGCAGCATCACCGCGTACGCGCGCCAGGGGTGCCAGGCTTCGGCGATCGCTTGCATGGCGCGCTCGCTGATTGGCGTGCCGTCACCGGCAATCTTGCGCAGGACCAGATCGCCGGCCGGAAACGCATCCGGATGCGCGTGGGCGCGCATGGCCATGTACTGCGCCGTCCACATGCCAATGCCCGGCAGCGCACACAGGCGCGTCACGGTTTCATCCAGTGTCTGCACGGCGCGGAAATCAACGCGCCCCTCGACGCAGGCTTGCGCCAGGCCGCGGATCGTTGCTGCGCGGGCGCGGGTCAGGCCGATGGACTCCAGTGCCGCATCGGCAAGATCGGCGGGCTGCGGAAACAATGCGCCGAGTCCGCAGTCGGCACTGGCCGGATGCGCCGTGCCATAGCGGTCGACGATGCGAGTGGCGAGCGTGCGCGCCGCAGCCACCGAAATCTGCTGGCCGAGCACGGCACGCACGCCTAGTTCGAAACCGTCCCAGGTGCCGGGCAAGCGTTGCCCGGGCCAACGCTTGGCCAGCATGCGCAAGCGCGGCTCGCGGCCCAGCGTGCGCATGATCGCAGCGGGATCGGCGTTGACATCGAACATGCGCCGCACGCGGTTGACCAGGGTGCCGAGATGCAGCGGACGCACCTCGTGCACGCGCAGGCGCAAGGCGCTGTCGCCCTTGATCGCCGACACTTCGAACCAGCCGGGTTCACCGTCGATGCTGATGCTGCGCCGATAGCCATGCGCGTCGATCGACTCGACCCGCGGAATGCAACGGCGCGCGTAAAACTCCAGCATCCCCTTGAAATCGTAAGGCGGTCGATACGGCAGGCGCAGCTCGATGGCGCGCTCGTCATGCACGCGCCCTTGGCCACGGCGGAATTCACGCGGCGGCTTGGCGTAGGCATCGACAAATGCCGTATTGAAGCGACGCAAGCTCGCGTAGCCGGCGGCCGCGGCAACGGCAGTGATCGGCAGGCGGGTTTCACCGAGCAACTGTTTGGCAAACAGCAACCTGCGCGTTGCCGCGACATCCTGTGGACTGGCACCAAGCTCGTTGTCGAACAAGCGCCGCAGGTGGCGCTCGCCAACGCCTATGCGCGCAGCGAGTGCGCTCACCGATTGCCCGTCAAGCGCGCCTTGCTCGATCAGCTGCAGCGCGGCACCGACGAGATCGCTGCTGGCATGGTGCAAGGGCGAGCCGGGAGCGGCCTCGGGTCGGCAGCGCAGGCAGGGACGGAAGCCGGCAGCGGTGGCGGCGGCAGCACTCGGGTAATAGGTGATGTTGGCCGGTTTTGGAGTCGGCGCGGGACACACCGGGCGGCAATAGATGCCAGTGGTTTTCACGGCCGTGAAGAACAGGCCGTCAAAGCGCGCATCGCGGGTCAGCCGCGCCTGTTCGCAGGTGGCCGCATCTAGTGCCGCAGGGCGGGAGGTGTCTTGCATGGCTGCAATCTAGCAGCGATCGCGCTTTCGGACTCGCCATTTCCGGACATCAATGGCCTGGGCGGGAATAGGGAATAGCGAATAGGGGATAGAGGATTGAATCCATGGGCACATTCAGATTGTTGGCCGATGCTGCTCGACCGATTCCCCATTCCCGATTCCCCATTCTCGTTCATTCAAAATCCGTAACGCAGGAATCCTCCATCCACGGCAATGCACTCGCCGCTGATGTACGCCGCCGCCGGCAGGCACAGGAAGGCGATCGCGGCGGCGACTTCCTCGGGTTCGCCGATGCGTTTCATCGGCGTGCGTTCAAGCACTTCGTCGAGATAGTCGGGGTCGGCAAGCGCCGGCTCGGAACGCTGCGTGCGGATGTACCACGGCGCCACCGCATTGACGCGGATGCCATCCTCGGCCCATTCGATGGCGAGGTTGCGCGTCAGCTGGTGCAGCGCGGCCTTGCTCATGCCGTACGCCGAGCCGGTGCGCACCGAAGTGAGCCCGGACACCGAGCCGACGTTGACGATGCCGGCATTCGCATGCTGCACGAGTTGCGGGTGGGCGAGGCGGCACATTTCAAATGCCGAGTACACGTTCGTCTCGATGATGCGGTGATATTCGTCGACCGTGTAATCGAGCGTCGGCTTCGGTGTATTCATGCCGACGTTGTTGACCAGCAGGGACAGGTCGAGGCCGAGATCGGCGATGAAATCGAAAACCTGCAGGCGTTGCTCGTGTTCGCCGACATCGGCGGCAAACATGCGCAAGGTGCTGCGCGGGAACTCCTCGGCAAGTTCGTCGCGCACCTGCTCGAGATGCGCTTCGTCGCGGGCGACAAGGACAACGTCGGCACCGAGTCCGGCCAGTTCGCGGACTGTCGCCAGGCCGATGCCGCGGCTCGCGCCGGTGACCAGGGCCAGTTGTCCATCGAGTCGCCAACGTGATGTGTTCATCGGTTGCGCTTGTCCGTGGCCGGCCCGCGCGGCAGACTGGGTGTCCGCGCCAGACCCGGCATTCGATCGAGGTGGACATGTTACGACAATCCCTGCAGTGCGCTTCCGGCCTGTGCGCGGCAATGCTCCTGGTTGCCTGTTCCTCATCGGCGCCGGATGCCGCGCCTGCGGCCCAAACGCCGACTGACCAGGCACCGGCCGCCGAGGTGCGCCAGCCGACCGTGATCGATGATCAGCTCAAGGCACTGGAAAAGGCCAAGGCCGTCGAACAGGAACTGCAGAAGGCACAAGCCGAGCGCGACAAGGAAATCGACGCGCAGAGCGGCGGCTGATTGCCGCCGCCATGCGCTGGATCAGTTCAAGCCGCAGGTGCAGTGCGCGACGACGCCGAGGCGGTTGCCGCCAAGTTCGTTGAGCAAGGAGAGGGTGCGCCTGATCTCGTCGTGGCCAAGCCAGCGCGTCGACAGCGATGACAGGCCCGACCAGCGGCCGATGCCGGCGGCGGCTTCGCTGTTGCCGAGCGACAAGGCAAAACGCTCCCAGGTGCTGAGTTCACGCTCGACATAGTGCGTGTGGTAGTCGCTGCCGAGATTGCCGAGTACCGCGGCGGCGGCAATGGCATCGTGCAGGCCGCCGAGCTTGTCGACGAGTCCGCGTTGCTTTGCCTGGGATCCGCTCCACACCCGGCCCTGGGCAATCTCGTCAATCTGCGCCGGCGTCTTGCCACGGGCCGCGGCGACCTTGTCGATGAAATCCCGATAGCCTTTCTGCATCACGCTGGTCAGGATCGTCTCGAGCTGCGGATTGAGCGGGCGGCGGATGTCGAATGCGCCGGCAATGGGTGTCGTCGCCACGCCATCGGTGTGGATGCCGATTTTCTCGAGTGTCTGCGGAATCGTCACCAGCATGCCGTAGATGCCGATCGATCCGGTGATCGTCGTCGGCTGTGCCCAGATCTCGTCGGCGTTCATGGAAATCCAGTAGCCGCCGCTGGCCGCGACATCGCCCATCGACACGACCACCGGCTTGCCGGCCGCCTGGATCTGCTCGATCTCGCGACGGATGATCTCCGAGGCATAGGCATCGCCGCCCGGCGAATCGACGCGCAGGACAACGGCCTTGATCCGTTCATCCTCGCGCACTTCGCGCAGCAGGCGTGCGGTGCTGGTTGCGCCAACCGCTGCCTGCGACTGCTCGCCCTGGACTATGTCGCCCTGGGCAACGACCACGGCCACCTGCGCGCGTGGATCCGGCAGGCTGGCGGCGACCTGCATGCCGAGATAGTTCGACCAGCTGACCTGGCGGAACGTCTCGCCGCTGTCATCGGGTTTGCCAAGATCGCTGAGCAGCTTGCGCGCCTGGCTGCGCGTGGCCAGCTTGTCGACTAGGCCGCGATCGAGCGCGAGTTTGGCGAGGTCGCCATTGAACTTCGGCACGAGGACGTCGAGATGCGCCACGTCCTCGTTCAACGTCGCCGGATCGAGCTCGCGCAGTGCCGCGATCTCGTCGAGGAATTCCTTCCAGATGCCGCCCATCCAGTACAGGTCGGCTTGCTTGGCGGCATCCGATGCCTGGTTGAGGATGTAGGGTTCGCCGGCCGACTTGTACTGGCCGACACGGATCAGATGCACCTCGACGCCGAGCTTGTCGAGCGCATCGCGGTAGTAGCTGCGGTAATTGGCAAAGCCTTCGAGGAGGACCGAGCCTTGCGGATCGAGCAGGATCTGGTCGGCATGCGCGGCCAGGTAGTACTGGCCCTGCCCCATGCCTTCGGAAACCACCACCACATCCTTGTTCGCCGCGCGAAAACGGTCCAGCGCCTGGCCAAGCTCGCGCATGGTCGAGATGCCCGCCGACATCTGGTCGGGGACGAGGACAATGCGGGAGATGTGCGGATCGCCGGCGGCAACCTCGATCACCCGCAACAGGTCGCGCAACTGCACTTCCCTGGTTGTATCACCGGAAAGGCTGGCCAGCATGCGCTCGCCGGGATCGGTGCTGTATTGCTCGACGATGGTGCCCTGCGGATCGAGCACCAGCGCGGTTTGCTCGCGCACGATCGGCGCCGAACGGAACAACGCCGCGAGCACGGCAATGAGCACGATGACGAGGATGCCGTTGAGGATCAGGCGCCGGGTGAAATTCAGGGTGTTCCAGATGCCACGCAGGAAGCGCATGAAGAAACCCGGTTGCGAGGTGGACATTCATTGACTCCGGACAAGTGATGCGCAGCGACTCCGCACTGCCTTGAGCGGCAGGGTAGCCCAACGCGCGCCTGCCGGCATGCGTCGATCGGCATGGCGCTCAGGCGCTGGCAGGCAGTTTCAGTGCAATGGACCAGAAGCGCGAGGTCAGCAGGATGGCGGCGACACTGAGTCCGGCAATCAGCCCGATCCACATGCCGGCGGCACCGAGACCGTTGTGGAAGGCCAGCCAGAGGCCGACCGGCATGCCCACGCCCCAATAGGCAAAACCCGAGATGAGCATCGGCAGGCGCGTGTCCTTGAGCCCGCGCAAGGCGCCGTTGGAGGCCGCCTGGATCCCGTCGGAGAGCTGGAAAATCGCCGCCAGGACAAGCAATTGCGCGGACAGGGCAATAACCGCGGCATCGTTGGTGTACATCGACGCTATCTTTTCCGGAACGCTGAACAGCAAGGTCGCGGAAAGTACCTGCATGCCCAGCGTCAGCAGCATGCCGACGGCCGCCGCCTGGCGCACGCCGTGGCCATCGTTGCGCCCGCGCGCGTAGCCGACGCGCACGGTGGTGGCCATGGCGATGCCCAGCGGCACCATGAACACGACGGAGGCGATGTTGATGGCGATCTGGTGACTGGCAATGACATCGGCACCGAGTTTGCCGATGGTCAGGGCGACGGCGACGAACAAGCCGGCTTCCATGAGCAGGGTCACCGCGATGGGTGCGCCAATATTGAGCAGATCGAGCAGGGTGCGCCGATGCGGTCGATCGAAACGCGCCAGCAGATGCAGGTCGCGATAGCGCGCGCGGCGCGCGACATACACGGCGAAGGCCGCGCATTGCAGCCACAGCACGATGGCCGTGGCGATGCCGCAACCGAAGGCACCAAGGCGCGGGATGCCGAAGGCCCCATACATCAGCACATAGCCAAAGGGGCCGAGCAGAATCAATCCGAGCAGGCTGAAATACATGGTTGGCCGGGTCATGCCCATGCCTTCGCTGAGGCCGCGCAAGGCGAAGAACACCGACAACGCCGGTGCGCCCCAGGCAATCGCCCGCAGGAACGCGCTGGCGTCGGCGACCAGGCTGGCATCGACGCCGATCAGGCCGAACAGCAGCGGGCCGAGGAATGCCGCGGCAAGGCCAAGGCCGATGCCGAGCGGCACGGCCAGCCACAGCGCTTGGCGGAACACGGCGCCGATTTCGTGTTCGCGGCCGGCGCCGCGCAACTGCGCAACCGAGGGCTGCAGCGCCATCATCATGCCGATGATGGTGATGATGGCCAGCGTCCAGACATTGCTGCCGAGGGCGACTGCGCCAAGCGTGTGCGCATCGAGATGACCGGCGAGCACGGTATCGATCAGGTTCATGCCGATTGCCGAGAGCTGGCCAAGCACCAGCGGCGCGGCAAGACGGATCGTGGCATCAAGTTCGCTGGCCAACCGTGGCCGGTCGCTGGATAGAATGGCGGTCATCGGGAATGCTTTCTGCGGGCGCGGAGTATAGCGGCGGGCAACAGGCTTGTTGACGATGCGCCCGGGCGATTGCGCAGCGATCGCTGGAGCGCCACCACGAAACGGAGTAGAGCGCATGCGGGTGATGCTGATCGGAGCAAGCGGATTTCTCGGCGGGCACCTGCTGGAATGAATGCCGGCACCTGTCATCATCCGCGGGTCGAATCGAGCACGGCGAAACCTGAACCGGGCTGCCGCAGCATGCCGCTGCAGCTGCGGGTGGGCGACGCCTGCAACTGGCTGCGCGACCAAGGAATGCTGGGACCACGATGAGCGCGAATATCGAACTGCCGCCACCGCCGCCGCCGTTGCCGGCGCAGGCAACGGCTGACGCGGAATTCACGGCACCATTGCCGGACTCGCCGCTGCGCACCTGCCCGAATTGCGGCGCGCCGGCGCATGGGCCGTATTGCTACGCCTGCGGCCAGTCCGAGAAAGGCATGATCCGGCACCTGTCCGAAGTCATGTCCGATCTTGCCGACATCGTCTTCAATGTCGATTCGCGCATCTTCCGCTCGCTATGGGACCTGTACGTCCGCCCCGGCTACCTGACCACGGAATATGTCGCCGGGCGGCGCGCCCGCTACGTGACACCGTTCCGCCTGTTTTTCTTCCTCTCCATCATCGCTTTCTTCTCCATGCAGATGGCCTTGCCCGAGATCAAGCCGGACGAGCTCAAATTCGCCGTGCAGGACGACATCGAAGCGGCCGCGACCGCCGAGGAGGTGAACAAGGCCGTTGCCGCGACCGTCGCCGAATTGCATGTCGCCCTGGAGGTTCCGGCCTTGTCGGCAAAGGCGCAGACCAGGCTCGAGGAAAAAATCGAAAGGGCGCGCAAACGTGGCGTCGATCGCCTCGCAGAACTGGAGAGCGCGGCAAAGATGCCGGCAGCGGAGCCGGGGGCCGCCCCGGCGAAGAAGCGTGCGGCGACGATCAACCTGTTCGGTGGGCAACCCTGGGATGCACAGAGCAACCCGGTGCACATCACCTGGTTGTCCGACGGGCTCAATGCACGGCTCAACCACACGCTGGCGCACATGCAGGAAAACCTCGATAACGTGAACAAGGATCCGGGGCGCCTGCTCGCCGGGTTCTTCTCGGTATTGCCGCAGACCCTGTTCGTGCTGATGCCGCTGTTTGCCGTGCTGCTCAAGTTTTTCTACCTGTTCAAGCGGCGGCTGTACATGGAGCACCTGCTGGTTGCCTTGCACAGCCATGCCTTCATCTTCATGTCGGTGCTGGTCATCCTCGGCCTCGGCCAGCTCGCTGACCTTGCCGGCGCGCGAGTGTGGCTGAGCCAGCCGCTGGGCTGGCTGACGGCGATGGCCTGGATCTGGTTGTTCCTCTATTTGTTCCTCATGCAAAAGCGCGTCTATCGCCAGGGCTGGACGATGACCTTCATCAAGTACGGCATGATCGGCATCAGTTACTCGGTGATCCTTTCCTTTGCCCTGGCTTTTGCCGGGCTGATCAGTCTTGCCTTGACCTGAGCGCGGGCAGGGCGTCCACGGACGCCGCTGCACGACGCGCGTGCCGGCGGAAAGCGCGCAATGGCGCAGCAGCGCTGGGATCCCGCGTTTTTCCAGCCTGTCAAGTGTGTTTTGCACAGTTGCGTGGCGAGGTGTCATGACCCCCGACGGCGCCGTCCATGTCCCTGAATGCCCGCCAACGCTATTTGCAAGTGCATGAAAGAGAAGGATAAAAAGTGGGTGGTCAAAGTTTCGCCAAGATGACAACGGGCGCATCGGATGGCCCCCGCAACCGACTTGCGGGAGCCTGATCCACAGACTTATCCACAGCAGCTGTGGATAAGGGATTTTCCTTCGCCAAGGCAACTACTTGGCGACATATTCTCGGTTCCAAGTGAGGAAGTCGCGGCAAGTCAATGGAAGCGGATTTCCGCTCGCCGGGTAAACTCGGCAAATGCCGCGCATCGTTCGAGTGGCGGTCCCGGTGCCGCTGCCCAGATTGTTTGATTACCGCCTTGAGCCCGGCGTTGCCGCGCCGGCGATTGGCGTGCGCGTGCGTGTGCCGTTTTCCGGGCGTGACCGCGTCGGCGTGGTGCTCGGCCATGACCCGCGCAGCGACCTGGCCGATGACCAGCTCAAGCCGCTGGGCGAGATCCTCGACGCGCAGCCCCTGCTCACCGGCGAACTGGTGGCGACGCTGGAGTGGGCCTCGCGCTATTACCAGCATGCCATTGGCGAAGTGTTTGATGCGGCCTTGCCGGCCTTGCTGCGTCGGGGTGGTGCGCTGCCGCCGGCCGGCATTGCCGGCGTCGCCTTGACACCCCAAGGACGCGAAGGACTCGCCGCGGCGACTCCTGCGCCCGGTACGCGCATTGGCCGCTTGCTGGAGATGCTCGGCGGCGGCGCGCTGGCGACGGCCGATCTCGATCAGCGCCTGCCCGCCTGGCGCAGTTCCGCACGCACCCTGAAGAATCGTGGCTGGCTGCAGGACTGCCGCTTGCAGGCCTGGCCAATCCCCGCCACGGCAGTGGCCGCGCCACTCTTGAATGACGAACAACGCGCCGCGGTGGATGCGCTGGGCGCGTGCAGCGGCACGTTTGCCACCTTCCTGCTGGATGGGGTCACCGGCAGCGGCAAGACCGAGGTCTATCTGGCCAGCATTGCCGAAACCCTTCGCCAAGGCCGCCAGGCACTCGTGCTGGTGCCCGAGATTGCCCTGACGCCGCAGACGACGCGCCGTTTCCGCGAGCGCCTTGGTTTCGATGTGGCGATCCTGCACTCGGGACTCGGCGAGGGCGAGCGCGCCGCCGCCTGGCTGGCCGCCGCGCGTGGCGAGGCGCGCGTGGTGCTGGGTACGCGCTCGGCCATCTTCGTGCCCCTGCCCAACGCAGGCTTGATCATCGTCGACGAAGAACACGACGCCTCCTACAAGCAGCAGGATGGATTCCGCTATCACGCCCGCGACCTTGCCGTGGTCCGCGCGCGTGCCCTCGGCGTGCCGCTGATCCTCGGTTCGGCGACGCCATCGCTGGAGAGCCTGGCGAACGCGCAGGCCAGGCGTTACCGCCTGCTGCGCCTCAGCCAGCGTGCCGGCGTCGCCAAGCCACCGTCGCTGCAAATCATGGACCTGCGCCGCAAGCGGCTCGACCAGGGCCTGGCGATTTCCACCCTGGCTGCGATCGAGGCCTGTCTCGGTCGCGGCGAACAGGTGCTGGTTTTCCGCAATCGCCGCGGTTATGCGCCGGTGTTGTTCTGCCATGCCTGCGGCTGGAGTGCGCACTGCACGCGTTGCGACCGGCCGCTGACCCTGCACCGCGGCGCGGCACGCCTGCGTTGCCATCATTGTGGTGCCGAGGAGCGCGTGCCGAGCGCCTGCCCAGCCTGCGCCAGCACGGCGCTGGCGCCACAGGGGCAGGGCACCGAACGCTTGGAGGAAGTCCTCCAGCAGCGCTTCCCGCAGGTGCCCGTGGTGCGCGTCGATCGCGACAGCACGCGCAGCCGTGGCGGTCGTGATGCGATCTTCGATCAACTCGATGTCGCCGGCCCGCGCATCCTCGTCGGCACGCAGATGCTGGCCAAGGGCCATGACCTGCCCAACCTGACCCTGGTCGTCGTCACCGGCGTCGACCAAGGACTGTACAGCGTCGATTTCCGTGCCGCCGAGCGCCTCGGCCAGTTGATCGTGCAGGTTGCCGGGCGTGCCGGTCGCGCCGAACGCCCCGGTGCGGTGATCCTGCAGACCCATCATCCCGAGCATCCCTTGCTGCACGCCTTGATCAGCGGCGGCTATCCGGCACTGGCCGCGGGCCTGCTCGGCGAGCGCCGCGCCGCCGGCCTGCCGCCATTCGCGAGCTTCTCGCTGCTGCGCGCCGAGTCGCGGGCAGCGGAGGATGTCGCCGCCTTCCTGCAAGCCGCCGTCGATGCCGCGCGGGCAAGTCAACCGGCCATCGTCGTGCACGGCCCGCTGCCGGCACCGATGCCGCGCCGCGCCGGCTACCAGCGCAGCCAGGTGCTCATCGAAGCCGCCGAGCGCGCCACGATGCAGGCGTTCCTGCCGGACTGGCTGGCCGCACTGCGCGCCCTCAAGCACGCCCGTCGCGTGCGCTGGTCGATCGATGTCGATCCGGTGGAGATGGGGTAGAAGCGACGGGAATCGGGATGATCAGCCGTTCGGCTGTTGAATGCCGGGAGGCGCAGGCCTGCGGCCTGGTCGCGCGCTCAGCCGACGAAAATCAATCGCCGCAAAAGAAAACGGGAGCCGCTTTCGCGACTCCCGTTTCGCTGTTCCATGTTCCTGGCCCTCAGGCCACAAACAATGCGCGCATCTTCTTCATGGCGTTGGCTTCGACCTGGCGGATGCGTTCGGCGGAGACGCCGTACTCGTCGGCCAGTTCCTGCAAGGTCGCCTTTTCGCCGTCGACCAGCCAGCGGCGCTGGATGATGTCGCGCGAACGCTCGTCGAGCTTGGCCAGACCGCTGTGCAAGGTATCCAGCGCGGATTCTTCCTCGGATTCACTTTCCACCGACATGTACGGATCGGCGTTCTGGTGATCCTCGAGGAACATCACCGGCGAAGGCCGTGCATCCTCGTCGTCATCGGTTGGCGCGTCGAAGGCGATGTCGCGACCGCTCAGGCGTGATTCCATTTCCAGCACGGTGGCAGCCGGAACACCGAGTTCGCGGGCAACCGTGTTGACCTCTTCGTGATTCATCCAGCCGAGGCGCTTCTTCGACTTGCGCAGGTTGAAGAACAGCTTGCGCTGCGCCTTGGTCGTGGCGACCTTGACGATGCGCCAATTGCGCAGGATGAACTCGTGCATTTCGGCGCGGATCCAGTGCACGGCAAACGACACCAGGCGCACACCCTGATCAGGATCGAAGCGCTTGACCGCCTTCATCAGGCCAATGTTGCCCTCCTGGATGAGGTCGGCAATCTGCAGGCCGTAACCCGAATAGCCACGTGCCACATGCACGACAAAGCGCAGGTGCGACATGACCATCTTGCGGGCGGATTCGATGTTCTCGTTTTCGAGGTAGTCGCGCGACAGCGCCTGCTCGTCTTCCGGGCTCAGCATCGGCACGCGATGCACGGCGGAAATATAGGCATCGAGGCTGCCGAGCGGGCTCGGCACCGGGAAATTGGCGGCAACAATGGCGTTGGTCATGCACCCTCTCCTCATTCGTGCTGCAATTTTAGCACTCCCCTCATGAGAGTGCTAAAGGCGGCGGGAGTTCCCCCATGCGGGCGGGAGTCTCGAAGATAACTGAACTGCCCGGTATTGTAACCGGGAATCCGTTAATCGGTCGTAAGCAGTCCGCCAAGCAGGCGTGAACAATCCCGATCAGGCGGTGCCGGCATCGACAAGCGCCGGCAGGCTCCAGTCGATCGGGCTGCGTCCGCATTGCTCCAGATAACGATTGGCCCGGGAAAAGTGCCCGCAACCGAGGAAACCGCGATGCGCCGACAGCGGCGACGGATGCGGTGCCTTGAGGATCAGGTGGCGCTGATTGTCGATCAGGCGGCCCTTGGCCTGGGCGTGGCTGCCCCAGAGCAGGAAGACCACTCCTTCGCGCTCGCGATTCAGGGCTTCAATGCAGGCATCGGTGAGGATTTCCCAACCCTTGCCCTGGTGCGAGCCGGCAAGGCCCCGTTCGACGGTGAGCACGGCATTGAGCAGGAGCACGCCCTGTTTCACCCACGCGGTCAGGCAACCGTGCGTGGGGCGCGGCAGATCCAGGTCACGCGCTATTTCCTTGAAGATGTTCTGCAGCGATGGTGGCACCGCCACGCCGGGTGCGACAGAGAAACACAGGCCATGTGCCTGGCCGGGGCCGTGGTAGGGATCCTGGCCGAGGATGACCACCTTGACCCGATCAAACGGCGTGCTGTCGAGGGCGGCGAAGATCTGCGATCCGGGTGGGTAGATGACCTTGCCGGCCGCCTTCTCGGCGCGCAGGAACGCCGCCAGCTGCTGCAACTCTGGCGTCGCGAAAACACCGCCGAGGCGTTGTTTCCAGGATGTTTCCAGTTTCAGCCGCTCGCCACTCATTGCGCGGCGGTGCTGGACCGTGCGCGCAGATGGCGACCGACGCGCAACTGGAACAGCAGCTTGGTCACCAGCAGGCGTTCCTCGATCGGTTTCTCGACGAGGTCGTTGGCCCCTGCGCGCAACAAGGCGGCCTGGTTGTCGGGGTTGTCGTCGCCGGTCATGACGATGACCGGCAGGTGCCCCTTGCCATAGCCGAGCTGGTGGCGGATCCGATCGAGCAGGTCGCCGCCGGTCAGCTCGCCTTTCAGGTTGACGTCGGTGAGGACGATGTCGGCTCCGATGCGGTTCATCGACTGCGCCGTTTCCAGCAAGGCCAGGGCATCCTCGACACTGATCACGTGCAGCACGGTCAGGCCATGCTTCTCGAGCATGCGCCGCGTTGCCAGGGCGACCACGCGGCTGTCCTCGACATACAGCACTTCGCCGGAGGTCGATTCCGTTGGTTGCACGTAACCGCGGATGAATTCCGCCAGGGCCAGGAAGCCTAGCGACTTGTCGAAATAATCCGTCACGTCGTCGCTCAGCGAGCGCGTCACCAGGCGTTCCTGCACGTCACCGGAAACCACGACGATCGGCATGTAGGCCTGCGGCGAGCTTTCGCGGATCCGCCGCGCCAGTTCGAGGCCGTCCATGTCCGGCAGGCGCAGCGCGGTGGTGACGAAATCGACCACGCCGTCGGCAAGTTGGGCAATCGCCTCGGCACCGGTTTCGCAGGCCAGCACGATCACCCCGGGCAGGTTGGATTTCAGCATCTGCTCGATGAGCCGGCGCACCACGCGCGATCCGTCGACGACGAGGACACGCGGTTCGTCGGAGGAAAGGTGGCGGGTGAGGGTGGATTTCGTGCTCAATGTCGGGGTCGTCCGGCGAAAAGGTGGCGGGTGCTGACAATCCAGGCGCCAAGCCAGCCCAGCAAGGCACTGGCGGCGACTACCATCATCGCATCGCGCCAGCCGAAGCCATGCAGGCTGAAGCGGTTCTGGTAGCTGGCCAGCAGTTCCAGCAGCGGGGCGTGCACGACAAGTTCGACGATACCAACAGCAAGCACGGCAAGTACACCGCCAAGGACTCCATACCAGAAACCCGCGTAGAGGAACGGGCGGCGCACGAAGCCGTCGCTGGCCCCCATCAGTTGCGTGACGGCTATTTCCTCGGCCCGGCTCTGGATGTCCATGCGCACGGTGTTGCCGACCACGAGCAAGGTCGCCAGGCCAAGCAGGACCATCAGCGCCAGCATCGCGCGTTCGCCAAAACCGAGGATCGCCGACAACCGTTTGCGCCACTCGGCGTCGTACTGGACCATGTCCACGCGCGCATCGGCCTGCAACTCGGCGAGCAGGGCAGGTTCGCCGTTGCCGGCCTGCAGCCGCGGCGTGACCACGAGCACGCTGGGCAGGGGATTGCCTTCAAGGACATCGAGCGCTTCGGAAAACCCGGAGAGCTGGCGGAACTCGGCGAGGCCCTGTTCCGGCGTGCGCAGGGTGACGGCGAGGACGTCGGCACGCTTGCCCAACTGCTCGGCGAACTGGCGTGCCGATTGTGCATCTTGCGCGCTGTCGAGGAAGATCGTGAATTCACGCGCCTCGCGCAGCCCGCCGGCAAGCCCGCGTGCGTTGTCGAGGACGACGAACAACAGCAGCGGCAGGGCCAGGGCAATGCCCATGACCAGCACGGTCAGCGCGGTCGACCACGGACGCGCAAGCAGGCGGCCAAGGCTGGCGCGGAAACTCTGTTGATGCTGGCGAGTCCAGGCGTTCCAGCGCGAACGCAGCGGGCGGCGCTCGCGCGGCAGGCTCTGGTTTGCCGCTGGCGTTTCGCGCAGGCGATTGGCTGGTTTGCGGGGCTTTGCCATCAGTCTGCCTGTGGCCGGAAGTCGTCGATCAGTCGACCGTGGTCGAGGACCAGCACGCGCTTGCCCATGTGCCGGATCAGGTGCAGGTCATGGCTGGCGATCAGCACCGTGGTGCCGACCTGCTGGAACTCGGCAAACAGGTTCATGATCTCGATGGAAAGTTGCGGATCGAGATTGCCGGTGGGTTCATCGGCAATGATCAACGGCGGTTTGCCGACCAGGGCGCGGGCGATGCCGACGCGCTGCTGTTCGCCGGTCGACAGGGTTGCCGGAGCGGCACGCTCCTTGTCCAGCAAGGCCACCTTGTCGAGTGCCGCGCGCACGCGCTTGGCAGTCTCCTCGGCACCCGCGCCGGCAATGGCCAGCGGCAGGGCGACGTTGTCGAAGACACTGCGATCCATCAGCAGGCGATGATTCTGGAAGACCATGCCGATGCCGCGGCGCACCTGCGGGATCGCGCGCTGGCGCACGCGGGCGAGCGCCGCGCCGTTGACCACGATCTCGCCCCGCGTCGGCCGCTCGATCAAGCCCAGCAGCTTGAGCAAGGTGGTCTTGCCGGCACCGGAATGCCCGGTCACGAAGACCATTTCGCCCGCCGTCACCTCGAAGCTGAGTCCGTTCAGCGCCTCATGGCCCCCGGCATAGCGTTTGCTGACATTGTCGAAGTGGATCATTGGCGGGCCGGGAATCGGGAATGGGGAATAGGGAATCGATCAAGCAAGGCAATAGCAGATTGCTGTCGCACCAACAATCCGCGTTGTTTCTGCTTCGCTTGTGCATTTCGCTTTTACCATTCCCTATTCCCCATTCCCGATTCCCGGCTACTTGACCATCTGGTTCAAATCGAAGATCGGCAGCAGGATGGCGAGGACGATGAACAGGACCATGGCGCCGACGAGGAGGATCACGGCCGGGCCGAGGGTCGCCGCGAGCACGCCGAGCCAGCGATCGAGATCACGTTGCTGCTGCGCGGCCGCCTCCTCGAGCATCCGCGGCAGTTCGCCGGAGCGTTCACCACTGGCGATCAGGCGCAGGGCCACGGGTGGAAACTGTTTGCTCTCGGCAAGCGCGCGGGCGAAGCCGCTGCCCTCGCGCACCTTGAACGCGGCATGGCGCAGCGACTCGCGCATGGGCAGGTTCGGCACAACCTGCGCGGCAATGGCCAGCGCATCGAGCAGGGGCACCGCGGCACCGGCAAGCAAGGCCAGGGTACGCGCCGCTCGCGCCGTGTTCGCTGCGCGGGTGAGGCGGCCAATCAACGGCAGGCGCAGCAGGAGGCGATGCCAGCGGAAGCGTACCGCTTCGCGGCGCAGGGCAAGGCGAATGCCGATCACGTCGAGCACGACCAGGCCGATCAGCAGCCAGGCCCAGTGGCGCAGGAAATCGGAAAGCCCCATGAGCAGGCGCGTGGCCAGCGGCAGGCTTTGCTGCATGTTCTCGAACACGCCGATGATCTGCGGCACGACCCAGGTCAACAGGCCGGCAACGACGGCGATGGCGACGAGGGTCAGCAGCAGCGGATAGGTCAGCGCGGAAAGCAGGGTCTGGCGCAACGCGTCGCGCGCCTCGGCATAGTCGGCGAGGCGGTCGAGGACACGGGCGAGATGGCCGGATTGCTCGCCGGCAGCGACCGTGGCGCGGAAGATCTCGGGGAAGCTGTCCGGGAAGTCGGCCATGGCCATGGCCAGGCTGGCACCCTCCATGACCCGCGCGCGCAAGGCCACTGTCAGTGCGCGTTGGCGCTCGTTGTCATCCTGCTCGGAGAGCGCGGCAAGGGCTTCGTCGATTGGCAAGTCGGCGGCGACCAGGGTCGAGAGCTGGCGCGTGAGCAGGGCCAGCTGGGTGGCCGACAAACCGCGTCGCGCAAACGGACTTGCGCCCTTGCGTCCCTCGGCGACTTCATCGACCGCCAGCGGATTCAGGCCGCGTTCGCGCAGGATGCCGCGAACCGCGCGCGCGGTATCGCCCTGCAGCACGCCGCGCTGGGTCTTGCCGTTGTTGTCCAGAGCCTGGTAGGCGAATGCCGGCACGCGAATCCCCGAATCAAGAGCGGCCATTGTCGCCGGAATGCGGCGACGATGGGGCGCTCAGCGATAGAGCACCCAGGTCAAGGTGAGCAACCAGCCCAGGGTTGCGCCAAGCAGGAATGGATCGCGCAGCGCCAGGCGGCTCGGATCACCGCCAGCACCGCGCTTGAACACCAGGAACAGATAACGCAGCACGCCCAGGGCGACCCAGGGTGTCGACCAGGCCAGGGCGCGGTGGCCATGGCGGGCGACCACGTCGGGCGAGATCGTATAGAACACGTAGGCCACCAGCACCGCGCCGGCGAGGCCGGCAAGCACCCATTCGATCGTGCTCACGTCATAGCGTGCGGCCGTGCGCGCGGCGGGATCGGTGACATGGATGAGGTCGCCATGGCGCTTGCCGAGGGCAAGCATCAGCGCGAGCAGGAAGCCCATGGCGAGGATCCACGGTGTCAGCGGCACGTTGGCGGCAAGGCCACCGGCAACGATGCGCAAGGCAAAGCCGCTGGCGACAATGCCGACATCGAGCCAGGCGATGCGCTTGAGTCCCTGCGAATAAGCCAGTTGCAGGAGCAGGTAGATCGCGATCACGGCGACGACGCCGGCATGGGTCAATGCGGCGACGGCAAGGGCAGCCACGCAGAGCAAGGCGGAGAATGCAAGCGCGGCGCGTGGCGTGATGGCGCCGCGCGCCAGCGGCCGCTGCTGCTTGTCTGGGTGCAGGCGATCGCGCGCCGCATCGCGCGTGTCGTTGTAGGCGTACACGGCCGAGGCGGCGAGGCAGAATGCCAGCGTCGCCAACAGCGCTCCGCTCAGCGCGGCTTGATCAAACAGCGCGTGGGCAAAGAACAGCGGCAGCAGGACGAAACCGTTCTTGATCCATTGCGCCGGTCGCGCAAGTTCAAGCAAAGCCGCAAGCGCAGCCATGTTCAACCGGCCTTGGCCTCCGCCACGCGCTCGAAGCCGCTGCGCGAAATCGTGTCGCTGCTCAGCGGCTTGCCGCCGGAGCCCGCCGAGGACCACTGCGGCCAGCGGATGCCGCTGCCACGCGTGCTCGGCTTGACATCGATCTTGATGCCGGCAACGGCATCGCGGCCGCTGTGCGGATCGTTCGCATAGGCACCGACGAAACCGGCGATCTTGCCGTCGGCAAAACGCGGGATCGGCACGCGCACGGTTGCCTGGCTGACCTGATAGTTCGAAGTGCCGAGCAGCCCGCCTTCCTCGTCGAGCCAGTTCAGGCTGATCTGGCCGGAAAATCCGGGGTCGGGCAAGGCGATCAGCACGGCCGGGTTCCAGCGATCGCCATCGACCTGCATCTTCGCCTTTGCCTGTGGCCGTTCCAGCACCACGGCCGGATCACCAAGCAGGTTGTACATTTCCACCAGGGTGCGGTCGTCGATGCTCTTCTTCGCCCGCACGATGCCTTCGCCAATGGTCGCTCCCGGCACCAGCAGCTCGCTGACCAGGTTCTCGCTGAAGCGCGTCGACGGCGCATTGCGCCACGAGGCGGCGAATACGGCGATCGCGCCCTTGTCGGCCTCGCGCAGGAAGCGTTCGCCAATCGAATCCTCGGTCGGGTTGTCGAACGGCGCCGAATAGCAGGTCATCGACAGCACCATCGGCAGGCGTCCGCTGTTGTTCAATTCGCTGACGTCATCGAGGGTGAACAGGTCGTGGTTCTTGCGCAGGTCCGGCGGGCCGGTGCGCCAGATGTAACGGCCACCATGGCCGATGAAATGCACCAGCAACTGGCCGTCATTGAGGCCATCCTTGATCGCGCTCTGGTGGGCCAGGTTGTCGGCCTCGTCCGGGCTGGCGTAGATCTTGTCGGCAAGGAAGCCCTGCTTGCTGATGCTGCCGGCAATCTGGTCGGAGGCATTCTTGAAATGCGAGGACTCGTCGGTGATGAACATGACATCGCGGCGCCAGCTGCCGGGGCGCGGACTGCTCAGGTAATCGATGGTCTTCTTCACGATCGCGCTGACTTCAGCCGGTTCGACAACCGGAAAACGGCCGACCGCGACCACCGGGTGGTAATCATCGCCATCCACCGCGCCAAACCAGTTGTCGCTGGCCGACTGGCCTTCCATCGAAGGGAATTGCCAGGTCGGGATCAGGTTGCGACTGCCCATGCTCTTGCTGTCGGCCGAGTAGGCGGTCGCCGGGATTCCGGAAAAATGCCCGGGCACGAGTTCCTGCGGGCTGTTCGCGAACTTGGCGTAGGCAAGATCGTTGTAGGTCTTGCTGCGGATATCGAAGCTGGCATCGCCGACCAGCAGCAGGAAGCGCGGGCGCGGTTGCGGCCAGTCATGCCAGGCGGTGTCGACGAGGGCGCGCACCGCTTGTGGATGGGTGATGCCGTGGTTGAACTCGTCATAGACATCGGCAATGTCGATCAACGCCACCTTCATGCCGCGCTTCTCGTGGAACTCGGCAAGCGGCCGCACGGCATCGATCAGGCTGGCGTGACTGACCATCAGGTAGTCATAGCCCTGCGCCGGCGAGCGCCAGTCCTGTTTCGCCGATGCGCGCAGCAGGAGCGGCGTGGCGGGACTCGTTGCCGCATACAAGTCGACGCCTGGCGCTGCCCCGGCGTAGCGATAGCGATTGCCGCCCAGGGCTGTTGGCGGGCGCCGCACGCCGTCTTCGCCGTACAGCGCCGGTGCCGTCCCGGCGCCGCGCCATTGCAGCTCGATCGGCCGCCTTGAAGAATCCGCGGCCTGCAGCGGCGGCGAGTCGGCGGCCAGTGTTGCGGCCAGCGCATAGTCGAACTCGATCCAATTGAACATGACCACGTCAATCGCGGTCTGCGCCGGATTCCACGCCAGGGTCCGTTTCGGGATCGACAGCACGAGCTCGTTCCCGGTGGCGCGCAGATCCTGCAGCGGCACCTTCAGCTCCTGCGCGAACTCGTCACGGCCATTCCAGCCGATGCGATCGAGCAGGTGCCCATTGATGCGCACCTCGACCAGATGGTCGCTGGGGCGATCCTTCTGTCGATCCATCGGCACGACGATGGTGGATATGCCGCGGAAATTGATGCGCAAGGTGGCATCGGCGCCGTGCGCGGCGAGATCGGGCAGATCGAAGCGCGTTGAAAACGGTGCCGGATCGGCCTGGGTCAGCTTGGCCCAATGCCAGACATCCGGTTCCTCGCCCGGCTTCTGCTGATTCTGGTCGAGGCGGATCATCATGTTTTCCTGCTCGAGGTGCAGGCTGCGCAGGAGGCTGGCCGCGCCGCTGCCGCCGGCCGCCTCGTCGCGCAGGCGCGCATGCGCACCGCTGCTGGCCGAGAGCAGGTAGACATTGTTGACACTGTAGGAATTGAACCAGCTTTCCGGACCGTGCAGCGGCTGGCCGATCCATTCGATGGAATCGCCGGCCGAGAACTTGCCGTCGCCGCCATCCAGCACGCGTATCGGCACTTCCTTGCCGGCATTGTTCAAGCTGAGCTGGTCGCTCGCGCAATCGGCGAGATCGGGCTGACGTTCGGCAATCGCCGCGTGATCGAGCGCGTAGACACCGCCAGCCTCGATTTCAATATGCAGGACACCGCTGCACGCCAGGGCCGACAGCGGCAGCAGCGGGATAGAGAGCAGGGTGAGCGGGATCAGGCGCCTACACAGGCGCGCGAGGGCAACGGGAACCAACATTGGCAGGGAGTCGTGAAGATAATCAGCTAGGCTAGATGGCTTGTCGGGACTGTGCAACCCGAGCGGGCAGAGTTGGCCGGTTGCGTCGCCAGACGAATTGTCCGAACCGGGTGCAAGTTGCCTGCGCAATGCGCTGGCCGAAGTCGACAGTGCGACTGGCCGAACGCCGACCCTGCCTTACGCCGCGCGGGAACTTGCGGCGCGTGTCAGCGGATCGCGCCGGGAACCAGTGATTGCCAGCGATTGCGTGGTTTCGATGCCGTGGGCAATGCGTTGCTGGAACTGCCTGCGGTCGAGGTCGCAGGCGCTTCGGCAATCACTCCGGCGTCATCGGCGAGTCCCTGGTTGCTTGAGCCGGGGGAAGTCATGCGCCAGCGTCGGGACTGGCTTGCCGGCATTTCGTAGCTGCCGGCATCCGTGCTCGACTGGCTGGGCTGTGCCGGCGCGTCGTCGCTGGATGGCCCTTGCATTGCCACGGCCAGCCCGCCCACGTCCATCGAGATTTCGCCCGCCTGTGCGGCAGCGACGCCCAGCAGCAAGGCCAAGCAGGCAGGGACAAGCATCCATTTCGGCGAATTCATGCGGCGTCTCCGTGAGGCTGCAACGTGCGGAATCTGCGCGGAATCCGGGATGTTCCCATGATCCCCGGGCTGAAACCACCAAGAGTGGATTTCCGGCAGCGCGCGCTGTCCTGCGCGCTGGATGGCCCGAAAGTCATAGCAGCTATCATGCCAGAACTTCGCTGTCCTTTATTTTCAATGACATAGGGACAATTGCACGACACATCACCTGTCCAGTGGACACCTGCGGACACTCGCGGACGCTGCCAGTGTCCGCTTGTGGCCACTTTGCCGTCCTCGGACTTCGCTGGCTCCTGGCGCGGACGCCGCCATGCCCTGCCGGGATGCGCAATTCGCCTGCGCGCGGGGCGGGAATCGTTCAGGCTAAACTCCATTCACCTTTCGCCATTCCGTCAGCCGATGACAGCCAGAATCCACGCGGACACTGATGGTCGCGTGCTCAAGCAAGCCCTGATTGCAGGTATTGGCCGGGTCATCGCCGAGCGTGATCTGCTCAACCGCATCAACGTGTTTCCGGTTCCGGATGGCGATACCGGCAGCAATCTCGGCTTCACCCTGGCCAGTGTCCGCGAGGCCCTGCGCGACATGCGCGGCAACCATGCCGGGGCGGTATTCGAACGCGTGGCGAGCGAGGCCATCGATGGCGCGCGCGGCAACTCCGGGGCGATCCTTGCGCAATTCCTGCAGGGCTTCGGCGAAGTCCTCGGCACGCATCAGCGCTTGACCCTGTGCCCGCTGGCCAATGCCGCCGATCTCGGTGCCAGCCAGGCCCGCCAGGCGATCGCCGAGCCGCGCGAGGGCACCATGCTTTCGGTGATCAGCGCGTTTGCGGCTTCGCTGCGGCAAGCGTGTGACCAGGGCATCGATGACTTGCGCACGGCGTTCACGCATGCGCTTGCGGCAAGCCGTGCCGCATTGGCGAATACGCCGAACCAGCTCGCCGTATTGCGCAAGGCCGGCGTCGTCGATGCCGGTGCGCAAGGTTTCCTGCACCTGCTCGAAGGCATCGACGAGTACATCCGCAGCGGTCGCGCGGCGGGTGCTTATTCCAGGTCGACTGCCGCAGCGGAAGTGGGCGTCGTGGCCAGTGAGGAACTGGCCGCCGGAGAAACCCATCGCTGGTGCAGCGAATGCGTGCTCTCGGGCGTGGCGATCGATCGCAACGCGGTGCGCCAGGCGCTTGACCGACTTGGCGGATCGAGCCAGGTGCTTGCCGGCACGCGCGAAAAGCTGCGCGTGCACATGCATGTCGATGATCCCGCCTTGTTGTTCGAGACCTTGTCCGCGTTCGGCGAGGTGCGTGCGCGCAAGGCCGATGACATGCAGTCGCAGCAGCGTGCCGCACACACGCGTGGCAAGGTGGTCATCGTCACCGATTCGGCGGCCGATGTGCCGGCGGATGCACTGGAACACCTGCCGCTGAACGTTGTGCCGGTACGCATCAACGTCGGTGCCGAGGATTTCCTCGACAAGGTTTCACTGTCCTCCGATGCCTTCTACGCGATGTTGCGCGAGAGCAGGCAAGCGGTGCGCACCTCGCAGCCGCCGGTCGGGGATTTCCGGCGCATGTTCGGTTTTCTCCTGAGCCATCACGAGGAAGTGGTCTACATCGGCCTTTCCCGCGCCGTCTCCGGCACCTTGCAGTGCGCCGAAGCGGCCAGCGCCGCGCTCGGCGGGCAGGTGCGCGTGGTCGATACCGCAAACGTCTCCGGTGGCCAGGGCCTGCTCGCCGTGCATGCCGCCGAGCGCGCCCTGGCCGGACTCGACGCAGCCGCCATCGTGCGTGAGGTCGAGGCGCTGCGTGAGCGCACCAGCACCTGGGCCTATGTGCGCGACCTGACTTCGGCGGTTCGTGGCGGGCGCATTCCAGCCTGGACCCTGCCGATCACGCGCTGGCTGGGCCTCGTGCCGATGGCGCGCATTGGCGGCGGCGACGGGCGTATGCACGTGTTTGGCGTGGCCCGCGATCATCGCGATTTCGCCGCGCGCTTCGTCGCCCGCATCCTGCGTCGCATTGATCGCAGGCAGCGCTGGCGCGCCCAGGTCATGCATTGCGACAACGCCGCGGAAGGGGCCCGCGTCCGCGACGCCCTGATCGCGCAACTGGCGCATGTCGAATGCGCCGAATTGCTTGAGGCCGGCAGCGCGATTGGCGCGCATGCAGGTGCCGGGGCCATCGTCATCTCGTTGATGCCGAAAGCCGTGGCGGATGACATCATGCCCTGAGCGCGTCGACGCGCAGGGGTTTCCGGGGGTTGCATGGCGCTGTTGCTGGCCAAGCTGGTGGTTGCGTATCTGCTCGGATCCTTGTCGGGCAGCCTCCTGCTCGGGCGGCTGCGTGGCATCGATATCCGCCAGTCCGGCAGCGGCAACGCCGGTGGCACGAATGCATTGCGCGTGGTCGGCTGGCGCTTTGCCCTCGGTGTCGTGGCGATCGATGTCGGCAAGGGTGCGCTGGCCGCGCTGCTCGGCCTTGCGCCGATCGGCGCCACGGCAGCGACGCCGTTCGCTGCGCTGACGGTCGCTGCGGCGTGTTCATTCGCGGCCGTGATCGGGCATTGCTGGCCGGTGTTTTTCGGCTTCCGTGGCGGCAAGGGTGCGGGAACCGCGCTCGGTGCCGGGCTGGTGCTGGCACCGGCTCTGGCCGGGATGATGGTCGTGCTCTGGCTGCTGGTCGTCGCCAGTACCCGTTATGTCGGCCTGGCGACCGTGCTTGCGGGCCTCAGCTTTCCCGCGTTCGTGCTGCTTGCAGGCCAGTTTGGCCATGCCCGGGCGAACGCAATGCTGGTGTTCTCGATTGCCATTGCCCTGCTCATCGTCTTCACCCATCGCGGCAACCTGCTGCGCCTGTGGCGTGGCCAGGAGCCGCGCCTGGGCGGTGGAGGCAAGCCGTGACCGTCAAGCTGCGCGACTTGCTGCAGGCGATTGCCGAGGATCCCGGCACCTCGGGCAGCGCCCTGGCCAGCCGTTTCGGCGTGACCCGCGCGGCCATCTGGAAACAGGTCAAGGCACTGCGCGCCTTTGGTGCGCCAATCACGGCCAGGGCCGGCCACGGCTATCGCCTCGACGCGCCGCTCGAATTGCTGGATGAGCAGCGGATCGCCACCCACTTGCGCGAGGATTTCGCGCGATCCTGCCCGGTCGAGGTGTTCTGGCAGATCGATTCGACCAACAGCGAATTGCTGCGACGTGCGCAGACTGGAATGTCCGCTACGACTGCCTGCTTTGCCGAGTTGCAGTCGGCCGGGCGTGGCCGGCGCGGACGCAGCTGGCATGCGCCGCTTGGCGGCGGCCTGACATTTTCCGTTGTCCACTCCTTCAGTTCGAGCATGTCGGCGCTGGCCGGGCTGAGTCTCGCCATCGGCATCGGCATCGTCCGCGCGCTCGCCGATCTCGGCTATGGCGGGCTTGGCCTGAAGTGGCCAAACGATGTGCAGGTGGATGGGCGCAAGCTGGCCGGAATCCTCATCGAACTCGGCGGCGATGCGCTCGGGCCGTGCCATGCGGTCATCGGCATCGGCCTCAACCTGCGCCTGGATGCGCAGGCGGGCACGCCGATCGACCAGGCCTGGACCGACCTTGCATCGATCCCCGGCGTGCCCTTGCCCGGGCGCAATGTTCTCGCCGCGCGCCTGCTCGGCCGCCTGCTGGAAGTGCTGGATGAGTTCGAGCAGGCGACATTTGCCGCATTCGTCGATGAATTCGCGCGTCACGATGTCCTGCAGGGACAGACGATCCGCGTCATCGGCGCCGCTGCCGAGCGCGCGGGAACCGCCGTCGGCGTCGATCGCAGCGGTGCCTTGCGGGTGCGCGGCGCGACCGGGGAGTACCTCGTGGACAGTGGCGAAATCAGCGTGCGGCAGGTTTCCGGGGCGGGCGCATGAACCTGCTCATCGACCTCGGCAACACGCGCCTGAAGTGGGCGCTTTGGGGACAGGGCCGGCGTTCGATGGGCGGTGTCTTCGCGCATGCCGACACCTCGCTCGAAGCGGCGCTGAGCAACAACTGGACGGCGCTGCCGAAACCCGCGGCCATTTTCGTCGCCAGCGTCGTCAAGAGCACCTTGGAAGAGGAGTTGACCCGCCTGCTCGAAAGCCATTTCGAGCAGACCGCGGAATTCGTGCGCAGTCCGGCGCAGGCGCTGGGCATCCGCAATGCCTACGCGGAACCGCAGCGGCTTGGCGTCGATCGCTTCCTCGGCATGGCGGCCCTGCATGCCGCTGCGCCGCGCGCGCAGATCCTGGTCAGTTGCGGCACCGCGCTGACCCTCGACGCACTGACTGCCGAGGGCCAGCACCTTGGCGGACTGATCGCACCATCGCCGACACTGATGCGCCGCTCGCTTGGCACCGCCACGGCACGGGTTGGCGAACATGCCGGCGAACTGGTCGAGATCGCCGACAACACCGCCGACGCCGCCTGGTCGGGCTGCCTGCTTTCCACAGTCGCCCTGATCGAGCGCTTCCGCCACCAGGTGGCGCAACGCATCGGCACGCCGGTCGCCGTCGTCGGTGATGGCGGCGGCCTCGACGAATGGCTTGCGCTGCTTCCCGATGTCGAGCGTGGCCGGGACCTGGTGCTGCGCGGACTGGCCCTGTGGTCCGAGCGCGGGCATCGCTAGCAGGCCGCTGCCCGGATCGTGGAAGCTTATCCGGGCTAGAATCCGCGGATTGCACCCCGCCCGCTGTCTTCCCGTCGAGTCCGGATGTTCCCGAGAGTCCTGTTCCTGCTGTTGTTGGCGTTGAATATCGGTGGCGCGTTCTGGATCGCGTTTGCACCGGACGCCAGCGTGCCCACGCCTGCGATCACCGATCCCGGCGTGCCGGCGCTGGTCCTGCTGTCCGAGCGCGATGGCGCGCGGGCAGGAGCGAACCCGACGAAGCCAGTCGATGCTGCCGCGGCGGCAGCCAGCAGCTCGGATGTCTGTGCCTCGATCGGGCCGTTCCAGACCCAGTCGGACATGCGCGCCAGCCTCAATTCGCTGACGCCCCTGGTCAAGCGCATCCAGTATCGCGACGAGCGCGCCACGCAATCGCGCGGCTTCTGGGTTTTCCTCGCCGCCATGAAGACCCGCGAGGACGCCCTCGGCGTGGCCCGCCGCCTCTCCGCAAAGGGCGTGCGCGACTACTACGTGGTCACCGCCGGCGAGCAGCTCAACACGATCTCGCTGGGCTTGTTCCGCGAGCAGGCCAATGCCGAGCGGCGCAAGGCGGAAATCGCCGGCATGGGCTTCGAACCGCAATTGATCCAGCGCACCGAGGAGTTGCCGGTGTACTGGATCGATTTTGCCCGCGATGTCGACAGCGGCTTTGACTGGCGCAGCCACGTCGCCAACAGCAACGGCATCGAGGAACGCACGATCGATTGTTTCTGAGTCGCCGCCGCGCGGATCGCGAAGCGCATCCGCCGTGCCGGCGAACCCGGCGTCAACAACGCCAAAGTCCCGCGCATTGGTATTTCACGGGCACTCCACTAGAATGCGCGCCCCATGTCATGCCGGCATAGCTCAGTTGGTAGAGCAACCGCCTTGTAAGCGGTAGGTCCCCAGTTCGAATCCGGGTGCCGGCACCAGTGCTGCGCGGGGCAGGTTAGGCCTGTCGGCCGGAACCCGCAGCGGAATCCCTCAGCATTCGATGACGTTGACGGCAAGGCCGCCGCGCGAGGTTTCCTTGTATTTGTCGCGCATGTCGCGGCCGGTTTCGCGCATGGTCTTGATCACCTTGTCGAGCGAGACGTGGTGCTTGCCGTCGCTCTTCATGGCCATGCGCTGGGCGTTGATGGCCTTGACCGAGCCCATCGCGTTGCGTTCGATGCAGGGAATCTGCACGAGGCCGCCAATGGGATCGCAGGTCAGGCCGAGGTTGTGTTCCATGCCGATCTCGGCAGCCATCTCCACTTGCAGCACGCTGCCGCCGAGGGCGGCGACGAGGCCGCCGGCGGCCATCGAGCAGGCCACGCCGACTTCGCCCTGGCAGCCCACTTCGGCACCGGAGATCGAGGCGTTTTCCTTGTACAGGATGCCGATCGCGCCGGCGGTCAGCAGGAAATCGAGGATGCCTTCCTCGGTCGCGGTCGGGCAGAAGCGCTCGTAGTAATGGAGGACGGCGGGGACGATCCCGGCCGCGCCATTGGTGGGCGCGGTGACGACGCGGCCACCGGCGGCGTTTTCCTCGTTGACCGCCAGTGCGTACAGGTTGACCCAGTCGAGGATGGTCAGCGGATCGCGCAAGGCTTCCTCGGGCCGGGCGTGCAATCCGGCCAGCAGTTCGGGGGCGCGCCGGCGCACGTGCAGGCCGCCGGGCAAGGTGCCACCTTCGCGCATGCCGCGCGCGACACAGCTTTGCATCGCCTTCCAGATGGCCAGCAGGCCGGCGCGGACCTCGGCCTCGCTGCGCCAGGAGGTCTCGTTTTCCAGCACCACCTGGGCAATGCTCTTGCCGGTGCTGGCGCAGATCTCCAGCAACTCGTCGCCACTCTGGTAGGGATGCGGCAAGGGCGTGGTGTCGGCGACGATGCGATCGTCCGCCGCCTCGTCGGCATTGACGACGAAACCGCCGCCAACCGAGTAGTAGTCGCGCGTGGCGAGTTCGTTGCCTGCGGCATCGTGGGCGGAAAAACGCATGCCGTTGGTGTGGTAGGGCAGCTTCTGGCGCTTGTTGAAAACGAGGTCGGTCTTCTCGTTGAAGGCGATCTCGTGGTTGCCGTGCAGGCGGATGCGGCCGCTCTCGCGAATCCGCGACAGCGTGGCCGGGATCGAATCCGGATCGATGCTGTCAGGCATGGATCCCTCGAGCCCGCAGAGCACCGCCTTGTCGGTGCCATGGCCGCGACCGGTCAGCGCCAGCGAACCGAACAGCTCGCAGCGGATGCCGGCAACGCGCGGCAACATGCCGGTTTCATCCAGCCAGCGCGAGACGAAGCGAGCGGCGGCACGCATCGGCCCGACCGTGTGCGATGACGATGGACCAATGCCGATCTTGAACAGGTCGAATACGCTGACGGCCATGGGCAGGATTTTTCAGGAGGGAAACCGCGATTCTACGCTGGCCGGCACGCAGCGGCCCCGGCGGCGGATCGGCACCTGCCGTGCACTGCACCTTCAACGCCAGCGCTCCGGGTCGCTATGCTGTCGGGCCTTGTCCGTGGCCGGGTGCCGACGATGTCCCTGATCCTCTACCAGCGCGACGATTGCCAATTGTGTGACGAAGCCATCGCCCTGCTTGCGGCGTCGGCCGCACCGGATTTTTCCAGCGTCTGGATCGATGACGATGCGGCACTGGAGTTGCGCTACGGCAGCCGCGTCCCGGTGCTGCACGATGCGCGTTCGGAGCGGGAGCTGGATTGGCCATTCGATGTGGCGGCGATCCGCCGCTTTCTTGACGCAGTGCGCTGAGCGCGCGTGCCCGCTTCGCGGGTTGTCAGGGTTCCAGCGCATCGCGGTTGCGCAGCCGGCGCAGGATTTCACCGCGGGCCTCGCGCAGGATCGAGTCGCGATCGAGGCTGGCGACGATGTCGCTGACCACGCGCTTGGCGCCGAGATCACCCCAGGATTTTCCGGCGGCCAGATAGCGGTCGGCGGCGCGGCCGACGATTTCCGTGGCGTACCAGGCGAGCGCGCCCTGGGCGCTTGCGGTGAGCACGGTCGACATGCCGGCACTGATGCCCTTGAGTGCCGAAGCAACCAGGTGGATGCCCCAGATCGCGCCCATCAGCGCAGCCAGTTGCGCGCAGATCGTGGTGATCAGGCCACCGGCTTCGCGGCGCGTGATCGGCAGCCCGTAGACCCGCGCCAGGTGCATGACCAGCGCCGCATCGAGCGCACCGGCGGCGAGCAGGTCGGCGACCGGGATCGGATTCAAGGCGACGGCGATGCTTTTCGCGATGCAGTACTGGCGGATGACCTTGGCGGCCAGTTCGCGACGGGCGAGGACGATGCGCCTGGCCACGGCGTCGGTCAGGCGCCCGGCAAACAGGCTGGCATTGAGCGCCGCCAGGGTCCGCCCCTCGCGGGTCAGCACCTCGATCAGGCGATTGCGCAGGGCATCGATGTTGGCCACTTGCGGGATCATCTCCACCTGCTCGTGGCCTTCGGCATCGATCGACAGGCGACGCAGCGGCGGTGGTTGCGCGCTGACCGCGACGACATCCTCGGCCTGCACCAGTGACGTCGCGTGTTCGCGCAATCGTGCCAGCAGGCGCGCGAGTTCCTCGTCGTCGTAGCGATCGGCCTTGTTCAAGGCGAGCAGCAGCGGGCGCTCGGTCTGCGCGAGCTGCACCAGTGCCTCGCGCTCACGCGTGGTCATGTCGCCATCGACGACAAACACGACCAGGTCGCTGACCGCGGCAACCTCGTTGGCCAGTTGTTCGCGGGCCTCGCCATCGAGCTCGTCTATGCCGGGCGTGTCGATCAGGTGCACGCCACTGCCGGCGACTTCCTGCCATCGTCGCGGCGTCGCTTCGCGTGTCGTGCCATGCAGGACGCCGACTTCGAATGCGTTCTCGCCAAGCAGGGCATTGGCCAGCGCCGACTTGCCGGCGCTGACGCGACCAAACACGGCCAGATGCAGCTCATCGCGCTCGAGCTTGCCGAGCATCGCCTCCAGGCGCTCGAAGTCGGCCGCCAGCGAGGTGCGCACGGCTTGCGGCACCTGCGGATCTTCAAGCAGGGCGCGCAGGCTTTCCTCGGCCTGGCCATGATGGCCCTCGCCCGGCATCGGGCGCGTTTCGACTGCGGCTGCGGAACGCGTGAAGCGCCCGCGCAGGCGCTGCCACCAGTTGCCGTCCGCATGCACTGGCCGCTGGGCCTTTACGGTTTCGCGCCGAGTTCGAGGTGCGCCTTGACCTCGACCTCGTTGCCGATGGTCGAGGTATCCGCGTACTCGCCGCTGCCGACGTCGAAATCGAGGCGCTTGAGCACGGTCGTGACATCCAGCGTGGCGCCGCCCTCCTTCGGCACGAAGGTGACCTGCAGGTCGACCGGCTTGTCGATGCCCTTCAGCGTCAAGGTGCCTTCGGCAATGACCTGCTCGCCGTTGCGCTTGAACTGGCGCGTGACGAAGTGCGCACTCGGGAACTTTGCGACATTGAAGAATTCCGAGCCGGGCAGGGTGTCGTCGCGATCCTTGTCGCCGGTGCTTGCGCTGGCCAGATCGATGCTGACATCGAATTTCGAGGCCTCGATGTTGGCCGCGTCGTAGCGGATCTGCGCTTCGAACCTGGTGAAACTGCCATTGAATCTTTCACCCTGGAACGTGCTGCTGAAACCGAGCGTGCTGCCCTTTTCGACCTGGTAGTCGGCGGCAAACGCGGCACTGCAGAGAACGCACGAGGCAAGCAGGCAAACGATGGATTTCATGGGTTTTCTCCGGTTTTCCGCGCACGCAGGCGCGCGAACGGCAGCATGCGCAACAAGGTGTTGTCGCGCTCGAGCCAGTGGTGGACAAGGGCGCCGCCAACGTGGGCGACGAGCACGACGATGAGTATCCAGAACAAGGCCTCGTGTGTCTCGCTGGCGATCTCGGCAAGGTCCTCGTTCTTGCCCATCAGCGCCGGCAGGTTGAACTGCTTGAACCATTGCAGCGGGTTGCCGTTGGCCGAGTTGTAGATCCATCCGCTCAGCGGCAGGGCGAGCATGAACAGGTAGAGCACGCCGTGCGTGGCGTGCGCGGCAAGGCTCTGCCAGCGCGGCATCGGCTCGTCGCGCGGGGCGCGGTCGTACAGGCGCCAGCAAACGCGCAGGATGAGCAGGGCCAGCACGGTCAGGCCGATCGATTTGTGGATCGCAAAGGTGTTGAGCTTGTCCATGCCGCGCGACATGTCGACCATGACCAGGCCGAGCACGCCGTTGCCGAGGATGCCCAGGGCCATCAGCCAGTGCAGCCACTTGATGACGCTGCCCCATCGCGTGTCACTGCTTTTCATCGGCATCGTTTTCGATCTCCTGGTGCTTGCTGCGGATTCCCTCGACCTCGATGCGCAGCTCGACCGGGCCGGCGACGACATCGCGAAACGTGCTCATGCCGAAGTCGAAGCGATCCAGCGTGGTTGTCGCGGTGAAGCCGGCCTTGCTCTTGAAGGCGTACGGATCGGTGCCTTGGCGATTGAAGGTGACGGCGAGGTCGACGTCGTGGTGCACGCCGCGCAGCCAGAGCTCTCCATGCAGGATGCCGCTGTCGGCGGCTTTCCTTTCCAGCGCATTGCCGAGGAAGCGTGCCGTCGGCGCGTTGCCGGTATCGAGGAAGGCGCGATCGGCGACCTTCGCGGTCCACTCGGCATCGCCCATGTCGAGCGAGGTCATGTCGATGACGACATCGGCGCGCGCCGTGCTCCAGTCATCGGCGTCGAAGGTGAACCAGCCCTGCTTGACCTTGAGGCGGCCGATGGCGTGCGAGAAACCGAGGTGATCGGCAAAGAACACGATCTGCGTATGCACCGGATCGAGGATCCAGGTTTGCGCGCCGGTCGCCCGCGCCGCGCCGCTCGCCGCCAGTGCAAGCAGGGAACCGAGTGTGACCGAGGCCAGGGTTTGGCGCGACATGTGCCGAGCTTGGCAAATCCGTCGCGGCATCGCCAGTCGTGCTTGGGAGACGGATTGTCTGCGCAGGGCGATCAATCGTCGCCTGCCGCCCGGGCGTCGCGGTTGCGCAGGCTGTCGATGACCACGCGGGTGACGCGCTCGACACGCTCGCGACTCGGCTCGGTGAGCAGCTTGCGCATGGCTGACTCGGCCTCGGCCTGGTCGAGGCGCGCGTGTGCGGCGAGGGTCTGGGCAATGGCCCGGCCGAGTGAATCAAACGCCAGGCCATAGGCAATGGCATGCAGGACGCCGCCGCCCAGCGTGCCCAGCCCCGGGAAGGCCTTCAGCGCATTGCCGGCAATGGCCAGCACGATGGCCGTCGTGTTGCGCAGGGTCAGGCCAAGGCGGGCGAGCAGGTTCTCGACATCGAGTTCGCGCACCGGCACATCGTGGATGCGTGCGAGTTCGCGCACCATGGCCGTGCCCAGCGCGCCCTGGATGATGATGTCGCTGCCCGGGGCAACCGCGGCCATGGCCCCGATCACGGCGCGGCGCGTGTAGCGGACGACGGTCAATTCGGCCTCGCGTTCGGCGACGTCGCGGGCGAGGTGCTGGCTGCGCTGGTCGACATGCGCCAGCACCGCCGCCTGGCGACCTGCTTCCAGCGTTGCCGCGCCGCCGGCGGTGACGGCCATCAGGGCATCGAGGAGGTCGTCGACCTCCGCGCGGCGCTCGCGCGTGACCTGTTCGATGCGACCGTCTGGCAGGCGGCGATCGAAGCGTTCGCTGCCGCCCGCGCTGATGCCGACGATGGCCCGGCAGACGCCGGCATAGCGCTCGGCAAAGGCATCGAGCAAGGTTGCGCGCGCAGCTTCGTCGAACTGGTCGAGCTTGTTCAGGGCGAGGATCAGCGGCTTGCCGAAATCCGCCAGCCAGCGCAATTCGGCATCCTGGGCGCGGGTCAGGTCCGAGGCGACGACATAGATCACGGCGTGCGCGCGCAACGCCTCGTCGCGCGCCAGTTGCTCGCGCTGGCTGCCGGCAACCTCGCCGGTGCCGGGCATGTCGGCCAGCATCAGCTCGCGTCCGTCGGGCAAGCTGCCGCGGTAGTGCCTGATCCAGCGCGTGGTGCCGCCGAGCACATCGACCTCGGGTGCTGCCGCGCTGGCCAGGCTGCGGATCAGGCTCGACTTGCCGGTACTGATCTCGCCGAACACGGCGACATGGCATTCGCCGCTGAGGCGGCGGCGGTCGAGCTCGATCAATTCCTCCTCGAGGCTGGCCACATCGGCGTTGCGTGCGGCGAGGTCGGCGACTCGCGTCTCGATGGTTTGCCGATCCGCGACGAGCGGCTTGCCGCCTGGTCGCGCACCTCGCCGCGTCGGCCGCAACAGCTTCCAGGCCAGCCAGGCGAGCCCGGCGCAGGCGGCGGCAACCAGCACGATCAGCGGCACGCGCACCAGCATGGGCAAGCCGAGCAGGCGTTCGTGGAACTCGAGCAGGCCGTTGATCATGCCGATGGCCAGCCAGATGACGACGACCACGGCGATGGCGAGCAAGCCAAGCAGGATCAGGCGCAGGGGCAGGCGGGATTGCGGCATGCGCCGGATTCTAGCGTGAGCACGCGCATGGCTGGTCGCCCGGGCGCGGCACGTGGCACCATCGCCGCGTACCTGGGAGGGAACGCAGCATGGGACGAAGCGGGATCTTCTTCGCAATCTTCTTTCTGTCGATGTGCGCCTGCGCCGGACCGCCACCGGCGGAACCGTGGTTCGAATTGCTGCGCGTCGCCGATGGCCTGCCCTCCAGCGGCGTCTACGCCTTGCGCCAGGGCAGCGATGGTTTCATCTGGGTTGGTACGCGTGATGGCCTGGCGCGTTACGACGGCGTGGATTTCCGCGTCTGGCGGCATGATCCGGATGACGCTTCCTCGCTGGCCAGCAATGACGTGTCGGCGCTGTTGATCGACCGCGGCGGACGCGTCTGGTGCGGCGGCGAGGCCGGTGGACTCAACGAGCTGCTGGCCGACGGCCGCTTCCGCCGCTACCGGCATGACCCCGCCGATGCGCACAGCCTGAGCAGCGACACCTTGTTCACGATCGCCGAAGACAGCACCGGGACGATCTGGGTCGGCACCTACCTCGGCGGCCTCAATCGCCTGCGCGAGGACGGCAGCTTCGAGCGCATCGAGCACGATCCGGAGCGCCCCGACAGCCTGCGTTCGACGACCGTGATCAGCCTTGCCGCGGATGCGTCGGGACGCCTTTGGATCGGCACCGACCTCGGCCTCGACGTGCGCGAGACGGATGGCCGCATCGTGCATGTCGCCTTGCCGCCGTTCGAGGGCCGCGCCGAGAACCTGTCGATTGGCAGCCTGCGCGCGCAGGACGATGGCAGCATGCTGGTCGGCACGGATTTCGGCGTGGCCCGGGTCGCCGCCGACCTGCATGCGGTCGAAGGCATCGTCGACTTGCCCTCACGCATGCCGACCATGGCCATGACCAGCGCCGCCGCCGATCGCTACTGGATCGGCACCACCGGCGGCCTGCTGCACCTGACCGGCAGCGAGCAGCACCGCTACGGCGGCAGCGATGCCTTGCCGGGCGAGCTGCCTTCCGCGCGGGTCATGGATGTGCTGCGCGACCGCGAGGGCGGACTCTGGGTGGCGATGTTCGATGCCGGCATCGCGCGCCTGCCTGCGCGCTGGAAGAACTTTGCGGTCTGGCGGCACCGCCCGGGCCAGGCCAACAGCCTCCTGCATACGCAGACCGAGGCAATCAGTGTCGCCGCGGATGGCGGCATCTGGGTCAGCAGCGGTCGTGATGGCATCGACCGCATCGATGGCGACACCGGTGCCGTCGAACGCCACGGCGCGCGCCTGCAGGCCGGCGGCAGCCAGCTTCGCGCCATGTTGCAGATTGGCCAGCAACTCTGGGTCGGCCATCAGCGCGGCATCCGCCGCTATGACCTCGACGCGGCGCGCATGCTCGAGTTGCCAGTTGCCGCCGATTCGGCACAGGCCCTGCCGCGCGGCTACGTCAATCGCCTGGCGCGGGCAGCGGATGGAAGCCTGTGGGCGAGCCTGCGTGGCGGCGGCATGGCGCGCATCGATGCGGCGACCGCGGCGATCCGCAGTTGGTCGGTGGCGCTGGGCACGCTCGGCAACGCCGACATCTCCGACCTCACCTTCGATGCGACGGCACAGCCGTGGATCTCCACGGCCGCCGGGCTGGAGCGCTACAACGCCACGCAAGCGCGCTTCGAGGCGGTGCCGGGAGCGCCGGTCGGGGCGATCGACGCGCTGGCCTTCGATGGTGCGCAAGCACTCTGGGTGCACCGCCTCGGTGCACTCGAAGAGTACGCATGGAAAGATGGACAATTGTCCTTGCTCAAGCACCTGTCCGGTGCCGAGGGTTGGCCGGCAATGCAGGTCAGCGCCTTGCATGTGGCCGCCGACCACAGCGTCTGGGCGGCCAGCCAGCGCGGCTTGTGGCGGATCGATGCACGGAATGGGCGCATTCGCCAGTTCAGCGAGCGCGATGGCTTGCCGAGCGCGGAGCTGATCGGCGATTTCGCCGTTGCCGGCGATGGCACGATCTACGCAAGTTCGCGTGCCGGCGTATTCGCCTTCGATCCCGCCGCGATCTCGCTCGATTCGCCAGCGCCGCCCTTGCAGTTGACGGCCATGTCGATCCGCCGCGAGGGCAGTCGAATCGAACTGGATGCCAGTCAGCCGATTGCCTTGCAGCATGGCGACCAGGATTTGTCCGTGCAGGCGCGGGTGTTGTCCTTCCTCAATCCCGGTGGCAACCAGTATCGTTTCAAGCTGGAAGGATTCGACAGCGACTGGGTGGAGACCGGCGCGCGTGGCGAGCGCGTGTTCTCGCAGTTGCCCTCCGGCAGTTACCGCTTGCAGGTTCGTGCCGCGAATGCGGACGGCGTGTGGAGCCCGACCACGGTCGAGATTCCCATTGAAGTCGCCGCGGCGGCCTGGCTCACGCCATGGGCCTTTTCCGGTTACCTGATGATGGCCGTGCTGCTGGTCTGGCTGGCCTTTCGCGCCTGGCGCGATCGCGTCGACCAGCGCCACTCGATGGCGCTGGCCGAGGAACAACGGCGTACCGCCGAGCAACTGGCCGAAGCCAAGTCCGCGTTCCTCGCCCACATGAGTCACGAGATCCGCACGCCGATGACCGGCGTGCTTGGCATGGCCGAATTGCTGCGCGGCACGCAGCTTGACGAAAGGCAGCGCGGCTACGCCGAGGCGATCAGCCGTTCCGGTGACCTGATGCTGCGCCTGGTCAATGACAGCCTCGACCTGGCCCGCATGGAGGCCGGCAAGTTCCAGCTCGATCATCGACCCCTGCAGCCAGCCAGCCTGCTGCGTGAAGTGATCGAACTGGAGGAACCGCTGGCGCGCAAGAAGGGATTGGCGCTGCGTTCGGAAATCGACGCCACAGCACCGGCCTGGGTGGTCGGCGATGCGCTGCGCATCAAGCAGGTGCTGTTCAATCTTGTGAACAATGCGATCAAGTTCACAGAGCGCGGGCAGATTGCCCTCGCCCTGACCGGCTGCGGCGATGCCGGCATCCGCTTCACCATCAGCGATACCGGTCCCGGCATGAGCGCCGACATGCGCGAGCGCCTGTTTGGCCGATTCGAGCAATCCTCCGAGTTGGCGCGGCGCTTTGGCGGCAGTGGCCTTGGCCTGTCGATCTGCCACGAACTGGTTGAGCTGATGGGCGGGCGCATCACGGTCGAGAGCGCACCCGGCGAGGGCAGCCGCTTCACCGTCGAACTGCCTCTTCAGGCACCGGCCGGCGAGCCGATCGAGCGCCGTTCGCGACCGCGCCATGCGGCGTCGTCGAAAGCGGCGATCGAGCCGACAGCTGCGCCCGGCGCGGCCGGCATCGCCCACATTGTCGTCGTCGAGGACGATCCGACCATTGCCGCCGTCATCTGCGGAATGCTTGAGGCCGGCGGGCATCGGCACAGCCATGCCGCGCACGGCCTGGCGGCGCTGGCGATGTTGAACGAGGCCGGTGTCGACCTTGCCCTGGTCGATCTCGACCTGCCCGGCATCGATGGCCTGCAACTGACCCGACTCGTGCGCGAGCGCGAGCACGAAAGCGGCCGCCACCTGCCGATCATCGCCATCACCGCGCGCGCCACCGGTGACGAGGAGGCGCAAGCGCGCGAGGCCGGCATGGACGGCTTCCTGCGCAAGCCGATCAAGGCGGCGGTGCTCGAAGCCACGCTGGAGCCGTGGCTGGCACGATCACGGCTGCGCCGCACGCCGGGCGATGACGCCATCCCGGCAGCCTGAGGCACGCGCCGTCTCGACGTGCCGACGGCAATCGCGCCCGCCGCTGCGGTGCAAGGCGCGCTGGCTTACTCGGGTGCTTCGACCAGGTAGCCGCGCGCGCGCAGGCGGACAAGCATGCTGTCCTCGCTGAGCAGGTGGCGCAGCGGCAACAGGGCAAACGTGCTGGAGTTGTTGGCCAGCGCCTTCTCCGCAGCGTCGAGCCAGAGCGTGGCGAGGCGCTCCTGCAGGTCGCCGAGGCCGCGCTCCTCGACGACGCTGGCCTTGAGCAGGGCGTCGGCACAGGCCTGCATCTGGTCGGTGTAGGGCAAGGCTTGCAGTGCCTCGATGTCACCTTGCGCCCAGGCGTTGGCCCGCAGCTTCATGGATTCGACATCGGTTTCAAGGCGACTCATGGTCTTGGCAAAGCAATCAAGATCATCGAGTGCGGATTTCCTGAACTCCTTGACCGCGGCACCTGGCGACTCGATGCGCAACTCGATGCGTGGTTCCAGCACCTCGACCTTGCTGCGTTTGGCGGCCTTGCGCACGACCTTGCCGATGTCGGTGTCGAGGGTGAGGCCCGAGCGCTTGATTGCCTCGGCGTAGAGTTCCTGCGCGGCAAAGATCGGCCGGCGCTTTTCAATGCCATTGTCCTTGCCGATGTACTTGCCCTTGAGCAGCGACCAGCGTGCATACAGGTCCGCGGGGACGACTTCGACGAGTTTCTCCTTGCCGGGATTGTTGCGTGCGCTCATCAGCGAGGGCAGCAGGAACAGGCCGCGCAACATGCCGCCCTTGACGTTGATGCTGGCACTGGGGCCCATGATCACCTGTTGCGACGCGGCGATCGTGGCCTCGATCTCCTTCGCCGCCCAAGTGATCTTTTCCGGCAAGGGATTCAGCGTGCCGAGTATCCACAGCACATGATCGCCCTTGCTGACTTTCCACAGGCCCGGACCGGGCTGCTCGCCGCTGACGACGATGGTCTCCAGCGTGCCGATGGTGTTTGCCGGGGCAGGCGGAGTTGCCTCGTCGGCAACGCCGGGCGAAGTCGCGCACAGCAGGGCGGCGATCACCCCGCAAAGGAGCATGCGCATCACTCAGCGCCGGCCGAATTCATGCACGGCGTCGACGAGCACGGCGACATGCGCGGGATCGATGTCCGGGGTGATGCCATGGCCCAGGTTGAAGACGTGCCCGTTGCCCTTGCCGAAATCATCCAGGGTTGCCTTGACCGCCGCGCGGATTGCCTGCGGGTTGGCGGCGAGCGTGGCCGGATCGAGGTTGCCCTGCAGGGCGACGCGTGAACCCACCCGTGCGCGCGCTTCCGCGAGACGGATCGTCCAGTCCACGCCGAGCGCGTCGCAACCGCTGTCGGCAAGTCCTTCGAGATGTCCGTTGGCACCCTTGGAAAAGAGGATCAATGGAATCTCGCGCGTGAGCGGATCGGCTTTCAGCGCTTGCGCGATCATGCCGAGGTAGCGCTGCGAGAACTCGATGAATGGATCCGGCCCGAGCATGCCGCCCCAGGTGTCGAACACCATCAACGCCTGCGCGCCCGCCGCCGCCTGCGCGGAAAGATAGGCGATGACGGCACGGGCATTGACCTCGAGCAGGTGGTGCAGCGTCGCCGGGTCTTCCCACATCAGCGCCTTGGCAGTGGAAAAACTCGATGAGCCGCCGCCTTCGATCATGTAGCAGGCCAGCGTCCACGGGCTGCCGGAAAAGCCGATCAGCGGCACGCGCCCGGCCAGCTCGCGGCGGATCAGGCGCACGGCATCGGTGACATAGCGCAGGTCGGTTTCCACATCCGGCACGCCGAGTTTCATGATCGCTTCGCGGCTGCGCAGGGGATGATGGAACTTCGGGCCTTCGCCATCGATGAAATGCAGGCCAAGGCCCATGGCATCGGGGATGGTGAGGATGTCCGAGAACAGGATGGCGGCGTCGAGGTCGAAACGCGCGAGTGGCTGCAAGGTGACTTCGCAGGCCAGCTCGGGGGTCTTTGCCAGGGCCAGGAAACTGCCGGCGCGCTCGCGCGTGGCGCGATACTCGGGCAGGTAACGGCCTGCCTGGCGCATGATCCAGACAGGCGTGGTGTCGACAGGCTCGCGCTTGAGCGCGCGCAGGAAGCGGTGTTCGGTCACGGACAACTCCAGGGATTCAGCGGGCGAGTTCTTTTTGCAGCAGGTCGATGCGACGTGGCCAGCCCGAACGGATTGGCGCTTCGGCCGGCAGGCTGGCGCGGGCGGCGCGCGCCGCATCGAGATCGGCGAAGTCCGACCAGCACAGGCTGTACCAGTCGCCGTCCGGCATGCCGAGCTTGAGCAGGTAAAGCTGGCCAGGCTGCGCAGCGAAGGCCTGGATCAGCTCATCGAGTGCGGCGGGATCGCGCACGCTGGCCAGCACCAGGGTGTAATGGCTGCCCGGCAAGGCGCGGAAGGCGCTGGCACCTGGCACCTCCCGGCGTTCAGCGGGCGATGGTGCTGTTGCGGCCCCGCGGGCTTCGGCTGGCGGTGATGCCGTTGCCGGTTCGATTGTCGTCGCCGGCGAGGTTTGTTGGACGGGTTCCACTGCGGCAGCTGGCGCTGCTGCCGTGGCACTGGCAGCCGCTTCAACGTCCGTTGCTGGATTGCTGGCGACAGGCTTGCCTGGCGCAGCTGCCGGCGAAGCTTCGATCGCTGCCGCAGCCGGTGCAGCCTGATGGACTGCCGCCTCCGGTTCGATGGCAGTTGGCTGGCTGCTGCTTTCCGTTGCCGGGGCGACATCGCCTGCTGTCGCCGTGGCGGACGGATCCTGCAACAAGTAGTTCGGCAGTTGGCTTGCTGCCGGCGCTGCCGCGGAAAGAGGAACTGCCGCCGCAGGCGGTGGCGGCATGGCTGTGGCTGCCGTCGTGGCAGGCGCTGCGGCGGGTTTCCGTGGCGCGCTTTCAGGCTGGCCGCTGGCCTTGTCGCGACATTCAAAGGTTTGCCCATCGGCCGAGGGCGTACAGATGCGTTCGTGCCCCGGTTCGAACGCCTGCGCCAGCGGCACCGCGCCCGCCAGGCTCATCGCCATCAACAACCTGCTAGTACGCATGGCTGTTGTCCAGGCCCTGGCTGAAGACAATGCGGAAGCCGCGCTTGACCTGCTGGTCGCGCGCCTTCTCGAATGCGCTGATGGCGCTGTCGTGATCGAGATAGACCTCGCGCTTGAGGCTCGAGCGCGAGCCTTGCTGGCCCCATTCGCGATACAGCGTCCAGCCGCCGAGCAGGTCCTGCTGCAGCGAAAGCTGATAAAAGCGCGGCGATTCAGCCAGATCCGCTTGGGTTTGCATGTAAATGCGCATGCGAGGATTTTAGCCTGCATTGCATCCGCCTGCGCTGAATCGATGCCGCGCCGCGGTGCGGTCGTGATGTCGCGGCGCAGTCAGCCGCTGGCCAGCACTTCCTCGATCGCGTTTTCGGCAACACCGCCGACGACTTCGGCCTGGCCGATGCCGCGCCAGAGGACCAGGCGCAACTGGCCGCTGACCGACTTCTTGTCGAGGCGCATGCGTTCGAGCAGGCGGCGTGGCTGCAGGCCTGGCGGAATCCGCGTCGGCAACCTCAAGCGCTGCAGCAAGGCCTGCAGGCGCTCTGCATCTGCCGCTGCGGCGAGGCCGAGCCGGCTGGAAAGGCGGGCGGCGAGCAGCATGCCGATCGCCACTGCCTCGCCGTGCAGGATTTCGCCGTAGCCGGCTTCCACTTCCAGGGCGTGGCCAAAGGTGTGGCCGAAATTGAGCAGGGCGCGCTCACCCAGCTCGCGCTCGTCACGCGCAACCACGCCGGCCTTGTGCCGGCAACTGCTGGCGATGGCCGCTTCCAGCGCCGTGGCGTCGCGCACGAGCAGGGCATCGGCATGCGTTTCCAGCCAGGCGAAAAACGCGGCGTCGCCGATGGCACCGTACTTGACCACTTCGGCGAGGCCGGCAAGGAATTCGCGCTCGGGCAAGGTCGCCAGGGTCGAGGTATCGATGACCACCGCGCGTGGCTGGTGGAAGGCGCCGACCAGGTTCTTGCCGGCCGCCAGGTTGACCCCGGTCTTGCCGCCGACCGAGGAATCGACCATGGCCAGCAAGGTGGTCGGCATCTGCACGAAATCGATGCCGCGCATCCAGCAGGCGGCGGCAAACCCGCCAAGATCGCCAATCACGCCGCCGCCAAGGGCAATCAAGGTGGCATCGCGGTTGGCGCCGAGACGCGCCAGGGCATCGAGCACGCGGCCAGCGTTTTCGAAGGTCTTGTGCTGCTCGCCGTCCTCGATGATCAGGCTGGCGTGGGCAAGGCCGTCGAGTCCGCCCAGCACGCGCTCCAGGTACAGCGGCGCAACCGTGCTGTTGCTCAGGACCAGCACCTGCCGACCGCGCATTGCCGCGCGCCAGTGCGTGGCCTGGCGCAGGCTGTCGCTGCCAATGTGGATCGGGTAGCTGCGTTCGCCGAGAGCGACTTCAAGCTCGATCATGCGTGGTTTCCGTTTCTGCTTGTTGCCAGGTTCGGGCGATCTGCGCGCCAACCAGGCGGGCCATTGCCGCGCTGCTGCCCGAGCCTGATGCGCTGACGCGCAGGTCGGCGGTTTCGGCATACAGCGGGTTGCGCAATTCAGCCATGCGCAGGAGTTTTTCGCGGCGATCCACGCCTTGCAGGAGGGGGCGTTGCCGGTCCGCGTGCAGGCGCTCGAGCTGGGCGTCGACGTCGGTGTCGAGCCAGACCACGAAACCGTTGCCGCGCAGCAGTTCGCGATTGCGCGCATCGAGCACGGCGCCGCCGCCGGTGGACAGGACTACCCCGCGTTGGCGCACGAGCTCGCCGAGCAGTTCGCTCTCGCGCTTGCGGAAGCCGGCTTCGCCCTCGATTTCAAAGGTCAGCGCGATGCTCGCCCCGGTGCGCTGCTCGAACTCCAGATCGAGATCAATGAAGCGCAGGCCGAGCTGTGCCGCCAGACGCCGCCCGATCGAGGTCTTGCCCGCGCCCATCGGCCCGATCAGGAAAATGTTGGAGGCGGGATTCATGTGTCGATGCTAGCCCGCATGATTCATGAATTGCACGCGCCCTCGCCGGTCTCTTGTCCGCACATGGGATTTCCCTCAGTCGACCATATGGCCCGATACGGCGCTGCTTCGGGAAATCCCTTGTGCAAACGCGATCCTGCGCGATCATCGCGCGAAATCATGAAACATGCGGGCTGGTGCATGACGCCGGTTTGCGGTGATTCCCGCGGCAACCGGTGAAGCTTGGCCGGCAGTCGACTACACTTGGGGTTTCCCCGGGGTCGCTGCTGCCGATGTTTCGCTTCATCCTGTTGTTCCTGGTCCTGCTCGTGGTTCTCTTTGTCGCCGAACTGACCGGTCCGGTCGAGCGTCATGTGATCGTGCCGTTCACCTCGGTGCTGGCCGACATCTGTGCCTGGGTCATCCATCTCTTCGATGGCAGCACCATTTCCAACGGCAAGCTGATCCAGAATGCCAGCGGCAGCTTCATCGTCTCGATCGAGCGGGGCTGCAACGGTGTCGAGGCAGTCATCATCCTGATTTCCGCGATCCTCGCCTTCCCGGCACCGTGGAAGCACAAGCTGTTCGGCCTCTTCTTCGGTTTCCTCGCCATCCAGATCCTCAACGTGGTGCGCATCGTCAGCCTGTTTTACCTCGGCATGTGGAGCCCGGTCTGGTTCAAGTGGTTCCACGAGTATCTCTGGCAGGCCCTGATCGTGCTCGATGCCTTGATCGTGTTCCTGGTCTGGTTGCGCTACGTGCCGGCAAAGCCGCGTCCCGTTGCGGCCATGGCGACCTGAACAACTTGTTCGCTGACCACGCTTTGCTATAGTCGCCAAACCACTCGTGGAAAAGGAGACTTGCATCATGTCAGTTGCCAAAGTCATCGAATTCAGCAGTTCATCCACCAAGGGCGTCGAGGATGCAGTGCAGAGCGGGCTGAAGAAGGTCGCCGAGACGGTCAAGAACATCCAGGGCGCCTGGGTCAGCGAAACCAAGGTGGTCACCGACAAATCCGGACACATCCAGGAATGGCGGGTCAACCTGCGGATCACCTTCGTCGTAGAGTGACATCGCCGTGAGCGGATCGCTGTCGGGTGGATCCGGCAGCATGGCGGCAGCCCGGATCGTTCATCCATTGCAGGCGTTCCTGGCTGCCCCTTGAATCCACGCGTCGTTCGCTCATTCGGTGATGAAGCCTGCTTCCGCTTCCATCGCAGACGTCGTGTGCATGCCGTGTCCAGCGCGATCAGTGCGCGTATCCATGAACAGTCCGGGCGAGTCGAATGGGCAATTCCGAACTTGTGATCGGCTTTCTCGAAGATGATCCGGAGCAGTCCGGCCTGATCCTGCACTGGCTCGAAAAAGCCGGCTATCGCACCCGATTGTTCCAGTCGGCTGCCGAATTCCGGCGCCGGCTGGGTTCCGAGGCAATCGACCTGCTCCTGCTCGACTGGATGCTGCCCGATGCCAGCGGCCTGGATGTCATTGATTGGATCCGCTCATCGGCAAATTCGCGCCTGCCGGTGATCTTCCTCACCGCGCGCGCCAGCGACACCGACATGGTGCGCGGCCTGAATGCCGGTGGCGATGATTACGTGGTCAAACCGGCCAAGCAGCAGGAGCTGATCGCGCGCGTGGCGGCCGTGCTGCGGCGGATCGGTATCGAAGGGGCCGACAGCGGCCAGTACGACATGCCACCGTACCGGGTTGATACGCGGCGGCGGAGGATTTCCTACGACGGCAAGGAGGTCGAGCTGACCCCGCGCGAGTTCGACCTGGCCAGTTTCCTGTTTCGTCGCAGCGGGCGCATCGTCAGCCGTGATGCCTTGCTGGAAAACGTCTGGAACATGAATGCCTCGGTGTCCACGCGCACGGTCGATACCCATGTCAGCCGCCTGCGCAAGAAACTCGACCTGAATGGCGAGTACGGCTGGCGGCTGGCGGCGGTCTACCAGCACGGCTATCGCCTCGAGCAGACCTGAGGGAATTCTTTTTCAATGGCTTGTTGACAAGGCAAAGGGGAGTATCGTCATGGCTGCCAGCGGCAAATCCAAGCGCAAGACACCCGGATCCCGGCCGGCTTCGCATAAACTTGCCGTCGCCGCCAGGAAGCTCCCGGCGCCAGCGAGGAAAAGCACGATGTCCGAGCCCAAGAAACCCGCTGCCGATGCCGACGGCAATGTCGACCAGATCCGCGACATCCTCTTCGGCGGCCAGATGCGCGACTACGAACGCCGCTTCCAGGAAATGGGGCAGCGCCTCGAGGCGGAGATGAGCCGCTTGCGCGACAGCCAGGACAAGCGCCTGGCACAGCTCGACAAGCGCCTTGACGAACAGTTCGAGAAACTCTCGCGGCAGTTGCGCCAGGAAGTCGGTGATCGCAACCAGGCCGTCGATGATCTTGAATCGCGCACCCAGCAGGCGGCGCGCACCGCGCGCGCTGAAATCAACAATGCGCTGGAAGGACTGGATGGCGAGCTCAAGGCCGTCGACGAACGCCTGCGCGATGCCCTGGCCGAGCTTTCCTCGGCGCTCAACGAGCGCGCCAGCGAGGCCGCCAGCGCCGTCTCGCGTGCCAGCTCCGAGCTGCGCACGGAGAAGGTCGGGCGCGAGGATCTGTCGGCACTGCTCACCGAGCTCGCGCTGCGTCTGAAGGGCGAATTCGAACTGCCATCACGCTGATCTTCGTCAGCGCCACTTCGGCATGAGCGACTTCGACCGACTCCGGCACCTGCTGCTCGCCGACGAGCGCGACAAGCTTGCCACGGCCGAACAGCGCATCGTCGAACTCGAACGTGTCAACCGCGAGCTGGCCGCGCAGTTGCCGGGCCTGGTCAGGGCTGCCCCGGCCGAGCCGATGAGTCGCGCGCTGGCATCGCCGGTGGCCGCGGCACTCGGCAATGCCGTGCAAAGGAATCGCGCCAGCATTGTCGATGCCTTGTTCCCGGTGATCGGCCCGATCATCCGCAAGGCGATTGCCGAAGCGTTGCGCGGCATGATGCGCGATCTCAACCAGGTGCTTGAACACGGCTTCAGCCGGCGCGGCATGCGTTGGCGCATCGAGGCCTGGCGCAGCGGCGTGCCGTTTGCGCAGATCGTCCTCAAGCACAGCCTTCGCTACCAGATCGATCACGTGTTCCTCATCGAACGCGATTCGGGACTGCTCCTGCATCGCGAATCCTCGCCCGGCCTGCCTGATCTGGATGCCGACGCGATTGCTGGCATGCTCACCGCGATTGCCCAGTTCGTGCGCGATTCGGTCGGCGGCGAAGGTGCCGAGTCGCTGGAGGCCGTGCGCATCGGCGAACACCTCTTGTGGGTGCTCGATGGCCCTCGCGCCTCGCTGGCCTGTTTCATCCGCGGCGTGCCGCCGGCATCCCTGCGTGTGGTCCTGAGTGATCGCCTTGAGCAGATCCATGCGCAATTCCCCGATGCAGGCGAGGACACGCTGGATGATGAAAGCATCGCGCGCCTGGGCCTTTCCGCCAATCTCGAACCGGCTGCCCTGGTGGCAGCCAGCTCTGCCTTGGGCGACGCCGATGCGGGTCCGCGCAAGCGTCCCTCACTGTGGCCGCTGCTGCTCATCGGACTGGCGATCGCGCTGGCGCTGGGCTGGTATTTCCTGCACATCGCGCGCTGGAATGAGCGCGTCGAGGCGCTGCAAGCGGGCCTGCGCGCACATCCCGGATTCCTGCTCACCGCGATTGATGCCAGGCCATGGCGTCAATTGCGCGTGCACGGCTTGCTCGATGCCGATGCCGAGCCCTTGCAGCCGCTGCTCGATCGGGCTGATCTGGGCGAAGTGCAGCCCAGCGTCGAGGTTGCCGGCTATCTTTCCAGTGACAATGCCATCGTGCTCAAGCGCGCGCGACGTCTGCTCGATGCGCCGGCGAGCGTATCCCTGGGTGTTGCCGATGGCGTGCTCGTCGTCAGCGGCGAGGCCGCAGGTGAATGGATCGATCGACGGCGCACGCAGGCGGCCTGGATTGCCGGCGTGCGGGCGGTCGATTGGCAGGTGCGGGCGACTGCCGACTCACCTAAGATCATGCCGGCCGCCCGGCCAGCGAGCGATCCCGTCGACGCACAGGCAGCGGCAAGGGACGCGTTGCATGCGCTGGTCGCGGAAATCGAGCAGGCAAGCTTGCACTTCAGCCACGACACCGTGCCCCTGGCTGCCAGCGGCGACCTGCTCCGGCAACTGGCCACGTCGCTGCGCGAGGCGCAGTCATTGGCGGCTGTGGCGGGTGTACGCGTGCACCTGGCCATCCACGGCTGCAGTGATGCGACGGGCGCGGCGGAGCTCAATGCACGCTTGCGCGAGGAACGCGCAGGCTGGCTGCGCGAGAATCTGCGCAACGCCGGAGTCGCCAGCGAGCTGCTCGATGCGGCCACGCTGGTCACTGCCGCCGATGCAACCGCCGCGATCCGCGCGGCAATGCTGCGCGTACAGGTCGTGGAGGTCACCCGATGACCGCGCCGGCACGCAAGATCTGCATGCTCGGCGACTTTGGCGTCGGCAAGACCAGCCTGGTCGCACGCTACATGCGCAATACGTTTTCCGACACCTACCTGACCACGGTCGGGGTCAAGGTCGACAGCAAGGAAGTCGATCTCGGCGAGCTTGGCATGCTCAAACTGGTGGTCTGGGATATCGCCGGGCGCAGCGTGCTCGATGCGCTCAACATGAGTTATCTGCGCGGTGCCAGCGGCCTGCTGCTGGTTGCCGACGGCACGCGCGAGGCCAGCCTGCGCACGGCAATCGACCTGTTGCTGCAATCGCGCAGCGTGTTGGAAGATGCCGAGGCGGTGCTCATCGTCAACAAGCTCGATCTGGTGGAACGCTGGGAAGTCGGGCCATCAACGCTGGCCGGATTGCGCCAGACCATGCCGGTGATCGAAACCAGCGCGCTGTCCGGGGACGGTGTCGAGCAGGCCTTTCTGGAGCTTGCGAAAAGGCTGGCCAGATGAGCGAAAGACACGAAATGCCGACCTTTTCCGCCGGCGTCGAGCACCACGTCGCGCAGTTCCTGTTCGAGCGCGCGCAGCCGCTTTTGCTGCAGTTCGATGAAAACTGGCAACTGGTCAACCTGCACGGTGATCCGGCACGCTTCGGCTTTGATCCCGACAACGCCGATGCCGCCGCGCACCAGTTGCGCGACTTGTTCCTTGGCATGCCGCTGGATGCGACGATCGATCTTCCCTTCGTGCACATGCCGAACGGGCGCAGTGCGCATGTGCATCTGCTCGGAGGCAGCGAGCCGGGATTCCAGGTGCTGCTGCTGGATGCGCAGGGCGAGCACGATCGCCAGCAGGCCCAGCAGCAGGTCGGCAACGAAGCCGCCTTGATCAGCGGGCAGAAGAGCAAGGCGATCGCGCAATTGCGCCAGATCCGCAGCGAACTCGAGCGCCAGCGCATGCGGCTCGCCGAGGCGAATGCGTTGAAGAATGCCTTGATAGCCACCTTGAGCCACGATTTCCGCACGCCGCTGACATCGATCTTCGGCTACCTGCACCTGCTCGATACGCAAGCGCCCCAATCCGCTTCCGTCCGCCATGCCTTGCGCGCGCTTCGGCGCAATTCAAATTATCTGTTCACCCTGGCCGAAAACCTGCTCGAATATGCGCGTGCGGACACCCGCTCGAGCATGCTCGAACCGGTGCGCGTGGATCTGGAGTACCTGGTCGAGGATCTCGAAGGCATGTTCCAGCCACTGGCCGCGGATCAGGGGCTGGAGTTCACGATCGGCGTCGAGTTGCTCGATGCGAAAACACCGGTCCTCGACGAACTGCGCTTGCGCCAGATCCTGGTCAACCTCATCGCCAACGCGGTGCGCTACACGAAGAAGGGCGGCGTCGGCGTGGCGCTGCGCTGGCAGGACGGGGCGTTGTCGATCGAGGTGCGCGACAGCGGCATCGGCATCGCCGAGGAATTGCACGAGCAGGTTTTCGTCGCCTTCAATCGCGTTCGCCAGGCTGCCGGCAGCGGTGCCGGGCTGGGCTTGAGCATCGTCAAGCGCCTGGTCACGCAAATGCACGGCAGCATCGAACTGCAGTCCCGCCTCGGCGAAGGCTCGTGCTTCCACATCGTCCTGCCCAGTCTCGCCAGCGTTGTCGCTGCGCCGCAGGGGGGCACGGAGGAGACCCCCGCCCTTGAATCGTCGCGCATCCGCAGCGTGCTGGTGGTCGATGATGATCCCGACATCTGCTACCTGCTCGATACCTGGCTGAGCGATCTCGGCTTCCGCGTGCGCATCGTCGGCGATGCCGGCGCTGCCGTGGAAAGCGCGCTCGCCGACCCGCCGGACGTGCTCCTTGTCGATGTCGAGTTGCCCGGTTTGTCGGGCAACACGGCGGTGTTTCGCTTGCGCGCCAAGGGCTATCGCGGGCATATCGTCACCTTGTCGGCGACGCCGACCGAGGAGGCGCGCCGGGTTGCCCTGAATGCCGGTGCCGACCAGTACCTGACCAAGCCGATCAACATCGAGGTGCTGGCGCGGGCAATGCAGGCTGCGACGCCGCGACCCTGAGCCCTCGCACTGCGCAAGCCAGGCCGCGTGCTAGCATCGGCGCATGCATACCAGCCCCGCCGAATACAGCCCGCTCTATCTGGAAGCGATCCAAACCCTGCGCGGATTGCTCGCCGAAGCGCACGCCGCCGCGGATCCGGAACCGACGGCGATGAACCTTGCCACGGTTGCCGGTGATGGTCGCGTGTCCTCGCGCATCGTCCTGCTCAAGCACCTCGATGACGACGGCCTGCAGTTCTTCAGCAATTACGAAAGTGCCAAGGCCGGCCAGTTGGCCGCGCACGCTCAGGCGGCTGTTTCCTTCCACTGGAAAACCCTGCGAGAGCAGGTCCAGGTGCGCGTCGAAGGCAGTGTCGAGAAGCTCGATGCGGGGGTTTCCGACGCGTATTTCGCCACGCGCCCGCGGCTGAGCCAGATTGGTGCCTGGGCCTCGCTGCAATCGCAGGAACTGCCCGGGCGCGAAGTGTTCGACGCACGCGTCGCCGAGTTCGAGCAGCGCTTTGCCGGCGGCGAAGTGCCGCGGCCGCCACATTGGGGCGGTTATCGCCTGCGCCCCGACCTTTTCGAGTTCTGGTACGGAGCCAGTTTCCGCCTGCACGACCGTCATCGTTACGAAGCGCGCGCGGGTGTCTGGAGCCGGCGGCTGCTCTATCCCTGATGGCGAAGCTGGATCCGTTTGCGCAGCGCATCGTCTGTCTGACCGAGGAGCCGACCGAGGTTCTCTACGCGCTGGGCGAGGAACAGCGCATTGTCGGCATCTCCGGTTTCACCGTGCGCCCGCCGCGCGCACGCAAGGAGAAGCCGAAAGTCTCTGCATTCACCAGCGCGAAGATCGGCGCGATCCTCGATCTCGAACCCGATCTGGTCATCGGCTTCTCCGATATCCAGGCCGACATCGCGCGGGACCTGATCCGTGCCGGGATCGAGGTCTGGATCAGCAATCATCGCTCGGTCGACGGCATCCTCGCCTATGTCCGTCGCCTCGGTGCCATGGTCGGTGCTGGCGCGAAAGCCGAACGCTACGCAGTGGCGGCCGAAGAGCATGTCGCCGTAGTCCGGCAAGCCGCTGCCGCCTTGCCGTGCCGGCCGCGCGTCTACTTCGAGGAATGGGACGAACCGCCAATCAGCGGCATCCGCTGGGTCGCCGAGTTGATCCGCATTGCCGGCGGCGATGACGTGTTTCCGGAACTGGCGGAGAAATCCCTGGCGCGCGATCGCATCATTGCCGATCCCGGCGAAATCGTGCGCCGGCAGCCGGATCTGATCCTCGCTTCGTGGTGCGGCAAGAAATTCCGCCCGCAAGCGATGGCCGCGCGGCCGGGCTGGCAGGACATGCCGGCGGTGCGCAACGGACATCTGTACGAAATCAAGGCGCCGATCATCCTGCAACCCGGGCCGGCGGCCTTGTTCGACGGTCTCGACGCCCTGCATCGGCGCATTGCCGATGTCGCCAACGCCGGCCAGTGTGGCCGGGGCTGACACTCACCTGCAGAGAGGGCGACGCGGACTCATTCGGCGACGAAGTTCTTGCTGAAGCGCAGCTTGAAGCTCTGCTTGGAACCTTCAGGCTTGATCGTGAGGGTGAAGGTGTAGGTGTCGGGCGCAACCACATCGAACAGGCCGATGTAGGAGACATAGAGATCGGGAATCTCGCGGATCGTGATCGCGGTCTTTTGCCCGGTCAGGTTGCTGGCCTCGCCAGTGATGCTTGCCGCCACCGCGGTGGCGGTCTTGTCGGCGGCGACCTGCTGCACGGAGATGTTCAGCAATCCGCGCTTGGGCGAACGCTCGATCGCATACTGCCGCGCCATTTCCGCATTGAGCAGTTGCGTGGACAAGGCACTGTAGTGGACGAGGTAATCACCAAAGGTTTCGGTGCCGCTGGAATCGGCGGCGGCACTGGCGCTGGCGATCAGGGGCAGGCCGAGCAGATTGCGAAGCAGGGTGTTCATGACGGGCCTCGTGCGGGAATGATGATGCGATGGTCGGGATGACGTGGCAGCGGATCAAGGGCCGCTGCCCAGGCGCAGGCCAAGATCGAGCAAGGGCGCGACGACGAGCGCCTGCAACAGGAAGATCCCCAGCACGACGATCATCGGCGACAGGTCGAATCCGCCAAGCACCGGCAGGCGCTTGCGTACCGGCTTGAGCACCGGCTCGGTCAACTGGAACACCAGCGGCACGACGGGGTGGTAGCTGTCGCTGCCGACAAAACTCAGGATCACGCGGACGAAGATCAGGATCAGCATCACCATCAGGGTGAAGCCGATGAGGTCGGCCAGGGCGATCAGCACCAGTCCGCCAAACGACGGCACGCTGGCAAGCATGGCGAAGATCAGCACGCGCTTGAGCAAGAGCAGGGCCCAGGCCAGCACGACTGCGGCAATATCCAGGCGACGCCAGGCGGGGATGATCCTGCGTAGCGGCATCAACAGCGGATTGCTCGCCTTGTACAGGAACTGGCAAATCGGATTGTGGAAATTGGCGCGTACCAGTTGCAGCAGGATGCGCAGGACGACCAGGCCAACGAGGATGCCGAAGATGAACTCGATCAGGATCTGCGCGGCATTGGCGAGATAGGGCATGGCCGGCTTCCTCAGTCGAGTTCGCGCGACATTTCCGCGCCGCGCGCGGTGGCTGCATCGACGGCGCGGGCGACCAGTTCTCGCAGGCCGCCCTTGGCGAATGCATCCAGCGCCGCTGCCGTCGTGCCGTTCGGCGAGGTCACGCGTTCGCGCAGGCGTGCCGGCGGTTCGCCATCCTCGCTGGCCATGCGCGCCGCGCCCAGGCAGGTCTGGATGGCCAGGGCGCGTGCGGTCCCGCGGGGCAGGCCCTGGGCAACACCGGCGTCTTCCAGCGCCTCGATGAGCAGGAAGAAATAAGCCGGTCCGGAGCCGGACACGCCGGTAACCGCATCCATCAGTTCCTCGCGCTCGATCCAGACGCTGAGCCCGCTGCTGCCGAGGATTGCCTGCGCCTGCGCACGCGCGACCGCATCGACCTTGCCATTGGCGATCATGCCCGTCGCGCCGGCACCAATCAGGGCCGGCGTGTTCGGCATGCAGCGCACGATCGGGAATCCGCCACCGAGCCAGCGGTCGATTTGCGCAATGCGCAAGCCGGCGGCGATGGAAATGATCAACGGCCGCCGCGCGGCCAGCACGCCGGCAAGACCGACACACACGGTGCGCATCACCTGCGGCTTCACCGCAAGGAGGACAATGTCGGCCATGCGCACGGCATCGACGCCCTCGGCGAATGCATTGACGCCAAAATCATCCACCAACTGCCGGCGCAGGGCCTCGTTGGGTTCCGCAACCGCGATGCGACTGCCCGGCATGCCGCCGTTGACCAGCGCACCAATCAGGCTGCGCGCCATGTTGCCGCCGCCGACAAAGGCAAGCGCATCGGGAAGCGGGGCGTGGGGGCTGGAAGACATCTTCGATCTGGCCGGGAATTCGATCGGCAAGCATAGCAAGGGATGCCGGAGTCGGGAGCCGGCACGCGCTGGCGACGCCGGGCCGGGACGGCATTCACCGGCAAGCCGCCGCATGCGGCGCTGACGCAGCACTGGTGCCAGCCGCCAGCTTGTTCCAGCGCGGCTCCTTGCAATGCCTTGAATCGGCCACGCTATACTCAGCCGTACCGCAGCCACGCGCGCAAACGCGCCATTTGGGGAGTACACATGGATATCGCCGAGCTGCTCGCGTTTTCGGTCAAGAACAAGGCCTCCGACCTGCACCTGTCCGCCGGCCTGCCGCCGATGATCCGCGTCGACGGCGATGTGCGCCGCATCAATATCCCCGCGCTCGAGCACAAGCAGATCCATTCGCTGATCTACGACATCATGTCGGACAAGCAGCGCCGCGATTACGAAGAGTTCCTCGAGGTCGACTTCTCCTTCGAGATTCCGGGCCTGGCCCGCTTTCGCGTCAACGCCTTCAACCAGAATCGCGGCTCGGCTGCCGTGTTCCGCACGATTCCGTCCGAAGTACTGTCGCTGGAAGACCTCGGCTGCCCGAAGATCTTCCGCGAGCTGATCGAGCAGCCGCAGGGATTGATCCTCGTCACCGGCCCCACCGGCTCGGGCAAGTCGACGACGCTGGCGGCGATGATCGATCACGTCAACAAGCACGAGTACGCGCACATCCTCAGCGTCGAGGATCCGATCGAGTTCGTGCACACTTCGCAGAAGTGCCTGATCAACCAGCGCGAGGTGCATCGCGACACGCACGGCTTCACCGAGGCACTGCGCTCGGCGCTGCGTGAGGATCCCGACTACATCCTGGTCGGCGAGTTGCGCGATCTGGAAACCATCCGCCTGGCGTTGACCGCGGCGGAAACCGGCCACCTGGTGTTTGCCACCCTGCACACCAGCTCGGCGGCGAAAACCATCGACCGCGTCATCGACGTGTTCCCGGCGGGTGAAAAGCCGATGGTGCGTTCCATGCTCTCGGAATCGCTGCGCGCGGTGATCTCGCAATCGCTGCTGAAGAAGGTCGGCGGTGGCCGCATTGCCGCGCACGAAATCATGGTCGGCATCCCGGCCATCCGCAACCTGATCCGCGAGGACAAGGTCGCGCAGATGTATTCGTCGATCCAGACCGGCGCCCAGCACGGCATGCAGACGCTCGACCAATGCCTGCAGGATCTGGTCAAGCGCGGCCTGGTCACGCGCCAGCAGGCCATTCCTTATGCGAAGAACAAGGAGATCTTCAAGTAGGGTAATTGGGCGGATCAGCTACGACAGGGCACGGAGATCCGGTGTTTCGGGATTCCCGTGCTGGCCGGTGAGCTGGATCGTTGCCGCTGCCATCCCTGCAGCCTTGCTTGTCGACATCGAGACGCGTTTTATCCGTGAAATCCGCGCCAAGGCACGGCCTGCTGGCGCGACCGCTCACGCGGTGCCGTTAACCGCGACTCCCGGCAATGGCCATGCACGGACTCCAGGTCGTTGATTTCATTGGCCTTGAGACGGGGCTGCCCGTGGCCCCGGCAGTTGCCGGCAGGAATTGGCCGCCATTGCTGGCTGGCCGCGACGCCAGCGCAACCAACGCGGTCACCCGCTGCATCCGCGGCAGCCTGACCCCGTCGCTCAGTCTGCAGACCTAGTTCCCAAGGCGGTGTCGGCCCGGCCCCGCTGCTGCGATAAAGCGCATCGAACCGGCGCCCAGAGCGGGTGCCGGCATTCGCCATGATCCGCCCCGGGGAAAAACAAATGAAAAACATAGCCATTGTCACGGGCACGTTCGCGATCGCGATTGCCCAGTGTCTGGTTGGGCCTGCCTGTGCGCAAGATGCTGCCGGCCCTTCCGATTCTGCCCAGGATCGCACCGAACTGCCGAAGGTCGAAGTCCACGAGCGCCGCCCGCAGGATGACAGCCGACCAAAACTGCAACACATCATGAAAGAAGTTGACGGTCCCTTGATCACGGTGACCAAGAAGACCTCGATCACCAGGCTCGATGCAATCCCGACCGTGGTCGACAACAACCTGCGCGCCCTCTTTGCGCAGACGCCAGGGTTGTTTGTCTCCGAGCAGCAGTCCCCGGGCCAGGCCAACCTCAGCTATCGCGGCATCGGCAATCCGCAGGAATCGGAATTCGTCACGGTCATGCTCGATGGCATCCCGCTGATGTCGGACTGGATCGGCTATCCGACGATCTACATGCTGCCGCTGCCGCAGCAGATTTCCGAGGTGCAGTTGATCCGTGGCGGCAGCTCGCTGCTGTATGGCCCGGAGCCGCCGCCGGTGGTCAACATGGTCAGCCGCAAGCCGATCGCCGATCGCCAACTGGGTGGCTATGCCGAAGCCGTGTTCGGCAGCAATGGGCTGTTCGGTTCGTTCAACCAGGTTTCCGGTACGTCGGGAAATTGGGACTATCTTGCCGATGCCCATTATCGAAGCAGCGACGGTGAGCGCGACAATGGCGACTCGACCTTGCGCGGTGCCGATCTGCACCTGGGCTATGAATCCGGTGACACAGCGCACACGTCGCTGGACCTGCATGTCGCCCAGCTGGAGACCGGCGATCCCGGCAAACTCAGCTACCCTCAATTCATCGCCGATCCTGGGCAGACGACCACCCCGCACAACAAGCTGTGGACCGATCGCTATGTGCTGGCGCTGACCGATGACCGTTTCTTCAGCGAGGACACCGAGCTGGTGACCAAGCTCTGGGGCGGCTACCAGGACAATGCCTCGCGGTCGCAGGATCGTGGTGCCACGCCGACGACGGCGACCTTGCAGGATGACCAGTTCCGCTTTTACGGCCTCGATGCGCGCGTGCTGCATCGCTGGGGACGTGGCAATGCGTTGACCGTCGGCACGACGATGTACCACTCGGATGCACCCTTCCGCCAGTTCACCACCGACGGGCTGACGCCGGGTCGTTACGATCGCCATGGCATCGCCTGCGCGACGCCGGCGTCAAAGGATTGCGCACGCCTGCGGCAGAGCCGCTCGACCGATTACGGGGCGGTGTTTGCCGAGAACGTCTTCCGTTTCGAAGGCGGGTGGCATTTCGTGCCCTCCGTGCGCATCGAGCGGGAGAAGGTGCAGATCGACGAGTCGATTCGTCCGGCGAACCTGACACGCGGCCTGGTCGACCGGGAAGTCACCCACAACGTGCCCTTGTTCGGGCTCGGTTTCGGCAACGATTTCGGTCGCGGCAACGAGACGTATTTCAATGTCTCGCAGGGCTGGCGCCCGGTGCGCTACTTCGATGTCGGCTCGCCCTTCGGCAACACTTCGCCCGATCCGATCAATGATCCGGATCCGACCCATGTGCTGTCCTGGGAGGCCGGTGTGCACGGCACGCCCGCGAATGGCTTGTTCTATGACGTGAGCCTGTTTCGCGTCGAGGTGAAGGATCGCATCGAGTCGCAACAGATCGACGGCGCGCCTCCGGGCAACACCATCAACGTCAATACCGGCGACACGCGGCACAGCGGCTTCGAGGGGCAGATCGATTACGACTTCCTCGCCGCCATCGATCCGAAAACCGCGCGCCATCTGTCCGTGTTTGCGAACCTGAGCCTGCTCGATTCCGAGTTCACCGCTTCGGCCAAGGGCTTCAAGGGCAACACGCCGGCGTTCTCGCCGGATCATCTGGCCCGGGTCGGCATTTCCTACCGCGAGGACAGGAAGTTCAAGGTCGCCTTGTCGGTGGTCTCGGTGGCCAGCCAGTACTGGCAGGACTCGAATCTGGACAACGCGCTGCCTGCGCAACCGACCTACATTCCTGCCGAAGTGCCGTCCTATACCGTTGGCGATCTCTCCGCCGATTGGTGGGTGACCCCGGAAGTCCGCGTTCTCGGCGGCATCTCCAACATCTCCGACCGCACCTACTATGCGCGGGTCTTCGGTGGCGGCCTCGAGCCGGCCATTGGTCGCACCTTCCATGTCGGTGCCGCCTGGGAGTTCTGAGCCGGATTGCCAGCAGATCTTGCCGTGTCCTGAAGACGCCGACCCGCTGGTCGGCGTCTTCGTTTTCGCGCGCACATTCAGGGCAGGATGCGGCGCGCCGCTTGGATGGCTGGCCGTGTCGAGGCAATTCCTGCAAGCGGAGAATTCGCTTTGCCACGCTCCGGCCAACCCGAACAGGATCGGGCGTCAGGCACTGGAGCATGCGGATCCGCTTGGCCCGGCCACGTGCAAAGTGTGACGCGCCAAGCGCTTTTTGCCCGGGAATCGTAATCGTGCCCATGACCGATTTGCGCTAAGTCCGCGGGCGGATTAGTCTCCACGGTTACAACCTCATCAGGGGGGTTGTCAACTCAAGATATGGGGCGTTCGATGAAACCAGGTAAACAAACGTGGATTTGGCTGCTGTCGCTGCTGTTGCTGGGCGCGATGGCGACGGCAAGCGCTGTCGATTCCGATGAGGATGGCAGTGCCAATCAGATTGACAGTGCGACCATCGAGCAGGCAATGGGCGTCGACCAGAACGTCGATTACGCCGAATTGCGCCGATTCGGTCCCTGGGACGATCGCAATTATGCGCTGACCGAAGCGGACGTCGCCTTGTTGCCGGAGAATGACGAGTTCCGCCACGGCGTTCCCGCGTTCTTCAAGATCGAGCGGCGCAAGGAAGCTGCGGCCGAGGGCTACCCCATTGGCGAACACTATCCGCGCGAGCTCGACAAGGATTTCCTCATCCGTTATGGCGGCCTGCTGCAGGATGGCGTACTGCACCGCCGTGGGCTTGGCATTTATTACCACCCGGATCCAGCCAATCCGCCGCCGCCGCTGATCTACACCACCGATCCCATTGTGCAAGCCATGCCGTTTGCCGTGCCGGTCAATGGCGAGACGCCCATGGCCATCGGCGACAATGAAACCTCGATCAAGTACAACCCGATCAATCCGATGATCGTGATTGCCGGCTCCAATGGTCCGGGCGGCCAGAACCACAACTATTCCAACGACGGTGGCGCAACCTGGTTCAGCGCCGGTGTCCTGCCCAGCACGTGCTGCGACCCGGCAATGGAATGGTCGGCTGACGGCACGGTTGCCTATGCGGCAACGCTGCCGTCGTCCGGTGGCCTGCGCGCCGGCCTCTCTCGATCGACCAACAACGGTCAAACGTGGGGGCCGGTGATCATCGTCTCCACCGGCAGCTCGGACAAGGAATGGATCCATGTCGACAAGTCGCCGAGCTCGCCTTATCTGGAGAATGTCTACCTGACCTGGCACCAGAGCAACGTGATGTTCTTCTCGCGTTCGACCGACAAGGGCGTGACCTGGTCGACGCCGATTTCGTTCCCGAGCGCGGCTCGCGGCATCGGCAGCGACATCACCACCGACAGCGCCGGCAACATCTACTACATCTGGCCGAGCAGCAGCGCGAGCACCGCCAACATCTACATGGTGAAGTCCACCAATGGCGGCGCCACGTTCGGCGCGCCGGTCGTCGTCCAGCCATTGTTCGACACCTTCGACTTCCCGATCCCGTCGATGGAAACGCGGCGTGCCTTCATCTATATCGCGGCCGACACGGATCGCAGTGGCGGTGCTCACGACGGGCGCATCTATGCGGCCTACACGGCCTTGCACCCGAGCAGTGGCGGCACCACCGCGACCAACCATGCCTGGATCCAGGTCGCCTATTCGGATGATGGCGGTGCCACCTGGGCACTGACCACGACACCGCATTCGGAAGCCGATATCGCCACGATCGACCGCTACCACCCGTGGCTGGAAGTCGATACCAGCGGTGCCGTGCATATTGGTTTTTACGACACGCGCAATTCCCCGAACCGTACCGGCGTTGATTTCTACTACAACTATTCGACTGACGGCGGAACCACGTGGCTTGATGAAACACGCATCTCGGCAGCCACCTCGGTCAACATCACCAATGGCCAGGAATGGGGCGACTACAACGGCATCGCCGCGGGTCCGACCGAGGCAGTCATGAGCTGGACGGACAACCGTCCGGGTGGCGGCCAGAAGTCGTATGTCGGTCGTGTGCAGAATCTCGCTGCAATCCCGAGCTTCACGTTCTCCGGCACGCCTTTGACACAGAGCGTCTGTGCGGCAAGTGCGACACCGCTGGCACTGACTCCCGTGAACATCACGGTCGGATCGATTTCCGGATACACGACACCGGTCAACCTTGGATTCGGATCCGGCCTTGCCGCCGGTTTCTCGGGATCCTACACGGTGACGCCGGTCATTCCGCCGGGGACATCGCAGGCAAACCTGACGGTAACCAATGCGGCCACGCCCGGTCTCAACACCTTGACCTTGCGCGGAAGTTCCAGCGGCACCGACAAGGATCTCGCGTTCAATGTGACTGTGGCGACGGCGCTGCCGGGTGCCTCGGTTCTGACCATGCCCGCCAACAACGCCATTGACGTCTCGGCCACACCCACCTTCAGTTGGGCGGCCTCGAGCCAGGCCAGCAGCTACCTGGTCGAGATTGCCACCGATGCCGGGTTCACCACCATCATCGCCTCTGGCACCGTGAGCAGCACCACATTTGTTCCGGCCGCAGCATTGCCAACCAATACGCAGCTCTACTGGCGTGTCACTGCCAACAACATCTGCGGCACGGCGACGCCAAGCGCGACCTTCACGTTCCGCACCATCAGCGCGCCGGGCGATTGCTCGGTGGGCTCGTTCACCAACGTGGTCTACAGCGACGACATGGAATCCGGCGCACCGGGATGGACCCACAGTGCAGGCACCGGAACCGACACCTGGACCCTCAGCACGGCTCGGGCAAACAGCCCGACCCATGCCTGGTTCGCGGTCGATCCGGCAGCGACTTCCGACCAGCGCCTGGTTTCGCCGACCATCGCCGTGCCGACGACGCTGACCAATCTGAACCTGCAGTTCCAGCATTGGCGCAATATGGAGAATGTGAGTGGATCGACGACCGAGTGCTGGGACGGCGGACTGCTCGAAGCCTCCATGGATGGCGGTGCCTTCACCCAGATCACCGGCGCGCAGATCCAGGTCGGACCCTACAACGGCCCAACGCGCCCCACCGCGAATCCCCTGAGCGGCCTGCAGGTATGGTGCGATTCGCAGCCGTTCAACAAGGTCATCGTCGATTTGGCACCGTTCGCCGGACACAACGCCCAGTTCCGCTTCCGTCTCGGCAGCGACACCTCGGTCGGGCGCGAGGGCTGGTACATCGATGACGTCAAGGTCCAGGGTTGCTCGACCACGGATGTCATCTTCGCCGACGGATTCGAGCTGCCAATCCAGTAAGCAAACCTGTCATGCAAAATGCGGCCGCGCCCGGGCAACCAGGCGCGGCTTTTTTCGTGCGGATGGCAGGACGCACCTACTTGGGTGTGAAAGTCCTACGCTTACCTGGCAAGGGGACGAGGTATCGGAAGGCAAAGGCGTTGCGGGTAGCCGGACGTCCGATCGCCCGAACGAACTCCCAAACAACACGCTGACTTGGCGAAGCGGATACAAGGCGATGCGTCGAGGCGAGGCCTCCAAGAATGCCAAGCCCCATACTTGCGCAGACGATCCGGCATGGAACTGACAAGCAGGCGCGTGAATTTTGGTGTGTCATACCCGAGTAGATCTCAATTTGTATCTTCAGATGTAGGCCTCGCGTGCGGGTGTCGGGCTGCGAGAAGTCGAAAGTGATACTTCGCGTGAGTACAAGGTTCGCGCCGATTGCTGATGGATTTGCGCTTAATGGCAGATCCTAGGCAAATACGAACGTATCGGATAAAATAATGCGCGGATCGATCTAATCGACATATTTGTGTAGTATATTTCGATCTTGTACGAGGCGGCGGCATGGGGGTGCTTGCCGATTTTGTGTTGCGCAGCTCCACTGGGTAGGGAAAATCCATGAAATTTGGCGTCTTGGGCGCGGTCGCGTCCGGTGCGACTGCGCGCGACATTTTGTCCGCGTGCGTCGCCACGGTCACGCTTTTGCTGGCTGTAACTTGGTTGTCTCTTCCGAATTCGGCGCGCGCTGAGTCGATCTGCGCCGAAGTCAAGATCCAGATCTCGCAAAAGGTGAGCATGGAACGTCAAGCCTTCGAGGCCGTGCTCAAGGTGCGCAATGGATTGGAAGGGATTTCCGTAGAGAATCTGAATATCTTCCTCGAGTTCAAGGACGCGCAAGGGAATATCGTTGGTGCCACAGAAAATCAGACACTGGATGATCCCGCCTACAAGTTCTTCTATCGCGAGGACTTCAGTGTCGGCATCGAAGGAGACTCGGTCGCTCCAATGACCACCGGCGAGCGGCATTGGTTGATCATCCCGACCAGCTACTCGGCCGGCGCTACAGGAACAGGCTATCTGGTCGGCGCTCGCATTACATACAAGATCGGTGACGAGGTAAAAGTCGCTGACGTCATCCCCGAGACCATCACGGTATGAACCGCCCCGGGTTTCGTGGAGGCTGTTTGGTTTAAGTCACGCCGCCATTGCGACGGGACTGGCGAGATGCCGGTAGTAGTTTGCCTCGGCTTCTGCCGGCGGGATATAGCCGATGGGTTCGAGT
>Ga0209958_1000375_pt1 | contig 94100 bp, 85 predicted proteins | sample ThiBio_inoc_plan_FD_183942 | JGI IMG/M metagenome (GOLD analysis project Ga0209958, IMG submission 183942) | Wastewater bioreactor microbial communities from Cape Town, South Africa - Thiocy_inoc_plan (SPAdes) | ecosystem: Engineered > Bioremediation > Thiocyanate > Unclassified | place: South...
CCGACGCCATCGTTCCCCGAGAGCGCCGCCGCCCCCATCCCCGCCAGCGCCGCGGCGAGCGCCGCGAACGCCATCACCGCCACCGTCCCGCACCCGGCCAGGAGCTGTCGCTTCAGGTGCGCCGGCCGCTCGACGTACAGGATGGGCCGCTTCGCCTCGTCGCTGATCGTGTACTTCGCCGAGATGGCCATCATCTTCTGGCGCATCAGGAACTTGTCGCGCTGGAACGCCGGGTGGAGCGCCGCGGCCTCGCCGGCCTCCTCGTCCACCGACCCGGCGGTTGCGTAGACGACGTCCTGGACCGGCACCACCTGGACCGTGTCGCAGTCCGGGCAGCGCACCTTCTTGCCCGCGAATTCGTCCTTCAGGACGTAGGTCCGGCCGCACTGGGAACACGTCACCGACACGGGCATCGCTCGACCTCCCGGGGTCCTTGAGACGTCCCGACCGGGCTCGCCTCGGCGTCGATGATCGGGCGCGATGCGGGCGAAAGCAAGCATCGACGCGGCCTCCCGAGGATTTCGCCCGGGGGACGCGGGCGTCCCTTGGGATTTTGGCGATCGGTACCCGACGTCTTCCCCCCTCGCGGGGGAAGACAGACGCCGCAGGCGTCAGATGAGGGGGAGGCGAAGCACGGACACCGTCGGGATTCGAAGGCCCGCCCGTCCGGGCCGACGCGAGATCCGACGGCCTTCTCGCTCGTCTCCCCCCTCATCCGGCCCTGCGGGCCACCTTCCCCCGCGGGGGGGGAAGGCCGTTACGATGGCAACCTCGATTTCGTCGCGATTCGCCGAAATCCAAAGGCACACGCGAGGACGCCGCCGGCGGATTGGCCCGGCCGCCCCCCGTCGCGCTATAATGGAGGCGACGAACCGTCATCGATCCCGGCGACCCGGAGGTCTGCCGTATGCGTATCCTTGGCTCGATCCTCACCTTGACGCTGGCCCTGGCCCCCCTCGCCGGTGCCCAGGAGGCCCGGCGGCCCGACGCCGCGCTGACGCAGCTCGGCCTGGAGGCCGAGAAGACCCGCTACGTCTTCGCCGACGCCGAGAAGGAGCTGCGCGAGAAGTACCGCGACGCCACGGCCGCCCGCGACCAGGCCCGCGAGGCCCTCGCCAGGATCGAGGCGGGGGCGATGATGGAGCAAGGGATCCTGGAGATGCAGGCCGGCGAGCAGCAGCTCCAGGCCGAGATCGCCGCGACTCGATCGGCCTCCGGCGGGATGGGCTACGGCCGCGGCCGCTACTCCCGATACTACCGCAACCAGGCGAACGCCGTCGTCCAGCAGGAGCAGCGCCGGGCGGAGCAGCTCCGCAAGCAGATCGCCCAGGCGAAGAAGCAGGCCCCGACCGAGAAGCAGCGGCAGGCGGCCGAGGCCGGCGCCCGCATGGCGATGGACCAGGCGCGCCAGGCCGTGAAGGACGTCAACGACGCCTACGACGCCCTCGTCGAGCGCTACGAGGACGTCCGCGGCAAGCCCGGCGTCCTCAAGGCCCTCGAAGACGCCGGCCGGCCGAAGAAGTTGTCGTACCAGCTCGGCCCGTCCGAGGAGTCCGACAAGATCGGCAAGTGGGCCAAGGGGATCCTGAAGATCCGGCCGAAACGGACCACCCCCGCCCGCAAGCCCCCCGCCTCGACGCCCGGCCCCGAGGCCGCACCGGCGGGCGCGAAGGCCGGCGAGGCCGACAGCCCGCGCTGATCGCGGGATCCCGACGCGCTCCATCGGAGCGGACGACGCCCCGGAGGACGTGGATCGATGCGCGACGTGATCAGCCAGCTCGTCAAGGCCCTGGAGGACGGCCGCCCGGCCGTCTTCTGCCAGGTCGTGGAGACCCGCGGGTCGACGCCCCAGAAGGCCGGCGCGGCGATGCTCGTCCTCCCCGACGGCGGCCAGGTCGGCACGCTCGGCGGCGGCTGCGTGGAGAACGAGGTCAAGCTCAAGGCCCTGCGACGGCTGCACGAGCCCGGGGCGAGCGTCCATTCCTACGTCCTGGACCACGACGACGCCTGGGCCGACGGCCTCGTCTGCGGCGGCCGGATGACGGTCGTCGTCGAGGCGTTCCACGGCGACGCCCCGCTCGCCTACTTCCGGGCGCTCGCCGGGGCGATCGACCGGGGCGGCGGCTTCACCGAGGCCGTCGTCGCCGCGCCCGAGTCGCCGGCCGTCGGCCGCCGCACCCTGTTCGACGCAGACGGCCTCGTCCTGGCCGGCGACGCGAGCCTGGAGACGCGACCCGCCCCCCTCGCCGAGCGGCCCCGGGCCCGCGTCGAGCGCGGCGTCGCCTGGCTCCCCTCGCCGCCGACGGTCCGGCTGGTGATCGTGGGCGCGGGGCACGTCGGCCAGGCCGTCGCGGCCCTGGCGGCCGAGGTCGACTTCGACGTCTGGGTGGTCGACGACCGCGACCGATTCGCCAACGCCGACCGCTTCCCCGCCGCGAGCCGGATCCTCGTCGGCCCGATCGGCGAGGCGCTGGGGTCGATCGTCGCCGACGCGCACACCTACGTCCTGATCGTCACCCGCGGCCACGGCCACGACCAGGAGGCCCTGGGGCTCGCCGCGCCGACGCCCGCCGGCTACGTCGGGATGATCGGCAGCAAGCGCAAGATCCGTCTGATCTCCGAGGCCCTCCGAGACCAGGGCGTCCCCGACGCCGCCCTCGCCCGCGTGAGCGCGCCGGTGGGCCTGGAGATCGGCTCGCGGACCGTCCCCGAGATCGCCGTCAGCATCGTGGCCGAGCTGATCGCCCGCCGCAACCTCGGCCCGAAGGCGAAAACCCCATGACCGTCGCCGCCATCGTCCCCGCCGCCGGAGCCAGCGTGCGCATGGGACGCCCCAAGCTGCTGATCGAGTTCGACGGCCTCCCGCTGATCGCCAAGGTCGTCGCGGCGCTCGTCGAGGCCGACGTCGCCCCCGTGATCGTCGTCGCCCCCCCGCCCGACGCGCCCGAGGGGCCCCCCGTCGCCGAGGCCGCGCGCGGGGCCGGCGCGCACGTCATCGCCCCCGCGATCCGCCCCGCCGCGATGCGCGACTCGATCGAGCTGGGCGTGCGCGAGCTGGGCCGCCTCGATCCGCCGCCCGACGGCGTCCTCATCGTCCCGGCCGACGGCGTCAAGATCGAGGCCGCGACCGTCGCCCGCCTGGTCGCCGCCTGGCGCGAACGGCCCGCCCGGATCGCGGTCCCGACCTGCGAAGGGCGTCGCGGCCATCCCCCGCTCCTCCCCTGGCCGCTGGCGCGCGCGATCCTCGACCTGCCGCCCGACGTCGGCGTGAATCGCCTGCTCGCCGACCACGCGGACGAGGTCGACGCGATCCCGGTCGACGACGATTCCGTCCTGTTCGACCTGGACACGCCCGACGACCTGCGGGCCCTCGGCGTGCGCACGGTCCGCCTGTTCGCCGTCGCCCGCGAGCGCGCCGGCCGGCCGGAGGTGGAGGTCTCCCTCCCCTGCCCCGCGACCGTCGGCGACCTGCGGCGGGCGCTGGCGGATCAGCACCCCGCGCTGGCGACGCTCGCGGCGAGCGTGCGCATCGCCGTGGACGACGAGTACGCCGACGACGCCGCCCCCCTTTCCCCCGACGCCCGCCTCGCCCTGATCCCGCCCGTCAGCGGCGGCGGTCGCTGAGCCCCCCGAAAGGCCCGTTCATGGTCGAGATCACCGAATCCCCCCTGGACCACGCGGCGCTCACCGAGCGGGTCCGGCACGCGAACGCCGGGGCCGTCTGCACCTTCCTGGGGACCGTCCGCGAGATGACCGGCGAGCGCCGGACCGTCCACCTGGACTACGAGGCGTACCCCGAGATGGCCGCGAAGAAGCTCGACGAGTTGGAGGCCGAGGCCCGCCGCCGCTGGCCGCTCATCGAGGTCGCCCTGGCCCACCGCGTCGGCAAGCTGGAGCTGGGGGACGTCAGCGTCGTCGTCGCCGTGAGCTGCCCCCACCGCGGCGATTCCTTCGAAGCCTGCCGCTGGCTGATCGACACGCTCAAGGAGGTCGTCCCCATCTGGAAGCGCGAGCGCTGGGCCGACGGCCGCGAGGAATGGATCCATCCCGGGCTGGAAGGTCGGTAGAATAGCAGCATGACCCCGCTCCCCTCGACCGCCCCGGGATCGACCCTCGCGCCGCGCCGGCTGGTGGACTCGTTCGGCCGCGTCCACAATAACCTGCGCATCAGCGTGACCGACCGCTGCAACCTCCGCTGCGTCTACTGCATGCCGGAGCAGGTGGAGTTCATGCCCCGCGAGCGGCTGCTCAGCTTCGAGGAGATCGCCCGGTTCGTGGCGATCGTCGCGCCGATGGGGGTCGACAAGATCCGCCTGACCGGCGGCGAGCCGCTGCTGCGCAAGGACCTGGACGTCCTCGTCCGCATGCTCGTCGCGATCGAGGGGATCGCCGACGTGGGCCTGACGACCAACGCCATGCTCCTGGCGCCGATGGCCGCCCGCCTCCGCGACGCCGGCCTCGAACGCATCAACATCAGCCTGGACACGCTCGACCCGGGCCGCTTCGAACGCCTCGCCCGCCGGCCGGGCCTCGACGCCACCATCGACGGCGTGCTCGCCGCGAAGCGCGCCGGCTTCGACCCGATCAAGCTGAACGCCGTGATCATCCGGGGCTTCAACGAGGACGACGTCGTCCCGCTCGCCCGCTTCGCCCGCGAGCACGGGCTCGGGATGCGGTTCATCGAGTACATGCCGCTCGACGCCGGCCATTCCTGGGAGCGTGCGAAGGTCGTCCCCGCCGACGAGATCCTCGACGCCGTCGCCGCGGCGATCGGCCCGCTGGCCCCGGCGCCCGACCAGGATCCCCGCGCCCCGGCGCTCGACTACGACTACCTCGACGGCGGCGGCCGGGTCGGGCTGATCTCCTCCGTCAGCCGCCCGTTCTGCATGAGCTGCAACCGCCTGCGCCTGACCTCCGACGGCAAGGTCCGCAACTGCCTGTTCGCCCTCGACGAGGCCGACGTCCGCTCGCTGCTGCGCTCCGGCGCGGCGGACGAGGCCGTGGCGCAGGTCGTGGCGGCCTCGGTCGCCGGCAAGTGGGAAGGCCACGAGATCAACACCGCCCGGTTCGTGCAGCCCGACCGGCCGATGCACTCGATCGGCGGCTGACGCGGACGCTCACGTCAGCCGGTACGCCTTCACGGCGTTGTCGTGCCACAGCTTCCGGCGCTCGGCCTCGGGCCGGTCGGCCGTGATCCGCTTCAGCGAGGCCGCCCACGCCCCCAGCGGCGCGCCCAGCGTGCAGACCGGCCAGTCGCCGCCGAACATCACGCGATCCGGCCCGAACGCCTCCAGCATGTGCAGGACCACCGGCGCGAGGTCGTCGTCCGACCACGCCCGGCCCTTCGCCTGCGACACGATCCCGGAGACCTTGCCGACGACGTTCGGGAACTTCGCGATCCGGTCGACGTCCTTCTTCCACGCCGACAGGTCGCCGAACACCGGCGGGTTGCCGCAGTGGTCCAGCACGAACGACGTCCCGGGCGCGGCCTCGATCAGCTTCGCGGCGTCCGGGAGGTCCGCGTGACGCAGGCAGAGGTCGAAACTCAGGCCCAGCTCGCCGAGCAGCCGGACGCCCCGGACGAACTCCGGCCGGAGGCAGGTCCCGGCGGGCGTCTCGCCGTGGAGCACCTGCCGCACGCCCTTCACTTCCGGCTCCTTCGCCAGCGGGGCGATGTAATCCCGGAACGTCTCGTCCGCGGGACGGCCGCCGATCACCGCGGCGACGAATGCGTTCGACGGGTCGCGGCAAAGCTCGATCGCGAGCCGGGCTTCGAGCGGGTGGTCGGCCGGCGCGACGTCGATCTCCAGGTACACGGCCTTCGCCACGTCCATCCCGGCCGATGCCTCGCGATACTCGGCCCATCGGGCCGGCCGATCCAGGCCGGAGCCGGTCATCCAGGGGGGGCGGATCTTCGACAGGTCCCAGATGTGGACGTGGGAGTCGACGATCGGCTCCACGGGCGCGGCCCCGACCGCGGTCATCGCGGCGACGGCGGCGGTCCGGCCCAGGAATTCGCGGCGGGTCGACGGCATGGCGGTCTCCTCGATTCCTCGCGGGCAGTGTCTATTAGGATTCGGCGGCTCGCGTCGGAGGCTGGGTGAGCATCATAACGGCCTTCCCCCCTCGCGGGGGAAGGTGGCCCGAAGGGCCGGATGAGGGGGACGACGAGCGCGATGGCCGTTGGACTCCCGAGCCGATCGGTCGGGCCTTCGAATCCCGACGGTGCCTCTGCTTCGCGTCCCCCTCATCTGACCGCTGCGCGGTCTGTCTTCCCCCGCGAGGGGGGAAGACGTCGGAACGCCGATCGACGAATTCCAGAAGCCCCTCGGGTTGGCTCAGGCGGTCGTGGTCCGATGGAACTCCCGGCGCTCCACCTGATAGCGATGGACCTTCTGCGCGTCCACCTGCACGCCGACCCCCGGCCGGGCGGGGACGGCGAACTGACCCGGCGAAGTCATCTCGAACGGCGGGACGACGATGTCGTCGACGAACCACCGGGCGCCCGGCTCCAGGTCGGAGGCGTACTTGCAGTTGGCCAGCGTCCCCAGGTGGACGCCATACGCCTGGCCCAGCCCGAGTTCCGGCATCGACCCCACCCAGCAGGCGACGCCGTGCTGGAAGCAGAGGTCGTGGATCGCCCGCGCGGCGGACAGGCCCCCGGTGCGCTGGAGCTTCAGGTTCACGATCTTGCAGGCGCTGCGGCGGATCGCCTCGGCCGTCTGCTCCCGCGTGTCGGCCGACTCGTCCAGGCAGATCGGGGTGACGAGCGTCGCCTGCAACTCCGCCAGGGCGTCGAAGTCGCGAGGGGCGTAGGGCTGCTCGATCATCAGCAGGTCGAGTTCGTCCAGCGCCCGGAACAGGTCGGCGTCGGCCGCCGTGTACTCGCCGCCGCCGTCGACCATCAGCTCGACGTCGGGGAAGTGCCCGCGCACGGCGCGGGCGAACTCCAGGTCGCGGCCGGGGGCGATCCGGATCTTCACCCGCCGGTAGCCCTCCGCGAGATGGGCCTCGATCGACCGCAGCAGCTCCACGACGGACGGATGTAGGCCGACCGCCAGGCCCGACTCCACCCCCATCGCGATCTGCGTCTCCACCGCCCCCAGGAGCTGGGCGACCGTGGCGCGATGCTCCTGGCCCAGCAGGTCCCACAGGGCGGTCTCGGCGCCGGCGGTCGCGATCGGGCCCGCGCCCCAGCCCGCGGCGGCCTGGGCGATCCGCTCGGTGCAGTCGACCGACGCGCCGAGGAGCTTCGGGGCGATCAGGCCGGTCAGCTCGGCCCAGCAATCGTCGACGAGCGCGCCCGAGCCGGGCGCGGGCGACGCCTCGCCGTGGGCGACGCCCGACGACGTCTCCAGCGTCACCAGGATCGCGTCCTTCACCGCGGCCTCGCCCGTCGCCACGGGCCAGGACGACTTCATCGGGATCCGGATCCGCGTGACGACGACCCGTTCCACGGGGCTGGTGGCTGTGAACACGCTGCGCGTCCTCCGTCCGTCCCGGATGGCGTCGACGCCCACGGGGGCGCCGAACGTCGCCGTCCAGCTTATCACAAGGGCGGCGCGTTCCATGCCGCCCGGCGGCCGGAATTGTCGCCGGGGCGGCGGGTTGTTAGACTGATCGGACGCACCCCGCCACGACCATCCAACCGGACGACGAATCCCATCATGAGCGGTCGCCCCGCGCGCGAACCCTGGTTCAAGGACGGCCTCTCGTTCACCTGCACCCGCTGCGGGGCCTGCTGCACCGGCGCGCCGGGGTACGTCTGGGTCGACGCCGACGAGGTCGCCGCCCTGGCCGCCCACCGCGGCGAGACGCCCGACGAATTCTCGCTGAAGTTCGTGCGCAAGGTCGGCCGCCGCTACAGCCTGATCGAACGCCCGGGGGGCGACTGCATCTTCTGGGAGCGCGGGACCGGCTGCACGGTCTACGAGGCCCGCCCCGTCCAGTGCCGCACCTGGCCCTTCTGGCCCGAGAACGTCGAGTCGCCCGAGGACTGGGAGCACGTCACGCAGATCTGCCCCGGATCCGGGAAGGGCCGGCATTACTCGGCCGACGAGATCATCGAGTCGATCGGCAAGGTCCACACATGACCGCCGACGAGGCCCGGGGCCCCCTGGCCATCCTCTACCAGGAACTGGACGCGGCCGTGGCCGAGGCCGGGCCCCGCTGCGCCCTGAGCGGGCGCTGCTGCCGGTTCGAGGAATACGGGCACACCCTGTTCCTGTCGGCCCCCGAGGCGGCCGTCCTGCTCGCCGACGCCCCGCCCCCGTCCCGGCCGCTCGACGACGGCCTCACCTGCCCCTGGCAGGACGCCGCCGGTCGCTGCACCGCGCGCGAGGCCCGGCCGCTGGGATGTCGCGTCTACTTCTGCGATCCCGACTATGAGGGCCGGGCCCCCGAACTCTCCGAACGGTTCCTGGCCCGCCTGAAGGCCCTGGTCGCCGGCCGGGGCTGGCCCTGGGGCTACGCCCCCCTCCACCGCCACCTCCGCGACGCCGCCGCCAGGGGCGATTTCCGGGGCCCGACGCCGCCCGACGCCGGCCGGCCGCGCTGAGCCGGCGACGCCCCCCGACGTGGGTTTTTGCTTGACACTAATCCATGCGGCCAATACATTTGAGACGTTCCGGCCTCCCAGCGAGCCGCCCGCGCCTTCGTGGAGATCGCCATCGTGACGAAAAAAGAGATCGTGAAGAAAATCTCCGAGGACATCGGACTCACGCAGCTCAAGACCAAGGATATCGTCCAGCGCACCCTGGACGCGATCATCGAGACGCTCGTCACCGAAGGCCGCATCGAGCTGCGCAACTTCGGCGTCTTCGAGGTCAAGCGACGGGCCCCCCGCAAGGCGCGCAACCCCCGGACCGGCGACAAGGTCTACGTCCCGTCCAAGAACGTCGTCACGTTCAAGCCGGGCAAGGAAATGGAAGAACTCGTCCGAAAGATGAATCCGGACAATCTTCCCCTGTTGGACGAGGCCTCCGATGCCGATCTAGAAGGCAACGGAGCCGTCGAGCCGGCGACCGAGCCCCCGGCGCGTTGAGCGAGGAGCTTCCTCCTCCCCACGCCCTCGGGCCTCGCCCAGCCCCGACGGACGCCCGAACGGATCCCCGGGACGGATCCACGCAAGGAATGCGTGGCGCGACCGCCCCGAGCGATGACGAAGGCGGGAGGAGCCCGACATGCGAAAACTTCTGGCGGCCCTGGCCATCATGGTCGCCTCCCTCGCCCTGTTCGAGGGCTGTGCGCCGGTGCCGCTGCCGAGATACGCAGCGTACAAGCCCAGGCGCGTGGAACAACTCCTCAACGAGTCCGAGAACCTCCGTCAAGGGGGCGACGACTGGGAGCGGTTCTGGCTCCTCGATCAGCCGTCGCACATGACGCCGTTCCGGACCCACGGCGGCCTCGGGCCCTGATCCCCACGGATCGCCCGTCGCTCACCGACATCCATCAAGGCCGACCCCCGACATCCGGGGGCCGGCCTTTTCCTTTTCCCGACGCGCCCATCCCGGCGATGAGTCCCCGATACCGACCTTCCCCGGCGATGCCCGAAGGGTGATCACGGCCATGGCCCGTTTCGACGACTATCACCGCACCGTGATCGGCTATCACGGCACCGGCCTGACCGCAGCCCTGCGGATCGTCAATCGCATCGAGGGCTTCCGCTGGAGCCGCCGCGACTACGATTGGCTGGGGGCCGGCATCTACTTCTGGGAATACGCCCCCAGACAGGCCCTGGCCTGGGCGAAACTCCGACAACGTGAGTATCAGAAGAAGAGGAAGAAGACCCTCCACGAGGAACGACGCGCCACGGAGCCCTTGGCGGTGGTCGCGTGCATGATCCGCCTCGGCTTCTGCCTTGACCTGACGGAACCCGATAATGTGAAATATCTTGCGGACATCTACGAGGACTACAAGGAGAACCTGGCCCTCGCGGATAAGACACCGCCGAGGAACAACCGGAAATACAGGAAGCTCGACCGCGACGTCTTCGAGTATGCTTACCAGGTGATCGAAGCGTCCGAGCGCGACTTGAAGGTGGATACGGCACGCGGCGTCTTCGTACCGAAGGGCGGGGGGAAACGGATCTGGGATGGGAGTTGGATCTCGCGAGACACCCACATCCAGCTCTGCGTCCGCAACCCGGCGAGCCTCCTGGGAGCCTGGCTCCATCATCCGAGCGGTTTGGAGGTGAAAGATGTCTGTGAAGCGTTACAAGCTGGCGCTCCCCTCGTCGACCCAGAGAATCCGAAAGGCCAAGGAGACGCTCCGCGCGATGCCGAAGCTGAAGCGGATTGAATTGATGGTCAAGGCGGGGGCCATGACCGCCGAGCAGGCGGAGACGGCCAGACAGAAGCTGGAAGACATGAACGAAGGCCCGCCGCATCGAATCCTCGGCGACGCCTGAAGCCGTTCTTGCAGGATGAACGACCTCCGACGGCCGACCCCCGACATCCGGGGGCCGGCCTTTTCCTTTTCCCGACGCGCCTTGCGCAAGAAAGATGAAACCTCGACGCGCCGCCCGGCGATCGTACCCTCGGACCATCGTTATTTGGCAAGCCGACAGACAGCACCAGGAACCGACGGAGATGATCTCCGCCCGATCCGTCGGAACGTCGCGACCTAGTTCGACGTCATCCCCCTCGCCGGGAGGAGGCAGCTTTCTTTCAACACCGCCGGAAATCGACGGGAGGCCCGACGACGGGGTGGTCCGGGCCGTCCGCCCGGACGTCGGCGGCCTTCGGGATGAAGACGTCCGGGCGGACCGCCCGGACCACCCTTCAGAACTCTCCGGCCGATGGGCCTGAAAAGTGGTCGATCGGCGAAAGGGCTCGAAAACGCAACGCGAACTCGACGATCGAAGCCAATTTCCGACCGCCTCGACTCGCCGCCAAAACGCCACGCCGCAACAGTTTATAACAATCACCCCGCGCAACCGGTTGCTCTCGATCGAAGCCGAACGGAGCCGACGGCGTCAGGCGGTGACGTCCTTGGGGGTGAGGGCCTGGCGGATGGCCTTCCAGCCCAGGAGGCCGCACTTCATGCGGGTGGGGGTCAGCGGCATGCCCAGCAGCTTGACGACGTCGGCAGGGCCGAGTCCGAGGGCTTCCTCGACGGTCGCGCCTTCCAGCCGCTCGGCCAGGAGGGACGTGGCGGCCTGGCTGATGACGCACCCCTTGCCGTCGAACCGGACGTCCTTGATGCGGTCGCCGTCCACGGCCAGTTCGACGTGGATCTGGTCGCCGCAGAAGGGATTGTCCAGGTCGCAGGCGTGGTCGGCGCGCTCCAGCCGGCCGCGATACGGGGAGGAATAATAGTGGTCCAGGATCTCTTCGCGGTACAGCGGATCGTCCATCGGCGGTTCCCTGGCGGCGCGGGGGGAGGCGGGATCAGCGCCGCCGAAGCATGGTCTTGATCGAGCCCAGCGCCTCGGCCAGGCGGTCGATCTCGTCCTTCGTATTGTACAGGGCGAAGCTCGCCCGCGCGGAGGCCGGAATGCCGAGCCTCGTGTGCAGCGGCATGGCGCAGTGGTGGCCCGCCCGGATCGCGATCCCGTGGCGGTCCAGCAGGTGCGACAGGTCGTGGGGATGCGTCCCGTCGAGCGTGAAGCCCACGATCGGCCCCTTCCCCGCCGTGTCCGACGGCCCCAGCAGCCGGAAGCCCTCGACGGCCCCGAGCGTCGCGTGGGCGTGCTCGATCAGCCCCCGCTCGTGGCGGGCGACGGCCTCCGCGTCCAGGCTTTCGATGTAGTCGATCGCCGCCCCCAGGCCGATCACCTCGGCGATCGGCGGGGTCCCGGCCTCGAACTTGTCGGGCAGCTCGTTCCAAACGGCGCGGTCGCGCTCCACGCGGAGCACCATGTTCCCCCCGCCCAGCACGGGCTCCATCGCTTCGAGAAGCTCCCGCTTCCCGTAGAGGACGCCGACGCCCGTCGGGCCGAAGACCTTGTGGCCCGAGAAGGCCGCGAAGTCGATCCCCAGCTCGACGACGTCCAGCCCCTCGTGGGCCAGGCTCTGGGCCGCGTCGATCAGCACGCGGGCCCCGCGCCCGCGAGCGCGGCGGGCGATCTCCTCGACGGGAGGCCGGACGCCGGTGACGTTCGACATCCCCGTCGTCGCGACCATCCGCACCCGGCCGTCGTCGAACAGCCGGTCGAACGAGTCCAGGTCGTATTCCAGGTCGTCGGTCAGGTCGACGTACCGCAGCACCGCCCCGGTCTCGGCCGCGATCATCTGCCAGGGGACGATGTTCGCGTGGTGCTCAAGCTCGCTCAGGACGATCGCGTCCCCCGGCTTCAGCGCCATCCGTCCCCACGACCGGGCGACGAGGTTGATCGCCTCGGTCGTCCCCCGCGTGAAGATGACCTGCGCGGGATCGTCCACCCCCAGGTGCGCCGCCACCTTCAGTCGGGCCCCCTCGAACGCCTCCGTCGCCCGCTCGCTCAAAACGTGCAGCCCGCGATGGACGTTCGCCGGGTAGTCGGCCAGGAACTCGCGGACGGCCTCGACCACCGGAGCCGGCTTCAACGCCGTGGCCGCGGAGTCGAAGTATCGCAAGGGGACCCCCGGCCGCACCTCCTCGGCCAACGGCGGGAAATCGGCCCGCACCCTCGACACGTCCAGCCCCGTCCCCCGCACCGCCGCCACGTCCGCCATCCGATCACGCCTCCGGATTCCTCATCCCGCCTCTCGATCCCTCATTCTATACAAGAGGACGAAATCCGGCGCGAGGCGGCCCCGCAGGCGACCTTCCCCGGCGGGTCGGAAATCATGATCACATTCGCCGGAATTAACTTTATTTTCAGTCTCAGCCGAATAGACTGTATTCAACAGCCGGCCTCGACATCCGGCGCCGAGGGACCACTTTCCGCCGACGCATTCCCATCCGGGTCGGCGTGGCCCCGGAGGGGGAGCTTCGAGCGATGTGCGATGAGTGCCGAGCGGACGCCGACGTCCTGGATGCCGGTCGCGAGCGGATTTATGAATTCCTGGCGGCGATCCTGTCCCATCCCGACTCCGGGACGTGGGGCCGCGCGACCGACCCGAAGGCCCAGATGGAGGACGAGGCGGCCGTCGACGCCCTGCGCGAGGGCGCCACGACCTGGGGAGGCGCGCCGGAGTTCGGCCCGGCGGGTGCCCCGGACCTGGATCTCCGGTCGCTGGTCGTGGAGCTGTGCCAGCCGCTGGCGCACCTCAAGGCGGACTACGACCGCTTCTTCGTGAAGTCCCGCCTCAACTCGCATTCGCCCCTGGAGATGGACCACAAGGGGGCGTGGCGGAAGCGGCGGCCGGAGCGGGCCGTGGAGGAGCTTCGCCGGGAGTACGAGGCGGCCGACTGCCCCGACCGCGAGTGGATGCCGGGGCGCGAGGACCACGCGGCGCGGGAGCTGGGATTCATGGCCTGGCTGATCGCCCGGTCGCGGATCCAGCGGCGGCTGGTCTGCCTGGGGGGGGCCCCGGCGGCGTCGCTGCGGGGTTGTGACCTTGCCCAACGCCACTTCTTCGGCCATCATCTGGCCGGCTGGCTCCCCGACCTCGCCTCGGAGTTGAAGGAGTTCGAGGGCGGGGGCTGCCTTGAGGAGTTGGGGCGGTTCCTGGCCGCCTGGATCAACCTGGAACGGCGGTATCTGGACGCGGAATCGCGGTTCGCCGAGACGATGCCGTCTCCCCGCGGGACGTCGACGCCCCGACCGCAGGCCGCCCTCGCCTGAGCGGCTCCGTCCCGGGGGACTCGAAGGAAGGCAAGGAGGTCGTTGCGATGGACTTCGAATACTCGGCCGAGCAGCGGAAGTGGTACGACGCCGCCGTCGCCTTCGCGCGCGAGCAGCTCGTCGACCCCGACGCCCTCGGCCGCGACCAGCGCGGCGAGTTCTGGCGCGAGGGCTACGAGCGCTGCGCGAAGTTCGGCGCGGCCGGCATCCCGGTCCCGAAGGAGTACGGCGGCCAGGGCGAGGAGATCGCCACCGCCGTCGCCGCGATGGAGGGCCTGGGCTACGCCTGCCCGGACACCGGCCTCCTCTTCTCGCTCAACGCCTCGCTCTGGACGATCACGATGCCGATCCTCGTGTTCGGCGACGACGCCCAGAAGAGGCGCTATATCCCGCCCCTCTGCGACGGCCGCTCCTTCGGCGCCAACGGCGCCAGCGAGCCCGAGGCCGGCTCCGACATCTTCAGCATGAAGACCCGGGCCGAGCGCCGGGGGGACAAGTGGATCCTCAACGGCCGCAAGGTCTGGATCACCGGCGGCCCCGTCGCCGACGTCTTCCTGATCTTCGCCACCACCGACCCCACCAAGGGCGTTCTGGGGATCACCGCCTTCCTCATCGACGCCGGCACCCCGGGCTTCCGGGTCGTCCGCGAGATCCCCAAGCTCGGCATGCGGACCGCCCCGATGGGCGAGCTGGTCTTCGAGGACGTCGAACTCCCCGCCGAGAGCCTCCTTGGCCGCGAAGGCCGGGGCTCTCGGATCTTCAACCAGGCCCTGGAATGGGAGCGCGGGGCGATCCTGGCGAGCGTCGTCGGCACGATGCAGCGCCAGGTGGACCGCTGCATCGAGCGAGCCCGCAAGCGGAAGCAGTTCGGCCAGTCGATCGGCAAGTTCCAGTCGGTGTCGAACCGGATCGTGGACATGCTGACGCGGGTGGAGACCAGCCGCTACATGGTCCACCGCTACGCCTGGCTGAAGAAGCAGGGGAAGGACGCGACCATCGCCGCCTCGATGGCCAAGCTCCACGTCTCCGAGTGCTTCGCCCAGAACAGCCTGGACGCCGTCCGGATCTTCGGCGCCCAGGGCTACACGGTCGAGGAGGGCCTGGAGCGAGACGTCCGCGACAGCACCGGCGGCGTCCTGTTCTCCGGGACCAACGACATCCAGCGCAACATCATCGCCCAGCATCTCCGGATCTGACCGGTCCGGCGTACTTCCGGACGGCCGCCGCGAGCGCCCGGGCCGCGCCCCGGGCGGCGTCCGTCGGGGCGCATTCGACGGCGGCCATCGCCTGTTCGAAGGCGGCGTCGGCCCTGGCGTCGTCCTGCTCCAGGACGGCCAGGCCGTAGCGGGCCTCGAACAGCTTCGGCTCGGCCTCGATCGCCTTCCGGTAGAGGCCGCGGGCCTCGCCGAATCGCCCCTCGACGAGGTCGCAGACGGCGAGGCGGGCGTCGCGGAGCGCCGGACGGGCGACGTCGACGGCCGCCCGGAGATGGCGACGGGCGCGCTCGGGCTCGCCCAGGTGGAGCAGCAGCGTGGAGAGCCGCTCCACGACGTCCCAGCCCGCCTTGCCCGGCGGATAGGCCGACTCCAGCAGCCGCGCCGCGGTCTCCACCCGCCCGAGTTCTAGCTCGCGGTCGACGGCCCGGTCCAGCTCGTCGAGGTTCTTCCACGACGAGGGGGCCGGCGGGGCCAGGCGCTGATCGACCTGCTCGATCAGGGGGCCGGCGGCCTCGATCACCATCCGTTGGCTGGGGTTGATCGGGCTCAGGCGGACGAGCCGGGCGAGCACGGCCCGCAGCGGCTCCAGCATGGCCCGGTCCTGATACGACCGCTGGAGCAGGGCGAGCGTGAGGAAGTCGTTCGGGGCGACGGCCGCGGCCCGCTTCAACGCGTAGGTCGCCCTCGCCGTAGAGAGGTCGAAGGTCGGGTCGAACGGGACGCGGCAGCGGGCGGCGGGCGCGCCGGGCTCCCGGATCATCTCGGTGTAGCCGATCGACTTCCAGCCTTCGAGCGAGTCGGGCTCGGCCGCGACCACCTCCCGGGCGTAGTCCAGGGCCAGCAAGGTGAACGGCCGGACGAGGTCGCCGCGGCCCCTGTCGCCGAGGAAGTTGGCGTAGTTGCGGCTCGCCTTCGACGCGGCGATCAGCTCCGCCGTCCCGCGGGGCTTCGCGTCCGGCGAGGGGCGGAAGTGCCGGGTGCCGAAGTCCACCTCATGCTCGGCGACGAGGTCGCGGTACGACTCGTGGACCATGACGGCGGAGATCGCGTCGAACCAGACGCAGCGCCAGTGCGAGTCCGCCAGCACGCCGGCGCCGACCTCGCTGCTGTTCTCGTGGTCGACGAGGATCGACGGCCGCCCCTGGGCCTCAAGCTCGGACATCCCCGCGGGGTCGCCCTTGGAGAGCTGATTCTTGAGGTCGAGGTAGCGGCCGTACAACTCCAGACCGGTGACTTCGAGCCGCGGATCGGTGAAGACCGTCTTGCCGGGGCCGCCGGGCTTCTCGGGGCTGTGCTCGTAGATGTAGAGCGAAGCGAGGCCGTTGTGGAAGGTGACGCAGCGATCGGGCGTCCCCGGGCCGCCGGCGAACTTCGCGGCCTGGTGCGGGAACATCAAAGGCTCCTCGCCCCATCCCAGCCGCCGGCCCTCGCCGGCCCAGGCGTAGAACGCCCCGCTCCCGACGAAGAAGGTCATCAGGATCAGCGCCACGAGCGCCGCGACGCGGGGCCGGAGCCCGGGGACGGCTCCCCCGTCGGCCTCGATCGGTCGCGGGGCCCTCCGCCTCGACCCGATCCATTCGGCGAAGTTCCAGGCCGTCACCGAGCCGACCACGGCCGCGAACTGGTGGCTGTTGCGCGTCGCCTGGAAGCTTAGGAACGAGAACGCCACGAACAGTAGGAGCCGGAAGACGCTGATCCGCCAACCGTCGTCCGTCGACCCAGGGACGTCGGCAGCCTTCTTGCCCTTCGCCGGCTTCGCCTTCGCGGCCGGCTCCTTCCCCTTCTTCTTCCGCGATCGCGATTCGTCGACGGGCTCCTCGACCGGGCCCCGCAACCTCGCGACCGCCGCGGCGCAGATCGGGACGACGAAGCTGAGTGCCCCGATCGCGAGAGTCGCGAAGTGGATCTGGAGCGGGACCACGCCCCAGCCGCTCTGGGCGATGAAGTCGGGGATCGGCTTCAGCTCCGCGATGCTCTTGGTGAACTTGGGGCTGCTCATCGTGGAGGCCAGCTCCAGCGGGTAGAGCGCCCCTCGGATGCCGTAGGGGTTGAGCAGGCAGGCCCCGGCCGTCGCCGCCGAGGCCGGCACCACCGTCGTCCACCACGCCCGACGCTCGGCCGAGAACGCCCCGCGCCGCAGGGCCGCGTCGATGAGCGCGAAGGCCAGCACGATCGGCCCGAGGACGAACAGCCCGTGCGAGTTCACCCAGGCCACCTGGACGAACGGCAGGAGCCAGGCGAGCCTCGGCCGACGGTCCCAGCGGATCAGGATCGCCAGGAACATCGCGAGGTAGAGCAGGCTGAGCGTCTCGGGCCGGATGTACATCCGGCCCGAGAGGACCAGGAGCGCCGGCAGCCACGCCACGACCATCGCCCAGACCGGCCACGTCCGCCGCCGGGCGGTGATGAGCAGCAGCATCGCCGCGGCGGTGACGGCGCACTTCGCGAACGTCAGCGCGGGGACGCCTCCATGGTCATGCACCCAGCTCATGCCGACCTGGAACATCCAGTGCAGGTCGATCCAGGGGGAGCCGGCCCGGGTGTAGGTGTAGAAGTCGACCCGAGGGATCTCCCCCGACGCGCGGATCAGGTCGCCCGTCCGGAGGTGCCAGTAGAAATCGGCCGTGTCCCTGAGCTGGAAGACCCCCAGGAGGAACACCAGCGCCAGGAAGAAGCCGATCAGGATCGCGTCGAAGAGGCGAAGGCCGATCGGGATCGCCCCGGCGGCCTCCCGGGCCTCGGTCCCGCCCGACCTGGGAGACTGCGACCTGGCCGGCGACGCTGGACGACCCTCGGACATCGACCGACCCCCGACCCGGACCCCTGGAGCCGGGCGCGACGCGGCCCGGTCCCCGAGTCTACCACCCGGGCCGCGGCCGGGTCGAGCGACGCCGCCGGCCTCAGTTCTGGTCGAGCCAGTTCACCGCGCTGGTGTACTGCGACATCGGCCGGCTGGTCCGAGGGGCGTAGTAGTTGTTGCGCCGGGTGGGGTAGGCGTACTGCGAGAGCCGCGGCAGGTTGGGCGTCGAGGTCGTGGTCCCCTGCACCGGCCGCAGGACGCCGTCATAACCGCGCGAATAGATCACGACCGGGGCCGACACCGACCGCATCGCCGACACGGGCCCGTTCAGCGAGAGCGAGGTGTCGCCGTAAGTGCCCAGCGGAGAATAGCCGCCCGCGGCCGGGGCGGCCCCCCCCACCATGATGTACGGCGTCGGCTCGAACGTCCCCAGCGTGGGCCTGGGGTCGATGAAGTCCTGCGCGCGGCCCGGGGAGGCCCCGCCGGCGCAGGCGGCGACCGTCGCGAACAGGGCGGCTCGGAAGGGCGATCGGATCGGGGCGAAGCTCATGGGTGCATCCTCAAGTCGACTCGGACGGGGGCCCGCTCGTCCGGTCCCCGTCGGCCGTCCGTTGCGGCGGCTTGAGGAAATCTACACCACGATCCGACCGGCCGCCCCCGAGTCCGCAGATCCCGAAGACTTCGCGCGCCGATCAGACCGGCGTGCGCCCGGACCGGGGCACCAGGCCGTGAAGCTCGTCCAGCACCTTGGCGACCGCCGCCCCCACCGGCGAGTGGAGCAGGTCGTGGAGCTTGGACATCAACTCCCCTTCGCGGTGCAGGACGGCCTCGTACGCGGCCAGGGAGGCCGGCTGGGCGTGATCCCCGACCGTGCGACCGTGCTCACGGGCCTCTTCGGGTCGTCGCGAGAGGCCCTGGACATGGGAGGTCGGCGGCAGAGACAGCGGCCCGCCCTCGCCGGGGATCCAGCGATCCATGGCCCGCGAGGAGAAGTCGACCGCGGGGCGGCGCTCGGGGCCCGAGGATGCCGGCGGGGCCTGCCCCTCCTCGCCGAGGAGGGCGTCCATCGACACGTCCAGCGCCACGGCGATCCGTCGCAGCGTCCCGGCGCGGGGGAGCCCCGTCTTCCCGCTCTCGATCTGATACAAGGCCGTGCGCGAGATCTCAGCCCGGTTGGCCAATTCGTCGGGGCCCCACCCTTTGGCATAGCGGAAATCCCGCACGCGCTGGGCCAATGTCATCATAGGTCTCTCCGCTCATGAATTCAGACATTGAAAGCGATGCCATCCCGGCCACCGACATCCGTCGGGCTCCGTCCCAGGCTAATCCGACCTCGTTGAGGCAAGTCGCACGGAACTCGACCAAAGGGTGGGCTGCAAGGCGAACTTGTACAAAACGTGGCGTCGTCTGTCAAGAAACGCTCACGTAGAACGCTAAACAAGGGCATCGAGAGGATCGAAGACCGACCGCCCAACGTCCGAAACGTGCGAATGCTGGGCGGCGAGCGATCGGATCGGACTCCTTCGCCTGCGGGCGACGCCCCGCGCCGCCGTCCCGATCCGCCGCACGACCGGCGGGCGAACTGGCTGAAGACGAACGCTTTCGAGCCCGCCACACCTCGGACGATCCGGGAACCGAACCAGGATCGTCGAGTCCTAGGGAATTCTAGGTGAGCAACTCGTCGAAAGAGAACCGACATCGCCGGAATCACGCCAAAATTCCCGCGGATCGCCCCCGTTCACGACTTGCCGTCGAGTTCCTTCAGGATCCCCACCAGGAGTTGAGGCTCGCGCTTCTCCATCAGGTGGACGACCCGCGATTCGGGGAATTCGAGCTTCCGCAAGGCTTCCTCGACGCGCTTCCAGAGGCGATCCTTCTGCTTGCCCTCGGCGAGATAGAGGTCCGACGCCAGCTCGGAGAGCCGCTGGAAAGCGATGGCGTCGAAGTTCCGGTAGTAGCGATCGATGATCTTCTTCTGGTAGGGGGTATGGTCGGCCATGGCTGTCAGCCTCGTTCGGGGTGTAGGACCGGCTCGATCATCCCAAGCGTAAGCGGAGGGCGGGCGAGGTCGCCAGGCCGCCCCCGGGCGGGGCGGCCCGACGTCGCGCGTCCTCGAAATCAGTGGGCGCCGCTCATGACCTCGTCCTGCGGCGAGGTGAGGGCCGTGGCGGCCTGGCTGGCCTTCACCCCGTCCAGGTAGTCGTCCAGGTTGCGACGGAGCCGGTTCGTCAGCCGGGAGCCCGCCTGCTCCGACTGGACGCTGACGACCTGCCGCGGCGCGACGATCGGCGTGGGCGCGCCGAGCTTGGCGGCGGCCGAGTAGTCGACCTTCAGGCCGCTCGACGTCCCGACCGAGGTCGCGCCGGGGACGGAGACGCTGGCGGCGGTCGCCGCGCCCAGGTCTACGCCCGAGGCCGTCGAGGCCATGGCCAGGGAGTTCGAGCCGGCCGAGCGATCGAAGATGCTCCAGTCCAGGATCGCGTCCGGGTTGGAGGCGGCCAGACGCTGGAGCGCCGTGTACTGGGTCTTGTCGTTCCGGTTCATCAGGAACTTCAGCCGGCCGCCGGCCTGGGCCGAGTTCGGGATGTTCACCACCTGGTTCTGGGTGATGATGGTCTGGCCGTCGTAGGTCTCGGCCGTGAAGGTCAGCGTCTGGAGGCCCGGCTCGGCCTGGATGTCGCTGGCCTTGAAGATGAAGACCTGGGCCGGGAAGGGGTTGCGGGGGAAGTGGTACGGCTTCGTGGCCACCGGCTTGGCGCCGTTGAGGTCGACCGTCGAGGGGTCGATCGTGGCCGGGTCGAAGCCCGAGGTCCCCTGGACGTAGACCCGCACCAGGTCGGCGTGGGCGTTGTCGATGATCCGGTGCTCGTGCGGGTTGATCAGGATCGGCGGCGAGATCGGCGGGCAGACCGGCGGCTCGGGGGTCGGCGGCGTGGCGGCCCCGATCAGCACCGGCTGCAAGGGGAAGAGGGCCTCGGTGATCGGCAGGTCGACGCCCGAGCCGGCGAACCCCCCGACCTTGATCACGGAGTTGGCCGTGAGGGCCGAGCCGGTGATCGTCTGGTAGAGCGTGTCGAAATTGACGATCGACAGCTCCATGTTGGGGTGGTTGGGGTCGTTCTGAGTGAAGATGTTCCCCTGATACTGCGGGAGCTGGGCCCCGAAGGTGGGGATGGCGTCGGGGGCACCCTGCACGGCCTCCGCGACCTGGAAGGTCTTGGGGGCCTGGTTGACCGGCACCTGGCCCGAGAAGCCGGCGACGATCTGGCCGGTGCTCGCGCCCAGGAAGTCCAGGTAGACCCCCATGAACTCGCTGCCGCCGAAGTCGGCGGGGTCCTGGAAGCCCGGGTTGGGGTCCAGGCCGATGGAGGAATCGCCGTTGATGATGGTGGGGTTGACGGTCCCCGAATTTCCGTTATTGTCGGCGTCGCTCGCGATCACGTCGCGCCCCTGGGCGTCGAACGGGTTCGTGGGCTGATCGATGCCGACCGAAAGCGTTCCGCCGTTGTCGGGGGTGTACGTGACGCGCAACCCGTTGATGTCGAAGCCTGAAACTCCGACCACGGACTGCAACGCGGCCGGCATGGTCGGGTGCTGGACGCTGGCGTTGTCGGGTAGGACTACAACGCCTGGAACTTGTGTAGCGGGAAAATCGATTGCAACGTTTCCCGTGAAGGCAACGGTGAGCATCTGCCGATGATCAAGCTGTTCCATCACGACGCCGGCGGCCCGGACCGACCTGACGCGTCCGCTACGGCGGCGCCACGAGCGGACGGCTTGCAGCAGTCTTGCGAATAGCGACATCGCGCCATCGTCCTTTCTAGCGAGATCCGACCCCCGACGAGGGAGGCGGTGGTGAGCCGATCGCGAGCGAGCCGGGGGCGTTCCCCGGTCATTCCCGTCGGTTGGAAACAGCGAATCGATCCCTCAACTTGACCATCTGGCTGAGTCATGGTTTGCTCGCCAGGCCCTGGTCGCCTCAACGCCTGGCTAGATCGTCCCGGCCGACGCGAGGAATGCGTCGCGCCCCACCCGGCTTCCGCGGGACGAAACGACCATACGTGGAAGGAGTCTCGTCATGGTTCACCGTCGCAAGAGCCTGTGGGGCCTCGCCCTGGGCACCCTCATCGGCTGCATACCCGCCCCCGTCCTCGCCGTCCCGGTCAACCTGACCGGCTACGTGGAGAAGGACTTCGTCAAGGGTGCGGGCACGGCCGAGACCGGCAAGGTGTTCGTCCAGGAGGTCACATCCTCCTCGTCGACCGTCGGCCAGTCGAGTTGGATCACCAACAACGGCTGGGTCTCGGGCTGGAACGTCAAGGACATCCGCTTCAGTTACGCCGAGAACGCCTCGGGCCAGAACTCGCTGGCCATCGGCATCAACACCTGGGCGAACAGCTCCGGCCAGTACGCCCCATTCGGCCAGGCCAACGGCGACCCCTCGGGCACGCCCACGGCCTACGACCCGGCCCACCTGGGCGCGAACACCCCCACCAGCGACAAGTCGATCGCCCTGGTCTTCGCCAAGGAGAACCCGAACGATCCCAACAAGCCCGGAGAGGTCGTCGCCATCGCCGGCATCCCGGCCGACAAGTCCCTGAACGGCCCCGGCATCAACGGCTTCACCGTCTCCTCCGTCGACCTGAGCCGCTCGTCCGGGGGCCTGGCCTACATGTTCGGCAAGACGATGCCCGAGTACATGGGGAACCTGGCCTACGACCCGTCCCCCTCGCACCCACAGCTCGAGTTCACCATCAACGACTTCAAGAAGCTCCTCGGCCTCACGAAGGAAGGCGGCTTCTGGGTCACGGCCTACGCCGGGTCGGCCCTCGACGGCGTCGCGGGCGAGACCTACATGGGCTGGACGCACATCCCCGGGAAGGAATTGGTCCCGCAGGTCCCCGAGCCGGCCGCCGTGCTGGCCTGGACGCTCATCGGCGGCGCGGTGGCCTGGAAGGCCCGCCGTCGCTCGGCCCGGTCCGAAGCCTGATGTTGTTGGAAGGGTGCACGGCGGCATAGAACGCATCCTTGCGCGAGGCGACGGCCCATTCCGTGGGTCGCCGCCTTTTTCATCGGTCCCGCGGGCGGGCTGCATTCCTCCCTTTCACGCTCCCCGCCCGTCGCGACGCCTCCCTCCTGCTAAGGCCGTTGCGACCGGACCATCCCGCCCCTCGTCCCCCAGAAACGCCGAGGGCGTCCCCACCCCGGCGACGGAGCGGGACGCCCATGTCTTGCTGAGACCCTCCGGCCGGATCAACGGGGTTGCAGCCCCGCCCCCACGACGACGATCCGCTCGCGGAGCCGATCGCCCGGCAACATCTCCAGGGCGGCCTGGAGCGCCAGCTGCTTCGAATGCCAGGTGCGGACCTCGCCCCGGACCTCGACGCGCCCGCTCGTCTCCTCGACTTCCAGGTTGCGGATCCGCCCGAAGGTCGAGCGCCGCACCAGGTCCGCCACCTGCTCCGTCAGTGGCGTCGACTCGATCGCTTCCATCGAGATGCTCCACCTAAGTAGGCAAGGATGATGACACCAACCTAAGCACCAGGCGGTAGCCTTGAAGCCTCCTCTCCCGTCCATGTTGGACCATGGCCCGGGCGGCAATCAAGGGAAAACCGGCCGATCGCCCGAGAACCTTACGACTTCGGCCCCCGAAATCGTCGCACATTCCGGGCCGCAGGAGATGTCACGGCCAGCGACCTTCGCGCAAATTATGGCCAGAGTCGGCCGGCGTCAGTCCCGTCGCGGGCCGGCCAGGCGGATGAGCAGCATTTCCAGGACCACGCGCGGGGGGAGTTGGCTCCCTCCCTTGATGTCCAGGTCGGCCTGGAGGAGTTCGGCGGGGAGCCGATCGACCCGGGACGGGCCGAGGTGCGCGTGCTGCTTGCCCATCGCCTGGGCGAAGTAGGGCCGGATCCCCATCGCCTCGCAGGCTTCCGCCAGGGTCATCCGGGTCGCGCGGAGACGACCCGTGTGGTGCAGCTTCAGGAGGCTGGAGGCCATCCGGGCGAGGAGGCCGACCGGGTGCTCGCCGCTGGCGATCAGGTCGTCGAGCAGCTTCGTCGCCCGCGCCCCTTCCCCCTCGACGGCCGCGTTGACGACGTCCCAGATCGCTTCGAGCCGGCCCGACTCGACGAACCGCGCCACGTCCTCGCGGCGGATCTCGCCGACGTGCGCCGTCGCGATCGACAGCTTGTCGACCTCCGAGACGAGCAGGCCCGGCTCGGGCCCGACCAGTTCCAGCAGCAGCCGGACCGCGTCGGCCCCCATCTTGGCCCCGGCCTGCTTCGCATACGCCGGCAGCCACTGGAGGAGTTCGGCCTCCTTCGGGTCGGAACAGTCGATCGCCAGGCCGTCCTTGGCGGCCGACTTGGCCAGTCTCGTGTTCCCCGGCCACGACTTCACCGCCAGGATCAGGCAGCCGGACGAGCTTGGGGCCTCGACGTAGGCTTCCAGCTCCTTGCGATACGCCGTGACGAACGGATCCGCCTCCTCGACGAGCGCCACACGTCGCTTCGAGAAGAACGGGAGCGTCCGCAGCTCGTCGACCACGTCGGCCAGCTTGGCCGACGCCCCCTCGAAGCGCGCCACGCCGACGTCCGCCTCGTCCCCGGGGATCTCCAGCCCGATCGCCTTCCGGATCGACTCTCGCCGCAAGAACGGGTCGTCGCCGACGACGATGTACAGGGGCCGGCCCCCCTCCCCCCCCTTCTTCAGCCATTCCATCCAGCGCATGGCAGGCCCTCCGACGCCCGCGCCATCGTCCCAGATTCCCGCCCACCTGACGAGCCCGATCGACTTCCCCTTGACCGGATGCCGCCGTGCCATACAATCGATTGAAACGAACGTTTGAAACACTCGTTCCAGGGCGATCGTACGGCATGTCGAACCCGGACGCGACGAAGGATCGACTGATCGAGGCGGCGGGTCGGGAGTTCGCCGAGAAGGGGTTCGAGGCGGCCCGGATCCGGACGATCTGCGAGCGGGCCGGCGCGAACCTGGCGGCGGTGAACTATCACTTCGGCGACAAGGAGCAGCTCTATCGGGTCGTCCTGCTGGAGGCGTATCGCCGCCGGAGCACGACGGTCACGCCCGAGCTGGGCGACCTGCCGCCGGCCGAGAAGCTGAGGGGGTTCATCCGGTTCTTCTTCGAGCAGGTGGTGGTCGGCGAGGACGAGGGGGGCTGGCAGACGCCGCTCATCATGCGGGAGCTGTTCCATCCCACGGCCGCCCTCGACGAGGTCGTCGGCCGATGGATCCGGCCGCGATTCGAGCTGCTGAGGTCGATCATGCGTGAGATACGGCCGGGGGCCGACGAGCGCCGGCTGACCGTGCTGTGCTTCAGCGTGGTCGGCCAGTGCCTCATGTATCGGATGACGCGCCAGGTCTCGGGGCGGCTGATCGGCCCGGAGAACCTGGCGAGCCTCGACGCGGAGTATCTGGTGGACCACGTCGCCACGTTCACGCTGGCCGCGCTGGGGCTGGGGCCCGCCGCGGGGCTGGACGAGACCCCGGAAGGGTGAGGAGCCGGGCATGTCGTGGATCGCGATCAAGATGCTGGTGGGGGACCGGGCGAAGTTCCTCGGGATCGTGATCGGCCTGACGTTCGCGGCGGCCCTCATCACGCAGCAGGGGTCGATCTTCTGCGGCCTGATGCTCCGGACGTGCGCCCTGATCTCGGACGTCACGGGGGCCGACCTCTGGGTGATGGACCCGGGGGTGCGGTTCGTCGACGACGTGAAGCCCATGCTGGAGAGCCAGCTCGACCGCGTCCGCGGCGTGCCGGGCGTGAAATGGGCCGTGCCGCTGTACAAGGGGAACGGGCGGGCCAAGCTGACCTTCGACCCCGCCGACCTGAAGGCCAAGACCTACCCGCCCGACCGCCTGGAGGCCGATCGCCGCGAGGCCGCGAAGTCCTCGTCCCCCTCGAACGCCTTCACGAAGGTCCTCGACCTGTTCGCGCCGGCCTCGGGCGACTTCAGCACGCCGCCACCCCGCTGGTACGACCCGGCCGAGGTGAACGTGGTGGAGTCGGTGAACCTGATCGGCGTGGACGACGCCTCCATGGTCGGCGCGCCGGCCTCGGGGTCGATGGTCGGGCCGGGGCCGCGGGGCCGGATGTGGGTGGGCGACCTGGAAGACCTGCGCCGGCCCGATTCGATCATCGTCGACCGCGTCGGCCTGCGGAAGTTCTTCCCGGGCTGCCACCTCGAAGACCCCTTCGACGGCCCGTCCGAGTCCGACGAGGCGTACGTCGAGCGGCTGCGGGCCTTCGTCCGCTCGGCCCCGGAGATCGAGATGAACGACCATCGGGCCGTGATCGTCGGCGTCTGCGAGGCGACTCGGACGTTCCAGTCGAGCCCGGTCGTCTACACGCTCTACAGCCGCGCCAAGCGGTTCATGCCGATGGAGCGGAAGATGCTCACGTTCATCCTGGCCCAGGCCGGCGAGGACCCCGGCGGGGCGAAGCTCGCCCCCACGGAAGTCGCGGCCCGGATCCGCCAGCGGACGGGCCTGGGGGCGTGGAGCAGCCAGAACTTCATGTTCCGGACGATCAAGTATTATCTGATCTATACGGGCATCCCGATCAACTTCGGCATCACGGTCTTCCTGGGGTTCCTGGTCGGCACGGCCATCGCGGGCCAGACGTTCTACAACTTCACGATCGAGAACATCAAGCAGTTCGGATCTCTCAAGGCGATGGGGGCGTCGAACGGCCGGATCGTCGGGATGATCCTGCTCCAGGCGGCGGTGGCCGGCGCGCTCGGCTACGGCCTGGGGGTCGGGCTGTCGTCGCTGTTCGGGACGAGGACCCTCGACCGCTGGGGGAACCCGACGGAGCTGGCCTACTTCACGCCCTGGCAGCTCCTGCCGGTGACGGCGGCGGCGATCGTCTTCATCTGCGTCCTCGCGAGCCTCGTCAGCGTCCAGCGGGTCGTCCGCCTGGAGCCGGCCGTCGTCTTCCGGAGCTGAATCATGGCCGTCGAACCGGGCCCGGCCGTCGCCGTCCACATCCGGGGCCTCTCCAAGCGCTTCGGCTCGGGCGACCAGATGGTCAAGGCGCTCGACGGGGTGGACCTCGACTTCGAGGCCGGCAAGCTGTCGCTGATCGTCGGCCCGTCGGGCTGCGGCAAGACGACGCTGCTGTCGGTCGTCGCCGGGATCCTCGACGCCGACGAGGGCGAGGTCTCCATCTTCGGCGAGGTGATCACGAAGATGGGCGACCGGGCCAAGACGCGGTTCCGGGCCCGCCGGATCGGCTTCGTCTTCCAGCAGTACAACCTCCTCCCCGCGCTCACGGCCGCGGAGAACGCGTCGATCCCGCTGGTCATCGCCGGCTGGAAGAAGGCCGACGCGGTGGCGAAGGCGGCCGAGGTGCTGGCCTCGATCGGCATGGGGAAGAAGGTCGCGAGCCTCCCCTCGCAGCTCTCCGGTGGCCAGATGCAGCGCGTCGCCATCGCGAGGGCGCTCGTCCACGAGCCCAGCCTGCTGGTCTGCGACGAGCCCACCGCGGCCCTCGACCATGAGTCCGGCCAGACCGTCATGGGCCTGCTCCGCGAGGCCGCCGTCCGCCCCGACCGCGCCGTGGTCGTGGTCACGCACGACAACCGCATCTTCCACTTCGGCGACCGGATCGCCCACATGGACGACGGCCGCGTCGCCCGCGTCGAGGACAAGAGCCCGGACCTCTCGGCCGCCTGAACCATCCCCATCGGGGCCACGAACATGTTCATCCGATACGTCCTGCCGGCCGCCGCCCTGCTGGGGATCGCGCTGGCGATCCGCAGCGTCCTCCCCTACGACGTCGGCCTGGAGGCGGGCCGGCCGGTGCTCAAGAGCAAGGCCCCGCCCCCCGCCCGCCCGATCGCCCCGCCCCCCGAGCGGCCCTCGCGGTTCGCCGAGAGCGTCCACGGCATGGGGCTGGTGGAGGCCCAGCGCGAGAACATCCCCATCGGCACGCCGGTCCCGGGCGTGGTGATGGAGGTCTACGCCGACGGCCGCCCCGGCTTCGATCCGCCCCACAAGTGGGTCGGCGACCGCGTCGCCAAGGGGGAGCCCCTGTTCCGCATCGACGGCCGCGACCTGGAGGCCGAGCTGAAGGCCCGCGAGGCCGCGCTCGCCGCCGCCGAGGCCCAGCTCCACCGCCTGGAGAACATGCCCCGCGCCGAAGATTTGCCCCCGCTGCACGCCGCCGTCGAGGAGGCCGAATCCCGCCTGCTCGACGCCGAGGCCGCGTTCACGCGCAGCTCGCAGCTCTACCAGCGGAGCATGCTCGCCGCCAGCGACTTCGACCGCGACCGCTACGCCCGCGCCGCCGCCAAGGCCGCCGTCGACCACGCCAAGGCCGACCTGGAGAAGATGGAGGCCGGCGCGTGGAAGGAGGATATCGCCGTCCAGCGGGCGGCCGTCCTCCAGGCCCGCAGCCAGGTCGAGAGCACGAAGATCCTGATCGAGCGCCTGGTCGTCCGCGCCCCGGTCGACGGCGAGATCCTCCAGGTCAACGTCCGCCCCGGCCAGATCGCCACCCTCGCCTGGAAGGAGCCGATGATCGTCCTCGGCGAGGTCGACCGGCTGCACGTCCGCGTCGACGTCGACGAGAACGACCTCCCGCGGTTCCGCCAGGGCGCCCCCGGCGTGGCGACCCTCAAGGGCCGCACGGAGCCCGAATTCCCGCTCCAGTACGTCCGCGTCGAGCCCTACGTCATCCCCAAGCGATCGCTCACCGGCGACAACTCCGAGCGCGTCGACACCCGCGTCTTGCAAGTCATCTACGCCCTCCCCGAGACGCCGCCGACCAAGGTGTACGTCGGCCAGCAGATGGACGTCTTCCTCGACGTGAGCGCCGGCCGCGAGGCCGCGGGCCCAGAGCGGTGAACGGTCGGCTTGGCGACGAGGCGTCGCACGGACGGCCTTCTCCCCTTGAGGGAGAAGGTGGCCGAAGAGCCAGATGAGGGGTCGATCGGCGAGGGACTCCGGCCTCTCTTTCGGAGACTCCTCACGAAACACCACCAGGGATCGACGTAAGTCTTGAAGGGACAGTGGCCCGGCCGGCCCGGCCGGGCGTCCGCGGCTCATCGGGAGACGATCCTCTCCACGCCTCGGCCCTCGACGCCCGGCCGGGCCGGCCGGGCCACTGTTCTCGATCGATCCCGGTGGTGTTCGGCGAGGAGTGTCCTCTTTCGCGACGCCGAACGAGCCCGGGACCCCTCATCCGGCCTTCGGCCACCTTCTCCCTCAAGGGGAGAAGGATGTTTGCACAAGCCTCCGTGCTCGATCCGACCGTTCGCCGCTCTACTCCGAGCCCTTCTCCGGCTCCGGGAGCTTCGCCGGGACGATCCGGAATTTGACCGACGCCGTCACGGTCCCCTGCTCCTTCGGAGCGTTCTCGTCCCGGAGGATCACGTCGTACTCGTAGTCTCCGGACGGCAGCCCCTTGAGCGAGAACGTGTTCCGGATGAACACGTTCTCCGGATGCGTGCGCGAGGACGCCTCATAGTCCAGGAGCTTCGCCTTGCGCAGCAGCACCTTCTTCTTGCCCGCGGCCCGCACCTGGCCGTCCTGGGTGAAGTGGGCGACGAACCCGCCCTTCCCGGCGACGCTCTTGTAGTTCTTCGGCAGGTAGTAGACGAGCAGCTTGTCGTCGCTGGTCAGCTCGGCGTCGGGGAGGATCTCGTAGTCCTCGAAGCCCTCGATCGAGAGGCAGGCCACGGCCCCCTCGATCCGCAGCGACTCGTCGTCCTTCGGCTCCTGCGCGGGGGCGGCCAGCCCGAGGGCGGCCAGGATCATCCATCGGGCGAGCGTCGAGATCATGGGCGCAAATCCTCCGATGAGGCCGTCCCCTCCGCTATCCCCGGAGCCTCCGGGCTCTCGCCCCGCCCATCCAGACGAACGACGCGATCCGGCGGCCCCAACCCGTGTCGCCGGCCGATGTCGGCCGAGTCGCTGAAGCCGAGGCCCTCTCCGGTATCCTCCAGGAACCATTCTCTGCGGCGGAAGGTCGGCCGATCCCACTCGTGGCGGACGATCGGACGGCGCGTCTCCTTCTCCAGCCAGGTCGCGGCCGCGGAGGCTAGCTCGGCAGGCGACCTTCCGCTCAACGCGACCACGTCGGCCCGCGCCGGATCGAGATCCGTGGCGAATTGATGCGTCTCATCGGGCCCGAAAGAGGCCGTGACTCGGTCGAAATCCACCCGGAGCGTGCGAAGCACGCAATTGTACCGCGGATCGGACGGGCACACCGACAGGATGAAGCGATCCTCCCGCGGCCATGAGTCCGCGAACCAGCCCCCGGCCTCGGCGCGAGCGTGCAGCAGCTCGATGAACTCGCGTTCGCTCGCGTTCTTGCACTCGTCGAGGTCGAATCGAGGTGCATCGACTTTGATCAACCGGGACCTCCGGCATACCACGGGATGGCTGTCGAGTCGACGAGGGCGGGCCCCCGATGACATCCTCGCATCCGCCACCCACATCGTGCCAGTGGAGTGGCCGAGGGAAGAGGCATGTCGTCGCGAGTCGTTCGCCGGGCTCGTATCGAACGGCCAGGCGAGGGACGGCCGTTGGAATCGCGACCCCCCGCCCCATCAAACAGGTGCGGCCGCCCGCCCGCGCGAGGCGGGAGGGCGGCCGAAAGGCGACGTCGTCGCGGCGGCTCAGTAGGAATCGGAGCTGAGCACCTCGTTCCCGCGGCTGGTGGAGAGGGCCCGCCAGATCGGGAGGCTGGTGGAGTCCTTGAAGAAGCGGACCGAGCCGTCGCAGAGCGCCGCGTTCACGCCGCCCGAGTGGTGGCTGCGGGCCGCGAACGACTGGTTGAGGACGGAGGAGGCCGTGTCGGAGGCGACGCTCACCGTACAGCCGGAGATGCCGTTGAGGTCCTGCGGCAGCGGGCAGACGCGGTCGGCCTCGTCGAACGACTTGGAATTGGGCGTCAGCCACGCCTGGAAGAAGCCGCCGCCGCTGGCGATGGAGACCTCGCTGATCGGGCCGCCCCAGCCGTTGGACCGCGACGTCAGCACCTCGCCGACCATCAGCGTGTTGCTCGTGCCGTCGCTGATGTCCTGGAAGCTCACGCTGTTGCCGATGCCGAACGGCGCGCCCAGGTGCATGAAGCCCCCCTTGGCCGTCGATCCGAAGTTGGTGTTGCCGTTGTTGGCGGCGTAGTTGCTGCGGACCCGGCTCCAGTAGTTTGAGCCGAACTCGTTCTCTTTCAGGCCGTCGGACGGGCAGGCGAAAGTCTGGATCTTCGTCTTGCGGGCGGTCGAGTTCTGGTCGCCGCTGTACGACGTCATGAAATTGTGGCTGTTCCACCAGGCCGACTGCTCGACGGTGCCGCCGATCATGCCGTACCAGGTGTAGTCGTTGAACCAGGGGAGTTCGGGGGCCGGGGCGTTCTTATTGGTGGGGGTGCGGGCGCCCATGGGGAGCGAGCCCTGGGTGTCGTGGTAGTTGTGCATGCCCAGCGCGAGCTGCTTCAGGTTGTTGACGCACTGTGAACGCCGGGCGGCCTCGCGAGCCGCCTGCACGGCCGGCAGCAGCAGGGCGATCAGCACCGCGATGATGGCGATGACGACGAGGAGTTCGATGAGGGTGAATCCTCGGCGGGGACGGGACATGGGAGGCACTCCTTCGCACGGCGGCGAAAGGGGGGGTGGGAGGAGGAGGGATCACTTCTTGGAGCTGAGGGCGAAATCCTGATCGCCCTTGTCCTCGGCCACGTCGATCCGGATGCCGGCCTTGTAGCGGTCGGGGATGTGGACGGTGGGCTTGGGCTGATAGTCACTGGAGACGACCTCGGGGCGGGGCGGCGGCTCGACGCCGATGATCGCCGTCACCTTCCCCTTGCCGACCTTCGAGGCGACGTAACGGCCGCCGAGGATCGCGGTGGAGACCGGCGGGGCGTTGGAATCCTTGGGGACGAACTGGATGGACCCGCCGTCGATCGGCTTCCCATCCAGCGTCACCTCCCCTTCCAGCCGCGCCGAGGGATAGTCGACTTCCCCGGCCGTCTCCGTGCAGCCGACCGCGAGCGTCGCCGCGGCGACGGCCGCCGCGAGGCGGAGGAATCTGTGGGCACGCATGACGATTCAGGCACCTTGATGAAGAGGACGATCGCGCGGTCGCCCGGGGCCGCGACGCGGCCGGACCGGCTCGGCGCGCGCCGGGCCCGGAGGGCCGGCGGGGCCGAAGTTCCGCACGAAGGGGAGCGGGCTGCGTCGACCAGCGACGGCCCGAGGCCGGCCCTGCGGCCGGCGAGGCGCGGGACGCGGCGGGCGGCTCGACCTTCGAGCCCGCCCTTCGCCCCCTCCCGGGGGCCCGCGTCCATCGCGACACCTAAAGCTACGCCGCGATCACCCGGCTGTAAAGAGATCGCCAACTATTGATTTGATCGGCGATTTCGGCGATTTCGAAAGGGATGGAATCGGGGCCGGGCGGGTCGCGCCCGGCCCCCGGCGGTCACCAGATCCGGACGCGGCCCTCGGGGGCGAGGAACAGGCCGTCCCCCTCCTTCACGCCGAACGCCGAGTAGAACTCGGGGAGGTTGCGGAGCACGCCGTTGCAGCGGAACTCCGCCGGCGAGTGCGGGTCGGTGGCCAGGCGACGGGCCAGCTCCGCGTCGCGGAACTTGGTGCGCCACGCCTGCGCCCAGCCCAGGAAGAACCGCTGGTCGCCCGTCAGCCCGTCGATCACCGGGGCCTCCTTGCCGTCGAGCGACTTCCGGTACGCCTTGTAGGCGATCGACAGGCCGCCCAGGTCGCCGATGTTCTCGCCGATCGTCAGCGCCCCGTTGACCTTCTGGCCGGGGAGCTGCTTCGGCTCGAAGCCGTCGTACTGCTCGATCAGCTTCTTGGCGCGGGCCTCGAACTCCTTGCGGTCGGCGTCGGTCCACCAATCGACCATGTTGCCGTCGCCGTCGGACTTGGAGCCCTGGTCGTCGAAGCCGTGGCCGATCTCGTGGCCGATCACCGCGCCGATGGCCCCGTAGTTCACCGCGTCGTCGGCCGCGAGGTCGAAGAACGGCGGCTGGAGGATGGCGGCGGGGAAGACGATCTCGTTGAGGGTCGGGTTGTAGTAGGCGTTGACCGTGTGCGGCGTCATCCCCCATTCGGTCCGGTCGATCGGCCCGCCGAGCTTGGCGAAGTCGCGGTCGTTCTCGAAGGCGTTGGAGCGCCGGACGTTCCCCAGCAGGTCGTCGGCCTTGATCTCCAGCTTCGAGTAGTCGCGCCAGACGTCCGGGTAGCCGATCTTGGGGTGGAACTTGCCCATCTTTTCGAGGGCCTTGGCGCGGGTCTCCGGGCTCATCCAGTCGAGGCCGGAGATGCTCTCGCGATAGGCCGCGATCAGGTTGTCGACCAGCTCCTGCATGCGGGCCTTGGCCGCGGGCGGGAAGTGCTTCTCGACGTAGAGCTTGCCGACGGCCTCGCCCATCGCCCCGGAGACCAGCCCCACCCCGCGCTTCCAGCGCGCGGGGAGTTCCGGCGTCCCGGAGAGGGTGCGGCCGTAGAACGCGAAATCCTCCTCGACGAACGGCCGGCTCAGGTACTCGGCCGCGCCGTGGACCAGCCGCCAGCGCAGCCAGGTCTTCCAGTCGTCCAGCGGCACGTCCTCGATCAGCTTCGACGCGGCGGCGAAGAAGTCGGGCTGGCCGACGATCACCTCGCCCAGCTTCGGGGCGCCCTGGTTCTCGAACCACGCCTTCCAGTCGATCGCCGGGGCGAGCGATTCCAGCTCGGCGAAGGTCTTCTTGTTATAGCTGAGCGTGCGATCCCGGCGCTTGACGCGGTCCCAGTGGTGCTTGGCGATCGCGGTCTCGATCTCCAGCACCTTGGCCGCGGCGGCCTTCGGTTCGGCGACCCCGGCCAGGCCGAGCAGCCGCTCGACGTGCGCGACGAAGGCGTCGCGGACGTCCTGATGCTTGGGATCGCGGTAGTACGACTCGTCCGGCAGGCTGATCCCCCCCTGCCCCATGTAGACGGCGTACTGGTCCGACTTCTTGGCGTCGACGCTCACGCCGGCCCCGAACACGCCCCCCACGCCCTGGCGCTGGAGCGTGCCGAGGAGGGCGACCAGGCCCTTCTTGTCGGCCAGGGCGTCGACGCGGGCGAGGTCGTCGGCGAGGGGCTTGATCCCCAGGGCGTCGGCGCGGGCCTCGTCCATGAAGCTCTTGTAGAGGTCGCCGACCTTGCGGGCCTCGGAGCCGGCGGGGGCGTCGGCCTTCTCGGCCTCCTCGATGATCGCGCGGATGGCGGCGTCGCTCTCCTCGACCAGCCGGTCGAAGGTCCCCCAGCGGGCCTTGTCGGCGGGGATGTCGGTCCGGCTGATCCAGCCGCCGTTGACGTGCCGGAAGAAGTCGTCCTGCGGGCGGACGGCGGCGTCGAAGCCCGAGCGGTCGACGCCCGAGCGCGTCGGGGCGGGGTCGTCGCCGCGGGCGAGGCCGGAGGCGATCGCCCCCCCGGCGAGGAGGACGGCGGCGAGGCGTGTTCCAGGCGTGAAGCTCACGGGGATGGGTCCTTCCCTGATTGGATCGGTTCGAAAAGCCGAACGCCCGCGCCCGGGCTTGCCGGGCCCGGGCGCGCGGCCGGAGCCTTCCAGGTTGCGGGTTGGGTCGGCCGAAATCAAGCCGACCCGCCCCGGGGGGTCACTTGGGGTCGAGGTTCTGCTTGAGTTCCTCGGGCGAGACCTTCGACTCGACGCCGCCGGCGGGGACGTCGAGGCCGGCGGTCCAGAGGACGGCGTTCAGGTTGAGCTTGCGGAAGTCGGGGTCGCCCCAGTTGGCGTGCGCGTGCCCGCCGGTGAAGCCGTAGCCTCGGCCGCCGTCGGGGCGCTCGACGGCCCAGGCCAGCACCTCGGGCCGGCCCCTGGCCGCCTGGATGTGCTTGTACGGGCCGGCCGGGGAGGTGTGCGAGGTGTCGCGGGTGGCGTCGTCGGGCTTGGCCACCAGGATCGGCGTGACCCCCTTCATCTCCGGGCGGAAGCGGATGCTGTAGTACCACTCGTCGGTCACGGCGAACGGCTTCACGCCGCGCGTGATGGGGTGCTCCGGCAGGCTCTCGATGGCGGCCTTCCAGTGCGGGTTGGTGGAGTAGCCGGTCTCGTAGTAGCCGCCGATCCAGTCGAGGAACTTGTCGCCGGGCTCCCCCTTGGGGACCTCGACGCCGTAGTGCATGAAGCCCAGGCCGACGCCCTTGTCGACGAGCTTCTGGATCGTCTTCGCGTGATCGCCCTGGATGGCGGGGTGGCCTGCGCCGCCGTCCATGAAGAAGATCAGGGCCTTCGCGCCGTCGAAGACGGCCTCGTCCTTCGGCCAGCCCCCCTCGACGACGACGGGCGCGACGCCGGGGACCTCGGCCAGGCACTTCGCCATCAGCTTGCAGCCGGCGTTGAATTCGTGCTCGCCGGGCCCGTGGCTGGGCCGGCCGGCGATGAGGACGATCTTGGTCGGCTCCGCCGCGGCGGCCGTCGCGGCCCCCGCCGCGAGCAGGACGGCCGCGAGGCCGAGGGTGCGGTGTCGGGTCATGGGGCGTCCCCTGGTGCGCTGGTTCGTGGGAAAGATGGACTGGCCGTTATGGATCTTGAGGGGGTCTCGACGCGACCGATCTTCCCCCCTGGCGGGGGAAGACAGACGCCGAAGGCGTCAGATGAGGGGGACGCGAAGCACAGGCACCGTTGGATTTCGCAAGCCCGCCCGGATGGGCCGTCCTTGCGACCCGACGGCCGTCTCGCTCGTCTTCCCCCTCATCCGGCCCTGCGGGCCACCTTCCCCCGCCAGGGGGGAAGGCCGTTACGATGGCCGCCCAAATCCGCGGCGGTCGGGGAAAAGGAAGGGCGGGGCGGCGCGGGCGATCCCGCGCGACGCCCCGCCCTCGCAGGCTCGGGTCAGATCAGCTCGGTGACGCCCGGGCGGGGGAACTCGGGCTCGGCGAGGCTCCCCTTGATGGTCAGGTCCTTCGGGAAGGTGTCGAGCTTGGAGTTGAGGGCCTCCTCCCACGTCACGGCCTTGCCGGTGTAGGCCGACATCCGGCCCATGATCGCCGTCAGCGTGCTCTCGGCGACCTGGCGCAGCTCGTTGAGCGGCTGGCCGGAGACGATGCTCTCCAGCAGGTGGGTGTGCTCGTGGACGTAGGCGTTGCCGTCGTGGACGCGGATCCGCTCCTTGTTCGCGCCGGAGAAGCGGTAGCCGTTGCTCTGGAACCGGCCCTTCGTCCCGACGATCGTCTCGGAGACGTTGTTCTCGCAGCCGGGGATCTGGCGGCACATCGACATGATGTGGACGTCGTTGGGGTACTCGTAGTCGACGGCGAAGTGGTCGTAGCTCTGGCCCAGCTCCGGCCCGGCGACCTGCTGCCGGCCGCCCATGCCGACGGCGCGGACGGGGTGGGCGCCGACGGCCCAGTTGGCGACGTCCAGGTTGTGGACGTGCTGCTCGACGATGTGGTCGCCGCACAGCCAGAGGAAGTGGTACCAGTTGCGGAGCTGGTACTCGACGTCGCTCCACTCGGGCTGCCGCTTGTTGGCCCAGATGGAGCCCTGGTTCCAGTAGACCTGGCCGCCGTTGACCTCGCCGATGGCGCCGTCGTGGATCCGCTTCAGGCTCTCAAGGTAGCCCGGCTGGTGCCGGCGCTGGGTGCCGGCGACGACGGCCAGCTTCTTCTCCTTGGCCTTGTCGGCCGCGGCCAGCACCTTGCGGATGCCGGTGCCGTCGACGGCGACGGGCTTCTCGGTGAACAGGTTCTTGCCGGCCTCGATCACGGCCTCGATGTGCTGCGGGCGGAAGCCCGGCGGCGTGGCGAGGATGACCAGGTCGCTGGCCTCGATGACCTTCTTGTACGCGTCCAGGCCGACGAAGCAGCGATCGTCGGAGACGTCGTACTTGTCCTTCGAGTTCCCGCCGTTCTTCGTGGCCTCGCGGCAGTTCCGCAGGTGGTCTTCGAAGACGTCGCCCATGGCGACGATCTTGATGTTGTAGGTGGTGCCGGCGGCCTCGCAGATGTTGTCGACGGCGCCGGTGCCCCGGCCGCCGCAGCCGACCAGGCCGACCTTGATGACGTCGTTGCCGCGGGCGTGGGCGTTGGGCAGGAAGGCGAGCCCGGCGGCGGCGGCCGACGAAGCCTTGAGGAACGAGCGGCGGTTCGGATCGGTCATGACTCGGCGACTCCGGGGGGAAGGGGAAGGCGGGACGGATCGGGCCTCACGCGGCCGGCTCCGTCGCCGCCCCGGACTGACTGTCTCTACACCATCCGAGCGTGCGGCTGCGGCGGGGCGATGATCGTCGGGGCCCTCAGCGGGTCCCCTTGCCCTTCACGACCAGCGACTTCATGCCCTTGAGGGCCTCCTGCTCGTTCAGCGGGCGGACGACGCGGAACCCGATGAAATGGGCGTCGGTGTGCCACCAGATGCTCTGGGGCCGCTGGGGATCCTGCACGCTCCACTCGGGGTCGGACCCGCGTCGGGCGGCGCTGCGGAGCTTCTCCGCATCGTCGTCCCACGAGCCGCCCCGCGCCACATACGAGTATTCCTTGGCGGTCGGCGCGGCGAAAGGCTCCAGCGTCGGCTTGTCGCCGGCGAACTGCTTGTAGAAGTCCGGGACGTAGTGGTCCAGGCACCATTCCGCGACGTTGCCGTGGATGTCGTACAGGCCCCACGGGCTGGGCTTCTTCTTGCCGACCGGCATCGGCTTCTCCGCGTTCTCGACGTACCACGCGAAGTCTTCCAGCTTCTCCGGCTCGTCGCCGAAGAAGAAGGGGCCCTTCGAGCCGGCGCGGCAGGCGTACTCCCACTCGGCCTCGGTCGGCAGGCGGTAGACCTGGCCGGTCTTCTCGGAGAGCCAGCGGCAGTATTCCATGGCCGAGTGGTGGGTGATGCAGATGGCCGGCTGGCCGCGGTGGCCGTAGCCGAAGGTCATGTCGGCGTACGGGGGCGTGGGCCGGGTGACGGCGTCGGCGGCCATCTCGGTCGCGATCTGGTTCTTGAGGTCGGCCCCCTCGCGCGTCTTCTTCTTGATGTCGAGCGAGAAGCAGAACAGGTCGTACTCGTCCCAGGTGACTTCCTTGGCCCCCATCCAGAACGGGGCGATCTTGACGGGGTGCTGCGGGCCTTCGTCCTCGCCGCGGCCCTCCTCGTCGTCCGGGCTCCCCATCACGAACTCGCCGCCGGGGATGGGGACGAGGTCGAACTTCACCTCCGTCCCGGGGATCTCCTGGGTGTACGGCTTCATCTCCGCTTCGGTCTTCGGCGTCGGGGCCTGGGCCGAGGCGGCGCCGGTCCACGCCCAGGCGAGGGCGACGGCCAGGGCCGCGGGGAGGCGGAGGGCATGCGTCGGGCGGATCACTTTGATATGCTCCAGCGGGTCGAGGCTCGGCCGGGGGCGGTCCCCGGGCGGCGAGACGGAGGACGATCGGCGGGGGGATGTCGTGGCTCGTGTACCCATGGGCGTGCGCCTGGGCGCCTGGATCCTCGTCGCCGCGGCGGTCGCTCGGGCCGGCGCGGGCGAGCTTCAACGCTATGAGTTCGTCGAGACGCACATGGGGAGCCCGTTCAAGGTTCTCTTATACTGCGCGGACGAAGGGGCCGCCAGACGCGCGTCCCGCGCCGCGTTCGATCGCATCGCCCGTCTCGATGCGGCCCTCAGCGACTACGACCCGGAGAGCGAACTCTCGCGGCTCGCCGGCTCGGCCGGGGGGCCGCCGGTCGCCGTGGGGCCCGACCTGTTCCGCGTGCTGGAGGAGTCGCGGGCCTGGTACGAGAAATCGGGCGGCCTCCTCGACCCGACCATCGCCCCCGTCGGCCGGCTCTGGCGGCGGGCGCGCCGCGAGCGCAAGCTCCCCGACCCGGAGAAGCTCGCCGAGGCCCTCCCGCTCGTCGGCATGGACAAGCTGATCCTCGACCCCGCGGCCCGGACCGTCCGGCTGACGCGCCCCGGCATGAAGCTGGACGTCGGCGGCATCGCCAAGGGCCTGGCCTCGCAGGCGGCGATCGACGTCCTCCGCGAGCACGGCGTCGACCGCGCCCTGGTCGCCGGCGCCGGCGACATCGTGGTCTCCGGCCCCCCCCCCGGCTCCGACGGCTGGACGATCGGCGTGGCGACGCTGGAGCCGTCGAAGCAGGCCCCCGAGATCTACCTCAGCCTCAAGGACTGCGCCACGTCCACCTCGGGCGACGCCGAGCGGTTCGTGATCATCGACGGCCGCCGCTACTCCCACATCATCGACCCGAAGACCGGCCGGGCCTTCGAGGAGCGGGCCAGCGTGACGGTGGTCGCCCCCGACGGGACCACCGCCGACGCCCTGGAGACGACCGCCTACATGATGGGCCGCGAGGAGGGCCTGGCGTGGATCGACTCGATCCCCGGCGCGGCGGCCGTCTACACGCGCGAGGAAGGCGGGGCGGTCCGACGATACGAGTCGAAGCGGTTCAAGGACGTGCCGAGGGCGACGCCTCGCCCCGCGCCTTGAGGAGGTCGCGGATCTCCTCCAAAAGCTGCTGGTCCCGGGTCGGCGGGGGGGCGGGCTTGGCCTCCTCCTCCTGGCGCGTGTGCATCAGCCAGCCGAGGAACTTGACCACGAAGAAGAAGAGCGCCGCCGCGACGATCAGGAAGTTCACGACCTCCGCGAGGAACTGGCCGTAGGGGATCGCCTTGCCCTGGATGGTCCAGGTCCAGTCCTGGTACCGCCTCTGGGCGGGGAGCACGACGCTCAGCAGCGGCATGATGATGCTCTTGACCAGCGAGTCGACGATCTTGCCGAACGCCGTGCCGATCACCACGCCGACCGCCAGGTCGACCACATTCCCCTTGAAGGCGAATTTCTTGAACTGGTCCAGCAGGCTCCACGCCTGAAGAGCCGGGTCGAAATCCTTCATCATGGCTGCCGCTCCGGATGGGTCGTGTTCGTTCCCGACCGGACCGCGAACGGCATGCCGCAGCCCCCCTACAGCAGCTTCCCTCCGAGTTGCATCCGTCCTTCAGAGCCCTCGGACGACATCCCTCCCCTCGTGGAACTGAGTCGAAAACGTGTCGATGCGGATCGAAGACGATCTTCCCCCCTTGCGGGGGAAGACAGACGCCGAAGGCGTCAGATGAGGGGGACGCGAAGCGCGGGCGCCGCCGCAATTCGAAGGCCCGCCCGATGGGGCCGCCCTAGCGCCCGACGGCCGTCTGGCGCGTCGTCCCCCTCATCCGGCCCTTCGGGCCACCTTCCCCCGCGAGGGGGGAAGGACGTTCATCGCTCGCATCCCGAATCTCTTCGACGAAGCGCCATGAGGTGGAAGGATGCTCGTCATGAGCCTTCTACCCAATTATTCGCGCCGGCCGCGGAATTCCTGAAATCTCGGGGCAATCTCCGCGGATCATCCCCACGACGAGGATGCCAGCGCTCCTTGAAAACCCGGCAGGATCGAGAGGACCCGCCGGCCCAGCCGTCGGCGGGCCCGCACTCTGGGCGGTCATCGATACGGCTATATCCTGGCGGCCCGGAAGCTTATGGGAAAAGGCGAGTTCCAAGTCGTTCATATCGTCCCCTCTCCCGCCGGGAGAGGGTAGCCGCGCAGCGGCGGGTGAGGGTCGTCGGAGCGCGGAAGGCATACCGGGCGCGCCGGCCATCAACCGGGGCTGTCTCTACAGGTCCGACGACCCTCACCCAGCCCTCCGGGCGGCCCTTCCCCGGCGGGAGAGGGGACGCCGTTCATCTTCCCATCCCGACTCAATCACGGGTCGAAAAGATACGCCCTATCGATGCGAGCCGGGGCAGATCGTCTCCGAGGTCGACCGCCACGGTACTCTTGCAGAAAACCACTTCGAAATCGACGATCGAAGCCAAGACGATTCCGACGCAATCACACTCAAGACCAGGTTTTACGACGCGGCAACCGGGCCCGGCGATGGACGAACGGACCCGCGCCCTTCGGACGCCTCGGCTCACGCCCGCTCGTTGATCGGGACGTAGTCGTTCTCATTGGGCCCGGTGTAGATCTGCCGAGGGCGGGCGATGCGGGCCTTGGCGTCGTCGTGCTGCTCCTTCCACTGGGCGATCCAGCCCGGCATCCGGCCGATGGCGAAGATGACGGTGAACATGTTGGTCGGGATGCCGATCGCCCGCATGATGATGCCGCTGTAGAAGTCGACGTTGGGGTAGAGCTTGCGGTCGACGAAGTACGAATCCTTCAGCGCCATCTCTTCAAGCTGGCGGGCGACGTCGAGGAGCGGGTCCTTGACGCCGAGCTGCGAGAGGACCTTGTCGGCGGCGGCCTTGAGGATCTTGGCGCGAGGATCGAAGTTCTTGTAGACGCGGTGGCCGAAGCCCATCAGGCGGAAGCCGCTGGCGCCGTCCTTGGCCATCTTGATGGCGTCGGCGGCGCTGATGCCCCCCTTGTAGATCTTCTCCAGCATCTCCAAAACGGCCATGTTGGCCCCGCCGTGGAGCGGCCCCCACAGGGCGCCGACGGCCGCGGCGCACGAGGCGTAGATGTTCGCCTGGCTGGAGCCGACGATCCGCACCGTCGACGTCGAACAGTTCTGCTCGTGGTCGGCGTGCAGCAGGAGGATCAGGTTGAGCGCGTCGATCACCTCGGGGGAGGCGACGTGCTGCTCGTACGGCATCGAGAACATCATGTGCAGGAAGTTCGCGACGTACGGCAGCTTGAAGTCGGGATAGATGAAGGGGAGGCCCATCGACCGCCGGTAGGAGTAGGCGGCGATCGTCCGCACCTTGCTGATGAGCTGGGCGGCGTCCTCGATGAACCGCTCCTCCGGGGCCTCCTCATCCTGCCCCTTGCGCGGGAAGCAGGCGATCGTGTTGACCATCGCCGACAGGATCGCCATCGGCGGCGCGTCGACGAGGAAGCCCTCGAAGTGGTGCTTGAACGACTCGTGCAGGGCCGCGTTGCGGACGAGCCGCTCGCGGAAGTCGTCCAGCTCCGCCTGGTTGGGGAGCTTGCCGAAGATCAGCAGCCAGGCGACCTCGACGAAGGTCGAGTTCTTCGCGAGCTGCTCGATCGGGATGCCGCGGTAGCGGAGGATCCCCTTCTCGCCGTCGATGAAGGTGATCGCGCTGGTGCAGGCGCCGGTGTTGCCGTAGCCGGGGTCGAGGGTGATCAGCCCGGTGTTGGAGCGGAGCTTGGCGATGTCCAGGCCCAGCTCGCCCTCGGTCCCCTCGACCACCGGCAGCTCGATCGACCGGTCCTCGAACGTCAACTTCGCAGTCCGCGCCATCGCCTCTCTCCACGCGGCCTCGCCCGCGGCGCCGGCCGCCAAGAAATCCGCCGTCGAAACCAGTCGTCTGAATACCCCATTCTACACGCGGTTTCGACCGTGGGAATCGTCCGCCCCCTCCGGAATGTTCGAACGGTCCGTCGCGACCGAATCCCGCGACGCGGGGGGTCGACGATGGCGAGCGGTCTTTACAAGCACGCGCCCGGCCGGCACAATGGCGGTTTGCTCCAGGCGAGCGCATTCTCATGGGGGTGAGGGGCCGACCCGTGTACGAAGAGGCGATCCAGAAGGCCGACGTCCTGATCGCGGCCCTCGGCTACATGCGCAAGTTCCACGGCCGGTTCACCGTCATCAAGGTCGGCGGGTCGGTGATGGAAGACCCCGAGTCGCTCCGGGCGCTGCTGGTGGACGTCGTCTTCATGCAGACCGTCGGCATGCGGCCGGTGGTGGTCCACGGCGGCGGCAAGGCGATCACGATCGCGATGGAGAAGGCCGGGCTCACCCCGCGCTGGGTCAAGGGCCGCCGCTACACCGACGACGCCACGCTGGAGATCGTCGCCCGGGTGCTGGCCGAGGAGATCAACGCCGACATCGAGCGGCACATCAACAAGTTCGGCGGCCGGGCGTCGGGCCTGCACCACAAGACCCACCAGTGCCTCTACGGCCGCCGGCTCGCCATGCCCGGCGACGACGGCGAGCCCCTCGACCTGGGCCGGGTGGGCGAGGTGACCGAGGTCGACGTGCCGCCGATCGAGAACCTCTGCCTCGCCGGCGTCGTCCCCGTCCTCCCCTCGCTGGCCGAGGACGAGGACGAGGAGGGGAAGCTCCTGAACGTCAACGCCGACACCGCCGCCGCGGCCGTCGCCCAGGCGCTCCGGGCCGACAAGCTCGTCTTCCTGACCGACACCCCCGGCATCCTCCGCGACCGCCGCCAGCCCTCCAGCCTGATCCCGGGCCTGACCCCCGACGAATGCCGCGAACTGATCCGCGAGGGGGTCATCGACAGGGGGATGATCCCCAAGGTCGAGGCGTGCCTGACGAGCCTGGAGGCCGGCGTGCGGAAGACGCACATCATCGACGGCCGGCTGCGGCACTCGCTGCTCCTGGAGATCTTCACCGAGAGCGGCGTCGGCACCGAGATCGCCCGCGACGAGCACGCCGACCGCGCCTCCCCCGGCGGCAGGCGGCCGGTCCTCGTCCGCTGATCCGCCCTCGGGGGCCGCGACGTCCGCGGCCCCCGGCCCCATCCTCCAACTCCCCATCCGCCGCCGATGCGGGGGCGAGGCGGCCTCGCCGTCGCCCCCCGTCCTTGGAGCCATCCCCCTTGGCACACGCGCCCACCTCCCACGCGTCCTCGCAGGAGACCATCGCCGAGTTCGAACGCTACGTCGTGCCGAACTACCGGCGCTACCCGGTCTCGCTCGTCCGCGGCGAGAACTCCTGGATCTGGGACGCCGAGGGGAGGCGCTACCTGGACTTCTTCCCCGGCTGGGGCTGTAACCTCATCGGCCACTGCCCGCCGCGGGTCGTCGAGGCCGTGCGCGACCAGGTCGGCCGGCTGATCCACGTCCCGAACACCTGGTACATGGAGGCCCAGGGCGACTTCGCCCGCGCCCTCTCCGAGCGGTCGTTCGGCGGCCAGTGCTTCTTCTGCAACAGCGGGGCCGAGGCCAACGAGGCCGCCATCAAGGTCGCCCGCGCCCACGGCGCGGCGAAGGGGAAGTTCAAGGTCGTCACGATGGAAGGCGGCTTCCACGGCCGGACCTACGCCGCCCTCACGGCCACCGCCCAGCCGAAGTATCACGAGCACCTGGGGCCGATGCTCCCCGGCTTCACCTACGTCAAGTACGACGACGTCGACGCCGTCGCCGCGGCGATCGACGACCAGACGGCCGCCGTCATGCTGGAGCCGGTCCAGGGCGAGGGGGGCGTCAAGGTCCCCTCGCCCGACTACCTGCCCCGCCTCCGCGAGCTGTGCGACCGCACCGGGACCCTGCTGATCCTGGACGAGGTCCAGACGGGCATGGGCCGGACCGGCAGGTGGTTCGCCTACCAGCACGCCAACATCACGCCCGACGTCCTGACCTGCGCCAAGGCGCTGGCCGGCGGGATCGCCGCGGGCGTGATGATGGCCCGGCCCGAGGTCGCCGCCGCGCTCAAGCCGGGGATGCACGCCTCGACCTTCGGCGGCAACCCGATCGCCTGCCGGGCCGGCCTGGCGACGGTGGAGACCATCGAGGACCAGCGGCTCCTCCCCCGGGGCGCGGAGATCGGCGAGCGGTTCCGGTCCCAGTTCGAGGCGATCCGCGAGGAGATGCCGGCGAAGGTCCGGGAGATCCGGATCCTCGGGACGATGATCGGCCTGGACCTGACGTTCGACGCCACGGACGTCGTCTCCCAGTGCCTGTCGCGCCGGCTCCTCATCAACGCGACCCACGGCCACGTCGTCCGGCTCTTGCCGGCGTTGACCATCAGCGACGAGCAGATCGACCAGGGCTGCGCGATCCTGGCCGACGTCTTGCGGGAGGCCCAGCCCTGAAAAGCTCCAAGAACCGCGGGCCGAAGGCCCCCGCCGCCGTCGCCGACCGCAACGGCCCGGCGGCCGTCGACGGCTGCCCCGCCCCCCGCCATTTCCTCGACCTCCGCGGCCTGACGCCCGAGTCGGCGCGGTCGCTGCTCGACCGCGCCTCGGCGCTGAAGGCGGAGGGGGGCCGCAGCGTCCCCCCGCCGCTCGCGGGCAGGACGCTGGGCCTGGTCTTCGAGAAGCCCTCGCTCCGCACCCGCGTCAGCTTCGAAGCGGCCTGCGCGCGGCTGGGGGGGAGCTCCATCTTCATCCGGGGCAAGGACGCCGGGATCGGCGTCCGCGAGAGCGTGGCCGACTTCGCCCGCGTCGTCAGCCAGTACGTGGACGCCCTGGCCGTCCGCACCTTCGCCCACTCGCTGCTGGAGGAGCTGGTCGAGTACGCCTCGATCCCGATCATCAACGCCCTGTCCGACGACGCCCACCCCTGCCAGGCCATGGCCGACATGCTCACCCTGGCCGAATTGAAGCCCGACCTCGCCGGCCTGAAGCTGGCCTTCATCGGCGACGGCAACAACGTGGCGATGTCGCTGGCCGAGGCCGCCGCCCTGCTCGGCGTCGAGTTCGTCCTGGCCTGCCCCGAGGGCTACGAATACCCCGAGCCCTTCGCGCGGGCGTTCGCCGCCCGCTTCCCCGGGGTCGAGCTGGCCGTCGCCCACGACCCCCGCGCCGCCGCCGACGGGGCCGACGCCGTCTACACCGACGTCTGGGCCAGCATGGGCCAGGAGCACGAGGCCGACAGCCGCCGCGAGATCTTCGCCCCGTTCCAGGTCGACGAGGAGCTGATGGACGCGGCCCGGCCGGACGCCGTCTTCCTCCACTGCCTCCCCGCCCACCGCGGCGAGGAGGTGGCCTCCGGCGTCCTCGACGGCCCCCGCAGCCGGGTCTTCCGGCAGGCCGCCAACCGCATGTACTTCCAGATGGCCCTGCTCGAATCGCTCGTCCAGGACCGATCGGCCGAGGACCGCCTGCGGTTCTGAAGGAGCCCCCCATGCCCCGACGCGACGGACGGAACGACGACGACCTGCGCCCGGTGACGATCGTCCCGGGCTTCGCCAGGAACTGCGCCGGGAGCGTCCTGTACTCCTGCGGCGGGACGACCGTCCTGGTCACCGCGCAGGTCGCCGACGCCGTCCCGCCGTTCCTCGAAGGCAAGGGCGTGGGCTGGCTCACGGCCGAGTACGCCATGCTCCCCGGCAGCACGCCGACGCGGGTCTCGCGGCGGACCGACGGCCGGGCGACGGAGATCCAGCGCCTGATCGGCCGCAGCCTCCGCGCCGTGGTCGACCGCCAGGCCCTCGGCCCGTTCACGGTCCACGTCGACTGCGACGTGGTCAACGCCGACGGCGGCACCCGCACCGCCGCCATCACCGGGGCGTACGTCGCCGTCGCGCTGGGCCTGCGGAAGCGGTTCGGCGTCGAGCGCGCCGGGGCCGTGCTGAAGGATTCGGTCGCCGCCGTGAGCGTCGGGATCGTCGAGGGCCGCGCCGTGCTGGACCTGGACTACTCGGAGGACTCCCGGGCCGAGGTCGACGCCAACGTCGTCCGGCTGGGCTCGGGCGGGCTGGTCGAGGTCCAGGGGACCGGCGAGGGGGGCGTCTTCTCGCGGGCCCAGCTCGACGCCCTGCTGGACCTCGCCGGGGCCGGCATCGACCGCCTGGCCGCCATCCAGCGGGAGGCGGTCGAAGGGGGCTGATCGCGGCCGATCGCTCTGGGCGGGCCCGGCGGTTTCTGCTAAAGTCCCGCGCGTATCCCGCCGGGGGGCCGTCACGAGGACGGGCCATCGCCCGCGCGGTGACTCCGCAAATCCCGTCATTCACTCGGGACGAGGGCCGAGGGTCCGCGCCCCGTCCCGGCCGCCGATGATCCGACAAGGAAGGGGATCGTCCATGAAGAAGCCTCTCACCGCGCTGGCACTCCTCGCAGCCCTGGCGGGCGGGCCCGCCCGGGGGCAGACCGTCATCCCGGACAAGCCCGTCGAGGTCGTCCCCGACCTGACGGACCCGGACCAGTTCAAGGACCCCTCGGCCGCGCTGCCGGACGACCCGATCGAGCCCTACCTGCTGACCAAGGACAACGGCCCGTTCATGGTCCTGGCCAAGACCTTCCGCGGGCCCGACTCCCAGAAGCTGGCCCTCGCCCTGGCGAAGGAGCTGCGCGAGGTCCACGGCTACCCCGCCTACATCCTCCGCAGCAAGGACTGGCCGGGCCGGAGCAACATCCGCAAGATCCCGCCGCAGGCCGACACCCAGGTCGCGCAGGCGTCCGTGAACGTGCCCGAGAAGTACCGGACCTACGACGAGGCCGCGGTCCTCGTCGGCGAGGAGAAGACCCAGGACGGGGCGGCCAAGCTCCTCCACGAGGTCAAGAAGATCAAGCCGAAGTGCCTGGACACGGTCTCGTCGTTCTTCCCCTGGCGGGAGGGGCTGAGCAAGGCCATCCGGACGACGAACCCCTACGTCGCCGCCCAGAACCTCTACCCCCACAAGGCCGACCGCCTGGTCGTCTCTATGAACTCCGGCGAGGGGAACATCGCCCAGTGCCCCGGCCAGTTCAGCCTCCAGGTGGCCGAGTTCACCGGCCGCTCTAGCTTCAACGACAAGGATCCCGTGTTCCAGGGCCACTGGAACCTGATGAAGAGCCCGCTGCGCACCGCCGCGAGCGACGCCGAGAAGATGGCGAACACGCTCCGCAAGGACAAGGACGTGGCCAAGCTCGGCCAGCCGATCTACGTCTACCACGACCGGACGTCCAGCCGGGTCTTCGTCGGCTCGTTCGCCTCGGCCGACGACCCCCGGGCCCTGGCCACGCGCGAGTCCCTCCTGAAGCTGGCCGTCCCGTTGATCGACCCCAATTCGCGATCGAAGACGCTCGACACCATGATCGTCCCCGCCGGGGCGCTGACCGATCTCGCGCCCATCAAGCAGAACTTCCAGAAGTGAGCGACGGGGGCCCTCGGCCCCCTTCCTCGCCCCGGAACCGTCGAAGACAATGGGTCGCCTCCCCTCCTCGCGAGGGGCGGCGACCTCGCATTTCCCCGACCTTCGGACGACGACCCATCATGAGCGACTCCCCCCCGATCCGCCTCGTCCTCGGCTCGCGGAACGTCAAGAAATGCCGCGAGATGGCCGACCTCATCGCCCCCCCCTGGGAGCGCCGGCCGTGGATGGATCGGGTGGCCGTCGAGTCGATCGCCGCCCATCCCGACGTCCCCGAGGTCGTCGAGGACGCCGACACGTTCGCCGGCAACGCCCGCAAGAAGGCGTCGGAGTCCGCCCGGGCCCTGGGCGCCTGGGTGCTGGCCGACGACTCCGGCCTGGCCGTGGACTTCTTGAAGGGGGCCCCCGGGGTCTACTCCGCCCGCTACGCCGGCGAGCCCTGCGACGACGCGGCCAACTGCCGCAAGCTGCTGGAGGCCCTGGCCCACGTCCCCGACGACCGCCTCGGCGCCGCGTTCCAGTGCGCCCTGGCGCTCGCCGACCCCGAGGGCCGGATCCGCCTCGAAGCCGAAGGCTCCGTCCGCGGCCGGATCATCCGGGAACTCCGAGGCCCCGGCGGCTTCGGCTACGACCCGATGTTCCTGATCCCCGAGTATCACAAGACGTTCGGCGAGCTGTCCGCGCTGGTCAAGCACCAGTTGAGCCACCGCTCGCGGGCCTTCGCCCACCTCCGGCCGAAGCTGGAGAGGCTGGTCGTCGAGACGGCCGGCGGCTGAACCGCGATGCACCAAGCCCTCTGGTTCCGCCGGTTCGGGCCGCCCGCCGAGGTGCTGTCGCTGGAATCGACGCCGCCGTCGCCGCGGCCGTCGGGCCGCGTACGGGTCCGGATGACGGCCGCGCCGGTCAACCCGTCGGACCTGATCCCGATCACCGGGGCCTACCGCCATCGCGTCTCCCCGCCGAGGGTCGCGGGCTACGAGGGCTGCGGCGTGGTCGTCGAGGTCGACGACCCGGCGTGGATCGGCCGACGCGTCCTCCCGCTGCGCGGCGACGGGACGTGGCAGACGTACGTCGACGCCGTCCCCGACCTCCTCGTGCCCGTCCCGGACGACGTCCCGGACGACCTGGCGGCGCGGGCCTACATCAACCCCCTGGCCGCGCGGCTCATGCTGGAGGCGCATCCTCCCTCGGGCCGTCGCGTCCTGCTGACGGCCGCCGGCTCCGCGTGCGCCCGGATGCTCGGGGCGTGGGCGCTGGCCGAGGGCGCGCGCGAAGTCGTCGCCGTCCACCGCTCGGCCGTCCACGGTCCGTCGCTGGCCGCGATGGGGATGGGAGCGATCGGCCAGGACGACCCGGCCCTGGCCCGTCGCGCCGCCGGGTGCGACCTCGCCTTCGACGCCGTCGGCGGGCCGCTCGCCGACGCGATCCTCGCCGCCCTGCCCCGATCGGCCGACTTCGTCTCCTACGGCCTGCTCTCGGGGCTCCCGTACCGGCCCGTCGCGGGCGGCCCTGCGCTCCACCGCTTCCACCTGCGCGACCGCCTCGAAGGCGTCTCGCCCGCGTCATGGCGAGGCTGGTTCGATGGCCTCTGGCCGCGGCTCCGGGGCGTCGAACTCCCGGACGTCCGCCGCTTCCCGCTCGCCGACTGGCGCGCGGCGCTGGCGGCGTTCGACGAGCCGGGGCGGACGTTCAAGCCGATGCTGACGTTCTGACCCGACGATCAGAGCAGCGCCGTGGTCTCCGGGACGCCCAGCATCAGGTTCAGGTTCTGGACGGCCACGCCCGACGCCCCCTTGATGAGGTTGTCGAGGCAGGCGAGGACGAGGATCCGGCCGCGGACCACGCGGACCGTGATGTCGCAGAAGTTGGTGTAGGCGGAGTCCTTGGTCCCGGGCAGGTGGGTGACGACCCGGACGAACGGGCTGTCGGCGTAGAACGAGCGGTACAGCTCGATCAGGTCGTGCTCCACGGCCGGCCCCTTCGGGCTGGCGTAGATGGTGGCGAAGATGCCGCGGTCCATCGGGATCAGGTGGGGCGTGAAGATCACCTCCACCGGGTCGCCGTCGCGGGCGACCGTCGTCAGCACCTGGTCGATCTCCGGCGTGTGGCGGTGGCGGCCGACGTTGTAGGCGGACAGGCTCTCGTTGCACTCGGGGAAATGCGTGGTCAGCTTGGGGGACCGCCCCGCGCCCGAGACGCCGCTCTTGGCGTCGATCACGATCGACTTCCGATCGATCAGGTCCTCCGCGACCAGCGGGGCCAGCGCCAGGATGCTCGTCGAGGTGTAGCAGCCGGGGTTGGCGATCAGGCCGGCTGGCGGGATGGCGTCGCGGAACAATTCGGGGAGGCCGTAGACGGCCTCGCCCAGCCCGGCGGCGTCGGTGTGGGCGTGGCCGTACCAATCCTCGTAGACCTGGGCGTCGGCCAGGCGGTAGTCGGCGCTGAGGTCGATGACCTTCACCCCGCGCTCGCGGAGCGAGGGGACGATCGCCATGCTGGCCGTGTGAGGCAGGCCGAGGAACGCGAACTTGCAGCGCTCGGCCATGCGGTCGGCGTCGAACGGCTCGCAGGCCAGGTCGATCCGGCTCGCCAGGCTGGGATGCAGGGCGTCCAGCCGCTCGTCCTGGCGCGACGTCGCCATGGCGATCTTCACGCCGGGATGCCGCAGGAGGATCTGGATCAGCTCGCGGGCCGCGTATCCCGACGCCCCCACCACCGCCACGCCGACAGGTTCCGCCACGTCTCGAAGTCCTTCCGCACTCAGGCCGCCTCACGCTCCCGACGCCACGCCACGATTATCACCGCGACCCACGCCCCCCAGCAAGCCGCCGAGGCCCACAAGCCCTGGCGCACGTCGGCCGCGTCGTAGGCGAACCGCAAGGCGGACTTCGGATCGGTCCCCGCGCCGACGTCGATCGCCATCCACGCCCCGCCTCCTTCCCCGACCCGGAACGCCGGCCTGATGTTCGCGACGGATTCGCGACCGTCCGGCCCGACGACGGCCGCACGCCATTGGGGGTCGTACAGCACCGACATCATCACGGTCCCGCCCGTCCCGTCGAGCGGCACGAGCCAGCCCGTCGTCGATGTCGCCGCGGCCGGCAGCGGGCGTGCGGCGTCGAGCGTCGCCAGCACGCGCCGGGGGTCGCCGTCGAAAGCCTCCGGGACGCGGCCGGAAACCAGCCAGGCGCGGGGGGCGTCGGCCGTGCGGATGACCTGGAAGTCGACAGGAGCGACGTCCGTCCGCCCGTCCGCGAGGCCCAGGACGGGATAGAACTCGCCGGCGTTCCAATCCGGCCCGAACAGCCATCGGGCGAGTTCGGGGTCGCGGATCGTCTCGACCTCGCCGGGCGGCGTCGTACCTCGGAGCTTCATCGCCGCGACCTCGATCGGGTCGAGCACGCGAAGCCCCGCCCCGACGGCGCGCATCGCGCGGAGCGTCGCGTCGAGGTTCGGGCCGGGGTCGAGCGGCCCCCTCGCCATCGCCGACAGCCCTCCCATCGCCGGCAGGTCGAGCGTCCGATACGCCTGCACCGGGGCGAGCCCGGCGGCCATCGCCAGGTTCTGCATGGGGTCGATCGTCCGGCTACCCGGCGGCTCCTGTGCGAGCCGGGCCAGCACCGGGCTCTGCTCGGCCAGCGACCGGAGCCGGCCGACCTGGACGTACCGATGGCTCGCCAGCCAGGTGTGATCCAGGAACGTCAGGCCGACGAGGAGGACGGGGGCCCGCTGGCGCAGCTTCGGAACGGCCGCAGTCACGACGACGGCCGCCAGGATCAGGAGCGATCCGGCCAGTTCCTCGCCATAGATCGTGAACCGCCGTTGTTCGAACGAGCGCATGTCGCGCGGCTCGACGGACCGACGGACGCCGGCCCGCTCCAGCGCCGGCGGGATGACCGGGTCGACGGCGGGACGGCGCGCCAGGCTCGCGACCGACCGGAAGTCCGGGTCCCCCTGCCACGGTAGGAGGGCGAACGCCTTTTGATAGAGATCCTCGACGACCCGGCTCCCCGAGGGCGACGACGACCAGGCCGCCATCTCGACGAGGCCGAGCACGACCCCGATCCAGGCGACCGCGGCCAGGCCCAGCCGCAGCACGCCCCGGCCGGGCCGTTCCCACGACCCCCAGCGGTCGACGCCCAGGCCCGCGAGCATCGCCAGGGCCATGGACATCGGCAGCGTCCAGCGCGCGGGAGCCCGGAAGAACGAGAAGCCGGGGAGACGGATCAGCCACCGGAACCCCGGGACGTACGGCCCGAGACTCAGGATCAGGCAAGACGCCGCCAGCACGCCCAGCGTCCGCACCGCCGCGTCGCGCCGGCCCTCGCGCCCGAGCGTCATCAGGGCCAGAATCAGCGGCGCGATCCCGACGTAGGCCAGCAACTCCTCCGGCGACGTGTGGAACGGATCCCACGCCAGCGGACGCCAGAGGGGCGAGCCGTGGAACAGCCGAGGGGCGACCAGGCCGACCAGGTGGAACGGCGTCGCGGCGAACCCCGAGAGGTATTCGTAGTCGCGACGGTCGGCCGCCAGCCCCGCCAGCCGGGCCGTCGGCCAGACCTGCGCCGCTGCGAGGGGCAACGCGACCGCGACGCCCAGCATCGTCAGCCCGGCCCGCGCCATCGGCCGGCGTTCCAGGATCGACCAGGCCGCCATGATCCCGACGGTCGCCTGCGTCATGAACGCGATCTGGAAGTGCCCCGGCAGCACCTGCATCGTCAGCGCGACCGACAGGAGGAACAGCCTCCTGGCCGTGCCGGGGCCCGGCTGGTTGAGGATCGACCAGGCCAGCCCCCAGGCCCAGGGCAGCCACGATCCCGTCGTGTAGCCCCAGGGGTGCGGCATGTGGATCACGAAGAACCCCGACGCCGCGAACGCGAACCCCGCCAGCCCCGCCCCGAGCTGCGCCGCACCGAAGCGACGCGCCGCCCAGTATCCTCCCAGCCCGCCCCAGAGGGTGTGAAGGACCAGGCTCAGGACGTAGGCCCGCTCCACGGTCATTAGGCCGTAGAGGATCAGATGGGGCGGATAGAAGACCCCCATCTGGCTCTCGCCGACGCCCGGGAAGCCGTAGCCCCAGAGGTCGTTCCAGACGGGGACGGATCGCAGGCCCAGCGATCGCGACAGCACGCCCATCAGCCCCAGGAAGAACTGGGTGACGTCGCCGCCGACGGGCATCGCCCTTCCCAAACTGAAGGGGGCGAGCCAAACGAGAAGCCCGAGGACCATCACGGCCGCCCCGATCGGCCGGGGCGCGGTCGGCTGCGCAGCGTCTCTCCCCTCGTTCGCACCCTTCGCTTCCCGCACGCCGGTCCCAGCCCCCGAGATCCAGGTAACTTTTGCAAATCCCCGGGCGATCTTACAGAAATCCGGCTTGACCGTCACGGGCCCCGCAGCCTTTCGGGCGGCCCGGTCGCCGAAATCTCGCCGATTTCGACTCAAGGTTCGAACCAACCGATCGCCGGCGACGTGTTGGCATGGGGAGTGCTCTTACATCAGGGCATCGAAGGCGAGGCGGACGGAGAGTCGCCGGCCTTCCCATCCACCGAATGCGATCGAACTCGAAACCGAACACGGAGGATATACCATGCTGGTCCTGAGCAGGAAGGCGGGCGAGGCGATCCAGGTCGGCGAGAACATCCGGATCGTGGTCTCGAAGATCGAAGGCCATCAGGTCCGCATCGGCATCGAGGCCCCCATGAGCGTCTCGATCAAGCGGCAGGAGATCTGCTTCGAGCTGCCGAGCGAGCGCGAGGCCGAGCGGCTCATGCAGGCGGTCGGCGCTTGACGAACGGCCTCCGGGCGCGGCCAAATCGTCGGGGATGACGCGCGTCGACCTTCCGGCGCCGCGTCCCGCGCCCGGATGGGATCGTCAATGCGAGTCGTGATCGCCCCGGACAAGTTCAAGGGGAGCCTCTCGGCCCCCCAGGTCGTCGAGGCCGTGGCGCGAGGCGTCCGCGCCGCGGAGCCATCGACGGAAATCGTCGGCGTCCCCATGGCCGACGGCGGCGAGGGCCTCGTCGACGCCCTCGCGGCGGCCGGCGGCGGCGAAATCCGGCGGGCCCGCGTGACGGGGCCGCTCGGCGATCCCGTCGATGCGCGTTTCGCCCTTTTCGGAGACGGCACGGCCGCGGCCGAGATGGCCTCGGCGGCGGGGCTGGTCCTCGTGCCGAAAGATCGACGCGATCCGGGCAAGGCGACGACCCGCGGCGTGGGCGAATTGCTCCGCGCGATCGTCGAGGCCGGCGCGCGCCGCATCATCCTCGGCATCGGCGGCAGCGCCACGAACGACGGCGGCGCGGGGATGGCCCAGGCCCTCGGCTATCGGCTCCTCGACGCCGAAGGCCGCGACGTCGAGCCGGGCGGATTCGGCCTGGAAGCCCTGGACCGCATCGAGCCGGCCGGCGGCCCGGATGCGCTCCGCGGGGTCCAGGTCTCCGTGGCCTGCGACGTGACGAACCCCCTCTGCGGCCCGACGGGTGCCTCGGCCGTCTACGGCCCCCAGAAGGGGGCGACGCCGGAGATGGTCGGCCGGCTGGACCGCGCCCTGCGAAGGCTCGCGGACGTGGTCGCGCGCGACCTGCACGCCGAGATCGCCGACGTCCCCGGCGCGGGGGCGGCGGGGGGGCTCGGCGGCGGCCTCATGGCGTTCGCCGGCGGCCGGCTGAAGCCCGGGATCGACCTGGTGATCCACGCCGTCAAGCTCCGCGACAAACTCGACGGGGCCGACCTCTGCATCACCGGCGAGGGCTCCCTCGACGCCCAGAGCGCCTACGGCAAGACGGCCGTCGGCGTCGCGCGGCTGGCCTGCTCGCTGGGAGTCCCCACGTTCGCCCTCGTCGGCTCGATCGGCGACGGGGCCGAGGCGTGCCTGAACGAGGGGCTGGACGCCTATTTCCCGATCTGCCCCGGCCCGACCACGCTCGACGAGGCCATGGCCCGCGCGTCCGACTTCCTCGCCGCCGCCGCCGAGCAGGCGATGCGCGGCTTCCTGGCCGGGGCGAAGTCGCGGGGATCGGGACGATGAGTGAGCGATCGACGGGCGAGTTCGGCCTGATCGAGTGGATCCGCTCGCGACGGCCGAGGCTGGGGCCGGACCAGGGCGTCGAGGGGGACGTCGGCGACGACTGCGCGACGGTGCGCTTCCGCTCCCCCTCCATGATCGTCACCACCGACATGTTGATGGACGGCCGCCACTTCATCCTGGATCGGGACGGCCCGGAGGCGGCGGGTTTCAAGGCGATGGGCGTGAACCTATCCGACGTCGCCGCGATGTGCGGCGTCCCTCGCTTCGCCACGGTGGCCGTCGCCCTGCCCCGCCGGGACGCCGTCGCCGTCGGGCAGGGCCTCGACGCCGGGCTGCGGCGCATGGCCGATCGCTTCGGCGTCCACATCGTCGGCGGCGACACGAACGCCTGGGACGGGCCGCTCGTCGTCTCCGTCACGCTGATGGGCGAGCCCCACCCGCTCGGCTCGCCGAGCCGCTCCGGCGCGAAGGTCGGCGACGCGATCTTCGTCACCGGCCCGCTCGGCGGCAGCCTGTCCCGCGGGCGTCACCTCCGTCCCAACCCCCGGATCCGCGAGGCGCAGGCGATCCGGCCGGTCATGAACCCGACGGCCATGATCGACCTGTCCGACGGCCTCTCCTCCGACCTCGGCCACATCCTCGACGAGAGCGGCGGCCTGGGCGCCGTCCTCGACGAGGCCGCCGTCCCGATCCACGCCGATGCGATCGACCAGTCGACGGAAGACGGCGTCCCCGCCATCCTCCACGCCCTGGACGACGGCGAGGACTTCGAGCTGTGTTTCACCGTCCGGCCCGAGGAGGCGACGAGGCTCCCGGAGGGCGTGACGCTCCATCGGATCGGCGAGGTCGTCGCCGGGCCGGGGATCCGCCTCCGCGGGGGCGACGGCCGCCTGACGCCCGTCGAGCGCCGGGGCTTCGACCATTTCCGGGAGCGTGCGAAATCATGAACGTCCGCCGCGAGGCCGCCGCGCTGACCGTCGAAGTCGACGGCGAGGCCGAGACCGAAGCCCTGGGCCGCGCGATCGCCGAGGCGGTCGCCCCCGACACGGTCGTCGGCCTGGTCGGCCCGCTGGGCGCGGGGAAGACGCGGCTGTCGCGGGCGATCGCCGAGTCGCTGGGCGTCGACCCGGCCGCCATCGCCAGCCCGACCTTCGTCCTCATCCACGAATACGAGGGAGAGGTCCCCGTCTTCCACTTCGACGCCTACCGGCTCCCCTCCCCCGCGGCCTTCGAAGACCTGGGGCCGGCCGACTACTGGTCGGCCGGCGGCGTCTGCCTCGTCGAGTGGGCCGACCTGGTCCCCGATTCCCTGCCGCCGGACGCCTGGTGGATCCGCATCGATCCCCGCGGGGCCTCGCGCCGCTCGATGCGGATCGAGGCCCCCGGCGGCGCGCTCGACCGCCTCGCGCGGGCGATCGGGCGCTGAGCACCACGATCGGCGTCAGGCCGACGCCGGCGTGGCGGCCAGGATCTCCTGCCTCGGCCCGAAGAACTCGAAGCGGATCCGGGCGTCGTCGACGTCCAGGTCCTTGAGGGCCGAGTAGGCCGACTGCATGAACGGCTTGGGGCCGCAGAAGTAGAACGAGGCACGGTCGCAGGGGGCCCAGGAGCGGAGGAAGTCGGCGTCGATCAGGCCCACGGAATGGCAACGGGCCGCCTCGAAGTCGTCGGCGAGCGGCTGGTCGAACCGGACGTGGACGTCGCCATTGGAGCCCGCCGCCAGGGCGCGGAGTTCGTCGGCGAACGGCTGGATGAGGCTGTTCCGCGCGGCGTGCAGGAAGAACACCTCGCGGCCCGGGTCGCGGTGGGCGAGATCCTTGGCCATGGCCAGCAGCGGCGTCACGCCGATCCCGCCGGCCAGCAGGACGACCGGCCCGTCGCCGGCCTCGGGGGCGATGAAGAACTCGCCGCACGGCGGGCCGACCTCCAGCTCCTCGCCCGCGAGGACGACGTCGTGGAGGTGGTTCGAGATCAGCCCGCCGGGCGCCCCCGCCGCGAGCGCCGGCTCGCGCTTCACGCTGATGCGGTAGTAGTCGAGGCCCGGCCGGTCGGAGAGGCTGTAGTTCCGCGGCGAGGTCGGCGTCTCCGGCAGGTCGACGCGGACCGTGACGTACTGCCCCGCGCGATAGCCCGGCAGCGGGCCGCCGTCGGCCGGGACCAGGTAGAGGGACGTCACCACGTCGCTCTCCGGGACCTTCCGGTCGACCACGAACTTGCGATACCCGTTCCAGCCCCCCAAGGCCTCGCGCTGCTCGCGATAGATGTCGGCCTCGCGGGCGATGCAGACGTCGGCCAGGAAGCCGTACGCCTCCCCGATCGCCCCCAGGATCTCGTCGGTCGCCGCGTCGCCCATCACGTCCTTGATCGCCGCCAGCAAGTGCTTGCCGACGATGGGATAATGCTCCGGCAGGATCCCCAGCGAGCAGTGCTTCTGCGCGATCAGCTCGATCGCCGGCGCCAGGACCGCGGGGTTGTCGATGTGGGCGAAATACGCGCAAATGGCACCCGCCAGCGCCCTCTGCTGCCCCCCGGAGAACTGGTGCGCCTGGTTGAAATACGCCTTCACCGCCGGGTCGCCGGCGAACATCCGGGGGTAGAATTTGCTCGTGATCGCCTCGGCGTTCGCGGCCACGACCGGCGTCAGGCTCTTGATGATCTCGATCGTCTCGGGGCGGAGCATCGCGGGTCCTCCGGGGAAGGCTTGAAATCCACATCTCAATGTACAGAATGAATCCTGGACGTCAAGGTACAGGAATCGGAACGGTGGCTCGATGATCCCGAAGACGGCGGAGTATGCACTGCGAGCGGCGGTCTGCCTGGCGGGGACGGCGGGGTCCCCGGCGTCGGCCGACCTGCTGGCGGAGCGGACGAAGGTGCCGCGGTCGTACCTGAACCGGGTGCTGCGCGACCTGGCGACGGCCGGTCTGCTGACGTCGAAGCCGGGCCCCGGCGGCGGCCACGAGCTGGCCCGCCCGGCCGGCGAGGTGACGATCCTGGACGTGGTGAACGCCGTCGCGCCGATCGAGCGGATCGAGCATTGCCCGCTCGGCCTGCCGTCGCACACGTCGCTCTGCCCGCTGCATCGCGAGCTGGACCGGGCGTACGAGACGATGCAGGAAGCCTTCCGCCGCGTGAGCTTGAAGGACCTGCTGGAGTCGACCAGCCCGATCATCCCGCTCTGCGACCTGGCCGCGTCAGCGGCCCCAGCGGCGTCGGGCGAGGCGGGGGGCGAGGGCGAGCAGCCCCATCGGGAGCCCGAGCCGGGGGTCGGCCAGGGCCGAGGCCGTCGCCGCGGGTGACGTGCGCCAGGCCCGCGCCAGCGCCGCGCGGGCCAGGTCGACGCGGCCGGCGTTCAGGGCCTCGTGGGCCCGATTGAGGTACGCGCGGGCGAGCCGGCGGCCGGGCCGAACCCCGCGACGGGCCAGCAGCCGCGCACTCTCCTCAAGGTCGTCCAGGCCGTGCTTGAAGCGGTGGGTCTCGCTCCCCGCGTGCCATCGCACGGAGACGAGCGGCTCGCCGACGATCCAGCGCACACCGAAGCGGTCGGCCGCGCGGAGCCAGAACTCCCAGTCGACGACGTAGCGCCAGGCCGGGTCGAACCCGCCGAGGATCTCGTGGGCCCGCCGGCTCGTCGTCACGGCCGAGCAGCGCAGGACGTTCGACGCCGCCAGCCGTCCCGAAAACGCGCCGGGGGCGAAGTCGACGACGCCGGCCGGGCCCTCGTCGGCGATCCCCCCGTACTCGATGATCGTCGGCGGCACAACCCGGCCCGAACCGTCGACGACGTCGGCCGGCCCGGCGAGCAGCCCGAGGCCGTCGCCGCCCGGCCGGGCGAGGGCGTCCAGGCGCCGGGCCAGGTCGCCGGGGCGCATCACGTCGTCCTGGTGGAAGACGGCGACCCAGGGCGTCCGGGCGAGCGCGACGCAGCGGTTCCAGTTGCCGGCCAGGCCGAGGCGCTCCGGATTCACCTCGATCCGGGCCCGATCCCCGGCCCGATCGCGAACCATCGCGACCGTCGCGTCGTCCGAACGGTCGTCGCAGACCAGGAGGTCGAACGCGGCGGCTCGCTGGGCGAGGATCCCCCCCAGCGCCTCGGCCAGGTGGGCCGCGCCGTTGAAGGTGGGGATCGCGACGGTGAGGACGGGCGCGGTCACGGCTTCGGGAGATCGGCGGCGGCCTTGCGGAGCAGTTCCCAGGTGTAGATGCCGGTGGAGTGGCCGTCGCTCCAGGTGGGCTGGATCGCGTAGGTGCCGACCATCTCCAGGCCCTCCAGCTTGATATCCTCGCGGACGTGCTCCACCTGGATGATCCGCTCGCCGGTCCACTCGTCCTGGCAGCTCGCGCAGGGGCACTCGGCGCGGAGGGCGCGGTACGGGAGCCGGTCGGCGGCGCCGTCGGGCCAGGTGATTTCGAGGACCTGCTCGGCCTGGTGGGCCCTGATGTTGCTGGGAGGGTCGATCATGATACCGTCGTCTTCCGGGACCAAACTCCGACGCCGGCACGCCGGCGGGGCCGCGATCATGGACATCCAGGGTAACAACTCGCGCGCGACGGACGAAGGGGCGATCGCGGAGGACGCCGCGGCGCGGATGCGATTCTACGTCGCCGCGCCCAGCGTCTCGGCCGTGCGCCGGGCCCTCTTCCGCGCCCCGGGAGGGGCCCGGGTGACGGGCCGGTTCGACCGCGCGACCATCGAATGCTCGCACACGATGGACGCCCGCAGCTTCGCCCGCCACTGGCCCGTCCTGCTCAGCCGGCTGGACAAGGCCGGGCTGCGCGTCGTCCCCCGGCCGCCCGTCGGGCCGTGAAGGCCGCGGGCGGAATACGTTCGGGATTTAGGCAGGGACGTCTTCCCCCCTCGCGGGGGAAGACGGACGCCGAAGGCGTCAGATGAGGGGGACGCGAAGCACGGGAGCCGTCGGGATTCGAGGGCCCGCCCGACCGGCTCGGGATCCCGACGGCCGTCTGGCTCGTCTTCCCCCTCATCCGGCCCTTCGGGCCACCTTCCCCCGCCAGGGGGGAAGGTCGTTATGATGCCGAATCCCGAAGGCGCCCCGCCGCGGGCGGAGGCTTGCCGACGGCGCGCGGACGCGGTATCGATACCGTTCCGGAACCGCCCGCGACACCACCCCGAATCGAGCCCATCGATGCCCATCTCCGAACCGCCCGAAGTCCCCGATTGGCGAAGCCTCGTCGATTCCCCCGACGTCGACTGGGACGCCGTCGCCACGAGCGCCGAGGGCCCCGAGGGCGAGCTGCCGCTGACGGACGAGATGCTCCGCATCTGGCCCTCGGGCGACCTGTTCGGGCTGTCTCAGAACGCGGGGATGGGCTGGAAGCCCTCCGACGTCGCCCGCGATCCGTTCCTGATCCTCAGCACGCAGGGGGGCCTGCGCGCCGAGGACGGCTCGCCGATCGCGCTGGGGTATCACACGGGCCACTGGGAGATCGGCCTGCTGGTGAAGGCGGCGGCCGAGGAGTTCAAGCGGCGGGGGGCCGTCCCGTTCGCCGCGATGGTCTCCGACCCCTGCGACGGTCGTTCGCAGGGGACGACGGGGATGATGGACAGCCTCCCCTACCGCAACGACGCGGCCGTCGTCTTCCGCCGCCTGATCCGCTCGCTGCCGCTCCGCAAGGGGGTGCTCGGCGTGGCCACCTGCGACAAAGGTTTGCCGGCGATGATGCTGGCCCTGGCGGGCTCGCCGCGGCTGCCGTCGGTCCTCGTGCCGGGGGGGGTGACCTTGCCGCCGCGCTCCGGCGAGGACGCGGGGAAGATCCAGACCATCGGGGCCCGCTACGCCCACGGCGAGATCGACGTCGAGACGGCCGCCGACTACGGCTGCCGCGCCTGCGCCACGCCCGGCGGCGGCTGCCAGTTCCTCGGCACGGCCGCGACGGCCCAGGTGGTCGCCGAGGCCCTGGGCATGTCGCTCCCCCACTCGGCCCTCGCCCCTTCGGGACAGCCGGTGTGGCTGGACATGGCCCGGCGCTCGGCGCGGGCGCTCGTCGAGTTGGCCCGCCGCGGCGCGACCTCGAACAAGGTCCTGACGGACGCCGCGATCCGGAACGCGATGATCGTCCACGCGGCGTTCGGCGGCTCGACGAACCTGCTGCTCCACATCCCGGCGATCGCCCACGCCGCCGGGCTGCGGCGGCCGGACGTCGTCGACTGGCACGAGATCAATATCAAGGTCCCGCGGCTGGTGAGCGTCCTCCCCAACGGCCCCGTGCCGCACCCCACCGTCCGCGTCTTCCTCGCCGGGGGCGTGCCGGAGGCGATGCTGCACCTGCGGGGCCTGGGCCTGCTCGACGAATCCGCCCTCACGGCCTCCGGGACCACGCTCGGCCGCCTGCTCGACTGGTGGGAGACGAGCGAGCGCCGGAGGCGGTCGCGCGACCGCCTCTATAAGGAAGACGGCGTCGACCCGGACGACGTGATCATGAGCCCCGCGCGGGCCCGCGAGCGGGGCCTGACCAGCACGGTGACGTTCCCGCGGGGCAACCTCGCGCCGCACGGCTCGGTCATCAAGAGCACGGCCATCGACCCGACGGTCGTCGACGCCGACGGCGTGTATCGGAAGCTCGGCCCGGCGCGGGTGTTCACGCGCGAGCACGACGCCGTCGCGGCCATCAAGGGCCAGGCCGAGGTCCCGGTGAAGGCCGGCGACGTCGTGGTCCTGATCGGCCGCGGCCCGCTGGGGGCCGGGATGGAGGAGATCTACCAGGTCACGTCGGCCCTGAAATTCCTGCCGTTCGGCAAGGAGGTCGCCGTCCTGACCGACGCCCGGTTCTCCGGCGTCTCGACCGGGGCGTGCGTCGGCCACGTCAGCCCGGAGGCCCTGGCCGGCGGCCCGCTCGGCAAGGTCCGCGACGGCGACCTGATCCGCATCGTCGTCGACCGCGTCCGCCTCGAAGGCTCGATCGACATGGTCGGGCCCGAGGGCGTCGACGTCGGCCCGGAGGGAGGCGCCCGACTCCTGGCCGAACGGTCGCCCCACCCCCGGCTCTCCCCGGATCCCGACCTCCCCGACGACGTCCGGCTCTGGGCCGCGCTGCAGGAGGCATCCGGCGGCGTCTGGGGCGGCTGCGTCTATGACGTGGAGGCGATCCTGGCGGCGATGGGACGGGCGGGCGGTTGAGATCCGCCGCCCGCCCCCCCCCCGGGCCCAGTTCACCGGGGGTCAGTCGACGCGACCCGCGGGGATCGCGTGCCGGTCCCCTCGCGATTCAGGCCCGCGCCCGCCGCCTCGACAGGCCGAGCAGGGCCGCCCCCGCGAGCCCGGACGCGGAGAGGACGAGGCTGCCAGGCTCCGGGACCGTCGGCGTGATCGTGAAGACGAGGTCGGGATCGAACCCGGTGGTCTGGATGGTGAAGAATCCGCCGGGGGGGACGCCCGGCCCACCCTGGAAGTTCACGGTGAGGAACTGGAGGCTCGAGCCGGAACGCTCGAACGTCGTCTTGCTGTTGTCGAAGATCCCGTCGCCGTCGGTGTCGGGCTGGCCGGTCGCGTAGAAGAACGTGAGGTGGAGGTCGGTCATCGTGACCCCCAGCAGGTTCTCGAACGTCTCGGTGAAGTTGCCGACCCTCGTGAACGGCGAGAGGTCGGTGATGGGGGTCGATCCGGGCTCCGCCCTGGAGATGAGGATGCTCGCGGCGTCCGCGGCGTTGGTGAGGCTACAGAGCAGGAGACCCGCGAGCAGGAGACGGGCGCGACTCATGGTGGAACTCCTCTTGTCAGGATTCCGGCCGATGTCCGCTGGGGGCGCGGCGCCACTCCTTGCGAGCAGCCCCGCAACAGGCTCGTCGCCGAACTTGGGAATGGGACGGGATACGGGGACGGATCGCCCTGGAAAGGGGTGCCACACAGGCCCCCCCGGGCTCCCGACTTCTTGGACGATCAAGGTGCCGGACGTGGGCCGGTCGACCGAAACCGATCATTCCTTGATTCGACGCGTTTCGTGCGAGGTCGAAGCCCGAATCGGGACGTCTGGGCCTCCTTGTATCGGGAGAGATCTTCTTCGAATCAATCCCGCGACAGAAAGTAAAGCAAACTCTCCCACTTGTCAATTCCATTAACGTCGATGTTCAAAATTCCTTTCATTTCCCTCCGAGGCGCCAGCATTCATCGCACGATCGGCCGCATGACGCCCGGAATATCCCGAGCGGGAAGCGAGATTCGCCGGGCGTCGCCCCCCGGGATCGATCGGATGACGATCCCCTTGAGCGGAAGGCCGGGCCGACCCGCCGATCTCGATCGATAGTCGCCGACGACGGCGTTCCACTTCCGCCCAAGTCGCGGGGCCGGACTTGCCGATGATGCGGGACGAAAGGCGTGAGTCGGGGGTCGGTCGGGATTTGCGGTCGTCAAGGGAATCTCGGGGGAATCCGGAAATTCCTCACAGGCGACGCGGGCCGCGATCGATAACAAGACCAGATGGACCGGTCGCGATGAGGAAGTCGCCGGAACGATCGGTCGGCTCCGCTCGATATCAGGATAGCGATCCCGGCGCCGGTAGGTCGGCGAGGCTGGAACGCCCGTCGGCGTGTTCGCGCAGTTCCCAAGGAGGGGATAAGACCATGTTCCGATCCGCGCGGCACCTGAGCCATAAGACCCCGCGCTGGGTTCGCGGCCTTGCCATGGGTGCCCTGACGGCCGCGCTCTGCACGACGAACGTCGGCTGCGGCCTCTCGTACGTCTTCCGCAACATCTCTCCCCTGCGGCCCACCGGCTGGTCGTTCGCCTGGCCGATCTTCGCCTCGCAGTCGCAGCGGCTCGAAGAGGACATGGAGCGCGAGGAGCACGACGGCCGCGTGCCGATCCTCGACCCCATCCCCGGCGACTTCGCCCCCGCCGCCTGCCTCGACCCCCCGAGCGAGGAAGAGGTCTGGGAGAAGGTCCCCAAGTTCAAGAACGGCTCGCCCGTCTTCTACGAGACCCAGCGGAACAACGTCCGCTTCCTGATCGAGAAGATCGGCGAGAAGGTCGACCCCTGCAAGGTCTATCCCCTGGCCGGCCCCTGCCAGCTCGTCCACTGCCACTACAAGTGCACGGTGTACTACGACGAGCTGTACTGGGCCGACTACCCGATCCCGTTCAACCACGTCGATCACAAGGTCGAGGTCGTCTACATCGACAAGGACCACCTCCGCCGTTGCGCCGGCCCCCCGGCCATCGACGCGCCGCCGGCCCCGCTGCCGGTGAACCCGGCCACCGGCGCCACCATGACCCACTGACCTCGATTCGGCCCCTCCCGATCCAATCAAGCCGACGCCCCCCATCTATGGCGGGGCGTCGGCTTTTTGCATCATGGCGGAGTCCTCGGTCGACATTTTTAGTCTCAGTGCGTCACATGATGCCTGGGTGCTACGAATCTAGATCATGCGGCCCCTCGGCGACGAGGTGGTCGCCCGTATGCAACACGAGCATGCCGGACCAAGTCTCCTCGGTCCCGAGGCCCCGCCGTCGCGGGGCTTCGGGCGCGCCCTCGGAGCGACACCATGAGCACTCACCAGCGGCAGGGAAACCCCAGGGTGAGTTGGCCTTCGCGCAGGGACGACGTAGGTTCTATCGCGGAGGGGTGGATGCCGACGCCGTCGGACGACGGATATGAGGCGTCGGCCCGCTCGCGCAGGCCGCGGGGCGGCCCCGAACCGAGGTTGAAGGAGTGCGGGAAGATGAACGCTCCGGTCCGCGTGGTCTGCCGGGGTTGCTTGCGGAGCGTCGAACTGGAAGCCGCCGACGCCGAGGTCGCCTCGGGCGCCTGCCCCTTCTGCGGCCAGCCCCTCGACAGCCGGGCGGGCTCGGGCGTCCACACCGACCCCACGGGCTCCTCCACGATGGAATCGGTCGCGGCGAAGGGGCCCGGGGATGGCGCCACCGAGTGGACCGCGACCTGGTCGCGGGGCTCGCTCGGCGTCCTGGGGAGGTTCCACCTGCGCGATCGCCTGGGCGACGGCGGGTTCGGCCAGGTCTTCCTGGCCTACGACCCCCGCCTCGACCGCGACGTGGCCCTGAAGGTGCTCCGCCAGCCCTGCCCCAACGACCGCGTCCTGGAGCGATTCTTCCGCGAGGCCCGCGCCGCGGCGCGGCTCGACCACCCGAGCATCGTGACCGTGTACGACTCGGGGTTCGACCGCGGCCGGTGTTGGGTCGCCTACCAGCGCGTCGTGGGCAAGCCGCTCTGGTGGCACCTGGACCACCACGCCATCGAGCCGGCGGTCGCCGCCCGGATGATCCGCGACCTGGCCGAGGCCATCGGCTACGCCCACGAGAACGGCGTCGTCCACCGCGACATCAAGCCGGCCAACATCATCATCGACGAGCAGGGACGGCCGCGGCTGATCGACTTCGGCCTGGCCCGCCGCGCCGACCTGGATTCCGACCTGACCCACGACGGGGCGATCGTCGGGACCCCCGCCTACATGAGCCCCGAGCAGGCCCAGGGCCACAGCCGACAGGCCGACGAGCGCAGCGACGTCTTCAGCCTGGGCGTCGTCCTGTTCGAGATGCTGGCCGGCCGCGGCCCGAACTCGATCTCCACCGTCCGATCGCCGGCCACCTCCCCGGCCGGCCATGCCGCCCCTTCGGCCGAGGAGTGGGCCGGCGTCGACCCGTCCATCCCGGCCGAACTGGTCCGGATCTGCCAGAGGGCCACGTCCGAACGCCCCCAGGACCGCTATCCCAGCGCCCGGGCCCTCGCCGCCGACCTCCACGCCTGGCTCGACCGGCCTTCGAAGGCCGTCGCGAAGCGACGCCGGGGGCCGTCGGCCGCGGCCCTGGCCTTCTGGGCCGTCCTCTTGAGCGCCGGGCTCGCCCTCGGCTACCTGGCCGCGACCCACCTCGGGGCCCCAAGCCCCGCGCCGGCGACCCCTCAAGGGCTCATCGCCCCGACCCCGGACGAGGCGCCTTCCGCCGGGCCGCATGTCGCCCGAGGTCCGTCGGGCTCGACCACGATCGGCCAGCGCCGCGAGGGCTCGCCCCCCGTCAAGGCCACGGGCAAGGCCGGCCGCCATGCTCTCCCCAGGATCGTCGCCAGCCACGAGGCCAAATGTTTCCACACGACCAACTGCGGCTACGACGAACGGATCAGCGCCAAGAACCGGGTCGAATTCGACGACGCCGACGAGGCGATCCGGGCGGGATACAAGATCTGCGACTACTGCCTGGCTAATCAGGATAAGGACTATCTGAGAAAGACCCCCGCGAGTCCCTGACCCGCGGCCCTGCGTCATCGCCTTGCCCCCCCGCGAGGCTCCGGCCTACAATCGGCGTCGTGAGAGACGCCGCGACGAGGCCCGACGAGGGGGACCGTAGATGAGCCAGGAGACGTCCGCCGCCACCCAGCATCCCCGGCCCGAGGGCGCCCCCGGCGAGAGGCCCGCGCGGAGGCCGACGCGCCCGGAAGTCCCCGCCTCGCTCGTCCCCGAGACCGGCTGGCACTTCCTCCACCTCTTCTACAAGGTCGACCGCGACGCCCTCCGCCGCCTGGGCCCGGACGAGAAGCGCCTCGGCCGCGAGGCGTTCGAGCAGATCCTCGGCACCAAGCCCGAGGGGGTCGCGCAGTTCCAGGCGTTCGCGGTCCCGGGGCACAAGGCGGACTTCGGCCTGATGCTGGCCGGGCCGGACATCAAGGCCATCCACGGCGTCCAGAACGCGCTCGCGGCGTCGCCGCTGGGGGCCGCGTTCGAGGCGAGCTACTCGTTCTATTCGATCACCGAGGTCTCGGAATACGTCCCGGACGCCGAGCAGTACGCGGCCATCCTCCGCGATCGCGAGAAGCTCGACCCCGAAAGCCCGATGTTCCGGGCCAAGGTCTCCTCGTACGCCGAGCGGCTGGGGCCGATGAACCAGCATCGGCTCTACCCCGAGTTCCCCGACTGGCCCTGCTTCTGCTTCTACCCCATGAGCAAGATGCGCCAGGGGGATCAGAACTGGTACCTGCTGCCGTTCGAGGAGCGGTCCGAGTTGATGTCCCAGCACGGCCGGTCCGGGATGGCCTTCGCGGGGAAGGTCAGCCAGGTCATCACCGCGTCGACCGGCCTGGACGACTGGGAGTGGGGCGTCACCCTCTGGGCCCGCAACCCCCTGTTCCTCAAGGACATCGTCTACACCATGCGGTTCGACGAGTCCTCGGCGAAGTACGCCCTCTTCGGCGATTTCTACTTCGGATACTTCCTGCGCCCCGCGGAACTCGCCGACGCGCTGAAGATCTAACCCGACGGCCGACGCTCGATGGGGCCGCCATCCCGGCCGCCCCGTCGTCAGGCCGACCCGTTGCGCTTCAGCTCCTTGTAGGCGGCGACCGCCATGCGGTCGCAGGCCTCGTTCTCGGGGTGCCCGCGATGGCCCAGGACGTGGGTCACGCGGACGTCGTGCCCGGCCAATAGCTCGTCGAGCCGCTTCCACAGGTCGACGTTCATCACCGGCTTGAGGACGTTGCCGTCCTTGCGCTGCCATCCCCGCTTCTTCCAGTTGGGCATCCACTCCTTGATGCCCTTGGCGACGTACTGGCTGTCGGTCACCAGCTCGACCGTGCAGCGCCGCTTCAGCGAGGCGAGGCCCTCGATGGGGCCGGTCAGCTCCATCCGGTTGTTGGTCGTCTCCCACTCCGCGCCCGACTCGCTGCGCTCCTGGCCGCTGGCGGGGTGCTGGAGGATGTACGCCCAGCCGCCGGGCCCGGGGTTGCCGGAGCAGGCGCCGTCGGTGAAGAGCTTGACCAGGTCGGCCGGGGCCGAGGCGTCCGGTTCCATGTTCGCGATCCGATCCTTCCGTGGCCGCCGCGCGGGGCGGTCGCGTCGTCGAAGAGGCCGGCGCGGGGGACGTCCCCCCGGCCGGGCTTCGATGATCGGGACGAGGCCGGGCGCCGTCAAGCCCGCCCGCCGCTCAGTATTTCCGGACGACGCCGACGAGGATGCCCAGGATGTCGACCTTGTCGCGGAAGATGGGCTTCATGGCCTTGTTGGCCGGCTCGAGGCGGACGCGGCCGCGATCGCGGTAGATCTTCTTGAGGGTGGCCTCGCCGTCCTCGTCGCGCACGGCGACGATCTGGCCGTCGCGGGCCTGGTCCTGCTGCTTGATGACGACGTAGTCGCCGTCGGCGATGTGCTCCTCGATCATCGACTCGCCGGTGACGCGGAGGGCGAACTTGCCGCCGTCCTCCACCCAGTCGGAGAACGTCAGCTCCTCGTCCTGCTCGATCGCCTCGATCGGCTGGCCGGCGGCGATCCGCCCCACCAGCTTCAGGCCGCCCAGCGGCGGCGCCGTCGCCGGGTCGTCCAGCAACTGGATCGCGCGCGACATGTTCGGCTCGCGGTGGATCAGCCCCTTCTTCTGGAGCGCCTTCAGGTGGCACATGACCCCGTTGGGGCTCTTGATCTCGAAGTGCAGCCCGATCTCCCGCACCGTGGGCCCGTATCCCCGTCCCTGGATCTTGCTGCGGATGAAGCTGTAGATCTCGCGCTGCCGCGAGGTGAGCGAGTCGAGGTCGGCCATTTCAGGCTCCATTCGTGTCGGGTTCGGATCGGACCGGGCGGCCCGCATGCCACGTCGCATGAAGAGGCTCGCAGCACACGGACGATCAGTATGGTGGCCCTTTGTGGCTAATGTACAGTGGTCGTCTAGCGCACGCCAGAACATTTTTCAGTTCCCGCGCGACCCGACCCGCGACCAAACCCCAAGTCTCACAACGTCATTGACTTACAACCCACGCCGGGGCTAGCATGGCCGTAGGTTCCTGGACGCCCTCGACGGATTCGGACCCATCAACGATGCACACGCAAAAGCGCATCCTCGCGATCCACGCCCACCCCGACGACGTCGAGTTCCAGTGCGCGGGGACGCTCGCCCTGCTGCGGGCCGCGGGACACCACGTCACCATCGCGACGATGACCCCGGGCGACTGCGGCAGCGCCGAGCACGACGCCGAGGCCATCGCCGCCATCCGCCGGGCGGAGGCCAAGGCGGCGGCCGACCTGATCGGGGCCGACTACCTCTGCCTGGAGTTCCGGGACCTGGCCGTCTTCAACGACGACGAATCCCGCCGCCGGGTCACGGAGGCCCTCCGGCGCGTCCGCCCCGATATCATCCTGACGGCCCCGCCGGTCGACTACATCTGCGACCACGAGATGACCAGCCTGCTCGTCCGCGACGCCTGCTTCGCCGCCGGTTGCCCGAACTACGCCACCCGCCAGTGGGAGCCCGCGAAGGCGCTGGATTCCATCCCGCACCTGTATTTCGTCGACTCCCTGGAGGGGAACGACCGCGACGGCCGTCCCCAGCCGGTGGCCTTCCACGTCAACGTGACGGACGTGTTCGAGACCAAGCGGGCGATGCTCGCGTGCCACGCCAGCCAGCGGAATTGGCTGCTGCGCCAGCACGGGATCGACGAGTACCTGGAGAGCCAGGCGCGGTGGGGCGAGGTCCGCGGCCGGGAGATCGGCGTGGCGAAGGCCGAGGGCTTCCGCCAGTACCTCGGCCACCCCTACCCGCACGACGACCTGCTGCTCGAACTGGTCGGCCAGGACGGGAAGGGGAAACGGACGACGGCCTCATGAACCGCGAGGATTCAGGGGGTGGTGTAATCGATCAGCTGGGCGATGAGGCTCTTGAGGTCGCGGCGGTGGACGATGCGGTCCACGAAGCCGTGCTGGAGGTGGAACTCGCTGGTCTGGAACCCCTCGGGGAGCTGGACGCGGACGGTCTGCTCGATGACGCGGGGGCCGGCGAAGCCGATCAGGGCCTTGGGCTCGGCGATGATGACGTCGCCGAGCGAGGCGAAGCTGGCGGCCACGCCCCCCATCGTCGGGTGGGTCAGCACGCTGATGAACAGGCCCCCGGCGTCGCGATAGCGCTTCAGGGCGGTGGAGACCTTGGCCATCTGCATCAGGGAGAAGATCCCCTCGTGCATCCGGGCCCCGCCGCCGGAGCCGGAGACGATGACCAGCGGCAGCTTCTGGCGGGTGGCCTCCTCGACGGCCCGGGTCAGCTTCTCGCCGACGACGGAGCCCATGCTCCCCATGATGAAGCCGCTGTCGGTGATGCCGAAGACGATGCGGCGGCCCTTGATGAACCCCTGGCCCACCAGGGCGGCCTCGTTCAGGCCGGTGCGGGCCTGCTCGGCGCGGACGCGCTCGGGGTAGGGCCGGCGGTCGTCGAACTCCAGGGGGTCGGCGGGGCGGAGGTCGGGGAACCAGTCTTCGAACGTGTCGGTGTCCAGGAGCTGTCGGATCCGCTCCTGGGCGGTCAGGGGCATGTGGTGGTTGCACTCGGGGCAGACGCTGAGGTTCTGCTCCACCTGCTTGCGGAAGAGGGTCGCCCCGCAGCCGTCGCAGCGCATCCAGACCCCTTCGGGGACGCGCTTCGCTTCGAAATGCCCATGCCAGGCGTGCAGGGGTCCTCCTTTGGCGGCCATGGGCGATCGTACTCCTGTGGCGAGCGGGGATGGGCGCGGGGGGCGGGCGCGAACCGGTGCGTTTCAAGGGTTCCCGGGCGCGGCGATCTTGTCAAGGGGAGCCGTGGCCGTTGATCAGGTCGGCCTGGACCTCGATCTGCTCGTAGCCGCAGCACGGGAGGAATTCATCGAGCTGGAGCCGGGGGACGCGCTTGAGGTAGCCGGCGATGAGCCGGCCGATGGGCTCGCCGGCGATCAGCCCGAACGCCTCGTCCTGGTGGCGGCGGATGAGGGGCCGGAACGCGGCGCGGATGCGGTCCATGGCCTCCTCGATGGTCTCGCCCTGGGGGGGCCGGATGGTCCGAGGGTCGTCGATCCACTGACGGAAGAGGCGGGTGTTGCGGCGACGGATCTCCTCGATCTGGAGCCCCTGCCAGAGGCCCTGGTCGAGGTTCCGGAAGTCGTCGATCCGCTTGGGCCGCAGGCCCAGGGCCTTGCCGACGACCTCGGCCGTGCGGACGACGCTCTCGCCCGGCCCGCAGTAGAGGGCCGAGAGGGGGGCGTGGGGCTCGCGCGCGACGAGCCGTTCCGCCAGCCGGTCGACGTCGACCCGCCCCTGATCGCTCAGGGGGATGTCGAGGACGCCCTGGACCCGGTTCTGCTCGTCGTAGAGCGTCGCCCCGGGGCGGATGAGTAGGACCTGCGATGACATCGACGCGGCCATCGTTTCTCGTCGGGGTCGGCGGGGGCGACGCGGTCGTCGTCCCGGCGGGGGGGCGGGCCGGTCGGGCCGAGGGGTCGGGTTCGCGAGCATCCGGGCCGGAGCCGGACCGAGTCGACCGCGGGACCTCCCCTTGGTTGACGGGTGAACCCCTCCCGTCGTATCGTCTCGTTCTACCATCCCGCCCCTCGTTTGACAAGATTCCGACCCGCGGGCCGCGTCGCCGGCCACGCCCTGGAACCACCCCATGAATCGCCGACCTTTCGCGAAGGCCGCCGCCCTCGCCGCTTGCCTCCTCGCGTCCGCGCCGACGCTCGCCGACGACGGTGCCGAGGACGCCCGCCTGGACGCCGCCTTCGACGCCTACCTGAAGGAGCTGTTCCGCCGCGAGCCCGCCACGGCCACCGCCCTCGGCGACCACTCGCACGACGACCGGCTGGACGACGTCTCGCCCGAGGCCCGGCGGTCGAACCTCGATTTCCAGAAGGCGACGCTCGACCGCCTCGGCCGCGAGATCGACCCCGCGAAGCTGACCCCGGCCGGCCGCGTGGACCTGGACATCTTCCGGCGGAGCCTCGAAGCCTCGATCTGGCTCCGCGAGACCTTCGACCCCTTCCGCGAGGACCCGCGGGTCTACGGCGACTACGTCACGAACAGCGTCTACCTGCTGCTCACCCAGTCGACGCTCCCGAAGGAGATCAACCGGCGGAACGCCCTCAGGCGCATCCAGGAAGCCCCGCGGATCCTGGAAGTCGCGCGGCGGACGATCGGCCGGGCCCCTCGCGTGAAGGTGGAGACGGCGATCCGGCAGGCCGAGGGGGCCGTCGCCTTCTACAAGAACGACCTGTTCCTCCTGGCCGGCGACAAGCCCGGCGAGGGCGACCTGGCCGAGGCCGCCGCGAAGCTGGCCGGCGACCTGGAGTCCTACGTCGAGTTCCTCAGGTCGGACGTCCTCCCCCGCAGCACCGAGGAGTGGCGGATCGGCCGCGAGAAGTTCGTGAAGAAGCTCGACTACGAGCTGGACGCCGGGATCACGGCCGACGAGGTGCTCGCCGAGGCCGAGGCCGAGGCGAGGCGGGTCGAGGCCGAGATGGCCGCCTTCGCCCGCCACCTGTGGGCCGGCTACTTCCCCGGCGAGGTCGTGCCGCCCGACGACGAGGCCGGCCGTCGCGAGATGACCCGCCGCGTCCTGGCGAGGATCGGCGACGACCACGGCACGGCCGAGACCCTGGTCGACGATGCCCGCGCGACCGTCGCCCGGATCAAGGACTTCATCCGCGACCGCAAGATCCTGGCCCTCCCCGAGCCCGACCAGTGCCGGATCATCGAGATGCCGGAGTTCATGCGGGGCAACTCGGTGGCCTACCTGAACCCCGCGCCCCCGCTCGACGCCCGCGGCGGCAGCGAGTACGCCATCAGCCCGCCCCCGGCCGACTGGACCCCCGAACGCGCCGAGAGCCTCCTGCGCGAGTACAACCGGGCGATGCTCCAGATCCTCACGATCCACGAGGCGTACCCCGGCCACTACGTCCAGCTCGAATACAGCAACCGCTGCCCGAGCCCGATCCGCAAGGTGCTGTCGTCCGGGACGTTCGCCGAGGGCTGGGCCGTCTACACCGAGCAGATGATGCTCGACCAGGGCTTCGGCGAGGGGGACCTGCCGTTGCGGCTCCAGCAGCTCAAGTTCTACCTGCGGGCCGTCGTCAACGCGATCCTGGACCGCAAGATGCACTGCGACGGCATGACCGACGACGAGGCCCGCGAACTGCTCGTGGGCCGGGCGTTCCAGACCGACGGCGAGGCGACCGGGAAGATCATCCGGGCCAAGCAGTCGTCGTGCCAGCTCTCGACCTACTTCGTCGGCCGCACGGCGTTCGTGCGCCTGCGCCGGTCGATCCAGCGCGAGATGGGGGAGGGGTTCGACCTGGCCCGGTATCACGAGGCCGTATTGGGCGAGGGGACGATCCCCGTGAAGCACCTGCCCCGGCTCGTGCGGGCGAGGCTGGGAGTCGGGGCGGAGTGAGCGGCCCGAAGACGACGAGGCCCCGCCGCGATGGGCTCGCGGCGGGGCCGAGATCGGGCCGGTCTTGGAAGGTCGATGCGGCCCTGGTCAGGGCTGCGGCGCCGGCGGGGCCGGGGTCGCTTCGGGCTTCTTGCCGTGGAGCTGCTCGTCGCCCATGGCCGAGAAGAAGTCGTGGGGCTGGGCCTTGTAGGTCGGCGAGGCTTCGGGCAGCTTCAGCTCGGCGAGGAGCTTGTCGCGGACGCCGTCCATCGTCGGGAAGAGCTGCGAGTAGGCCGTCCGCTGCTCGGGGGTGGTGGCGGGGCCGAACCGCAGGTTGAAGGTGTGCATGAACCCCAGGAGGTGGTTCACGTCCGTCTTCTCGATCCGCCGCAGCTCGCCGAGCACCGCCTCGACGTTCGGCTTCTCCAGCATGCGGGTCATGGCGACCAGGGTGCGGGCGAAGTTCAGGGCGTTCCGATCCTCGGCCTCGTTGGTGAGGGGCATCTCGGTCAGCTTGTCCTTGATTCGCTTGGCGACGCCGCGGAGCTGGTCGAGGGTCTCGGGCGCGATCTCGCCGCCCGTCTCGGCCTCCTTGCGGGCCTGGACGACGAGCTTGTCGAAGTCCTTCTGCTCGCCTTCGAGCCGAGGGTCGCGGAGCCGGGCGGGCCACTTGGCGGCGTCGCGGAGGCCGGCGAGGCTGATCGAGATCGCCTCGGAGGCGTTGACGAAGGGGATCTGCTGGACCAGCGCGGCGTCGACGGGGGCGTCGATGGTCCGCAGGGCCGAGACCGGGATCCGCGGGTCGGAGAGCTGGTCGAGGATCGCGTTCAGGGCGTCGCCCTGCTGAATGTCCCGCAGCGACGGGTTGTTCAGGATGCGGTCCATGTTGGAGTTGAACGCTTCCTTGTTCTTCGCGATGTTCGCGTCCCGCCGCCCGTAGTATTGCCGGGTGGCCTCCTTCTGGGACTCGTAGACGTACTGGTTCCACCGCATGACGGTGTCGGTGTTGATCGAGTTGGCGACGGCCGTCTTCTCGTTGTAGACGCCGGCGCCCATGGCGAACATGCCCAGCCCCTGGGCGACGCTCCCCTGGACCGTCGAGCCGGCCCCCCAGCCGCCCCAGCCGTAGCCGCCGTAGCCGCCGTACATGCCATAGCCCCACTGGGCCCGGCACTGGCCCGCGGGGAAGGTCAGGGCGACCGCCAGCCCCAGGGCGGCGGGGATCATTCGTTTCCGCATGATGGTTCTACCTCATCGGGTGTCGTCGTTGCCCAATCCCCGCGACCCCGCCCGCGCGACGCGCGGGTGAAGGGTGGTGTATGCGGCCCGGATGGTCGGAGCGTCGCCGTCGACGCACATAGAGGGTGCGACCGCGCATCGACGCCCCGATCAAGCCTCGTCCTTGAAATATAACACCGTGCGGCCCGAAATCTACAACGCAACCTCCCTCGCATCGATCGGCGGCGGTTCGGGATGCGCCGAGGATCGCGGTCGCCGGGGCCGGGCGGATCAGACGTCGTCGAGGGGGACCAGGTCGATCTCCGGCCCCTCGGCCGCGGGGGGCCGTCCGGGGGCGGGTCCCCCGGCGACGGCGTCCTGCTCGACGCGATAGATCAGCGGGCCGATCGCCACCTCGTCGCCGCGGAAGAGCTGGGTCTCGACGACCTCGCGGCCGTTGACCCGGATCCCGTTGCGGCTCCCCAGGTCGCGGACCACGAGCCGGTCGTAGGCCAGGGCGAAGCAGCAATGCCGGCGCGAGACCTTGGGGAGTTCGAGCTGGAGGTCGCACTCCGGGTGCCGCCCGACGAGGTAGATGGGGCGTTGCAGGAGGACGGTCGGGCCGCTCCCCTTCACCAGCGGCGTCAGCCTGAGGCTCATTCCGCCACCCCGTCCGCGTGCGAGCTGGAGAGGCCGACCGGCGTCGCATGCGGCGGCGCGGAGGGCTCGTCGTCCATGCGGACGATCACCTCGATCTTGCAGCGGTTGGCGACCGACGACGGCAGGACCTTCCGCACCGCGGCGGCCAGGGCGTTCTCGTCGGGCGGGCCGTGGGTCCCCACCCCGTTGGCCGGGGGCGACGCCGGCGAGGACGGCGACAGGTCGGGCGACCGCGGGACGTGCAGGGCGGCCGCCGACGACGAATCGGCGAGCGTCCGGTCGTGGCCCGCGCCGGTGTCCAGGCGGTAGCGGATGTGGGCGATGGACAACTCGTCCCCCACCCGGAGCCGGCCGATCTCCACCCGCTGGCCGTTGATCCGGATGCCGTTGGTGCTCCCCAGGTCCCGCACCAGCAGCTCGCCGTTGTCGGGCATCATGCAGCAATGATGACGCGAGACGCGGAGGGAGTCGAGCCGGGCGTCGCACGCGGGATGGCGTCCCACCACGACCATGGCGCGATCCAGATCGATGTCTGGACCTTCGTCGAGGGCCACGAGACGGGCGTTCATGGGACTTGATCCTCGAACGACGCCGCCGACGGTCGGAGGCAGGCTCCGCCGCGGAAGGACAGGAAACCTACTATAATCGAACTCGATCCCGCACGGCTACGTCAAAAACCGATGCGCCGGCCCGGGACGGGGCTCGCCGGGGCCCGCACCTACAACCTCAAGAGTTAGGAACCGGCGAATCGCCGGCTACGCGACACGAAATTCTTCGAAATTTCCACGACCCCGATCCGTTTCGTTCGCCAGACATCTAAATCCTTCGAGCCGTCGATCTTGCGCCGAGGCCCCTCCTTTCGCGGGCCGTCCCCGCTCGGGGGCCCCCGCCCCGGCATTCGTGGGGCCGGCCCACGGGCGGCCGGCCGATCGATCATAACAGCATCAAATCACCGAATCGAACCATTCCAACCAATCCCAATCCCGGGCCTCCTCGGGCCCCGTCCCTTCACCCCCTTATCGTCCCCCCGGCCCCCGGAAGTTGCAGCCAAGCGACGGCTTCCTCGACGGATTCCCGGATCGGCCTCGGCTCCAGCCCCAGCTCGCGGAGGCTTCGCGAGGCGTCGAAGTGCATGAGGCGCCGGGCCAACCTCAGCCCGGTGACGCTCGCCTGGGGGGGCCGGCCCGAGACGTGGTCCGCCCAGAATTCGCTGAGGTGGGCGAACCCCAGGCCGAGCGCGTAGGGGACCCGCCATCGCGGGGCGGGGCGTCCGGTCGCCTCGGAGAGGAGGCCGAACAGCTCCACGAGGGAGAGGTTCTCCCCGCCCAGCAGGTAGCGTTTCCCGGCGCGGCCGACCTCCATCACCCGCGTCAGGCCGAGGGCGACGTCGCGGACGTCGATGAGGTTCAGGGTGCAGTCGAGGACGGCCGGCAGCGCCCCGCGGCAGAAGTCGCGGATGAGTCGGGTCGGGGGCGAGCCGCCGCGGTCCCCGGGGCCGACCGGCATGGTCGGGTTGGCGACCACGACCGGCTTCCCCTCGCGGGCGAGCTTCATCGCGTAGTTCTCGGCCCGGAGCTTCGAGAGGCAGTAGGGCCCCACGGCGTCGGACTCCTCGATGCGGACGTCCTCGTCGATGGGGCCGCTCGCGACGGCCTTGGTCAGGATGCTCTCGGTGCTCGTGTGCAGGATCCGCTCCGCCCCGGCCGCGAGCGCGGCGTCGAGGACGTGCACGGTCCCCCGGTGGTTGACCGCGTCGAACTCGGCCCGGTCGGGCGCCCAGAGGTTGGGGTTGGCGGCGAGATGGTAGACGAAGCGGCTGCCGCGGAGGGCGTCGTCCAGGCCCTCGCGACGCCGGACGTCGGCGAAGACCACCTCGACGCCGGGCGGGAGGTGGGACGTGTCGGCCCCGGGCCGCTCGACGACGCGGACGGCCTCGCCGCGCGAGGCCAGCAGTTCCACGAGGTGGCCGCCGATGAATCCCGCGCCCCCGGTGACGGTCGTCAGCCCGCTCATCGCCCCCCCGTTTCGTCGCGATCGCCCGGCCTGTAGCATAAGGCGCGTCGGGTGCCGGCGAGATCGACGGCGCCCCGGAACTTCGCCCCCGGAGGCCGCCTCGATGATCGCCGACCGCAATCGCGCCCGGGCCTTCCGCCTCGCCGCCCCGGCCCTCGGCCTGGCCCTGCTGCTCGCGTCGACCGCCGCGACGGCACGGGCCGAGATTCTAGCAGGGGCCTCCGTCCGAATCATCACGCCCGATCCGCTCCTGCCGATTTCCGGCGGCATGGGCCCGACCCGTCCCGCGAAGGAGAAGCGGGGCGAGCTGACGGCCCGCGCCCTGGTGATCCGCAAGGGGGACGTGACGGTCGGCGTCGTCGCCCTGGACCTCCTGGGCTTCCCCTCGGTCCTGGCCGATCGCGTCCGGGCCCTGGTCCCGCGCATCGCCGCCGATAACATCCTGATCGGATCGACGCACACGCACAGCGCGCCCGATTGCTACGCCCTGCCCGACGGCAAGGGGGGGCACTCCGGCGACCTGGCCTACATGGACCTCGTCTGCCGCCGGGCCGCCGAGGCCCTGAACGAGGCGATCGACCGCCTCGAACCGGCGCGGATCCGGGTGGCGACGGACGAGGCGAAGGGGCGGATCGCCTACAACTATTATGCGCCCGACCTGTACGACCGCCGCATGGGCGTGATCCAGGCCGTCCGAGGCGACGGCGAGGCGATCGCGACGCTGGTCAACTACGCCGTCCACCCCGAAGTCCTGGGGAACGAGGTCGGGATCCTCGGCCCCGACTTGGTCGGCCCCCTCTGCGACGAGCTGGAGGCGAAGGCCGGCGGGGTCGCCCTGTTTATGAACGGCGCCCAGGGGGGCATGGTCACGGCCGACAACCGCCTCCTCGACGAGCCGGGCGACCCCGTCCGCGGCTACTGGAAGGACGCCCGCACCTGGGACGAGTGCCTGCGCATCGGCCGCCTCATGGCCGGCGAGGCCCTGCGGATCGTCGCCGACGCCCCGCTCCAGGACGACCCCAAACTGGCCTGCCGCGCGAAGGTCGTCAAGCTGCCGGTCGAGTCCGACCTGATGTGGGCCGTCGTGGTCCACTCGCCGCTGAAGTATCCTCGCGGCGAGGACCGGACGGTCTCCACCCGGATCAACCTGGTCGAGCTGGGCGACGCCCGGATCCTGACGATCCCCGGCGAGGCCCTCCCCAACATCGGCTTCTACCTCAAGCGGAAGATGGGCGCGGGCCCCAACTTCCTCTTCGGCCTGACCAACGACGCCTTCGGCTACATCCTCACCCGCGTCGACTTCCACAGCTTCCCCCGCTACGACTACATCTCCCGGACCTCGCTCGGCGAGGAGACCGGCGAGATCCTCATCTCCGAGTCGCTGAAGCTCGTCGAGGAGGCCGTGAAGTCTCGGTGAGCCCGACGAAGCCGCGTCGGCCGGGGCGGTTCGTTTGGCTTCGGTCGCCCCGGCGTCGCAAGCATATCGAACGACGTAAGTCGCTTTTCAATAATCATTTACGACTCAATTTTCGACGCCCAAATTGGGTCCGTTCGTCGAAATCGAATGAGATTCCGATCACCACGCACGCCATCCGACGTCCCCTCTCCCGCCGGGAGAGGGCGGCCGCGCAGCGGCGGGTGAGGGTCGCCGGAGCGCGGAGGGCATGTCGGGCTCGCCGACGCCGGGCCTGAGCTATGCCTACAGGTCCGACGACCCTCACCCGGCCCTCCGGTCCACCCTCTCCCGGCGGGAGAGGGGACTTCACGCAGGCCCTCATGAACCCCGCGTGCCGATCGGCCCTACCGATGCCGGCGGGCCCTTCACCATGACGGCCCTTCTCGGTCGTCTTCAATCCCCGCAAGTTGTCAAGGAACGACGGACGCTCTCGCCCGATACGATCCGCATCCCGGGCGTCGGGATTCCAGGATTCCGGAATTTCTTCCGGCCGGATGCGTGCGACGCGGGACCGACGTCTTTCCCGCGCGGCTCCGTCGCGACACAATGCAGCCGCGACGGACGCCCGAAGTTCGTCGCCGCGGATCTCGATGGAGAAGACGCCATGACCATACCACCACTGGGCCGACGCCGATTCCTCCAGGGAGCCGGAACCGCGGCGGCGGCCTCGGCCCTCGTCGGCGGGGCCGCGCGAGCGGAGGGACGATCGCGGATCAAGATCGGGCAGATCGGCGTCGGGCATGCGCACGCGAGCAAGCTGGGCGTCTATCGTCAATCGGCGGATTACGAGGTCGTCGGGATCGTCGAGCCGGACGCGAAACTCCGCGAGAAGGCCGCCGGCCAGGAGGCGTATCGCGGACTCCCCTGGATGACCCGCGACGAGCTGTTCGCCACGCCCGGCCTGCAGGCGGTGCTGGTCGAGACCCACGTCCGCGACCTGCTCGACGCCGCCGAGGCGAGCGTCGAACGCGGGCTCCACGTCCACCTGGACAAGCCGGCCGGGGCGTCGCTGCCGCAGTACGCGCGGATCCTGGACGCCGCGTCGCGGAAGGGCCTGTGGGTCCAGATGGGGTACATGTTCCGATACAACCCCGCCGTCGCGCTGCTCCGGGACGTGATCGCGAAGGGATGGCTGGGCGAGGTCTTCGAGGTCCACGCCGTGATGAGCAAGGTCGTCCCGCCCGACGACCGGGCCCGGTTCGCCGAGTTCCGGGGCGGGATCATGTTCGAGCTGGGCTGCCACGTCATCGACCTGATCGTCGGCCTGCTCGGCGCGCCGGATCGGGTGACGCCCTACCCCCGCCACTCCTCGCGGGACGACGACGGGCTGGTCGACAACGCGCTGGCCGTGTTCGAATACCCCCGCGCGACCGCCACCGTCCGGTCGAGCGCGCTGGAGGTCGAGGGCTTCGATCGCCGCCACCTGACCGTCTGCGGCTCCGAGGGGACCTTCCACATCCAGCCGCTCGACGCCCCGTCGGTGCGCGTGGCCTTCTCGAAGCCCCGCGGATCGTACCGCCAGGGCTATCAAGACCTGACGATGCCCCGATACACCCGATACGTCGACGACGCCGCCGACATGGCGCGCGTCATCCGGGGCGAGAAGGCCCCGGACTTCCTCCCCGCGCACGACCTCGCCGTCCAGGCCGCGGTCCTCCGGGCCTCGGACATGCCCCTCGACTGAGGCCGAGCCTTCCCCCCCCTGCCCTCCCGAGACCCTAGCCATGCCACGATCTCCGCTCCCCCGCCCGCTCGCGCGACGGCTCGCCGGCCTCGCATTCCTGGTCGCCCTCGCCCCGCACGCCGCGGCCGACGGGCCGAAATGGGCCTACCGGGCCGAGGCGATGCGGCCCTTCTGGCTGGGCGAGGTGATGGAGGGGGAATCGGTCCTGTTCATCAAGGACGCGGGGGCCGAGACAGCGAGGGCCTCCGTCCTGCTCCCCATCCGAAAGATCATGGCGGTCCGCAGCGCCGCCGGCGACGTGACGTATGAGGAAGGCCGCGACTTCACCTGGGAGCTCGGCTCGCGCGAGATCGTGCTGCCGGCGGGCTCGCGGATCGTCGCCTCGCGCCCGCAGGATTTGCGACGCCCGCCGAAGTCCCAGATGTTCCGGCTCACCCACCGCGACGGCGGCGACGAGATCCTGTTCGGCGGCAAGCTCGAATACCATGCGCTCCAGACGAGCATCACCTACGAGCACGACGCCGACGCCTGGACGGGCCCGAGGCCGACCTTCGACCCCGCCGCCCTGCCCCGGACGGTGAAGAAGCTCGAACGCCACGAGCCCCTCTCGATCGTGGTGCTGGGCGACAGCATCTCGACCGGCTGCAACGCCTCCGGGTGGGCGGACGGGGCCCCCTTCCAGCCGACCTACCCCGAACTGCTGAGCCTGGACGTCAAGGAGCGATTCGGGTCGGACGTGCGGCTGACGAACCTGTCGGTCGGCGGGATGGCGACCGATTGGGCGCTGACGATGCTCGATAAGGTCGCGGAGCCGGCCCCCGACCTGGTGATCGTGGCGTTCGGGATGAACGACTCCGGGGGCCGCCCGGCCGCGGAGTTCGGGGCCAACATCGCCAAGGTCGTGGCGGGCGTGCGCGAGCGCCGCCCGGATGCGGAGTTCATCCTGGTGGCGACGATGGTCGGCAACCCCGACTGGGTCGCCCTCCGCCAGGACCTATTCCCCGCGTATCGCGACGAACTGGCCGGCCTGCAAGCCCCCGGCGTGGCGCTCGCCGACGTCACGTCGATCTGGTCGCGCTTCCTGGCCCTGAAGCACGACTGGGACCAGACGGGCAACGGCGTGAACCACCCGAACGACTTCGGCCATCGCGTCTACGCCCAGGTGATCGCCGCCCTCCTCGGCCCCGCGGGCCCGCCCCCCTCCCCCTGATCCTCGCCCGCCGGCCCCTCCCGCTTCCCAACGGCCCGGCCGACGTTACAATGATTCCCGACCCGCGGGCGTCCCTCGACGCCCCGCGGCCCTCCGGGGACGTAGCTCAATTGGGAGAGCACCTGCTTTGCAAGCAGGGGGTTGAGGGTTCGATCCCCTTCGTCTCCACTGACCTCGAAACGACTTGCGAGACGCCCTTTCAAGGCTCTCGCGGGCTCACCATCGCCGAGGGCCCAGTGGCTCGACGCTGATCGCGCCACACGACAGCCGCCCACATCGCCCGAGATCTCGGCGCATCTCCAACGTTCCCAAGAAGTTGGGCCGCGGTCCAAATCCAGGGCGAGCGCAACGCCGCGCCCGCACATGACGTCGAACGGCCCCCCGCGAGCCTGATCGTTCCGCTCGGCGAGGCGGGACCGCGGGGCGGGGTCGGCCGCCCCGTGTACGGTCGAGCTTAAATCGAAGGAATGGCACAAATCGACCGCTTGACGTTTTTCGACGGTCCGTCAATAATCACCGCATGAGCACGACCACGAGGAAGCAGAGGGAGATCCGCCAGCGCGAGGCGTACCTCCTCGACGTCGCCCGCAAGATGTTGATGGAGCAGGGTTTCGCCGGCCTGAGCATGGATCGGCTGGCCGAGGCGACGGAGTATTCCAAGGGGACGATCTACCAGCACTTCTCGACCAAGGAAGACCTGGTGGCGGCCCTGGCCGTGCAGAGCATCGAGAACCGTCGGGAGCTGTTCGAGCGGGCGCGCGGGTTCGAGGGGCGGCCTCGGGAGCGGATGTTCGCGATCGGGGTGGCGGACGAGGTGTTCGGCCGGCTGCACCCGCAGTATTACAAGGCGGAGATGGTCATCCGCCTCGCGAACCTCCAGGACCGGGCGGACGTCCAGAGGCGGAAGCTGCTCCAGGAGCGGGACCGCGAGTGCGCGGCGTGGGTCCGGGAGATCGTCGAGGCCGCGGTGGCCGACGGCGACCTGAAGCTGCGCGAGCCGTGGACGCCGGAGGGGATCGCGTCGGCGATCTTCGCGATCGCCGTGGGGACGCACCTCGGCCTGATGCACTGCGAGCCGCTCTTCAGCGAGTGCCAATCGCTGCATCCCTGCTGCCTGAAGCGGGAGAGCATCAACATGATGCTCGACGGCTTCGGCTGGCGCCCCCTCTTCACGGAGTGGGACTTCGACGCGACCCGCATCCGGGTGATGGAGGCCATCTTCCCGGAGGAATGGCGACGCATCAACGACGAGGCGGCCTGACCCCCCTCGGCCGGCCCCATCGCCCCACGACCCAGAATCGAGCCCCGCGGCCGGCCCTCGCCGCACATCGTCCAGCTACGGACGCCCCGATCCGGGGAAGGGAGAACATGCGTACCGAACGTATTTTGTCGTCGAAGAACGCGCGATGCCTGATCCTCCCGGCCGTCGCGATGGCGGGGGCCGCCCTGTCCGGCTGCTCCGGCAAGCATGCCGAACAGAAGGCGCCGCCGCCGCCCCTGGTGGGCGTGGTGGAGTCGAGGCGGATGGACGTGCCGGTGGTCGACAACCCCAACGGCACCGTGGTCGCCCTGGAGGAGGTCACGCTGCGGGCCCGGGTCCGCGGGTTCATCACGGAACGCCACTTCGAAGAGGGGGCCTTCGTCAAGAAGGGCGAGCTCCTCTTCGTGATCGACGAGGAGCCGTATCGCGTGGCGCTGGACTCGGCCCGGGCCAGGCAGTCGGAGGCGGAGGCCGCCGTCCGCAAGGCCGAGCAGTCCAAGGGCCGCGAGACCGCGGCGGCGAAAGTGGCCCTGGACCTGGCCCAGCTGAACCTCAAGCGGATCGAGGAGCGGCGGGCGCGGGTGCTGCTGACCCGCAACGCGGGGAGCCAGGAGGACCTGGACCGGGCCGAGGCCGACCGGAAGCAGTACGAGGCCCAGGTGGAGGCGGACCAGGCGGCCTACGACCAGGCCCAGGCCGATTACGAGATCGGCATCCTCGCGGCCAAGGCCCAGCTCGAGGCGGCCAAGGCCGGCGTCCGCGACGCCGACCTGGACCTGGGCTACTGCCGCATGACGTCGCCCATCGACGGCCGGATCGGCGTGGCGCGGGTCAAGGTGGGGAACCTCGTCGGGCCGGGCCAGGAGGGGGGCTCGTTCACGGAGCTGGCCACCATCCAGCAGCTCGACCCGATCGCGGTGGACATCCGGGTCAGCTCCCGCTACCTCGAACGGGCCACGCAGCTCGTCCAGAAGCAGACGCCCGTCGAGCTGACGCGGCCGGGCGTCGAGGGGGAGGAGCAGCACCCGTACAACGGCCAGCTCTACTTCATCGACAACTTCATCGACGAGACGACCTCGACGTTCATGTCGAAGGCCCGCATGCCGAACCCGCACTCGACGCTGCTGCCCGGCGAGTACGTCAAGCTGAGGATGGAGATCGAGCAGCTCAAGGACGTCGTGGTGGTCCCGGCGCAGGCGGTGATGGAGACGGAGTCGGGGCCGGTCGTCTACATCACCGACAAGGACGGCAAGGTCGCGATCCAGTCCGTGAAGGCCGGCCTGACCACCTACCGGGGGATGCGGGTCCTGTTCGGCGGCCTGGAGGCCGGCGTCCCGGTCATCGTGGAAGGGCTCCAGATGATCCGCCCCGGCATGCCGGTGAAGGTCGCGCCCGCCACGCTCGCCCGCCCCGTCGAGGAGCCCACCAAGGCCGAGCCGGCCGCCGAGAAGGAGCCCGAGCCGGCCCCCGAGAAGAAGGCCGATCACTGACCCCGAGCGTCGGTCCGGAATCCACCCGCCCCCCGGGCGGCCCCCAACCCCGCGAGCGACTGATCCATCATGGTGAATTTCTTCATAGGCCGGCCGATCTTCGCCACGGTGCTGGCGGTGCTGATGGTGCTCATCGGCGGCATCTGCGCCTTCCTGCTGCCGATCGCGCAGTACCCGCCGATCGCGCCCCCGCAGGTCCAGATCACGACGACCTACACCGGGGCCGACGCGCTGAGCGTGGCCCGGACGGTGACCACGCCGATCGAGCAGCAGGTCAACGGCACCAAGGGGCTGCTGTACTTCAGCTCGGACAGCACGACCAACGGCATCTCGAACATCATGGCGACGTTCGAGGTGGGATACAGCCAGGACATCGCGGCGGTCGACATCCAGAACAAGGTGCAGACGGCCAACGCCCAGCTCCCGCCGGAGGTCAAGCAGTACGGCGTGACGATCAAGAAGACGTCGACCGACATGGTCTGCGTCGTGAACCTGATCTCGCCCGACGGCCGCTACGACGCCAACTTCCTGGACAACTACGGCCAGATCTACGTCTCCGACGTCATGAAGCGGATCCCGGGCGTGAGCGACGTCATGTCGTTCGGGCGCAAGTACGCCATGCGGATCTGGCTCGACCCCGACCGCCTGGCGAACATGCGGATCGGGCCCGACGAGATCATGGCGGCGGTGAGGTCGGAGAACCTCCAGGCCGCGGCCGGCAAGATCGGCGGGGCGCCGGTCCCCGAGGGGCAGGTCCGCGAGTTCCCGATCACGGTGAAGGGCCGGCTGACCAAGGCGGCCGAGTTCGAGGAGATCATCGTCCGCCGCAACGACGACGGCTCGATGGTGCGGCTGAAGGACGTGGCGCGGGTCGAGCTGTCCTCGGAGAACTTCGAGACCGCCGGCTTCCTCGACGGCAAGCCGGCCGGCTCGCTGCCGATCTTCCAGTACGCCGACGCCAACGCGCTGAACATCGTGGAGGCCGTCCGCCACGAGATGGAGCGGCTGAAGAAGGACTTCCCCGAGGGCCTCGACTACGCGATGGCCTACGACACGACGAAGTACGTCGAGGAGAACATCGAGGAGGTCCAGCACACGCTGCTGGAGGCGTTCGGGCTGGTCATGATCGTGGTGTTCGTGTTCCTCCAGGGGGTCCGCGCCACGATCATCCCGATGATCGCGATCCCGGTGTCGCTGATCGCGACCTTCGCCGCGATGGCCGTCTTCGGCTTCTCGATCAACACGCTGACGCTCTGCGGGCTGGTCCTGGCGATCGGCCTGGTGGTCGACGACGCGATCATCGTCGTGGAGAACGTCGAGAAGTTCCTCCACCGCGGCTACCGGCCGCTGGAGGCCACCCGCGCCGCGATGGCCGAGATCACCACGCCGATCGTCACGATCACGCTGGTCCTCGCCGCCGTGTTCGTGCCGATCGCGTTCATGCCCGGCATGACGGGGAAGCTGTACAACCAGTTCGCGATGACGATCGTCTTCTCGTTCATCTTCTCGGCGATCAACTCGCTGACCCTCAGCCCGGCCATGGCCCGGCTGTTCCTCAAGCCCAAGCACGGCGAGGCGCGGTTCTTCCTCTTCCGCTGGTTCAACGCCGGCATGAAGTGGATCGAGGACTCCTACGACTCGGTCCTGATCTTCACGGCGAGGCACTGGTGGACCATCGTCGTGCCGTCGGTCGCGCTGCTGGCGCTGACGGTCTCCATGGTCATGTCCCGGCCCAAGGCGTTCGTCCCGACCGAGGACCTGGGCTACCTGATGGTCGTCATCAACACGCCCGACGGCACGAGCCGCGAGGCGACGTCCAAGGTCGTCCACCAGGTGGCCGAGATCGCGATGGGCCTGGAGGGGATCAAGCACGTCGTCGCGCTCGACGGCCTGAACATCATGAACTCGACGACCCAGAGCAACTCGGGCATCGTCTTCACCCCGCTCCAGCCCTGGTCGCAGCGGCGCAAGCCCGAGCTGCGGGCCGCCGCCCTGTCCCAGAAGCTCCAGGGGATGCTGTTCGCGAACATCCACGACGCCCTCCCCCTGGTCCTCCAGCCGCCGCCGGTCCGCGGCCTGAGCCAGACCGGCGGCCACGAGATCGTCATCGAGGACCGGGCCGCCAAGGGGGTCGACGCCCTCCAGCGCGTCGTCGACCAGTTCCAGGACGCGGCCAGGAAGCGGCCCGAGCTGGCCAGCGTCTTCACCACCTACACCACGCGGGTCCCGCAGCTCCGGTTCGAGCTGGACCGCGTCAAGGCCCGCCGGCTCGACGTCCCGATCGCCGACGTCTTCGCCACGCTCCAGGTCAACCTGGGCGCCTACTACATCAACGACTTCGACCTCTACGGCAAGGTCTGGCGCGTGCTCATGCAGGCCGAGGGGGAGGTCCGCAGGAAGCCCGAGGACATCGCCAACCTCTACGTCCTGAACCGCAAGGGCGAGCGCGTGCCGCTCTCCTCGCTCGGCGAGGTCCACTACAGCCTCGGCCCCATCGACGTCCCCCACTACAACCTCTACACCTCCGCCAAGATCACCGGCAACCCGGCCCCGGGGTTCAGCTCCGGCCAGGCGCTCACCGCGCTGCAGGAGCTGGCGGACTCGGTCCTCCCCGAGGGCTTCGGCTACGAGTGGACCGGCTCCACGCTCCAGGAGGTGAAGACCGGCAGCCAGGCCATCTACATCTTCTCCCTCTCGGTGATCTGCGTGTTCCTGTTCATGGCCGCGCTGTACGAGAGCTGGATCCGGCCGACGGTCATCATCCTGACGGTCCCCCTGGCCATGTTCGGCGCCATCGTGGGCCTCTGGTGGTATGACATGCCGCTGGACGTCTTCGGCCAGATCGGCCTGGTCATGCTCATCGGCCTGGAGACCAAGAACGCGATCCTGCTGGTCGAGTTCGCGGTCGAGCAGCGCGAGAAGCACGGCAAGAGCATCATCGAGTCGGCCATGATCGCGTCCCGCGAGCGGCTGCGGCCGATCCTCATGACGTCGTTCGCGTTCGTCATGGGCGTCTTGCCGATGGCCCGGGCGACCGGGGCCGGCTCCGCCAGCCGGAACTCGCTGGGCGTGGTCATCGCGGCGGGGATCGCCATCTCCACGGTCCTCGGCCGGTTCGTCATCCCGATCTACTACGTCCTGGGCGAGCGCCTGAGCGACTACCTCAAGCATCTCCGCCACGGCGACGAGGGGGAGGACGACCACCTGAACGAGGACGAGGGGGGCCGCGTCCGGGAGGAGATGCAGCCGGCCCTCATCGGCTCCGCCGGCAACGGCATGGTCCACTTCCACGGCCCCGAGGCGGCCGTCCACGGCCACAAGGACTGACGAGCCCGCAGGCTTCGCCCCGCCCCCCCCCGCGAACCGAGCTTGCCCGAGGGTCCCCCCCCTGGTAGTCTCGACCCCGCGGGGGGGCGTCCGCGCGCCCGAGGGATTCCCCGCGCCCGGCCGGCAAGGGAGTGGGACGGAGCCTTGAGCAGCCAACCGATACGCAAGGTCGTGGTGATCGGCCTCGACGGCCTGGAGCCGTCGATCGTCGACCCGATGCTCGCCCGCGGCGACCTGCCGAACCTCGCGCGACTGTCCGGCGACGCCGGCGCGGCGCGGGTCGCCACCACGGCCCCCGCCCAGACCCCCGTCGCCTGGTCGAGCTTCGCCACCGGCGTCAACCCCGGCGGCCACGGCGTCTTCGACTTCCTCCGCCGCGACCCGAAATCCTACCGCATCGACAGCGGCCTGAACCACTACGAGCAGAAGTCCGCCCTCCTGCCGCCGAAGGCCGTCAACCAGCGCAAGGGCGAGACGATCTGGGACCGCCTCTCCGCGGCCGGCGTCCCCTCCACCGTCCTGCGCTGCCCCTGCACTTACCCGCCCGATCGGTTGCGCGGCTCGCTCCTCGCCGGGATGGGCGTGCCCGACCTCCGCGGCGGCTTCGGGACGTCGAGCTACTACACCGCCGAGCCCGACGCCTCCCCCCGCGAGGCCGAGAACGTCGTCGCCCTGGCCGACGACGGCCGCTCGCCGATCGACACTTATCTTCTCGGACCTCGGAACCCGAAGGCGCGCGACGGCCTCCGGTTCGACATCCAGCTCGCCCGCGCGGCCGAGCCCGGCGTCCTGACGATCCGGTCGGCCGGCGAGCCCCGCGAGCTGCACGTCCGCGAGGGCGAATGGAGCGGCTGGCTCAAGGTGAAGTTCAAGATCGGCCCGCTCCAGGCGACCCACGGCATCGTCCGGTTCCTGCTGATCCGCCGCGACCCGACGATCGTCCTGTACGCCTCGCCCGTCAACTTCGACCCGGCCTCGCCGCTGTTCCCCATCAGCTCGCCCCCCGATTTCGCGAAGAAGCTCGCCGACGACGTCGGCCGCTTCCACACCGCGGGGTTCGTCGAGGACCACAACGGACTCATCAACGAACGCATCTCCGAGGAGCAGTTCCTCGCCCAGTGCGACGACGCCTGGCGCGAGCGCCGGGCGATGATGGAACGCGAGCTGGCGAGGCTCGATTCCGGCCTGTTCTACTGCCTGTTCGACACGCCCGACCGCGTCCAGCACATGCTCTGGCGGTCCCGCGAGCCCGAGCATCCGGCCAACCGCGGGCGCGACTCGAACCCGGCGCTCGCCGCGGCGATCGAGGACCAGTACCGCCGCGGCGACGAGGTCGTCGGCCAGGTCCTCGACCACGTCGACGACCGGACGCTGCTGATCGTCCTGAGCGACCACGGCTTCAGCAGCTTCCAGCGCCAGTTCCACCTGAATTCCTGGCTGCACCGCGAGGGCCTGCTCGCCCTCAAGGACGGACTGTCCCCCGGCCACGGCGCGGGGGAATTCCTCCAGGGGATCGACTGGGACCGGACGCAAGCCTACGCGATGGGCCTCGGCGGCCTGTTCCTCAACCTGCAAGGCCGCGAGGGCCGCGGGATCGTCCGGCCCGGAGACGCCGGCGCGCTCCGGAGGGCGATCGCCGATAGGCTCTCGGGAGCCCGCGACGACGAACGCGGGCGGGTCGCCGTCCGCTCGGCCCGGCCGCGCGACGAGGTGTATTCCGGGCCCTACGTCGAGGAGGCGCCGGACGTGGTCGTGGACTACGCGCCGGGGCATCGCGTGTCGTGGTCGTCCTCGATGGGGGGCGTGGCCGACGGCCCCCTCCACGAGGACAACGTGAAGAAGTGGTCCGGCGACCATTGCATCGACCCGTCCGCCGCCCCCGGCGTCCTGTTCATGAACCGCCCGTTCCGCCGCGACGGGGCGAGGCTGCTCGACCTGGCGCCGACGATCCTGAACGCCCTGGGGGTCGAGAAGGGCCCGCAGATGGAAGGGAGCCCGCTCCGATGAAGATCCTGGTGATCGGCCTGGAAGGCGCAGCCCCCGAGATCGTCTTCCAGGACGAGCGGCTGACGACCCTCCGCAGCCTGATGGACGTCGGTTGCTACGGCCTTCTGGAAGGAGTAATTCCGCCGAGCCCCGTCCCCTCCTGGATGTGCCTGGCGACCGGTCAGGATCCCGGCCTGCTGGGCGTGTACGGGCTCCGGAACCGCGCCGACCGCTCGTATACGAACCTCGCGAGCGTCGACTCCCGGACGATCCAGGCACCGGCGATGTGGGACCGGGTGGCCGAGGCGAACGGGCGGTCGATCCTGATCGGCGTGCCGCCCGGCTACCCGCCGCGGCCGATCGAGGGGTTGTCCGTCGGATGCCCCCTAACGCCCGGGAACGACCTCGGCCCCTACACGCACCCGCCCGAGTTGGCGGCGCGGATCGAGGCGATTGTGGGCCCCTACCCGACCGACGTGGCCGACTACCGCACCGCCGACCGCGCCGCCCTCCGCGATCGCATCCTGGACATGAGCCGGAAGCAGTTCGAAACGCTCCGCCGGCTGATGGCCGAGGAGACCTGGGACTACGCCCAGTTCGTGGAAGTCGGCCTGGACCGGATCCAGCACGCCTACTGGCGGCACCTCGACCCCGACGACCCTCGCCACGAGCCCGACGGCCCCCACGCCGACGTCGTCCGCGACTACTACCTCCAACTCGACGGGGAGATCGCGAAGACGCTCGAACTCGCCGGCGACGACGCGATCGTCCTGATCGCCTCCGTCCATGGCGCCCGGCGGTGCGAAGGGGGCTTCGCGATCAACGAATGGCTGGCGCGCGAGGGCTTCCTCAAGCTGAAGTCGCGGCCCGAACACGTCGCGACGGTCGCCAGGCTGGACGTCGACTGGCCCGCCGCCACGGCCTGGGCCGAGGGGGGCTATTCCGCCCGCGTCTACCTGAACGTGAAGGGCCGCGAGCCCGAAGGCATGATCGATCCGGCCGACTACGAGGCCGCCCGCGACGACCTGAAGGCCCGACTCGAAGCCGTCGCGGGCCCCGACGGCGAGCCGCTGGGCGTGCGGGCGATCAAGCCCGAGGACGCCTACCGCGAGGCCCGCGGCGTGGCCCCCGACCTGATCGTCGACTTCGGGGCGATGGCGCTGCGGGCGATCGGCGGCGTCGGATATCCGTCGCCGTTCCTGGGCGCGGACGAGGTCGGGCCCGACGACTGCAACCCCGCGCCGGACGGCGTCTTCATCCTGGCCAGTTCGCAACTCCCCGCCTTCGGCGAGATCGAGGGCGTCCGCGTGCTCGACGTCGCGCCGACGCTCCTCGAACTGGCCGGCCTCCCCCCCCTGCCCGACGCCGTCGGCCGGAACTTCCTGGAAGGCCGCGAGCCGACCGACCCCGCGGCCGGCCCGACCGACCTGGACGACGACGAACTCCTCCGCGACCGGCTCCGGGGCCTCGGCTACATCGGCTGAATCGGCCGGTCAGCGGCGGACGTTGATGTTCCTGAGCACGGCCAGCGGGATCATGGAGGCTTCGGGCGCGAAGCTGGCGACGTTCGCGACGTCCGTCCCCGGCGCGGTCTGCGTCCACAGGGCGAACCGGTAGCGGTTCAGCGCCGCCCCGCGCGACGGCAGTTGCGACGTGCTCAGGAACACGCGGAGCGTCGCGCCGCGGATCATGATGTTCGAGGCGTCGATCGCCTGGCTCGTCCCGTTCGTCAGGTCGCGGACCTCGCCCGAGGCCGACGATCCATAAGGGCCGACGGTGATGGTCACGAGCGCATCGGGCGTGATCCCCGGCCGCGCGGCGTAGACCGGCCCCAGCGAGCCCCCCGCGCCGCGGTCGACGGCGAAGACGTAGTAGGACGTGTCCGGGTTGCGGAACTCGCCGCGGAGGATCGTCGCGAACTCGACGATGTTGCCGCGGAAGACGGCCCCGCCCGCCGCCAGCGGCAGGAGCTGGTCGTAAGGCCGGCCGACGAACTGGGATTGCTCGTGCGGCGTCCGGAACGTGATCCCGGTCGCGGAGTACGCCGAGGTCTGCCCGGTCGCGAACCTCGCGACGATCGATTGCGGGTTGCGGACCTGGCGGCGGATCAGCGTCGCCCACTCGCTCCCCACGCCGCCGCCGAGGGCGCTCGTGATCGCGGAGACGGCCGACGGGTCGGTCGTCACGCCGACCGGGATGACGTTCCGGATCAGGGCCGGGCGGGCGAACGCCCGGATCAGCGAAAGGTCGAAGCCGGCCATGAGCGCGCGGCCTTCCAGGCCCTCGACGGCCGGGCGGGATTTGAGGACTCGCGGGTTTCGCATATAGAAGCCTCATAATGAGGAGAAAGCTTGTGGATCCGACGGACATTCAAGCCTAGGTGACGTTTGTCCTCAAGTCCACCCGATCGCCCCGACCGCGCGCGGCTTCGTCGCCCGGGCTCGCCGCGCCAGGGTCGGATCGATCGGGGTCGACGCCGCGAGGCGGGCGTCCGGCGCGCGGACGCGGTAGAATAGCCCGATCACGGCGGCCTGGGGCCGCCGCAGAGGGGTGATGCATGCCGACGGACGACGTGGAATATGAATTCGGGGTGCCGATCCCCGGCCGGATCCTCCCGGAGGACCAATGGGTCCGGACGGCGGTGAAGCGGCTGCCGGACGAGGGCCCGCTCGACTTCGCCGCGATCTTCGGGCGGTCGGCCCCGCTGGTCCTGGACTTGGGCTGCGGAAACGGGCGATCCACCCTCCTCAGCGCCCTCGCCAGGCCCGAGGTCGACCACTTCGCGATCGACGTCCTACCGGTCGTGATACGCTACGCCACGCGCCGGGGGAATCAGCGCGGGCTTTCGAACGTGCGGTTCGCGGTCAAGGATGCGCAGACGTTCGCGTCGCGGTACGTCGCCGACGGCGCGGCGGCCGAGGTCCACCTGTACCACCCGCAGCCGTACCACGACCATCGCCAGGCGGGCCGGCGCCTGGTCACGCCCCGGTTCGCGGCCGACGTCCACCGCATCCTCGCCCCCGGCGGCCTGTTCGTCGTCCAGACCGACAACCCGGATTACTGGGCCTACATGACGAAGCTCCTCCCCCACTTCTTCAAGCTGGAGGAGCACCCGGAGCCCTGGCCGGACAGCCCCGCCGGCCGCTCCCGGCGCGAGATCATCGCGCTGCAACGCGGCCTGCGGATCTTCCGCGGGCTCGCGCGGCGTCGCGACGAGATCGACCCCGCCTCGGCCCTCGAACTGGCCCAGACCCTCCCGCAGCCGACGTTCCGCAGCCGAGGCCCGTGGTGCGACCTGGATCGGCTGGAGCGCGAGGGGAACTGACCCGGGCTCATCGATCCGGGCGCAAACGAAAAGGACGGCGCCTGCAAGCAGGGCCGTCCTTCCCGATGGGTCGCGTGCGATCGCTCGGGGCCGTCTAGGTCGTCACCTTGCGGGCCCCGGCCAGGCCGAGGAACAGGACGACGAGGAACAGGACGGCGAAGACCAGGGCGAAGAACTTGGCGATCCCGGCGGAAGCGTCGCTCACGCCGTAGAAGCCGAACGCCGCGGCCAGCATCGAGACGATCGCGAACAGGATCGCCAGGCGCAACATCGTGGTGTCTCCGTGGATGGGGGTCGACGACCCGTCGCCGCGGCCCGCTGGGCCACGGACGACGACGGTCGGCGGGCCGATCACGATCAGAAGAAGCGACGCGACTGCTGCTGCGACGCCGCGCTGCTGGTGTAGCCGGCGATCATCCCGGCCAGGAAGCCGATGCCGAACGCGGCGGCGACCCACTGGACCGGGTTGCGGACGACCATCTCGCGGGCGTGGCCGTACTGCTCGCTGGCCATGTCGCTCACGGCCCCGAGCTTCTCGCCGGCCTGGTCGCTGAGCTTGCCGTAGCTCTCGCGGAGCCGGTTCGTCGCCTGGGTGGCGGCGTGGCCGACGGTCTCGACGGCGTTCGAGAGGGCCGACGAGCCCTCGGACAGCAGCGAGTCGAAGTACTTCTCGATCTGCTCGCGCTTCTCGCCGGTGCGCTCCTGGATGCGGCCGACGAGCTGATCGACGTTGCCGTTCGTCCAGCGGAGGTCGTCGTCGGTGAGCTGCGACCACTTCTTCTTGACTTCGCCCTTGAGCTGATTCCACTGCCCCTGGAGGTTCTGGAGGTTGACGGCCATGATTCATCCCCTCGGGTTGATGGGCCCGGCCCTCGATGCGGGGGGCCCGGATCTCGCGATTCCCGCGTTCAAGGCCAGGCGTCCGGCCGGCTTCTCCAAGCGGCCCGGGCCGTCCCGGCTGTTGGGAGGATGAAAACGCAATCGACATGCCATTCGCCCGGGGAGGCCCCGGGAAGTCGCCGGACTTCGCCCACCGTGCGACGTAAGGCCGGCCCTGGCCGGGACCTCGATCGCCCCGGGCCCGGCGGGCGGGGGGAAGCCGCCGGGGGCCGACGGTCCGGCCCCGGCGGGCCGATCGCGGCCCGGGGACCGCGAAGCGGATTGCTCAGCCGTGCGAACGTCGGCCGTCACTCGGCGCGGAGGGCCTCGACCGGGTCGAGCCGGGCGGCGCGGCGGGCGGGATAGACGCCGAAGACGACGCCGGTGAGGACGGCGATCAGGAACGCGACGATCGGCGACCACGGGTTCACGACCACCGGGATCCCCGAGAACCGGGCCACCAGCGGCGGGGCCGCCAGCCCCAGCGCGACGCCGATCAGCCCCCCCGAGCCCGACATCACGGTCGTCTCGATGAGGAACTGCTCGATGATGTCCCGGCGCTTGGCCCCCAGGGCGCGGCGGATGCCGATCTCGCGCGTGCGCTCCGACACCGTCGCCAGCATGATGTTCATGATCCCGATCCCGCCGACGAGCAGCGAGATGCTGGCGATCGACCCCAGCACCAGGTTGAAGATCCGCTTGGTAGCCTGGGCCTTCTCCAGCAGCTCCAGCGGGACGGTGATCGTGAAGTCCTTCTTGGGGTGGAACTGCGTCAGCATGCTCGACAGGGCGTCGGCCGTCGCCTTCACCTGGTCCATCGAGCCGACGGTGAGCGTGATCTGCGACAGCTCCAGGCGTTCGGCGCTGAAGTTCCCCTGCTTCTCGTTCATGAGGATCTCGCCGAAGCGGGCGCGGTCGGTGGTCAGGGGGATGTACACGCACTTGTTGAACTCGGGCCCCGCGGAGCCGGTCCCCCCCGCGCCGGCGGCCGGGGACTTGTCCGCGGC
>Ga0209958_1000383_pt1 | contig 92763 bp, 85 predicted proteins | sample ThiBio_inoc_plan_FD_183942 | JGI IMG/M metagenome (GOLD analysis project Ga0209958, IMG submission 183942) | Wastewater bioreactor microbial communities from Cape Town, South Africa - Thiocy_inoc_plan (SPAdes) | ecosystem: Engineered > Bioremediation > Thiocyanate > Unclassified | place: South...
TACGCCGCCAGTGACGTATGGGGATGTCGTGAGCAAGAGCAGCGGGGACAGGCAATCGGATACGATTGCTGGATGAAATCACAGTGTCAACGGGACTACTGGAGCTAAATAGATACCCCTTATGAATTTACAGTATTTCGGATGCCTGACACCATCCTGGGGGGAATTGGGGAAAGGTGGATACTCCTGAATTAATAGCTGCTTGCGCTTTATGGATGAGCGCTAGCAGCCAAAAATGCTTGAAATCGACGAGGTCAGACCGTTTCCAGTGCCATGACTGCGGTCGCCGTGTTCGAGATTGGGATGTGGTAGTTGCTATGCACCCGCCGCACCCCCGCGCAGGCGGTGGCGAGCGCCCCGCGCATGGCCAGCCACATCAGCAGCTCCACGCCCTGGGTGCCGGTTTTTTCCACCAGCTCGTGCGCGCTGAACTGCGTGGCCCATTCGGGGTTGGTGGTCAGGCTCTCGATGAACTGCAGGTCAAACGCCTTGTTGATGAAGCCCGCGCGCTCGCCGTCGAGCTGGTGGCTGAGGCCGCCCGAGGCAATCACCGCCACCTTCTTGTTGCTGTCCCAGCTCTGGATCGCCTGGCCCACGGCCTTGCCCAGCGCGTAACAGCGCTTGGCCGAGGGCAGCGGAAACTGCACGGTGTTGATGCACACCGGCACCATCGACACCGGGCAATCGCCCTCGGGCCAGAAGAGCTTGAGCGGCAGTGTGCAGGCGTGGTCCACCAGCATCTCCTGGCAGGTGGTCACGTCAAACTCCTGGTCGATCAGCGTGTTGATGAGGTGCCACGACAAGTCCACCTCGCCCGGAAAGGGCGGCAGCGTGGGGATGCCCCAGCCTTCGTCGGCGTTGTTGTATTGCGCCGCCGCACCCACGGCAAAGGTCGGCATCTTGTCGAGGAAGAAGTTCAGGCCGTGGTCGTTGTAGAACATCACCACCACGTCAGGCTTCTTCTCGCCCAGCCACTGGCGGATGGGCGGAAAGCCGTCGAAGAAGGGCTTCCAGTAAGGATCGTTCTGCAGGCCCTTGTGAATGGCGTTGCCAATGGCCGGAATGTGCGAGGTGCCGAGGCCGCCGATGAGTTGTGCCATGGGTTTGTCTCCTTATTGGCCTGCGGCCACGAGCTTGGCCTTGAATTCGTCTTTGGTCATGCCCGTCTGCTGCGCGCCGATGTCCTGCATGTCCAGCTTGAAGATGCCCGCGAACTTGGCCAGGTAGTAGGCGTTGCCGCCCGCGGCAATCAGTTGCAACACGTTCTTGGCGCGGATGGCGGCGGCCTGCTGTTCGTTCAGGCCGTATTGCTTCATGTACGCCTCTTCGTCGGCCAGAAAGGCCTTGCGGTTGGCCTCGTCGTTGAACGAAAAGCACATCTTGTTCAGCGCATAGCCCTTGCGGGCCTGGTCGCCATCGAACGGCGTGGTGCCGGGGATCGGGGGCAGTGGGGAAGGCATGGAAGTCTCCGGGGCTTGATGTAAGTCAGCCCGCAGTGTCGCGACGCCATTGCCAAAGATGAAGCCTGAAAACATCATCGAATGCATGAGCAATTTCGATGGATCAGCGCTGGACGGACACCTGCTGAAGCTGCTGCTGGCCGTGCTGGAGACGGGCAGCATCACGGCGGCGGCTGATCGCCTGGGTGTCACCCAGTCGGCCGTGAGCCACCTGCTCGACAAGCTGCGCGCCATTACCGGCGACCCGCTGTTTGTGAAGCGCGGGCGCGGGATCGTGCCCACCGCCCGGGCCGAGGCCCTGGCCCAACCCGCGCGTGACATGCTGCACCAGATGCAGCGGTTTGCCCAAGGGGCCGAGTTTGACCCGAGCGCCTGGCAGACCGAGCTGACCATCGCCGCCAACGACTTTCAGCGCGACCTGCTTTTGCCCGCGCTGGCCGCGCGCCTGCGCACTGCCGCACCGGGCGTCACGCTGCGCATCGTGCCCAGCGGCGCGCCCAGTGCCGAGCTGCTGCGGTCTGACGCGTGCCAACTGGTCATCAGCCCCCGCCCGCCCGAGGGCACCGACATCGTGCAGAAGCGTCTGTTTGAAGACCAATACCGCGTGTTCTATGACCCGGCCGTGCGCAACGCTCCGGCCTCAGAGGCGGAGTACCTGGCGGCGGACCACGCCACGGTGGCTTACGAGGCGCACCGGGGGCTGGAACTGGACCGGCAACTGGAAGCACGTGGCGTGCGCCGCCGCCTGGTGGTGCGCCTGCCGGGCTTTGCCGCGCTGCCCGCGTTTGTGCGGGGCACCTCGCTGCTCACTACAGCGCCGTCGCTGATGGGGCGCACCGCGTTGGCCGCGCTGGCGGGCGTGCCGGTGCCCGTGGCCTGCCCCAGTCTGCCCATGTACCTGATCTGGCATGTGCGCTACCAGCAAGACGCGGCACACCGCTGGCTGCGGGCGCAGCTGCAAGATGTCTTGGCCGCTGTGTTGCCTGTGGAAGGAGCCTGACCCGCAGGGTCAGTCGCGCTGCCGTGACAGCGCCTTTCGCAGCCGCCGCGCCGCCCGTTCCCGCAACGAAGGCGCGGGGCGCAGCACCGGCCGTGGGTGGGCCTTGGCCTGTTCGCACGCCGCCAGAAAGTCATTCAGGATGGCCGTGTCGTCCAGCGTGTCTGAACCCTGCTTGTGGAACTCCGGGTGCCATTGCGTGGCGGCGATGTAGCCGCGCCCTGGCGCGGGCTTGAGGCGAATCGCCTCGGGCACGCCGTCGGGCTCGCTCAGGGCCTCGACCACAAACTCGGGCGCCACGCGTTTGATGCCCTGGTGGTGGATGCTGTTGACCCGCGCGCGCGGCATGTTGGGGTACAGCTTGGCCAGGTGCGAGTCGGGCAGGATGTGGATGTCGTGAAAGTGCTGGTCGTAGGTGCTGGCGTTGCGGTGCTGCTGCGCACCGGGGTGCTGGGTCTCGATGTCCTGGTACAGCGCGCCGCCAAAGGCCACGTTGATGAGCTGCAGGCCCCGGCACACGCCAAAGATGGGTTTGCCCACCTGGGCAAAGGCTTTCACCACGGCCAGGTCGTACAGGTCGCGCACGCGGTCGCCCACCCACTCTTCGCGCAGGGGCTCCTCGCCATAGTTGCCCGGCCACACGTCGGCGCCACCGTGCATCACGATGCCGTCCAGCCATTCGGCGTAGTGGTCCAGCGTCACGTCACCGCGTGCCGTCTCGCCCGTGGGGCAGGGCACCATCACCACCATGGCACCGGCCGACATGAGCCAGTGGGCGATGGACTGCTCGACGTACTGCAGCGTCTTGCCGGTGAACAACGGGCGGGCGGGGTCGGCGTGTTGAAAGCAGGCGGACAGGCCAATCTTGAGGCGGGGGGCGGCGGGCATGGGTGGTGGGCTCCAGGGAACACGCGCGGGGCGTGTGATCAATGCAATCTTGGGTGACCAATTTGTAGCACCGCCCCCGCGCCACGTCTGTAGGAAGGGGCCGTGCAGGGCTGCGCGAGGCCTGCCGCCGGTAAAGCAGTGCTACGAAATGTGGCTTTCTTCATGAAAATGCAACCGTGCGGTGTCTCGCAAGAGGCCGGTTGGGGCGGTGGGCTGGCCATAATTTCTGCTCGCCGGGCGCCAGGGAGGCTGCGCCAGGTGGTGCCCCTCCAGCCTTCCCCGAAAGCCCACGACATGTCCCACAAGAAGCATTGCCTGCCCGCGATCACGGCGCTGGCCACGTTGACCGCCCTGGCCTGGCCGCTGCTGGCCCAGGCCGCTGTGCCCGCAGGTGCTGCCGCCGAGATCGTCAGCCTGCAGGGCACGGGCGACCAGCGTGCCGCCGCTGCAACCGACTGGCAGCCCGCTCGCCCGGCCCAGGCCCTCGCCACGGGCGATTTCGTGCGCACCCGGCAAGCCGCGCGGATGGCCCTGCTGTTTGCCGACGACACCCAGCTGCGCCTGCACCAGAACACGGTGCTGCAGGTCAAGGGCGTGGCCACACCCGCCCAGCCGGTGACCACGCTGCTGCTCAACGCGGGCCGGGCCTGGACGCAGACGCGCCGCGCCGATGGCTCACGGCTGAACCTGGAAACCCCGGCCGCCACGGCGGCGATCCGGGGCACCGACTGGGACATCAGCGTGGAGGACGACGGCCGCACCTTGCTCACCGTGCTGTCGGGCACGGTGGAGTTCTCCAATGCCCAGGGGCAGGTGTCGGTGGGCGCCAACGAGGCTGCCTATGCCGAGGTGGGCAAGGCCCCGGTCAAGCTGGTGCTGAGCCAGCCGCGCGATCGCATCCAGTGGGTCAACGCCCTGCGCGCCGACCCGCTGCCGCACCTGGCCGCCGAACCCGTGCCCGAAGCGCTGGCCCCGGTGCGCACCGCGCTGGTGGCCCGCGATCTGCCTGCCGCGCGTGCCGCGCTGGCGCAGGCGAAAGCAAACGGCAGCGCACCCGCACCCTGGGTGGTCGTGATGGAGACTGCCATCGCGCTGCAGGCGGGCGATGTCCTCGCTGCGCGCGAACAGCTGGCCCGCCAGGCGGCCACGCCGGCCGCCCCGCTGCCGGTCTGGCTCATGCAGTCGGATGTGTTGCTCATGGAAGGCGACGCGGCCGCTGCGGCCACCACGCTGCGCACCGCCCTGCAGCGCTGGCCCGCGCACCCGGCCCTGGTGGCCCAGCTGGCCCGGGTGCAACTGCTGAGCGACCGCGTGGACGAGGCCGCCGCCACGCTGGCCCCGGCACAGGGCACGGCGCATGCAGAGCTTGCGATGGTGCGGGCTGAATTGGCCCGCCGCCGGGGCGATGCCCCCGGCACGCTGAGTGCGTACACCGAGGCCACGCAGCTCGCACCGCAAGACGCCCGGGGCTGGCAGGGCCTGGGCAGTGCCCACACCGAACGCGAAGACGCCCGCCCCGCCCGCGCCAATCTGCAGCAGGCGCTGGCGCTGTCGCCCCAAAGTCCCGGCGCCTGGGGCGAACTGGGCACGCTGGAAACCTTCACCAACCAGTTCACCGAGGCGGGCCAGGCCTTTGCCACCGCTTTGGGCGACAACCCGGCGGACTACGTGGCACTCACCGGCCAGGGGCTGCTGCACCTCAAGCAGGGCGACCCTCAGGCCGCGCTGGATGCCTTTTTGCGCGCGGGCGTGATGGAGCCCCGCTACGCCCGCGCCAAGACCTGGACGGCCGTGGCGTACTACCAGCTCGGCCGCCACCAGGACGCACTGGCCACGCTGCGCCAGGCCAGCAGCCTGGACGACAAGGACCCCGTGCCCTACATGCTGCTCGCACAGATCTACACCGACCTGTTCCAGCCCGGCGAAGCGGTGGAGGCTGCGCGCGCCGCGGTGCAACGCATGCCCTACCTCAAGTCGCTCAACCAGGTCGCCAACGACCAGAAAGGCAGCGCCAACCTGGGTGCCTCCATGGCCTTCTTTGGCATGGAAGACTGGGCGCTGGAACTGGCGCAGCAGAGCTTCTATCCCTACTGGGGCGGGAGCCACCTGTTCCTGGCGGACCGGTATGCCGGCGAGTTCAACAAGAACTCGGCGCTGTTCCAGGGTTTCCTCACAGACCCGATGGCGTTTGGGGCGAGCCAGCGCTATTCGTCGCTGCTGCAGCAACCCGGGGCGCATGGGGCGGTGGGGGTGACGCTGGACAAGGAGGATGCACGGTCGCGTGCACCCGCCATCACGCTCAATGGCATGAACAACAGCCATGTGCCGATTTCGTGGTTCTTCAAGGCGCAGTCGGCCCACATGAGCGGACTGCCGTTTGATCTGCTAAACGATCAAGCACCGGCGGTGCGGGCTGGCGAGGGGAATGTGCGTGGTCGCGCCATCACAGCGGGCGTGGGCATGCAGGCCACCGAACACCTCAATGTGTTCGCGTACCTGAATCAGTTTGACGCGCGCCTGCGCAGCCGCAACCGTCTGGAAACATCCATGGACCAGACCAACACCCAGGGCGCCCTGGGGCTGGCCTATCGTTGGGGACCCACTGAGCAAACGTGGCTCAAGCTGGGTCGCAATGTGGAGAACCATGAATACCTTAACTACCCTACCGCGTACATCGATCCTCCGTTACTGGCCGTGACCGGCTTCAGCACGGCACCGCGCAAGCAGCTGACGGACGTCCAGCTGCGACACACGGTAGACACCGCACCGGGCAGCCGCTGGAGCCTAGCGTTGGAACATGTGCAGGAGCGGCAGAACAATCAACTTGCCAGCGTAGGCGGCGTTGCAGTGTTCTTGCCAGGCATGGATCCGTTCCAGGACTATTTGATCGCGGCCGGTTACAACCACGTCGACCGGCGCTATACCGGTGTGACCCTCTCCACCACCCAGCGCTTGAATGCCACCCTGGATCTGGATGCAGCACTCGGGCTTCAACAGATTCGTCACCGCGTCGATGGCCTCACCAGCTACTACTTGGCGAACCTCGATGTACTTACCGAAGAAGCTGCCCGCCGTGCCGAGATGGAGCGCGTCGTCACCCCCCGCGTAGGCATGGTGTGGCAACCCGCCGCAGGCACCACCGTGCGCATGGCCTACCAGGACTGGCTGCGGCCACTCAGCGTTTCCACCCTCACCAGCGTGGAAACGGCCGGCATTCCCGTGGAAGACCGGCTGGTGGAAGCTGGTGGCCGCCACAAGCGCACCGTGGCGCAACTGGGCATGGAACTGGGAGCCAATACGTTCCTGAGCCTGCGTGCAGACCATCTGCGTGTGCGCAACCCCGGTACCGTGGGCGTAGACCTGCGCACCCCCAGCCTGCCGTTCCTGGAAGAAATGCGCAACGTCCAGCTGGTCAACCTCTCCACCACCGATCTGCTGGAAGACACGCCCAGCTTCGACGCTGGCACCCTCAAGACACTGGGTGCCGGTGTCAACCACATGTTCAACCGGCGCTGGTCGGGCTACGCCAAGTACCTCTACCAGGGCAGCGAAAGCCATATCTACGACACGGAAGGGCCGGCAGGGCGCATCCCCTACATTCCGCGCCACACCGCAGTGCTGGGCGCCACCTGGGTCAGCCCGCAGCGGTTTTACGTCAGCGGCCGAGCGGTGTACCGGTCGGAGCGTTTTGAAGACAAGGAAAACCTCACGCGCATGGCGCCCGGCTGGGGCCTGGACCTGATGGGCTTCTGGGAGTCGCAGGACAAACACTGGGTGGTGGGCGTGGCCGCATTGAACTTGTGGGCGCCGAAGTCAGACCGCAGAAAGACCCGGTATGTTCTGGACGCGCGCTACCGCTTCTGATTCCGCATCACCCGCGGTCCGGCGCCAGCAACAGGTCTACGCGCTGGCAGCCTGCGCGCTGGCGCTGCTGCTGGTGGGGGCGGCCACGTTCAGCCGCACCTGGCACGCGCTGGAGTTCAAGACCTTCGACGTGCTCACGGCCTGGACTGCGCCGCAGCGCACGGCACTGCCCGTGGTGATCCTGGCGATTGACGAACCCACGTTTCAAGAGCTGCAACACACCTGGCCCTTCCCGCGCAGCGTGCATGCAGCGCTTTTGAAGCGTTTGCACGACGAGGGTGCCGCCGCCGTAGGCCTGGACATCGTGTTCGCCGACCCATCAACCGAAGCCGAAGATGCCGCACTGGCGCAGGCCATCGCAGAGACCGGCCCCGTGGTGCTGGCCGCCACCCGTGAAAAGATCGACAGCAGCAACGCTGCGCTGTGGCTGGACGTGATGCCACTGCAGCGGTTTCTGGACGCCGGAGCCGATGCGGGCGATGCCGGGGTGGAGCCCGACGATGACTTTGTGGTGCGCCGTGTGCCCGTGGCGCGCGAGGGTTTTGCCCTGCGGCTGGCCCAGCGCGCGGCCGAGGCGTGGGGGCAGGGATGCTTTGCACAAATCGAGCGGCAAGTGTGCGCTGCGGATCGGGATGGGCTGCCAGGCGCAAAACGCAGCAATAGCCGCAGCTATTGCGAGTATTTGCAACGCCGCAGCCCGCCCGAGGCCGCAGATGCACACGGCGCGGCAATTTGTGCAGAGCATCCCAGGATGCCGGTGCTGCGCCACTTCGACTGGATCGGCTACCGGGGCCCGCGCGGCACGTTTGACACGCGCTCGTACTACCAGGCGCTGGAACCGGGCTTGCTGCCAGCGGGCTTCTTCAAGAACAAGATCGTGCTGGTGGGGCGCTCGGCGCGCACCGCGACCGAGTTGTCGCGGTCGCAGGCCGACCTGTTCAATTCACCGTTTGGCACCGCAGGGGGCGAGCGCCTGTTTCCCGGAGTGGAACTGCAGGCCACGCTGGTGGACAACTACCTCACCGGCGGCGGGCTGCGCACCGTGCCCGAAGGCTGGACGCTGGCCCTCGTAGCGCTGCTGGTCCCCTTGCTGCTATGGGGCAACCGCAGGCTGCACCCGGCGGGCGCCGCAGCGCTGGCGGCGGCGCTGGTGGCGGCGATAGCGGGGGCCTCGTGGTGGCTGTTCGGGCGCTTTCAGCTGTGGTGGCCGCCCTTGCTGCCTGCGGCGGCGGCATTGGCGGTCTACGGCGCAGCGGCGCTGGCGGGTTATGCCTTTGTGCGCCGGCGCGCGCGCCAGACGCGGGCGATGTTTGCGCAGTATGTGCCGCCCGCCGTGGTCTCGCGCCTCATTGCGCAGCCCGAGCTGATGCGCCTGGGCGGCGAGGCGCGGGAGGTCACGCTCATGTTCACCGACCTGGCCAACTTCACCACGCTGTCCGAGCAGCTCAGTGCCGAGCAGACGGTGGAAGTGCTCACTGCGTATTTCAACGCCATGACGCCCATCGTGCACGCCACGGGTGGCACGGTGGACAAGTTCATCGGCGACGCGGTGATGGCCTTTTGGGGGGCGCCGCTCGACGACCCGCAGCACGCCGAGCACGCGGTGAATGCGGCCATCCTCATGCAGCAGGCCATGCAGATGCTGGTGGCCGACCTGCGTGCGCGGGGCCTGCCGCCCATCCACATGCGCATTGGCCTGCACACGGGGCGGGTGGTGGTGGGCAACGTGGGGTCGGAGCAGCGCTTTTCGTACACCGCGATTGGCGATGCGGTGAACCTGGCCGCACGGCTGGAGGGCGCCAACAAGGCCTTTGGCACCGGCATCCTGCTCTCAGCCGCCACCGCAGCGCAGCTGCCGCCCACGGTGGCGCTGCGCGCGCTCGATGATGTGGTCGTGAAGGGCAAAACCGAGCCCGTGCGTGTGTTCACGCCGTGTGACGATGCCGCTGTGCGGGATGCCAGCCTGGCCGCGCTCAATGCCTTCCACGCGCGCGACTGGGACGGTGCCAGCGGCTATCTGGCGCAGGTGCTGGCACGCGTGCCTGGGGATGCGGCGGCGCTGCGCCTGCTGCAGCGCGTGGCAGAGGCGCGCGCCTTGCCCGCTGGCAGCGACTGGTCGCCCGCCGTGGCGCTAGACAAGTTGTGAGGATGTTTTGACATGTGTTTACCGGGGTCAAGGCTTGCGGTGCCATCATGGGGGCCTGAGCAACGTCATCTGAAAGGAACTCTGATGCAAGTACAAGTCAACACCGACGACCACATCCACGGCGGCGAGTCGCTCGCGCAGTGGATCACGGACGAGTCCAAGAGCCGCCTCACGCGCTTTCAGGACCACATCACGCGGCTGGAGGTGTTTCTGTCAGATCTTGATGCGGGCAAGTCCGGCGCCAATGACAAACGCTGCCGCATCGAGGCCCGCGTGACCGGCCGCCAGCCCATCACTGTGACCGACGAAGCCGACAAGATGGCCAACGCCTTCATCGGCGCCGTGGACAAACTTGCCCGCGCGCTCGACACCGATCTGGGGCGCGTGAAAGACAGGCATGGCCGCGACACCATCCGGGCGGCGGTAGATGAGTGATTTTTGAGTCAAATTGGCCGCTAGCGCTTAATGGATAAGCGCTAGCAGCTATTGAATTTATAGTATCAACTACAAAGGCCTTGCAGCCGTGGTGGCTGCAAGGCCTTTTTTCAAAGATCCAAGACGAGTAACTTGCTGCGCGCGCGCGAGCAGCAGGGCATGAACTGCTCGTTGGCTGCCTTTTCTTCGTCCGTCAGGTACATGTCGCGGTGGTCCACCTCGCCCTCCAGCACGCGCGTGAGGCAGGTGCCACACACGCCCTGCTCGCAGGACGTGAGGATGTCGATGCCCTCCTTGCGCAGGGCTTCCACCACCGACACATCGGGCGCAATCGCGTAGACCTTGCCCGTGCTGGCAATGCGCACGTCAAAGCCCTGATCGCCCGAGGTGTCCTGCGCAGGGGCGCCAAAGTATTCGAGGTGAATGTTGTCCTGCGCCCAGCCCAGGGCCTTGGCACTGTTCACCACGTGGTCGATGAAGCCCGCCGGTCCACATACATACAGGCGCTTGTCGGGCCCGGGCGCGGCCAGCACGGCGGCAATGTCCAGCTTCTGTTCGGGCGGGCCCGCATCGAAATGGAAATGCACACGCGGTGCCATGGCCGATGCGGCAATTTCGGCAGCAAACGCCGTGCGTTCGGCAGAGCGTGTGCAGTAGTGCAGCGCAAAGTCGGCGCCCGTGCGCGCCAGCCGGTCGGCCATGCACAGCAGCGGCGTGACGCCAATGCCACCGGCCAGCAGCACCGTGCGCTGCGCGGGGTGCAGCGCAAAGTGGTTGCGGGGTGTGCTGATGGTGATCACATCGCCCTGGTGCACGCTGTCGTGCATGGCGACCGAGCCGCCACGCGACGCCGGATCGCGCAGCACGGCAATGCGGTAGCGGTGCGATTCGTGCGAGGCGTTGCACAGCGAATACTGCCGCGTCACACCTCCGGGCAAATGCACATCGATGTGCGAGCCCGCGCTGAACGGGGGCAGCGCGGCGCCGTCCACGCGCGCCAGCTCGAAGCTGGCGATGCCTTCGGCCTCGGCCTGCTTTTTGACGACGCGGACCTGGATCGTTTCCTGCGCGGTCATGCGGCCACCGCCTGGGGTGCAGTGGCGGCCTGCTCGGCCGCGATGATGCGGTCCAGGATCTTGCGCGACTGCACGCCGCCTGCGTCGATGTTCAGCATGAGCAGCTTGCGGTCGGGGTAACGCAGCAGGTTCTGCTGCTGCTGTTCCAGCATGTCCTGGTCTTCGGCAAAGATGTTGCCCTGGCCCTCGCGGATCTGCGTGGTGAGCGAGGGGTCTTGCGGCTTGAAGTTGCGCGCCATGCCCCAGAAGTAGTGGATCGAAGTCTCGGTCTCGGGCGTGATGAAGTCCACCACGATGCTCGATGCCTTCTTGTCCGCCGGCGCCTCATAGCCGCCGTTGCCCGCCAGCGCCACGCCCACCTCGATCAGCACATGGCTGGGCGGGGTGAAGTGGCAGATCTGCCAGCGGTCCACCGGCTGGTCGTCGGGCAGGCCGTTCATGCGCAGGGCCATCTTCCAGAATGGCGGCGCTTCGATGCCTTCCATGAAGCGGCTGGTGATCACCTCGTCGCCTTCGACGCGGGTTTTGCACGGCACTTCGTCGATCTCTTTTTGGCCAATGCTGGTGGAGTGCACGTAGGTCTCGTGCGTCAGGTCCATCAGGTTGTCGATCATCAGGCGGTAGTCGCAGGCAATGTGGTACAGCCCGCCGCCGTAGGCCCATTCGGGGTTGTTGGCCCATGGCAGGTGGTGGATGGTGGCGGGGTCGGCCTTGTCGGCGTCGCCGGGCCACACCCAGATGAAGCCGTAACGCTCCACCACCGGAAAGCTGCGCGCCTTGGGGAACCCTTGCACGCGCTGGCCGGGCATGGACACCGACTTGCCCGTGCATTCCACCCGCAGGCCGTGGTAGCCGCATTGCAGGTGGCCTTCACACACCGTGCCCAGCGACAGCGGTGCGCCCCGGTGGGGGCAGAAGTCGTCCAGCGCGGCGACCTGATCGGGCGCGGGGCGGTAGAAGACGATCTTCTCGCCGCAGATGGTGCGGCCCAGAGGCTTGTCGGCAATCTCGTCGGGCGTGCAGGCTACGTACCAGGCGTTCTTGGGATACATGGTTGTCTCTCTCCGTGGGGTGGAAGGGCGTCGCAGGCTTCTTCGCATGGGGCCCGCAATCGTGTGTTGCTGGAATTGTGCAAAAACCCTCACTCAATGTATACAGAAAATCAAAAAATAGCAGATATAGAAGATCGATATAGTTCTGAGATCTTTGTTTTATATTGGTTTTTTGGCCGGGTGTCTGGCGCAGGGGCGGATTCGATGTATACATTTGAGCATGCCTAACGATAACGAACACTCCCCGGCAGACGTCCCATCTGTCGACGCCACCGAAGCTGGCGCGTCCCAGTCCGTCAAAGCGCAGTTGCGTCTGCGCGAAATGATCCTGGCGGGCGAGCTGCCCGGCGGTGCCCGTATTGCCGAACTGGCCATCGTCGAGAAGCTGGGCGTGTCGCGCACGCCCATCCGCGCAGCCCTCATGCGGCTGGAGCAGGAAGGGTTGTTGCAGCGTCTGGCGGGTGGCGGCTATGCCGTGCGCACGTTTTCGGAGACGGATGTAGCCGACGCCATTGCGCTGCGCGGCACGCTGGAGGGGCTGGCGGCACGGCTGGCGGCGGAGCGGGGCGTTGATCCGGAGTTGCTGGCAGATGCCCATGCCTGCCTTCAGGCCATCGATGCCACGCTGGCTCCCTCTGCGCTGGATGACGAAGGTTTTTCGCGCTACGTGGCGTTGAACGCGCAGTTTCACGTGCTGTTGGGCCGCATGGTGGGCAGCGAGGTGGTGGTGCGCGAGCTCGAACGTGTCAAAGGGCTGCCGTTTGCATCACCCTCGGCGTTCGTCATGGTGCAGACCCATTCGCCGCAGGCGCGCGATCTGCTGGTGGTCGCTCAGGATCAGCACCGCCAGCTGCTGGACGCCATCGAGCACCAGGAAGGCGCGCGGGCCGAAGCCATCATGCGTGAACATTCCCGCCTGGCGCAGCGCAACCTGCGCGCCGCGCTGTCGGGTCACGCGAGCGGTCGGGTGCATGCGGACATGCCAGCGTTGACGCTGATTCGGCGGGGCTGACCGGCGTGCCTCCGTGCCCTCGCAACCTGTCGGTTCGCTGTCGGGGCGAACCGCGGCGGCGATTTTCTGAGGGTTTCACCGGTTTCATAACATTACGGCATAGCTGAAAGTCCGTCATAGAACTGGCATGTGGGCTTGACCCCATGCACAGTGTGGGGGCCGAAGCGATGCTCGCACGCCGTGCCCCTGGCACCCCGCAAGTTGCAGCACAGATCCCTACAGACAGATCGGAGACAAGAAAATGACCTTCCTCAAGCGACGCACCGCGCTGACGGTGATCGGGGCAGCCGCCCTGGCCGCCATGGCCACCACCGCCACGGCCCAGACCGTGACGCTGCGACTGCACCAGATGCTTCCGCCGCAGGCCACCATTCCCGCCAAGGCCCTGGTGCCCTGGGCCAAGAAGGTCGAAGCAGAATCGGGTGGCAAGATCAAGGTGCAGCTGTTTCACGCGATGCAGCTCGGCGGCGCGCCACCACAGCTGTTCGACCAGGCCCGCGACGGCGTGGTGGACTTCACCTGGACGGTGCTGGGCTACACGCCGGGCCGCTTCCCCAAGACCGAAGTGTTTGAGCTGCCCTTCATGAGCGGTAGCGCCGAAGCTTCCTCGCGCGCCATTCAGGAGTACGTCGAGAAGTTTGCAGCCGACGAATTCAAGGACGTCAAGCTGATCGCCGTGCACACGCACGGCCCCGGCCTGTTCCATACCAAGACGCCTGTCACGGGTCTGGAAAGCCTGCATGGCATGAAGATCCGCGGTGGTTCGCGCATCATCAACAACATGTTGACCAAGCTCGGCGCCACGCCCGTGGGCATGCCCGTGCCTGCCGTCACGGAAGCACTGTCGAAAGGCGTGATTGACGGCACGACCATCCCCTGGGAAGTGACGCCGTCGCTCAAGGTGACGGAGCTGGTGAAGAACCACACCACGTTCGCTGGCAAGGAGGGCCTGTACACCCAGACCTTCGCGTTCTCGATGAACAAGGCGGCCTATGACAAGCTGCCGCCAGACCTCAAGGCCGTGATCGACAAGAACTCCGGTATCGAGACCGCCGCCATGTTCGGCCGCGCCATGGATGACGGTGACAAGGTGGGTCGCGAGATCGCCGAGAAGGCCAAGAACAACATCGTGGCGCTGGATCTGGCGGAAACACAGCGCTGGCGCCGTACGGCTGCTGCGGTGGAAACCGAGTGGGTCAACGAAGTCAAGGCCAAGGGCATTGATGGCGCCAAGCTGGCCGCCGAGGCCCGTGCACTGATCGCCAAGTACAGCAAGTAACCGGCTCACTGTGGCCCCCGGCCGTCCCTCGTGAACATGGGTTCAGGGGCGGCTTTTTATTGCGCCAACGGTGGCCGCATTGGCGGAAAATGCCAGCCACCTCGGCACCCTGCAGGAAGAGTTCCGCATGATTTCATTCATCTACCGGTTGTCCAGATGGTCGGCCATCGTGGGCGGCATCGTGCTGGTCGCCATCACCGTCATGATCGTTGCCAGCATTCTCGGCCGGGCCTTGATTGGCCTGGGGTTGGGGCCGGTGCCCGGTGACTTTGAGCTGGTGGAGATGGGCACGGCTGTGGCCGTGCTGTTTTTCCTGCCGTGGACCTATCTCAAGGGTGGCCATGCCACGGTGGACCTGCTGTACATGCATCTGCCCGCGTGGGCCCAACGCGCCGTGGTCCTGGTCAGCGACCTGTTGATGCTGGCGGTCTGGCTCGTCATGACCTGGAAGCTCTACGAGGGACTGCTGGAGAAAAAACAGTACATGGAAACGACCTTCATTTTGCAGATGCCGCTGTGGTGGGCTTATGCCGCCTGCCTGGTGGGCGCTGTCATCGGATGCCTGGCCTACATAGCGCGCACGGCAACCCTGCTGGGGCTGGGCAAGGAGCCCGCTGGCTGGACGACTGAAGCGGGGGTGCACTGATGAGCGGCGTTGAACTGGCGGCATGGTCGTTCCCGATCCTGCTGCTCCTCATATTTGTCCGTATCCCGATCGGGCTGTCCATGCTGGTTTGTGGTCTGGTGGGCGCCTGGATGATCTATGGCACGACGGCTCCGGTGCTCAACCAGCTCAAGCAGGTGACCTACAGCACGTTCTCCAGCTATTCGCTGTCGGTCATTCCGCTGTTTCTGCTGATGGGGCAGTTTGCGGCGCTGGGGGGCTTGTCCCAGGCGTTGTTTAAGGCCGCTGAGGCGTGGATTGGTCATCGCAAGGGCGGCGTGGCCATGGCCGCCGTGGGGGCCTGTGCGGGCTTCGGGGCGATCTGCGGATCTTCCCTGGCCACCGCGGCGACCATGGGGCAGGTGGCATTGCCAGAGCTGAAAAAGGCGGGCTACGCGGGGGGTATTTCCACCGCAACCCTGGCCGCTGGCGGAACGCTGGGCATCCTGATTCCACCGTCGGTGGTGCTGGTGATTTATGCCATCCTGACCGAGCAGAACATTGCCAAACTCTTTCTGGCGGCGTTTGTGCCGGGCATCCTGGCTGCCATCGGCTACGTGATCGTGATTGCGCTGTATGCCCGGATGCGACCGGAAGAGATGGGTTCCAAGCCCCCGATGCCGATGGCTAAGCGCTGGAAGGCCACGTTCAAGGTCTGGCCCGTGATGCTGATCTTTGTGGCCGTGGTGGGCGGTATCTATCTTGGCTTTTTCACGCCCACCGAGGGCGCTGCAGTCGGTGCCTTCGGTACCGGCGTGGCCGCCTGGATGGCGGGGGGGCTGAATCGCAAGACGCTTGTCGGGGCCGTCATGGGTACGGCAGTGGCCACCGGCATGATCTTCATGATCGTGCTGGGCGCGGGCGTCTACAACACCTTCCTGGCGCTGTCGCAACTGCCGCAGGAGGCAGCGCAGCTGGTGGCCGGTTCGGGGTTGAGCCCGATGGTGGTTCTCGTGGGCATTCTGGTCATCTACGTGGTGCTGGGCTGCTTCATGGATTCGCTGTCCATGATCCTGCTGACCATTCCGGTGTTCTTTCCCATCGTCACCGCGCTGGACTTTGGCCTCAGTCCCGAGGAGTTCGCGATCTGGTTCGGCATTCTGGTGCTCATCGTGGTCGAGGTCGGGCTGATCACGCCGCCCGTGGGCATGAACCTGTTCGTGATCAACAGCATGGCCAAGGACGTTCCCATCACGGCGACCTATCGCGCCATCATGCCTTTTGTGGCCAGCGACTTCATTCGCACGGCCATTCTGGTGGCGTTCCCGAGCATCGTGATCTTCGTTCTGAAACTTTGACATGAAGCGCCGCATTGCTCTGGCCATGGTGGCGTCCGGGCTTGCGGTTGCCGCCTGGCCGGCACATGCGCAGCCTGCGTTCCCTGCCAAGACGCTGCGCATCGTGGTGCCGTTCGCTGCGGGGGGTGTGGGAGATCTGACGGCGCGTGCAGTGGCTGCAGGCCTGGCAGAGCGGCTCGGCCAGCCGGTGGTCATTGACAACCGGCCCGGCGCGGGTGGCGTGGTGGCGGCGGACACGGTAGCCCGCGCCGAGCCCGACGGGCACACGTTGTTCCTGATGTCCAACGGCACAGCCGTATCAGCCAGCCTTTTCAAGTCGCTGCCTTACGACACCGTGGCCGACTTCACCCCTGTCAGTACGCTCGGTTATTTCGACATCGCGGTGCTGGTACCCGCCGACTCGCCCCACCGCACGCTGACCCAGCTGCTGGCACATGCCAGGGCCCATCCGGGGCAGATCAACATTGGCAGCATCAACATCGGCAGCACGCAGCACCTGGCGGCGGAGTTGTTCAAGAGCAGCGCGGGCATCGACGCGCAGGTGATTCCGTTCAACGGAACGCCTGCGCTCATCACGGCCCTGCGGGGGCGCCAGGTGGATGTGGGTGTAGAGATTCTCGGCCCCGCCCTGCCGCAGGTTCGCGCTGGCGCGCTGCGGGTGCTGGCCGTGACGGGCGACAGGCGCTCCGCCGTGTTGCCTGATGCTCCCACGGCGATGGAGTCGGGTGTACGTGGCTTCGTGGCTTCGTCGTGGAACGCGCTGGCCGTGCCATCGCGCACGCCGCGCCCTGTGGTGGACCGGCTGCAGCGCGAAGTGGCGGCTACTGTGGCGACGCCCAGTGTGCAGCAGCAGTTGCGAGCGCTCAATGTCGATCCGCGCACGTCGACGCCTGAGCAAGCTCTTGCTCTGCTCAGGTCGGACATCGAACGCTGGCGTGCGGTGATCGACCGCGCGGGCATTCCCAAGCAGTGAAGCACACGCACCATGCAGCAGACCTGGGACTCCACGGACTCCTCCCCCATTGACCGAGTGGGCATCGTTGGCTATGGCGAGGTCGGGCGCATTTTTGCTGCCGGCCTGCGCCAGCGGGGGGTGAGTGACCTGGCGGTGTGGGACCTGAAGTTTGCCGACCCGGACCGGCGGGCCGAGCCATTGATGCACGCGCGAACGGCGGGTGTACATGCGGCTGCCAGCGCAGCCGAGATGAGCTCGGGGCGACAGCTCATCGTGTCGGCCGTTACCGCCAGCAGCACGCTGGCGGTGGCGGAGGCAGTGGCTCCTGGCATCGCTCCGGGGGCGATATTCCTCGACCTCAATTCCGCCTCCCCGGGTACCAAGCAGCAGGCCGCGGCGCTGATCCATGCCCATGGCGCACGGTACGTTGAGGCTGGGGTGATGACTTCCGTACCTCCTTACGGCATGGCTGTGCCCATGCTGCTGGGTGGTCCGCATGCCGCCGCGCTGGCACCCGTGCTGCAGGGCTGGGGCATGGACGCTCAACCTGTGAGCGACCAGCTGGGCGTTGCCAGTGCCATCAAGATGTGCCGCAGCGTGATGATCAAGGGGCTGGAGGCGCTGGTCATCGAGAGTTTCGCCACTGCCCGCCACTACGGCGTGGAAGACCATGTGCTGCCCACGCTGGCCGAAACTTTTCCGTCCATCGACTGGCACGAACAGGGCCGCTACTTCTTCAGCCGCGTGGTGCAACATGGCCAGCGCCGTGCCGAAGAGATGCGCGAATCTGCCCACACCGTGCAGGAGGCCGGCATGGAGCCACTGATGGCCTCGGCCATCGCCGCCAAGCAGCAGTGGGTGGCCAACCTGGCCCGCGAAGGCGTCTTTCACGGCCTGCCCAAGGATGCGCGCTGGCAAGACTACGCGGATCGTCTGCTGAGCAGTTTGCCTGTGATCCCTGCGAAGGACTGAGCCCTGCGATTCGCCACCCGCCGGTGAAACGGGCGCGGCGCAACGCCAGAGGCACCGAGCAAGGGCCGCCCCGCAGCAAGGACGCCGTCCCCCTCGGGGGAAGGCGCGCAGCGCCTCAGGGGGGAGACCTGTACAACGCCTGCAGCGTCGTGCGTATCAGGTCCGCCATCGCCTGCTGGGTGAGCGTGGCCGGGCGCTGAGAGCTCACCGCCATGAACAGCTTGCTGCGCAGGCGGTTGCTGTCTTGTCCCTCGATTTCGCTGCTCGCGCCGTGGATGGGGCGGGTGCTGAAAACTTCCGATTTGCCCGAAGTGGTGACCGCATTCATGGGCAGTACCGCGCAGCCCGCACCGTCGGCCACCAGGTCCAGGATGGCGGCCACACCGTCGATCTCCAGGCTGATCTGCGGGCGCTTGCCGTGCGCGGCCAGCTCAGATTCCACCAGCATGCGGATCGAGTTGGGGCGCGTCGGGATCACCAGCGGAAAGCGAGGCAGCTCGTCGAGCGGCAATGGTGTGCGTGCCTGGGCGTCAGCTTCTGTATCACTCTGGCCCACCGCGCGGCGCTGCACCAGAAACAGGTCTTCCTCCAGCAGCGCCGTCGTCTCTATGCCCGGTGCAGGCGTGGTGTTGTAGAGCAGGGCGATGTCGAGCAGGCCTGTGGTCAGCGACTCGCGCATCGCCACCGACAACCCCTCGCTGATGGCCAGCGCAGCATCGGGCAACTTCACGCGGAAGGCACGCGTCAGCGGAACCGCCAGCACCTTGGCAATGCTGGGCGGCAGGCCAATCGCCACACGCCCCGCCAGTGCGCCGCGCACGCGGCCCAGCTCCTCGCGGGCACGTTCCACCTGATGCAGGATGCCTCGCCCATGCTCCAGCAGCAGCTTGCCCGCCTCGGTGGGGGTGGCGCCGCGGCCGTTGCGCACCAGCAGGTTCTGGCGCAACTCCACTTCCAGCAGGCGTACTTGGCGGCTCAGGGCGGGCTGGGCAACGTCCAGCACCACCGACGCACGTGTAAAGCTGCCCAGCTCGGCCACCCTCACAAAGTATTCGATCTGCTTGAGGTCCATGGGCAATGATCTCTGTTATTTGCAATAGCTGTCTGTCGACGATCACGGAATGATATATCTGGTAGTGCCGGGGCCGCCTTCATGTTTGGACAGCTGCTGCCCACAATCAGCCCATGCAGACAGGCATACGTGGAGCTGTGGCCCACCGCAGCCCGACAGGAGACATATCTACATGACACAACCCGCCCTTCGCGGTATTTCCTCCATGGCCACGCGCCAGGTGCTGGCCGATCTGGTGGCTGGCTTCACGCAACAGTCGGGCACGCAGGTCTGCATCGAATCGGTGGGCGGCGTGGACGCTGCCAAGCGCGTGGCTGCCGGTGAGGCGTTCGACGTGGTGATCCTCGCGTCCGACGCCATCGACAAGCTCATGGCTGGGGGCCACCTGGTGCCCCACAGCAAGGTGGACTGGGTGCACTCCGGCGTGGCCGTGGCCGTGCCTGCCGGCGCGTCGCTGCCCGACCTGTCGAGCGAAGACGCCGTGCGCGCTGCCGTGCTGGCCGCGCCCAGCATCAGCCTGTCCACCGGCCCCAGCGGCGTGGCGATTGCCAAGCTGTTTGAGCGCTGGGGCATTGCAGAACAGATCGCACCGCGCATGGTGCAGGCGCCCCCTGGGGTGCCGGTGGGCTCGCTGGTGGCCAAGGGCGAGGTGGCGCTGGGCTTTCAACAGTTGAGCGAGCTGCTGCACGTGCCGGGCATCCAGATCGTCGGTCCGCTGCCGCCCGCCATCCAGATCACCACCACGTTTTCAGCGGGCATTGGCGCGTTGTCGCAGCAGCCGGAAGCTGCCCGCGCCTTGCTGGCCTACCTGGCTTCGCCCGCTGCGGCCGAAGCCAAGCAAAAGCAGGGCATGACCCCTGCTTGACCGATCACAAGAACACCTTCCAGGAGCACCCAAAAATGAGCCTCATCATCGACTGCCACGGCCACTACACCACGGCCCCCAAGGCGCTGGAGAACTGGCGCAATGCGCAGATCGCCGGCATCAAAGACCCCGCGGCCATGCCCAAAGTGGCAGACCTGCACATCAGCGACGACGAGCTGCGCGAGTCCATCGAGACCAACCAGCTCAAGCTGATGAAAGAGCGCGGCAGCGACATCACGCTGTTCAGCCCGCGCGCGAGCTTCATGGCCCACCACATTGGCGACTTCAATGTGTCCAGCACCTGGGCCGCCATCTGCAATGAGCTGTGCTACCGCGTCTCCACGCTCTTCCCCGACCACTTCGTGCCCGTGGCCATGCTGCCGCAAAGCCCCGGTGTCGATCCCGCCACCTGCATTCCCGAGCTGGAAAAGTGCGTGCATGAATACGGCGCCGTGGGCATCAACCTGAATCCTGACCCTTCCGGCGGCCACTGGACCAGCCCCCCGCTGACCGACAAGCACTGGTACCCCATCTACGAAAAGATGGTGGAGTACGACCTGCCCGCCATGATCCACGTGAGCACCAGCTGCAACGCATGCTTCCACACCACGGGCGCGCACTACCTGAATGCTGACACCACGGCCTTCATGCAGCTGATCCAGGGCGATCTGTTCAAGGACTTCCCCACGCTCAAGTTTTTGATCCCGCACGGCGGCGGCGCGGTGCCTTACCACTGGGGCCGCTTCCGGGGCCTGGCGCAGGAGATGAAGAAGCCGCTGCTGGACGACCATGTGATGAACAACGTGTTCTTCGACACCTGCGTGTACCACCAGCCCGGCATCGACCTGCTCAACACCGTGATCCCGGTGAAGAACGTGCTGTTTGCCAGCGAAATGATCGGCGCGGTGCGGGGCATCGATCCCACCACCGGCAATTACTACGACGACACCAAGCGCTATATCGAGGCGTCCAAGATCCTCAGTGCCGAAGACAAGCACCAGATCTACGAAGCCAACACGCGCCGTGTTTTCTCCCGACTCGATTCACGCCTGAAGGCAAAGGGGCTCTGACATGTTTGAACTTGGCGTTGTCTACCGCAACATCACCCGTGCCGACCGCGCAGCCGCTGACGGCCTGGCTGCCCTCGGCTCGGCTACCGTGCACGAGGCCATGGGCCGCGTGGGCCTGCTCAAGCCCTACATGCGCCCCATCTACGGCGGCCAGCAGGTCAGCGGCACAGCCGTCACCGTGCTGCTGCAGCCCGGCGACAACTGGATGATGCATGTGGCGGCCGAGCAGATCCAGCCCGGCGACATCGTGGTGGCGGCTGTCACCTCGGAGTGCACCGACGGCTACTTTGGCGACCTGCTGGCCACGAGCTTCCAGGCCCGTGGTGCCCGCGCGCTCATCATCGACGCCGGTGTGCGCGACGTGAGGACGCTGCAGGAAATGAACTTCCCCGTGTGGAGCCGCGCCATCAGCAGCAAGGGCACCATCAAGGCCACGCTGGGCTCGGTGAACATCCCGGTGGTGTGCGCAGGCATGTTGGTCACCCCCGGCGATGTGATCGTGGCCGACGATGACGGCGTGGTGTGTGTGCCTGCCGCCCGCGCGGTCGAGACCCTGGCCGCCGCGCAAAAGCGCGAGAGCTTCGAGGGCGAAAAACGCGCCAAGCTGGCCAGCGGCGTGCTGGGGCTGGACATGTACAACATGCGCCCCGGCCTGGAGAAGGCGGGCCTCAAGTACATCGACTGATCAAGATTTTTAAGTGTTTTTGGCCTCTGGCGCTTATCCATCAAGCGCTGGCAGCTATTTTTTATATAGCAAAGTAGTCAAGCATGTCTGAATTCACCAAAACCCCTGGCTGGCTGGACTGGTACGCCGGCCCCAGCAAACCCCGCTTCCAGGTGCCCGCAGGCGCTGTGGACGCGCACTGCCACGTGTTCGGCCCCGGGGCCGAGTTCCCCTACGCCCCTGAGCGCAAGTACACCCCCTGCGACGCGAGCAAGCACCAGCTGTATGCGCTGCGCGACCACCTGGGCTTTGCGCGCAACGTGGTGGTGCAGGCCACCTGCCACGGCGCCGACAACCGCGCCATGGTCGATGCCCTGGTCCACTCTGGTGGCAAGGCGCGCGGCGTGGCCACCGTCAAGCGCTCGGTCACCGACCAGGAGCTGCAGGCCATGCACGACGCTGGCGTGCGCGGTGTGCGCTTCAACTTCGTCAAGCGCCTGGTGGACTTCACGCCCAAGGACGAGCTGATGGAGATTGCCGCGCGCATCGCCAAGCTGGGCTGGCATGTGGTCATCTACTTCGAGGCGGTGGACCTGCCCGAGCTGTGGGGCTTCTTCACCGCATTGCCCACCACCGTGGTGGTGGACCACATGGGCCGCCCCGATGTGAGCAAGCCGGTGGACGGCACCGAGTTCGAGCTGTTCCTCAAGTTCATGCGCCAGCACCCCAATGTGTGGAGCAAGGTGAGCTGCCCAGAGCGCCTGTCCGTGACCGGCCCCAAGGCCTTGAACGGCGAGCAGAATGCCTACACCGACGTGATCCCCTTCGCCCGCAAGGTGGTCGCAGAGTTCCCCGACCGCGTGCTGTGGGGCACCGACTGGCCGCACCCCAACCTCAAGGACCACATGCCCGACGACGGCCTGCTGGTGGACTTCATCCCCCGCATCGCGCCCACCGCCGAGCTGCAGCAAAAGCTGCTGGTCACGAACCCCATGAAGCTCTACTGGCCAGAGGAGGTTTGAGATGCCGCTCGACAAACCCTACCTGGACGTGCCAGGAACGACCATCTTCGATGCGGAGCAAAGCCGCAAGGGCTACTGGCTCAACCAGTTCTGCATGAGCCTGATGAAGGCCGAGAACCGGGCCCGCTTCAAGGCCAATGAACGCGCCTACCTGGACGAATGGGCCATGACCGAAGAGCAGAAGCAGGCCGTGCTGGCGCGCGACCTGAACTGGTGCATCCGCCTGGGCGGCAACATCTACTTCCTGGCCAAGATCGGTTCTACCGACGGCAAGAGCTTTCAGCAGATGGCGGGCAGCATGACCGGCATGACCGAAGAGGAATACCGCAACATGATGATCAACGGCGGCCGCAGTGCCGAAGGCAACCGCTACATCGGTGAAGACGGCGACGCGCAGGCGCACCGGCAGCCCCAGGGCAGCGCGGGCAAGAAAGGAATTTGACGATGGCCAGAATCACCGCCTCCGTGTTCACGTCGCACGTGCCAGCCATTGGCGCGGCCATGGACCTGGGCAAGACCCACGAAGACTACTGGAAGCCCGTGTTCGCGGGCTACGAGTTTGGCAAGCAGTGGATCAAGGACAACCAACCCGACGTGATCTTCCTGGTCTACAACGACCACGCCACGGCCTTCAGCCTGGACCTGATCCCCACGTTCGCCATCGGCACCGCTGCCGATTACGAAGTGGCCGACGAAGGGTTTGGTCCGCGCCCCGTGCCCAAGGTCATCGGCCACCCAGACCTGGCCGCGCACATTGCGCAATCGGTCATCCAGCAGGACTTTGACCTCACCATCGTCAACAAGATGGCCGTGGACCACGGCCTCACCGTGCCGCTGTCGCTGATGTTTGGCGAGCAAGACCCGGTGAAGGGCGCCTGGCCCTGCCCGGTGATCCCGTTCGCCGTCAACGTGGTGCAGTACCCGGTGCCCAGTGGCCGCCGCTGCTACAACCTGGGCCAGGCCATCCGCAAGGCGGTGGAGAGCTACGACGAAGACCTGAACGTGCACATCTGGGGCACGGGCGGCATGAGCCACCAGCTGCAGGGCCCGCGCGCAGGCCTCATCAACAAAGAGTTTGACAACGCCTTCCTCGACAAGCTCATCAGCGACCCCGAAGCCGCTGCCAGCATTCCGCACATCGACTACGTGCGCGAAGCGGGCAGCGAGGGCATCGAGCTGGTGATGTGGCTCATCGCCCGTGGCGCCATGGCCGACGTGGCCGGTGGCAAGCCACCGAAGCTGGCGCACCGCTTCTACCATGTGCCCGCGTCCAACACCGCCGTGGGCCACCTGATTCTCGAGAACACGTAAAAGGATACACACCATGACCATCAAAGTCGCACTCGCCGGCGCTGGCGCTTTCGGCATCAAGCACCTGGACGGCATCAAGAACATCGACGGCGTCGAAGTCGTCTCCCTCATCAGCCGCGACCTGGCCAAGACGCAGGAAGTGGCCGACAAGTACGGCATCAAGCATGTCACCACCGATCTGGCCGACAGCCTGGCGATCAAGGAAGTGGACGCCGTCATCCTGTGCACTCCCACGCAGATGCACGCCAGCCAGACCATTGCCTGCCTGGAAGCGGGCAAGCACGTGCAGGTCGAGATCCCTCTGTGCGACGTGCTGGCGGATGGCGAAAAGGTCGTGGCCCTGCAAAAGCAGACCGGCTTGGTGGCCATGTGCGGCCACACCCGCCGCTTCAACCCCAGCCACCAGTACGTGCACAACAAGATCACGGCGGGCGAGTTCAACATCCAGCAGATGGATGTGCAGACCTACTTCTTCCGCCGCACGAACATGAACGCGCTGGGCCAGGCCCGCAGCTGGACGGACCACCTGCTGTGGCACCACGCTGCCCACACGGTGGACCTGTTCGCCTACCAGGCCGGCAGCCCCATCGTGAAGGCCAACGCCATCCAGGGCCCTATCCACAAGGACCTTGGCATTGCCATGGACATGAGCATCCAGCTCCAGGCGGCCAACGGCGCCATCTGCACGCTGTCGCTCAGCTTCAACAACGACGGCCCGCTGGGCACCTTCTTCCGCTACATCGGCGACACGGCGACGTACATTGCGCGCTACGACGATCTGGTGAACGGTAAGGAAGAGAAGATCGATGTGTCCAAGGTCGATGTGAGCATGAACGGCATCGAGCTGCAAGACCGCGAGTTCTTTGCCGCCATCAAGGAAGGCCGCGAGCCCAACGCCAGCGTGGCGCAGGTGCTGCCCTGCTACCAGGTGCTGCACAACCTGGAGTTGCAGCTCAACGCAGGTTGATTTTGAGCCGAAATGGCCTCCAGCGCTTGTCCGGTAAGCGCTGGCAGCTATCAATGGAGTAGCTGTTGGTTGCGGGAAGGCGGGCACACTACAATGCCTGCCACAGGTGCAGAGGGGCGCCTGCCCGCACAAGAGGCTCTCACCCTTACGTCACAGGCTCTTGCACTGACCCTGACAGACCTTTGCTTTCATCGGCCCATTGCGGGAAGGGCCGGTCATGCAAACCAGGAACCTGTCATGGAAGCCTCTTCAGTTTTTTCCCTCTCGTCCGTAGTTCCGGAAGTCTCCGCGCCCACCGCGCCCCCTGGCGAACGCAAGCGCGAACTGCTGCGCCACTACAAGGACAACCCGCCCGATGCCGGCGTGTACGCCATCCGCTGCACGGCCGTCGGCCACGCGTCGGTGCAGGTGCACGGGTCCATGAACGTGGCTGGCGCCATCAATCGCGCCCGTTTTCAGTTGCGCATGCGCAGCCACACTGACAAGCAGTTGCAGCAGCTGTGGCAACAGCACGGCGAGGCCGCCTTCCGCTTCGAGGTGCTGGATGTGCTCAAGTGCCGCGAAGACGCCATCGAAGCCCAGCGGCGTGACGACCTGGCCGCGTTGCTGGCCCTGTGGCGCGAAGAGCTGGGGGCTGCATGACGGCCGCCACTCCGGTCGATGAGCTCAAGACACGGGCGCGCATCGCGCTCAATGCTGCGCGGCGCGCTGGGGGCCACGACGCCAAACTGCGCTTTTGCCTGAACGACGTGGCGCGCCAGGTCGGCTTTGCCCACTGGGAGCATGCGCGCGCCGTACTGGGCGGCTTTGCCCGGCCGGAGGATGACATGGGCACCTTCTGGCATGCCGCGCGCACGGGCGTCTTGCTCAACCAGTGGTTTGCCACCCATGCCGAGGCACGCGCCGTGCACGCGCATGACCCCAGCGCCTATGTGTTGCCCTACCGGCGTCAGTGCGTGCTGGTGCAGGAAGAGTTTGTGGCGGCGCTGGGCATGGACCCGCAGCACGCTGCATGGGCCGCGCTGGGCCATGACCTGGTGGCAGGGTATGGCAGCCCCGCCTGGGTGCAACTGGTGTCGCAGCGACTGATGCAGATGCGGGCGTAGCCCGCCACCCGCTTGTGGCGGTCAAGCACCAGGTGCGGCGGCTTTGCAGCCCTGCTGGGGCCTCATGGCGCGCGCAGCTCTGCCTTGTGCTCGATGATGCGCGAGACCAGCCCATAGTCCACCGCCTCTTCGGCCGACAGCCAGCGGTCGCGCTCGATGTCTGCCAGCACCACCTCCAGCGGCTTGCCGGTCTGTCGGGCGATGGTGCCCGCAATCCGCTCGCGCGCTTTCACCATCTCGCGCGCCTGGATGGCGATGTCACTGGCCGGGCCGCCCGCCCCGCCGCTGGGCTGGTGGATCAGAAAGCGCGTGTTGGGCAGGCAGAATCGCCGCTCGCGCGGCGCGGCCAGGTACAGGTGCGTGGCGGCGCTGCCCACCCAGCCAGTGCCGATCATGTTGACCGGCGCGCTGATGAAGCGCACCAAGTCGTGAATAGTGTCGCCCGACTCCAGGTGCCCGCCGGGCGAGCCCACCAGCATGTCGATGGGCTCGGCACTCTCGGCGTCCAGCGCAATCAGCCGCCGCGCCACATCGGCGGCCAGCGCGTCGGTGATGGTACCGAAGACCAGCAGGGTGCGGGCCTTGAATGCTTTTTCTTCAAGGTAAGACGTGCGCGGCTCGGCGCCTTGGGTGGGGGCTGGGGTGTTGGTGTCTGGCGTGTCCATGGGGCCAAGTCCTTGAAAAGAGTGACAGGACTGCCATGACGAACGAGACACGCCGGGCGTGACATTTTTCTGCGCTGAAATGTTCAGGCCAGCGCTGCAATGCGGACCCACTGGCCCGCACTGCACCCCTTGGACTGTTCAGCTTGCGGCCACGCGTTGCCCCGGCGCAATGGTGGGCGGCGCCGCATTCAGCGTCTCGATGGCAAACCCGGCCGCCGCCTTGTAGCGGGCCATGAAGCCCTCGCGCTCCTCGCGTGGCAGCACGTCGTCGATGTGGTCGAACACCCCGCCGCAGCGCTCGTCCACCAGCCCCAGCAGGCCAAAGGGGCCCGAGCCGCGGTTGCGTAGCACCAGCGCAGAGATGTCCTTGCACAGCTTGTCGTCGTAGGCGCGCAGCGCCTGCGGGCCCACGCCGTGCGCAATCAGCTGCGCCCCCAGCACGCGCGCGTCCACAATGGCCTGGCTGGCCCCGTTGGAGCCCACGGGGTACATCACATGCGCCGCGTCGCCCAGCAGCGCCACGCGGCCATCCACCCAGGTGGGCACCGGGTCGCGGTCGATCATGGGGTACTCAAAAATGTCGGTGGCGCCGCGCAGCATGGCGGGCACGTCCAGCCAGCTGTAGTTCCAGCCGTCAAAGTGGTGAGCGAATTCCTCCAGCGCCACACGCCGGTTCCAGTCGCCCTGCTGCCAGCCGCCCTGGTTGTCCACCGTGATCTCGGCAATCCAGTTAATGGTGGCCAGGCCCGTGGCCGGGTCGGGCGGCGTAATGGGGTAGAACACCACGCGGTGCCGCAGCGAGCCCACGCCCACAAACGACGCGCCCGTGCGCACCGGCACCCCCGGCGTGGTGCCCCGCCACATGATGGCGCCGCCCCACTGGATGGGCGGCTGGGTGGGGTGCATTTGCGCCCGCACGGCCGAGTGCAGGCCATCGGCGGCGATCAGCAGCGATCCGTCCACTTCCCGGCGTTCACCATCGCGTGACTCGATGATCGCCGTCACACCGTCGGCATCTTGCCGGTAGCCCACCACCCGCTGTCCCAATTGCACAGCATCGTCACCCAAGCGTTCTCGCACGGCGTTGAACAGCATCATCTGCAGCTGCCCCCGGTGCACCGAATACTGCGGCCAGTGGTAGCCCGCCTGCAGGCCGCGTGGCTCGGCGTACACCTCGTTCCCGTTGCGGCCCACCAGCGCCCATTCGCGCGCCTGCAGGCCAATGGTGTCCAGCACATCGTTGCCAAACCCCAGGTCGTGCAGTTCGCGCACGGCGTTGGGCTGCAGGTTGATGCCCACGCCCAGCGGCTGCAGCTCGGGCACCGTTTCAAAGACGATGCAGGGCACGCCGATCTGGTGCAGGGTCAGGGCCGTGGCCATGCCACCAATGCCACCGCCGGCGATCAGGACGGGGTGGGCGGAAGAGGGGTGTGAGGTAGTAGTAGATGCGCCAGACATGCCGGGATTGTCCATGCAATGGCGGGCCGAGCTTGTCGCGGACGCCGCAGGCGAATGTGGCGCTGGTGCATGCCCGAAAGCGGGGTGCTGCAGGGTGGGGGCACCCGTTCAGAAAGCTTTCCTTGTCAGGCGTAGGTATCGACGTTGTTGCCCAGCCCAGCGGGTTGGTTCTTTGCGGATACGGCCTTCTGCTGCTGTGCGGCACTGGCGGCAGCGCCTTCGGCCTTCGCTGCTTGGGCCCGTTGCTGCTCTTGCTGTTGCGCGCGCTGTATCGCCGTGATCTGGGCTTGCACCATCTGAATCTGGGCCTGCAGCAACTTGGCCTTCTGCTGCTTGGCCTTGGCATCCATGTCGGAGCTGGCCACGCCCTTGAGCTGCTCGGTCAGCTCGCGCAGCTGCTTTTGCAGCTTGGCGATGTCGCTGCTGCCACTGGAGGGAGAGACCGGGCCGGTGGTGGAGGTGGTGCTGGCAATTTGCATCCCTGGTTATCGGCAAGGCGCAGGGAAAGTTGACCGGCCGCCCCCTCGCGCTGCGGTCTGTTGAACGCCGCCAACCCATGTGACGGAGGTCGTGACAACACCCTGCGTGTCATTGTCTTCCGATGTGCGGCCTGCCGCAGCCTGTGGCACCATGCCCCGATGCAGAACGATGAACACCTGATGGCGCTGGTGAACGCCAGCCGCAGCACCCTGCTGCGCGCCGCCACGCGCCTGCTGGGCCCGGTCGAGGCCGAGGACGCCGTGCAGGACGCCTATGTGCGTGCGCTGGAGGCCAACGCCCCGGCGCTCAATGCCGCCCAGGCGTGGCTGCTGACGGTGGTGCGCAACCTGGCCATTGATCGACTGCGTCGCCGTCAGTGGATGGCGCAGTGGGCGGCAGAGACCATCCAGGCAGCGCAAGGGGATGCCCTCGTTTCGGTCGCGCCTTCGGCAGAGGCCGATGCCGCGCTGGCGCAGCAAGCCACGCTCGCGCTGCGGCGACTGGCGGCGTGCGTGACGCCCGTGGAGGGGGCTGCAGTGCTGCTGCATGCGGTGTTCGATGCCAGCCACGTCGAGCTGGCGCAGGCTACCGGCCGGACGGAAGCGGCCAGCCGCCAGCAATTGCGCCGCGCGTTGCAACGCCTGCGGCGGGCCGAAGAGGAGGCCCGCCGTGGTGATGGGCGCGATGAATCCAAGGACGCCGACCCTGCGGTGCTGCGCCTGTACCTGCAGTCGCTGCAATCGCGGGACGCACAGGGCCTGTGGGCCCTGCTGCGCCAGCCGCCGGTCAGTGCATTGGCCATACATGGTGAGGTGCATGCCGTGCTCCCGTTGCAGCACCAAGCCCGACGCCCACGGGCCAAGGCGGGTGGTGTGGTGCAGGTAGGTGGGCAACTGGGTTTGGTGCTTACGCTGGATGGCGTGACACTGTGCGTGTTGCCCCTGGGGCCATGCGCCGAGCTGGCGCACGAAGGCGTGGTGGCCTAGCCGACGCACCCGCACAACAGCAATTGCCAGCCGCCCGCCTGCACAAAAAGACGTTCGCAGCACCATGGCCTCCCAGACCACCCCCACCTTCTTTGCCACCCCGAAGGCGTTCCGCCAGTGGCTGGAGCGCCATGCAGACAGCGCGCCGGGGTTGCTCGTGGGCTTTCACAAGGTGGGCTCGGGCCGCCCCAGCATGGGCTGGTCGGAGTCGGTGGACGAAGCCCTGTGCTTTGGCTGGATCGATGGCATCCGGCGGCGCATTGACGAGCACACGTATTCGATCCGCTTCACCCCGCGCAAGCCTTCGTCCATCTGGAGCGCGGTCAACATCGCCAAGGTGGAGCAGTTGCAGGCGGCGGGCCGCATGACCCCTGCTGGGCTCGCGGCCTTTGCCCACCGAAAGGCGCACAAGTCGGCCATCTACTCCCATGAGCAGTCGGGTGTGGCCGAGCTGCCCGCGCCCATGCTGCGCGCATTCCAGCGCAACAAGGCCGCGTGGCGGTTCTTTCAGGAATCCACCCCACCCAGCTACCGCAAGAGCATGCTGCACTGGGTCGCATCCGCCAAGCGCGATGCGACCCGCGAGGCACGGTTTGCGGAGTTGGTGGCCGCCTGCGCTGCGGGTGAGCGCATTGAGCTGTGGGCCAAGCGGCCTCCGCTGCGGGGCTAGCCCCCAAGCCATAGCCATACCCACAAGCTCGACTCACCCGGTCGATTGCCTCGCTTGCCAACATGGGCAGCACGCTCAACGGCTTTGCTTTGCCGGGCGCGGCTCTATGTGCTTTGTGCCGGGTGCAACCTTGCTTATGCTATGGGCGCAGCGGTTAAGTATCAAAACCCGATCAAGAAAAATAACTTCCGAAAATTCTCGTAAGTTGTTGATTTATAAGGAATCGTGTATTCTTGTGTGGTTCGCTTGCCCGGATAAATCAAAACCCGATCAAGAAGCTTCAAGCCCAATGCGGAACATAGCCTGCTCTGGGGTGATCCGGATCTGCCACCCGGATCAGGCCTGCGTCCAGCGCTCGATTGATCACGGCAGTCGCTTGGGCTGCGTTTTTTGTGGCAATGCCCAATCGGGAGCACAGGCTGGCATTCTTCATTTTGTCACCACTGAGGAATTTCAGTACCGCATGGAAATAGCAAGCGCGCATCCGCTCGTCCTGCGTCATCTCGGCAAAACTGCGTGGCCCGTACAGCACAGCCTGCGTAGCGTCGCCCTCCGTCCGGAATAGCGGGGCCGGCAACTGAAATACCTCGCAGGCCTGCACCACCTTGTCCAGCCCGCTGCCTTGTTCTTCGCACATGCGCATGCGACGCATCAGCGAGGCCAGTGCCTCATTGCGCGAGCGTGGAGGTAGGTCGATCATGCGATCGGGCAGCACCAGTGTGGCGCCCGGGTTACTAATTTCCAATCGATCTTCGAACAGCTCGATCTGCGGGCCAGCGCCGGTAATGGTCATGTCCTGATGGATCAGCGCGTTGGCCACCAATTCCCGTACCGCGATACCGGGAAACAAGGGGCGGTCTTCCCGCAGGGCTGCACCAATGTGCTCGTTTTTGGGGAGCAGGTTGTTCACGTAGTCGATCAACCCCTCGAACCCCACTGCATAGCCCCGCTGCCCGTCAAGCCGGTGGGTCACGGGGCTCGCTCGATTCTTGCCGCTGTACGCCACAAAGCGCACCGCTTTGCGTGCCAAGCTGGCCTCGAAGTCGTTCAAACGCACTGCGAACAGGATGGCGCCAAGATGGGTAATGTTCCAGCGCTCGCCCACGTCGCGCACGATCAGGCGGTCTGCCTCCAACTTGTCGAAGATGCCTGCTCGGTTGTCCGGCAACGGCTGCCCCGTCAGGCGGAAATACTGGCTGTAGTCGAGCAGGCTCAGCACCTCGTCCCCGCTGGCGTACTGGCGAGCAATGCCTTGCTCCCATCGGTAGGGTCGCAGCCGCTCGATCAGTTGTTGATAGCGGTCGGGGTAGTCTGTAAGCCGAGGCGTTGCACTGCTGATGCGAATGTAAGCCACGGCGTTGAATGCCACCGGTGCGCCTGTAGCTGCCGGAATTTCCAGTAGCACGACGCGGCCTTGCGGATGCGCGACAGTCCGAAAGTTGAATGCAATGCTGGGCTGCAAACTGTTGGCTAGCCACAAAGATAGAGCTTGGTTGCCTACCTTCTTGGCGTCGGGCTTGAAGTCGGTGCCGATGATGGCGTGGCTCTCGTCATCTACACCCCACACCATGTAAGCCAAGTCTCGTCCTTCGATGCGCGCCGAATTGGCAAGGGCCGAGCAGCGCTTGCCGATCATCTCAGGGTCGGTGTTGTTGCTCTTGAACTCCAGCCATGGCGTCTCGGCCGATTCGGCACGTAATTGGTCGATGAGGGCGCTGTCGCGAGCAGAGTTCATGGTGAGAAGTCGAAGGTGGCTTCGTGGGTAAAACGACCTTCATTTTCACCGGATGCAAGCGGACGGAAATAGCTATGGTCTGACGGGACTTTTTGCATTCCTGCCGCAGTCGTCACACCCGCCCCAAAAGCCCAAGCCCGAGCCACCCACTGGATTGCCGCGCTTGCCGTAAGCTCGCGGCATGCAACAAAGAAACCTTGGACCTTTCTCCGTCTCGGCCATCGGCCTGGGCTGCATGAACCTGTCGCACGCCTATGGCGCGCCGGTGTCTGCCGAGCAGGGCGAGCGCGTGCTGCTGGCTGCGCTTGATGCGGGCGTGACGCTGTTCGACACCGCCACGCTCTATGGCTTTGGCGCCAACGAAACCCTGGTGGGCCGTGTGTTGAAGCAGCACCGCAGCCGCTTCACGCTGGCCAGCAAATGCGGCATGCAGGGGGTGGATGTGGCGGGTGACGGCAAGCTGGTGCGCGTGATCGACGGGCGGCCCGATACGCTGCGAAAGACCTGCGAAGACAGCCTGCGCCGCCTGCAGACCGATGTGATCGACCTGTATTACCTGCACCGCTGGGACAAGAGCGTGCCGATTGAGGAAAGCGTGGGCGCCCTGGGCGAGCTGGTGCGGCGCGGGCACATTCGCACTGTGGGCCTCTCCGAGGTGTCAGCTGCCACGCTGCGCCGCGCGCATGCCGAGTTCCCGATCACGGCGGTGCAGACCGAGTATTCGCTGTGGACGCGCAACCCCGAGATTGCCGTGCTGGACGCCTGCCGCGAGCTGGGCGTGGCATTTGTGGCGTTCAGCCCGGTGGCGCGCGGTTTCTTGTGTGGCGGCTTGACCGATGTGAGCACGCTCGACGCCAAGGACATCCGCCGTGCCATGCCACGTTTTGCACCCGAGGCGTATGCGGCCAACCTGAAGCTGCTCGATGGCTACCAGGCGATTGCACGCGATGTGGGCTGCACGCCCGCCCAGCTGGCCCTGGCGTGGCTGCTGCACCAAGGTGAGCACGTCATCCCCATCCCAGGAACCACGAACGTGGAGCATCTGCACGACGACCTGGGTGCCGTGAACGTGCGACTGGATGCGGCCACCATGGAGCGTCTGGGCGCGCTGATCAATGAGCGCACGGTGGTGGGCAATCGCTACAACGCCCAGAGCGCGCGCGAAGTGGATACCGAAACGTTTGAAGACCGCGCGGCGTAAGCGGCGCGGTCTTTGAAGCGTTTTTTGATATAGGCCGCAGAAACCGGCGTAGCTCAAGCCAGTGGCCGCCGCGCAGCGCCTCAGGGGGGGTACTTTATCTCCCGCGCAGGTTGCCCTTGTCATCGGCGATCACGATCTCCACGCGGCGATTCATCGCACGGCCTTCGGGCGATGCATTGTCGGCCACCGGGTGAGCCTTGCCATAGCCGCGTGCGGTGATGCGGCTGCTGTCCACACCCCGCTGCACCAGCGCGTCGCGCACGGCTTGGGCACGGCGGTCTGACAGGTCCTGGTTGTAGCTGTCGCCACCCACGCTGTCGGTGTAGCCCTCGATCAGCAACTTGCGGTCCGGGAACTGCTTGAGGAAGTTGGCCAGCTTGTCCAGGCGTGGTGCTGCCTGGGCCGACAGCTCGGCCTTATTGAAGGCAAACAGCACATCGCCCAGCGTTACCAGCAGGCCGCGTTCGGTTTGCTGCGCTTCCATGTCACGCAGCTGGGCTTCCAGCGCGCGAACGCGATCTTGTGCGGCGTTGGCTTGGGCGATGGCGGCGGTGGCTTGGGCGCGCTGATGTGCGGCGCGTTGCTCTGCGCTCATTGCCTGCTGCTGGGCCTGCAGGGCGCGCAGGCGGGCTGCGTCAGCCTCTTGGGTGCGGGCCTGCAGGCGAATGCGGTCGGCTTCGCTGCCCGCTTGCTGGATGTTGGCATCGAGCTGGCGCGCGCGGGCCGCGTTGGTGGCGATCTCGGCGCGTTGGCGGGCGATGTATGCCAAGTGGTTGGTCTCGGACGTGTCGCGGTCATCGGCCCACACGCGGTCGGCCTTGGCGAGTGCGTCGGTGGCTTGCTTCAGTTCGAGCTGCGCGTACTGGTTGACGGCAGGGTCTCCTGCAGCGGTGCTCACTGCGGTACGGGCCTCTTCCAGCGCGGGCGATGGGGTGGTGCTGGCGCAGGCGGCCAGCAGGCCTACGGCAATCAGGCTGGTGCACAGGGCGGTGGTTCGGTGAAAAAAGCGATGCATGGTCAGGTGTTCCTTGAAATGGGGGAGGTCAATCGCGGGGCCTCAACGGTGTTGGGCGTGAGTCGGAGCCAGGTTGGGCGCTAGGGCTTCAACGTCTGGCGCTGGCTTAGCGCGGCGATCGGCGGTTGATTTCTTCTTGCAGCGCTCGGATGCCGTCTTGCACTTGCGTCAGGTTGGCGGCATTGCTGGCGGCGTCGGCGCGGGTTTCGGCCACGCGGGCATCTACCTCGGCCTCAGCGGCCAGGCGGCGCGCGGCCACATAGTCCTTTTCAGCCATGGCTTTTTCGGCCTGCATGAGCTTCTCGCGCGCTTGTTGCAACTGCACGGGGGCGCTGGTGGCCACAGCCGGGGCAGCCGCAACGCGGTTCACGGTGGTGCGGCTTACGGCCATTTGCTCGGTCGGTGCGGGGGTGGAGGAACAGGCGGCCAGTGTGCCCAGTGCGAGTGCCGCTGTGGCGGTGCGGATCAGTGCGGATGAATGCATGGTGTGGTGGACTCCTGTGGAGGTTGTGGGATGTGCCGCACCGAGGTTTCGGGCGGGCAACCAGGGGTGTTCTGGTGTTGATGCATTGTTGGGTCCCGCGCGGCACCGGGGCGTAGGCCCTGCCTCTGTATTGCTGTGGGGCATGTCTTACGAACACTTGCAAACGAAGGTCAGACCAGCGGCGCATTGGCCGGTGCCTGATCACCTGCGGAACTCTTACTTCCCCAGGGTCTCGATCAAGGAGGTGTTACGCACCCCAGCGCTCCATTGCGGGTGCTGAAGCACCCTTCATGGCCGAGGTTACGGGTCGAACTCGTGTATCAGCCCCGGCCCCGCCCCATCCCGCCACTGCACCACGAAGAGGAGAGTCCCCGCATGCAGCCATCCACCTTTATGACCTGGGTCCAGGAGACCACCTTTGCCGGCGTGCCGTTGTGGAGCCTGTGCGTGGCCCTGGCGGCCACCACGGCCACCTATGCAGCCATCCTTGTGGTGCTGCACCTGCTGACCCGCCGCGCCAAGGTGTGGGCCACGCAGTCGCACAGCGGCATGGCGCTGACCATGGTGGATGTGCTGGAAGGCACCAGCCGCACGCTGATGCTGGTGGTGGCTCTGCTCGTGGGCGCGAGCCTGCTGGACCTGCCCGGCCGCTGGGAGAGCCGCCTGAGCCAGCTGTGGTTTGTGGCCGTGGCGCTGCAGATGGGCCTGTGGGGTATGCGTGCCATCGGCATTGGCGTGCGCCGCTATGTGGAGCGGCATTCGTCCAATGGAATGACGCAGGTCAGCGCCTCGGCCACGCTGATGTCCTGGGGGTTGCGCACACTGTTGTGGAGTGTGGTGCTGCTGGCCATACTGTCCAATGTGGGCGTGAACATCACGGCCTTTATCGCCAGCCTGGGCGTGGGCGGTATTGCCGTGGCGCTGGCGGTGCAGAACATCCTTGGAGACCTTTTCGCGTCTCTGGCCATTGCGGTGGACAAACCGTTTGAGGTGGGCGACTTCGTTGTGGTGGGCAGTGTCTCGGGTACCGTCCAGGTGATCGGGTTGAAGACCACCCGTATCCGCAGCCTGCAGGGTGAGCAGGTGGTGATGTCCAACACCGATCTGCTCAAGCAGACCATCAGCAACTACCGCCTGCTGGAGGAGCGGCGCATCGTGTTCACTTTCGGTGTCACCTATGACACCACGCCCGAGCAGGCGGAGGCCATTCCAGGCGTTGTTCGCAAGCTCGTCGAGTCGCACGAGAATCTGCGTTTTGACCGGGCTCACTTCAAGGCATTTGGCGCAAGCTCGCTTGACTATGAGGTGGTGTATATCGTCAAAGACCCCGCCTACGGCGTCTACATGGATATGCAGCAGTCCCTCAACATTGGCCTGATGCGCGAACTCAAGGCCATGGGCGTGGAGTTCGCGTTCCCGACGCAGACCGTGCACATCGCCAGCTTGCCGCCCTTATCAGCCCAGGCGGCGGCGCCCGCTGTGTAACGCGTGCCGCCGAGAGGGCAAAAAAAAGCCGGTGGCCTTTGCAGGCGACCGGCTTGAACAGGGTAGTTGCTACTAGCGCTTCTTCATCTTCAAAGGGAAAACTTTTCAAGACCCGCGCAAACAGGGAGGCGTCCGCCGTTGCGTTCTAAGACCAAGCATGGCGCCTGATCCCCTTTTGCGCAAGTCGTACTTACTTGGATACCACGCGCACCATTTCCAGGCACTTGTTCGAGTAGCCCCATTCGTTGTCGTACCAGCTCACGACCTTCACGAAGGTGCCGTCCAGGGCAATGCCAGCGTCGGCATCAAAGATCGAGGTGCGGGTGTCGCCACGGAAGTCGGTGGCCACCACCTTGTCTTCGGTGTAACCCAGCACGCCCTTCAGGGCGCCTTCGGATTGGGCCTTCATCTCGGCCTTGATTTCATCGTAGGTGGCAGCCTTGTCCAGTTCCACCGTCAGGTCCACCACCGACACGTCGGAGGTGGGCACGCGGAAGGACATACCGGTCAGCTTCTTGTTCAGCGCAGGGATCACCACGCCCACGGCCTTGGCAGCACCGGTGCTGGAGGGGATGATGTTTTCCAGAATGCCGCGGCCGCCGCGCCAGTCCTTGTTCGAAGGGCCGTCCACGGTCTTTTGCGTGGCGGTGGCGGCGTGCACGGTGGTCATCAGGCCGCGCTTGATGCCCCACTTGTCGTTCAGCACCTTGGCCACGGGAGCCAGGCAGTTGGTGGTGCACGATGCGTTGGAGATGATGGCCTGGCCCGCGTAGGTGTCGTGGTTCACGCCGAACACGAACATGGGGGTGTCGTCCTTGGAGGGGGCCGACAGGATGACCTTCTTGGCACCAGCGTCCAGGTGCTTCTGCGCGGTGACCTTGTCCAGGAACAGGCCGGTGGATTCGATCACCACGTCGGCGCCGACTTCGTTCCACTTCAGGTTGGCGGGGTCGCGCTCTTGCGTCAGGCGGATCTTCTTGCCGTTGACGATCAGGGTGTTGCCTTCCACGGCCACGGTGCCGTCGAAGCGGCCGTGCACCGAGTCGTACTGCAGCATGTACGCGAGGTACTCGGGCTCCAGCAGGTCGTTGATGCCCACGACTTCGATGTCGCTGAAGTTCTGGATGGCCGAGCGCAGCACGTTGCGGCCGATGCGGCCGAAGCCGTTGATACCAATCTTGATCGTCATAGGGAGCCTCTTCAAAGTTGCAAAGTCGAAATCATGAATTGGCCGCCGCGCGCCCGCTGGCAGCGGTGCGCAGCGGGCAAAGGGCGTTTTAACGGGCCTTCTTGGCGGGCTTCAGGCGGGCCGCGCCGATTGCCACCAGCACTGCGTCGGCCACGTTCTCTTCGGTGAAGCCGAAGTGCTTGAACAGCACAGGCGCGGGGGCCGATTCACCGTAGGTGTCGATACCGACCACGGCGGCGCAGCCGTACTTCCACCAGCCGTCGGTCACGCCCATTTCCACGGCCACGCGCGGCACGCCGGCAGGCAGCACGCTGCTCTTGTACTTGGCGTCTTCGCGGTCAAAAGTGGTAGTGCTGGGCATGGAGACCACGCGCACCGGCACCTTCTTGTCGGCCAGTAGGCGCTGGGCCTTCAGGGCCAGCTGCACTTCAGAGCCGGTGGCAATGATCACGGCCACGGGCTTCTTCTTGAGGCCCACATCGGCAGGCTCGCTCAGCACGTAGGCTCCGCGCGAGATGTCGCCCAGGTCGCGCTTGGGCGCATAGGGCAGGTTCTGGCGCGACAGGGCTAGCACGGTGGGCTTGTTGCGGTTGGACAGGGCTACGCTCCAGGCCACCGCGGTTTCGGCCGTGTCGGCAGGGCGCCACACATCCAGGTTGGGGATCAGGCGCAGGCTGGCCACATGCTCGATGGACTGGTGCGTGGGGCCGTCTTCGCCCAGGCCGATGGAGTCGTGGGTGAATACGTGGATCACACGCTGCTTCATCAGCGCGGCCATGCGGATGGCGTTGCGGCTGTAGTCGCTGAAGGTGAGGAAGGTGCCGCCGTAGGGGATGAAGCCGCCGTGCAGTGCCACACCGTTCATGATGGCAGCCATGCCGAACTCGCGCACACCGTAGTTGATGTGGCGGCCACCGATCTTCTGGCCTTCAGCTACTTCGGTCTTGACCACGTTGCCCTGCATGTCGAAGCGCAGGTTGGGCGTGCTCTTGGTGTTGGTGAGGTTGGAGCCGGTCAGGTCGGCGCTGCCGCCCAGCAGCTCGGGCAGTGCGGCGGTGAAGGCTTCCAGCGCCAGCTGGCTGGCCTTGCGGCTGGCCACGGTTTCACCCTTGGTGTGGGCGGCCACCACGGTGTCCACCGCCACTTGGGCAAAGTTGGCGGGCAGGTCGCCGTTCATGCGGCGTGTCAGCTCAGCGGCCAGCTCAGGGAAGGCTTTGCTGTAGGCGGCAAAGCGGTCGTTCCAGGCGGCTTCGGCAGCAGCACCCGAAGCCTTGGCATCCCAGCCGGCATACACGTCTTCGGGGATGGCGAAGGGCTCTGCCGTCCAGCCCAGGGCTTCGCGGGTGAGCTTGATTTCTTCGGCACCCAGGGGCTCGCCGTGGGCCTTGGAGGTGTTGGCACGGTTGGGGCTGCCCTTGCCGATGTGGGTCTTGCAGATGACCAGCGTGGGGCGCTCGGTCTGCTTCTTGGCTTCGGCAATCGCGTCCGCCACCTTGTCGGCATCATGGCCGTCGATGGGGCCGATCACGTTCCAGCCGGCGGACACAAAACGCAGGGCGGTGTTGTCGGCAAACCAGGGCGTCACCTGACCGTCGATGGAGATGCCGTTGTCATCGTACAGGGCGATCAGCTTGTTCAGCTTCCAGGCGCCGGCCAGCGAAATCGCTTCCTGGCTGATGCCTTCCATCAGGCAGCCGTCGCCCAGGAACACGTAGGTGTTGTGGTCCACCACGGCATGGCCTTCGCGGTTGAACTCGGCGGCCAGCAGCTTCTCGGCCAGCGCAAAGCCCACGGCGTTGGTGATGCCCTGGCCCAGCGGGCCGGTGGTGGTTTCCACGCCGGGAGTGATGCCCACTTCGGGGTGGCCGGCGGTCTTGCTGTGCAGCTGGCGGAAGTTCTTCAGCTCGCTCATGGGCAGGTCGTAGCCCGTGAGGTGCAACAGCGCATACAGCAGCATGGAACCGTGGCCATTGCTCAGCACAAAACGGTCGCGGTCAAACCACTGGGGGTTGGTGGGGTTGTGCTTGAGGTGGCGAGCCCACAGGCCCACGGCCATGTCGGCCATGCCCATGGGGGCGCCGGGGTGGCCGGAGTTGGCTTGTTGAACGGCGTCCATGGCCAATGCGCGGATCGCATTTGCCATCTGTTGGGATTGCTGGGTGTTGGCCATGGGGGGAGGGTTCAGGGTGGGTGATTCGGGGGAAACCCGGCATTTTACCGGGGCGGCTTTCGCCCACCTGAATTCGCAGGCTGCAAGCCGGAAGCCCGGTGGCAATGCACTACAGTGCGGGCCATGCAAGGACTGCACCTCACCGCCGATCTCCATGGCTGCCGCTGTGCCCCTGCCTGGCTGCTGGACGCCGCCGCCCTGGGCCACGCCTGTACCGATGCGGTGCACGCCGCCGGGCTGCAGCCCGTGGGGCAGTTGTTTCATGAATTTCCGGCCACGGCGCATGGCCCTGGCGGCGTGACTGCTACTGTTTTGCTAGCGGAATCCCACCTGTGCGTGCACACATGGCCCGAGCAGCGCGCGGTGACGCTGGATGTGTATGTGTGCAATTTCGGCGCCGACCATTCGGCCAAGGCGCGTGCGCTGATGGAAGCCCTGCTGGCCCTGTTCGACCCCACCACGGTGGAACGCCATGCGCTGCAACGGGGTGCTGTGAACGAGGTGGCAGCATGAGTTCTAGTGCCGCCTCCCATCACCAGGTACCCGCCTTGCTGCTGGCCGCAGGCCGTGGCGAGCGCATGCGCCCGTTGACCGACCGCACGCCCAAGCCTCTGCTGCCGGTGCAGGGCCAGCCGCTGCTGCAGTGGCACTTGGCGGCGCTGCAGGAGGCGGGTGTGGAACAGGTGGTGATCAACACCGCGTGGCTGGGGGCGCAGATCAGCGACAAATTTTTAGGTGTTTTTGGCCTCCAGCGCTTGATGGATAAGCGCAAGCAGCTATCAATTTCATACTCGCACGAAGGCGTGGACTTCGGCGGTGCACTGGAAACCGCTGGTGGCATCGCGCGCGCACTTCCCAAGCTGGGCCCCGTGTTCTGGCTGGCGGCAGGTGATGTGTTCGCACCCGACTTCGTGTTCGACCGCGCGGCGGTGGCGGCTTTCGAGGCCAGCGACCATCTGGCCCACCTGTGGCTGGTGCCCAACCCGGCCCACAACCCGCGCGGCGACTTTGGCCTGTCGGCCGACGGGCTGGCGCTGAACCTGCCCGCCGACGGCCCCGCGCCCCGCTACACCTACAGCACCATCGCCCTGCTGCGCGCCGAGCTGTTTGCGGCGCCCTGGTGCGACATTCCGCCGGGCAATCCCGCTGGCATCAAAGCCCCGCTGGCACCGCTGCTTCGCCGTGCAATGGACAATGGCCGCGTCAGTGCGCAGCTCTACACCGGCCGCTGGACCGATGTGGGTACGCCCGCACGGCTGGCCGAACTCAACTCCTTTTCTTCCAACGCGCCATGAACACCATCGTGCCTGCCTCTGTCTACGCCCAGCGCCGCGCGCACCTGGCTGCCCAGCTGGGCCCCGGGGGCATTGCCATCATTCCTACGGCGCTGGAGCGCCCGCGCAATCGGGACAGCGACTTTCTGTTCCGCCACGACAGCTACTTCTACTACCTGACCGGCTTCACCGAGCCCGGCGCGTGCCTGGTGCTGGCGCATGATGGCCGCAGCACGCTGTTTTGCCAGCCCAAGGACCTGGAGCGCGAGATCTGGGATGGCTACCGCCTCGGCCCGGCCGCCGCGCCCGCTGCGTTGGGAGTGGACGCGGCACATTCGATGGCTGAGCTGGACAGCAAGCTGCCGCGCCTGCTCGAAAACACGGGCTGCGTCTGGTACCCGTTTGCCACGCACAGCGGCTTGGCGGCGCGGGTGGAGGGCTGGCTCAACGTGGTGCGCGGCCGTGTGCGCTATGGCGCCAACTGCCCCGCAGAACAGAACGACCTGTGCACGCTGCTCGACGAGATGCGCCTGTTCAAGGACACCCACGAGCAGGACATCATGCGTCGCGCAAGCAGCATCAGCGCGCAGGCCCACATCCGCGCCATGCAGCGCTCGGCCCGCATGCTGCGCGCCGGGGAGGATGTGCGCGAATACCACCTCGATGCCGAGCTGCTGCACGCGTTTCGCGAGGCGGGCTCGCAGTACCCGGCCTACAGCTCCATCGTGGCGGCGGGCGCGAACGCCTGCGTCCTGCACTACCGCGCCGATGCGGCCCCGGTGCGCGATGGCGAGCTGGTGCTGATCGACGCGGGCTGCGAGCTGGACAGCTACGCCAGCGACATCACCCGCACCTTCCCCGCCAACGGCACATTTACAGGCCCCCAGCGTGCGCTGTACGACCTGGTGCTGGCCAGCCAGGATGCCGCCGTGGCTGCCACCAAGGCGGGTGCCCGTTTCAACGACCCGCACGATGCTACGGTGGCCGTGCTGGCGCAGGGCATGCTGGACCTGGGCTTGCTCGACAAGAACAAGGTGGGCTCGGCGCAGGACGTGATCGACAAGCGCGCGTACTTCCAGTTCTACATGCACCGCACCAGCCACTGGCTGGGCATGGATGTGCACGACTGCGGCAGCTACGTGGAGCCCGGCGAAGTCGGCCAGGTGAGCGAGCGCAAGGATCCGCTCTCGGGCGAGACCATCACCAACCGCCCCAGCCGTGTGCTGCGCCCGGGCATGGTTCTGACCATCGAGCCCGGCATCTATGTGCGCCCCGCCGATGGCGTGCCCGAGCAGTTCCACAACATCGGCATCCGCATTGAAGACGATGCCATCGTCACGGACACGGGCTGCGAGCTGATCACGCGTGGCGTGCCCGTGAAGGCCGACGAGATCGAAGCGCTGATGCGCGCCTGAGCGTGGGCAAACCCATGGCCGTGGACAACGCTGTGTTGGCGGAATCGGCGGGTGCCCCGGGGCAACCCGCGAAGTGGCGACTGGGCGGTGCGCTGTGGTTGTTGGGCATGCCTGGCGTGGTGGCGGTGGTGTGGGCGCTGCTGCCACCGTTGAAGGCCAACGAGGCGCTGCTGCCGTTGCCGCTCTGGGCGGTGGTGCTGCTCAGCGGGCTGCAGACGGCAGTGCTGTTGGCACTGGCTGTGGCGGTGGGCGTGTGGCTGGCGCCCCGCGTGGGCCTGCGGGCGCCCGTGGTGTCTTCCTGGCTGGTCGGCCAGCCTATCGGCCCCGCGCTGCGTGTCCAGTCCCTGCCTGGCATCGTGGGCGGTGTGGTGGGTGCCGCGTGGTTGTGGGTGCTGTCCCAGGTGGCGCCCGCAGCGCTCCAGCCGTCGGACCCTGCCAGCGCCATGCCGCTGGTGGTCAAGCTGCTGTATGGCGGCATCACCGAAGAGCTGCTGGTGCGCTGGGGCGTGATGACCCTGCTGCTGTGGCTGGGCTGGCGCATGGTGCAGCGCGGGCAGGGCCAGCCGGGCAAGGGGCTGGTGGCTGGGGCGGTGCTGCTCAGTGCGCTGCTGTTTGCGCTGGGGCATCTGCCTGCCGCGCAGGCGCTGGCGGGCGCATTGACGGTGCCCATCGTGGTGTTTGTGCTGGTGGGCAACACGGCCTTTGGCCTGGTGGCAGGCTGGCTCTACGCGCGCCATGGGGTGGAGGCGGCGATCCTGGCGCATGTGCTGGCGCATCTGTTGTCATCCCCGTTGCTCTGAGGGGTGCTCAGAATTACAGGGCAACCCCAATGGGTAACTCGGATGTAACCGCTTCGTGTGAGAATTGAAACTCGATTACATCCACCAGACAAACGAGAGAAAGAGACAAACCCATGCCTACCCGCCGCGCCACCAAGATTGTTGCCACCCTGGGCCCCGCCTCCAGCGACCCGGCACTGCTGGAGGCCATGATCCGAGCGGGGGTGAACGTGGTGCGGCTGAACTTCAGCCACGGCAAGGCGCAGGACCACATCGACCGCGCCGCCACCGTGCGTGCCGCCGCCCAGCGCGCGGGCCGCGAGGTGGCCATCATGGCCGACCTGCAGGGCCCCAAGATCCGCGTGGGCAAGTTTGCTGAGGGCAAGGTGCAGCTGGAGTCGGGCGCCAAGTTTGTGCTGGATGCATCGCGCACCGAACTGGGCGACATCGAAGGTGTGGGCCTGGACTACAAGGAGCTTCCACGCGACGTGAAAGCGGGCGACCTGTTGTTGCTCAATGACGGTCTGATTGTGCTCACGGTGGATGCCGTGCGCGGCGAAGAGGTGCACACCACCGTCAAGGTGGGCGGCGAGCTGTCGAACAACAAGGGCATCAACAAGAAGGGTGGCGGCCTCACGGCACCGGCCCTCACGGCCAAGGACATGGAAGACATCCGCACGGCGATGAGCTTCCAGGCCGACTATGTGGCCGTGAGCTTTCCGAAGAACGCGACCGACATGGAAATGGCGCGCCAGCTGTGCAACGTGGCCGCGTCCGAGTACCGCCATAAGCCGGGCCTGATCGCCAAGATCGAGCGCGCCGAGGCCATCCCGCACCTCGAAGCCATCCTGCGCGTGAGCGACGGGATCATGGTGGCGCGCGGCGACCTGGCGGTGGAAGTGGGCAACGCGGCCGTGCCCGCGCTGCAAAAGAAGATGATCCGCATGGCGCGCGAGCTGGACAAGGTCGTCATCACCGCCACGCAGATGATGGAAAGCATGATCACCAACCCCGTGCCCACGCGCGCCGAGGTGAGTGACGTGGCCAACGCCGTGCTGGACGGCACCGACGCCGTGATGCTGAGCGCCGAGACGGCCGCAGGCCGCTACCCGCTCGAAACCGTGGAAGAAATGGCCACCATCTGCGCAGCGGCCGAGGCGGCGGAAGATCATCACCTGGACGCTGACTTCACCGGCCAGACCTTTGGCCGCATCGACCAGTCCATTGCCATGGGCGCGCTGTTCACTGCCCACCACCTGGGCGCCAAGGCCATCGTGGCCATGACCGACAGCGGTGCCACGGCGCTGTGGATGAGCCGCCACAGCATCCGCATTCCCATCTATGCGCTCACCCCCAAGGTGGCCACGCAGCGCAAGATGGCCATGTACCGCAACGTGCGCCCCCTGCTCATGGACACCAGTGCTGACCGCGATACGGCCCTTGAGCAGGCCGAGCGCCACCTCAAGAACCGCAACATCGTGCAAAAGGGCGATGTCTACGCCATCACCTGCGGCGAGCCCATGGGTGCTCCGGGCGGGACCAATATGCTGAAGATCTGCGTGGCCAGTTGACCTGCAGGGGGTCGCCCCCGAAGAGGCTCAGGTTCGGTGGAGCGTTCTCAGTGCGCGTGGCCCTGCAGCGATTTTTGCCGCTGTGCTTGTAGGCGCGGAGCCCATGACGCTAACGCATGCACGGCCACCGCCGCCAGCCCCCCGGTCAGCAGGCCTGCCAGCACGTCGGACGGAAAGTGCACACCCAGGCATATGCGGCTCCACGCCATGGCTGCAGTTACGGCGGCTGCGAGCCAGGTCAGCCCCGTGACCGGCCGCAGGGCCAGGCTGGCCGCCAGAGCCGCGGCGCCGGCCACATGCATGCTAGGAAAACCTGCACGCGCAGCATGTTCGATCCACTGCACGCCAATACCCAATTGCGCCGGGCGCGGCGCTGGGACGGCCAGTCGCACCAGTTGCACGGCTACCCACGCCAAGGCCATGGACGCCAGCGCCAGCGCGATGGCGCGCCGCTGCGCCGCATTGCCCAGGACAAAGCTGCCAAGCAGCAGGCCGCCTATGGCGGTGGGAAGTTGCTGCGACACCCACCGTGCCACCGTTACCATGGCAGGCAAGGTGGCGGCGTCGGCATTGAGGGCCTGAAACAAGGCCAGATCGATTTCAAGCATGGGAGCCGCCCGGTGGCGTGGTGGTGTTGGCGAAATGCGGAAAGCGGGGGCGCAATGCAGTGGCCGCCAGGTCGCAGAGCCAGCCGGTGGTCCAGCACAGCCAGCCAGTCCACAGCGTGTGGCTCATGAAATGTGCTCCGCGCACCTGCTGGGCCGCACCCAATACAAACCCCGCCAGCAACGCGCCCGCCAGCCACCAGCGCGCGGCCGCAGGTGCCTTCTGGCGCAATGCGAAGTAGCCTCCCAGAAAGGCGAATCCGGCCGATGCATGGCCCGCCGGGAAACAGCGGCCGCTGCCGCCATCGAGCACGCCCAGCGCCCAGTGCGACACGTGTCGCGCCACGCCGCCAAACTGCGCCAGGTCCCAGGGGCAACTGGTGGCGCTGAGGTTCTTGGTGATGCTGACCACGGCCAGCGAGAGCAGGGCGCTCACGGCTATCTGCAGGCGCTCGCTGGCGTCCAGCTTGCGCAGGAAGCCACGTGGCCACCACACGCTCAGCGCCAGTAGCAGCACCAGCAGCCATCCCAGGCGGCGGGCGCCTTCATGCAGCACCTGCACAAAAAACCACTGGTCCCGCATCGGAAACCCGTTGGACGAGCCAAATACCTGGGCAAACGCCAAGTCTTGCCCTGCGGCATCCCAGGCTACCACGCAGGCCAGTGCCCCCAATGTCCAGAGAAGCAGCGTGTGGCGGTGGTTCTGTGAGTGGGGCGGGATGGGCGCGGTGGAAGGCCTGGCGGACGAATGCTGCATGAGCCGGAAGATAGGGGGCCGCACTTAACACCGTCTTAAAACAGGCGCTGCCTTGTCACTCCCCTGTCCAACGGGCTGCGACAATGCTCGCATGCGAATACTCGTGGTCGAAGACGATGCGGGCATAGCCAGTGGCCTGCGCAGCAATCTGCAGCAACGCGGCTATGCGGTGGATGTCAGTGACGGCGTCGCTAGCGCTTGGAGTGCCCTGCGCACCGAGCGTTTCGACGCTGTGCTGCTGGACCTGGGGCTGGTGGACGGCGACGGCAGCGAACTGCTCAGACGCTTGCGCCTGAGCCCACCCGCGACTGGGGCCGCGTCGGCCGTCTTGCCGGACCCCGCCACGCCCGTGCTGATCGTCACGGCGCGCGACCATGTGCACCAGCGCATCGCGGGGCTGGACCAGGGGGCCGACGACTATCTGACCAAGCCGTTTGACGTGGATGAGCTGGACGCGCGCCTGCGCGCGTTGCTGCGGCGCGCGGCGGGTCGGGCTTCGCCCACGATCCGCCTGGGCGATATCGAGCTGGACCCCGCGACCCGCACGGTGCGCCAGCAAGGCAAGCCGGTGGAAATGTCTCCGCGCGAGTTTTCGGTGCTGCTGGTGCTCCTGGAGGCGCGGGGCCGGGTGCTGTCGCGCCAGCAGATCGAGGAGCGCTTGTACAGCTGGGATGCCGCCGTGGAGAGCAATGCGGTCGAGGTCCACATTCACCACCTGCGCCGCAAGCTGGGCAGCGCCTCGATCCAGACCATGCGCGGAGTGGGCTACTTCATGCCGCAGGAAAAGCCTGCATGAACGCGCCCTCTGTTTCTCGTCCCGCGTCGGGGCGCAGCCCCTCGCTCACCCGGCAACTGTTGCTGTGGTCCCTGGGGGCGCTGGCCATTGTCTGGGGCAGCTTCGTCTTTATTGGCTACCAGACCGGAGTGCACGAGGCCGATGAGCTGACCGACGGGCACCTGGCCAGCGTCGCCGCGCTGCTACTCAATCTGCGGGCGACCGAGGTTATGGAAGGTCCGCAGCGCACGGAGCGCACCCCCACGCCCTGGCTCAAGTCGCATGACTACCAGCAGACCATCAGCGTGGTGCAGTGGGATGCGCAGGGGCGGCTGCTCACGCTTACCGGATCGGTGCCCGAGCCGCCTTTCAGTGGTGCCGAAGGGTTTACCGACCTGAGGCTGGGACCTGAAAAGGTGGCCTGGCGCAGCTTCTCGCAATGGGATGCCGGGCGCACCCGCAAGATCATGGTGATGCTGGAGCTGCGCGAGCGGGATGAGCTGGCGGATGACATTGCCGGACAGCTCATCGAGCCCGGTCTGTGGTTGCTGCCTGTGGTGTCTCTGGCTCTGGGGCTCGCGCTGTGGCGCGGCTTGCGGCCGTTGTACGCGCTGTCGGCCGACGTGGCGGCGCTGGACCCGACCAGTACCCAGCGGCTAGCCTCCCGCCATGCCTGGAGCGAGTTCGAGTCGGTCGTGGCGTCGATCAATACCTTGCTGGACCGCCAGCAGGTCGCCATGGTGCGCGAGCGCCGCTTGGCCAATGAGGTGGCCCACGAGTTGCGCACGCCGCTGTCCTCCATCGCACTGCAGGCCAGCGCCCTGGCGGGGGAACTGACGGAAGAAGCCAGGGCCCAGTCGCTGGCGCGCATCGGCCAGGATGCTCTGCGTGCGGGTCACGTACTCAACCAGCTGCTGGCCCTGGCCCGCGCCAGCCGGGCCGAGCTGCACGAAGCCAAGGCGCCCGTGGACCTGAGCGCACTGGCGCGGTCGGTGTGTGCCGACTATGCCCAGGCGGCGTGGAAACGCGGCGACGACCTGGCCCTGTCAGCCCCACCCGCGCTCACCGTGCCCGGCCATGCGGTGTTGCTGGACATTGCGGTGCGCAATCTGGTGGAAAACGCGCTCAAGCACACGCCCGAAGGCACACAGATTGCGGTCCAGCTGGGCCCCGCCGACGCCGACGCCGGTGGCGCGTGGCTGCAGGTGTGTGACGACGGGGCACGCCACCAGACCGGCGGCGTGACAGGTCGCGCGGCTGCGGTGCCGGTGGATAGCCTGCACCTGGGGCACGAAATCCTGCGCCGCGTGGCGGACATTCACGGGGGGCACTTTGGCGCAGCACCTGCACCGGCGCCTTTTACCACCTGCTACCGGTTGGATTTGCCATCGCCGCCCGTATCGGCCCCCGGTTAAAATTGCAAGTTACCAAGCGGTTACCACCGCCAAGCCCGGCTTACAGCGCCTTCCCCAACCCTCAACGGACCCTACGACCATGCCCCTCGTTTCGATGCGCGAACTGCTCGACCATGCCGCTGCCAACAGCTATGGCATCCCTGCCTTCAACGTCAACAACCTGGAGCAGGTCCAGGCCGTCATGGCCGCCGCCGACGAAGTGGGCGCCCCGGTCATCCTGCAGGCCAGCGCAGGTGCCCGCAAGTATGCGGGTGAGCCCTTCATCAAGCACCTCATCCAGGCAGCGGTCGAGGCCTTTCCGCACATTCCGCTCGTCATGCACCAGGACCACGGCACTTCGCCCAAGGTCTGCCAGGGTGCCATCGACCTGGGCTTTGGCTCGGTGATGATGGACGGCTCGCTGATGGAAGACGGCAAGACGCCTTCCTCCTTCGAGTACAACGTGGAAGTGACCCGCAAGGTGGTGGACATGGCGCACAAGGTGGGCGTCACGGTCGAAGGCGAACTGGGCTGTCTGGGCAACCTGGAAACCGGCGAAGCCGGTGAAGAAGACGGTATTGGCGCTGAAGGCAAGCTCGACCACAGCCAGATGCTGACCGACCCTGAAGAAGCCGCCGTGTTCGTCAAGGCCACGCAACTGGACGCCCTGGCCATTGCCATCGGCACCAGCCACGGCGCCTACAAGTTCAGCCGCAAGCCCACGGGCGACATCCTGGCCATCAGCCGCGTCAAGGAAATCCACCAGCGCATCCCCAACACCCACCTGGTCATGCACGGTTCCTCGTCGGTGCCCGCCGAGTTGCTGGCCATCATCAACCAGTACGGCGGCAAGATGAAGGAAACCTACGGCGTGCCGGTCGAGGAAATCCAGGAAGCCATCAAGCACGGCGTGCGCAAGATCAACATCGACACCGACATCCGCCTGGCCATGACCGGCGCGGTGCGCAAGTTCCTGGCTGAGAACCCCGACAAGTTCGACGCCCGCGAATGGCTCAAGCCTGCCCGCGAAGCTGCCAAGCAGGTCTGCAAGCAGCGTTACCTGGAGTTCGGCTGCGAAGGCCAGGGCAGCAAGATCAAGGGCCTGAGCCTCCAGGTTGTGGCAGCCCAGTACGCTGCCGGTACGCTGGCCCAAGTGGTGAACTGATCGTTGGCACGAGGCCCTGCGGGGCCGCTGCCCAGCCTGGCTGCGTTGTGCTGCCAGGCTTTTTTTTGCCTGTCTGCATGCAGAGACTGGGGAGTTCCCTCTACAGCAGACAAAGGCGACAGCGGCAAGATTTTCTTCATGTAAGCTCGCGGTCAGCTTGCCCACCGGCAGCGCCGCAAGAAGTGTCCGATACCAGGGCGCTTTCAACACATTTCTCACCAGCTACACCGAGCTGGTTGTTGCATGGCAGAAGCCGTCGATGGACGGACTCGGGTGCCGTGGGATGATTGAAGGCGAATTCGTATGAACCTTTCTCTATGACTCTGACAATTTCAAAGTTCCGGCGGCTGTTGCCTCTCTTGCCTGTGTTGGCCGTGACGGTGTTCACGGTGGCGTGCGCGCCCCTGACCGTTCCTCCCAAGTCCGAATATCCCGTGGGTCGCGCCCGTCTGGTGTTGCCGCCGGGGGCGTGGCAGGACCTGGGAACCTCCGAAGAAGCCACATCCAGCCCCGCAGGCCGTACCCCGCTCCAGACGCGTGCGGTGGCGCTGCGGGGTGTGCAAGGTGAGTGGCTGGCTGCGGTGCGCGTGCAGACCAACCGCACCGGCGATCTGCGCGGGTCTCCGCAAGGGGTGGGGTACTGCCCGCCGCAACAGGACGTCGTGGTCAAAGATCCCGCGGATGGCAGCCCCGTGCGCGCCGACTGCCTGCGCTTCAAGCTTTGGGCGAGCAGCCCCAAGTGGCTTGAAAAGAACCGGCCCGATCTGGGCCAATGGATGGCCAGCCGCCAGATCGCGCTGAGCACCCCCTATGCGCATGTGAGCTACCGCTACGTCACCGAAGCGGGTGTCTGGGTGGCGGTGGATGCCCTGGTGGACCAGCGGCTGATCAGCGTCCGGCCGCGCAACAACGAAGAGTTCCTGGTCGCAGGTCTGCCCTTCCAGCAGTGGGCCTATGACTTGGCCCAGGCTGTGCGCCTGAGCGCCGGCATGGTGGACGGCCACCTGGCCATTCCGCCTTTCCCGTTCCCCACGCCCACATCCAGGCCCTAGCTCGCCAGTTCTCCCCTGCCTGGCGGCCTTGCATAACGATTTCGAAACTCGAGGAGACCTCTAATGCAGACAACCCCCGTCCCGCAGCCGCAGCGTATCGGCGTGCCCAGGGAGACCTTCCCCGGTGAAAAGCGCGTGGCCACCGTGCCCGATGTGGTGGAAAAGCTGATCAAACTGGGCTTCGCGGTCACGGTGGAGTCGGGGGCTGGGGATGGCGCCAATTTCAGCGATGACGCCTACCGCGCCGCCGGGGCCCAGATCGTGGGCGACGCCGCCGCGCTGTGGGCTGCATCCGATATCGTCTTCAAGGTGCGCCCGCCCAGCAGCGACGAAGTGGCGCTGATGCGCGAGGGGTCGACGCTCATCGATTTCATCTGGCCCGCCCAGAACCCGGATCTCATGCAGCAGTTGGCCGCGAAGAAGGCCACGGTGCTCGCCATCGACTGCCTGCCACGTACGCTCTCCCGCGCGCAGAAGATGGACGCGCTCACTTCCACCGCAGGGGTCAGCGGTTACCGCGCCGTCATCGAGGCGGCCAACGCCTTTGGCCGGTTCTTCAACGGCCAGATCACGGCCGCAGGCAAGGTGCCACCGGCCAAGGTGTTCATCGCAGGCGCTGGCGTGGCGGGCCTGGCGGCCATCGGTACCGCAGCCAACCTGGGCGCCATCGTGCGCGCCAACGACACGCGCGCCGAAGTGGCCGACCAGGTCAAGTCGCTGGGTGGCGAGTTCGTCAAGGTGGACTACGAGGAAGAAGGCTCGGGCGGCGGCGGTTACGCCAAGGTCATGAGTGAGGGCTTCCAGGCCGCGCAGCGCAAGATGTACGCGGAGCAGGCGAAAGACGCCGACATCATCATCACCACCGCGCTGATCCCCGGCAAGCCCGCGCCCAAGCTCATCACGGCCGAGATGGTGCAGAGCATGAAGCCCGGCAGCGTGATCGTGGACATGGCCGCCGAGCAAGGCGGCAACTGTGAGCTGACGGTGCCCGGCCAGGCCGTGGTGCGCCATGGTGTGACCATCGTCGGCTACACCGACCTGGCTTCGCGCTTGGCCAAGCAGTCGTCCACCCTGTATTCCACCAACCTCCTGCGCCTGACAGAAGAGCTGTGCAAGGCCAAGGACGGCGTGGCCGTGGTCAACATGGAGGATGACGCGATCCGGGGCCTTACCGTGGTCAGGGATGGTGCCATCACCTGGCCTGCGCCACCGCTCAAGCAGGCCCCTGCACCGGCACCCAAGGCTGCGGCGGCACCCGTGGCCGCCAAGAAATCCAGCCATGGCCCCGGTGCCCCCATGTCCGCCAAGACGCTGACCATTGTTTTTGCCGTGCTGGCCGTGTTGTTCTGGGCCATTGGTGCCTATGCGCCAGTGGCCTTCCTGGGGCACTTCACGGTGTTCGTGCTGGCCTGTTTCATCGGCTACATGGTGGTGTGGAACGTCACGCCCGCGCTGCACACGCCGCTGATGAGCGTGACCAACGCCATCTCCAGCATCATCGCCATCGGCGCGCTGGTGCAGATTGCGCCGCCCGATGCGGGCATCAATGGGCGCCCGGACGGGCTCATCCTGTGGCTTGCCTTTGCCGCCCTGGTGCTCACGGCCGTCAACATGTTCGGTGGCTTTGCGGTCACGCGCCGCATGCTCGCCATGTTCCGCAAGTAATCCGATAACGACAAGAACAACGAGGAGCACAGAACATGTCCCAAAGTCTCGCTACCGTGGCCTACCTGGGCGCGGCCATTTTGTTCATCCTGAGCCTGGGCGGGCTCTCCAACCCCGAAACCTCGCGCCGGGGCAACCTGTTCGGCATGGTCGGCATGGCGCTGGCCGTGCTGGCCACGGTGTTCGGCCCGCGCGTCAGCCCCGCAGGGGTGGCCTGGATCGTCGTTGCACTGGTCATTGGCGGCGGCATTGGCCTGTATGCGGCCAAGGTCGTCAAGATGACGCAGATGCCGGAGCTGGTCGCGCTCATGCACAGTCTGGTGGGTCTTGCGGCCTGCCTGGTGGGGTTTGCCAGCTATGTGGATACCTCGATCCAGCTGCAAGGCGCGGAGAAGATCATCCACGAGGTGGAGATCTATGTCGGCATCCTGATCGGCGCCATCACGTTCAGCGGATCGCTGATCGCCTTCGGCAAGCTCAACGGCAAGATCGGTGGCAAGCCACTGTTGCTGCCCGGCCGCCACTGGATGAACCTGGCTGCGCTGCTGATCGTGATCTGGTTTGGCCGCGAGTTCTTGCGCGCCGAGACCATTGAACAGGGCATGGTGCCGCTGATGGTGATGACGGCGATCGCGCTGCTTTTCGGCATTCACATGGTGATGGCCATCGGTGGCGCTGACATGCCGGTGGTGGTGTCCATGCTCAACAGCTACTCGGGTTGGGCGGCGGCGGCCACGGGCTTCATGCTGTCCAACGACCTGCTCATCGTCACGGGCGCGCTCGTGGGCTCCTCGGGCGCCATCCTGTCCTACATCATGTGCAACGCGATGAACCGCAACTTCATCAGCGTGATCGCGGGCGGCTTTGGCTCGGGCGCTGGAACTCCCGCCAAAAAAGGCGAGGCAACCGAGCCGCAGGGCGAGGCCGTACCCGTCAGCTCCGCCGAGACGGCCGAGCTGCTGCGCGACGCCAAGAGTGTGATCATCGTGCCCGGCTACGGCATGGCTGTGGCCCAGGCCCAGCACACGGTGTACGAGATCACCAAGACCCTGCGTGAGAAGGGCGTGGAGGTGCGCTTTGCCATCCACCCCGTGGCAGGCCGCATGCCCGGCCACATGAACGTGCTGCTGGCCGAGGCCAAGGTGCCCTACGACATCGTGATGGAGATGGACGAGATCAACGAGGACTTCCCGAATGCCGACGTGGCCATGGTCATCGGCGCCAACGACATCGTGAACCCGAGCGCGCTGGACGATCCGTCCAGCCCCATCGCCGGCATGCCGGTGCTCGAAGTGTGGAAGGCCAAGACCTCGATCGTGATGAAGCGCTCCATGGCGTCGGGCTATGCGGGGGTGGACAACCCTCTGTTCTACAAGGACAACAATCGCATGCTGTTTGGCGACGCCAAGAAAATGCTCGACGAAGTTCTTTCCGCGCTCAAGGGGTGACGGGCATAATTCCACCGCGAAAAAAGCACGATCGTGCTGGAAATCCCAGGGCGGTCTTCACGGCATCAATAAAACTTATCAGGAGACAAAAATGACGAATCGCCCCTGGCTGACTGCCTATCCGCAAGGCGTCCCCGCAGACATCGATACCACGCAATATCCGTCGCTCGTGGCCCTCATGGACGAGGCGTTCACCAAGTACGCGGGCCGCGTGGCCTACAGCTTCATGGGCAAGGAAGTGACCTATGCCCAGACCGACTCCCTGAGCAGTGCGTTTGCGGCCTACCTGCAGGGCCTGGGCCTGGTCAAGGGCGACCGTGTGGCCATCATGATGCCCAACGTGCCGCAGTATCCCGTCACGGTGGCCGCCATCCTGCGCGCAGGTTTTGTGGTGGTCAATGTGAACCCGCTGTATACGCCGCGCGAACTGGAGCATCAGCTCAAGGACTCGGGTGCCAAGGCCATCGTCATCATCGAAAACTTCGCCACCACGCTGCAAAGCTGCATTGCGAACACGCCCGTCAAGCACGTGGTGCTGTGCGCCATGGGCGACCAGTTGGGCCTGCTCAAGGGCGCGCTCGTCAACTATGTGGTGCGCAACGTCAAGAAGATGGTGCCCGCCTACAACCTGCCGGGTGCCGTGCGTTTCAATGACGCGGTGGCCCAGGGCACGCGCGGCACGCTCAAGAAGCCCGACATCAAGCCTGACGACATCGCGCTGCTGCAATACACCGGCGGCACCACGGGTGTGAGCAAGGGCGCCGTGCTGCTACACCGCAACGTGATCGCCAACGTGCTGCAGTCCGAGGCGTGGAACGACCCCGTGATGAAGAAGGTGCCCGCAGGCGAACAGCAGACCAGCATCTGCGCGCTGCCGCTGTACCACATCTTCGCGTTCACCGTGAACATGATGCTGAGCATGCGCACGGGCGGCAAGACCATCCTGATCCCCAACCCGCGCGACCTGCCTGCGGTGCTCAAGGAACTGTCCAAGCACACCTTTCACAGCTTCCCGGCCGTGAACACGCTGTTCAATGGCTTGGCCAACCACCCGGACTTCAACACCGTCAACTGGAAGAACCTCAAGGTCTCGGTAGGCGGGGGCATGGCCGTGCAGGGCGCCGTGGCCAAACTGTGGCTGGAGAAGACCGGTTGCCCCATCTGCGAGGGCTATGGCCTGTCGGAGACCAGCCCCTCGGTCAGCTGCAACCCTGTGACCGCCAAGGAGTTCACGGGCACCATTGGCGTGCCGCTCCCCGGCACCCTGATGAAGCTGATCGACGACGACGGCAAGGAAGTCACCACCCTCGGCCAGCCCGGCGAGATCGCGATCAAGGGCCCGCAGGTGATGGCCGGGTACTGGCAGCGCCCCGATGAAACCGCCAAGGTCATGACCGACGACGGCTTCTTCAAGTCCGGCGACATCGGTGTCATGGACGAGCGCGGCTTCTTCAAGATCGTGGACCGCAAGAAGGACATGGTGCTGGTCAGCGGCTTCAACGTCTACCCCAACGAGGTGGAAGAAGTTGTAGCCAACTGCCCCGGCGTGCTCGAATGCGCCGTGGTGGGCGTGCCCGACGAGAAGACCGGCGAAGCCGTCAAGCTCGTGATCGTCAAGAAAGACCCCGCGCTCACCGAAGCGCAGGTCAAGGAGTTCTGCCGCGCTGAACTCACGGGCTACAAGCAGCCCAAGGTCATCGAGTTCCGCACGGAGCTGCCCAAGACGCCCGTGGGCAAGATCCTGCGCCGCGAGCTGCGCGATAAGAAATGACCATCCCCCTGAGCCGCTTCGCGGCTTCCCCCTTCTCTCGGCTCGCGCCGGGAAGGGGGACGACGCCAGCGGCCTGGCGAAGCCAGTTCCACGGCGTCCGCTGGTATGGGTCGTGTCGGTTTCGTAGGCCATGACCACCGCCATCCTCAGCGCTTTGCCCGAAGAGCAAAGCTCGCTGGTTGATCACCTCTTGCACCCTCAGCGGGTGATGCACGCTGGCCGGGCTTTCTGGCTGGGTGATCTGCAGGGCCGCCCGGTGGTGTTGGCGCTGTCGGGTATCGGCAAGGTGGCGGCGGCCACCACGGCAACGGCGCTCATCGAGCGTTTCGGTGTGGCGCGCATTGTCTTCACCGGGGTTGCGGGCGGTGTGGGCGATGGCGTGAATGTGGGCGATGTGGTGGTGGCGCAGGACTACCTCCAGCACGACATGGACGCCTCTCCCCTGTTCCCCCGCTGGGAAGTGCCGGGCTACGCACGCAGCCGCCTAGTCTGTGATGCGGAATTGTCCGCTACGCTTTTGGAAGCTGCTCACGCTTGTGTATCAAGCGCTAGAGGTCAATTTGGCTTGAAATATGCGCTGCAGGGTACATCGGAAGATGCCCTGCACCGCGCGCACCACGGCCTGGTTGCCAGCGGGGACCGCTTTGTTTCTGCCGCCGATGAAGCCCACCGTCTGCGCACCACGTTGCACGACGCTGGCCACAACGTGCTGGCCGTAGAAATGGAAGGCGCCGCCGTCGCCCAGGTGTGTCACGACTACGGCATCCCCTTCGCCGCGGTGCGCACCATCTCCGACCGCGCCGACGACACCGCGCACGTAGACTTCCCCCTCTTCGTGCAGACCGTGGCCAGCCGCTATGCCGAGCACATGGTGCTTGCCCTCATGCATAAACTATGAAATTGATAGCTGCTAGCGCTTTATGGATAGGCGTTAGAGGTTAATTTGACTCATATTTTGCGTTGAGATAAACGACGAACCGATTACCAGCTTCGCTTCGGTTTCGACAGGCTCAGCCCGAGCGGTCGGGAGACCGAATTCATGGAGACCGCTATAGCGCCGGGGCTACAAGTTCGACAACTGCGCCGTGAAACCGGCGCGCCCCAAATACCAGCGCCACCGCGGAACCGGCTGTGCCGGGCCGCTGGAGGCGTCCCCCCTCGGGGGGGAAGGCGCGCAGCGCCACAGGGGGGCTACTTCAACCAGCCGCGCTTGCGGAAATACCACATGGGCCCGAGCGCACTGGCCACCATCAGCGCAAGCGCATAGGGATAGCCCAGCGACCAGTCCAGCTCGGGCATGAACTTGAAGTTCATGCCGTACACGCTCGCAATCAGCGTGGGCGGCAGCAGCGCCACGCTGGCCACCGAGAAGATCTTGATGATCTTGTTCTGGTTGATGTTGATGAAACCGACCGTGGCGTCCATCAGGAAGTTGATCTTGTCGAACAAAAACGCCGTGTGGTTGTCCAGCGATTCGATGTCGCGCAGGATCTGGCGGGCTTCCTCGAACTGCTCGGAGTTGAGCATCTTGCTGCGCATCATGAAGCTCACCGCGCGGCGGGTGTCCATCACGTTGCGGCGGATGCGGCCGTTCAAGTCTTCCTGGCGGGCAATGGCGCCCAGCACCTCGCCAGCAAGGGCGTCGGTCACGTCGCCGGCCAGCACTTGCTTGCTGACTTTCTCCAACTCGTCGTAGATGTTTTCGAGCGTGTCGGCCGAATACTCTGCGTCGGCATCGAACAGCTTGAGCAGAACTTCCTTGGCGTCCTCGATGAGGCCCGGCGCGCGGCGTGCGCGCATGCGCAGCAGGCGGAACACCGGCACGTCTTCGTCGTGGATGGAAAACAGCACGCCCCGGCTCTTGAGGTTGGCGTTGTGCTGGTTCAGGATGAAGGCCACGCGCACCGAGCGGGGGTCTTCGTCGTCGTCGATCAAGAAGTCGCTGCGGATGTGCAGCTCGCCGTTGTCTTCTTCGTAGAAGCGGGCGGATTCCTCGATGTCTTCGTCCATCGCATCCTCGGGGATGGACAGGCCGTAGTGCTGCTTGATCCAGCGTTTTTCTTCGAGCGTGGGGGCTTCCAGGTCCACCCAGATCGGCTGGAACTTGGTCAGCTCTTCCAGCGATTCAATTTCTTCCTGGAACAGCCGGCCATTGGCGAGCGTGAAGATGTTGAGCATGGGCTCACTCCCTTGTTGTATGGCATCTGCGGTGTGGGGGATCGGGTGCTTTCAACCCCACAGCGGCAGGCCGGGGAGCTGAAAGCTACCAACTCGGGTAGGTTTCCAAGGAGCTTTCTCCGTAAAAAAATGGACAGGCGGCGGATTATGGCATTGCGGCTGCAGCGGGCCCTGGGAGCCCGTCGGACTTGGAAATCGCCGGCTGCAAATCGACCACAGCGGTCAGCCGGGCGAAGCCTGGCGCACGATGGCCAGCGCCCGGCACAGGTCGGCCCAGGCGGCGGCCTTGACGTCTTGCGAGCGCAAGAGAAACGCGGGGTCGTAGGTCACCACGGCCGGGCATTCCGCCAGCTGGTGCGGGCCCGCGCGCAGGCGGCCCAGCGGCTCGGTGCGCCCCAGCGCCGCCCGCGCCGCCACATGGCCCAGCACCAGGACCAGGGCGGGTTGTAACTCAGCCACGGCGTCGGCCAGCGCGGCGGGGATGTTGCTGTCGCCACCGGTCTCTGCGCCGGCTGCAGTGCGCTCCAGCGCAGCAAGGAACACACGGGGGTGCTTGTGCAGCTGCATGGCGCGCAGCATGTTGTCCAGCAGCCGGCCTGCGTCGCCACCCAGCGGCTCGCCCGGCGTCAGGCTCTCGGTCACGATCAGCCAGCCTCCACCCAGCCCGGCCGGGGTCTGCGATGGGTCGGCGCTGGGGTAAAGCACCTGGGGCGCATGCAGTCGCAAGCTGGGGATGGCCGGTGCTGCGCCTGCGTTCTCTACCGCAGGTGCCGGTGCGGGGGCTCGCGGGGCCGCTGGCTGGGGTGCTCGCGCAGCAGGAGGGCTGGCCACGGCGGGTGCCGGGGCGGTGGGGGGCGCCATGCGGGCGGCAGGGGCGGGCGCCGTCACGGCGACGACGGGGGCCCCGGCTGTGGTGCGGGCTACCGGTGCCTCCGGCTGCACCCACACGGTGACGCCCATTTCTTGCAGCATGGCGCGCTGCCGCGCATCGAGGTGAAGGCTCATGGAAAAAAGGGCCGGTTGAAGGTGTTGCTCACAGTGCCAGGCTCATGACCACGGCATCTTCGCGCTGGCCCAGGTCGGCGGGGTAGTAGCGCTTGCGTTCGCCCACGCGTCGGAACCCGTGTGTTTGGTAGATGTGCTGGGCGCGCAGGTTGCTCACGCGCACCTCCAGCCACAGCCATTGGGCGCCGCGCCCGCGCGACCACAGGGCCAGCGCGTCCAGCAGCACCCGCGCCCAGCCCTGGCGCTGGAACTCGGGGGTGACGGTGATGTTGAGCAGGTGCACCTCGTCCACCCCCATCATGGCGACGAAGTAGCCGAGCAGGTGTTCGTCCGCCATCAGCACCTGTGCCTGGTAGCCCGAGGCCATGGCATCGGTGAAATTGCCGCGTGTCCAGGGGTGCGAATAGGCACGTTGTTCCACCGCCAGCACGGCATCCAGCCGCGCGAGCGTGAGGGCTTCAAAGCGCGCCTCGGGCGCGCCGGCAGACGGGGTGGGCAGGGCGCTCATGGGGTCTGGCAAAAAGGATTCACAAAGGAGCGGGCACCGCCTGGGCGGCGCGCAGCGCAGCCCGCTCGGCGGTGGTTTGTGCCACTTTATCGCGGATGTAGCGCGGCAGCGCATCGCTGGCCGGCACACCCTCGCCCGCTGCCAGCAAGGCCGGTGCCAGGCGCAGCAGCGCCGTGGCTGTGGGCAGCGCGGCCACGTGGGCGGCCATGGGCGCCAGCCGCTCGCCATAGGGCGTGCGCGCATTGCCCGCCACCGTCCACCCTGCGGGGGCAAGCACGGATTCCGGTGCGCCCAGGCCAAAGTCGGCCTCGGTGTGCCAGCGGCCCTGGGCGGCGACCCATTCGCAGCGCGCGTGGTAGACCTCGTCCATGCGCGCGTCCAGCACCGCCACCACCTGCGTGCAGCTGTGCGCGTGGCGCGCTTCCTCGGCTACGGCCAGCAGGGTGTCCACGGGCAGCACCGGCACACCCTGGCCCCCGCGCGCGCCAAACGCCAGCCCCTGGGCCACGGCGCAGGCGGTGCGCAGGCCGGTGAAGGAGCCTGGGCCCCGGCCAAACACAATGGCCTCCAGCGTATCGAACGACAGGCCCGCTTGTGCCATCAGGCTGCGCACCGTCGGGATCAGGGTGGCCGATGCTTGCGCGCCCCCGGGGCCCGTGTGCTGCCACACGGCATCCCCGTGCTGGACGGCAATGGAAAGGGTGTCGGTGCTGGTGTCGAAAGCAAGCAGATTCATGGGGCCAGTGGGGTTGCGCGGCAAAGGAGGTCAGGGGACGGTAGGGCCAGGCACGGGCGTGGGCGGGGTGACCGCAGGCGCCTGGCTCTTGCGCAGCACGCCCAGCAGGATACCGGCAGTCACCAGCAGCAGGCCGGCGACGAGGTTCCAGTACATCGGCTCGTCCAGAAAAATCACCGCGCCGATGGCCGAGAGGCCGGGCACCAGGGCCGTGATCATGGTGGAGCGCACAGGGCCATAGTGCTGGATCATGCGGGTGAAGCCAATGCCCGAGATCACCACCGACCCGCCACCTTGGAACGCCATGTGAAAGACGATCTCGCTCCACGGCGCAATGGCCAGGTGGCTGGTGACGGTTCCCAGCGCAATCAGCAGGGCATAGCTGGGGACATAGACCAGGCAGGCAAACGCGGTGATGGTGATGGTGGCCTGCACGGCGTCCACGGCGTGGCGCCGGGCCAGCACGCTGTAGGTGGCCCAGCAGGAGGCGGCCAGCATGAACAGCACGTCGCCCTTCCACACATCACCGCCCGAAAACGCTGCCAGCAGGCTGCGCCCGCCCACCAGCAGGTCGCCTGCCACGATCAGCGCCAGGCCCGCCGCGCGCAGCGGGGTGATGTGGTCGCGCAGCAGCACGGCGGCGAGCAGCGCCGTCCACAGGGGCAGGCTGCCCGGCATGAGCACTGCTGCATGGGTGGCGGGCGCGTGGAAGAACCCCGCATAGGCCAGCATGGCGTAGAGCAGACCGCCAAAGCTGCCCAGCAGCACCGTGGTGCGCAGCGGCAGGGGCGAGATACCTGCCAGGCTGGAGGGCGGGGCCGCAGAGCCCAGTGCTGTGGTGCGCTGCCGCACCATCCACCAGCCCCAGGGCAGCAGGACCAGGCTGGCGCCCACGATGCGCAGCAGCGCAATGTCGAACGGGGTGAGTGTGCGCTGGGCCGAGGCGCGGGCAATGACGATGAAACCCGTCCAGATGGTGACCGTCACGACTGCTGCCAGCAGGCCGATGGCACGAGGAGAAAAACGCATCGGGGGATTATCGGTGGGTGGGGGCGGCGGCGCTTGCAGCGGGTCTGGGGGCCGGCGCGGCCCAGGTGGGTTTCCTGCTGGGCGATAGACTCGCTCCATGCTTTTGCTTCCTGTTTTTTGGCGCCGCGCTGCGCTGCGTGGGGCCCTGGGTGTTGTTGTGGCCTGGTTGGCTCTGGTGGGGGCTGTTGACGCGGCCCAGGCCCAGGCGGCGGCGCCCGCCATCCCGCTGCCGCCAGAGGTCGAAGCCGCCCTGGCCCGCGCCAGGTTGCCGCGCGAGGCCCTTTCGGTGATGGTGGTGGACGCCCAGGGCGGCAAAACTTCGCCTGCGCGCCTGGCGCACCGTGCGCAGTTGCCGGTGAACCCGGCATCGGTGATGAAGCTGGTGACCACTTACGCCGCGCTGGAGCAACTGGGCCCCGCCTATGTGTGGAACACCCCGGTCTATCTGCAGGGCACAGTGCAGGACGGCAGCCTGCGGGGCAACGTCTACATCCAGGGCCAGGGAGACCCCAAGCTGGTCATGGAGCGCCTGTGGCTGCTGATGCGCCGCCTGCAGGGCCAGGGCATCCAGGTCATCGTGGGCGACATCATGCTCGACCGCACCGCCTTTGAGGTGCCCGACCACGATCCAGCGCGATTTGATGGCGAGCCCCTGCGCCCCTACAACGCCGCGCCCGACGCGCTGCTGCTCAACTACAAATCGTCGGTGATGACCTTTGTGCCGGATGCCGCCGCAGGCCTGGCGCGCATTCAGTACGACCCACCTCTGGCGGGCGTGGCGCGCCAGGCCACCGTGGCGCTGGCCGCGCCGGGCACCGAGTGTGGCGACTGGCGTGGTTTCTTGCGGGCGGAGCTGGCCGACCCTGCCAAGGTGAGCTTTCAGGGCGTGTACCCCGCGGCATGTGGCGAGCGCGTCTGGCCCGTGGCGGCGGCCGACCCACGCGGCTTTGCGGCGCGTGCGGTGGAGGGCATGTGGCGCGAACTGGGCGGCAAGCTCACGGGCAGCGTGCGCGAGGGCAAGGTGCCGCCTGGCCTGAAGCCTGCCTTTACCGTCACCTCGCCCGCGCTGTCCGAGGTGGTGCGTGACGTGAACAAATACAGCAACAACGTGATGGCGCAGCAGGTGTTCCTGACGCTGGCACTGCAAAAGAACGGCGTGGCCACCTTCGACGGCGCGCGCGAGGCCCTGCGCCAGTGGTGGCTTGCACGCATCGGCGACGCCGAGTTGCCCCAGGCCGACAACGGCGCAGGCCTGAGCCGCGATGCCCGCCTGACGGCCCAGGCACTGGCGCGCATGCTGCAGGTGGCCTGGGTATCGCCCGTGATGCCGGAGCTGGTGGCGTCGCTGCCCATCTCCGGGGTGGACGGCACGCTGCGCCGCAGCCAGAGCCGTGCGGGCACGGCCCACCTCAAGACGGGCAGCCTGCGCGATGTGATGGCCGTGGCCGGTTATGTGCACGCGGCCAGCGGGCGGCGGTATGTGCTGGTGGCTGTGGTCAACCATGCCAATGCCGGCGCTGCACGGCCCGTGCTCGACAGCCTGATCGACTGGACCGCGCGCGACCAGTGAATAATGCGCGCTCGCGCAGCCATCCGCCGCGCAGTCACCCGCCTCCCTTCATGTCCACCACCGAGCTGATCGGCTACGTTGCCGCCTTCCTGACCACCTGCAGCTTCGTTCCGCAGGCCCTGCACACCTTCCGCACGCGCGATGTCCGGGGCATCTCTCTGGGCATGTACAGCGTGTTCACGGCGGGGGTGGCGCTGTGGCTGGTGTATGGCGTCGTCCTGGCGGCGTGGCCCATCGTGGTGGCCAACGCCATCACGCTCGCGCTGGCGGGGACGATCCTGGGGATGAAGCTGGTCTACGGGGCGCGTGGCCATCGTTGAGCGGCCACTGCTGGCGGGCTGCTGTCACCTAGGCGTCTGCCCGCTGGTTCGGTCCGCGTTATCCCCTATGGATGGTGCAGTGCAGGTGCGCGCACGATGCGTCGTTGTTTCTTGACCTGAGGTATCCATCCATGAAGTATTTCCGCCTTACCTGTGTTGCCGCTGCTGCGGTGCTGCTTGTCGCCTGCGGTGGCTCTGACGATCCAGACCGTGGCTCGCTGATCGACCCCCCTGCCGTGATGACCACGCTGACGGCCGCGCAGATCGACGCAGGCACCTCCAGCAGCGGCCTGCAGGCCATCACGGGCAAGGCGAAGTGTGATGTCAAGGTGGTGGCGCTCAACTACGCCACCGTCGGCGCCAAGGCCGGAGAGAACACCAACGCCTCGGGCGTGATGCTGGTGCCCGCTGGCAGCTGCAGCACGGCCGCACCGCTGATTGCCTACGCCAAGGGCACCGATGTGCAAAAGCCCCGCACCCTGGCCAACCCGCAGGACAGCGAAACCTTCCTGCTCGCCGCCATGTACGCCGCCCAGGGCTATGCCGTGGTGGCCACCGACTACCTGGGCTTTGCCAAGTCGGGCTACAGCTACCACCCCTACCTGCATGCCGACTCGGAAACCACCACGGTCATCGACTCGGTGCGTGCCGCGCGCAATGCAGCGGGCACCGTGGGGGCCAATCTGTCGGGCAAGGTCATGTTCACGGGCTACTCGCAGGGCGGGCACTCGTCGATGGCCGCACACCGCGCTGCCGAGCGCGACTATGGCAGCGAATTCAATGTGGTCGCAGGCGCCCACCTGGCCGGCCCTTACAACCTGTCGGGCTCGCTGCGCATTCCGGATGCGATTGCCGGGGTGCAGTTCTTCGTGCCGTATCTGGTGACGGCCTGGCAGAAGGTCTATGGCGACGTTTACACGGACGTCAAGCAGGTCTTCAAGGCACCGTACTCGGGCTACATCGAAAACCTGCTGCCCAACCCCACGATGACCTACACCACGCTGCTCACCTCGGGCACCCTGCCCGCAGGCACGCCCAACCAGGCGCGCGACGCGCTGTTCCAGTCCGCCTTCATCACGGGCTCGCAGACCAGCACCACCCACCCGCTGTACCTGGCGGCCAAGAAGAACGACCTGCTGGGCTGGAGCCCCAAGGCCCGCGTGCTGCTGTGCGGCGGCGCGGGTGACCCCACAGTGCCGCCAGCCATTCATCAGCGCGTGATGAAGGCCGACTTCGACAGCCGGGGCCTGACCAACGTGACCTCGGTCGACGTCGATGCCGCCATCCAGGCCACCTTTGGCCCGGGTGGCCAGGCCCCCACCGACCCCGCATCGGCCGCGTTTGCCACCTACTACGGCGCTTACCATGGCACCTACGAACCCCCGTTCTGCCACGCCCAGGCGCGCGCTGTGTTCGACATGGTCAAGTAAGGCAGCTGGCTTGCCACAGCAAGCCGCACAGCAAAAAGCCGACCCAAGGGTCGGCTTTTTTTGTGGGCCGCTGCCCCTGCACAGCAGCAGGCTCAGCGGCGGCTGGGGGCGAGTCAACAGCCCCTTACCAGCGGGCGCGCAGGCGGTCGTAAGCGTAGGTGCCGAACTGGCGTTGCGCCGAGGGCGTGAGGTACACCGGGTCGGCAAACACGTAGGAGGTCTGGCTGGCGCCCGGCAGCAGCGTGGAGGCGGTGCACAGGGCAGAGTTGACCTGTCCTGCGCCGATGCCGATGCCGTTGGTGGCATCCACCGAGGTGCACACGGCCGTGGTGGCGTTGTTGAAACCGTAGTTGGCGGGTACGCCGGTGTACAGGTTCACGTAGTAGGCCAGGTCCACATACAGTACGTTGGCACCCAGGTCCACGATGCCCACGAGCAGGCCGTCGTTGAAGCGGCTGCTGGCGTCAGCCAACAGGGCTTCGCGGCCAATGGTCTTGGCCCAGGGGGTCTTGCTCAGGTCGTAGGTTCCCGTCACAACCACATATTTGGCGCCTGCGGCGACCAGGCGTCGCACCTGCGCGGCCATGTCTTCACCCGCCTGGCGGGCTGCGGCCACCATGGCGGCCTCGGTCTGGGTGCCGGCCTGCACGGCGGCCATGCCGGCGATCACGTCGCTGATGCCGCCGCTCAGAAACACCACGTCACTGGCGCCAAAGCTGCCACTGGCCAGGAAGGTGTCGATCTGCTCGGTGATGGTGGCGGTGCTGGCGTTGCCAGCCGCGTCGGGCTTGATCTTGACGCGGGCATTGCCTACGGCATAGCTCTTGCCCCCGGCAGAGGCGGCCGCAAGGGGCTTGCCGTAGTTGGCAGCCACCTGCAGGGTCCAGTTGTTCACACTGCCGTCGTTGACGGTATAGCGCGTGCCTTTTTGCCCCACATCGCTGTTGGCATCGCCAAACGCGATGAAGCGCTCGGGCGCGATGGCCGATTCGGTGGTGCTGGAACCGCAGGCCGCGAGCAACGCGGCCGACGCACATGCGGCGACCAGTACGGTGCGGCGCATCCAATTTGCTGCCATGTATTTCTCCAGAAAAGTGGGGGGTAGTTTAGCGGTGCAACGTCAACGCATGTAAAGCCGCCTGGCGCGGCCGGAATCACGCTGCAGACGCACGCTGCAGGCGGTCGCGCACACCTTCCCACTCGGGGCTGGTGGGCGGGGTCTCGATCCAGATCAGTTTCACGCCATCGTCGTCAAAGCCGCGCAGCACCGCGAACAGCTGCTGGGCCGTGGCGGTGGCGTCGTCGGGCATGCGGCGCATGACGAGCTTGGACGATTGGGTGCGCAGCGCAGCACGGGCATACACCGCGATGTGGGCGGCGTCGGCGCCCAGCAGGTCCAGGCCGGTCTGCAGCGCCTTGGCGTCCATCAGCCGCACCTTGGCGGCGGGCGCGTAGTGCGCTTCGAGCGTGCCCGAGGCGCGCGGCGTGAGCGCGGGCATGTCGTCCTTGGACAGCGGGGCAATGCCGCAGGCCGCCCGGATCTGCTCGCGCGTGATGGCGCCGGGGCGCAGCAGCACGGGCACGCCCCGCGTGCAGTCCACGATGGTGCTTTCGATGCCCACTTCGCACGGGCCGCCGTCGAGCACCAGCAGCTCGGCGCCCAGCTCGTCCTGCACGTGCCGGGCGGTGGTGGGGCTCACGCGGCCAAAGCGGTTGGCGCTGGGGGCGGCCACGCCCCACACGGGCGGGCCGCCCTGGGCGTCGCTGTCGCCGGGTGCGGCGCAGGCCAGCAGCAGGGCATGGGCCACGGGGTGGGCGGGGCAGCGCAGTCCCACGCTGTCCTGCCCGCCCGTGGCGGCGCTGGCCACGCCGGGCAGGCGCGGCAGGATGAGCGTGAGCGGGCCAGGCCAGAAGGCATCGACCAGCTTCTGCGCAAAGCCCGGCACCTCGCTGGCGAAGTGCGCAATGCCCTCGGCGTTGGCCACATGCACGATCAGGGGATGGTCGCTGGGGCGCCCCTTGGCCGCAAAGATCTGCGCCACGGCGGCATCGCTGCTGGCATCGGCCGCCAGGCCGTACACCGTCTCAGTGGGCAGGCCGAGCAGCGCGCCGCTGCGCACGGCCCGCGCTGCGGCGGCGATGGATGCGGGCTGGGTGCCGTCAAGAATCATGGTCAGAACGGTGCGATGCCCAGCAGGGCCGCCGCCTGCAGGGCAGTGGCACGTGCTGCTTCGGGGGTGGCTGCGGTGATGTTGAGATGCCCCATCTTGCGGCCGCGTTTGGCGTCGCGCTTGCCATACAGGTGCAGGTGCGTGCCGGGCAGGGCCAGCACCTCGGCCCAGGGGGGCGTCTGCGCGGCGTCGCCGTGCGCAAACCACAGGTCGCCCAGCAGGTTGAGCATCACGGCGGGGCTGTGCTGGCGTGGCTGCGTGAGCGGCAGGCGGGCCATGGTGCGTACCTGCAGCTCGAACTGCGACACATCGCAGGCGTTCTGGCTGTAGTGGCCGCTGTTGTGTGGGCGCGGGGCGATCTCGTTCACCACCAGGCTGCCGTCCTGCAGCACAAAGAACTCCACGCAGAGCACGCCGACGTATTGCAAACCATTTGCTATCGAAACTGCAGCTGCTACCGCTTGCTGGGCAAGCGCTGGAGGCAGATTTTGTTCAAAAACCTCCGTCACCGCCAGAATCCCGTCGCGGTGCAGGTTGCGCTGCACGGGCAGGTGCACGGTGCCACCGTCGGCGCCGCGCGCCACGATCACCGAGCATTCCAGCGCCAGCGGCAGCATCTTCTCCAGCACGCAGGGCACCTTGCCGACAGAGTCCCAGGCAGCGGCCAGCTCGGCGGGCGTCTTCACGCGCACCTGGCCCTTGCCGTCGTAGCCCATGCGGGCCGTCTTCAGGATGCCTGGTAACAGATCGGAAGAAACTGCAGCCAGTTGCTCCGCCGTTTCGATCACCGCATACGGCGCACAGGGCACGCCGCAGGCCACAAAGTGGGCCTTTTCGCGGACCCTGTCCTGCGCCACCGACACCGCGCTGGCGGCAGGCGACACGGGGCGTTGCGCAGCCAGTGCAGCCAGCGCGGCAGCGGGTACGTTTTCGAACTCGGTGGTCACAGCATCCGACAGGCGGGCCAGCTCGGCCAGGCCTTGCGGATCTTCATAGCCGGTCTGGATGTGGTGGTGGCTCACCAGCCCGGCCGGGCTGGTGGGGTCGGCGTCGAGCACGGCCGTGAAGTAGCCCATGGCCTGCGCCTGGTGCACAAACATGCGGCCCAACTGGCCGCCGCCGAGCACGCCCAGCGTCGATCCCGGCAGGAGGGGGTTGTTGCTGGCGCTCATGCGGCGGGCGGCAAGGTCATGTTGCGGGCCACCTCGGTCTGCTCGGCGCGGAAGGCTTCCAGCCGCTGGCGCAGCTCGGGGTTCTCGTTGGCCAGCAGGGCCACGGCGAACAGGGCCGCATTGGCAGCGCCCGCCGTGCCGATGGCGAACGTGGCCACGGGGATGCCCTTGGGCATCTGCACGATGCTGTGCAGCGAATCCACACCCTGCAGGTGGCGACTGGCCACGGGCACGCCCAGCACGGGCACGGTGGTTTTGGCGGCAATCATGCCGGGCAGGTGGGCGGCGCCACCGGCACCCGCGATGATGGCTTTGAGGCCCCGGCCGGCAGCGGCCTCGGCGTAGGCAAACATGTCGTCGGGCATGCGGTGGGCCGAGACCACGCGGGCCTCGTGCGCGATGCCGAACTGTTCAAGAATCTGCACTGCATGCTGCATGGTGTCCCAGTCGCTGCTGGAACCCATGACCACGCCGATCTGGATGGGTTTCATGGTGTGGAGGGCGCTGGCGGGCAGGTTGCGCCTGCTCTGCCGCTGTAGGTGGAACCCGCGATTTTACTTTTTGCGCCTCCCTTCCCGGCATGGGGCTGTTTCGATGGGCCAAAATAGCGCGCAAATCGCTCCACAGGCCCCTGGCCTCCACACCACCATGATTGACGTCACCGTAGAAAATTTTGAAGCCGAGGTGGTTGCTGCCTCGATGAACGTGCCCGTGCTGGTGGACTTCTGGGCGCCCTGGTGTGGCCCCTGCAAGTCGCTGGGGCCGGTGCTGGAAAAGCTGGAGACCGACTACGCGGGCCGCTTCAAGCTGGTCAAGATCGATTCGGACCAGGAGCAGCAGTTGGCGGGCATGTTCGGCATCCGCAGCATTCCCACCTGCGTGCTGCTCATGAATGGCCAGCCCGTGGATGGCTTCATGGGCGCCCTGCCCGAAGGCCAGGTGCGCGCCTTCCTGGACAAGCACATCCCCACCGCCGAAGAACTGGTGGCGGAAATCGAGGAAGAAGAAGCCCAGGACGCCCTGGCCGAAGGCGACACCAGCACCGCGCTGGAGAAGCTGCAGCACGCCGTGGTGACCGATCCTTCCAACGACGACGCGCGCTTCGACTACGTCAAGCTGCTGCTGCAGTTGCGTCGCGAGGACGACGCCAAGGTGGCCTTTGCCCCCGTCATCGCCAAGGCCGCAGCCTCGCGCAAGCTGGGTGCATTGAAAGCCTGGATGGATGCTATTGATTTCGTAGCTTCTAACGATTATGGGGAAAGCGCTGGTGCCGATTTTGATGCAAAAATCGCCGCCAACAAGCGCGACTTTGACACCCGCTACGCCCGCGCCCGCTGGCTCATGGCCGACCAGCTCTGGACGGACGCCATGGACGAACTGCTCGAAATCCTTATGCGCGACAAGGCCTGGGGCGAAGAGGCTGCCCGCAAGACCTATGTGGCCATCCTTGAAATCATCGAGCCGCCCAAGGTGAAGGTGGCCGACGGCCAGATCCCACCCGACGACCCGGTGGTGGCGACCTACCGGCGCCGCTTGTCGAGCGTGGTGCTCAGTTGAGCTGAGCGGGGTTCACCCCACCAAAAAGAAAAGGCCCGGGAAGGGCCTTTTCTTTTTGGTGGGGGCTGACGGAGGCGTCAGGCCGTCAGCCGCTCCAGCGCTTCACGGTACTTGGCGGCGGTCTTTTCGATCACTTCGCGCGGCAGGCGGGGGGCGGGCGCGGTCTTGTCCCAGGGCTTGCCGTTCACCTGGGCTTGCTCCAGCCAGTCGCGCACAAATTGTTTGTCGTAGCTCGGTGGGTTCTGGCCAGCGGCCAGGGCGGCCTCGTAGCCTTCCACGGGCCAGTAGCGCGAGCTGTCGGGCGTGAGCACTTCGTCCATCAGCACCAGCGTGCCATCGGGCGCCAGGCCAAACTCGAATTTCGTGTCGGCAATGATCATGCCTTTGGCGAGCGCGATGTCGGCAGCAGCCTTGTAGATCGCAATGCTCAGGTCGCGGATGCGGGTGGCCAGGTCCAGGCCAATCATCTCCACCGTGCGCTCGAACGTGATGTTTTCATCGTGCTCGCCCGCAGCGGCCTTGGCGGCCGGGGTGTAGATGGGCTCGGGCAGCTTGGCGGCGTTGGTCAGTCCTTCCGGCAGGGGCACCCCGCACACCGCGCGTGATTCCTGGTATTCCTTCCAGCCGCTGCCGGCCAGGTAGCCGCGCACCACGGCTTCGACCGGAATGGGCTGCAGCCGCTGCACCAGCATGGACCGGCCACGGATCTGCGGGGCTTCTTCCGGAGACACCACGCTTTCCGGTGCGTCGCCCGTCAGGTGGTTGGGGCAGATATCCCCGAGCTTGTCGAACCAGAACAGCGCCATCTGCGTGAGCAGCTCGCCCTTGCCCGGGATGGGCTCGCCCATGATCACGTCAAAGGCCGACAGGCGGTCACTGGCCACCATCAGGATGCGGTCGTCGCCCACGGCGTAGTTGTCACGCACCTTGCCGCGTGCCAGCAGAGGCAGCGATGTCAGGGCGGAGGTGTGCAGAGCGTTGGAGCTGGGCTGGGTCATGGTGTCGGTGTGGGCGATCGATGTGCGCTGCAGGCAGGCCGCAAAACGGGGAGTGAAGCGCGGGAGCTGGTGAAGTCTTCAATTGCGTGCGCGCAACCTTCGGATTTTACGCGCGGGTCTGACGCGTGTCTGCGGCAAGGGCTCGGTGGGGGCTTGGCAGGGGCATGTACCGGCGTGTACCAGGGCGCTAGTACGGACCTGCGCGCTCGGTGAGCTTGCGGCACACTGTGTGGCCCTGAATCTGACAGCGCCACCTTCGGCCGCGCCCCCTGTGCCCTCCACCTCTGCGCTCACTCCCCGCCGCGAACTTTGGCTGCTGCTCACTCTGGCGGGCATTCAATTCACCCACATCCTTGACTTCATGATCATGATGCCGCTGGGGCCCCGGTTCACGCAGCTGTTTTCCATCAGCGACGCGCAGTTCGGGCTGCTGGTGTCGGCCTACACGCTCTCGGCCGGGGTGTCGGGGTTGCTGGCCTCCACCTACATCGACCGGTTCGGGCGCAAGCGGCTGCTGCTGGTACTCTACGTCCTGTTTGGGCTGGCCACACTGGCCTGTGGCGTGGCGCCCACCTACGGCACGCTCATGGTGGCGCGCGTTTTGGCGGGGGCATTCGGGGGTGTCTTGTCGGCCCTGTCGCAAACCATCGTGGCTGACGTGATCCCGTTCGAGCGGCGCGGCCGTGCGATGGGCATCGTGATGACCTCGTTCTCGGTATCGACCGTGGCCGGTGTTCCGCTGGGGCTGATCCTTGCCGAGGTGGGCGGCTGGAACATGCCGTTCATTGCGATTGCCGCGATGGTGGGGCTGCTGGCCGTGCTGGCGGCGCACACCATGCCGGCGATGACGGCCCATGTGCAGGCGGCCAGCGGACGAACGGCGCTGGGCGGCATCGGACAAGTGCTTGCCGACCCGAACCACCGCTGGGCGTTCCTGTTCTCCGCGTTGCTCATGTTTACAGGTTTTACGGTGATTCCCTACATCACCATCTACATGCAGACCAATGCCGGTGTGCGGGCCGACCAGATTCCGGTGGCCTACCTGTGTGGAGGTGTCGCGACCCTGTTCACCGCGCGCCTGTTTGGCCGGTTGACGGACCTGCGCGGCAAGGTGCGAACCTTTCGCTGGCTGGCCCTGGCTGCGGCGCCCTGCCTGCTGGGCATCACGCTGGTGCAGGGGCTGCCGCTGTGGGGCATTCTGGCGGTGTCCACCCTGATGTTTGCCTTTGTGAGCGGCCGGATGATTCCCGGCATGGCCATCGTGGCCTCTGCGGCGCAGGCACCGCTGCGCGGTACCTTCATGACCTTGAATGCATCGGTGCAGTCTGCGGCCATGGGGGCGGCGTCTTTGGTGGGCGGGATGCTGATCAGCCGCGACGCGCAGGGACTGGTGCAGAACTACTGGATGGCGGCGCTGGTGGGTATTGCCGCGAGCCTGCTGTCGATGGTGGTGGCAGGACGGTTGACGCTGCACGGCGCAGCGCCTTCGGCACGCTGAGCAACTGCCGACTGGCGGGGCGTGTGCTCCCCGGCAACTCAGCCATTGTGCGCGCTTTTTGGGGGCTTGGCACCTTGGCGGGCATAACCCAGCGGGTCGGGGCGGAATGGGATTGCTTTTCAGGAAGGGCGGGGGCATAGTGACTTCACGTCAACGGGATGCATCCAAGTTCGCCGGGCCGCTCCTCTGATCCAGGGCGGCGCTTCTTCCACAGAGAGTGTTACAGGAGACTTATTTATGAACCTGACGATCAGCGGTCACCACCTCGAAGTTACCCCAGCCTTGCGCAACTACGTCACCACCAAGCTGGACCGGATCACCCGCCATTTTGACCAAGTTGTCGACGTCAAGGTACTGCTGACGGTAGAGAAGCAAAAGGAGAAGGAAAAGCGGCAGCGAGCGGAATGCAATATCCATGTGAAGGGCAACGACCTGTTTGCCGAAAGCTCCCACGCCGACCTGTATGCTGCCGTGGATGAACTGGTCGACAAGATGGACCGTCAGGTGGTGCGCCACAAGGATCGCCTGCAGGACCACCACCACGAAGCCGCCAAGCGCGAACTGCACGCTTGATGCGCCAGCCCTGAGCCTGGCACAGCAGCCGCCCCTTTCGGGCGGTTTTTTTGTTGCCCACAGCGCCGCGCTCAGGGTTTTCGCCAATATGTGCATAATTGTTACCCTTGACCATGAACCGACTCGCCTCCATCCTGCCCTCCGCTCAAGTGCTTGTGAGCGTTGACGCCACCAGCAAGAAGCGTGCTTTTGAAGAAGCGGGTCTGCTGTTCGAGAGCCAGCACGGTCTCTCGCGCGCGTTGATCACCGACAGCCTCTTTGCGCGTGAACGCCTGGGCTCCACCGGTCTGGGCCATGGCGTGGCCATTCCCCACGGGCGCATCAAGGGCCTCAAGGCACCGATGGCTGCCGTGTTCCAGCTGCTGAACCCCATCGGGTTCGATGCGCCAGACGAATTGCCCGTGGGCCTGCTGATTTTTCTGCTGGTGCCTGAAGCAGCCACCCAGAAGCACCTCGAAATCCTCTCCGAGATTGCCGAACTGCTCAGCGATTCGGCCCTGCGTGAAAGGCTCAAGGCCTGCACCGATGCTGCCGAACTGCACGGCATGATTGCCGGCTGGCAGTCCACGCAAACGGCTTGAGCCTGTCTGGCGCTGCGCACTTTCGCTGATTCGCCGTGAAGCCCAATGTTGTCAGCGCCGATGTTCTGTTTGAGGAATTTCGCGGCCCCCTGAAGTGGGAGTGGGTGGCCGGGCTGGGCGCTTCTGAGCGGCGCTTTGACGAAGTGGCCGTGCGGTCCGCGCGCTCCGGGGCCGATCTGGTTGGCTACCTCAATTACATCCATCCCTACCGCGTCCAGATCCTGGGCGAGCGCGAGATTGCCTATCTGAGCAGCGCGTCTCCCGACGATTGCAAGCGTCGCATTGCCCGCATCGTGACGCTGGAGCCGCCCGTGCTGGTGCTGGCCGACGACCAGACCGCCCCCGATGCGCTGGTGTCGATGTGCGAGCGCGCGCAGATCCCGATGTTCTCCACGCACGAGTCCTCGGCGTTTGTGATCGACGTGTTGCGTGCCTACCTGTCCAAGCACTTTGCCGACCGCACCACCATGCACGGCGTGTTCATGGACATTCTCGGCCTGGGGGTGCTGATCACCGGCGAATCTGGCCTGGGGAAAAGCGAGCTGGGCCTGGAGCTGATTTCGCGCGGCAACGGCCTGGTGGCCGACGACGCCGTGGACCTGTTCCGCATCAACCAGACCACCATCGAGGGCAAGTGCCCCGATCTGCTGCAGAACCTGCTGGAAGTGCGCGGCATCGGTCTGCTCGATATCCGAGCCATCTTTGGCGAGACGGCGGTGCGCCGCAAGATGCGCCTCAAACTCATCGTGCACCTTGTGCGCAAGGAGACCCTGGAGCGCGACTACGAGCGCCTGCCCTACGAACCACTCACGCAAGACGTGCTGGGCGTGCCCGTGCTCAAGGTGGTGATCCAGGTGGTGGCTGGCCGCAACATCGCCGTGCTGGTCGAAGCCGCCGTGCGCAACACCATCCTGCAACTGCGCGGCATTGATACGTACCAGGAATTTGTGGAGCGCCATCGCCGCGCCATGGAGCGCGATACAGGCGGCTAGTATGCTGCGTATTTGATAGCTGCCGGCGCTTGGCAGGCAGGCGCTACAGCCAATTTAGGTTCAGATGCTGCGAAACTGGCGCGCGCCAATACCAGTGCACCCGTGGAACCGGCTTCGCCGGGCCACTGGGTGCGTCCCCCTCGGGGGATGGCGCCGAAGGTGACTCAGGGGGGCTTATTTGCTAGCGCAGGCAGCGCACTGGCCATACAGGGCCATGGTGTGGTCCTGCACCAGCCAGCCCTTGGCCTTGGCCACGGCCTGCTGGCGTTTTTCAATCTCGGGGTCGTAGAACTCCTCCACCTTGCCGCACGACGTGCAGATGAAGTGGTCGTGGTGCTGCCCTTCGTTGAGTTCGTACACCGCCTTGCCGCTCTCGAAATTGCTGCGGATCAGGATGCTGGCCTGCTCGAACTGCGTGAGCACGCGGTAGACCGTGGCCAGGCCAATGTCCGAACGCTCTTCCAGCAGCACGCGGAACACATCTTCGGCCGTCATATGGCGTTGCTCGCCTTTCTGGAAGATCTCCAGAATCTTCAGGCGGGGCAGCGTGGCCTTGAGTCCCGTGCTTTTGAGTTCGTCGATGTTGGTCATGGCATGGTCTTTCGGGATGCGGGCCTCGGCCTCAAGGTCTGAAGGCCTGCCGCTACAATGGGGCGATCATATCCTCAGCCCTTTTACCCATGCCCGTCAAAGCCCGTTGCAGCGCCCGCCTGGGCCTGGTCCTTTTGGTCGGTGCCAGCGTGGCCGCCCTGGCCGGTTGCAGTAGCCTGGATGGTGCCAGTACCCGCATTGCCAGCATTGTCACTCCCTACAAAATCGATGTGGTGCAGGGCAATTTTGTGTCGCGCGAGCAGGTCGAGGCGCTCCAGCCCGGCATGAGCCGCCAGCAGGTGCGTGAAATCCTCGGTACGCCGCTGGTCACCAGCCTGTTCCATGCAGACCGCTGGGAATACGTGTTCACGCTCAAGCGCCCCGGTGAAGAAGCCCAGACCCGCAAGCTGACCGTGTATTTCAAGGGCGATGGGTTGGACCGCTCCGAAGGCGATCCCATGCCCACAGAGACCGAGTTCGTGGCCACACTGGGCTCGCGTGGCTCCAAAAGCAAGGTGCCCGTGCTGGAGGCCACACCGGAGCAACTGGCCCGCTACCCTGCGTCGCAACGGCCATCTGCCTCCCCGACAGCGCCCCCGCTGGAGCCTGCTTCTGTCAGCTACCCGCCGCTGGAAGCGCCAGCACGCTGATTTTCGCGATCTGGCCGGTGGGGCAACGGGTAGATCGATGCCCGCCTCACTTCAAAGCCAACGACAACGTACAGGACACTCATGACAGGGACCCCTTCGCCTGCCCCCGCATCCACGCCCTCGCGCCCCCTCCGTGTTGCCGTCGCCGGTGCATCCGGTCGCATGGGCCGCATGCTGATCGAGGCCCTTCGCGGCAGTGACGACTGTGTGCTGGCAGGCGCGCTGGACGTTCCGTCCAGCCCCGGCATCGGTTCCGATGCCACCGCGTTTCTGGGCCATGCCAGCGGTGTTGCCATCACCGCCGATATTGCTGCGGGCCTGAAAAACGCCGACGTTCTGATTGATTTCACGCGCCCTGAGGGCACCCTGGCCCACCTGGCCGTGTGCTGCGAACTCGGGGTAAAAGCCGTGGTGGGTACCACGGGCTTCACCGATGCGCAAAAGGCCGAGATTGCCGTCTTTGCCCAGCGCACCGCCATCGTCATGGCGCCCAACATGAGCGTGGGCGTGAACGTCACCCTCAAGCTGCTGCAGATGGCGGCCAAGGCCATGGCCACGGGCTACGACATCGAGATCATCGAAGCCCACCATCGCCACAAGGTGGATGCGCCCTCGGGCACCGCGCTCAAGATGGGCGAGGTGATTGCCGACGCCATGGGGCGCGACCTCAAGGAATGTGGCGTGTACGCCCGCGAAGGTGTGACCGGCGAGCGCGATCCGTCGAGCATCGGTTTCGCCACCATCCGGGGTGGTGACATCGTGGGCGATCACACCGTGCTGTTCGCGGGCATCGGCGAGCGCATCGAGATCACGCACAAGTCTTCCAGCCGCTCCACCTACGCACAGGGCAGCCTGCGGGCGGTGCGGTTCCTCGCTGGGCACAAGACGGGCATGTTCGACATGTTCGATGTGCTTGGTCTGCAATGAGAAACCCCCTGAGATGCTTCGCATCTTCCCCCTGCAGGGAGGCGCCACCCGCGGCCTGGCGAAGCCAGTTCCACGGTGGCACTGGCTTCGGGCGCGCCAGTTGCGGGCGATGCGCCAAATAGCGAGGTATTGATGGACGCTCTCCACTGGTGGCGCCAGGGCGACGCCGTCACGCAGGGTGCCGCACTGGTGCTCCTGGCCATGTCGGTGGCAAGCTGGGTGGTCATCGTCTGGAAGCTGCGGCTCATGCGCCAGGCCAGTGCCGATATGGCCCGCTGCACTGCGGCGTTCTGGCAGGCGCCCTCCATGGAAGTCGCAACCCAGCGTTTGCAGTCTTTTGACCGCGCTGCGCTGGTCCTGCCTCTGGTTGTTGCTGCAAATTCAATAGCAAATCATTCTCTGCCCGATGCCCCGGCCTCATTGGCCAGCGCGGGCAGCCTGTCTCAGCGGTTGACCCGGGTGCTGCGCGATGCCCTGCATGGCGTGCTGGGGCGCCTGCAGTTTGGCCAGGTGCTGCTGGCCACGGTGGGCTCCACCGCGCCGTTCGTGGGGCTGCTGGGCACCGTGTGGGGCATCTACCATGCGCTGACGGCCATGGCGGGCGCGGGCCAGATCACCATCGACCGCGTCTCCGGCCCCGTGGGCGAGGCCCTTGTCATGACGGCGGCCGGGCTGGCCGTGGCCATCCCCGCCGTGCTGGCCTACAACGTGTTTGGGCGGCTGATCGGCCGCATCGAGGCGGACCTGGAAGGGTTTGCGCGCGACCTGCGCGAACTGGTCATTGACACGGCGGCACTCCAGAGTTTGGCAGGCACCACAGAAGGTCTGAGCAATGCGAGCCGACCCGCCGCCGGGCCGCCCCAAGGCGGGTCAGCCCCCATGGGGGGCAGCGAACCACGCGCAGCGGGGAGCGTGGGGGCATGAGTTTCGGCAGACTCGAACGCACCACCGGGCCACAGCCCATGAGCGACATCAACATGACGCCGCTGGTCGATGTGATGCTGGTGCTGGTGGTCATCTTCATCCTCACGGCACCGCTTCTGGCCAGTTCCATCCGGCTCGACCTGCCACGCTCCGAGGGCGCCACGCCCGGTAGTGCGCCGCAGTTCGTTACCCTTGTGGTTGATGCGTCGGGCCAAGCCTTTCTGGACGACCAGCCGCTGTCGCAGAGCGCGTTGGCTGAGCGCCTGCGCCGCATCGGCGCCGAACGGCCCGACACCGAAATCCAGCTGCGCGCCGACGCCGCAGTGCCCTATGGGCGTGTGGTCGAGGTCATGGGCGCAGCGCATCTGGCCGGGCTGCAGCGCATCGGCTTTGTGGCCGAGCCACCGGCCGCAGGCGCGCCGTCTGCCCCTGCCAAGGCCCCCTGAAACCGCCGTGCGCCGTCGTGCCAGCCGGTCTGCACGGGCCGCTGGCGGCGGCAGGCGCGGAAGGTGGGGCCTGACAGCCTAAAATCTGTGCAGCGCGGCCCTGCGGCTGCACCTCCCTCTCATCCCCGAGCCCCCATGCAAGACAAATACTCTCCCCAAGACGTCGAGCGCGCCGCCCACGGCCACTGGACCGCCACCGATGCCTACCGCGTGACGGAAGACGCCAACAAGAAGAAGTTCTACGCCTGCTCGATGCTGCCGTACCCCAGCGGCAAGCTGCACATGGGCCACGTGCGCAACTACACCATCAACGACATGCTCACGCGCTACCTGCGCATGAACGGCCATAACGTGCTGATGCCCATGGGCTGGGATGCGTTTGGCCTGCCCGCCGAGAACGCTGCGCTGAAAAACGGCGTGCCCCCGGCCAAGTGGACGTACGAAAACATCGCCTACATGAAAAAGCAGATGCAGGCCATGGGCCTGGCCATCGACTGGAGCCGCGAAGTGGCCACCTGCGACCCCACGTACTACAAGTGGAACCAGTGGCTCTTTTTGAAGATGCTGGAAAAGGGCATTGCCTACCGCAAGACCCAGGTCGTGAACTGGGACCCGGTGGACCAGACCGTGCTGGCCAACGAGCAGGTGATTGACGGCAAGGGCTGGCGCACGGGTGCCGTGGTCGAAAAGCGCGAGATCCCCGGCTACTACCTCAAGATCACCGATTACGCCGAAGAACTGCTCGACTTCGTCACCGGCGACAAGCTGCCCGGTTGGCCCGAGCGCGTGAAGCTGATGCAGGAAAACTGGATCGGCAAGTCAGAGGGCGTGCGCTTCGCCTTCACGCACGACATCGCGGGCGATGACGGAGCGCGGATCGGCGACGGCAAGATGTACGTGTTCACCACGCGCGCCGACACCATCATGGGCGTGACCTTCTGCGCCGTGGCGCCCGAGCACCCGCTGGCCGCCCATGCCGCCAAAACCAATCCCACGCTCAAGGCCTTCATCGAAGAATGCAAGAGCGGCGGCACCACCGAGGCCGAGCTGGCCACGCAAGAGAAGAAGGGCGTGCCCACGGGCCTGTTCGTCACCCACCCGCTGACCGAAGAAAAGGTCGAGGTCTGGGTCGGCAACTACGTGCTCATGGGCTATGGCGACGGCGCCGTGATGGGCGTGCCCGCGCACGACGAGCGGGACTTCGCGTTTGCCCTCAAGTACGGCATCGAGATCAAGCAGGTGGTGCTGGTCGATGGCGAACACTTTGACTACCACCAATGGAACGACTGGTACGGCGACAAGCAACGCGGCGTGACCATCAACTCCGACAGCTTCAGCGGCCTGTCGTACAAGGAAGCCGTGAACGCCGTGGCCCATGCGCTGGAGCAAAAGGGCCTGGGCGAGAAGAAGACCACCTGGCGCCTGCGCGACTGGGGCGTGAGCCGCCAGCGCTACTGGGGCACTCCGATCCCCATCATCCACTGCGATGAACACGGCGCCGTGCCCGTGCCCGAAAAAGACCTGCCCGTGGTGCTGCCGCAAGACTGCATCCCCGACGGTTCTGGCAACCCGCTGCACAAGCACGAAGGCTTCCACGCGGGCGTGACCTGCCCCGTGTGTGGCAAGCCTGCCCGCCGTGAGACGGACACCATGGACACATTCGTGGACAGCTCGTGGTACTTCATGCGGTACTGCGACCCCAAGAATGCCGACGCGATGGTGGCGGGTGGTGCGGATTACTGGATGCCGATGGACCAGTACATCGGCGGCATTGAGCACGCCATCCTGCACCTGCTGTACGCCCGCTTCTGGACCAAGGTCATGCGCGACCTGGGTTTGGTGAAAGTGGACGAGCCCTTCACCAAGCTGCTCACGCAGGGCATGGTGCTCAACCACATCTACAGCCGCCGCACCGCCAAGGGCGGCAAGGACTACTTCTGGCCGCACGACGTGGAGCACGTGCTGGACGAAGGCGGCAAGATCATCGGCGCCAAGCTCAAGAACGAAGCCACCAGCGGCGACGGTATGTTGCCCGTGGGCACGCCCATCGACTACGAGGGCGTGGGCACCATGTCCAAGTCCAAGAACAATGGCGTAGACCCGCAGGACCTGATCGAGAAGTACGGCGCCGATACCGCCCGCCTGTACACCATGTTCACCGCACCGCCCGAGGCCACGCTGGAGTGGAACGACGCTGCGGTGGAAGGCAGCTACCGCTTCCTGCGCCGGGTGTGGAACTTCGGCCTCAAGCTGTCTGCTATGGATATGGGAGCTGCCAGCGCAAGCGTGGCAAGCGCTAGCAGCCTGAAAGATGTGGAATTCAGCAAAGAGGCCAAGGCCCTGCGCCTGGAGATCCACACCGTGCTCAAGCAGGTGGACTACGACTACCAGCGCATGCAGTACAACACCGTGGTCTCCGGCGCGATGAAGATGATCAACGCGCTCGAAGACTTCAAGGCCACCGACTCGGCTGGTGCTCAGGTGGCGCTGATCGAAGGCTTTGGCATCCTGCTGCGCTGCCTATACCCGGCCACCCCCCACATTGCGCACAGCCTCTGGAGCGGCCTGGGTTACGCGGCCGAACTGGGCGACCTGCTGGATGCACCCTGGCCCCAGGTCGATGCGAACGCGCTGGTGCAGGACGAGATCGAGCTCATGCTGCAGGTCAACGGCAAGCTGCGCGGCTCCATCCATGTGCCCGCACAGGCCGACAAGGCCGAGATCGAACGCATTGCCCTGGCCAGCGAGGCGTTTGTGGCCCAGGCTGCAGGCGCTGCGCCCAAGCGCGTCATTGTGGTGCCTGGCCGCCTCGTGAACGTGGTGGTATAGCCCCCATGAACAAGCGCACACTGCTCTCCCTCGCGCCCGTGGCCCTGCTGTCCGCTTGCGGATTTCGGCTGCGGGGCGTGCCCGAGTTCGGGTTTGACTCGCTCTACATCGCAGCACCGGCAGGCTCGCCCCTCGCGCGGGAGTTGCAGCGCACGCTGGAGGGTTCGGGCGGCAAGCTGCAGCTGCTGCGCGACCCGGCGGCCATGCCCACGGCCGATGCCATTCTGGATGTGCTGCAGGAGCAGCAGGAGCGCGCGGTGGTGGGGCTCAATGCTTCCGGCCAGGTGCGCGAACTGCAGCTGCGCCTGCGCATCAGGTTCCGGCTGCGTACCCCGGCAGGTGCCGAACTGATTCCCGAGACCGAGCTGCTGCAGCAGCGCGACATCAGCTACAACGAAACCATCGCCCTGGCCAAGGAGGCTGAGGAAGCACTGCTCTACCGCAACATGCGGACCGACCTGGTGCAGCAGCTTATGCGCCGCCTGGCAGCGGCCAAGCGCTGAGCCCAGGCGTGCGGCTGTGGCCTCTTGGCGGTAGCGCAGAGCAGCAGGCAGCGACAGCGCCGTGCCGGGCGTTCGTGATGGGCGAGGCGCAGGTGCTCAGGGGGATGTCCGCATGAGCGTACTTTTGCCAAACAGCGACTCCACCAAGTCCACCGCCAGCACCGCCGTGCGGTTGCGCACATCGAGCGCGGGGTTGAGTTCCACAATGTCCAGCGAGGCCAGGCGCCCGCTGTCGGCAATCATCTCCATGCACAACTGCGCCTCGCGGTAGGTGGGGCCTCCCGGCACCGTGGTGCCAACGCCGGGCGCGATGTCGGGGTCCAGAAAGTCCACATCAAAGCTCACATGCAGGTGGGTGTGTGCATCCAGTCCGGCCAGCGCCTGCTGCATGGTCTGGCGCATGCCCACCTCGTCGATGTAGCGCATGTCGAACACCTCCAGGCCCTGCTCATGCACAAAGCGCTTTTCGCCTGCGTCCACGCTGCGGATGCCGATTTGTCGGATCTGCGACGGGCGGAGCGCCGCGCCACCGCCCGGCATGCGGGCCAGCCCGGTCAGCGCCTCGGGGCCGAACCCGCACAGGCAGGCCACGGGCATGCCATGCACATTGCCGCTGGGCGTGAGTGCACTGGTGTTGAAGTCGGCATGGGCATCCAGCCACAGCACCCGCAGCTTCTTACCCATTTCTGCGCAATGGCGGGCCACGGCGCTGATGCTGCCCAAGCCCAGGCAGTGGTCGCCACCCAGCAGGATGGGCAGGTGGCCCAATTGCAGTTCGGCATACACGGCGTCAAACACCCGCTGGTTCCACTCCACCACCTCGGGCAGGTGTCGATAACCGTCCACGGGCGGCTGCCAGGGGTTGGCGGGGCCACTCAAGTTGCCCCGGTCAAACACCTGCAGTCCGTGCGACTCCAGCGCTGCCTGCAGGCCCGCCACGCGCAGGGCCTCGGGCCCCATGGAGGCGCCGCGCGCCCCGGCGCCGATGTCGGTGGGGGCGCCGATCAGGCTGGTGGGCTGGGCGCTGCGCAGGGCGTTGGGTGGCATGGTGCGGGGGCTTTCTGGGAAGGCAGTCGATGTCGGTACGGGCGCGTGTACGCGCCCCGGGGGAATTCTCGGGGCTTTGGGCGCCAGTGAATAGCACTGCAGCTGACTAGTTCGCGGTCTCTCTTGTGCACTGTGAGGGCATTTGCTGGCAATGTGCACAGTGCCGGGCCTGCCCAGGCGATAAACTTTGCCGCATGCAAGTCGCCCTGGCCCAACTCTCACCGCATCTTCAACGGGGCCTGTCGCCGCTTTACGTGTTGCATGGCGACGAGCCCCTGCTGCAGCAGGAGGCGGCAGACGCCATCCGCGCCACGGCCCGTGCTCAGGGCTATACCGAACGCACCTCGTACACGGTAGCAGGCGCTCACTTTGACTGGAGCGCTGTGCTGGCAGCTGGCGGCAGCTTGAGCCTGTTTGCCGACAAGCAGATCGTCGAGATCCGCATCCCCTCGGGCAAGCCCGGCAAGGATGGCGGCGTGGCGCTGCAGCAGATTGCTGAATCCGCCAAGGGCAACGACAGCACGCTCACGCTGGTGATGCTGCCGCGCCTGGACAAGGCCACACGCACGGGCGCATGGTTTGCGGCGCTGGAATCCAGCGGCACCTCGATCCAGATCGACCCCATCGAGCGCGGCATGCTGCCGCAGTGGATCGCCCAGCGTCTGGCCGCCCAGGGCCAGCGCGTGGTGGCGGGCGAGGAGGGCCAGCGCACGCTGCAGTTTTTTGCCGACCGGGTGGAGGGCAATCTGCTCGCCGCCCACCAGGAGATCCAAAAGCTCGCATTGCTCCACCCCCCCGGCGAGCTGACACAGGCCCAGGTCGAAGCCGCTGTGCTCAACGTGGCGCGCTACGACGTGTTCAAGCTCTCTGAATCCGTGCTCTCAGGCCATACCGCCCGCGTGCAGCGCATGCTCGACGGCCTGCAGGCCGAGGGTGAGGCCGAAGTGCTGGTGCACTGGGCGCTGGCCGAAGACATCCGTGCCTTGAAGCGCGTGAAAGACGCCATGAACGCCGGCCGCCCTCTGCCCATGGCCCTGCGCGAAAACCGGGTGTGGGGCGCCAAGGAAAAGCTGTATGAACGCATCCTGCCCAGGGCCAGCGACGCGGCGCTGGCGCGCCTGCTGCAGTCGGCGCATATCGTGGACGGCATCGTCAAGGGGCTCAAGCAGCCCGATTGGCCCACGGACGGGTGGCAGGCGCTGCAGAGGCTTGCGTTGCAGGTGTGCAGGCTGACCCAGGCCGCGCGGTAAGGTTGGCCGATAAATTTGAGTGTTTTTGGCCTCTGGCGCTTATCCAGTAAGCGCAAGTAGCTATCAAAGATGAAGTGGCGGACTTTGTCTGCCCGTGGGCTTCAGGGCTGCTCCAGCACCCCGCGCGCTTTGTCTGCCCACATCCGCAGGTTGGCCACCAGATCCTTCTGGCTGAATGAGCAGCTTTCCTCCGAAAACAGCGCGCTCGACTCCAGCCGGTCCAGCAGGTTCAGCAGCACCTCGCCGTAGCGTGGGGGCAGGGCGGCCAGCAGGGTGGTTTGCTGGCGGGCCAGGGTGCTCAGGGTGGCGGCGGTGTGGTCGCCGCGTTCAAAGGCCTGCAAGGCTTCGGTCAGGGCGACGAGCTGGGCGGGGGCGGTGGTGGTCATGGCCAAGGATGTGCGAGTAGGGCAAGGCCGCAAGGGTAAAGCCAAGTGCGGCAAAATCGCTGGATGAACGCCCTCAACGTCGCTGAAACCACGCACACCCTCGGATTCCAGGCAAAAACGGCCTCAGCGCTGATGGCCAAAGCGCCAGCAGCTATCAAAAACAAAGCGCTTAAGGCACTGGCCCGCTTGCTGCGTGAGAACGTGGCTGCGCTGCAGATCGACAACGCCAAAGACCTGGAGCGCGCCGTGGCCAATGGCTTGGCGGGCCCGATGGTGGACCGCTTGAAGCTCACCCCCAAGGTGCTGGAGACCTGCGCCGAAGGCTGCGAGCAGCTCGCCGCCATGCCCGACATCATTGGCGAGATCCTGGGCATGAAGCAGCAGCCCAGCGGCATCCGCGTGGGCCAGATGCGTGTGCCGATTGGCGTGTTCGGCATGATCTACGAGAGCCGCCCCAACGTGACCATCGAGGCCGCGTCGCTGTCTATCAAGAGCGGCAACGCCTGCATCCTGCGCGGCGGCTCCGAGGCGATTGATTCGAACAAGGCGCTGGCCAAGCTGGTGCAGCAGGCACTGGCGGAGGCGGGCCTGCCGGAGCACGGCGTGCAGCTGGTGCAGACCACGGACCGCGAGGCCGTGGGCCAACTGATTGCCATGCCGCAGTTTGTGGACGTGATCATTCCGCGCGGTGGCAAGGGGCTGATCGAACGCATCAGCCGCGATGCCAAGGTGCCCGTGATCAAGCACCTGGACGGCAACTGCCATACCTATGTGGACGACCCCTGCGACGTCGCCATGGCGGTGAAGGTGGCCGACAACGCCAAGACCAACAAATACAGCCCCTGCAACGCAAGCGAAGGCCTGCTGGTGGCGCGCGGCGTGGCGGCCGAATTCTTGCCCCAGATCGGCGTGGTGTACGCTGCCAAGGGCGTGGAGATGCGCGGTTGCCCCGAGTCGCTGGCGCTGCTGGCCGACGTGCCTGGCGCACTCCTCACCCCCGCCACCGAGCAGGACTGGAGTGAGGAATACCTGGCCCCGATCATCAGCGTGAAGGTGGTGGCCGGTGTGGACGAGGCAATTGCCCACATCAATCACTATTCGAGCCACCACACCGACGCCATCCTCACCACCAACCACGTACACGCTCAGCGCTTCCTGCGCGAGGTGGATTCGGCCAGCGTGATGGTGAACACGAGCACGCGGTTTGCCGACGGCTTCGAATACGGCCTGGGCGCCGAAATCGGCATCAGCACCGACAAGTTCCATGCGCGTGGGCCGGTGGGTATCGAAGGGCTGACCTCACTCAAGTACGTGGTGCTGGGCGAGGGTGAGGTGCGGGGTTGATTGCTCCTTATTTCATAGCTTCTAGCGCTTGCCTGTAAAGCGCTAAGGCCCAATTTTTTATGAAAATCATCATCCTCGGCGCAGGCCGTGTGGGCCAGAGCGTGGCAGACAGCCTGGTGTCGGAGCGCAATGACATCACCGTCATCGACACCGATGCCGCCCGCCTGCGCGACCTGGAGTCGCGCTTTGACCTGCGCGGTGTGGTGGGCAATGGCATCGAACCGGCCGTGTTGGCCGAGGCGGGCGCCGAGGACACGGATCTGCTGATTGCCTGCGCTGCACAGGACGAGACCAACCTGGTGTGTTGCAAGGTGGCGCAGCTGGTGTTCAACATCCCCAAGCGCATCGCGCGGGTGCGTTCCAACGGATTCACGCTGGATGAGCGGCTGACCGGCCCCGAGGGCTTTGGCGTGAACCGCATCATCTGCCCCGAAGAGTCCCTGACCCGCTACATCGGCAAGCTGATCGAATACCCCGAGGCCATGCAGGTGCGCGAGTTTGCGGGCGGCCGCGCGTGCCTGGTGTCGGTGCGCGCGCGTGCCGGGGCGCCCATGGTGAGCCGCACCATCGGCGAGCTGCGCGAGAGCTTGCCCGACGTGGCCATGCGCCTGGTGGCGATCTACCGGCGGTTTCAGGACGAGCCGGACCGCTTTGTGGCCTGCGATGGCAACACGCGCATCGAGCCGGGCGATGAGGTGTTTGTGCTGGCGGCCAGCGGCCACATTGCCAACGTGCTCACGGCCTTGCACCGGCGCGGGGACCGCCCGGGGCAGCCTGTCCGGCGCATCATGATTGCCGGGGGTGGCCGCGTGGGGCTGCGGCTGGCGCGCCAGCTCAGCAAGGAGCCGGGGCGGTTTCACATCAAGATGATTGAGTCCGACCCTGATCGCTGTATCGAGCTGGCGTCCAGTCTGCCGTCCGATGTGCTGGTGCTGCAGGGCGATACGACGGACGAAGACCTGCTGGGCGGCGAGAGCGTGGAAGAGATCGACCTCTTCCTGGCGCTGACCGATGACGACGAGGACAACATCATGTCGTCCCTGCTGGCCAAGCGCATGGGCGCCAAGCGGGTGCTGGCCCTTATCAACCGGCGCAGCTACGCCGACCTGATGCACGGCACGCAGATCGACATTGCGCTGTCGCCTGCGCAGGCCATGCTGGGCGAGCTCCTGGCCTATGTGCGCCAGGGCGATGTGCAGGCCGTGCACAGTCTGCGCCGTGGCGTGGCCGAAGCGCTGGAGATCGTGGCGCGCGGCGACCGCAAAAGCTCGCGCGTGGTCGGCCGCAAGGTCAGCGACCTGCAGTTGCCGCACGAGGTGCACATGGGCCTGATCGTGCGCGGCCTGCCGGATTCGCCGGACGCGCCGGCCGACGATTTGCGCGAACCCCAAGTGATCATCCCGCGCAGCTCCACCGTCATCGAGAGCAACGACCACGTGGTGTTCTTCCTGCCCCACAAGCGGCTGGTGCGTGACGTGGAAAAGCTCTTCCGCGTGAGTGCAACGTTTTTTTGATGAATCACCACCCTGAGCGGCTGCGCCGCTTCCCCCCGCTCTCGCAACGCTGCGCGCTGCGGGCAGGGGGACGCCGCCAGCGCGGCGGGGCGGCCCTTGCGCGGCGGCCCTCGCCTGGGCTGCGCCAGTATCGACAGCTGCATGCGATGTCGGCTGCCATGGACCATGGACGCCCGTCATGACAGACATGTTTCCCGTGCTGCGGGTGCTGGGCATCCTGATCATGATCTTTGCGCTGACCATGGGGCTGCCGTTGTCGGTGTCGTGGTTCCTGCGCGATGGGGTGTGGCACATCTACCCAGTGGCCATGGCTGCGACCCTTGCCGTAGGCTGCGGCCTGTGGTGGAAGCTGCGCCTGTTCCGGCGCGAGCTGCAGCCGCGCCATGGCGTGATGCTGGTCACGCTGGTGTGGGCGCTGCTGCCGCTATTTGCCGCACTGCCGCTGATGCTGGTGACGCACGAGATATCGCGGCCAATGTCGTTCACGCACGCGTACTTCGAGGCCGTGTCGGGGCTTACCACCACCGGATCCACCGTGCTGAGCGGACTGGACGCGCTGCCCGTGTCGATGAATGTCTGGCGCACCTTCCTGCAGTGGGTGGGGGGCATGGGCATCCTCATCCTGGCGGTGGCGGTGTTGCCGCTGCTGGGTGTGGGCGGCAGCCAGCTCTTTCGCGCAGAGGCTGCGGGGCCGGTCAAGGATGCCAAGCTGACCCCGCGCATGACGGAAACCGCCAAGGGCCTGTGGGGCGTGTATGCGGTGTTCTCACTGGCTTGCGCGCTCGCGTATTGGGCGGGCGGCATGGACCCGATCAACGCCCTGATGTACATGTTTACCACCGTGAGCCTGGGCGGCATGTCGCCGCACGACACCAGCTTTGGCTATTACCAGTCGTCGCTGCTCGAGGGCATTGCGGTGGGCTTCATGTTGGTGGCCAGCTGCAACTTTGCGCTGTATTTTGTGGCCATTCGCAAGGGTCACTGGCAGGGGTTCTGGCGCGACCCGGAATTGCGCGCCACCTTGTTCACGCTGGTGGGTGGGGGGCTGCTGGTGTCGGTGTTGCTGTGGGTGAAAGGCGTGTATGCGCCGCTCGATGCGCTGCGCTACGGCATGTTCAACCTGGTGTCGATTGCCACCACTACCGGCTACGCCACGGTGGACTACCTGAGCTGGCCGGTGTTTGCGCCCGTGTTCATGCTGCTGCTGTCGGGCGTGGCGACCAGCGCGGGCTCCACCGGGTGCGGCATCAAGATGGTCCGCATGCTCATCCTGCTCAAGCAGGCGCGGCGCGAGATGAACCGCCTGGTGCACCCCCGCGCCGTGCAGCCGGTGCGCCTGGGCGATGCGGTGGTGGACAACCGGGTGATCTTCTCGGTGCTCGCTTTCATGCTGGTGTATGGCGCCACCATCATTGGCCTGAGCATGGTGCTGCTGCTCACCGACCTGGATCCGGTGACCGCGTTCTCCGCTGTGATCGCCAGCGTCAATTGCATGGGGCCGGGGCTGGGCAGCGTGGGGCCAGCGTCCAACTACGCCGTATTGACGGACTTTCAGGTGTGGGTGTGCACGCTGGCCATGCTGCTGGGGCGGCTGGAGATTCTGAGCTTCATGGCCTTGCTCACCCCGGCGTTTTGGCGGCGCTGAGCGGGGCTGCCCGAAAAATCCGCCCGGCGGGCTTGCGAAGGCCTGGTCACGCCCCAACCCTACAATGGATTGCAATCGTTCCCGTCTCCTCTGAGGGCTCCCCATGGTTCCGCATCTCATCACGGCCCTGACCGGGCCGATCAACGAACTCGAACAGCGTGTTCTCGACTCGATGCCCGCCATCGAACGCTGGTTCCGGCTGGAATGGATGGAGCACACGCCGCCGTTCTATACCTCGGTGGACATCCGCAATGCTGGCTTCAAGCTCGCGCCCGTGGACACCAACCTGTTCCCCGGCGGGTGGAACAACCTGACCAAGGAGATGCTGCCCCTGGCCGTGCAGGCCGCCATGGCGGCCATCGAGAAGATCTGCCCCGAGGCGCGCAACCTCTTGATCATTCCGGAAAACCACACGCGCAACACCTTCTACCTGGCCAACGTGGTGCAGCTGCAGCGCATCTTCAACATGGCCGGGCTCAACGTGCGCGTGGGCTCCATCAGCCCCGAAATCAAGAAGCCCACGCTGATTGAGCTGCCCAACGGCGACACGGTGACGCTGGAGCCCGTGGTGCGCACCAAGCGCCGCCTGGGTCTCAAAGACTTTGACCCCTGCACCATCCTGCTCAACAACGATCTCTCGGCCGGCGCCCCCGGCATCCTGGAGGACATCCACGAGCAGTATCTGCTGCCCCCGCTGCACGCGGGCTGGAGCGTGCGCCGCAAGAGCACCCACTTCAAGAACTACGAAGAGGTGGCCAAGCGTTTTGGCAAGATGCTGGGCATCGACCCCTGGCTCATCAACCCCATGTACAGCCAGTGCGACGAGGTGGACTTTGCCGAAGACAAAGGCATGGACAAGCTGCAGACCACGGTGGATGCGCTTTTGACCAAGGTGCGCCGCAAGTACAAGGAATACGGCATCAACGAAAAGCCGTTTGTCATCGTCAAGGCCAACAACGGCACTTATGGCATGGGCATCATGACCGTGCGCGATGCCAAGGAGCTGGATGCGGTCAACCGCAAGACCAAGAACAAGATGGCCGTCATCAAGGACGGCCAGCCGGTCAACGACCTCATCATCCAGGAAGGCGTGTTGACGCAGGAGCGTGTGCACGAGGCCGTGGCCGAGCCTGTGGTCTACATGATGGACCGCTACGTGGTGGGCGGCTTCTACCGCATGCATGCCGAGCGCGGCGTGGACGAAAACCTCAATGCACCGGGCGCCAGCTTCGTGCCGCTGGCCTTTGAGCACAGCACTCACATGCCCCAGCCTGGTGTGCGCCCGGGGGTGAGTGCACCCAACCGCTTCTATATGTATGGCGTGGTGGGCCGCCTGGCGATGCTGGCCGCGAGCTACGAGCTGGAAGCAACCAACCCGGACGCCGAGGTGTACGACTGAGCGCCTCGCCCTGGGCGTGTTGTGAACTCCCCAAGGCGTTCCCGGTTTCTAGGGATGTCCTGCAAAACTCCCTGCGGTCTGTGATAGCGCAGCCTCGGGCAGTCCGCTGCGTTGCTTTTCTTGCCAATAGCCCGGCTATTGGCTGCGAAAAGACGCCTTGCGGCCTGCCCCGATCTGCACTACCACCGACTCGCGAGGGTTATGCAGGACATCCCTAGGGCCGCGGGACGCCGCCATGTCTCCGTTGCATGCGCAATTCTGGCTGGCATGCCATGTATGGGCCGGGCTGCCAAGGCCAAGTTGCTGCGTTGCAACATGGGGTTTCGCCCCCAAACGCTTGATCTGGCTCGGGCGCACAATAGCGTTCCCAAAAGTAACGGAACCCCGTAGGCCCTGCGCGCGGGGGGTGTCAGTGCAAAGCTCCAAGTCATCGCTCGCAGCGCTCACGCTGGGCGCTATCGGTGTTGTGTATGGCGATATCGGCACCAGCGTGCTGTATGCCGTCAAGGAGGTATTTGGCTCCGGCCATGTCCCCTTCACTCCGAACAATATCTACGGCATTCTGTCGATCTTCTTCTGGACGCTGACCGTCATTGTTTCCCTGAAATACGTGGTGCTGGTGCTGCGCGCCGACAACCATGGCGAAGGCGGGCTGATCGCGATGCTGGCCCTGGCTTCGCAGGCAGTGAAGGACAAGCCCCGGCTGCGAGGCTTGCTGCTGGCAGTGGGCATCTTCGGCACCTCGCTGTTTTATGGTGACGGCGTCATCACCCCGGCCATTTCGGTGCTGTCGGCGGTGGAAGGGCTGGAGGTGGTCTCACCCCACTTCAAGCAGTACGTGATTCCCATAACCCTGGTCGTGCTGTTTTGCCTGTTTGCCTTACAAAAGCGCGGGACCAGCGGGATCGGCAAGTTCTTTGGGCCCATCACGCTGGTGTGGTTTTTCAGCATTGCCCTCCTGGGGGTCTCTCACATCGTGGGCCACCCCGAAATCCTCTGGGCGTTGAGCCCGCACCATGCAGTCGGGTTCATCTGGGCCAACCCGGGCACCAGCTTCATCATCCTGGGTGCGGTGGTGTTGTGCGTAACCGGCGCCGAGGCCCTGTATGCCGATCTGGGCCACTTTGGCAAGCGGCCCATTCGCCTGGCTTGGTTTGGCGTGGCCATGCCGGCGCTCACGCTCAATTACTTTGGCCAGGGCGCACTGCTGCTGGCCGAGCCCGAGGCCGTGAAGAATCCCTTCTACATGATGGCACCCGACTGGGCGCTGATTCCGCTGGTGGTGCTGGCCACCATGGCCACGGTGATCGCGTCGCAAGCCCTCATTACCGGCGCCTTCAGTGTGACCAAGCAGGTGATTCAGTTGGGCTACCTGCCCCGACTGAATATCCAGCACACCAGCGTGCGCGACACGGGGCAGATCTACATGCCGCTGGTCAACTGGGGGCTGTTCGCCGCCATCGTTCTTGCGGTGGTGATGTTCCGCTCGTCCAGCAACCTGGCGGCGGCTTACGGCATTGCCGTGACGCTGGATATGCTGATTACGACCACGCTCACTTTCTTCGTAATCCGCTATGGCTGGGGCTACCCGCTGGCGCTATGCATTGCGGCCACCGGCTGTTTCTTTGTAGTGGACCTGGCTTTTTTTGCGTCCAACCTGCTCAAGCTGTTCCAGGGCGGCTGGTTCCCGCTGCTGATTGGGGGCATCGTGTTCTCGTTGATGATGACGTGGAAGGAAGGGCGCCGCCTGCTGAATGACAAGTTGCGTGCCGACGCAATCGACCTCAAGGATTTTCTTGAATCGGTGTTCGTCAGTCCGCCCACGCGCGTGGATGGCACCGCAGTGTTCCTCACTGCCGAAACCGGCGCGGTGCCCAATGCGCTTTTGCACAATCTCAAGCACAACAAGGTGCTGCATCAGCAGAACCTGTTCGTCACGGTGCACAACCACGAAACCCCCTGGATCGGTCTGGACAAGCGCCTGCAGGTCGAACCGCTGGGCCACGACTGCTGGCAAGTGGTGATCCACTACGGTTTCAAGAACGACCCCGACGTGCCACGTGCGCTGGAGCTGCTGCGCGGCCGGGGCTGTGAGCCGGAGGCCATGACGACCAGCTACTTCCTCTCGCGCGATACGGTCATCCCCACGATGGGCGGTGGCATGGCCCCCTGGCGCGAAAAGCTGTTTGCCCAGATGCACCACAACGCCAGCGGCGCGGCAGACTTCCTGCACCTGCCGAACAACGCCGTGGTCGAACTCGGGTCCAAGATCGAGATTTGAGCCGATGGTTTTAAGGTGTTTTCAGGCCCTGGCGCTTGGCGGCCTCAAAGCTAAAGTGCGACACCTTCTACGTTTCTGGTGACGCTCAGCGGCGTGGTGTTCGCGGGCAGCTTTGCGCTATTTGTGCAACAGTACAGGCGTTCACCAGCGCGAGGTACACGGCGCACTGCATGCGTCGCTCCCCGTTCTACTTATCTGCCTGCAAGTGATCTGCCATCGGCAGCACCTGCACACCTTTCTGACCCTACACCATGAAACTGCTCTTCATTGCCGATCCCCTGCAAAGCTTCAAGATCTACAAGGACACGACGTTCGCCATGATGCGCGAGGCTCAGCGGCGCGGGCACACCTTGGCGGTTTGCGAGCCGCAGCACATCACCTGGCAGCGTGGCAGCAAGGTGACGGCCCGTGTGTGCGACATCCAACTGACAGCAGACCCGGTGCAGTGGTACGCCGCACAGCCCGAGCGCAGTGCACCCTTGGCCAGCTTCGACGCTGTGCTGATGCGCAAGGACCCGCCTTTCGACAGCGAGTACTTCTATGCGACACATCTGCTGGAGCAGGCTGAGCGTGACGGTGCCCGTGTGTTCAACAAGCCCCGTGCGCTGCGCGACCACCCCGAGAAGCTGGCGATCATGGAGTTTCCGGAATTTATCGGGCCCACTCTGGTGACGCGGGATGCCGCAGACATTCAGCGTTTTCATGCAGAGCACGGGGACATCATTCTCAAGCCGCTCGACGGCATGGGCGGCATGGGAATCTTCCGTGTGGGCCCGGATGGGCTCAACTTGGGAAGCATTACCGAAACCCTGAACCGCCACGGCGCGCAGAGTGTCATGGTTCAGAAGTTCTTGCCGGAGATCGTCGAAGGCGACAAACGTGTCCTCATCATCGGGGGAGCCCCAGTGCCTTTTTGCCTGGCGCGCATCCCGCAGGGCAGCGAAGTCCGGGGCAACCTAGCTGCCGGAGGCAAGGGTGTTGCCAAGCCGTTGTCGACACGGGACTGGGAAATCGGTAACGCCTTGGGGCCTGTGCTTCAGGCGCGGGGCCTGCTGCTGGCTGGAGTGGATGTGATCGGCGATTGCGTTACCGAGATCAACGTCACGAGTCCCACCTGCTTCCAGGAGATCTTTGACCAGACGGGGTGCGATGTCGCTTTCCTGTTCATCAATGCCTTGGAGGCTGCATTGACGTCCTCTGCCCCGTAGCCTTGCGAATTTTCGTCCCCATCTCTTTCCAGCCTCTTTAAACTAGTGCTATAGTCGAGGGCTTCGCTACTGAGGCGGTTCTGCAGAAATGTGGTGATGCTGAAGATGTGGGTGGTG